>Ga0316217_10000016_pt1 | contig 253138 bp, 226 predicted proteins | sample 1anoAmetaG_FD_203633 | JGI IMG/M metagenome (GOLD analysis project Ga0316217, IMG submission 203633) | Freshwater microbial communities from Trout Bog Lake, Wisconsin, USA - 1anoA | ecosystem: Environmental > Aquatic > Freshwater > Lake > Hypolimnion/Profundal zone | place: USA: Wisconsin... | reverse complement strand
AAGCCGTAGCGGATTTAAAAACGCTTTTGGAAAATGCCGACGGTGTTCGCGGAAAAGTTTCGACGGTCGGCCTCGCGGCGCCAGAGGAAAAGTGGGATGAAATCGCGACGCAACTGGCGCACTGGGGTGCGACGCGGATTTGTCCGCTCGGCCAGATGCAAAACCCGCCGCTAAACTGGCGGCACGACGGCCGACCAACGCTGGGCGATTTGGTCACTTGGACCGACTTGGAAAAATAATCACTGCGTGGCGTCCGTTGTGAACTCCGCGACGATGGGCCGGTGATCGGAACCGATGCCCCAATTTGGAATTTTGGGAATGAATGTTTCATCCGCACGCCAAAAATTCTTCATCGCCGGACTCAACAAAATATAATCAATTCGAGAATAAATGTCTTTTGCGCCGAAGAAATAAGTCCAGGTCACGTTGCGCGGCTCGAAATATGGCGCTTCGCCGGGCGCGTTGTCGCCGTTGCGTTCGGCCGGCCGCGTGTCGGTGAGCCGGAACTTTCCGCGCCCGAGGATTTCCTTCGTCGAATCGGAATCCTTTGTGTCGTTAAGATCACCGAGCACAATCATGTTGGCGTTTGGATTTATTCTTAACCTCGCGTCAATGATGCCGCGCAAAACCTTCGCCTCGCCAAGCCGTTCTTCGGCCTCGTCGGCTTCGGGCGTGGCGAGATGCGATTTCAAATGCGCCGCCATGAGCGTGAAGGTGAAATTCGGCGCGGCTTGAATATCCACTTCCGCAAAACCGCGCTTGACCACGAAGCGTTTGCCGTCGAGCAGAAAAAATTCGTTCGTGTGCGGTCTGCGCGCGACGATCGGCAGCCGGCTCAACACGGCGACGTGGATATTGGTGTCGTAACCTTGAACGTATTCCCAGAACGGAAAATCTAGTCCGTCAGCCTTGAGCGACGCGCGGAGTTCCAACAGCGCGTTGGTCGTGCCCATTTCTTCGAGCGCGAGCACGTCGGGATTCACGGCCCTGATGCTCTCGCGGATTTTGGCCTTGGCTTCGGCGGATTTGACGAAGTGGCGCGATTCGGTCGGCTGGTCGAGATAATTTTCAACATTGTAAGTCGCGACGCGGAAGGTTCCCGCGCCAAATGCGGCTGAACCAATCAATGCGAGCGCGAGGCTGACGAAAGCGCGGCAGACTGCACGGCAGACTAAAAATGAACTTCGAGGTCGGATTTGCATGGAAGCCCTTTGAACCGGCAAATTTTTCGTCAGGCTAATCCTTCAGTTTGGCTTGTCGAGCCCAGTTTCGTCGCGTAAGAAGAAGCCGTGAAATTCCTGTTTGCGCTTCTGGTTGCGGGATTGGTTGTCACCGCGTCCGCCGCCGGCTGGCCGGCCAGGGTTTTTGCGCCGTATATGTATATTGGCGCGGATGACAATTTCCAGCTCACGCAGTGCGATGACGCGTGCGGCCAGAAATTTTACACCCTCGCCTTCGTCATTGCGGACAGGCAAAACAATCCGGCATGGGACGGGCGCTGGCCGACGGATCAAAATCTTTATGCCGGCCAGATCAATGTCATCCGCAGCCGTGGCGGCGATGTGATCGTTTCTTTCGGCGGCGAAGCGGGCACGGAACTGGCCATCGCCGAGACGAATGCGCCGGCGCTCGAGGCCAAATACCAGTCCGTCATTGACCGCTACCAACTGACATGGCTCGATTTTGACATTGAAGGAAAATCCTTGTCAAAGACGGACGCCAACCAGCGGCGCAACGCCGCGCTCGCCCGGCTGCAATCGAAAAATCCCGGGTTGATTGTTTCCTACACCTTGCCGGTTGATCCTGGTGGCATTTCCGGCGAATCGCAGCGCCTGCTGGCCGACGCGAAGACCAGAGGCGTGAAGGTTTGTTCCGTCAACGTGATGACGATGGATTTTGGCGCGCATTTTTCCCAGGGCAAAAAGATGAGCGACGTGGCCATCGCCAGCGCGCTCAAGGCACACAAACAATGCCAGAAAATTGATCCAGCCATCCGGATCGGTCTGACCCCGATGATCGGCCAGAATGATGAGCACGGGGAAATTTTCACGCTGGACGATGCGAAAGCGCTGAAGGAATGGGCGGACGCGCAGCCGTGGGTCTGCAGTCTTTCGTTTTGGGCGAGCAACCGCGACACTGGCAATCCCGAAAGAAAAAACGATGACAACACCGGCAGCGGCATCCCGCAAATGCCCTGGGCCTTTACATTGATTTTCAAGTCATTTACCACCGCGCACTGAAAGGACGCGGGGAACGCTTTGCGAATTTCCCCAAAACTGCTACCTTCCCATCATGTCTCGAACCGTCAAAAAACCGCTGTTAAAACTGGACGACAAGCAGAGCGAGCGCGACACGCGCGAACTGCGCATTGACAAGGTCGGCGTGCGCGGGCTGCGCTTCCCCATCCAAGTGCGCGACAAGGCGCGCAGCGTGCAGAACACCGTCGCCACCATCGGCATGTTCGTGGATCTGCCGAAGGAATTCAAAGGCACGCACATGAGCCGCTTCGTCGAGGTGCTCAACGCGCACGGCAGCGTCATCCACGTCGAAAACATCGCCGACATCCTGCATGAATTGCAAAAAAAACTGAACGCAGCCACATCGCATCTGGAGATCGAATTTCCGTATTTCATGTCCAAAAAATCGCCGGTGTCGCGAAGGGAAAGCCTGATGGATTACACCGCGCGGTTCGACGCGGCGGCGTGCGGCGCGGAAATTGATTTTGTCCTGACGGTGAAGGCGAACGTGACGACGTTGTGCCCGTGTTCCAAGGCGATTGCCAAATACGGCGCGCACAACCAGCGCGGTGAGGTGACGGTGGCCATCCGCTCGCGCAAAATCGTGTGGATCGAGGATTTGATTGCGGTGATTGAAGGCTCGGCGAGTTCGGAGCTTTACGCGCTGCTCAAGCGGCAGGACGAAAAGGCGGTGACGGAGCGCGCGTATGAAAATCCGGTGTTCGTGGAGGATCTGGTGCGCAACGTGGCGTTGCGGCTGAACGCGGACGCGCGGGTGAGCTGGTATAAGGTCGAGGCGGAAAATTTCGAGAGCATCCACAATCACAACGCGTATGCGTGCATCGAGAAGGGGTGAACGCTAATTTTGATTGTCGAGACGATTTAGTTCGTCAGCGGCCGTCTGGCTCCCCTGCTCCGCCGCGCGTTGCAGATAATCCCGCGCCTTGAAAATATCCTTCGCCACGCCGTCGCCGGTTAGATAACGCTCGCCCATTCGCAGTTCGCCGTAGACATCACCTTGCACGGCGAGCCGTTCATTTTCCGACAGCGCCGCCGCCGACAATTTTTTTGCTGCCACCTGTTCCGCTTGTTTTTGCGCTTCCCGTTTGCTGGTCTGCGCCGCCAAAATTTCCACGGCGGCTTGATTCCAGCGGTCGCGCTGGGCATCCGAAATTTTCAACGTGTCCGGCCCGGCATAATCAATTCCTTCGGCCTGTTGAAATTTTTCTCCCACCACCACCAGCCTGATTCCGGCGGCCGGCGCGGCGGAACCGGAGCCGTCGAGCAGACTGCCGGCGATTTCCGTCAGCTTGGACACCGGAATGATTTCGGTGACGGGCAGGTTTTCCGCGCCGCCGGCCGGCACGCCGCCGTCGGCCCGGCGATAAGGCTTGCCCAATTCCACCCGCGCCTCGGACGCAGCGTGGCTGAGATGGCCAGAACTCGGCGTGCTGTCAAAATACAGCGTCCGGCCGTCGGCGACCGGAAATCCGGCGCATGCGTGCCCGACGAGCCGGTCCTTGAATTTGATCCCAATCACCTCCGCCGGAATACCGTTGGACTCGGCCTGGATCACGATGTCCTCGGCGAACTCAAGGCAGTTGAATTTTTCCGCGCCGGTTTTCGCAGCGGTCTTCGCGCTGGTGTAGGGAATCGGCGGCGGCCGGTAATGGCTGATGAATTTCCTGACTGCTGTCTCCGTGATTTTTCCCGGCCGGCTGGCGCTTTCGACGGGCACTGTCTTGAGCAGCAAGACTCGCTGGTAAACATCCTCGCCGCGACGGATGACCCCGTTTCCGGTCGCGGTGATGGTGTCGTCTTGGTTAGTGACGAGCATCCATTGGCCGGGAAATTGTCCCGGGTCGAAGACGTTGTATCCGGCCAATGCCGCACCGGCCGGCAGCAAAATCGCCAGCAAGATGGATAGCCGCAGATAACGAATTTTTTTCACGAGCAGCAAATTTTCACAATTCCACCGGGCCGCAATTCAAGTCGGCCGGTTTGTTTCATTGGACAATTATAGCCGCGCTCGAACAAAGCGACAAGTGCCGCATTGCGACGCGAGATTGCCTTTGCCCCGTTTGTGCGCCACACTGCACGTTCGATGAGCAAACGGTTTTACATCACGACGGCGATTGATTACGTCAACGGCCAGCCGCACCTCGGCCATGCCTACGAAAAAATCATCGCCGACGTCATCACGCGCGCCCGGCGCAGCCTCGGTCAGGAAGTGTTTTTCCTGACCGGCCTCGACGAGCACGGTCAGAAAGTCCAGCAGGCCGCGCAGGCGGAGAAGAAAAATCCGCAGGAATACTGCGACGCGCTCGCGGCGGACTGGCTGGCCTTCGCCAAAAAACTGGAGCTGACGAACGACGATTTTGTCCGCACGACTGACCCACGCCACAAGGAATTCGTGCAGGCGACGCTCTCCAAGCTGAACGCCGCCGGCCATTTTTACAAGGCGACCTACACCGGTTTTTATTCCGCCAAGGAAGAAACCTTTCTCACCGAGAAAGACCGTTTACCCGATGGTAAATTCGACGCGAGCTACGGCGACGTGGTGGAACTGAAGGAAGACAATTACTACTTCAAACTCGGCGCGCAGCAGCAGTGGCTGATTGACACCATCGAAGCGAATCCTGATTTCATCACGCCCAGCTATCGCCGCAATGAGGTGCTCGGCTTTCTCAAAAACAACAAGCTCGAAGACCTGTGCATCTCGCGCCCGGTCGCGCGGCTGAACTGGGGCATACCGATCCCGTTTGACCCGGAGTTCGTCACCTATGTCTGGTTCGACGCGCTGGTGAATTACACCAGCATCGCGCACGCGCACGAGGCGCTCGGACTCTGGCCGGCGGACATCCACGTCATCGGCAAGGACATTCTAAAATTTCACGCGGTCTATTGGCCGATCATGCTCAAGGCGATGGGCCTGCCGCTGCCGAAACAGATTCTCGTCCACGGCTGGTGGCAAAAGGACGGCGCGAAAATCAGCAAGAGCACCGGCAACGTCGTTGACCCGATTGCGGTCATCAACGAATGGGGCTTGGACGCCTTCCGCTTTTATGTTTTGCGCGAACTGGACATCGGCCCGGACGGCAACTGGACCGACGCCGGTTTCCGCTCGCGTTATCAATCTGAACTCGCCAACGGCCTCGGAAATCTCGTCAACCGCTCGCTCTCGATGTTGAAGCGTTATCGCAACGGCATTGTCCCGGCGAAATCCAGCGAACTGGCGGCGGACGCGGCGAAGGCGACGGATGAAACCCGCGCGTTGTTCAAGCAAAGCCAGCTTCAAGCCGCGCTGCAAAGCATCTGGGGACTCGTCAACCGCGCCAATCAATACGTGGACCAGACCGCGCCGTTTAAGCTGGCGAAAGATCCGGCGCAGGCGCAGCGGCTGGATGAAGTTTTGTATAACCTGGCTGAAACCTGTCGCGTGCTCGCGGTGCTGCTGAATCCTTTTTTACCGGGAACGTCCGCAAAAATTTTCGCGCAACTTGGCTTGACTGGTTCGCCGGACAAATTGGACGCCGCGACGTGGGGTGGATTGCAGCCGGGTCAGGTGATCGGCGAACCCGCGCCATTGTTCCCGCGCAAAGATGTTTAATTCAGCGCCACGCCGCGCCGCACGAACGTCGGGATGTCGAGGTCTTCACCCTTGTGAACCGTCGGTTCGCTCTTGTCGAAGCGGCCCTTGGAAACAATCGCCAGCGGCAACTGCTCCTGTCGCATCTTGGAGGTGGCCTTGCGCGGCCGGGCCGCATGTTTGGCCAGCATTTGTTCGCGCTGGTCCAGATTGAACGCCGGTGACGGCGTGGTGCAACGCGCTCCCGACCGCGCCGTCGCACCGCGCGGAGCCGGTTGCCCGCTATGATCATCGGAACCTCCGGTTGGAGCTAGGGCAGCGGATGATTTGGCATCATGTTTCGCGGCGATGACGGTCACGGACAGACGGTCTTTCATCCGCATGTCCACCGCCGCGCCCATGATGATTTGCGCGTGTTCGCAATGCCGGCCGATCTGTTCCATCACGCGGTTCACCTCGGCCATAGTCAAATCTTTGCCGCCCATCAGGCTCACCAGCACCGCGTCTGATTCGGCCAATGCACGGCCTTCGTCGAGCAGCGGATGCGCCAGCAATTTTTCCACGATCTCGCGCGAGCGGCCCGCGCCGGCGGCCTCGACAAATGCAAAGGAACTTTCGGAATGACGGTTGCGCACGAGCGCGCACAAATCGTCGAAGTGAATCTGGATCAGGCCGGGCCGCGTCAGCAACTGCCACACGCCGCGCACGCCTTCGACCAGCAATCCGCCGGTGATGCGGAACGTGTCGAGCACGCTCGTGTTTTCATCAATCAGCTTAAACGCCTTCTGGTTCGGCAGGCAGATGACGCCGTCGGCCACGGCTTTCAACTGCCCGAGGCTCTGCTGCGCCTGCTGCTGGCGGCGGTTGCCTTCGCATGGGAACGGCAGCGTCACGAACGCCAGCACGAGCGCGCCGGTTTCTTTGGCTGCGAGCGCCAGCACCGGGCTGATGCCGCTGCCCGCGCCGCCGCCGAGACCGGCAATGATCAAGATCACATCCGCGCCGGCACAGGCCGTCTTGAGCGTGGAAAATTGTTCCTCGGCGATGGTCTGGCCGCGTTCAGCATCGCCGCCGGTGCCGAGGCCGCGCAGCAGTTTGGTTTCGAGATGAATTTTCACCGTCGCCGCCGACGCAGCGAGCGATTGTCCGTCGGTGTTGACGGCAATGAAGCTTGCGCCGGCAAACTCCGCGCCGTTCAGCGTGTCGAGCAGGCTCACGCCCGCGCCGCCGACGCCGATGATTTTAATCGTCCGCGCCTGATTTGATTCGAGTTCCACTGCCGGTGTTTCGTTATTTGTATTCATGGCGAATCTGATTGGTTAGCGCCGCAAAAAACTGGTGATGGTGTTTTTGATTCCCTTGGCCAGCGACGATTTTCCGTCGCGCTTGCGGGTTTTGAGCGAACCGAATTTCGCAAGCCCGATGGCGGTGACAAACTCCGGCTGGTCGAGCGCGGACTTCAAGCCGCTGATGGAATTAGTCTGGCCGAGCGAAACCGGCAATTGTAAAACCGGCTCGGCGAGCTTTACCATGTGCGGCGCGCGGGCGCAGCCGCCGCAGAGAAAAACGCCGGCGCGCAGATAATCGGTGAAGCCCGCCTGCTCCAGATCCGTCGCGATGATCTGGAAAATTTCCTCCAGCCGCAGCGACATGATGCGCTGCAGATGCTCAAGGTTAACAGTCTTTAGCGTCAGGCCGAGTTCATTGACGATGCTGATGGTCTGGCCCTTGACCGATTCATCCACGAGCGCAGAGCCGTGTTCGAGTTTCAATTTTTCCGCGCGGCTCAACGGCACTTTCAAACCGTAAGCAAGGTCGTTGGAGACATGGTCGCCACCGAGCGCCAGCGCGCCGGTGTGCTTGATGACGCCGTCGTAATAAACCACGTAATCCGTCGTGCCGCCGCCGATGTCAATCACCAGCGCGCCGAGTTCCTTCTGCTCGCTCGTCAGCAGCGCGAGCGAGGACGCGAGGCCGTTGAAAACAATTTCTTCCACTTCGAGCTGCAAACCTTTGACGAGCCGGACGGAATTTTGCAGGCGGTTCGTATTGCCGTGGACGACGTGCATGTCCACCTCCAGCCGCGCGCCGAGCATGCCGACCGGGTTCGTGATGCCGTCGTGACCGTCCACCAAAAAATGCTGGCGAACGGCATGAACCACCGTGTTCTCGGCGGGAAGATTGATCGCCTTCGCGTTTTTGACGACGTCCTGAACATCGTCCTCGGAAATTTCGCGGTCAGCAGAAACCACCGGATGCACGCCGCGATTGTTGAAACCGCGAATGTGGCCACCGGTCACGCCGAGATAAACGCTGCGAATTTCCACATCGGCCATCTGCTCGGCCTCGACGATGGCGTTGCGCACGCATTCCTCGGCGAGCGCGGCGTCCACGATCTCGCCCTTGCGCATGCCGCGCGCGGGCGACTGGCCGAGGCCGACGATGTTAAGCGTGCCGTCGGCGTTCTGCTCGCCGACGACGGCACAGATTTTTGAAGTGCCGATCTCCAGGCCGACGATGATGTTCGCGTCATCAAACATTTTTCCTCCGGTATTTTGCGGGGTTGGATTTTTTTATCGGCGTTGCCGCCGGCACGAGACTGGCCGTCGTCCAACGCACAGGGACGTTGTTGGACACCGCCAGGTCCGCCGACGCAATCGCCTTGTTCATGCTCTGTCCCAAGTCGTAAATTTTCCGCCAGCGCACCAATTGTTGCTCCAAATTTTCCAAAGCGAAAGTGATTTCAGCGCCCTGCCCCGTCGTCGCCACGACCACGCCCGGCGACGAAACATCCACGCGCCGCAAATCCACCAGCCCCGCCATCGGCGAATGGTCGAACGCGCCGATGAGTTGCAATGCCGCCTGCGCCTGCGGCAGTTCAACGCGATGGCCCGGCTGCAATTGATAACCGTTCAGGCCCGTGACCGCCGGCAGTTCCGCGCTCATCTGCGACAGCGGAATCACGCACAGGCGCGGATCCAGCGGCTTCATGACAAAACCATTTTGATCCAGTTGAAAAACGGAAACGGCGATGCCGCCCGCCGCGTCGGCCACCGGCACGTTCACCTGCGCCACCGGCTGACGCTCCGTCACACGCACTTTCAGCGTGCAGGGCAGCACACGCTCGACGGCAACGGAATCAATCGAGGAAACCAGTTCGAGGTTGCGTTTTACCGACGCGAGATCGAGCGCGATCAGGTTTGCACCCGGTTTTACGTTCGTCCAGCGGCGCAACTGTTCCGGTGCAATGACGCCGTCCGTCTGCACCTCAATGGTCTGAATGGCAAACGTGGAATTTTCATAGACGAACTTGTCCAGCGCCCACTCGCCCGCGCGCCAGAACAGGTAAAGCCCGAACACCGTGCCGAGCGTCACGCCCAGCGCGATGGACGCGAGCCGCGTGCGGGCCGCGTTCGCCTGGTCGGAGCGCACCTTCACGTCGAGCACATGCCCGCGATTCAGCCGCCGGTTTTTTTGTCCACGCTTAAACCACATTGTGATCAACTCATTGTCGCCACGCACATTTTTGCCGTGAACGCCGTGTTGTCGCCCATCCGCTCCACGCCGCTTCGTTTCAGCGCCAGATCAATCATGCGCTGGCAAAGGTCCGCGTAGCCGATCCCCACCGCCGCCGCCGCCTTCGGTAACAAACTCGTTTCCGTCATGCCCGGCAGCGTGTTCACTTCGAGCACCACCGGCTCGCCGTTCGCGCGCACCATCACATCTACGCGCGAATAATCGCGTCCGCCAATCGCGTGAAACGCGCCGAGCGCGGCGGCTTGAATCCGCTGTGTCGTCGCCGCATCAAAATCTGCCGGACAAAAATATTCCGTCTCGCCGGCGGTGTATTTGCTCCGCTCGTCGTAACGGCCGGACTTGGGCCGCACCTCGACGACCGGCAGCGCCTGACCATCCAAAATTCCCACCGTCGTCTCGCGCCCGGCGATCCGTTCTTCCACGAGCAGTTGTGAATCATAGCGCAACGCCTCGGCCAGCGCGCCGGGCCAGTCCGCGACGCGCTCGACGAATTGCAGGCCCACGCTCGAACCCTGCCGCACCGGCTTGACCACCACCGGCGGCTGCCAGCCCAGCGGCCATGGCGTTTTGGCGAACTCGACCACCAGAAATTTTGCCGTCGGCACGCCGGCCGCGACGCACCGATGCTTCGTCTGCACCTTGTCAAAAGCGACGCGGCTCGCTTCGGAATCGCAGCCGGTGTAAGGCACGCCGAGCTTTTCGAGCTGCGCCTGCACCGTGCCGTCCTCGCCGTAGGTGCCATGCAACGCCAGAAAAACCGCGTCCGTTTCCGGCGGCAAAATCCAGTCCGGCGTTTCCGGGTCCAGTTCCGTGACCGCGTGGCCGAGCGAACGCAGCGCCTGCGCCACGCCCGCACCGGAACGCAGCGACACCTTGCGTTCGGCGCCGGGGCCGCCGAGCATCACTACAATTTTTAATCGTTGAACCATTTTTCAGACAGAATTAACGGAATTTAATTTCAACAGGCATAGTGACCGCTTGCAAATTTTATCGTCTTTATCCTCACATTGTTTTTGTCGTAAATTAGAATGTGCTTCCACCATGTCCCATCCAAAGGTATCTGAATTACGACAGCGTGCTGACCGGTTCCATCTTCAAAGACCGACACTTCATCTATCCAGTAGCTTTCGCTGTGATTTGCATGATCTTTGCGTATTGGAAGTTTATTGATGAAATCCTGATAGTCGTCGGTTATTGCCTTGGAAAGCGGTGGCAAATGATCTCCGGGTGAAGCCAATCCATTCCAACCCATCGAACCCAATTCTTTCCAGCCTATCAAAGGATCAGGTTGTGGAGAATTATTTTGAACGTAAAATGAGGCGAAACAAATAATGATGCCAACCACTATTACCAATCCAACTGCAATTAGTTTAGGTGTGATTATTCTCCGATTGTTTGACGCGGTTATGAGCTTCTTGCTCTCACCATCAATTTTATTTTCATCTACTTTTTGCTTGCGAAGCTTTTGTCGCACACGAAATAGATAAAAAAAATGTGAAATGGAAAGAATTGGAACTCCAAAAATAGGAACGACTATTGTCTCGCTCTGATTAAACACACCGCAGAACAAAGCCAGCCCTGAAACGGTATAAATCACAAAGATAATAATATTTATTTCTAAAAATCGCGTTGCGGTAGTTTTAATTGAACCTATTAAAAATAAATTTACAAAAGCCAACACAATGCCAGTCAACCAAATCGCGGCAAACGAAAACAACAAAGCAGTGAATCCCGGCCCGAAGTCCATTGAACCGCATGCTAAAATAGGAGTGATATTTCTCATCAGATTTCTTCGCCGATGATTTCGACTTCCGTGTGCAATCCGATACCGCGCACTGCCGAGTTGTTCCAATTTTGATTCATGTCACTTTACAAATTTTTCCATCGAGACGGCGGTTTTCGGAAACGCTTTCAAAATTTGTTTGTCCGTCGTCACCAGCGGCACGCCCAAATCCTGCGCCAGCGCCACAAATTCACAGTCATATGCGGAACACTTTGACTGCACGACCAATTCTAAAACCTGTTCCGATGAAACCTGATATTCCCGTCCAGCCACGACTTCTTCGGCCGAACGCAACGCCAGCAGCGCCGTGTTCAAAGTCATTCCGCCAAATAAAATGTATTTTGACAGGGCGTTTCTAAATTCGGACCGCCACAACAGCGGTGCCACCCAAATCGGGTCAGCCTCGGAGACTGCCGCCGCCAATTCCGAGCGATCATTGGTGACAACCAGACAAACAATCAAGTTGGTGTCAGTGACGATCACGGCCCTCGCGAATGATGCGGTTGATTTCCGCCGCCGTGGTTTTGAAATTCATCGCCTCGCGTCTCGCCCGCACCCGCGCAAGCAGCGCCTGGGTGTCCACCGGCACGCTGCGCACGCTGGATTCCAACACCGCAATCGCCTCGGTGTTCAAACTCCGGCCATGCGTCGCCGCGCGCTTTTTTAATTCCCGATGCACATCCTTCGGAATGCCTTTAATTGTGATCGTGATCATGGTGAAACCATAACGCAACCATTTTGGATGTCAACGCTCTTCGCCGATGATCTCGACTTCTGTGTGCAGTTCAATTCCGCGCGTTTCCTTCGCCCGCGCCTTGAGCAACGCAATCAGTTCCAAAACGTCGCGCGCCGTCGCGCTACCGCCGTTCACGATGAAATTGCCGTGCTCCAGCGAGACCATCGCCCCGCCGACATGCGCGCCTTTCAGCCCGATTTCTTCGATCAATTTTCCTGCCGGAATCGCCGGCGGATTCTTGAACATGCAGCCGGCGCTCGGCGCGGCGGGCTGCGCCTCCCAGCGTTTTTCGCTGAACGCCTTCATACGCTTTTCAATCTCCTCGCGCGGCGCCGCCACGCACTTGAAAACCGCGCCCAGCGCGATGTGCGTTTTCAGCAGCGGACAGGCGCGATATTCCACCGGCACGTCGCGCGCGGCCCGCTCGTGGATTTCGCCGGCGTAATCCATGAACCGCACCGACTCGACTACGTCGAACGTCGCGCGGCCCATCGCGCCGGCGTTCATGCGCAGCGCGCCGCCGACGCTGCCGGGAATGCCTTCCAGAAATTCCACGCCGCTCAAGCCGCTGCGCTTCGCCTCGACCGAAACATTTTTCAACTTCGCGCCGGCGCCGCAATGCAGCCGTTCGCCGACGATTTCAACTTTGCTAAATAGCGGCTGCGCCAAGCAAATCACCACGCCACGAAAACCGCCGTCGCGCACGAGCAGGTTCGAGCCGCGACCGAGAATGAAAAACAGAATTTCGTTTTCGCGGCAAAATTTCACGGCGTTTGCCAGATCGTTTTCGTCCGCCGGCTCAATGTAAACATCCGCCGGCCCGCCGACGCGCAAGGTCGTGTGCTTCGCCAGCGGCTCGTCACGGCGGATTATTGCTTCACGCGAGACGTGGACCACGAGTTCAGCAGCAATGTTTTGTCTAATTGGCATTGGACTTTCTAAAATTTCAGCGGTCGGCGGCATGGCTCAATGGGCGTGTTTTGCCGAACCATGTGCATGACCGCAACTGCACTTTTTAACTTTTGATTGCGCTGTTGCCGGCTGGGCGATGGCGGCCAAAATGATTCCGGCAATCTGCTCCGCCGCCGCCGGCGCGCGCCATCGGGCGAGCGCGGATTGTATTTTTACCCGCGCCGGTTCGTTCTCGACCAAGCCGGTCAAAATGGCGGCGACTTTTTCCGGCGCGGAATTTTTCTGCTCCAGCAATTTCGCCGCTCCGGTTTTCTCAAACGCGCTGGCATTGAAAAATTGATGATTATCCGCCGCCGCCGGATACGGCACGAGCAGCGACGGCAGCCGCAGCGCCGCGATTTCCGCGAGCGATGACGCGCCGGAACGGCTGACGGAAGCCGTCGCCGCGCCCAGCGCCAGGTCCATTTCGGCGAGAAACGGTTTCACGACGGCCTTGATTCCGCGCGCAGAATAAGCCGCTTTTACTCTTTCAAAATCATTCGTTCCGGTGAGGTGCAGCCACTGCCAGTTTTTGGCTGCGAGCAACGGCAGTGCGGACAAAATCATTTCGTTCAAGCCGCTCGCGCCCTGGCTGCCGCCCATGACTAGAATCGCCGGACGATTTGAATCAAGACCGAGAGCGACTCGGCATTCAGAAACATCGCACAGATGAAATTGCGGACGCACCGGCGTGCCGGTGGGCGTGATTTCGCGAGCTTTCAATCGGGCACCGGCTTCGGGAAAACCGACGAACACCTCGTTCACGAACCGCGAGAGAAACCGGTTGGCGCGGCCGGGAATGGTGTTGGATTCGTGCAAAAACGTCTTCGCGCCGAAAGCGTTGCCGGCGAGGATGGGCGGCGCGCTGGTGAAGCCGCCCATCGCCAGCACGGCCTGCGGCGGGCGGGCCTGGAAGATTTTCTTCGCCGCGCGCCACGACTGCCAGAAGCTGCGGCCGAACGAAAAATAATTCCGGTTTTGCAGCGCGACGGCGGGTAGCGTGAAAATTTCCATGCCGGTCGCAGATTTCACGGCCTGCTGGTCTACGTCCTTCGGCGAGATGAGCAGCGCGACGGTGCAGCCGCGTTTTTTTAATTCCTCGGCGACGGCAAGACCCGGAAAAAGATGTCCACCGGTGCCGCCACAGGCGATGGCGACGAAAGGTGATTTGGCGGCAGGCACACTCATGTGGCCTTGGCGGCGAAGGGATTTTCGCCGGCGTCCGACGCGGCCTTGACGATTTTTTCGCGCACCGGCGCATGGCGCGCGACGCTGAACAACAGCCCGATGCAGATCAACATCGCGAGCAGATTCGAACCGCCGTAGCTGATGAACGGCAGCGGCAGGCCCTTGTTCGGCAGCGCGCTAGTGACAACGCCGATGTTGATGGCCGCCTGCAGGCTGATGAGAAACGTGATGCCTGACGCGAGCAGAAAGCCGAACGTGTCGCGCGAGTTCATGGCGATGTAAATCCCGCAAATCGCGATGACGACAAACGCGAGCACGACGAACAGCGTGGCGATCAAGCCGAGTTCCTCGCCGACGTTGGCGAAAATAAAATCGGTCTGGATTTCGGGAAGATAACCGTTTTTTTGCAAACCGTTGCCAAGGCCGACGCCGCACCAGCCGCCGTTGCCGAGACCAATCATCGCCTGTTGCGCCTGCAACGCCGCACCCCCGGCGTGCGCCTCGGGATGCAGCCACGCGGAAATGCGGCCCCGGCGCATCGAATCGTGAAACAGGGAGAAGACGAGACCGGCTGCGCCCAAGGCGACCGGTATCAAAATGAAGCGCCAGCGGACACCGGCGATCAACAGCATCGCGCCGCTGACGGCGGCGAGCAATATCGTCTGACCGCGATCCGGTTCGACGAAAATTAAGCCCAGCACGGCACCACAAATCACCATCGGAATTAAAATTCCGCGCTTGAACGTGTGCATGTGGCGTTGATTGCGGTCGCCATACCACGCGAGCGTGATGATGAGCGCAACCTTGGCAAATTCCGACGGCTGGAGCGTCATGTGGCCGCGCCCGATCCAGCGGTGCGCACCGTGACTGGCGTGGCCGACGTGCGGGACGAAGACCAGCGCCAGCAGGAAAAACGCGAAACCATAAGCCGGCCACGCGAGTTTTTTGAGCAGTTGATAATCCAGCGAGGTCGCAGTCACGCACAGCACGAAGCCAAGGATGCACCAGACCACTTGCATCATCAGGTCGTGCGCGCCGGCCGAGGTCGTCATCGTCGCGCTGTAAAGCATGACCAGTCCCAGCGCCAGCAGGGCGGCGACGCAAAACGCCAGAGTTGTGACGGCGACTTTCATTTTAAGGTTTCAAAACAAATGCCGACCGCAATCTGTCCGCAATTACTTCGCGGGCGTGGTGCTCGGCGGCGTTACCGGCGCGACCGGTGCGGGCGCGACCGGAGCCGGTTCCGGCGCAGCCGCCGGCGCGGCAGTTTCGGCCTTTGCCGGAATGGTCAGCTTCTGGTTGACTTTGATGTGATTCGGATCCACGCCCGGGTTGGCGGCCTCAATGGCTTTGACGGTGGTGCCGAAATGTTTGGCAATCCGGCTCAAGGTGTCACCGGATTTCACGGCATAAACTTCGCCGCCCGCGCTGGCACCGGTCGTGTCCGCCGTCGGCGCAGCACCAGCTCCGGCAGGAATTGTCAGTTTTTGGTTGATGTGCAGTTTCGTCGGAACGACTGTTGGATTCGCCGCTTCGAGTGCCTTGAGCGTCACACCATTCTTCTTGGCAATCGCCGCCAAAGTGTCGCCTTTGACAACGGTATAAGTCGTCCCAGCCGTTTCAACCGGCGGCGTAACGACCGCATTGGTCATGACCGGCGGCACGACCGGCGCGTTCGTGTCAATCGTCGGCGCGTTCGTGTCGGTGATAGCCGGCGTGTTCGTGTCAATCGTCGGCGTGGAATTGTCGGTCGTGTCCGCGGGCTGTTCGCGCTTGCAGCCCTGGATCAGCATCGCCGAAAGTCCGGCAACGCCGACGGCAAGCACGCAAAACACGGCGAGCTTCAGGCGGGAACGGCGTTTGCTTTGCTGCTCGAGGAGCGAGCCCTGGGGAACGAATGGGTTTGGATTGTTCATAATAAATTTGGCGCCAACGGCGTCCTTTCTTCGAGGCAGTTTTTATTGGTTTGAGTTTTCCACCGCGAAATTTTCCCTCGAAAAATTTCGCAGCGTGTTAAAATGTTTGTGTTCGCCACCACTGACGTGAAATCGTTGTCGAAACCGAAACGGACTGTTGAAAATCTTAAAGCTCCGTGCGTCAGTGTGCGTCCAACCGCTTCCAAAAGATTTTTTAACAGTCCCGCGCCGCGCACGCAAGAAACAAAGCGCGCAAATAATTCATTTTTATGCCATGTCAGCTTCATAAATTACCTCAATTTCAGCGTGGCGAGCGCGACGACGGCGAACAGCACGCACAAAATGTAAAACCGCATCACGACCTGTGATTCATACCAGCCCATTTTTTCAAAATGGTGATGCAGCGGCGCCATCAGAAACACCCGTTGTCCGGTGCCGTAACGTCGCTTGGTGTATTTGAACCAGCCGGTCTGGATCATCACGGACGCCGCTTCCAGCACGAAAATTCCGCCCGCAATCACCAGCACAAACGGCTGGTGGATCAGCACCGCGATGATGCCGAACGCGCCGCCGAGCGCGAGCGAGCCGGTGTCGCCCATGAACACCTGCGCCGGATGACAGTTGAACCATAAAAAGCCCAGCCCCGCACCAATGAGCGCCGCGCAAAAAACCGTCAGCTCGCCCGCGCCGCTGACGAACGGAATTTGCAGATAGCCCGCCGCCTTGAAATTGCCGGCGAGATAGGTGAAAATCAAAAAAACGAACCCCGTGATGAGCGTGCAGCCGATGGCGAGGCCGTCGAGACCGTCCGTCAGGTTCACCGCGTTTGAGCTGCCAACGATGGCGAGCAGTACAATCAGCACGCCGACCACCACGCCGACTTCATACGGGTATTTGCAGAACGGCAGCATCAGGTCGCTCACCAGATTGCAATGCATGTGGAGGACGGATTTTTTTCCGGGGAATTGCAATACGCTCGTCGCCGGCCAGCGCCAGAGATAAATTCCGACAAACAAGCCAAGCGCGGTTTGCACCAAGAGTTTCACACGCGGTGGCGTGCCGCCGCCGCTTTGCTGGACGATTTTCGCGTAGTCGTCGTAAAACCCCAGGCCGGACAAAACCAAGACCGCGAGCAGCGTCAGTTCTACCTGCGGGTTCCATTGCGCCCAAAGCATCGTCGAAAAGACCAGCACGGTGACAATCAGGATGCCGCCCATCGTCGGCGTGCCTTTTTTGCTCAAAACGCGCGCCGCAAGTCCGCCGGCCTCCTCCGCCTTGTCTTTGTAATCCTGGCCGAATTTCAGCGTCTTAAGCCAGTGAATGATCAGCGGGCCAAGCCACCAGCTCAACAGCAGCGCGGTGATCGCCGCGCCGGCGCTGCGCACCGTGATGTAGCGGAACAGGCGCAGCGCCGAGAGCCGGCTTTCCCACGCCGTCCCGTGCGCCCAATCCAACATCTGCTGGCTTAAATAATAAATCATTTCAATTTATGATTTCTCCAACTTCAACGTTTCCGCAATTCTTTCCAAACGCGACGCCCGCGACGCCTTCAACAAGACTACATCGCCCGGCTTCAAAAAATTCTTCACCGCCCGCAACGCCGATTCCACGTCCGTAAATTCGATCACGCGCGTCAGCCCCGCGTCGCGCGCCGACTTCGCGGTGAGCGCCGACATTTTTCCGACGGCAAACAATTGGCCAATGCCCAGCTCCGCCGCGCGCTGGCCGACTTCCTCGTGCGCCGCCACGCTGTGCGCGCCGAGTTCTTCCATGTCGCCCAGCACCGCCACGCGCCGGCCTTGCAGCGGCAGGTCGCACAGCGTTTCGAGCGCGGCAATCGTCGAGTCCGCGTTCGCGTTGTAGGCGTCGTCGAGCACGCGCACGCCGTTCGCTTCCCAGAAATTCAGCCGCATCTTCGGCGGCTGGCACGCCGCCAAACCGTCGCAAATCTCATCGCGTGTCAAACCCAGTTCCGCTCCGACTGCCATCGCCAGCAGTGCGTTCGTCACCTGATGTCGGCCCAGCAAATTGATCCGATACTCGCCGCAAAATTCTTTCTTCGCATTCTCAACCTGAAACGTGGCACCATTTTTATCGAGTCGGACTTTCTTCGCGCGCCAGTCGTTTTGTTCACCGAGACCAACACGGATGACTTTCGCCTTCGTCCGCGCCGCGATTTTTTCCGACCATTCATTATCGCCGTTCAAAAACAATTTTCCGTCCGCCGGCAACAGTTCCGCCAGCCAGCCTTCTTCCTGCGCCACGCCGGCGACATCGCCGAAAAACTCCAGATGCTCGCGGCCGATGTTGGTCAGCACGCCGAACTTCGGCCGGATCATTTTTACGAGCGGCGCGAGTTCGCCCGGATGATTCGTGCCGGCTTCCAGCACGGCGGCTTGATGCGATTTTTCTAAACGCAACAACGTCAGCGGCACGCCGATGTCGTTGTTGAAACTCGCCTCACTCGCCAGCGTCGGGAATTTTTGGCGCAACACGGACGCCAGCAGTTCCTTCACCGTCGTCTTGCCGTTTGAACCAGCAACGGCAATCACCGGCAATGAAAAATCGTTCCGGTAGGCCGCCGCCAGTTTGCCCAGCGCTGTGCGGACATCCTTGACGACCAACACCGCGCAATCCGGCAGTTGTGCGGGAATTTTATTCCCTTCCACAACAACCGCCGCCGCGCCTTTGGCCACGACCTCATTGACGAAATCGTGGCCGTCAAAGTTTTCGCCGCGAATCGCAAAAAACAAATCGCCCGCCTTCGCCGCCCGCGAATCAGTGCAGATATTTTTCACCAACGCCTCCGCCGCACCTTGACGGATTTCGGCGGTGCAGGCATCGGCGATAAATTTCAAAGAGCGCGCTTCCACAAAATTATTTCAGCAAAAACGTCGCGGTCACCACGGCGGTGATGGTTTTCTGGCGCGAACCGATGTCGCTCTCACCCTGCCAGCTCGTCGTGACGCTGTGCTGCGGCGTGATTTGAAAGATGCCCTGATCCGCATCGTGCAGCCGCGCGATGGCGCGACCGCCCTGCGTGGCAATCTGCTCGGCGCGGGCGCGGGCATCCTTGGTCGCCTCGGCGAGCATCTCGATTTTCGTCTCGCCGGCCTTGGTGTAAATGAACTGCGGCGGCGCGACGGTGAAAATCACGCCCTGCTCCACCAGCGGCGTGGAATCGAGCCGGTCGAGCCGGTCAACATCGGCGGATTCCACGGAGACGGACTGCGAGAGGCGGTAACCCGTCGTGCGCTGCGAAACAAATCCATCAGCGGATTTCTGCGTCGCCTTCAATTCTTCAATACCGATGGGCGCAAACGTGGTGTTCGTCACGCCGGCTTCGCCGAGGAATTTAGCCACAATCTCGCGGTTCGCTTGAATCTTGTGCTGCGCGTCGAGCAAGGTTTCCGCTTCGACCTGAAAACTGCCGCTCCAGATGGCGAGGTCGGATTCGATGTTTTTTTGGACTGAACCTTTGACGGTGATGAACTGCGAATTTTTCACCTTGAGCCACGTCGTTGTGGCCAGCATCGCCGACAAGACCAGCCCGGCGGCAAGGAAAAGTCCGGCGAGCATTCCGAAAAGTTGAGGGCGTGAATTATTCATCGCGTTGTCAAAGTGTTTTGCGTTTGTGCCGAGGCGACAACGGGAGGCGAACTAGGTTGCGGCGAAATTTCATCCGGCGGAATGTTCAGATAGCTCGCGCAGCGCTTGCCGATCTCACTGAAGACCGGGCCGCAGAGTGCGCCGCCAAAGGCGTGGCCGCCTTCCTTCGGCGAATCCATAACGACGGAAATGCAGATCTGCGGATTGTCCGCCGGGAAAAATCCGATGAACGAAACAAAAAAATGGTCGGAGGAATACTTGCCATCCACGACTTTTTGCGCCGTGCCGGTCTTGCCGGCGACGACATAATTGGTGATCGCCGCGAGCGGCGCGGTGCCGTCCTTGCTCACCACCGTCTTCAACGCCTTGACCATTTCCTTAGCCGTGTCCTCCGTGACGACGCGGCGGACGCTCTGCGGCGCGTAGCGCTGGATGACATTGCCATTGGCGTCATCCAACTCTTTCACCAGCATCGGCCGCATCAGCACGCCGTCGTTGGCGATCGCGCCCAGCACCATCGCCATCTGCAGGCGCGTCACGGCCACGCCCTGGCCCATGGGGATTTGCACGATGGAATATTTTCCCCATTTGTCTGCCGGCCGCACAAAGTTTTTCGCGCTCACCTCGTGCGGCAGCGGTATACCCGTGAACTGGCCGAGGCCAAAATCCTCCATGTAGTCGTAAAGTTTCGGTGCCTGCATCTTGATCCCGATTTTCGACGCGCCGATGTTTGAGGATTTTTCCAAAACCTCCCAGACCGGAATGTCACCGAGATGATTGTGCTCCGAGTCATGCAAGGTGATGCCGCCATAATGAAAAATTCCGTTCTCGCAGAAAACCGTGTCGTTCAACGTCACGACGTGCTCGTTCAACGCGCCGGAAATCACGATGGTCTTGAACGTCGAGCCCGGCTCCATCACGTCGCTGATGACGCGGTCCGGCTCGGTGTTCGTGTTGATGGTGCGCAGATTGTTCGGGTCATAACTCGGCAGCGACGCCAGCGCCAGAATCTCGCCGGTGCGCGGGCGCATCACGATGCCGGTGATGCTTTCCGGTGCGTGCCGGGCCAGCGCATTGGTCAGGGCGGTTTCCAGAATGTGCTGCACCGCCGCGTCAATCGTCAGCACCACGTTCAAACCACTCTGCGCTTGCACGTCTTCGTCACGCAACGTAACCAGCTCGTTCTTGCGGCTGTCCATTCCCGACACGCGCCAGCCGGACGCGCCGCGCAGCTTGTCGTCGAAAAATTTTTCGATGCCGTCGTAGCCGACAATGTCCGAAGTGTGGTTGGTGTTTTCCACCGTGCCCACGAAACCGAGAACGTGCGCCGCCAGCGGGCCGTTGGGATAAACCCGCAACTGGTCCGGCTCGGCGGAAATCGCGTATTGACGCAGGTTCCGCAGAAAAGCGCGGTCGGTCTTCGACAGTTTTTTTTCGTCCACGCCGAACGTAAGCTGGCCCATTGCCGTCTGGATTTTCTGCCAGGTTTCGTCGGGAACATTTTTCTGAAGTCGGACATAGTGCAGTCCGTTCGTGACCGTCTGTCCCAGGGAATTTTTCTGGATGCGCGGAGTTAGCCTCTGCTGCAACTCCGCCTCGCTCATCTGAAGGAGCGGCGCCAGCGCATGGGCCACGACCGCCTGCTGGCCACCGATCATTGAGGGATCCGCGCAAATCATCTTCACCGGAATGCTGGTCGCCAGGAGATTGCCGTTTGCGTCCAGAATGTCGCCGCGCTTGGCCGTGCGCCAGGAAGTCTGCTGCGTTTTTTCCTCCGTCTGTTTCGCCAGCTCGTCGTGCCGCCACACCTGCAAATCCATCAGCCGGAAGCCCAGCCCGGCGAAGGCGAGCACCACCAGCGCCAGCAGCGCCAGCGCGCGTTTGAATTGTTGCTCCCGCTTGATCATCTGAAAACGACCAACCGCCCGTGACGGTCGGTTCCTCAACCAACACGCCACGAGCGGCGGCCAAATTATTTGTATCTTTATTGCGGCGTCACGCCCACCGGCCGCGCGGCGAGCTGACGGGCAAAATTGTTTTTATCTGACGACACCCACGGCGACTCCGACAGCCGGACCACCTGCGCCGGCTGCGCCGGCACCAGGCCGAGATTGCGCGCGCGCTGATCCAGCTTCACCGGCGAGCGCAAATCCGCGAGCTGGTCGCCCAGCATTTGGTTGTTGCGTTCGAGCTGCGTCAGGCGGGATTCCGTTTCGCGAATCTGCTTGCCCAGCAGGTAAACCTGGCTTTTTTGCCAGACATAGCCGACCGCCGAGCCGGCAATCAGCAGGCATAAAAAAAACGCCTTCAACGCCGGGCCAAACCGGATCGCCGCCGCCTGATTTTTTCGATTCTTCGCCATTTCTAAAAACTCCGGGCCGAACCGGATTACCACTGATTGAACACGCCGGTTCTTTGCCATCTAAATTTTCTCCAGCACCCGCAACTGCGCGCTCCGGGCGCGCGGATTTTCTTTCAATTCTTCTTCGCCCGGCAAAATCGCCTTGCGTGAAACCCATTTCAATTCCGGCACGCGCGGCGCCCGCAACTCCGGCACATCCACTTCGCCGGTGAACGAATAATCGCGCGTCTTTTCGCGGCCGAACTCTTTCACCACGCGGTCTTCGAGCGAGTGAAACGTGATCACCGCCAGCCGCCCGCCCGGTTTCAAAATTTTCACCGCTGCGTCCAGCCCGCGCTTCAGCGAGCCGATCTCGTCATTCACCGCGATGCGCAGCGCCTGAAAAACTTTCGTGGCCGGATGCGCCTTTTTCCCGTGCCGCGGCGCGAGGCGTTCGATTAAATTCGCCAGCTGCTTCGTCGTTTCAAATTTTCGCAACGCGCGGTCGTGGACAATCGCCTTCGCAAACCGCCGGGAATCGCGCTCGTCGCCGTATTCCCAAAAAATCTTCGCGAGGTCTTCCGCGCTTTCTTCATTCACCAAATCCGCCGCCGTCACCGGCTGCCGGTTGTCCATCCGCATGTCAAGCGGACCGTCCTGCATGAAACTGAACCCGCGTCCCGCGGCATCCAGTTGCGGCGAACTCACGCCCAAGTCCAGCAGCACGCCGTCACAACTTTTTTCCGCAACCCAGTCCGCCAGTTCCGCAAAATTTCCGCGCCGGATTTCAAAGCGTCCGGCGAATTTTTCCGCCAGCCGCGCCTTGGCCGTTTCAACCGCGACGCCATCGCGATCGCACCCAGACAACCATCCAGTCGGCGAACTCGCGGCCAGCAATTGGGCCGCGTGACCAGCTCCACCGAGCGTCCCGTCGGCGTAACGACCGGTCGGGCACGGCTTCAGCGCGGCCAGCACCTCCGCCGCCATCACTGGTTTGTGAATGAATTCTGGCACTGCGCATTTGGCAAATGGTTAAAGCGCGGTCGCCTTCATGATCCGCTCGCCCAAGTCCGACCACGATTTTTTGGCCGGCGGCAGGTCCGCCGCCGGTTCGCGCGCCGGGCGCGATTTCATCGGGACAATTTCCACGTCCGCGTCGGTCAAATCGTTGTGGACGACCTTCACCTTTTCCAAGGAAAGCTCGACCTGCACGGGCGTCGCAACTTTTTCGGCGGATGACGGTGCGGCCCGGAAAATGGCGGCGGGATTCAATTTGCTCACCCAAGTGGTCGCCCGGGCTGTCGCACCTTGCGCGGCAACCGCCGGTATTTTTTGCGTCTTGGCCCATGACGGAGTGGTTTTTTTGACCAGAACAACGGGAGAATCCTGCGCCGGCGGTTTCGGCAATTCAGCCTGCGCCGGCTGCGCAGCCGGATTCACAAACGGATTCTTGGGCGAGACAAACTGCGGCAGGTAAAAGCGCTTGTCCGTGCGATAGGCGGCGGGCTTGCCACCGCCGATGATGCTTTTTCCCGTGCCAAGTAATTTTCCCAGGTTCATAATTTTTTATTCCATGAGTTTGAAGGCCTCGGACGCCAGCACGGCGTCGGCAGCCTTCACAGTTTCGTAACGGCTCGGATTCCAGATTTCAAATCGGTCGAGCAGTCCGACCAGCACCACCTCGTCCTTGATGGACGCCGCGCGCGCCATTTCGTCCGGCAGGCAAATCCGTCCGGCCTTGTCGAGACTCACCTGCACCGATTCGCTGCCGATAAATCTTTTGAGGACGACCTTGTTCGGGTTGCCATTCGGCATCGCGTCAATGTCCGCTTTCATCTTTGCCATCTCCGACGGCGGCAGGACGCGCAGGCAACTCCCCGCCTGATGCTGCGGCCAGAGCATCAACGTCAGCTCCGTGCCTTCTTTTTCCGGCCGCCACTTGGCCGGAATTTGGACGCGCCGCTTCTCATCCACTCCATGCCGATAGCATGAATTGTAATAAGTCGGTTCTTTTGTCTGCGCGGCACTCATTTATTCACCAGCAACCCTAAAACGACCCATGTCACCCACAACGCTCCACTTTTAACCACTTTGACCCACACGAGTCAACAAAAATCTGCCGTCAAAGCCGGGGTTTATTCGAAAGTTATTCACAATTTGAAAATCATTGGGAAAAGGCCGCAAAACTTTTCCGTGTGACAGCTTGAAACTTCCGGCCCGAAACCCAAAACTCGCGCGATGCGAACCGCCGATTTCGATTTTGTCCTGCCGCCGGAGCTGATCGCGCAACAGCCCGCGCCGAAACGCGATCAATCGCGGCTGCTGGTGTTGCATCGCGCGGACGGGAAGGTGGAACACCGGAAATTTCCCGATTTGCTGGATTTTTTGCGCGCTGGCGATGTTCTGGTTTTGAACAACTCGCGTGTGATTCCGGCACGGCTGCGCGGCGCGAACGCGAAGAGCGGCGGCAAGTTTGAAATGCTGCTGCTCGAAGAAAATGCGCCGAACGACTGGTGGGCCATGCTGCGTCCGGGTAAAAATGCGCGCATCGGAACACAAATCATTCTCCAGGACACGACCGGACAACCGACCAAAATGTTTGCGACCGTCGCCGACATGAACGATGAAGGCCACCGGCGGTTGAAATTTTCCGGCACGCCGGACATCAGCCACGAGTTGGATTCACTTGGAGTAATTCCGCTGCCACCTTACATTGAACGTGACCGCCAGTTGCCGGAAGACAAGGAACGCTATCAAACCGTCTTCGCCCGACCCGCCGGTTCGGTCGCCGCGCCGACCGCCGGTTTGCATTTCACGCCGGAGTTGCTGGACCAGATTCGGGCGCGCCGGGTGAAAATTTGTTTCGTCACCTTGCACGTCGGTCTTGGCACCTTTGCGCCGGTAAAAGCCGAAACGCTGGCGGAACATAAGATGCACGAGGAGCGATTTGAAGTCGGAGAAGAGACGGTTCGCGCCGTGAACGAGGCAAAAAAATCCGGCAAGCGCGTTATCGCCGTCGGCACGACGAGCGTGCGCGTGTTGGAAAGCGTTGCCGCCCGGAACTCAGGAAAACTCAATGTTCACAAAGGGAAAACGAATATTTTTATTTTCCCGCCTTTCCGGTTTCAAGTCGTGGACGCACTGCTGACGAACTTCCACCTGCCCTGCTCCACGCTGCTGATGCTGGTCAGCGCCTTTGCCGCGCCGGGCGAAATGTGCGGACGCGAAATGGTTTTGGCCGCCTACGCCGAAGCCGTCCGCGAGCGCTACAGCTTCTTCAGCTACGGCGACGCGATGCTGATTTCATAAATTCCGATCCCAACAAAATCCCCGCCTTTGAATTCAAAACTCAAAACTCAAAACTCAAAACTGCCTTACGTTTTGGTCAACATGGCAATGACGGCGGACGGAAAAATCGCGACTGCCAACCGCGCCGTCTCGACTTTTGGCAGCAAACGCGATCACGAACATTTGCTGGAGCTGCGCGCGACGGCGGACGCGGTGATGGCTGGAGCGGCGACGGTCAATGCCGCGCCGATCAATCTGGGACCGGGCGCGCTGAAGTTCCGGCGGGGGCGGCTGAAGAACGGGTTGGCGGAATATAATCTGCGCGTCATCGTCAGCGGCAGCGGCTCCATCAATCCCGACGCGGAAATTTTCCGGAAGAAGTTCTCACCGGTCATCATCCTGACGACACAACGCGTTTCGGAAAAAAAGTTAAAACAACTCCGCGCCGTGGCCGACGAAGTAAAAATTTGCGGCGAAACGGAAATCGATTTCCAAGCAGCGTTGCGCTGGCTGCGTGAGAAATGGAAAGTGAAGCGATTGCTTTGTGAAGGTGGCGGTGAGTTGAATGACTCGATGTTCCGCGCTGGTTTGGTGGATGAGGTTCACCTAACCATCTGCCCGAAAATTTTCGGCGGACGACAGGCCCCGACGATTGCCGACGGTCTCGGCGCAGAAAGCTTAGCCCAGACCGTTGAATTTCGATGCACATCTGCCCGGCAGATCAATGGCGAGTTATTCACACTCTGGATTAGAGCCTAAACGGTTCCGAAAAGTTTGCCTTATCGTTAAGCATTAATCTTACCATAACATCAAGAAATTGTTGGTGATAAAAGAAACTGGCCGGCGGCCGGTGTATCCGTGCGGCGGCCGGTTGATTTTTGTTAGTTCAAGCGCCCTGTTTCACCGTTCACGTTCATCCGCCTGAATTTAGTGTTTGAATCGCGCCCGAAACCGATTACTTATTCCCCGCTGAAACACATTATTAAGCCAAAGTGAAACCGACCGACCTGCGGGGCATCCTGCAATACATTCCGCAATTCCGCGAGAAGACGTTCGTCCTCGCGATTGATGGCGCGATCGTCACCGACGAAAACTTCGCCACGCTCCTGCTGGACGTGGCGGTGCTGCGGTCGTTGAACATCCGCGTGGTGCTCGTCCACGGCGCGTCGGCGCAGATCAAGGCTCTGGCGGACGAGCAAAAAATTTCCGCCTCGAGCCTCGACGGTGCCGGCATCACGGACGCCGCGACGCTGCAACTGGCGCTGCACGCGGCGAACCGGCTGACACACGAAATCCTCGAAGGGCTTTCGGCGAACGACCTGCGCGCGGTCTGCCCGAACGTTATCATCGCGCATCCGATGGGCATCATCGGCGGCGTGGATCACCAGTTCACCGGCAAGGTGGAAAAGGTGGACGTCGAGATGCTTCAGACATTGCTCACGCAAGGTATGATTCCGGTCATCCCGCCGCTCGGTTTCGACGGCGACGGCAAAACGTATCGCGTGAATTCCGACGGCGTGGCGGTCGCAGTCGCGGAAGCGTTAAAGGCGACGAAGCTGATTTTCATCACCGCGCAGGACGGCATTCTCGTGCAAGGCCGGCTCATCCGGCAGATGCTCGTGGCGGATTTGGAATCCGTGATCGCGATGCAGAAAAATGACATCGCGCCGGAACTGCTGTCCAAGGCGCTGCACGCGGTGACGGCGTGCAAAGCGGGCATCCCGCGCGTCCACGTCATCAACGGCAAAGTGGACGAAGGTCTGCTGGCGGAGGTGTTTTCCAACGAAGGCATCGGCACGCTGATTTACGCAAACGAATACCAGCAGATCCGCCGCGCGATGAAAAAGGACATCCGGGCGATCCAGTTGCTGACCAAGGCGGCGGTGGAATCCTCCGAGTTGATGAAGCGGACGCGGGCGATGATTGAAAAAAATCTCGCGGACTATTTCATTTTTGAAATTGATAAAAATCCCGTGGCCTGCGTGGCGCTGCACGTTTTTCCCGAACAGAAAAAGGGCGAGCTGGCGTGCCTTTACGTCAACCCGCTGCACGAAAACCGCGGCATCGGACGCAAGCTGATCCAGTTCATCGAAAACAAGGCGAAGGAAATGAACCTGGACGAACTGCTCACGCTCTCGACGCAGGCGTTCACCTATTTTCAGAGCAAGGGCGGCTTTGCCGAAGGCACGCCCGACGATCTGCCGCCCGCGCGCCGCGAAAAATACGAGCAGAGCGGAAGAAATTCCAAGGTGCTTGTGAAGAAATTGAAGTAGGTTTTCATGAGCTTGCCGGAAAAAATTTCCCAAACTTGTAAACGGCTGAATGTTCCGTTGCGTCACTTTGTTTTAACAGTAAACATTACGGAGCAAACTGTTTCTCTTTTTGAATGGAAGCCAATGCCTACGCCTTCTGGCGTTGAAGACTACCGGTTTGTGAAAAAGTTTCCGTGCTCCACGTCGCGTTTTGGCGTTGGGCAAACAGAAGATTCGAACTGCACACCACTTGGATTGCATTACATTAAAAATAAAATCGGCGCGGGCGAACCGGCGGGAACGGTTTTCAAATCGCGCCAGATCATCGGTCACACGTCGCAGCCGGAACTGGCGAACGCCAAAATCACCACGCGCATCCTGTGGCTGGAAGGCCTAGAACCCGGTTTCAATCGCGGCGGCAATGTGGATTCACATTCGCGCTACATTTACATTCACGGCACGGCGGACCAGAAATCCATCGGCCGGCCCGCGTCGCACGGCTGTATTCATCTGGCCGACGTGGATTTGATCCCGCTCTTTGACCTGCTGCCCGGCGGCACGCTGGTTTGGATTGGCGAATGTTGAACTGTTGAATCGTTGAACGGTTAAATCGGCTGCAGCATTCGTCGCTCAATTCCGATTCAACCATTCAACCGTTTAACGATTTAACCAAATGCTGCTTGCGCTTCGCCGGCGACGATTTATTTTGCTTTTGTGTTCGTCCGCATCGGCAAAATCCTCGTCGTCCTCGCGCTCGTCGTGACGCTGGGCGCGCATTGGGCGCTGCTGCAAACCGTCGCGTGGACGACGATGCTGGCGAACAATCTCCAGTCACATTCCATTTCCGAGGCCGTGTCTGACACCTTCGACGGGAAACATCCCTGTCCGCTGTGCCGTGCCATCGCCGCCGCCAAAAAATCGGAGAAAAAATCCGAGGCGGTTTCGCCCACAATAAAAATGGAATTCCCGCCGGTCGCGGCCAAGTTCACGTTCATTTCGCCGGAGCCGATTTCCGCCTTTTCACTGGCAAAACTCTCTGCGGCTTCAGCTTTTCAAAAACCGCCGCTGCCACCGCCGCGCGGATTCTTCGTTTGATTCAATCACGGTTTGGCTGCCCGCGCCCTGTTGGCGCGAGCATTTAGTTTTCCCTTTAACCTTGAGAACGCCGTTGCGCGTTCTCGCAATTTTGAAATTTAGAAATGAAAAATAAAAAAAATAATTCATCAGTAATAAAAGTCGGTTGTGGTTTGTTGGCCGGGATGCTCGCGCCCAGCGTGGTGCATGCGTGCGCGTGCGGCTGCGGCGTGTTTGACGTGGCGACCAGTTCGATGTTTCCACAAGGCGAAGGCGGCATGGCGTTTCTCCAATATGATTATCAGAATCAGAACCAAAATTGGAACGGCTGGTCCAAGGCGCCAGATTCCGACAATGGCGACAAAAAAATCGAGACGTCGTTCCTGTCGGCGGGCGCGCAATATATGTTTAACTCCAGTTGGGGCGCGCAGTTCGAGCTGCCTTATGACTTCCGTTATTTCAAGGGGACGGACAATAACAACAACATCTCCTCGCACAACTGGAGCCAGGTGGGCGACCTCCGGCTCGAGGGGATTTACACCGGTTTTTTTGCAGACCTGTCCGCCGGCTTGATCTTCGGGCTGAAATTGCCGACAGGCGATTTTAATGTGGATCCCAACCTGGTGGACCGTGACACGCAAATCGGCACGGGCAGCACGGACATTTTGCTGGGCGGATTTTACCGCAGCAACATCACCCAGGACGAAAAGTGGGACTGGTTCGCGCAGACGTTGCTGGATGTGCCGACGCTGATCCAAACTCAATACCGTCCGGGCGTGGAACTGGATTCGGCCGCCGGCATTGACTACAAAGGGTTTTCGCTGGGCCGCGTCCGGATTTCCCCGGTGGCGCAGGCGATTGTTTCCTACCGGAGCAGCGACAGCGGTGACGCGGCCAATCCCTCGAATTCCGGCTACGAACGGCTGCTGCTTTCGCCCGGCGTGGAATTTCACATTCATCCCGTGAAAATTTATGCCGACGTGGAGATTCCCGTCTTGCAGCATTTCAACGGCGACCAGCTCGCCGCACCGCTGATGGTCAAGGTCAGCGCGAGCTACATGTTTTGATTATATGATCCCGCCAGCCGGTTCCAAACCACACAACGAAGAGCGAATCTTCCTTTCCGTCGCGCTCATCGTGGCGCTGGTCTTTGGAACCGGCTTTTGCTTTTTGATTTTCTCGCTGAACAGCCGGGAAAAAGCCGCCGGCAATTCGCCGCCACAGCTCATCGCGCCCGACCATCCCCGGCGACTGGCTGATTTCTCGCTCACCGACCGCACGGGCCGCACAGTCACGCGACAAGACCTGGCCGGAAAATTTTTGGCCGTAGATTTTTTATTCACCAGTTGCTCGGTGACCTGTCCCGTCGTCAATCGGTGCATGGCGCAGATCCAGCAGCTCACCACCAACCAGCCGGATGTCCGGCTCGTTTCGCTGACCGTTGATCCGCGCGACGACACGCCCGAAGTGCTGGCCAAATACGGCGAGCGCTTCGGCGCGGACACCAACCGCTGGCTGCTGCTGACCGGCGACAAACCCGCGCTGTATGGCTTGATTTCATCCAGTTTTCTCGCGCAGGATTTGAACGATCCGTTCACCTACATGCCGGGGAATTTCTCCCACACGGACCGCATCGCGCTGGTGGATGCACAGGGCAATGTGCGCGGGTATTTCGACGGTTTGAATCCGAACACGGCCGCTGCCGTGGTTGCAGAAATCAATCTTCTGCGAAAATAATTATGAAACGCCTGAATTGCCTCCTCATGGTTTTGCTGTTCGCGGTTGCCGGTTGCAAACCCAAACCAGCCGCACCCGACATCGGTTCGGCCCAGGTCAAATTTTACGACGCGCATGGCATCATCCGGCAAATCGCCGCCGACCGTCATTCGGCCACCATCCAGCACGATGCGATTGCGGGCTACATGCCGGCGATGACGATGGATTTTCCAGTCAGGGACACCAACGAATTGAACGGCCTCGCGCCGTCGGACGAAGTCACCTTCAAACTGGCCGTGGGCGAAAACGAGGACTGGATCGAAGCCGTCCGCTTCGTCTCGCACCGAATCGAAGACGTGACCAACGGCGTGGTGATGATACACGAAGCCATGCCAGAGCTAAAACCCGGCGATCTCCTGCCGGACTGCGACCTCACGGATGAAAACGGTGACCGCATCCGGTTTTCCGATTTTCGCGGCCGGGCGCTGGCGTTCACTTTTTTCTTCACGCGCTGTCCCCTGCCCGATTATTGCCCGCGCATGAGCAAAAATTTTGCCGAGACGCGCCAGATATTGTTGAACACGCCCGGCACCCCGACCAACTGGCAGTTCCTGTCCATTTCCTTCGACCCTGGCTTTGACACGCCGGAAATGCTGGCCAGCTATGCGAAATATTTTCGCGACAACAATCCCGACCGCTGGCGGTTTGCCGCCGCGTCCACCAACGCCATCGCCCGGCTCGCGCCTCAGCTCGACTTGATGGTCGCGCGCGACAGCACGAGCATCTCGCACAATTTGCGAACCGTTGTTCTCGATCCGCAGGGCCGCATCACCCGTCAGTTTGACGGAAACCAATGGACGCCGCGGATGATGGCCGACGCATTGCTGTCCGCCGCACGCGGGCAAACCAATCCAGCCGCACCCTGACCGGCGGCGTTATTTTCAAGTGGATGGATATAACCCGGGATCATCGCTTTCGCGCGGCGCGCGCGGCGTGATGGAAATCGAACCGTCTGGAGGAATATCTTTTTTCTCGGGTGCGGCAAAGCGGATGACGTTCACGACGGGATGGCCGGAACCCCAAAGTTCATCCAGCATTTTATCCACGCCGCTGCCCGTGACGCGCACGACGCACACCGGCAGTTCATCATGGCGCGTCCAGATGAGGCTGGAAACTTTCAGATGGTGGCGCTGCGAGAGTTTGCCCATCAGTTCAAAAACATCCTCGCCCTGCGTCGCGTCGAACGTGATGCGCGCGCCGGCCTCGTCCGAGCCGAACAGGCTGACGAACGCGCGAAAAATATCCGATTCGGTGATGATGCCGGCGAGCGTCCGGTCGCGCAGCACGGGCAACGCGCCGATTTTTTGCGCGCACATCAGCGCCGCCGCCTCTTCGATGGGCGTGTCCGGCGTGGTCGTGTGCGGGTTGGCGGTCATGATTTGCGAAACGGTCGTCGGCGTCAGACGCGCGTCCGGTCCTTCAATGGCGAACGGATTGACGTGCGGCGGAAACGCGTGCAGCACATCCTTCGCGGAAAGAATTCCCAGCAGATGCGGGACGCCGGTGCGCGGCTCCACGACCAGCAGCCGGCGCACGCGTGCTTGCGCCATCAATTTCGCCGCCTCGGCCGCCGGCGTTTCCGGTGTGATGGTCAGCAAATCCCGGGTCATCCACATGCTTACAATCATAATGGTTTTTCGTTCACCCCAGCCAAGCCGCAACCGGTCCAAGTTGCAAGCGGTAAAATGCCCGGCGGATTTGCCCTTTTCAGAAAGAAAAAATGGCGTAGCTTCTCTCGCATGAATTTGACGGAACAGATGACGCGGCTGGCCAGACAAGCCAAGGCCGCGTCGCGCGAGCTGGCGAAGCTGACCACGGCGGAGAAAAACGCCTGCCTGCTCGCGATGGCCACGGCGCTGGAACAAAACGCCGACGCCATCAAGCAGGCCAATGCGCTTGATATGGAATTTGGCGCGCAGCACGGATTGTCCGAGGCCATGCTCGACCGGCTCAAGCTCGATGACAAACGCATTGCCGGCATGGCGAAAGGTTTGCGCGAAGTCGCCGCATTGCCCGACCCGGTGGGGAAAATTCTTGATGAGCGCGTCCGTCCGAACGGACTCAAGCTGCAAAAAATTTCCACGCCCATCGGCGTCGTCGTCATCATTTACGAATCGCGCCCGAACGTCACGGCGGACGCGGCGAGCCTGTGCTTCAAATCCGGCAACGCCACGATTCTGCGCGGCGGAAAAGAGGCTTTGAACTCCAACCAGATTATTGCCAAAACGATGATTGACGCGGGCAAGATCGCGCACAAAGAATTTCCAGAACACGCGATTCAAGTCGTGCCCACGCCCGACCGCGAGGCGATTCCGATTTTGCTGTCGCTCACACAATACGTTGACCTCTGCATGCCGCGCGGCGGCGAGAGCCTCATCCGCGCCGTCGCGGACTGCTCAAAAGTGCCCGTCATCAAGCATTACAAGGGCGTCTGCCATGTCTTTGTGGACGCCGACGCGGACTTGAAGATGGCCGAGGAGATCGTGATGAATGCCAAAGTCCAGCGTCCCGCCGTCTGCAACGCGATGGAAACTTTGCTCGTGGATAAAACCGTGGCGGAAAAGTTTCTTCCGCAGATGGCGCAGAGGCTCGCAGATAAAAAAGTTGAGCTGCGTTGCGACGCGCTTTCGCTTGGCCTTGTCCAATCGGCAATCGGCAATCGGCAATCGGCAATCAAGCCCGCCGCCGAGCAGGACTGGTTCACGGAATACAACGACTACATCCTGAACATCCGCGTCGTGGACGGCGTGCGCGCCGCGATTGACCACATCAATTTTTACGGCTCGGCGCACTCGGACAGCATCGTCACAAGGAACGAGGCGCGCGCGAAGCAGTTTCTCGCCGAGGTGGATTCGGCGGCGGTGTATTGGAACGCCAGCACGCGTTTCACCGACGGCGGCGAGTTCGGCATGGGCGCGGAAATCGGCATCAGCACCGACAAGATCGGCGCGCGCGGGCCGATGGGATTGGACGAACTGACCAGTTACAAATGGCTCGGCATTGGCACTGGGCAAGTTCGTGTTTGAATCCTGTGTCCACAAAAGTTCCAAATAGCGACAGTGAAGTTGGGAGCGTGTTATTCCAAGTAGGTAGCGATCCATATTGTGCTTGGTGCACAAAAGACACGAATCGTGTTTTTTTGAAAAAGTTTGACACGGATTACTACTTTTATCTGGCAGAACTTCACGGTCAGATGTTGGGGGGTGACTACAAACATAAAGCAGCTCTATCTTTACGCATTGCTTACTATCATGGGCTAGAGACGCTTTTTATGTTAATGTTTGCAGCTCTTCAGGCTCCCTACAGTGTTCCTGGATGGTTTCTTAAATGTCAGTCATCTCAACTCAGACAGTTTGTTGATGATGCATCCAGCGGTAAGCTGGCACTTCTATCGCCTAGGTGGAAAATAGAGCAGATGTCGTGGGAGAAAATTTCCGAACTTGTTAACGAGCGAATCTTGGCAGGCAGAGAAGACATTGCGCCTTTGCAAAATTCGTTCGCTAAAGCATGGAAGAAATTTGCCGCTGATTTTACAGCGAACCACATCGTTGACGAATACAATAGTTTCAAACATGGGTTCCGCGCCTATGTTGGAGGTGGCCCGACAATCACCTTCCATCCAAAAGAACCCTCGGAAAATACACCGCTGACATTTTCAAGTGAGTTTGGAAGCTCCTTTTTTATGGCTGAAAAACTTGCTGATGCAAAAGCTGAACATTTGGCTCACCATTTTACACTCAAATATTGTCATGTGAACTTGCAACCAGACAAAATGGTAGTCGCATTGCAGATAATAGGAGTGTCTATAAAAAATCTTATCGCTTTTCTAAAGTTGGTAAATGGTTTTCCCCTTGAACAAGTTCAATTTGCTCTGCCAGCTAAACTAGAAGCTTTTGATTATATAGTTAATGATTCGGGGAAACTTGGCTTTGAATTCGTGTCGTTTAATCTCACGATTCCAGAAAACACTGTAAGCCTTACAAGGCAGCAGATAACGCAAAGGTTGAATTCTTCTCCAGCAAAAAAGTGAACACCGCCGAACAAGCCAAATTTATCCGCGATTCAATTCCTGCTGACGGACTTTTCGCCGGGCTGGAATGGAAAATTTCGCCGACGCCGTTTCCGCTCGGCGAAAATCTGGCCAAGGAAATCGAATCACTGGGGCGCGTGCTGCTGCAATTTTATCGCGCGACCAATCTGCTTTACCGCAAGAGCGTCGAGGGCAAACAGCCGGAATGGGTCGCGCGCTGGCTCGACCTCGGCAAGCCGCGCGAACTGATCGAACTTCAGCGCTCGGTTGCCTTCAAGAATGATGTGCCGCGCGTCATCCGCCCCGACATTTTGCTGACGGAAAATGGTTTCAGCATCACGGAACTGGATTCCGTGCCCGGCGGCATCGGGCTGACAGCGTGGTTGGGAAAAACGTATTCGGCTATCAACTATCAACCATCAACTATCAACTTGCTCGGCGGCGCGGATGGGATAATTCGCGGGTTTGAATCCATTTTTGGCGACGCGAAACAGGTTTGCGTCGTCGTTTCGGAAGAGGCAAAAACCTATCGGCCGGAGATGGAATGGCTCGCCGGACAAATGAAGAATTCAGAATTCAGAATTCAGAATTCAGAATTCGCGGACTTCAAAGATGGTGATTCTGTTTATCGTTTCTTCGAGCTCTTTGATTTGCCCAACGTGGCGAACGCCAAACAGATTTTTGAGCTTGCGGCGGAAAAGAAAATCCGCCTGACGCCGCCGCCCAAGCCGATGTTCGAGGAGAAGATGCTGTTCGCGCTGCTCTGGAACCGGAACCTGCACAATTTCTGGCGACAGGAACTGGGCGAAGGATTTCTGGCACGGCTTAAGAAAATCATTCCCTACACCTGGCTGGTGGATCCGGCGCCGCTGCCGCCGCACGCGGCGATTCCGGAATTGAATCTGACCGACTGGTCGCAGCTCAAGACGATGTCCCAACGCGAGCGCGACCTGATTTTGAAGGTGTCGGGCTTTTCCGAAAACGCCTGGGGCGCGCGCGGCGTGTATCTCGGCAGCGATTTGTCGTCGGCCGACTGGAGCGCGGCGGTGGACGCGGCACTGAACAATTTCGAGACTTCGCCGAGCGTGCTGCAACGGTTCCACAAGCCGTCGCTGGTGGACGCGAGCTGGTTTGATTTTGCGAAGAATGAAATCGTGCCGATGAAGGGCCGCGCACGGCTGTGTCCATATTATTTCGTCAGCGGCGAAGGGGACAACCTGCGTTCCGCGCTGGGCGGCGTGCTGGCGACGATTGTTCCCGCCGACAAAAAAATCGTCCACGGCATGACCGATGCGATTCTCGCGCCGTGCGCGGTGTGAGTTTGCCGGAAACCCGCGGCGGATTTCACGCCAGTTTTCCGTAGCGGCGGATTTCCGGCCAAAAATACGCGACCACGAGGACGACCAAAATCGTCCCGATGCCGCCGCTCACCACGGAAATGATCGCACCGGTGGAAACGGCATTGCCCATCGCCGGGCCAAAAATATGCGCGACGAAGCCGGACTCAAATCCGCCCAGTTCGTTCGACGTGCCGATGAACAGGCTGTTGACCGCCGAGACGCGCCCGCGCTTGTCGTCCGGCGTGAGCAGTTGCACGGACGTGTGCCGCACGATGACGCTCACGTTGTCCACCGCGCCGCACACGAACAGCATCCCGAACGAAAACCAGAACCAGCGCGACAGCCCGAAGGCAATCGTTGCCAGTCCAAACACCGCCACGCACCAAAGCAGCGCGCGGCCGGCTTTCTGCATCGGCGCGCGGTGCGCGAGATACAGCGCGCAGGCGACGGAACCCAGCGGCAGCGCGGCCTGCAACAAGCCGAGACCCTGCGCGCCCGCGTGGAGCAGATCTTTTTCCGCCGCGAACACCGGCAGCAACGCGGTCGCGCCGCCAAGAAAAACGGCGAACATGTCCAGCGTGATCATGCCGAGGATGAGCTTTTGCGCAAAAATAAACTGGAAGCCGGTCGCCAGGCTTTTGAGCGACATCGGCTCGGGATTTTTCACGACGTGATGAGCGCGGACCATTTTCACACAAATCCAGCAGGTCATCGCCGTGCAGAAATTGATGAGGTAGATGAACGCCGCCGGGTGGTAGGAAAATTTTCTCAACACTGCGATAAGCAAGCCGCCAATCGCCGGCCCGGCCACGGAGGACAGTTGAAATGTGCCGCTGTTCCACGTTACGGCGCGCGGAAAGAGTTCACGCGGCACCAGACTTGTCAGAAACGCCGAGCTGGCCGGCCATAAAAACGTGCGCGCGATGGCCGAGGTGAACAGGCAGGCGTAAATCCAGCCTACGTTCGCGTGTTGCCAGGAAATCAGCGCAAGGCCGAGGCTCGCGCTGGAACTGACCAGCAGCGCGGCGAGAATGATGCGCTTGCGGTTGAAATTGTCGGCCAGATGTCCGGCGGGCAGCGTGCAACCGACCATTGCGATCATCTCCACGAGGCCGACCAGGCCAAGCGCGAGTGGCGAGTGCGTGCGTTCGTAAAGTTCCCAACCGACCGCCACGGTGAGCATCTGCGCGCCGAGCACGGCGAACAACCGGCCGGTAAGGTAAAGGCGGAAATCGCGCACCCGGAACACGGCGTAGTGATCCGGCGGCGAAATCGGCTCTGCGGCTTCAGGCTCGTTCATGCAACTGGACGCATAATCTAGCGGAAAAATCCGCGCGGTCGAGTTTTCAACGCGGCGGGATCTTTGCTTAATCTTTATCGCCGCCGGGACGGATTACGATTAGGATTAAATTCAAGATGAACGAGCCAGACGAAATTCCCCGCCGCTACCAATGGCCGTGGTTTGTGCTCGCGGCGATCATAATTTTTTTCGTGCTGGCAATTGTGTGTGTGGGCTTCAAGGCGAAGCAGATAGAACAGCAGCGCGATTACAACGCGCCGCTGCCGAGCAGTGCGCCGGCGCACTGAACGACTATTTTTCCGCTGGCGAGTTGGTCTGCATTTGGCCGGCCAACACCGGCAAAATCGAAATACCATCCGAGGCCGGCATTGGATTCACATACGCGATCTCCGCCGCCGTCGGCAGGAAATCGCGCGGCGACCACTTCACCCCGCTCACCCGGCCCGCCGGAATTTTTCCCGGCCAGCGGACCATCATCGGCACCCGCAGGTCGTTGGTCGAAATGTTGCTGTGGAAAAAATCCGGATCCACTTCGGCGGATTTTTTCGGCGTGGTGTCACTCGTTAAAAAAACCGCCACGTTGTTGGTCATGCCGAGTTTTTGCAACTGGTCCAGCAGTTGCCCGACGTAGCCGTCGAGCCGCGCGATGGCGGCGGCCTTGTTTTTTTCCGGCTGCGGCCAGGCCTCCTCGGAAAACGGCGCATCGGTCGGCACCACCAGATTTTTCCCGGCGTGCGGAAGCGGGTAATTCAGCAGCAGAAAAAACGGGCGGAACCGGTTGGCCGGATCCGGCTGGTTGATTTTGACAAAGTTCTGCGCCGCCTTGGTGAGCAAATCGGGAATATACTGGCCCTTTTTTCCACCGGTGTTCGGATACAACATTTCCCGGCCGAGATAGTCTTCGCGCTGGTTGGTGGCCGGATTCAGGTGACCGCCCGGCGCGCAACGAAACATGTAATCGGCGTAATAATTCTCCGCGTCCGCCGCGTTGAGATAGCCGGCAAACTCGTCAAAACCCTTTTTCCACGGCGCACCGGTGGAGTTTTCATCGCCGAGATTCCAGGCGCCAATCAAGCCGGTGCGGTAGCCGGAGTTTTTCAGGATTTGCGCGACCGTGATGTCGTCCGCTGCCAGCGGCACGTCCGCATCGGCGCGCTGATTCAAATGGCCGGCATCCTTGCCGAGCAGCAGCGCCGCGCACGCGGGCGAACTCGCGGCGTCGGCGGCAAAATAATTCATGAAGCGGATGCCTTCGGCGGCGAGGCGGTCGAGGTTCGGCGTTTGAAATTTCGTCTGGCCGTTGCAGCTCAAGTCGCCGTAGCCCAGGCCGTCGCACTGGATGAAAACAATGCTCGCGCGGCGCGGAATCGCGGGCCGGGCGGCGGGCGCGACGTTGGTGAAAATGGCCGACAAACTTTCGGCGCGCGCGGCGGCGGAAAATTCCAGCAGCGCAGCCAGTAAAACGAGCGTGCGACCAAGACGAGTAAAGCAACTTGATGTCATGTGAGCTTTGATTCTGGAAAGGCCGGGGCGTTCAATGCAATTCAATTCGCGCGGTTCCTTTTGCCGAATTCCGCGTCCAGCGGAATTTTCAGGGCGACCAGGAAGCTGGGGATCGTCGCCAAAATCACCCAGACGAAAAAATGTTTGTAGCCGAGCAGTTGCTGCAGCCAGCCGCTCCATGCCGCCGGCAGGTGCAATCCCAGCGCCATGAAACCGGTGCAGATCGCGTAGTGCGCGGTGCGATGTTCGCCACGCGCAATGTAAATCAGGTAGAGCATGAACGCCGTGAAACCAAAACCGTAGCCGAACTGCTCGACGGCGACGCCCGCGCCGATCGCGAAAAGATTTTGCGGCTGGGCATACGCGAGCCAGATGAAAACCGCGTCCGGCAGATGAATCGCCAGCAGCATCGGCCAGAGCCAGAATTTCAGCCCGTGCCGGGCCACGACGAAGCCGCCCAGCAGCGCGCCCAGCATGAACAGGATCACGCCGAGGGTGCCGTAAACCAGCCCGACCTGGTCCGTCGCCAGCCCCAAGCCGCCTTGGGCACGCGCATCCAGCAGGAACAGTTGCGCCATCTTCACCAACTGCGCCTCGCCGAGCCGGTAGAGCAGTATAAACGAAAGCATCATGGCGATTTGCGGTTTTCGAAAATACGTCCCGAACGTCTTCAAAAATTCAGCCGACAAAGATTTAGTGGAGATTGTTTCCGGTGGTTGGTCAATCACCGGACGCGGCAAAACCAGAAAATGATAAATGCCGAGACACAAAATTATTCCGGCGACGAGGGCAAACGCGGTTGACCACGCGGACGTATAATCGCCGGTGCGCTGGTAGATTTTCCCCGCCAGAATGACCAGACCACCCTGCGCGCCGATGGCCGCGACACGATAAAACAAGCTGCGGAAGCCAATGAAAAACGACTGTTCATGTTCCGTCGTCGCCAGCATATAAAAACCGTCCGCCGCAATGTCGTGCGTGGCCGAACTGAACGCCAGCAGCCAGAAAAAAACCAGCGTCAGTTGGAAAAAATGCGGCGCGGGAATCGTCAGCGCCACGCCCGCGAGCAGCGCGCCCAGGAAAAACTGCATTGCCCAGATCCATTGCCGCCGCGTTCTCAAAATATCCACCAGCGGACTCCACAGCGGCTTGAGGATCCACGGCAGACCCAGCCAGCTCGTGTAAAACGCGATGGCCGCGTTCGACACGCCGAGGTTTTTGTAGAGCACCACCGACACGGACATCGCCAGCGCGTAGGGCAGTCCCTCGGCGACGTAAAGCGTCGGAATCCACGACCACGGCGAAGTTTTTTTTGCGTCAGCCATTTTGCCACGCGGATTTTAGGCCGCCCGGCGGTGAAAGGAAACTTTCTTCGTTTCCTTCGCGCCCGGCGCGCGACACAATGGGCGCATGACCGGCGCCTTTCTCAACGCCCTCGGCATCCTGCTCGGCGCGCTATTCGGCCTGGCGCAACGCGCGCCGCTGTCTTTGCGCACGCAGGACTATTTTCGCCGCGCGCTCGGTGCGTTCACCGTCTTCTTCGGCTTGCGGCTGGTCTGGCTGGGCGTCAACGGCACCTTCGGGGCGTGCGTGAAACAGCTTTTCATTGCGCTCCTCGCCGTGACGCTGGGCAACTGGCTCGGCCGGCTGCTGCGCCTGCAAAAAATCTCCAACCGCCTCGGCCGCTTCGCCGGCGACCGGATTGCCGCGACGCAGGCCAAGCCACCGCAACACGCCGGTGACGGCTTCCTCGCCTGCACGATTTTATTTTGCGCCGCCCCGCTCGGCCTGCTCGGCGTCGTGACGGACGGGCTGGCCGGCGATTTTTATCTGCTCGCCGTCAAGGCCGTGATGGACGGACTGGCGATGACCGGCTTCATCAAAATTTTCGGCTGGCCGGCGGCGCTCTCGGCGTTCCCGGTCTATGCCGTGCTCGGCGCGTTCACCCTGGCCTGCCAGGTTGGTGCGAAGCCGTTTCTCGACGCGCACGGCCTGCTCGATTCCGTCAACGTCGCCGCCGGCTTCGTGGCGTGTGCCGTCGCGCTCGTCATCCTGGAAGTCCGCAAGGTCGAACTGGCGAATTTTCTGCCCGCCCTCCTCATCGCGCCGGGGCTGGCGTGGCTGTTGTAATATAAAATATTACTTGCTACTTCTACCCATCGGCGTCAGGATATGCCAATGATTGGCAAGGAGAAACGTCCACGCGGACGAAAACTTTCCCCGCACCAGAGACAAATCCGGTTTTTTATCGGGTTATCCGTTTTCCTGATCATTGGGGCAACGATCGTGATTTTTCTCCTCCTCAACTCGAACAGTCTTGCCGCTCACTGAATCAGCCCGCGCTTGCGCAGCATCGCCTCCATCGCCTTGTCCATCAGGAAATCCGCCAGCGGCTTCGTGACTTCGTCGAGCGCGGCGACGGACGCCTGCAACTTTTTCAAATCGCCGCAACCGCTGGCATCTTCCGCCGTCAAAGTTATTTCAACCTCGCGCGCGGCTGACTCAATTTTCTCGCGGTAATCACTTTCAATTTCATCCGCGTAATCCGTGGTTGCCTTTTTGGTCGCGGCCAAAGTCTCGTTCGCCTTCAGCTTCGCCTCGATCCACCGGCGCGCGGCCAGATCATCAAACGCGTGCTCGACCGACTCCTCCACCATCTTCTGCACGGCGGCATCATCCACGTCCACGGCGGATTTCATCTCCACGATTTTTTCTTTGCCGGTTTTGGTGTCGCGCGCGAGCACGTGCAATATGCCATTCGCATCAATCTCGAACTGCACGCCCACGCGCGGCACACCGCGCGGAGCGGGCTCGAACTCCAGCGTGAACTTGCCGAGACTCCAATTGTCCTTGGCCCGTTCGCGTTCACCCTGCAAAACGTGAATGAGCATATTGCGCTGAAAATCCATCGCCGTCGTGAACAGCTCGCCGGCCTTCACCGGAATCGTCGAGTTGCGCGGAATCAAAACGTTCATCAGTCCGCCGAAAGTTTCGAGGCCGAGCGACAGCGGCGTGACATCCAGCAGCAAGACGTTTTTGAAACCGCCGCTCAAAATCTCCGCCTGGATTGCCGCGCCCAGTGCCACGGCCTCGTCGGGATTCTGCGACGTGTTGAGTTGCGGCCCGACGGCCTTGTGAAAATCCGTCCCGATGCGCAGGCTGCCGCGCGTCTCCTCAAAATCCGCGCAACCGAATAGTTCGCCGACAAATTTCCGCACCAGTGGCATCCGCGTCTGCCCGCCGACCAGAATGATCTGATCCAAATCTTTCGCCTCCAGCTTCGCGTCCGCCAGCGCGCGCAGGCAATGCGGCCGCGTGCGGGCAATGATGTCGCGCGTTAGATTTTCCAGCTCGGCACGCGTGAGGTGGTAGCTGAACGAAAAGTCCGGCGTGAGAAACGGCAGCGCGATTTCCACTTCCGTTTCCGTGGACAATTTTATCTTGGCCGTTTCAGCGGCTTCGCGAATACGTGATAAAATGGTAGCGCGACCGTCCCGGTCGCCGTGCTGCGCGTCCCGCGCGGCACTTTTCGTCGGCGAGACGCCGCCGGATGCGGGCGGGACGCCCGCGCTCCCAAAAATAATTTGTAAATTTGCAGTCTGAATTTTCTCCACCAGAAAATCCACCAATCGCCGGTCCAGATCATCGCCGCCGAGCCGCGTGTTTCCGTTCGTCGCGAGCACTTGGAAAACGCCCTCGTTCAATTTCAGGATCGAAAGGTCAAACGTCCCGCCGCCCAGATCATACACCGCGATTTTCGATTTCTCCTTGAGCTTGTCCAGGCCGTAGGCGAGCGCGGCGGCGGTCGGCTCGTTTACGATGCGCTCCACGGTGAAGCCCGCCAGTTCCCCCGCCCGTTTCGTGGCGTTGCGCTGCGCGTCGTTGAAATACGCTGGCACGGTGATGACGGCGCGGGTGACGGCTTCGCCAAAATAATTTTCTGCGTCGCGTTTCAGCTTCTTCAAAACTCCGGCGGAAATTTCCTCGGGCGAATAATTCCGGCCGTGCATCGGGATCGTCACCGCGCCGGCGTTGTCGGCCTTGACCGGATAGGTCACCAGCATTTCTTCCTGCGCGATGTCCGCGCCGCGCCGGCCCATGAAGCGTTTCACGGAATAAACCGTCTCCGCCGGCTTCAACAGCCGCACCCGATTGGCTTCGTGACCGACGATGGCTTCGGCACCCGCCGAAGAAAAATGCACGACCGACGGCGTCAGCCGCTGGCCGTTGGCGTCCGCGATCACCAGCGGAATGCCCGAATCCACCGTGGCGACGAGGGAATTCGTGGTGCCTAGATCTATGCCGACTATTTTGCTCATGCGCGGCGCAGATTGAACCACGAACGGGCGCGGATGGACACGAAATCTTGCGGTTGCCGGACATTGAAATTTTAGCCCGCCGCATCGCTTTTTTGAATTATTTGATTCGGCACCGGTCTGCTATTCAACAGCCATGCGAAATTGTCCGCCCAACCTTCACGCCATCCGCGGCATCATGGGCTGCTGCTTTCTGCTGGCCGACGGCGACCACAGCGTAATGATTGACACCGGCCTGTTCGGCGAAACAATTTTCATCCGGCGGCTGGTCCGGAAGCTCGGCCTCACGCCGCAATCCATCAAAGCCATTTTGCTCACCCACGGCCATCTCGACCACGCCGGCAATCTCGCGTGGCTCAAACGCTGGACCGGCGCGAAGGTTCTGGCCCATCCCGCCGAGCAGCGGCACATTGACGGCACTTATCCGTATCAGGGCGTCAACCGCTGGTGCGGCCGGCTGGAGGCGGCGGGCCGCAAAGTATTCGGTTACCGGCCCGCGACGATTGATGAATTTCTGGACGACGGCCAGCGGCTGCCGTTCTGGGGCGGATTGCAGGTGGTGCATCTGCCCGGCCACACCGTTGGCCACTGCGGATTTTTCAGCGCCCGCCATAATCTGCTGTTCAGCGGCGACATGTTTGCCAGCTATTTTTTCAACACCCACAAGCCGCCCGCGATTCTCAACAGCGTGCCGGAACAATTTGCCACCAGCGCGGAAAAAATCCGGCGGTTCCGGCCGCGCCGGCTGGTGCCGTGCCACTACGATTTTCTGGACGGCGAATTGCACCGCCATCGGTTTGCCAAATTATACGGCTTGGACGATTGGGAAAAATAATTTGTCCAAACCGGTTTTCACGGTGATGGATAAACCTTGATGGAAATTTCCTAATCTGCTTTCTTAAAACCGTGCTAAGACAGGCTAACTGCGTGGCGCACGAATATGTCAACACTAGGAGACAACAACGACTATATTGATACCATGATGGTTTCTAGCATGGTGCAGCAAGCCGAGACAGAAGTGCTTTTGAGCATGTGCGAGATGCTCGCACGCCGGCTTGGCATTGATAAGATCGATGGTCTTACGCTGACAGACTGGTTTCAGCGTGAGAAGGTTTCTCGCATGGATGTTATGTTGATTGAGTTGGAGGACAAGAATCCAGCACTTGCCGCAAAGTTTCAGAAGATTGTTGATGATTGTAAGAAGCGTCTCGGCATAAAGGAATAATGAGAAGAGTTAGATTGACTCAGCACAACAAGTCGTCGAGCCAACGCCAGTTGGCACCACCAACCGTTTCGCCGTGCAATTCACGGTTTTTGGTCCAGTGTGGATCAGCTTTTTTTAGGCGGCATTGAGCGCCATGAAGCTTTTCTTCGCATATTCGCTTGTCGTGATTGGCATTCCAATTCTCGCTGGATATATCTTCCGCCTGATTTGCTCGATGCCGATTTCGTTGATTATTGGGCGGTCTCGCGGAAGTGAGAAGATAACCGTGAGAGACCATATCGCACACGTTTGTCTTGACCTATTTAGCGGATTTGGAGCAATTCTTACTGCCGGACTTCTTTTCCATTTATTTGGATTGCGTCCCGGTCTGGCTGTCCTTGGTATTGTTGCACTTTGGGAGGTTGTAATTAGTTTTGCACAACCTACGCAAGCGAAATCCCAAAACCGACTTGATTTTAGCGGCTGGGGTGTCGTTTTCGGTTGGTTAGTAGTGTTATGGTTATTCTCAGCTAACTAACTTTGAATTGTTAGACTTTTGTTTTTCTTATTTTGTCAAAAATAATTCAAACGATTTTTTTGATCCCGGCCTGGAAAATTTTCTTTGCGTTCTTGGCGTTCTTGGCGGTTAATCTGGCGGCATGAATTGCATCGTCACCGCCGGACCGACTTATGAAGCGCTGGACGACGTGCGCCGGCTCACGAACTTTTCCACGGGCCGGCTCGGCACGGAGCTGGCCAATTTCCTCGCCGCGCGCGGCCACCGCGTCACGCTGCTCATCGGCGAGGCGGCGACTTACGCGGGCGAACGCCGGGCGCAGTCGGTCAAAGTTTTTTTCACCACGGCGGATTTGCGGGCGAAGCTGAAATCGTTTTCCGGCAAAAAGGTGGACGCCATCTTCCACGCGGCGGCGGTGAGCGATTTCACCTTCGGCAAAATGTTCACGCGCGACGCGGCGGGAAAACTGAAGCCGTTCACGCCGTCCAAAAAAATCTCCACGCGCGGCGGCAGCCTGCTCGTCGAACTGGTGCCGACGCCGAAAATCATCACGGAACTGCGCGGCTGGTTTCCGCGAACCAAAATCGTCGGCTGGAAATTCGAGGCTGACGGCGGGCGCGCGGACGCCTTGTGCGCAGCCAAAAGACAAATCGCCGATTGCGCGACGGATTGCTGCGTGGCGAACGGCCCGGCCTACGGCAAGGGATTCGGTCTGGTTTCAGCGGGCGGAAAAAAACATTTTGCCAGCGCGGAGAAGTTGTTTGCGTCGCTGGAGAGGTTGCAGGTTGAAAGTTGAAGGTTCCAGGTTCTGCATGATTGCGCGCGAATAGAACTTTTAACTTTCAACCTGCACCTTGCAACCAATTCACGTCTCAAAATTTTTCAGCCGCTGCAATCCCCATTTCAGCGGCAGCCAGCCGATGAAAAACGAGAGCGCCACAAAGGCGATGACGCTTTCCACCGCCCAGCTCGCCCGGCCGTGCAGCCCGCTTGTGCCGAAGCCGAGCAGCACCACCGAAGCGACGATGTAAAGAAAACTCAACACGAGACAGAGCGTGCCGCCAAAGCCGCTGACGATTTTGCCGGGGTTGGCCTCCTTCAGGTTCGGATACAGCACGCCGAGGCCGACGGCGAGGCCGTTGAGCGCGAAGGTCATCACGGTGATGACCGCACCGAAAAACGAGAGGTCGCTCCAGGACATTTTCAACAGGTAGCACGAAAGCGTGACGAGGCCGACGGTCACGACGAGCGAGAGCAGGCTCGACAGCCAGAACTTGGTTTTCATGACGCGCTCCAGGCCCATCGGCGACATCCCGACGATCCACAGCCGCTGGCCTTCGAGGGAAAATTGCGGGAACACAAACCGCGTGGTCACGGTGGCGAGGTTCAGCGAGCAGGTCGCGAGGTTGGCGAAGGCGACGAGATTGATCCAGAACGGGCTGGTGAGCTGGTGCGTGAAGTTGCGGACGCTGACGATGTAGGCGCCGAGCAGGCCGAAGAGCATCACGGACTGGCCCCATTGCGTCGTGTCGCGCCAGAACATGCGCACGTCCTTCACCGCCAGCGCGCGGGTGGCGCGGTCAAACCAGGACATTTTGGCCGCGATTTTTTCGAGCAGTCCGATGAACGGCGGGCGGGCGGGCTGTGGGCGGAGGGAATCCAACTTGAACCCGTTGCCCGCGCGGCTCAGCACCGACGACGACGTGTTGTAAAACAGGCCGCCGAATTTTGTGAAGGCGATGCCGCCAAAAAACAGCGTGTTGCTCAACAGCATCAGCGAAAAAAAAGCGGCCCCGCGCACGACGCCTTCCGCCGATTGCAGCACCGCCGACGAAAGCCAGTAGCTCGGCAGGAACGGAAACATCGTGAAGCGCGTCTTGGCGAGCAGCTGGTCGAGCGCCTCCAGCGTGCGCTGGTCGAGCAGTTCGTCCGTGGCCGGCGTGGCCTTCCACCAGAAGGCGGCGAGCCCCAGCACCACCAGCGCCGTCAGCACCAGCGTCACTTGAAAACTCCGCCGGTCCATGAATCTCCCGATCAAGATCGCCAGCCACGCGCCGACGACGCCGGGCAGCACGATGAACAGCGCGATCAACAGCATCGTCAAAACGTAAAATGGCCAGGACACCTCGCGCACCAGCCCGAATGCGGCCAGCAGCGGCGCGATCAAAAACAAAAACGCCCACGACGCCAGCAGCGCGGATTCGATGAACTTCCACCGGAAAATCACCTGTGTCGAAACCGGCAGCGTCAGGAGAAACGCCGTCTCGCGGTTGCGGAACAGGTTCGTGTAGCCGATGACAAGGTTGCTCAACAACAGCAGCCCGAACAGAAACGCGAACAGCACGAACATCAGCCGTTCCGTCAGCACCGCGCCTAGACCCGGAAATTTGGCGAGGAAGCGCAGCCCGTCGTAAAAAAGCCAGAACGACAGCACAAGATAACCCACGACAAAAACGGCAATGATGCTGGTGAGCAGGCGCGACTGCTCGCGCACGCCCAGCAGGCGTCGCCAGGTGTGCGTGGCGTTCACGCGCAACAACAGCAGTAACGGCGAGGTCGCTGTCTTGGTGGCATTACCGGGCACGCGTCCAAAGTAGCGCGCCAATTGAACGGATGCAATCTCCACGATGTCAGATGATCACTGGCCGCCATGATTGGCGGGTGCAATGAAACTTAAAACCATCAGCCGCCGAAAATTTATCTTCACCGCCCTGCTGGCGACCCCGCTGGCCATGGGTGCGGAAGCCGCGACGGTGGAACCGACGTGGCTGAAGGTGCGGCGGCTGCGCGTCGGCCACGGCGAACCGACCTGCCGGCTGGCGCATTTTTCCGACATCCATCACAAGGGCGACCGCGAATATCTCCGCACCGTCGTGGACACCATTAATTCGCTCGCGCCGGATTTTGCCTGTTTTACCGGCGACCTCGTCGAGGACCGGGAGCATCTGACCGCCGCGCTGGAGATTTTGTCCGGCATCGAAGTCCCGCTGTTCGGCGTGCCGGGCAATCACGATTTCTGGAGCCGCATTCCCTTCGGGCCGGTGATGGAATGTTTTGCCGCGACCGGCGGCGCGTGGCTGATGAACTCCAGCCACAAAATCTCCGGACAAAACGTCAACCTGATCGGCACCGTCTGCGCTTTTCCGTATTTGCCGCCGCCGCCGTCCCATCCGGCGGCCAAAAATATTCTGCTGACGCATTATCCGGCGGATGTGAAAAATCTCGGCGGCCGGAAATTTGACCTTCTGCTGGCCGGTCATTCGCATGGGGGCCAGGTGCGGCTGCCGTTTTATGGTTCGGTCGTCCTGCCGTCGCATGTGGATGAATATGACCTTGGTTTGTTTCAGACTCCGGCCGGCCCGCTCTATGTCAATCCCGGCATCGGCTACATCGGCGAGTATGATGTCCGCTTCAACTGCCGCCCGGAAATCACGGTGATTGAGCTTTGATTCTCTGGTTTGTATCGTGCGGGAATGTCGTCGCCGGAAAACACAACTTCTCCGCTGGCTGCGCCCGTTGCCTCCGTCTGGGGCGTGGGCGAGGAACGCGCGCGGCTGCTCGCGCGGCTGAACATTTTCACCGTCGAGGATTTGCTGCTGCACAAGCCGCGCCGCTACGAGGATCGCCGGAAATTTCTCCCGATCCGCGATTTGAAACTCAAGGAAGCCGCGACGGTGCGCGGCAAAATCGTCGCCGCCGGCGTGAAGCGTTTTCGCAGGGGCGCGCGCGCGATGTTTGAGTGCGTGTTCGACGACGGCACGGCGCATCTGCATTGCCGCTGGTGGCAGGCGCAGCCGTGGATGGAGGACTGGTATGCCGTCGGCCGCGAGTTTTTGATCTTCGGCAGGCCGGATTCGCTCAAGCCGCGCAACATGGATCATCCCGAAACGGAGTTCATGGAACCGGGCGAGGATGAATTCATCCACGTCAACCGCATCGTGCCCATCCATCCGCTCACCGACGGCCTCACGGCGCGCGTGATGCGCACGCTCGTATGGCGCGCGCTGGAAAAGTTTGAAAACCAAATTGAGGAGCCGGAGTGGTCAAAGTTGCAAGTTGCAGGTTGCAAGTTGCAGGTTGAAAAGCCTGCGGTGGCCATACGCAACGAACCTTCAACCTTCAACCTTCAACCTTCAACTTTGCTGCCCGCACGGGCCAATGCCGTGCGCATGATTCATTTTCCGAACGAACTGACCGACGTGGAAATCGCGCGGCAACGGCTGGCGCTGGACGAATTTGTGGCGCTGCAATTCCAGATCCAGTCACGCCGGAAAAAATTTGAAGCGGTATCGAAAGCGCTGCCGTGCGGCGGCGACAACCGGCTGATGAAACCGTTTCTCGCGGAACTGGGCTTCAAGCTCACCGCCGCGCAGACGAACGTGCTGCGTGATATCCGCGCGGACATGGGCAGTGCACATCCGATGCGGCGCCTGCTCCAAGGCGACGTCGGCTCCGGCAAGACGGCGGTGGCCGCGTGCAGCGCGCTGATGGCGCTGGAAAGCGGCTTCAACGTCGCGCTGATGGCCCCAACGGAAATCCTGGCGGAACAGCACCATCGCAACTTTGTGAAGTGGTTTGAACCTCTGGGAATCAAAGTTCACTTGCAAACGGGCAGTCGCAAAGACGCCCCGTTGCAAGTTGAAGGTTGCAAGTTGAAGGTTCAAAAAACTGTGGTGTCCGCGCGCAAAGAACCTTCAACCTTCAACCTTCAACCTTCAACCTTGTTCATCGGCACCCATGCGCTACTCACCGGCGGCTTTGATCTGCCCAAGCTCGGCCTGGTGATCATTGACGAGCAGCACAAGTTTGGCGTGGCGCAGCGTGAGACGCTGGTGCGAAAGGGAAATTATCCGCACCTGCTCGTGATGACGGCGACGCCGATTCCGCGCACGCTGGGTCTGACGCTTTACGGCGACCTGGATGTGTCGGTGATTGACGAACTGCCCGGCGGTCGCGGCGCGATTAAAACCTTCGTGCGCGCGGCAGACAAGCTGCCTAAGGTCTGGGATTTCATCCGCGAAAAAATCACCGCCGGGCGGCAGGCGTTCGTGGTTTATCCGCGCGTCGAGGAAAATGCGGACGGCTTGAAGGCCGTGACCAAGGAATTTGAGCATCTGAAAAAACTGCTGGCGCCGTTCAAGGTCGGCCTGCTGCACGGACGCTTGAAGGCGGCGGAAAAAGAGGCGGTGATGGCAGAGTTCCGCGTGAACAAAAGCCAGGTGTTGCTGGCGACCTCGTTGATCGAAGTCGGCGTGGACGTGCCGAATGCGACGGTGATGCTCATCGAAAATGCTGAAGCATTCGGATTGGCGCAACTGCATCAATTGCGCGGACGCATTGGGCGCGGCGCGCATGAAAGCTTTTGCATTTTGATTTCCGACGCAAAAACGCCGGACTCGTTGGAGCGGCTGAAAATTCTCGCGGAGACAAATGACGGCTTCAAAATCGCGGAGGCGGACTTGAAATTGCGCGGGCCGGGCGAACTGCTCGGTCAGCAGCAGAGCGGTTTGCCAGCGCTGCGGTTCGGCGATCTGGCGGAGGATTTGAATTTGATCCGACAGGCGCGCGAACTGGTGGCGAAGACGCTTTAATTTATCACAAGCAACCTGCGCTTGGATTTTTCGCCGGTTGGGCTAGATTTTCCCCATGAAAAAATTTCTTTTGCTTCCGCTGGCCGCCGGGTTGTTGCTGACCGGCTGCGGCAACCATTCCGAATCCACCGCGCAGAGCACCAACCCGGCGACCAACATGGCCGGCAACAATTCCGCGAATTATCTCGGAACGCTGGTGGACGCGAAAAAATCCGCCGATAAAAAAATTGACGTGGCCTACCTCAACCAGGCGGTCCAGTTGTTCAACGTGCAGGAAGGGCGTTACCCGAAAACGCTCGAGGAACTGACGCCGAATTACGTCGCCAAAATCCCGGATGTCCCCATCGGCTTCAAGATTGATTACGACCCGGCCAAGGGCGAGGTCAAGGTGGTGCCGCAGTAAAAAATTTCAGAACGACAGGAAGTGCAGCACCTGCACTTCTTTTTTAAAGAGAAGTTCGATGGAATTATCATTGAACCGGATGAAAAAGGGCGCGCGCGGCAGCGGATCGGAATAGTCCCACATGATGCGACCGTTCTTCGGGTTGATGCGCGCGATGCGGAGGTAGGCCGGCTTTTGCAATCCCTGCAACGTGTCGCTCAATTCCACATGGTCGGTGGGATTGGGATCGTTCGACTCGACGGTGTAAATAAATTTCCCCGACAGATAGCAAATAAAACCGCCGGGCTTCACGCTCCACAACGTCTTGCCGGTCTTGGGGTCGAGCTTGAGCAGGACGGCTTCCGTGGATTTGGTCACGTCAATCTGCCGCGCGTATTTGATGTCGTCCGGGTTGCCGGTGGTGGTGTTGACATACACCATGCCCTGGTCGTCAAAAAACAAACCGACGATGCCGATGGACGGCAGCCGCCAGCGGGCGTTGCCGGTGGCCAGATCGTAGGCGCTCAAAACCGCCTGGTCAAAAACGTAGAGCGTGTCGCCGTGTTCCACGCACGGGCCGTCGCCGAACTGCGGCCCTTCGTCGCCGAATTGGCGGTTCCCGCCGCCGATGGGATAAGTCAATTGAGCTTCCCAAAGCTTTTTGTTCGACTTGTCAAAGACGGTGACGGAACGGCCGGCGGCAAGGACGTTCACCGTTTTCAACGGAAAAACTTCCGGCGGACCGATGACTTCGCCGGTCCAGTCCGGCGTGTCCGTGGAATCCGGACGGTGAAGCGAAACCTGATAGCGGCTTTGATCCTCGGAAACCGAGGTGTTGCCGCTGTTGCGCTGCATCTCGTTCAACTGCTCGTTGACCGCCGTCGTCTCGTTCATCACGCCCACATTGCCGCTGTCGAGCGCGGATTTTTTCGGCGGTGCCTTCATCGCCTCGCGCGTGACGATGTGTTCCTCAAGCATCCGCACGGCGACCTGGATATAGCCGTTGGGGTCGGGCAGGAGCATAAAACGCGCGGCTTCCCGCTTGAATTTTTTGTCCGGCCGGGGACGGCCCGAATCGTCGTCCTGGAGTTCCGCTGCGACCTGCTGCCGGTGCGACTCGCCGGCGATCAGCGCGGGCAGCGCAATCCGTCCGGGCAGATTCAAATTCTGCGCCTCTTCGGCAAGTCTCTCCGCGCCGGACGGCTGGCTGCCGCCCGCAGCCGGATTGCCCGCGCCGCCGCCGACACCGCGCGCTCCCGCCGCGACGGCGACCGTGACCGCCGCCGGATCGTGAAACTCCTCCGTGCGCTTCGCGCCGTCCGCGAGGCTGACGTGCGTGACGAATTGCGCGCCGACCTCCGTGTGGTTGAGCAGGACGATTTCGTTGCTGCGATCAATGAACTCGCCGGTTTCTTCGGGAATCGTCACCTGTTGCGCGACTTTCCCGGTGGCCCAGTCATAGCGCGTCAACTGGTAGTCGCTGGAGGCAAACAAATCCGCCGGGTTTGTCCGCGGAACGTATTTGCCGACCCAGACATTCTCGCCGGAGACACGCAGCTTCAGATCGCCCTCCAACCGGTCGCGCACATATTTTTCGTGCTGGCCGGGAAGCATCACGCCACCCGAGTCACCACCGTATTTTGCATTTTCGCGGGCGGTTTCCTCGTCTTCACGTTTGATCTGGTCGGCAATCTGCTGCTGGGTCACGAGCGTCTGCGACCAGACTTGCTTTTTTGTCTTCAGGTCGTAACGCGCCAGAATGCCGCCGTGCAGGAAAACAATCTGATCCTTGCCGACGAGATGAGACGAGCCGAAATGTGAGCGTTCCGTGTCGTCGAAGCGCACGGAAAATTCCGGGTGCGGCACCGCGCCAAACCACGCATACCAGATCCAAAAGCCCACGGCCAAAACCAGCGCGGTGACTACCGAACCAAAAATTAGCCCAGCCTTCCGCCAGAACTGCGCCTCGGCCACAAATTTCTGCCCGGCATAAACCGGCGCGGCGACGCCCTGCAAATCGGCCTTGTTTTTGCACAGCGGCGAGCAGAAATAGCCGAACAGTTCCATGCACTGCCGGCAGATGGGCTGGCCGCAAATGGCGCATTTTCCCGTGGCCGGCACTGTGCGATGCTTCGCGCAAAATTTCTTAGAAGCGGAAGTGGCTGGTGGCGGCGGCTCCGGCGGTTTTGCCTCGTGTGAAATTTTCAGGCGCGGCGACGGCGGTGTGACGGATGCGATGGACGTCGCCGGCGCGTCCTCCGGCAACTGCTGGCTGGTGGCCTGTTCCGCCAGTTCCTCGCGGACAAGCTGGTTGACGTATTCCGACGAATCCAAGCCACAGTTCGGGCAGACGAAGCGCACCGGGTTTTGCGCCATTTCGGGCGTGACCTCGAAGCTATACTTCGTGCCGCAGGAACATTGGATTTTCATTTACGGTTTCGGATTTAATAACACCACGCCGGGCGTGGCGGGAAGGGAAAACGTCAGCAGCGCCGGGCTGTCCTGCACACTGCCGTCGCACAGCAAAAAATTGCCGCCGTATTTGTGATGGTTGTTGCCGGGCGACCGGCCGTTCGGGGAAAAAACATAATCGCCGACGACCTTCGGCTGCGTGTCCACCTGCCGGTCGGACATCAAAAACGCCTGCGGCGTGTCGAGTCGGCGGCCCATGAAATAGGCATAGCTGATCTTGTGTTTGCTGAGCGGTTCGCCGGAGGGAATTTCCGAGTCGCGCCCGCCGGGACAGATGAAGATGGACGTGTCCGCCGTGTATTTGGGGACAAGCTCGTCCAAAACTTTTTCGGAAGTCACCGCGTTGGTGTCCTGCGGCAGCCGGCAGCCGAAGTCGTTCGCGTAAATCTGCATCGCGAGGTAAATTTTCTGGAGGTTGTCCGCGCAGAGTTTTTTCTGCGTCCGCTGGTGGCTGGCCGAGGCGAAACCGTAAAGCATCACCGACATGATGCTCAACAACGCCAGCGTGACGAGCATTTCCACCAGTGTGAAACCGTCGTCCGGGCGGCCAAGGCGTGGGACAGGTTTCATGCCGGCTTTGTAGCGGAATCCGGTGCCGATGACAATGCCAACCTGCCGGCCAAAACATTTTTCGCTCGCAAAGCCGCGCGGGCATGAGGACAATCTGCCCTCAATTTTTAATCATGAACGAGCAAATCATCCTCCTCGATTTCGGGTCGCAATACACGCAGGTCATCGCGCGCCGCATCCGCGAGTGCAATGTCTATTCGCAGATCCTGCGCTTTGACACGCCCGCCGCCGAGATTGCTCGGCTCAAGCCGAGCGGAATTATTTTGTCCGGCGGACCGTCCAGCGTGTATGCCAAGGACGCGCCGTTGCCTGACAAGAATGTTTTCGACCTCGGTGTGCCGGTGCTGGGCATCTGCTTTGGTGTGCAATTGTTCGCGCAATTCCTCGGCGGCAAGGTTGAGAAAGGCCAGAAACGTGAATACGGCAAGGGCATGCTCACGGTGAAGGATTCTTCCTGCGCGCTGTTCGCCAAGCTGCCGAAATCACTGCAGGTCTGGAATTCGCACGGCGACAAACTCACCAAAATTCCCAACGGTTTCAAGCCGGTCGCCGTCACGGAAAATTCCGAATACGCCGCCATCGAAAACCGCGCGCGGAAATTTTTCGGACTGCAATTCCATCCCGAAGTCGTCCACACGCCGCGCGGCAGCGAAATCATTTCCAATTTCGTCCATCAGGTCTGCGGCTGCGGCAAAAGCTGGACGATGCGCAGCTACGTCGAGCAGGCCGTCGAGGAAATCCGCGCGCAGGTCGGCAAGGAAAAGGTCATTCTCGGCTTGAGCGGCGGTGTGGATTCGAGCGTGGCGGCGGCGCTGCTGCACAAGGCCATCGGCGACCAGCTCACCTGCATTTTCGTCAACAACGGCCTGCTCCGCGCGCGCGAGGCGGAAGTCGTGCAGGAAGTTTTCGGTCGCCATTTCAAAATCAAGCTGCAATACGAGAACGCGACGAAACTGTTTTTGACGCGGCTCAAGGGCGTGACCGATCCCGAACGCAAACGCAAGATCATCGGCAAGACCTTTGTCGAAGTTTTCCACGACGCCATGAAGCGGGTCGGTCAGGCGAAGTTTCTCGCGCAGGGCACGCTGTATCCCGACGTGATCGAGTCCGTGCCGATCGCCGGCAATCCCGCCGCGATGATCAAGAGCCATCACAACGTCGGCGGCCTGCCGAAGAACATGAAGTTTCAACTGGTCGAGCCGCTGAAGTGTTTGTTCAAGGACGAAGTGCGGCTGCTCGGACTCGAACTCGGTTTGCCGAAGGAGATCGTTTACCGCCAGCCGTTCCCCGGACCGGGCCTTGCGGTGCGGATTCTCGGCGAAGTTTCGCCGTCGCGCTGCGAGATTTTGCGGAACGCCGACGCCATCGTCGTGGAGGAAATGAAATCGAGCGGATTGTATTACAAAATCTGGCAGAGCTTTGCGGTGCTGCTGCCCGTGCGCAGCGTCGGAGTGATGGGCGACGAGCGCACTTACGACTACACCATCGCCATCCGAGCCGTGGAATCGCAGGACGGCATGACGGCGGACTGGGTGAAGCTGCCCTACGACCTGCTGGAGAAGCTGGCGAGCCGCATCATCAACGAGGTGAAAGGCGTGAACCGCTGCGTCCTCGACATCACCAGCAAGCCGCCGGGGACGATTGAGTGGGAGTGATCCGCCGTGATAAAATCAATTCAATCACCCGCAAAAAAAAAGTTCCGCCCGTTTGATTGGATTCTGGCGTTGGGCGTCACCGCCGCGGCAATTTTGCTGCATCTGTTTTTTTTGAACAACGCGCATGGCTTGTGGCGCGATGAAGCCGGCATCGTCCGGCTGGCGACCCTGCCCGCCTTCAGCGATACTTGGACGTATCTCGGCCACGAATCCTGTCCGCTGTTTTTTCCGGCCGCCATCCGCGGCTGGTCGGCCATTGGTTTGGGCGGCACTGATTTTGACCTGCGCATCTATGGGCTGCTGGCCGGCCTGCTGCTGCTCGGCGCGGTGTGGTTCAATGGCTGGGCGCTGACCCGTTCCGTTCCGCTGATTTCTTTGGGACTGCTCGCAACCAATCTCACGATATTGCACTGGGGCGATTCCCTGCGCGCCTACGGAACCGGCAGCGTCCTGATGCTGCTGGCCGTGGCGCTCATCTGGCGCTTTGTAGAATTTCCAGGCCGCGGCCGCTGGGCGCTCGCGCTGCTGGCGGCGGTGGCCAGCGTGAACTGCCTTTTTCAAAACGCCTTTCTGCTGCTCGCGGTTTGCATCGCCGGCGGCGCGGTCTGCTGGCGGCGGAACGATGCGCGGAATGCCGCCGCCGTCTTTGCCATCGGCCTGCTCGCCGCCCTTTCCCTCATTCCGTATTTCAGAATCATCCACGAGGCAATGGGCTGGTCGGTCCTGTCGCAGGACGGTTTTGTGCCCGCCACGGTCTGGCACAAATTTTCCGAAGCCCTAGCTCCGGTGACGCCGTGGACAAAATGGCTGTGGCTTGGCCTGGGGCTGCTGGCGGTTATCCGCTGGGCGGAAATTCTCGGACAAAAAAAGGACGACGCCGACAAACCGGAAACGCCTGCGGTCTTTTACGCGACGACCGCGCTGATCGCCGGCACGATTGCCTATTTGATCTATTTGCGGCTGGTCGGCTTTCCCACGGAAGTGTGGTATTACCTGCCGTTCATCACCTTCATGGCCGTGTGCCTGGAGGCGGCGTGCGCCCACGGGTTTCCACATTCCCAAATCTTCCGGCTGGTTTTCCTGTGCCTGGTGGTTGCCCTGCCATTTGCGAAGACGTGCCAATCCATTCGATGCCGGCAAACCAACATGGATCTCATCGCCGCCGCCCTGCGCGAACGGGCCGGGCCGGACGATTTGATCATTTTGCATCCCTGGTATTACGGCATTTCCTTCGAGCGATATTACCAGGGCAAAACTCCGTGGACCACCCTTCCCGACCTGGCCGACCACCGCTTCCACCGCTATGACCTTTTCAAAGCGAAAATGGTGGCGGCCCATCCCGTGCAACCGGTGCTGGACAGGATTGCCGCGACCCTGCAATCGGGCCGTCGCGTCTGGATTGTCGGCTGGCTGACCTACACCAAAAGGCCGCCGCCGGATTTGGGACTTCCCCCGAACCCGTTTTCCGGCTGGCAGGACGAACCCTACTCGCAAGCCTGGGGTGCCAGCGCCGGTTACCTCATCGCGACTCACGAGGAAATGGCGGCCCGCATTCCGATCACGCCGCCCGGCCCCGTCAACCTACTTGAAGACTTGCCGCTCACCGTCGTCACCGGCTGGCGTGAGCCGGCGCCGGCAAAAGCAGCACCCTGAAATCACCCGGCCTTTTGACTTCGGCACGACATCACCGGCAAGCCGCCGGGGGACGATTGAGTGGGAATAACCGCCATTGACGCTGCAAAAACCTGCGGCTATCTTGCCTGCCATGAGCACGATTGCCGAAATCGAAGCCGTGTTGCCAAACCTGACTTCCGAAGAACTTATGAAAGTCGAACAGGCGGTTCACAGTCAGTTCCGCCAGCGCGGCGGCGGGATGGTTTTCGACGACACTTACGGCGTCGAGACCGAGGCGGATTTGATTGCGTCCGCCGACGCGGCGTTTCAAACCTACGACCAAGCCGAGGCCAAAAATGCCAAACGCCCGGCGCGGTGAAGTCTGGCTGGTGGATCTGGGCATGACCGCCAAAGTGCGCCCGGCGGTGCTCTTCAACACACCCTTCCGCGACGACGAACGCGCGCTCTTTGCCATCGTGCCGCACACGACGGCCCGGCGCGGTGGAAGATTTGAAGTAACGGTAAACGTTCCGTGGCTGGAAAACGGCGCGTTCGACGTGCAAGGATTGCGTCACATACCCGGTTCCGTGCTGGTGCGCCGGCTGGGTCTGCTCAATCAAGCGCAAATGGAAACAATCCTCCGGGCGATTAAAATCTGGCTGGAAATTCCTTGATGCTGATACCTTCACCAGCAAGCCGCCGGGGACGATTGAGTGGGAATAAAATGCCTAAAATATCTAAAACAGAAGCTTTAAAGTTTATGCGCGGCCAACTGGCCCGAATAAGTGAGTTACGGCAATCGTCTGGCGATTCGATGGACTTTAAGAACTGGAAGCAAATTACTAGTTTGTATATTGATAAAATCTTTGGCGACAATTCAAAAAACCTAAAGGCATTCGAAGGAATACGCTATTTTCCAACTGCTTGGACTAGCAGTATGAACGAATCATATTGGTATCCTCGATGTTTCAATAGTGGACTAGATGAAGCCGAAATCTTGCTTAACAGTGCGATTCGAGAGTTAGCGTTTTTTGGTGAAGAAGACGAAAAACGTGAACAACAACTTAAGGAAATAGCAAAACCAAGTTCGAACAAGAAAGTTTTTATCGTTCACGGACACGATGAAAAACTGAAAGTGCAAGTTGCCCAATTCCTTGAGCAATTAGGTCTTCAACCAGTCATTCTTCACCAGCAAGCAAACCAAGGATTAACAATCATCGAGAAATTCGAGAAACACTCTGACGTGTCGTTCGCCGTTGTATTGCTGACGCCGGATGATGCCGGTGGAAAATTAAAAGCGAAAGAAATGATGGCAAGCTTTCTGCGTTTGGGTCCAGAAATGGAAACTGAAACAATGAAAGCCAGAGCACGCCAGAATGTAATTTTCGAATTCGGCTTTTTTCTTGGCAAATTAGGCCGGGCGAAAGTTTGCGGACTTTATTGCGAAGGTGTTGAACTTCCTTCCGATTATGATGGCGTGCTTTACACTAAAGTTGATGCAACGAACTCGTGGCAGCAAGAACTGTTAAAGGAATTACGAGCCACAGGATTTGCCGTTGATGCGGCTAGGCTCGCTTGAATTTCATTCCCCAATAATTTTCACCAGCACGCGCTTGCGGCGGTTGCCGTCGAATTCGCCGTAGAAAATTTGTTCCCACGGGCCAAAATCAAGTTTCCCCTTCGTGATGGCCACGACGACTTCGCGGCCCATGACCTGCCGTTTCAGGTGCGCGTCAGCGTTGTCCTCGCCCGTGCGGTTGTGCTGGTAGTGCACGGTCGGCGCATGCGGCGCGAGTTTCTCCAGCCACACCTCGTAGTCGTGCAACAGGCCGTCCTCGGCAGATTTGACATATTACAAACAAACCATTATCTATTATAAAACTATGAAAACAAACGAGAATATCAAGGGAAATGCGGTGAAATACTGCTTTTCTTACATTCGCTTCTCGTCAAAAAAGCAAGAACTTGGCAGTTCTTTGGAGCGTCAAGAACCGATTGCCGAAAGGGTAGCACGGGAAAAAGGATGGGCATACGAACCAAAATTCAATGCCAAAAATCTTGGAGTCAGTGCTTACAAGGGTGACAATAAAAAAACTCTTGAAATCATTTGCCAATCGGCATTGGATGGAAAAATTCCACAAAGTAGCGTGATGATTTTGGAAGCACTTGATCGTGCAACTCGTTTAAGTTTGGATGAAGCACAAGACTTGATAAAAAAAATTCTCCGTAGTGGATTGGAAATCTACACCGATACAAACAAACGGCATTTGACAAAGGAAAGTTTGAACAATGTTACGGATGTAATTGTTACCGCCGTTGAATTAGATGCCGCATATCAGTATTCAAAAAAACTTTCCGATAGAAGCAATGGTGGATTTAAGAAATTGATCAAACAAGCACAAGCGGGAGAAAAAGTTTATTTTGGTGGTTGTATGCCTTCATTCATTAAGGGCGTTAAGAATGGCGAATTTGTCATTGATGAAGCAAAGCGGAAATTGGTAAAACGGATATTCACAGAATATCTTGATGGAAAATCCAAGAATGCTATTTGTGACGACTTAAACAAAGATTCTTTGGATGGAAAAATTCCAACCGCATTAAGCAATTCAACGGGGACGAAATGGCAAGGATTCACTATTACAAGCATTTTGCGTAACAAAGCATATACGGGTGATTTTGAATATAAAGGTATTGTTATTCCTGATTATATTCCATCCATCGTTAGCAAGGAAGATTTCAAAATAGTGAAATACATGCTTGAAAAAAACGCAGGTTCAAGGCGTGGTGGTTCACCTTCTGGCAATATCAATTCAATTTTTAATGGAAGTGGTAAATGTATTTGTGGTTCTCCAATGGTTTGCATAATCAGCACAAGAAAAAGCAAGAAAGCAGTCCATCAGTATGCTTATTATGTTTGCTCCAATGCTCGCTTGAAAGTTTGTAAGAAGCACACGGAAGGTTGTTTGATAAATAATGCGGATATTGAAACTGATTTCTTAATGCGTTTGCGTCAATCTCCGGCTGAATTGATTGGAAAATCACATGCACCTATCAAGGATAATTCTCTTTCCATCAAAGCGGATATTGCCGAGCAAAAGAGCATTATTAAAAATGCTCTATTGATGCTCAAAAAAGGTATTGATACTGACACCATCAATACAATTATTGATGAAGCACAAGCAGAAGTGGAAAAGTTAGAAAAACAACTTCAAGATGAATCCGTATTGCGTCTTAATACCAATAACATTTCAACCAACATTGAAAAATTAAATGACTTGATGCACATGGCAGAAGTTGCAAATGATGATGTTGAAATGGGTGCGATTTATACCTCTATCAAAGAAGAATTGAAGCACATGGAAACCCGCAAGAAATTGGTTAAGATCATTCCTACTATCATCAAAGAAATTAAAGTGAATCCCATTGATAACGGTTACACAATCATCAATCACGAAAACAAAGAGTCAAAATTCTTTCAAGTGAGATAATTTTATGGAAAAAATAAACCAAGAAACATTTGCAGACTCTACCTTGACAATGGTAGCAGACTTGGAACTTAACCACGATGTCAAATTCACAAAGGCAGAGACACGAAAGTTAATCAGCAAGGTATCAGAACTTGCCATGCGGGAATGGTGGAACACCAAACAAGGCAAAAGGTATCTGTCGGTGATTCAGGACGCTTAAAACACCCTTTCCGCTCGTTTAACTGCGATTGGAGCGAGGCAATGAAGAAATGGACAACCCGCAAGATGACGGATGGACGGATAGTTAAAGTGAATCGGAAGGCGTCATAAATCCGCATCCCGCATTTGCCCAATAAACGCCGCTATAAAAAGTTTCGTTCTGGCAAGCTATAGCCGGAGACTTATTATAAAAGTCGTTCCTATGCCCCTCCGGGCCACAACAAAGCAGAATATAAAAAGTCTCGCTTGCGTCAAATTGAGGTCAAATTTTGATTTCAAAAACCGTGCCGGATCAGGAAAAATCTGAAAATAATTCTGGAAAAAATCACTCAAAAATGAGTGCTTGGCATGAAATTCTGGGTGGAAAATCAGCGTGATTTTGACAACAAATTTGCCCGCAAGTCACCTGAATTTGAAACTGCTTTTCCGTTAGATGAAAAAGTTTTGTTAAGTGAAGGATTCCACCAACCAAGCAGCGAACCTTGACGATTGAAAATCGCCTTTTTGTGTGGGGTCAAGTCACGCAGATAACCTAAAACATTTCCGCTTCGTGCAATTATTGGAGTCATTCCAATAAATAGCACCATTAGACCGCATTTGCGTTAAGAACTGTCCAAACATTTTGGGGTGTCCATTCACCGTTGCGAATGGTCTTGATTGCTCTGATGTTTAGGATGTCCGCAATCTCACGCAACCCCGTAACGTGTGCTTTGGTCTTAATTTCTTCAACGATGGAACGAATCTTTGCATTGAACTCTTTGGAGCGGGTAGAACGTGCCGCATTTGCCTTTGGCAACGCTTCCATGTAACGAGGGTTGCCAAGCGTGCCGCCCCGTGCTTTGAATGCCGCCAATGCCGCCGTGGTGCGTTGCGATATGCTTACCGCTTCCGACTCGGCAACGGCACAAAGAATATGAATAACGAACGGGGTTGCGTGTGGATTATCCACGGCAACGAAATCCACCTTCGTTTGTTGCAAGGTGGTGATGAAATTAAGATTGCGGGCAAGTCTGTCCAATTTCGCAACCAAGAGCGTATAACCGTGTTTCTTGCACAATGCGATGGCATCCGTAAGTTTTGGTCTATCCGCACGCTTGCCCGTCTCAATTTCGGTAAATTCGGCGATGATTTCACCATTGGTTTTGACGAAATCGGCAACCGACTTTTTCTGTGCTTCCAAACCCAAACCACTGACACCTTGACGGGCGGTTGATACTCTGTAATAGGCAACAAATACTTTCTTTTTCATATTGGTTGGACCTGACCAGAATCCCGTTTTGGTGCCAAGCATTATTTTCTGGTTTCGTTACCACGACTTTGAATCCAGAAGACGAATTATTTTTATAATTCAGGCGATTTCTGGCATGAAACTTGTCGAGTAAAAAGATGATTTTTTGAGTGATTCCGGCACGAAAAATGAATGCCTCTACAATCAATTTCGCCTGATTTTATATGGTCAAAACGCAGAACGAGACATATTTTGCTTTATCGTTGCTTTGCTCCCCGGAGGGGCATAGGGACAATGTTCTATAATAAGTCCTGGCTTCAGCTTGCGGGGATATAGAATCGCCTGAAACGCAAGCGGCGTGCGTTACCGCTCGGCACTTGCAACCCATACGCTATATCGCCCGTATTCGCTCCTATACGGTCAATAGAGGCACGTTTGCCCGCCCTGGGCGGGCATAGACGCCTGAAATAGAAAACCCTCACCCGCTATGAGGACGAGTGAGGGTCTTTGTATGAAACGCCGCTCTATGGATAGCATTGGCGGTTTTTGCTTGCGGGACATTCAAAGGAAACCCGCAAGAAAGCGAGTCACTTTCTACCAAAGAATTTCCACATTCCCGCACGGCAAGTTGGAACATCTTCGGAAGTGAAAATCACTTGTCCCGAATTCGGGTCAAAATTTAGCTTCAATTTTTTTGGCAGGTCTGACTTGTTGACAAAGGTTGCACCGATGTTTTCAAGATAAACGAGTTTCTTGCCGCCAAGCGTATCACCATACGGGCGGGACAAGTCACGATTTTCATTTATTGATACGGGTTTCCCGTCATTGTGCATCGTTGACCCTTTCAAGGAACTTGAAACCTGACTCCCTGACGTTTCGGCAACGAACGATTCTGGCGATTGTGTGCGGTTGAATGGCGGTCGTGAGACGCAAAGACCTTGCTTCAAATCAAACAAATCTTTGTTGCGTAAAATGTCATCTGATTTTCCCGTCTCTCTCGCAAGTTCTTTAATCGTTCCCCAAACGTCATCATTTGTAATTTCAACATCGTTGCCTGATTCGCTGTCGGCAACTCTGCCTTGAATCTTGGACACAATCTCAAATGCCCACCGAATTAAATTTCCCGTTGTCACATTGTCATTTTCTTGCACCACTTCGCCAGCAACGGAACTTTGGACGCTAAAGTTTCCGCTCTGTTCTTGTGCAATCCGAATCTCTACGGAGTCAATTTGTAAAACCAATTCATTGCCTTCAATCTCGGCAGAGTCAGCGGGGAGCATTTCGGCGAGATATTCCAAAACTTGCGAGTCAACATTTGACCCAGAGATTTCGGAAATTGAACTGCGGTCTTTTTCTCCTAATGGGTCAACGCCGAATGGATGTTTTAAGCGGTCAATTTCGTGCAGGGGTTTAAGAGTTGTCCACCCCTCTCTTTTTGATTGTTCAATTGCACGATTGGATTTCTGACCCGTAGCGGAAAACGCCTTTGCCGTATTATACCCCGCAACATCATCCGTGCTGGTTTCTTCCGTGAGTGCGGAAACCTTTTGTAGGAGTGCCAAACATTTATCAATGCCGATGTCTTTCAAATCAATTTCCTCACCGTCAACTGATTGACAAAAAATATCCACGGTGTCCGCCGTCAATGGGAACACTGTTGCAACGCTCTTGTTTTGGAACATCAGCAAGACCTGATTGCCAAGATTCGTGACTTCGCAACCGCTGATTTGAGTTTCAATTGCTTGTGCCAATGCGTTGCAATTATTTTCCGCCGCTCTTAAAAAATCTGCATCCATAAATTTCTCCTTTTCATACAAGCGAGCGTCATGCTCGTTTAGTATAAATATATTTTGCTTCCCCGAATCGTTAAAAATAATCACCGCTCCGGCCGGATCCGAAATATAAAAAGTTCGTTTTGCAAAAATGCAAAATATGTATTGGTGTGAGATAGGCGTATGCAGTTCGGGAAAGACCGTTAAACCTATTGTGTCACGTCAACCAATTTCCTCCGAAGTCCGGCATGTAGGAGCAGAGTTGACCATCAGGACGCAATCTAGCAAAAGCGAATACGTCCGCAGTATTGCTAGGCATTGTGCAACGACGATTGAGAACACAATGGCGACTGAATTAGGACAGTAGAAAATTCAAGAAACGACAAACAATCCAAGACTTATCCTAAAGGTTTTGGGTGATTATTTATAGGGTCATTCAATCCCGCATTGTGACTGCCTCTGATTGAATAAATGAGAACACAATGGACAGCAATTCAAACCCAGATTGTCTTTGGGGATAAAAAAGACCCCAGAGTTTTTAATTCTCCGGGGTCAATTTAAGTCGGGAAAGACTTGGAACGATAACAAAAATACATATCCACGTTGAAACGTAAATGCGTAGATACTTGGACAAAACCGTTTTTATATTATGGACAGAAACCAACCGATCATCGGCAGAAGAAAGTGCTGGAAGTGCAATTCAGAAATACTCTACCGCAACAAAACTTCATTCTCATATTCAATGCGTCGCAGACGTAAAACAACGTGCCTATCTTGTAACGGTGCAATGAAGGGACAACACAAATCTTAATTACAACACAACTTTACCCCGTCCAGAGGGGCAAAGTGCCGTCATTTTAAGTAAGACCGCACATCCATTGAAATAAATCGAATGCGACCGCTAAAATATATGTGCGTATGTATGTGTTCGCATACAGCGAGCAAATCAAAATGAATCCCTTCAAATACCCCGTCACAAAATCCGTTATCGGAACGAAACCTTGCCGACAATGCGGAGCGTTAATTCAATTTAGAAATCACGTCTCGTTTGATTTCAGCATCAAGAGAGGCGGGACACTGTGCCGAAAATGTTCGGGCAAGACGAGACGCAACCAAACACCCATTCAAGAAATCTCACCTTCAATAAATCCGCTTCCAAATTTCTGGCTACTTATTGAAAGTCAGTTGTCGGGGTCAACACTCCGCTAAATTCCTATACTAATCATTTCTATACTAAATTTGTTCCGAATAGTGTTTAAGAGGGTTTCACGAGTAATAACTATACTATAAGAATAGTCTTTACAATTCCGCAGATTCTGATAGTATGGTGACACTGTTAAACAACTACTAACGACTACAACGGAGATGTATCTCTCCTAGCAGACCCACAGAGGCAAATACGCTTCTAGTGGGTTTTTGATTGAAACAACGTAAAAGTTATATGAAGAACATTAAAAGATTGAACAAACTTAAAAAACGGGCAAGTAAGATCCAAGCGTGGATATTTTCTTACTATGGTGCATATCGTGAATATATCAAGTATCCCAAGTATCTATTGAGTTACAAGAATACTCCAATTCTCAAAACGGTTGACTTGAACGATGTGGAATTGGTCATTAAATGTTTGGAGAAGTTGCCATGAAACCAATTATTTACAAAGGTTACGAGATAATATCTGAAGGGAAGGAAAATCCCGACTGGTATAGTGTTAAATTACATTTTGATGATATAACCACCAAGGCAAATATGCGTCATGCTGGTTCTTTGGATAAGTGTAAACAAATGGTGGATGAGAGTATTGTTTATATTCAAAAATGCGTCAAGGCAATCCACGCAGAACATCAAGCGATTGTGGAATGCTCCCGCTTATGCGAAGATAACGGACGTAAAGCAATCCACTCTGCTATCAATGCGGGCAAATATCTTATTAGTGTCAAAAATTGCCTACCTTATGGTCAATGGTTAAAATGGTTGAAGGATAATTGCAAGGGCATATCAGAGGACACTTGCGAGAAATATAGGAGTCTAGCGGATTCCGCACATAGACGGAATTTTGATGACTGTGAAACTTTGCGACAAGCATATATCAAGGCGGGTATCATTAAGCCAAAATTGAAACCTACTTCCAATGAGACTTCACCTAACACTTCAAATGAGAATGAAGGATCGGAGAAAGAAGACAATGCCGATAAATTTGTTAAGGCAAGCAAGATAGCAAATCATCTTGTCGGCATACTGACTGAATGCAATTTAGAGGAGTCTGCCCGTGTCCTTAAAATACTTACACCCGTTATAGAGTGGTATAATGCTCACACGGAATTAACCAAAAAACGAGAATCCGCATTGAATGATGGATTTGACCAATAAATCAAATGTGACTGCTTACGTTGAATCTCAATTGAAATAATCCGTTAGTTGCCAAATGGTTTTTCTAAAAACACATTGGTAGAAAGGATAGGACTTTGAAGATGAAATGTTGCTGTATTTGTTCCTTCCAATTCGGCAACCAATTCTAAATCGGCATAAGGATACATGAAATCCAATGGATGCTTGCCACCACCTTCAAAATATCTTGGTGTGATTTTAACAATTGAAATTTTCTTTGCCTGATCAAAGTCGTTTGGGTTTTCCCAAAAGGGCGATAGAGATTGACCCGATTTTATCGAATCAATTATTTGATTTGGCGTTAATGTTGAGTTTGATTGATATGGCAGTAGGTTTCTCCAATTTAGCCAAAAATGAGTGATTCTGGAATGACTTTCAAAATCAATAATAAAGCACGCTGAATTTCTTGATTCAACACCGTCTATTTGGCGAGAGTAGGAGATTCCACGACTTATAACATTTGTTGTCATCTTCTGTCCTTCATGTGACAACTCGCCTCTAACTGTTAAGTGTTCGTGCTTGTCACATAGCAAAGAGCGGTCTATTCCCATTTGAAATAAAACGTCTAACGCTAATTTCCCGGCGTCAACACTGTTTGGAACATATTCAACAGATACTTTTGAATTTGAATCTGCGTGGTATTCTATCCATCCAAATGTAGGTGCAATTTCCAAATACCTAGTCCAATTTTCTTTCTTATCAACAAAGCGAATCAAATTCTTATCTGGAACATCTGCATCTTGTTTTTTTGTTAGATTTGCCCATTCAAATCCACAAAGAGACATTAGATTAGAGACGACCGCCATTGAAACGTTTTGCGGAACTACCTTATATGTCCACAAACCATTTGGTATTTCATTTGTTGCTGCCCAAACTATTTCAGTGTTTGTGGACGGATAATACTTATTGCCTTGTAATCCCTCCAGCCGAAATGAATCGGCTAGAGAGACAAGGTTAAACCCAAGACAAATAAGGGTTGTTATCCAATAATTCACAATGAGTTTATGGATAGACTTGTGTTTCCTGATATTGTAGTCCGTCACTTGGATCTGGGTCATAGTAAAGTGACAATTTATCATTAAGACAGTTAAGCCAACCAGAGACAGCAAATTTAATTGTAAAAGGAGCTCCATTTAGATGTGCCCAATAAGTCCCAGCGTCACTAAACGCACTTTGTATAGTTTCATTGCCTTCTGTTAAATCATGTGCATAACTTTTTCCAAACCCTAACCAAGCATAGGAGGTTGTGCTAGGGGCAAGAAGCAAATGCAGATTTTCATTCACGGGTATCTTTCCTGCATTATTCATGCTGTTATAATTCGCTGAATTAAGCATATTACAAGCATAAATAGTCATCCAACGCAATCCATTTGTTCCCGTGCTGCCAAAATCCATATCAGACAACCGAACATAATTGTGGGATCCTAACCAACAATAGGTATAACTGATATTATCATCTTCTGTTCCTGTGCTACCACTATTTCCAAACGAACCGTGCGTCATTAACAAACCAAAATTGCAGGTGTTGAAAATGGAATTTCCACCAAGGGAAGATTTTTTAATATCGGTTGCACTCCATTGATCGTCTTTGTTGACAAATTGTGCTTTCCAACCTGCTTTCCTCATGCCTGCCTCAAAATCAGTCGCAATGTCATTAAATCCTAATACTCTAAAATCAGTTGTCTGTGCTGTCCTGGATTGTCCATCAATCGCAACCAATGTTGGCAATGGGTAGGGCCAGCCCGTTGTTGGATGAGGACTTGAAAACCCATTTGTTGAATAAGTCTTATAGCATATACCAAATGTTCCGACTGTGCCTTTGACGGGTGCGGTGGGTTTGCGTTTTGGTGCGGTTGAAGATTGACTAGATGAAGTGGATTGAGAGCTGGTCTGAAACTCATTTTCGCTGCCAACACCAGCGGCAAGCATTGAAGAAGTTCCCATTGAAACAGACGTATCTAAAGTTTCCGCAGTCAAACTATCAATTTCTGACTGTGTGGCAGTAAAGATTGTAAATCCATTTGTATCAAATCCGATTGGATAAATGGCTAGGGGAACGGGATTTTCTGAATCTGGCGACAATGCCCAAGTAATAGGAGTATTGTCCACGGCAACCATACTAGACATAAGGGAGTTGTTTAACATACTCATACTAGACAACCCGTTTGTCTGTGCTGAAATCAGATAAGTATAAACTCCGTCTGGTATATTTGTTCCACCGTCGCCATTTCCATCCCAATTAAATGATAGTGAACTACCACTACCAGAAGCATTGCGAACTGTGTTACTATTTACGTCTAGGATTTGTAAAGTCCAATTGCAATTTGCAGCAAAAGTTGCAGTGATCTGTTGCGTCTGTCCAAGCGACGGTTCAAAATATGGTTGCGAAAAACCAATTTCTGAAATTAGATTATTGAAGGTGACATTAACAAAAGACGAAACTGAACGCCCGTAAGTGATAGTCCCGCCGTTTGCTACACCTTCTAACCCCGATTGTGATTTTGCAGTAGCAAACAAGGTGTGATTTCCATTCAGATATTCACAAGTATTGATTACAAAATTTGTGCCATCGTCACTTGACCATTGCTCTTGACCGTCAATATAAAGTTCCACTTCACTTAAAATTTCGCTACTGCTTGCCGACACTTGCACCGTTATTGTGTCTGATAGTGTTGCTCCGTTTGTAGGTGAAACGATAACTATATTTGGATTTGACGGCGAAGTATTGCCTTCAATCAATACGGCACGGTAGAACCGCATTGGCGAAAGTTTTGGATGGATGACTATTGGTGTGAAATCGTAATTGCCTACGTCAGCAATAAATGTATTGGTGCCTTGTGACGGATAATCGTCATAGAGTTTTGTCCATGTCGTTAAGCCGGTGTTGGTGTCAATCAATGAATCAGCATAATCAATTTCATAAACTTCGTTTGAATTGCTTGCCCAATGAAGTTGAACAGCCTTTTCTGGTGTTGAATTAACACTTGTAAATTTTAGGGCGTTTTGACTAATGCCATTGGTTATTGAAATGAGAGACGCTAGAGAAACAACTGCCAGATATGTTAATTTATTCACGGTTTCCTTTCTCTACACCGCCCCTGATTCCGAATGAAGCAACGTAGATATTTTGGTTTATTTTTTACACAAATTCGTTCTAATTTATTTAGTCGTATAAGTAAACACTTTTTATTCTACTTTTGAATAGATTATTGACTTATTCTGCTGGCAGCAGCAAACCGCCCGCCCGCTCTGCACTTCACAACGGCGAGGTAGTAGAGGCATTTTTAGGGTTATATCTGCGATAACCCCAAAAAACGAGACAAGTTCCAATGCCCATACAGAAAAATCCACTTTTGTAGTTTTGTTCGGCGAGAAAATCTGAATACGAACCTTCCCCTGCCGCTTTCGCTAAAGCATCGTCTGCCGCAACCCCTTCGATTCCATGATTCTCATAATTGGTCTGGACAATGTCTTCGGCGGATTTATGTGCTCCGACAAACGTAACAAATCCGATGAAAACCATTACAACCCCACACCATCCACGTTTCCCAATTTTGGGCATATCATTGTGGAGTTAAGGAATGCCCATTGGAGGCAATCAGTTTGCCACTTTGATACACGAAGGAAAGCGATGCACCACCGTCTCCAGGATCAATGACAACTGTGCTGCCATTCAGACGCCAAGACCCTCTTGAAGGGTCATTGTGACCATAAGATAGCGTGCAAGACCCGCTTGAATCGAGTGTGATGTCAACCATGTCGGAATCGTTTACCCAATGACCTGCGACATCCGACATGGAAACTGAAGAAGATTGGTCAGGAGCAACCTGCGATTCGCCAAAATGATAATACGGCGTAGGAGTCTTAATCTTTCCAAGGTAATGGTTCCCATAAACTACTATTCCAAGAACTATAAGAGTGATGCCAATGAAGGCGTGCTTTTTGCTGATTTCCAAATCTCGAAGTCGTTTCATAATTTTATTTATTGTGCCAAAAACGGCACACATCCAATTCCCATTCGCCGCTACTGTCAAGTGCCAAAAGTGGCACATGAAAAAACCTAGAAATCTTGTCGGCGGGCAACTTCAAAAAATTCGCCTTGAAAAGGGGATTTCCCAAACAGAATTATCTGCCATCAGTCAAAGGAAAGGATGGGATATTAGTAGAAATATAATCGCCAAAATTGAATCACGGAGCAGGTGCGTAACAGATTTTGAATTGATTTTATTGGCAGAATTATTGCAAATTCAAGTGACAGATTTATTCCCACAGCAAAGAATATGGGTTGCGAGCAGACAGCATTTTATGAAAACCCCACGACCTTAATTGAGCGTTCACTTCACACTCCAAGTTTGAAGTCAGCAAGGCGATTGTCCGAACACGTTTAACCCCGCCTTCATAACATAGGATCAAGGGAATTATACAAAGGGTATTTTGTTGCATTTTCCTCTTGCCAAAACCGTTTGCGTTATGTAAATTCATCCTCGGCGTCGTTGATGAAGACGGAGGCGGTGATGTGCATGGCGTTGACGAGGCACAACCCCTCCTGCACGCCGCTCTTGCGGACAAGTCCGGCGACGGTGTCGGTGATGTTCACAAAGCCGCGGCGGCCCGGCACTTCAAACCAAAGCTGTTCGGTGAGCGATTTCATGCCGGAGATATGCCGCAGGCGGGGGCGTTGCGCAAGCCGGACGAAGAAACGGCAAAGGTGGTGATTTTTTTCTGGCCTGCGTTGCGGTGCGGGTTTAATGTCGGCGCACAGTCACACCAAAAACCCGTTACGATTATGGATATTGTCTTTAACTGCCCCAACTGCGAACAGGAACTGGCCGTGGACAGTGCCGGTGCCGGCAGCAGCCTCGAATGCCCGACCTGCCACGAGACCATCACCGTTCCCGCCGCGCCCGCAGGTGCTGCGGAACCCGCCGCGCCGTTGCCCAGCCTCGCGGCGAGCCCCATCTCGACCTCCGCCGCCGCCAAGGTGGAGATGCACCTCAAGGTGCCGGTGCTCGACAAGGCCCCCGCCCCGCTCATCGCCAAACCGAAGGCACCGCTGGAAGCGGTGGTGCGCGGCGCGGGCAAGAAAATCAAATCGCATACGATCAAGCATGGCGCGTGCATTGAATCCGGCCATGACAAGTTCGATGAAACGGTCTCGAAATTTTTGAACGAGGTGGGCGAGACCAACATCGTCGCCATGCACACGATTTCCTACACGTTCCTGGACATCGGCACGCAAAAGCTGCTGAACGATTACGGCCTGATGGTGCTTTATCGCGGATGAAACCGCGCGCCTTGACTTGCCGATTTGCGGTCGCTACCGTCAGCGCATGAATCGTCGGTTTTTTCTCCTGATTGCCGCAGCGTTTATGGCGCTGCTGCCGTTCCGCTCGCCCGCGCCGCTGATTTACGCGCCGGGCGAAGGCTGGTATTACGAACAGGCGGGCGCCACCGGCAAGTGGACGCGGACCCGTGCCAAAGACCAGTTGGAAGTGGCGGAGGCCGCCTTCAAGACCAAGGATTATTCCACCGCGATGCGCGCCGCGCGCCGCGTGCTGAAAGTCTGGCCGTTGTCCGATTACGCGCCGCGCGCACTCTATCTCGTCGGCCGCTGCCTCGAGGCCCGGGGCCGGGACGAGGCGGCGTTCGACAACTATCAGGAGCTGCTCAAAAAATATCCGCGAACCGATAATTTCGATGAAATCCTTTGGCGGCAGTATGAGATTGCCGGCCGTTTTTATGGCGGCGAGTTTTTCCGGATCTTCTGGGGCTACCTGCCGCTTTACACCTCGATGGACGAAACCGCGAAGCTGTATGGCAAGATCGTGAGCAACGGGCCTTACAGCGCCGTGGCCCCGCACGCCCAGTTGCAAATGGGCGCCGCGCGAGAGAAGGAAAAAAATTACGAGGACGCGGTGAAAGCCTACGAGACCGCCGCCGACCGTTACAACAACCAGCCGGCCATCGCAGCGGACGCGATGTATCGCACGGGCGTCACCTACCAAAAACAGGCGACGAAGGGCGAATACGACCAGGGCAAGGCCGGACAGGCCATCAGCGCCTACACGGATTTCATGACGTTTTATCCCGACGACAAACGGGTGGCGGACGCGCAGAAGGCCATCGCCGCGCTCAAGATCGAGCAGGTGCGCGGCAGTTTCCTGGTCGCGCAGTTTTACGAGAAGAGCAAGACGCTGAGCGCCGCGCAACGGCGCAGCGGCGCGGTGGTTTATTACAACGAAGTGCTGCAGCTCGACCCCAATTCACCCTACGCTGCGCAGGCCCGCCAGCGCATCGAGGCGTTGAAGCCGCTGCTGCAAACCCAGCCCGCCAGTTGACATGCGCCTGCCCGGAATTTTTTTGCTCGGCCTCGCGGCAGCGATGCTGGGCGGCTGCGCCAGTTACCACCTCGGCCCGGTCAACGGCGCGACGGCGGGCGCAAAATCCATCGAGGTTCTGCCGTTCAACAACCAGACGCTCCAGCCGCGCCTCGGCGACGCGGTCACGCAGTCCCTGCGCGAACGGTTTCAAACGGACGGCACTTACCACCTCGCCACGCAGGGCGGCGGCGATGTTGTCGTCAGCGGCGTCATCACGCGCTACAATCGCATCGGTTTGAGCTACCTAGATAGCGATGTCACGACCGCGCAAAGTTACCGCGTCAACATCACCGCCCATGTCGTCGTGCGGGAGCGCACTTCAACGAAGGTGCTGCTCGACAAAGATGTGAGCGGCTACACGCTGGTGACGGTCGGCTCGGATCTGGCGTCCGCCGAACGGCAGGCCATGCCGCTGCTCGCGGAGGATCTGGCACAGAATATCGCCGAATTGATCACCGAAGGCGCGTGGTGAAAAAGATTGAACCTGCCGCCAAGAATCCTTATACTTCTGAACTGAAGTCGAACCAATAACTAACCATTCAACCAAAATGAAAAGACATATTCTCACCATTGCAGCCTTGAGTTTGTTTGCAGCAGCCATCGTCGCCATGCCTGTTTCCGCGCGAGCGCAGGAAGCCGCCGCCACCAACGCCCCGGCGGCACCGGTCAAACACAAGAAGCATGACCATTCGGTCTTCAACGGCAAATTAAGCGCCATTGACACCAAGGCCATGACGCTGACGGTCGGCGAACGCACGTTTGAAATCACTTCGGATACCAAGATCACCAAGGACGGCAAGCCGGCGACCCTGGCGGACGGCGTGGTGGGCGAAACGGTTGGCGGCGCCTATAAAAAAGACACGGAAGGGAAATTGGTCGCGACGAGCATCCACTTCGGCGGCAAAGCCGACAGCGAAAAGAAGCACAAAAAGAAATCCGAATCAGAAACGGGCAGCAGCACCAACAGCGTGCCGAATTGAGCGAGGAAGAATTTGAGAAGCCAAGGCGGGCGGCAACGCCCGCTTTTTTCATTTTTGCGTCCGACAAACTTCGCGGCGCGCGGCCTCAGGGCATCTTGAAAAACAATATTCCCAAATAGACGAGTGCGCTCCCAAACAGGACGGCCAGCAAAAGAAAAACGCAATAATCCATCCGTTGCAACTTTCGGCCCCGGTCCAAATGAGGAATCTTCGTTTTCATGGCTGGGTGTCGTGTATCCGGTAAAAGCGTCGCGAAAAACTCGCCGAGTTTGTATCGGTGAAATTCAATGAACCGTTAGCCCCCATTGTCACGGTGCCGATAACAGTCCAAGTGGCGAAATCCTGCGTCGCTTGAATGTCATAGGTGTGACTTGCCGAGCCGTTCAAGACGAAGCTGAACCCCGCGCTGCCCAACTTGAAGTTGGACAGTTGTGGTGAGGTCGGCAGAATCGTCACATTATTATAGGCTGCGGCGCGGTAAAACTTCTGCGGAAAAGTCGGATTGAGATCAACGATTGCGACCGAGCCGTCCGGAGAAATGGTATTTGTGGAGAACGGCGTCCAATGGACCAAATCGGTTGAGGCCTGGATGACGTAGTTGCTGCCGGCCGGGCCGTTCAAGATGAAACTGAATACACCGTTGCCCAGCTTGAAGCCGGACAGCAGCGGTGCCGGAGGAACGCTCCCGGTCAACGGCACGGCGCGGTAGATCTTCTCGGCGGAAGCTGCATTGGGATCGGTGATTTGAACCGATCCTCCGGGCGGAATGGTGTTCGTGGAAAAAGACGTCCAGTTGAGCAGATTGGTGGACCACTCGATGGCATAGGTTCCGACCGGCCCGCTCAAGGTGAAAGTGAAAACACCGTTGGCCAGCTTGAAATTGGACTGCTGCGTGGTCGGACCGGTCACGGAGTATGGCGCGGCGCGGTAAAATTTCTGCGGGGAATTGGGATTAAGGTCAACGACATCAACCGAGCCGCCCGGCGAAATGGTGTTGGTTGAAAACGGCGTCCAATGCACGAGATCCGTTGACGTCTGGACGACGTAGCTGCTTCCCACCGGCCCGCTCACGGTCAAAACCATCTGCCCGCCGGCTGTCCGGCGAAGCTGCTCGGTGACAAGACCGACCGTGACAACAAACGACCGTGAGACGAGGTTGCTGCTGGCCGCGCCGTTATTGACCGTGACGGTGATGGTGGCCGCGCCGGCGGTGCCGACCGGACTGAAGGTCAGCGCGCCGCTGCTGTTGGTGCCGGTGTAATTGACCACCGGATTGGCAACCAAATTGGGGTTGCTGGTGGTTGCGGTGACGGTGGGAACTTGATTCCCGCCGGTGGGACCGGCAGAGATGCCGGTCAGAGTGACGGTTTGCGCCCCGGCATTGGCATTGATGGTCAAATTATTGATTGGATTCAACGTCGGCGGCTGGCTCGCCGGAGCCGGAACGGTGTAAGACACTTCGCTGGAAAGCGCGCTCAACGCGCCGGCGACAGTGTAGGTGGTCGAGGCGAAGTAATAAGTGGCGCCAACAATGAGGTTGGAGATGGTCACGCTGGTGTTGGTGCCCGCGTTGATCACATTGGTATAGACGCCGCTGGCACCGCCATAATAAATGTTGTAGCCCGCAACAATCGGGTCAGAGCTTTGATTCCACGACAAGGTCACGTTGGCGGATGCAAAGGATGAAATCGGACTGATTGCAAAAAGGATTCCAAGGGCCAAAAAGCAAACAGCTGCGACCTTTTGCCGCACCCTGCCCTGGCCTCCACGCACCCCGTCCATGAAGAGCGACGTGAAGTTCCACTTCGCCACTGCAATCTTATCGTCCGCGTTTTGCGTTCTATGTTCGTAAATTCTGCTCAAAATTACTGCCACCACCTGGACATCTTCATCGATCGGTAGTTACAACACAGTGCTCATTGCAACATCCGTGCCGAACGCATCCACCTGAAATATTTTTGGGAAATGAAAATAATAAGCGCTGAATTTTGTGGCTTTTACACCAACGACAATTGAGTTTTTTTTGCGTGGAAACCTGAAGTGGAACGAAGCCTTACACCGGCTGGAAAGAAAGTTTACAGTGACCGAAATGTGCGCCCAGTTTGGCGGTTCCAAGCCCGGCACAGCCGTCGCTCAACACGCACGGAAGCACGACCGGCCACGATGCGCCTATCCACTTCGGGCGACTACTGAAAGGAAGGCCGATATCCCGGCAACTTGACTGGCGGCAGCCGGCCGCCGCCGGATTTTCCTAGCGCCGCCACCAACTGGTGAGACCTTTTGGCTTTTGATGCGTTGGCGACTGGGTTTGGTGAACCAGCAGGTGGCTGCGCGCAATCGTCAGTTGCAGGATGAATTCATCGTAGCTCAAAAACCGGTCGGCCGGATTTTTGGCCATGGCCTTCACCAGGGCGTCGCTGGTGAGCTGGGAAACATCCGGCAGGACTTCAATCGGCGGCGTCAACGGCGTCTGCACCTGCGCCATGATGACTTCCTCGACCGTCGGCGCGTCAAACGGAACCCGCCCGATCAACGCGTGGTAAAGCGTGGCTCCAAGGCTATACATGTCCGACAGAAACGTCTCCGGCTCGCGCTTGATCTTTTCCGGCGCGACGTAATACGGCGTGCCCTCGGTGACGGACGAAGATTCCTGTTCCGCGTCCACGTTCCGCGCCAGACCGAAATCCACCAGCTTCGGTTCCTGGTCGTAATCGAACAAAATATTGCCCGGCTTGATGTCGCGGTGGATCAAGCTGTGCTTGAGCGCGAGGTCGAGTGCGCCGGCGATTTTGATGCCGATGTCCAGCACCGCCAGTTCGTCCACGCGCTGCTGCTTTTCAATCCGCGTGTCGAGGCTGCCGCGGTCGGCCAGTTCCATGACGAGATAACGCAGCCCATCCCATTCGTCGAACGTGTAGATGTGGATGATGTTCGTGTGATTGAGCCGGGCGCAGGCGCGGGCTTCGCGGTAAAATCCTTCGAGCGCGGCCGGATCTTCGAGCAGTTCCTTCTTCATCAGCTTCACCGCCACCAGCCGTTCCAGCACCGTGTCCCAGCCGCGATACACGGTGCCGTTGCCGCCGGACGCCACGAAGCTGCGCAGCTCGAACTGCCGCAGCATCATCGGCATCATGATCGGATGCCCGCACTTGCTGCACGGCACGGTCCCCAGCGGCGCGAGATCGCCGGGGATGAACACCTTCGTCTCGCACGAACTGCACGTCACCATCTTCAGAGCTTTGTCACTCATGCTTTGAAGCTAATCTAGCACCAAGACGGAATCCGACAACGATTTTCCGTCGCGCAAAACCCCTGCGGTAGCGGCGAGCTATTACCGTCAAAAGGACGTTCATGGAACGCCACTCCATAATCCATTTGACAAACGCCCCGGAATGGTGTTTCTTCTCCGCGTTGAATATGAAAACCACGTTTGCTCCAACACTGAAGCACGCGCAGACCAATGGACAGATGTCCATTTGGACGCGCGTCTATTGCCGTGTTGGCATCGTGGGAACGATCTTCTAATTTAAGTCAAAAGGATTTCAAGAAACCCGCGATTGCCAGTCAATCGCGGGTTTTCTGTTTTTTAACCAAACGAAAGGAAAATATGAACAAGAACAAAACATATGTGCCGACCGAGTTCGGCCCGGAAACGCGCTTCGAGCTGCGGGCCACACCGCCCGCGCCGTTTCGCGCCACACAGGAAACCGAGTTCGAGCGGCTCAAGAACAAGCTGCTCGCCGACCAGTTGGTGTCGGCCACGCCGGAACTGAACGTTCCGCTGCGGCGGGCGGCCAACGACGCCGCGGCGCTGGCTTGGGCGACCGTGTTCCCCTTGCTGGTGTTCCCGGTGCTGTTCGAGGAAAAAATCGAGGCCGCCGTGCTCCGCGTCAAGCGGCAGGCGCGCATCTACGCCAACAGCCAGCTCGTCGCCGCATGAAAACGAGCCAGCCGACAACGTGACGGGTGACAAGTGGCCAGTGACGCCATTCATGTCACCCGTCACTTGTCACCCGTCACCTGCTTCGGAGCGCGGACAGTTCCTCGCCGGGGAGTTTCAAGCATCCGCTTGAGGCGACACTGTCCGCGTTCCTACGAAATTTTGTAGGAGTCGAGGTGACGAGGCTCAAATAAAAACTTGCCGGAAAATGAAAACTGGCCTATGTAGAATCTATATGAAAAATACATTGACCATCACGAAAGGTCAGGCGCAGTTCCCCGCGCTGTGCCGGAGCGGCAAAACCTCCGCCATCACCCGGAACGGCGAAGTCGTCGCCTTCATCGTGCCCCGGAAACGGATGGCCGACCTGCTGGAACAGATGGAGATTCTGTCCAACCCGGCGGCCATGAAAGCCATCAACAACGCCAAGGCCGGCAAAGGCAAATACTATCCCTTGAGCGTGCTGGATGAAGATTGAAGTCATCGTCGAGGCGCAGCCGCTTGCCTTCATCCGCCGCCAGCCGCCGGATGCGCGCAAAAGCCTCCGTGCGGCCATCCACGCCATCGAACGCGGCGATTCCTTCCCGGATGCGCTGGACGACGAACTGGAAGGATTTTACAAGATGCGCGTGGAAAACTACCGCCTGATTCTCCAGCACGAATCCGGTGCCAGGGCACCGCTCTTCAAAGTCGTCTTTGCCGAACGCCGCAGCGTTGTTTACGAACTGTTCCGCCAGATCGTCGGCCTGGAATAAAACGCCGCAGTTTTTTAGAAAATTTCCTCGCCGGGGAGTTTCAAGCATCCGCTTGAGGCGACACTGTCCGCGTTCCGAACGTAAGACGCTTCGCTTATTTATTCAAAAATCACTTTTTGGAATGATATGGAAAAAATGTTGGTAAGCAGAGACCGAGTAAATGGTAAACAGTATGGTGGCCAGCATCAGCGCAGTAAAACTCACCAACAAAAGAATCTTCTTGGATTTTTTAAGATGGGCAAATTCACGTTCAAACTTGATTCCGTGGCCAAGAGTGACCAAGGCATAGTAATTCGGAAGACTAAGTGCCAAGAAAGCAATCCATGATTTCCAATCGTTATCATGGAATCTTGTTCCCCGATGTATTTCGATCCACGATTGAATTCCCAAGAGAATAAACGCCTCAATCAGCGTAACGCCAGCAACGCCTTTTCCAATGTTTACGGGAAATGGCCACCTATCCTTGGCAAATTTGAAGCCGAGGAGGAACCCGGTAAGATAGAGTTCTTTTAAAAATCGAAACATGATGAAGTGGCCAGCTTCAGTTTTTGTTGTCGGTAAATATCATTTCTCCTCAACCCGCTGGATGCGCGCGCCCAGTTGCCGCAACTTGCCGTCAATATTTTCGTAGCCGCGGTCCAAATGGTAGATTCGGTTCACCTGCGTCGTGCCCTTCGCCGCCATGCCCGCAATCACCAGCGCCGCCGACGCGCGCAGGTCGCTCGCCATCACCGGCGCGCCGCTCAACGGCCGGCCGCCCTTCACGATCGCGCTCGGCCCCTCGATCTCGATGTCCGCGCCCAGCCGCGCCAGCTCGCTGACATGCATGAAGCGCGATTCAAAAATCCGCTCGGTGATGATGCTGATGCCCGGCGCGAGCACCAGCAGCGCCATCATCTGCGCCTGCACGTCCGTCGGAAAACCGGAATACGGCAGCGTCGTGATGTCCGCCGTTTTTAATTTTCCTTTCCGCCGCGCAATCAGGTTTGTGCCGCTGCGCTCGACTGAAACGCCCGATTCCTTCAGCTTGTCAATCACCGCGTGCAGATGATCCGCGCGCGCGCCCTTGAGCGTCACCTCGCCGTTCGTCGCGGCGGCGGCGATGATGAACGTCGCCGCCTCGATGCGGTCGGGAATCACCTCATGCTCCGCGCCGTGCAATTTTTCCACGCCGGTAATGGTGATGGTCGGGCTGCCCGCGCCGGAAATTTTTGCGCCCATCGCGTTCAGAAAATTGGCGAGATCCATCACCTCCGGCTCGCACGCCGCGCTTTCGATCACCGTCACGCCGTCGGCCAGCGCCGCCATCATCATCACGTTAGCCGTGCCCAGCACCGTCGGCCCGGCGCGACCGCCGAGAAACACCTGCGCGCCCGCCAGCTTCTTCGCCGTCGCGTCCACGTAGCCGCCCTCGATTTTTATTTTCGCGCCGAGCGCCTCGAAGCCTTTCAAGTGCAGGTTGATTGGCCGCGCGCCGATGATGCAGCCGCCGGGCAGTGAAATCCGCGCCTTGTGCAACCGCGCCAGCAGCGGCCCGGCGATGCAGATGGAGCCGCGCATTTTGCGGACGAGGTCGTAGTCGGCGTAGCCCTTGATTTTGTGAGCGTGAATCGTAACCGTGCCGCCCTCAAACTTCGCCGTCGCTCCGAGCGATTCCAGAATTTTTACCATGAACCGCGTGTCGGTCAGGTCCGGCACGCGGCGGATGACGCACGGCTCGTCCGTAAGCAGCGTCGCCGCCAGGATGGGCAGCGCGGCGTTTTTGCTGCCGCTGATGGTGACTTCGCCGTGCAACGGCACGCCGCCTTTAATGATGAGACTTTCCATATTTGTTGAACCGATAATTGGTTGAATGGTGAAATGGTTGAACCGATTTAACAATTCAACGATTTAACCATTTAACGAAGCCGTTAAAATTCTGGCGCGCTGACTGTAATCTTCCTTCACCGCTTCGACAATCCACTTTTCCGTTTCAAAAATTTTGCGGATGGCTTCCGCCTGGCCGTCGCCGAATTCAACCATGACTTTTCCGTCCGGTTTGAGAAAAGCCCCGGCTTGCGACGCGATCAAATGATAAAATTCCAAGCCATCCGCGCCGCCGTCGAGCGCGGCGTGCGGGTCAAAATCGCGGACTTCCGGATCGAGCGTGGCAATCTCGGCGCTCGGAATGTAAGGTGGATTGCTGACAATCAAATCAAACTGCGATCCGTTTACCAGCGCCGCGAAACCGTCACCATGGCGAAATTCAATTTGCCCGGCCACCTGGTTTCGCGACGCGTTTTCTTTGGCTAGCGCCAGTGCATCGGACGAAATGTCTGTGGCAATAATTTTCGCATACGGACATTTCGCCGCGAGCGCGATGGCGATACAGCCGCTGCCGGTGCAAAGATCCAAGGCGGTTGATGGTTGAGAGTTGATGGTTGAGAGAAATTGCCAGCCGAGTTCGGCGAGCATTTCCGTCTCCGGGCGCGGCACAAGAACATGGCGGTTCACGGCAATTTCATGCCCACAAAATGAAGTCGAGCCGGTGATGTGTTGGAGCGGCTCGCGCTGGCCACGCCGCTTGACGATTTCGCGAAGCGCATCGGTTTCTGCTGGCGTGAGGACGCGGTCGAAATTCAGATACAATTTCATGCGCGGCATCTTGAGCAGATGCGCGAGGAGCAGTTCCGTTTGCAGGCGCGGCGACTCGACATTTTTTTTGCCGAGAAATTCGGTGCTCTTCTGAATCGCTTCGAGGACAGTCACACGGACAGCTTATGCAAGAACGGAAAATTCAACAACACCGCCGTGCGCAGATTTCGTCACCGCGACGCTTTCCGCGCCTTATTCCACCGTCACGCTCTTGGCAAGGTTGCGCGGTTTGTCCACGTCGCAGCCGCGCGCGACGGCGATGTGATAGGCGAACAGTTGCAGCGGCACGCTCGCGAGGATTGGATTCAGCAGGTCGAGCGCCGGCGGCAGATAGATCACGTCGTCCGCCACTTTTTTGATGGCCCTGTCGCCTTCGGTCGCCAGCGCGATGATCGGGCCCTTGCGGGCGCGGATCATCGCGAGATTGGCCATCGTCTTCTCATACATCGCGTCCTGCGGCACCACAAAAACCGTCGGCGTGCTTTTATCAATCAACGCGATCGGCCCGTGTTTCATCTCCGCCGCCGAATAACCTTCGGCGTGGATGTAGGAAATTTCCTTCAGCTTCAGCGCGCCTTCCAGCGCAATCGGAAACGTGTAGCCGCGGCCGAGAAAGAAGAAATCCTCCGCCTTCGCATATTTTTTTGCCACTTTTTTCAAGGCATCGTTCTGCGCGAGAATTTTTTCAATCTGTTTCGGCAGCGCTTCCAGCCCGCGCAAAACATCCAGCGCGCGCTTGGCGGAAAGATTGCGCAACCGGCCCAGATGAACCGCCAGCAGCGTCAGAATCGAAATCGTCGAAACAAACGCCTTGGTCGAGGCCACGCCAATTTCCGGTCCGGCGTGCATGTAGATGCCGCCGTCGGATTCGCGCGCAATCGTGCTGCCAACGACGTTGACGATGGCCAGCGCCTTGTGTCCGCGCCGTTTGGCCTCGCGCAGGGCGGCGAGCGTGTCGGCGGTTTCACCGGATTGTGACAACACCAGCAAGACGGTATTTTTTTCCAGCGGACAATTCCGGTAACAAAATTCATGCGCGAACTCGACCTCCACCGGAATTTGCGCCAGCTCCTCGATCAAATATTCGCCGACGAGCGCCGCGTGCCAACTCGTTCCGCTCGCCCCGATGACGATGCGGTCAATGTTGCGCAATTCGGCCGCAGTCATGTTCAAGCCGCCGAACTTCGCCGTCGCGCCTTCAAAATCCAAGCGGCCGCGCAGTGCGTTCAGGATGGTCTGCGGCTGCTCGTAAATTTCCTTGAGCATGAAATGCGCGTGTTTGCCGCGGGCCGCATCTTCCTGCGAAAATTCCAGATTGCTGACCTGGACATTCGCGGTGTCCGCGCCGAGATTTTGCACGTCAAAGCGTTCCGGCGTGATGGTGGCCACGTCGTAGTCGTTCAGGTAAACGACTTTTTTCGTGTGGGCGACGATGGCGTTGGCATCGCTGGCGAGAAAATTTTCATCCTTGCCGATTCCAATGATAAGCGGTGAGCCGCGCCGCGCGCCGATGATTGTGTCAGGAAAATCCGTGCAAATTACGGCGAGGCCGTAGGTGCCGATAACCTCGCGCAGCGCGTCGCAGACGGCTTGCGCCAAAATGTTGCCGTCACCGTTCACGCCGCTTCTTGCGAGACGGCTTTCGTAAAAATCGCCAATCAAATGGGCGAGCACTTCCGTATCGGTGTCGGATTTGAATTTGTGGCCGGCGCGGATGAGCTTTTGTTTAAGCGCGTCGTAGTTTTCGATGACACCGTTGTGGACGACGGCGATTTTGCCGGAAGCGTCGAGATGCGGATGGCAGTTGGTGTCGGACGGAACGCCGTGCGTGGCCCAGCGCGTGTGGGCAATGCCGAGGCTGCCGGCAGCGGGTTCGGCCTTCAGGACACGTGCGATACCCTCGTCAATCCGGCCTTTTTTTTTGCGGAGTGAGAGTCCGGCGTTGTCCAAGATCGCCACGCCCGCGCTGTCGTAGCCGCGATATTCCAGCCGCCGCAAGCCTTCCAATAGAATTGGTGAAGCCGCCTTTTTTCCGACGTATCCGATTATTCCGCACATTTTGTGTAATTTGTTAAATCGTTGAATCGTTGAATCGTTGAATCGTTGAATCGTTGAATCGTTGAATCGGGATAGGCAGTCGCGCTCAAACCGATTCAACGATTCAACGAATGCAAAATCCACTCCGCCATTTCAGACAAACCGTCCACGACGACGGCGCGTTTGATTTGTTCCGCGTCGGCGTGTTCCACTTCGGCTCCGTAACCGGTGCGGACAAGAATACATTTTTTCACACCGGCGTTCCAGCCGCATTCCAAATCAATCAACTTGTCGCCGACCATGAAACTTTCCGCAAGGTTCAAACCGAATTCGTCCCGCGCGTCGAACAAAAACTGCGGCGACGGCTTGCGGCCGCGGCTCGGCTGGTCGGGCGCTTCGGGCGCGATGTAAATTTTCCCGAAGCGCACACCGTCGCGCGCGAACTCGCGGGCCAGATGCTCGTTCACGCGCTCCGCGTCCGCAAGCGTGAAGTAGCCGCGCCCCACTCCGGACTGGTTGGAAACGATGAAGAGCTTGAAGCCGGCGTCGTAAAGCCGCTTCAAGCCGACACGCGCCGCCGGAAAAATCTCCACGTCTTCCGGCCGGCTCAGATAGTTTTTTTCCACGATCAATGTCCCGTCGCGATCGAGGAAGATGGCCCGCTTCATTCCGGAGATTGTGAATTTAACGGGGCAAGAATGGAATTGAATTTTTTGTCCGGCACCCGCATTTTGTTAGTTTAAGGCTTGTCATGCGACAATCCGACCAACATACAATCACATATGAGCAAAGGCAGACTGGGAATTTTGGTGGGCGGCGGTCCGGCCCCCGGACTCAACGGCGTCATCTCGGCGGCCACCATCGAAGGCATCAACCAAGGTTATGAAGTCATCGGTTTTCGCGACGGCTTCAAGCACCTCGCCGCCGGCGACATGACGCAGATCAAGCCGTTGTCCATCCGTGACGTGAAGGACATCCACCTCAAGGGCGGCTCCATCCTGGGCACCGCGCGCACCAATCCGACCAAGTCGGCGGAGCAGATGAAAAATATTTTCACCGTGTTCGACAAGCTGGGCATCACCGCGCTCGTCAGCATCGGCGGCGACGACACGGCGTTTTCCGCCAGCTACGTCGCCAAGCACAGCGGCGGCAAAATCAAGGTCGCGCACGTTCCAAAGACGATTGACAACGATCTGCCGCTGCCCGGCTCCACGCCGACGTTCGGCTACGAAACCGCCCGCCACTACGGAGTGCAGATTGTCCGCAACCTGATTGAAGATGCGCGCACCACGTCGCGCTGGTATCTCATCGTCAGCATGGGCCGCGCGGCCGGTCACCTCGCGCTCGGCATCGCCAAGGCTTCCGCGGCGACGCTCGCGATCATCTCCGAGGAATTCCGCGGCCGCACCGTCACGGTGGACGAAGTCTGTGACATCATCATCGGCTCCATCATCAAGCGTTCCGCGGAGGGTTCGAAATACGGCCTCGTGGTTCTCGCGGAAGGCTTGATTGAATCGCTTGGCGAAAAGGGACTGGTCGCAGCGCTGCCCAACGGCGAACTGGAACGCTTTGGCAAGGTCGTCCGCGACGACCACGGCCACTTGCGGCTCGGCGAAATCGAATTTGGCCGCCTGATGAAAGAACTGTTGTCCGTGCGTCTGGAAAAGCTCGGCATCAAGATGACCTTCATTGACAAGGATCTCGGCTACGAACTGCGCTGCGCCGACCCGATTCCGTTCGACGCCGAATACACGCGCGACCTCGGCTACGCGGCGGTGAAATTCCTCCGCTCACCGGAATCCGAAAAATATGGCGCCATCATCAGCTTTGTTAACGGCAAGATGAACCCGCTGCCGTTCGAGGAGATGCTTGACCCGCAGACCGGTCGCATGCAGAACCGCAAAGTCAATGTGGACGGCGAAGCCTATGAATGCGCCTGCGCCTACATGATCCGCCTCGAGCGCGAAGATTTTGAGGACGCCAAGCAGCTCGCCAAGCTGGCCGCCGTCGTCAAGATGACGCCCGAGCAATTCTGCGAGCGGTTCGGTTATCTCGCCGGATTGAAGTAAATTTTTTCCGCGACGGCGGCGGGGAAATCCCCGCCGCCGTTTTCCATTTGAAAATGAAACCCCTCGCGGACTGCCGGCTTTACACCTTCGTGGACACGGCCTACCTGCATGGCCGCGCGCCCGAACTGGTCGCGCAACAGCTTTGCGACGGCGGCAGCGACCTGATCCAACTGCGCGCAAAAAAATCTTCGCCGGATGAAATTCGCGCGATGGCGGAAAAGATTTTGCCCATCACGCGCCGAGCTGCTGTCGGTCTGGTTATCAACGACCATTTGGAAATTGCGCGGGCAGTCGGCGCGGAATTCTGCCATCTCGGCCAGGAAGATTTTTTTGACGCCGGATTCAAAAACGTTTCTGAACTCCCGTCTTCGCTTCGCTTCGACGCGGCGGGCAAAACTCAAAACTCAAAACTCAAAATTGGTTTAAGCACGCACGCGCCGGAGCAGGCACAACGCGCGCTCGACGCCGGCGCGGATTACATTGCCATCGGACCCGTTTATGCCACGGGCACCAAGCCGGAGGCCAAGCCGGTGACCCTTGACTACGTCCGCTGGGCGGCGGCAAACGCGACCGTTCCGTGGTTTGCCATCGGCGGCATCAATTTGCAAACGCTCGACGACGTGTTGGCGGCGGGCGCAACGCGCATCTGCATCGTCTCCGCCATCCTCAATGCGCCGGACATCGCCAGGGCCTGCGCGGAATTCCGACAGCGGTTGCAATGATCCGGCGGCCACCGTCACCCCTTAACAAAAATCGAACCAACTGGAATTTTTGACGAACGTCAGCCCGGCACACGGATGAAAAACAACAAACGGGCCGTGGACCATTGACCGCTTGGTGAAGAAGCAACAAACTGACCGCACACAAAACTTTTCCGCCATGCCACCCGACACAAGCCCGCCAGCCAATCTCGTCTTGGATCTGCCGTCCATCGTCGAACGGATTGATCTGGCAAAAATTTTCGAGAAACCACAGGCGCTGGAAATAGAACTCGGCTGCGGCGACGCCTCGTTCCTCACTGAATATGCGCGGCGGCATCCCGAACGAAATTTCATCGGGGTCGAACGCCTGCTGGGCCGCATCCAGAAACTGGACCGCAAAGGCCGGCGCGCCGGACTTACGAATTTGCGCGGCGTCCGCATTGAGTCCGCTTATTTTCTGCAATACCTTTTGCCACCGCACGCGGCGTCGGCGCTGCACATTTATTTTCCCGACCCGTGGCCGAAGAAAAAACACCGCCGGCACCGGCTCATCAACGAAGGCTTCCCTGCGCTGGCCCGCGCCGCGCTCGCGCCCGGCGGCGTGGTTTATCTGCGGACGGACGACGCGGATTATTTTCAGCAGATGACCGAGGTATTCGCCGCAAGCGACGATTATCAAAAAGTCGAAACGCCGGCCGAACTGGCGGAAGTGCTGACGGACTTCGAGCGGGATTTTAATGCACGCGGCATTCAGACGCTGCGCGCGGCATACCGAGTTTTGAATTTTTAGTTTTCAATTTTAAATTGAAGCAACCGAAACGCAGTGGGCGGAACTAAAAATTTAAAATTAAAAACTTAAAACTTCTTTCACACATCAATCACCGGGCCGTTGCCGTCGTTGTCCGGCTTGTTGGGCGGCGGACGGCGTTGAACCGTGATGCGGGCGTTCGAGTTGCCGGTCAAAACATTCAGCGCGCCGGACACGAGGCTGATGATCAGCGCGCCAAGGATGGCCGCGCCGAACGTGTTCACCTGAAAATACGGCTGCATCAGCCAGCTCACGAAGCAGAGCATCAGCGCGTTGATGACGAGCATGAACAGGCCGAGCGTTAGAATCAGCAGCGGCAGCGCAAAGATCACGAGAATCGGCCGGATGAAGGCGTTGAGGATGCCCAGCACCAGCGCGGTCAACACCGGCGCGAGCAGCCCCGGATCGCGGAAATGAATGCCGTGGACGACCTGCACCGCCACCAGCACCGCGAAGGTGCTGATGAGCCAGCTCTTGAAAAACTGCAGGACTTTTTTCGTTTCGGATTGCATGGTTGCCCGCGCTGAAAATCAGCGGTTCTTTACAATGCGCGATTTGGCCGGAAAAACAAGGCGCAAACTAAAATCCCCGCCAGATACGGGACGATCCGCCGGCATTTTTTGATGGCCTGAAAATCACGGCTGATATAAACCATCGTCGTGATTCCCAAAACCGCCCGCACTCTGTTCACAGGATTTATTTTATGCGCGTCACTGCCGCTCGTTGCAGCGGAAAGCGTCGTCGCACCGGGCGCGAAGCTGGAAAAGCTCGCCGGCGGTTTCGCCTTTACCGAAGGCCCGACCTGCGACAAGGCAGGAAACGTATTTTTCGTGGACCAGCCGAACAACCGCATCATGGAATGGAGTGTGGACGGGAAACTTTCGACGTTCATGCAACCGTCCGGCCACGCCAACGGCATGATGTTCGACGCGAACGGCAATTTGATCGCCTGCGCCGACGAACACAACCAGCTCTGGTCCATCGCGCCGGACAAGACGGTTACGGTGCTCGTCACAAATTACGACGGAAAATATCTCAACGGCCCGAACGATGTCTGGATTGCGCCGAACGGCGCGATGTATTTGACCGATCCGTATTATCCCCGTTCGTGGTGGCGCACGAATGTCACGCGCGTCTCCGGCGAGCAGGTGTTTTATCTTTCACCCGACCGGAAAAGTTTGCGGCGCGTCACGGACGATTTGAAGAAGCCCAACGGCATCACTGGCACGCCGGACGGCAGGACGCTTTACGTTGCCGACATTCGCGCCAACCAAACCTGGCGCTACGACATTTTGCCCGACGGCTCGCTGACCAACAAAACGCTGGCCGTCGCCAAAGGCTCGGACGGCATGACGATGGATGAAAACGGAGATCTGGTGATGTGCGCCACCGGCCGGACCAACGGCGTTTCCATTTTCAATCCGGCAGGCAAATTGATTGACCACATTGACGTGCCGGAACAATGGTCGGCCAACGTCTGCTTCGGCGGCCCGGACCGCAAAACCCTTTTCATCACCGCCAGCACGTCGCTTTATTCGATCCGCATGAACGTCAAGGGCGCGAATCCGGCGAAATGAATTTTATTGTTTGGGGAGCGCAACCGTCCCGGTTACAGTTTGGCGCGTCTCGCGGCAAACACGACGGCGGTTGCGTGCGCGAAGATGTTCGGCGCGGGACGCGCCGAACGGCAGGCGGGACGCCTGCGCTCCCCATTTTCAAATGGTGGCCGTTTGCAAGAACCTTGATTTGGTTTGGGTTTGGTTCTACAAAGACGTTTCACTTTAGATATGAAATTGAAGCTGATTATAATTGCGTTGGCTGTTTTCACCATCGCCGGCTGTGACCATAGACAAGAAATCGCCAAATTGATTTCTGATGCCAGTGATGCCCTAGATGAAACAAATTACGATAAGGCAATCAGCGATTATTCGAAGGCAATTCGGATGGACCCTAAATTTGCACCGGCTTACGTCGCTCGCGGGTCGGTTTTTGTGGTGATTCATAACTATGATCAAGCGATTGAAGATTTAAACAAAGGCATCCAGCTTGATTCGACAAATTATCTGGCTTACCAAATCCGTGGAGACGCCTTCAGGGGGAAACGACAGTTTGATAAGGCGATAAATGATTTAACCGTTGCCGTATCGGATAGCTCCGACGATGCCGGTGGCCTAAACAATCGAGGAGAATCTTATAAATTACGCGGTATCATTTACTATGAGAAACATGATTTCACGAATGCCATGTCCGATTTCACCGAGGCTGCCAAATATCTATCTGACGATTATTATATTTATGAACTGCGGGGAGATTGCTACAACCGCAAAACAGATGCAGATAAATCTTTAAGCGATTTCAACAAGGCAATTGAATTGAATCCTCAAGCTGCAGGGGCGCTTTATGGTCGTGGAGTCATTTACTCTTACACCGGCGAATATACAAATGCGATTCACGATTTCGAAAAAACAATCCAACTAAGGCCCAAAGCCGTCAGAGCATACAACATGCTGGCTTGGGTGCTGGCAATTTGTCCCGACAACAAAGTGCGGGATGGAAAGAAAGCTGTCGCTTTTGCTGCTCAAGCCTGCGACATGAGTAATTGGACCAATTACGCCTATGTTGATACCTTGGCTGCAGCTTACGCTGAAACAGGCGACTTTGACCAAGCCGTCAAATATCAAAAACAAGCGGCTGGCATGAATGGGATTCCTGCGGCAAACCGCACAAATGTTCAAAACCGCTTGGAACTTTATCTTCAACACAAGCCATATCACAAAGCGGAATCATACTAAAATGATTAAGCTTATTTCCTCGCCCGTTTTGATTTCCGATAACTCACCGGCTTCGCCTCCGGTTTCGTGCCGTCCAGCATGTGTTTGAGTTCCTTGATCTGGTCGCGGAGCAGCGCGGCCTTTTCAAACTTCAAATCCTCGGCGGCCTTGAGCATTTCGCTTTCGAGTTCCTGGATCGTCGAGGTGATGTCAATGTCCGTGCTGCCTTCGCGCAGGACGGCGTCGGCCTCCTGGCGGTCGGATTCATAAGTCGCGAGGCTTTCCTCGACGGCGCGGACAACGCTGCGCGGCGTGATATTGTGCTCCGTGTTGTAGGCAATCTGGCGCTGCCGGCGTTTTTCGGTGACGGCCAGAAATTTTTGGATGCTCTGCGTCATCACGTCGGCGTAAAGGATCACTTCGCCGTTCAAATGCCGCGCGGCGCGGCCGGCGGTCTGGATCAAGCTGGTTTCGCTCCGTAGAAAACCTTCCTTGTCCGCGTCCAAAATCGCGACAAGCGAAACTTCCGGCAAATCCAGACCTTCGCGAAGCAGGTTGATGCCGACGAGCACGTCAAACTCGCCTTTGCGCAGCGCGCGCAGAATCTCCACGCGTTCGATGGCGTCAATTTCGCTGTGCAGATAGCGCACGTTCACGCCGGTGTCGCGCAGGTAATCCGTCAATTCTTCCGCCGTGCGCTTGGTCAGGGTCGTGACGAGCGTGCGTTCCTTTTTGTCACCGCGCTTGCGGACTTCTTCCATCAGATCATCAATCTGGCCCTTAAGCGGCCTGATGGTGACCTTCGGATCAATCAGCCCGGTCGGGCGCACGACGAGTTCCACCACCCTGCCCTGCGACCAGCCGATTTCGCGCGGCGCGGGCGTGGCGCTGACGTAAATCGTCTGGTTTTGCATGGACTGGAATTCCAGAAAATTCATCGGCCGGTTGTCCAACGCGCTCGGCAACCGGAAGCCGTGCTCCACCAAAACCGTTTTGCGCGAGCGGTCGCCTTCATACATGCCGCCGATTTGCGGCACGGTGACGTGCGATTCGTCAATCACGAGCAAATAATCGCTCGGAAGAAAATCGAAGAGCGTGTTCGGCGACGAGCCGGGCGGTCGGCCGGAAATGTGGCGCGAATAATTTTCGATGCCGGAGCAGACGCCCATTTCCTCCATCATTTCTAGGTCGAACTCGGTGCGCTGCTTGATGCGCTGCGCTTCCAGCAGTTTCCGGTCGCGCTCGAATTCCGCGATGCGATTGCCGAGTTCCTCGCGGATGGTCAGGATGGCGCGCTTCATCTTGTCATTCGTCGTGACGAATTGTTTCGCCGGAAAAACAACGACGGCTTCAAGCGTTTCAATCTTGTTGCCGGTCAGCGGCTCGAAGCGCGTGATGCGCTCGATTTCCTCGCCAAAGAATTCGATACGCAAGCCGTCTTCGCGTCCGGCGGGACGGACTTCCACGGTGTCGCCGCGCACGCGAAAATGGCCGCGGTCGAACGTGATGTCGTTGCGCTCATATTGCAGGTCAATGAGCCGTGAGAGAAAAATTTCGCGCGACAGGTGCAGGCCGACGCGGATCGGAATGATCATCTCCTCGTAATCTTCCTTGCTGCCGATGCCATAGATGCACGAGACGCTGGCGACGACAATCACGTCGCGGCGCGAAAACAGCGAACTCATGGTCGAAAGCCGCAGCCGCTCGATTTCCTCGTTCCGGCTCGAATCCTTCTCGATGAACGTGTCGGTGCGCGGAATGTAGGCTTCGGGCTGATAATAATCGAAGTAACTGACGAAATATTCGACGGCGTTGTGCGGGAAAAAACTTTTGAACTCGGCGTAAAGCTGCGCGGCGAGCGTCTTGTTGTGGGAAATCACGAGCGTGGGCTTGTCCACGTTTTTGATGACGTTGGCGACGGTGAAAGTTTTTCCCGAACCGGTGACGCCGAGCAGCGTCTGATGTTTCGCGCCGGACAAAATTCCGGCGGTCAATTTCTCAATCGCCTGCGGCTGGTCACCGGCGGGCTGGTAATCGGAAACGAGTTCAAACACGGATTGAAAATAGACGGGAATCGGACACTGTCAAACCTGTGTGAAGTTGGGATTGAAACCGGTTTGAGATTCCACGAGCATGGGTTCATCCAAAACATGAAAACTCTTATTATCTCAGCAATTTTGTCCGCCTCGCTCATGCTGTCCCGCGCTGAAATGAAAACCGCCGTTCCGCTCTGGCCCGACGGCGCGCCGGGGGCGCTTGGCCATGCCGCCACGGATATTCCCACGCTCACGCCGTATCTGCCCGACCCAACGAACGCCACCGGCGCGGCGATGGTGATTTGTCCCGGCGGCGGCTACGAGCATCTGGCACCGCACGAAGGCAATGATTACGCGCTCTGGCTGAACCAGCACGGCATCACCTGTTTTGTTTTGAAATACCGGCTCGGCTCCAGCGGCTATCATTATCCGGCGGAATTCCAGGACGTGACGCGCGCGGTGCGCTGGGTGCGGGCGCACGCGGACGAGTATGAAATTAATCCAAAGCGCGTCGGCATCATGGGCTCCTCGGCGGGTGGACATCTGGCGGCGACGCTGCTGACGCATTTTGATGCCGGCGACACGAATTCCGCCGATCCGGTGGAGCGGGAAAGCTCGCGGCCGGATTTAGGCATCCTTTGTTATCCGGTCATCTCCATGGGCGAATACACGCACAGCGGCTCGAAGCAAAATCTGCTTGGCAGCAACCCGGCGCCGGAGCTGGTAAAACTGCTTTCCAACGAATTGCAGGTGACGCCCGCCACGCCGCCCAGTTTTCTGTGGACGATGTTCGGAGACAAGGTTGTGCCGGTGGAGAACACCTTTCTGTTTGCCGAAGCATTGCAAAAAAATCGCGTGCCGTTCGATTTGCATGTTTATGCCCAGGGCTGGCACGGCATGGGATTGGTTGACAAACCGCCGTTCGCGCATCCGCATCCGTGGGCGGACGACTGTTTGTTCTGGCTGAAGGCGCAGGGTTTTGTGAAGTGATGCAAATTTACCACCAAGACACCAAGGCACAAAGTGAAATGTTCTCGACAAAAGTGGCTGGCGCGAAATAGCGTCTGACTTGTGGAAAAAATCAGGTCATATCTTATTGTTCTTATGTTTTACAGCAGCGCCGTCGTTGCTGTAATAGCAAACGAACCATCCTTGCATCTTTTGCTGGATCCAGGCCACGGTCATGGTTGGAGTGGAGCAAGCGGCTATCACGGAAATTTATATGTCGCTAGAAAATTTACAGATAAGAATCCGGGCATTGATGAGACAAACCAAGTTGATATTCTTTGCTCTCAAGATCGAATTAGAATGGTCATGATGATTGAAAATAACGGACCAATTTATGTCACTACCAATTCAGGCACTTCATGGACGGTTTTCAATATGCCCGGCAAATATGAATTTCGTGTAACAGGCTCAGATGAAGAAGGGGGATTCCTTGCGGCTGCAACAATTGAAGACGTGCCAGATTTGGGAACAAAACCGAAGGTAAAAGATAATTGGTATTCTGTGGTTTCAGCGCCAAACGGAAGCAAATTAGTGTTGACCGGCGGGTCGTCACAATCTGCGCCTGCATTAAGCATCATACATTCGGGCAATGGAGTAATTATTTCCTGGCCATCATCTTTTCCGAATTTCAGCTTGCAACAAAACATTGACTTAACCACAACGAATTGGATTGATGTAACCAATTCCGTCAATGCTGTTGGAGAAGAAAATCAAGTCATCATATCGCCAGCGGTTGACAATAATTTCTATCGCCTTAAGTCTCAATCCCCATAGTCCGTTTAATTTCCCGCTTGCCATTTTCCGCCTTTCCCCTATTCTAATGCTGCCTGAACGCCGCGTGTGCGGATGTTCATTGAGGCTGAGAAAAAGCAGTTAACCAACAACCTAACCTTTAACCTCCGTTGCCGTTTGCAGCGTCTGGTCGTTAGGCAATGGAGTCTTCGAAGTCCCGTTTCGGGAAATCCAAGCCTCCTTTAGTTCATTACCGTAAAAGTATGCTCACAATGGAAGAAGCCCTGAAGCAGAGCGGCAAGTCGCTCTTCGCTCAAGGGGAAATCGTCAAAGGCACCATCATCGAACTCCGCAAGAGCGAAGTCCTCGTGGACATCGGCTACAAAAGCGAAGGCGTCATCCCGGTCAACGAATTCATTGACATCAAGGCCGTCAAGGTCGGCGACCAGATTGACGTGCTCATCGAGAAGCTCGAAAACAAGGAAGGCACCGTCGTCCTCTCACACCAGAAGGCGGAGTTCAAAAAGAACTGGGACAACATTCTGTCCATCTGCAACGAAGGCGGCATCATCAAGGGCAAGGTCACGGAGATCGTCAAGGGCGGCCTGGTGGTCAACGTCGGCGTCGAGGCGTTTCTGCCCGCGTCGCAGATTGACGTCGTCACGCCGAAAAACCTGGCCGGCTTCGTCGGCAACACCTACGAATTCAAAGTCGTCAAGATCAACCAGGAGCGGCAGAACATTGTGCTTTCGCGCCGCGAACTGATCGAATCCGAACGCACCGAGAAGCGCTCGAAGATTTTGGGCGAGATGACCCCCGGCGACATCCGCAAGGGCACGGTCAAGAACATCACCGATTTCGGCGCGTTCATTGACTTGAACGGCATTGATGGTTTGCTCCACATCACCGACATGAGCTGGGGCCGCATCGGTCATCCGTCGGAAATTTTGAAGGTCGGCCAGGAAATTGACGTGGTCGTCCTCGACGTGAACAAGGAAAAGGAACGCGTCAGCCTCGGCCTCAAGCAGAAGCTCGCCAATCCGTGGGACAGCATCGAAACGAAATTCCCCGTCGGCGCGAAGGTCAAGGGCAAGGTCGTCAGCCTCGTGCCTTACGGCGCGTTTGTGCAACTCGAACCCGGCGTCGAAGGCCTCATCCACGTCACCGAACTTTCCTGGACGAAGCGGATCGCCAAGCCGAGCGACGTGCTCAAGCAGGATCAGGAAGTCGAAGCGATCGTGCTTGGCATCAACCGCGAGGAGCAGAAAATCTCCCTCGGCGTCCGCCAGCTCGAATCCAATCCGTGGGACGGCGCGGCGGCGAAATACACCGTCGGCATCAAGGTTAAGGGCCAGGTGCGCAATCTCACCAGCTACGGCGCGTTCGTCGAACTGGAAGAAGGCATTGACGGCATGATCCACGTCTCCGACATGTCGTGGACGCGCAAGATCAACCATCCGAGCGAAGTCATGAAGAAGGGCGACGTCGTCGAGGCCACCGTGCTCGAAGTGGATCGTCCGAACCAGCGCATCGCGCTCGGCATGAAACAGCTCGGCGAAGATCCGTGGGCGAACATCGAGAAGCTTTACAAGGTCGGCGACCTCGTTACCGGCAAGGTCACCAAGCTCGCCAGCTTCGGCGCGTTTGTCGGCTTGCAGCACGAGATTGACGGCCTCGTCCATATTTCACAAATCGCCGAGGAACACGTTGACAAGATCAAGAACGTGCTCAAGGTCGGCCAGGATGTGAACGCCCGCGTCGTCAAGATTGACAAGGGCGAACGCCGGATCGGCCTGTCCATCAAGGCCGCCAGCTACACCGACGAGCAATTGAAGGAAGAGCAGAAAATCCTCGACCAGCTCAAGCCCGGCGAAGACCTCGTGGCGTTGCAGCACGCCTTCGATGCCGCGGACGAAGCGGTCAAAGCGGAATAATTTTTTCCGAAAGAAATTAAATTACACAAACCGGCGGACTGGCAACAGTCCGCCGGTTTTTTTGCTGGGGAGCGCACGCGTCCCGCGTGCTGAATTCGGCGTCTCGCCGAATTCTTGTTAAACCAACTTTTTTGCCGGGGAAATTTGTTCGGACAAAGTTTTTGGCGGGACGCCAAAAAATGCGCGCGAGACGCGTGCGCTCCGTGAATTATTTCGCGAGCGACTTGTGACGGTAGTGGAGAATTTTGAAATCAAACTCGTCGCGAAGAGTTTCAGCCAGTTCGAATTTGTCCTCGAACGGCGGGAAAAAAGCATCGCCGCCCTCAACTTCACGTTTCACCACCGTAAGATAAAGATCGGAGCAGCGCGGCAGCGACTGTTCGTAAATCTGCTCGCCGCCGCAGATGAAGATGTCGTTCGGAAACTCCGCCGGGTCGAGCTTGTCCAGTGAACTGAAGATGAAAATTTCCGTCTCCAGCTTTTCGCCGAGCTTGGAAAAATGAAACTGGAATGGCCGTTTCAGATATTTGCCGCCGCGCCACTCGTGATATTGCCCGAAAATTTCCGGATGCTTTTTGATGAGCCGCTGCGGATGCCGCGTCAGCACCAGGTTCTTGCGGTTCGGCAACGGCCGGCCGAGGCTTTCAAACGTCTTGCGCCCCATCACGATCACGTTGCCCATGGTCGTCTGCTTGAACCACTTGAAATCCTCCGGCAGATGCCACGGGATTTTGCCGCCCGCGCCAATCACGCGGTTCAGCGACATTGCGGCGATGGCTTTGAAATATTTCATGTTGCTGGCCGCAGATTACGCAGATTACGCAGACAATAAAAAACAAAATAAATCTGCGTTAATCTGCGTAATCTGCGGGTAAAGGTCACACCGCAATCGGCGCTTTGATGCCCGGATGCGGATCATAATTTACCAATTCAAAATCCTCGAACTTGAAATCGTGGATATCCTTTACCGCCGGATTTAATTTCATCTGCGGCAGCGGACGTGGCTCGCGCGAAAGCTGCAGCTTCGCCTGCTCGACGTGGTTCGCGTAAAGATGCAAATCGCCGAACGTGTGGACGAATTCGCCCGGCTTCAGCCCGCAGACCTGCGCGACCATCAGCGTGAGCAGCGCATAGCTGGCGATGTTGAACGGCACGCCGAGAAAAATATCCGCGCTGCGCTGGTAAAGCTGGCAGCTCAACTCACCGTCGCTCACATAAAACTGAAACAGCGTGTGGCACGGCGGCAGCGCCATGCCCTGAATCTCGCCGGGATTCCACGCGCTGACGATGAGCCGCCGGCTGTCGGGATTTTTTTTGATCTGCGCAATTACCCCGTCAATCTGGTTGAGCGAGTGGCCGTCGGCGGTGCGCCAGTCGGTCCATTGCGCGCCATAAACGCGGCCGAGATTGCCGTCCTTGTCCGCCCATTCGTCCCAGATCGTCACGCCGTGGTCGTTGAGCCATTTGACATTCGTGTCGCCGCGCAAAAACCAGAGCAGTTCATAGAAAATGGATTTGGTGTGGACCTTTTTGGTGGTCAGCAGCGGAAAAGAGTCGCGCAGCGGACAACGGATTTGCGCGCCGAACAGGGAAAATGTGCCGGTGCCAGTGCGGTCGGCCTTGAACTTTCCATGTTCGAGGACGTGCCGGAGCAAATCGAGGTATTGAATCATCGCGGGAAAAATTTAACCACGAATGGACATGGATGGACACGAAGAAATTTGACCCACTGGAACAGATGATTGAAATTTATCATGGTTCATTAATTTGCTTTTGCGTCACCACTAAACTTGACCACCCAGAGAACGCTGGACAAGTCAAATCACCAGGCATAAAGTCAAACCATGAAGCCAACCTTGCAAAAGGATATTCCCGCTTTATCCGGCAAATCTCGCGAAGAACGGGCCGCTATTATTCGTCCGCTTTTGGAAACAGATTCCCGCCTAAAATTTTACCGAAAGATTTTTATCGGCATTTTTATTTTCACACCGGTATTTATGTCCGCTTTCGTTGATTCTCATGTGACACTGACTACCCGATTGTCTATAATCGTTTTGATCATCATTACCGCATCCACATTTTTGCAACTCTTTTGCTTCAACCCGCGCTTGAAGGGAATTTTGGGAAATAATACCGAGTAAGCTTTGATGGGTGTTGAATTTTCCTGCACACTCGACACTTCGCCCGTTGCCGGTTAATTTTTGCCTATGAATTTTCTGGTCACCGGCGGCGCGGGCTTCATCGGCTCGCACGTTTGCGAACGGCTCCTGCGCGACGGCCACCGCGTCTGGGCCTTTGACGACCTGAACGATTTTTACGACCCGCAAATCAAGCGGCAAAACCTCCGCGAAATCCAGGCGCTCGCCAGGCCGTTTGAATTCATCCCCGGCGACATCACCGATGCCGCCGCGCTCGACGAACTTTTTTCCTCCGTCAAGTTCGACCAAATCATCCACCTCGCCGCGCGCGCCGGCGTGCGGCCGAGCCTCGAACAGCCGGCGCTTTACCAGCGCGTGAACGTAGAAGGCACGGTCAATTTGCTCGAAGCCGCGCGGAAATCCGGCGTCAAAAAAATCACGCTCGCGTCGTCCTCGTCTGTTTATGGCGTGAACGCCAAGGTGCCGTTCAGCGAGAGCGACCCGGTTTTTTCCGCCATCTCGCCCTACGCCGCCAGCAAGCTCGCGTGCGAGGCGCTCGGCCACGCTTATCATCACATCTACCAAATGGACGTGGCGGCGCTGCGCTTCTTCACGGTCTATGGCCCGCGCCAGCGGCCCGACCTCGCCATCCACAAGTTCACGAAGCTGATTGACGCCGGCCGGCCGATTCCCGTTTTCGGCGACGGCCGCACGGCGCGCGATCACACGCACATTTCAGATATTGTTGAAGGTGTCATCGCCTGCACGCGGCAGGAATTCGGCTTTGAGATTTTCAACCTCGGCGAGTCGGAGACGGTGGAATTGAGCCGGCTCATCGGCCTGATCGAAGCCGCGCTCGGCAAAAAGGCCGTGATTGACCACCAGCCGATGCAGCCCGGCGACGTGCCGATCACGTTCGCCGACATTTCCAAGGCGCGCGCCCGGCTCGGCTACCAGCCAAAGGTGAAGATCGAACAGGGCATTAAATTATTTGCGGAATGGTATAAGAACAGCCACAGTTAAGCCCAGACATGGAATCCGAGACCAAGTTCACCAGACCAACCATCACCGAAGCACTCCTCGCTTGGAGACAAATGCTGGCCGAGCGCGGGTTCGCGACCAAGCTCACCTGGATTTTCGAGGAGAACCTCTGCGTGGAACGGCAGCGCGCCGCGACCGGCGGTTTCCGCTTCGGTTTCCAGACCCGGTTCACGCCGCCGGCCGAAGACGCGCTGGACATCGCGTTCGACCATTTTTCCGACACCGGCGCACGCATGGTTTTTTACCGGCTGGGCGAGGTTGAGCCGGGCAGTTCCGTCTGTCTCCTGCTTTGCGACCCGTGGTTTGAACATAAGGGCGACGCCGACGGATATATCCGCCGCGACGACTGGAAAATGTCCTTTCACCCCGGCCAATCGGACACCATCGAGGAAGTCACCGACCTGACCCGCTGGCTACGCCGAGTGAAACGCGGCCGCGCGTTTCACGATCTGGATTTTTGCATGGCACTGGCGACGATTGACGAGATCAAAATCTACGGCCGCCCGCTGCTGCCCTACGAACGCTTCGCGCAAACGATGCTCAACCGCTTGCGCCGCGTTTTGGGCCAGCCCGCCTAGCGGACTTTTGCCGGCGGCGCGTTGGTGGCTTTCACCTTGAAAGCCGAACGGAGCAACCAGTGCCGCTTCAATCCCTGCACCAGATCATCCGCATCCGTGACGGCCTTGGAAATGCCGGCCAGCATGTTCGTGTTCGCCTGAACTTGCGCGTTCAAATTGCTGGTGATGTCGGAAAGATGGATGAGAATCGCGGTCATGTTCGTGTCCGTGTTCGCCAGCAGAGAATTTACATTCGTCAACGCACCTTGAATCTGGTCGTTGCCGTTCGTGCCGAGCGCCCAGACCATCGGCCCGCCCGGCTCGCGCAACTCGCCGCTGATGACGGTGAAGTTGGTCAGCATCGGGCGCGCCTCGACAATCGTGGTGTTTAAGTTGGAGGTCACGTTTGCCGCGTTATCCAGCACGGCGGAAATTTTATTCGTCAGCGAAAGAATGCCCGGCAGCGCGGCCTGCACCTGCGAGACCATCGCCTGCAGCTGGTCGGAAATCGGCGGCGTTTCCACGGCGCGCAACCACGCGGTGTCGTCGCCCGGCTTGAAAATTTTGTAATGATGATAATGTCCGCTCCAAGAAGCGACGATGCGGTGCCGGTCCTTCTGCTGGTTGTCGTAGGCGTAAATTGAATCCGGCTTCAGCGCCACGATGATTTGCAGATTGGATGTTGTCAGCGTGTCGTAAGCGTGGAACAGCAGGTTGGAATTTTCTCCAAAAACATCCTGCGAAAGCTGCCACTGGTCGGGTTCGTTGGCAACAACCTGCTCAAGCTCGTCGAGATTGGTGAACAGCGTCACCGGCTGCGTGACGACCAGCGCATAACCGTTTGTGCCGCGGGTGACTTCAAGCTGGCGTTTGCCGAGAAAATCCGCCGAGTTCACCTTCAAATGCGAGCCGCCGGTCCAGAGATAACGGAAATATGGATCGGTGATTTCAAACTTAACTTCGACGTTGTTTGTTTCATACGGCTTCTGCGGCTCCACGCTGGTGATTTCGCCGACGGGAAAACCCATCATGTAAACCGGATCGCCCACGGCCAGGCCGGAGGAACTTTGGAGAAACGTGTGGAACGGCGCCTTGATCTTGAACCAGCCCTTGCGCTCCGCCGTGTGATAAATGTAATAGCCGAAGCCGAACAGCAGCAGCGCCGTCGCGAGAAACACGAACCAGCCGACGGCGCGTTCCATGCGGTTCAGGCGCGTGCGCAGTTGCGGGGTTAAATCTTGCAATGCCATAAATTATTGGGTCGTGGTTTCAAGCTGGACGGCCAGCAGTTCTTTTACAACGGAATGATTGGCGGTTTCAACTTCGTTCCAATTGCCGAGCAAAATAAATTTTTTCTCGTGCAGCAACGCGAACTTCCGGCGCTCATGCTGCCACGGACGCAAATCATCGGCGGTGACGACCAGCGTCATCGGTTTGCCATCCAACAAAGCGTGGCCGCGCGAAAGCTGGTCAAGAAAACGCAGCCACCATTGGAGATGCCGCGCGCCGAGGCCGGCCAGCGGATTGTCCAGCAGCAACAGCTCCGGTTTGAGAATCAGCGCGCGGGCGAGCGCGGCGCGCTGCCGCCAGTTGACCGCGACATTCGCCGGCGTCACGTCGGCGAGCGGCGCGAGTTCCAGCAATTCCAGCAGCGCCGACACTTCGTCCGCCGCCTCGGCGGCGGTCAGATTATTTTGATAGCGCAGCGGCAGGGCGACATTTTCGGCGATTGTCAATTGGTTGAACAACTGCCCGCTTTGAAAAATAAAACCGACCCGCAGCCGCTCGGCCAGTTCCGCCTCGCCAAAATCCTTGGTGTCGCTGCCAAACAGTTTGTAACTGCCGGCGACCGGCGACATCAGCCCGGCGGCCAGCATCAGCAAATCGCTTTTGCCGGAAAGCTCCGGGCCGGCGACCACCCAGAATTCGCCCGCCGCCACCGACCAGTCCACGTCCTCGACGACCGCGAACGACGCATCGCGCATCGCGGTTACGCCGACGCCGCGCATTTCGATGACCGGAATGGTTTGGTTTTCGCTCATGTCACGAGATAAAGCACAATGAACACCGCGTCAATCAGCACGCACACAACGATGCCCTGCGTGACGGCGCGCACCGCCACGCGCGAGACTTCCTCCAGCCGCAGCGGCTGCGCGAGGCCGTGATAACATGTCACGATGGCGATGAAAAATCCGAACGCCACCGTCTTCAGCGCCAGCAGCGCGAAGTCCAGCCAGTTCAACGACTCGACAATCTGCTTGAAATAATCGCCCGGCGTCAGCGGCACGTCCTGCAAAAACGCGAACAGGTAGCCGCTTGCCAGCGCGCCGATGATCAGATAAACCGTCAGCGAAAAAATCCCGGCGGCCATGCCGATGACGCGCGGCACGATGAGATAATGCACCGGGTCAATTCCCAATACTTCCAGCGCCTCGACTTCCCCCAGTGCGCGCGCCGTGCCAAGTTCGATGACGTTGGCCGTGCCAACGCGCGCCAGCACCAGAAACGCCGCCAGCAGCGGGCCGAGTTCGCGCACGACCACGATCACCATCGTCGAGCCGAGATAGCTGATCGCGCCGACTTTCGCCAAGGTGGAAACCGTCTGGCCGATGACGAGAAAACCCAGCGCCAGTGCGACAAAGAAAAACATCGGCAGCAGCGCCACGCCGGACCGCGCGATTTCCTGCCGGATGCGCGGGCGGATGACATTTTTCGCCGTGGTGTTTTTCTGCAGGATGACGCCGAGCGTGATCAGCGCGAACGCGCCGAGTCCCTGCACCGTCAGCAGAAAGAGGAACAGCTTGCGGCCAAGCAGATCCGTGTAGGATTTCGGCAGCGCGGCACTCCGCAACACCTGCGTGTTCGTCAACTCAAACGCCTTTGCCAGATTTCCGCGCACAGTCACAGCGTAAAAGCCCGCCGGCATCCGGTCAAAGTTGTTTTCCCCGTTTCTGCCGGGACAATTCCGTCGCCACACGGGCGATCACGGAAAGCCAGTCGCCGCGCCGGGGCTGGCGAAACAGCCGCATCGTGGGATACCACGGCGTCTGTTCTCCGAATTGCTGGAACCACCGCCAGTCCGGCGCAAACTGAATCAGCGTCCAAACCGGCTTGCCCAGCGCGCCCGCCAGGTGCGCCACGGACGTGTCCACGGAAATAACCAGATCCATCGCCGCCACCGCCGAGGCCGTGGCGAGATAATCCTTGAACCCGCCCGGATCAACCAAGTTTGGAATTTTTTTCATCTCTGGTTCGTCGCGTTTTGGCACGGGCATTTGCAAATTGTAAAACGTGACGCCGGCTACTGCAAAAACCGGGGCGAGCATGGCCAGCGGCAGCGAACGCGCGGCGTCATCGTTGTGCGTGGGGCTGCCGGCCCACGCGAGGCCGACGCGGAGGTTGCCACTCCCCGCCGGGAGTTCGCGCGTAGGCGGAGCCTGGAGATACGGCGTGTGACTGGGAATGTTTTCAAGCGTGATTCCCAGCAGCCCCGGCAGGCTGATGACCGAAGTGTAAAAATCGCAGGGCGGGATGGCTTCGCCAAAAGCAATGACTTCATCGGCCACGCCGGAATGTTGGAAAAGCGTTTTCAGTTCCGGCCGGCATTCCAGAATGACGCAGCCGCAGCGTTCGCGGGCCAGCCGCGCGTAACGCGCGCTCTGGATGCCGTCGCCAAAACCCTGCTCGGCGTGGAGAAACAAGGTTCGGCCTGGAACCGGCTGCCCGGCCCAGCGCGGCACGGAAAACTCGCGCGGCCGGGGCGTCAGCCAGCGCAGTTCGTAATCGCGAAAACCCTCGGCCAGCCGCCCGGCGGTCAGCAGGGAAATGGACCGGCCCTGCCGAGCCAGCAAATAGTCGGGCTGCAACGCCAGCGCGCGGTCATAGGCGGCGATGGACTCGTCCACGCGGTTCAACTCCTTGAGGCATTTGCCCAGATTATTCCAGCTTTCGGCATCGCGCGGGTTCAACTCCACCGCGCGTTGAAACGCCGCCGTCGCCTGCTCCAGTTCGCCGATTTGATAAACGACGTTGCCCAGGCTGTAAAAATGATTGGCCTGCTGCGGTTCCAGTTCGGCTGCGCGGGCAAACTGTCCGGCCGCCTTGGCCGGGTCGCCGAGTTTTTGCCACACGCAGCCCAGGCCGCTGAAAATCCGCGCGTCATGGGGTTGCAACGGCGCGGCGCGTTCCAACCATTGGACCGCTTCAGCTCCGCGCCCGGTCTTGTGCAACACCATGCCGAGCAGAAAAAAAAGCTGGGCATCTTCCAACCCGGCCTGCACCAGCTTCCGGCAAAAAACTTCCGCCTCCTCATGCCGTCCGGCATTGTGGGCGGCGAACGCCTTTTTTAAAACTTGTTGCTGATGATCCATGGTGGCTCCGGTGCCTGCGCGGCATATTAGAGCGCATCGCTCCGCTAGGCAATGAAAGCGCGGAACAATGGCGGATTCCGCCGCTGCCGTCTCAACTTCGCGAACTAGTTTCGCACCGCGAGTGACAGGACAAAAATTGGTAAAAAAAAGGCTAAAGAAGGTTGGTTTAACTTTCAGTGAAGGAGGAGAGTCGTAACAGATCAAAAAATTAATTCACATAACCAATCCACCTAATTATGTCCACCAACTCCCGCCCGACCATCTGGGAGCATGCCCAATCCAAGGGCGTTTCACGTCGTGACTTTCTCACGGCCTGCGCCTGGATGACCGCCATGCTCGGCCTGCCCACCAGCGCCATCGCGCAAGTCACCAAGGCGCTCGAAACCAAACCGCGCATGCCCGTGCTGTGGTTCCATTTCCAGGAATGCACCTGCTGTTCGGAATCCTTCATCCGGTCGTCGCACCCGGTCGTAGCAGACATCATCCTCGACAAAATTTCGCTCGACTACACCGAGACGCTGATGGCCGGGTCTGGCAAGCAGGCGGAAGACGCGCTGCACGACACGATGACCAAATACAAAGGAGAATATCTCATGCTCGTCGAAGGTTCGGTGCCGACGGCGGAAAACGGCGTTTACTGCTGCATCGGCGGGCGCACCGCGCTGGACATCCTCAAAGAAGCCGCCGCCAGCGCGAAGGCGCTGGTCTGCTGGGGCAGTTGCGCGTCCAACGGCTGCGTGCAGGCTGCCAAGCCGAACCCGACCCAGGCCACGCCGATTCACAAGCTCATCTCCGGCGTGCCGATCATCAAGGTGCCGGGCTGCCCGCCGATTGCCGAAGTGATGACGGGAACGATTGTTTATCTGCTCGCGTTCGACCGGATTCCGCAGCTTGATGGACTCGGCCGGCCGAAAGCCTTTTATTCACGGCGCGTTCACGACACCTGCTATCGCCGGCCGAATTACGACGCCGGTCTGTTCGTGAATTCCTTCGACGACGAAAATGCCAAGCGCGGCTATTGCCTCTACAAGATGGGCTGTCGCGGCCCGGTCACTTACAACGCCTGCGGCGTGATGCGCTGGAACGGCGGTGTGAGCTTCCCAATTCAATCCGGCCACGGCTGCATCGGCTGCAGCGAGGGCAATTTCTGGGACAACGGCCCGTTTTACCAGCACCTGCCGAACTTCCCCGGCTTCGGCATTGAGACCACGGCGGACAAGGTCGGCGTCGTGGCCGGCGCGGCAACAGTCGTCGGCATCGCGGCGCACGCGATTTCGACAAACATCCGTAAGCGGAAATTGATCAACGAGGAACTCGCGTCGAGCGAAGTCGTGAAAGACGGTCGCGCCGAACAAGGCGGTTCTTAAACCCAACGAAAATTTTTAACCACCTATTTTATTATGGCTGCCAAAAGAATTGTCATTGATCCGGTCACCCGCATTGAAGGCCACCTCCGCGTGGAGGTTGAAGTCAACGACGGCAAAGTCACCGACGCGTTCAGCTCCGGCACGATGGTGCGCGGACTGGAAATCATTTTGCGCGGACGCGATCCGCGGGACGCTTGGGCGTTCGCAGAGCGCACTTGCGGCGTCTGCACGACGGTCCACGCGCTCGCGTCCGTGCGCTCGGTCGAGGACGCGCTCGGCATCGTCATTCCGCCGAACGCGGAACTCATCCGCAACCTGATGTTCTGCACGCAATACATGCAGGACCACGTCGTGCATTTTTATCACCTGCACGCGCTCGACTGGGTGGACGTGATGAGCGCGCTCAAGGCCGATCCGAAGGCGACTGCGGACTTGGCGCAAAGCATTTCCAACTGGCCGAAGAGTTCCGTCGGCTATTTTTCCGACGTGCAAAAGCGGATTGCAAAATTCGTCGGCAGCGGCCAGCTCGGTGTTTTCGCCAACGGTTACTGGGGACACGCAGCGATGAAACTGCCGCCGGAGGCGAATTTGCTCGGCGTGGCGCATTACCTTGAAGCGCTCGAATGGCAGAAGGAAATCGTCAAGGTCCACACGATTTTCGGCGGCAAGAATCCGCACCCGAATTATCTCGTCGGCGGCGTGCCGTGCGCGCTGAACCTTGACGAGGCGAACGCCATAAACGCCGAGCGCCTCGCCTACGTCGGCAAGCTGATGGCCGACGCAAAAAATTTCGTGGAACAGGTTTATATTCCCGACCTGCTGGCCATCGCGTCGTTTTACAAGGACTGGGGCGCGATCGGCGGCGGTCTGAAAAATTACCTGTGCTACGGCGACCTGCCGACGAATGGCTTTGGCGATCCCAGCAAATTCAAGTTTCCGCGCGGCGCGATTTTGGACCGCGACTTGAGCAAAATTCACGAGGTGGACGCGCATGATCCGCAGCAGGTCAAGGAATCCATTTCCCATTCGTGGTATGAATATTCCGACGGCGACGCGTCCGCCAAACATCCGTGGGACGGCGAAACTAAGTTGAATTACACCGGCCCGCAGCCACCTTACGACCAACTCAACGTGGACGGAAAATATTCCTGGCTCAAAACGCCGCGCTGGAACAGCCATGCGATGGAAGTCGGTCCGCTCGCGCGGATGCTCGTCGGCTACGGCTCCGGTCGCGCCGACATTCAGGACGCCGTGAACATGGTGTTGAAGAAGCTGGACGTGCCGGTGGAAGCCTTGTTCTCCACACTGGGCCGCACCGCCGCGCGTGGCATCGAAACCTATTTGGTCGCGCAGTGGGCGCAGGAATTTTACAGCGACCTGCTGACGAACATCAAGGACGGCGACTCGCGCACGTTCAACAACGAAAAATGGGAGCCGGAAACCTGGCCGACTTCCGCCAAGGGCGTCGGCATGAGCGAAGCTCCGCGTGGCGCGCTGGCACACTGGATTGTCATCGAAGACAAAAAAATCGCCAACTACCAGCTCGTCGTGCCTTCGACGTGGAACGCCTCGCCGCGTGACGCATCGGGCCAGCGCTCGGCCTACGAATCGTCGCTCATCGGCACGCCGGTGGCCGATGTGGAACGGCCGCTGGAAATCATCCGCACCATCCACTCATTCGACCCGTGCCTCGCCTGCGCCGTGCATCTATACGATCCGCAGGGCCGCACACTCAACCGCGTCACCGTCGGCGGCTAAAAGGAGGCACCATGCAAAAACAAACGCTAGGCCGGGTTTACGTCTGGGAAATTCCCGTCCGGTTTTATCACTGGCTCAACGCCTTTTGCCTCGTCGTCCTGTGCGTAACCGGTTACCTCATCGGCGCGCCGCTGGCCATCCAGCAGGCGTCCGAGGCGTCCTTCGCGTATTGGTTCGGCAAGGTGCGCTTCCTGCACTTTGCCTTCGCGTATATTTTCTTTTTCAATTTTCTGTTCCGAATCTACTGGGGCTTCGTCGGCAACCGGTATGCGAACTGGAAAAACTTCATTCCGTTCCGCAAAAAACAGTGGAAGGAAATCAAGCAAGTCATCGCCGTGGACGTGTTGCAGCGTGATAACACGCCGATTGAAACCATCGGCCACAACGCCGTCGCCGGCTTCACCTATTTCATGGTGTTCCTCGCGTTTCTGTTCCAATGCGTCACCGGCTTCGGCCTTTACGCGGCGATGAGCAAAGCGTGGTTTCCGCATTTGTTCGCGTGGATCGTGCCGCTGATGGGCGGCGACTTCGCCGTGCGCCAATGGCATCACATGTTCATGTGGTTTTTCATCCTGTTCGCGCTCGTCCACGTTTACATCGTGTTTTACCACGACTACGTCGAGGGTCGCGGTGAAATTTCCTCAATGGGCAGCGGCTGGAAATTTATCGAAAAGGAATATCATCCGGTGCTAAAAAACGAACAGCCAGCCGCCGAAACCAAAAAATGAATCTCTATTCCGAACCGGAAAAGCCGCTCATCCTCGGCGTCGGCAATTTGCTGATGGGCGATGAAGGTGTCGGCGTCGCCGCCGTCCGCTATCTGGAAGCAAACGGTTTTGCCGACTGCGCCGAACTGGTGGACGGTGGCACCAGCGGGTTTCATCTGCTCGGGCTTTTCCGGGATCGTCAGCATATCATCCTGATTGACGCCGCGACCGACGGCAAACCGCTCGGCACCGTGTCGTTTATCCGCCCGCGCTATGCCAGCGATTTTCCGCCGACGCTCACCGCGCACGACATCGGCCTGAAAGATCTGCTCGAATCCGCCGCGCTGCTGGGAGATTTGCCGGAAGTGGATTTGATCACCGTTTCCATCGGCGACCTCGGCTTGATGACGATGGAGCTTTCCACGAAAGTCGCCGCCGCGCTGCCGCAGATTGAAATGCTGGTGGAACAGTGTCTGGAAAATGGCTCAGCCGCCGAGCGAGCATCTTCCGCCCTGGTCTCTGCCAAATAAAAACCGTCTTTTGTCGCCGGCGACACAAACATCACCCTGCGTCCTCAAAGAACATTTGCATTTTCGCCAAAGGAGTTTCATCTTTGAACCATGAGTGCGCTTGAAATCCAGCAAATGCCTCGGTTGGAAAAATTGAAGCTCATGGAAACGTTGTGGGCCGACTTGAGCCGGGACGAGGCTGAATTGGAATCCCCCGCGTGGCATGCTGACGCCCTGCGCGAGACTTCGGAACGCCGCGCCCGGGGTGAAGAAGCGACGCTCGATTGGGAGGAGGCCAAGGCAAAATTGCGCAAAGGTGCGACATGAAAATCCGGCTGCTCGCTTCAGCCTTCAACGATTTGGCAGACGGACGGGACTTTTATGAGCGACAGGGCAAAGGGCTGGGCGGATATTTTCTGGATTCACTTTTCTCCGACATGGATTCTCTCGCGCTGTATGCCGGGATTCATCGCAAGGTTTTTGGTTTTCACCGCCTGCTTTCCAAACGATTTCCTTACGCCATTTACTACCAGATTGAGACAGGAAACACAGTGGTCGTGTATCGTGTGCTGGATTGCCGTCAAAACCCGCGCAAAACCCGGGCGGCCTTGAAATCCGGCATTTGAGGAAACCAAAAAGGATTTTCTTTCACCGCGCCAGCGCCCATCATTTCCGCGTGACACACGCCGAAGCCCAAAAACGCCACACGCAACTTGCCGCCGAAATCCGCCGGCACGACCATGCTTATTACGTCGAAGGCCGGCAGCTGATCACCGACCGCGAATACGACGCGCTGTTTAAGGAGCTTCAGGATCTGGAGAAAAACTTTTCCGACCTCGTCACGCCAGAATCGCCCACGCAGCGCGTCGGCGGCGCACCCAGCGAAAAGTTTGCGCGCGTCAAACATCTCGTGCCGATGCTCTCGCTCGACAAAGTTCAAGCCAGCGATTCGCCGACGAAAGATGAAGTGCCTGATCGTGACAAACGCAATCGCGCGCAGGATGAAAACACCTTGGCGGAACTACGCGCTTTCGACACAACCATCCGTAAGCATCTCGGCCGCGACAAAATTCAATACATCATCGAACCGAAGGTGGACGGCGTGTCCATCAGTCTCCACTACCGCCACGGCAAGCTGGCGCTTGGGGTCACGCGCGGCGACGGCACGGAAGGCGACGACATCACCGCGAATCTCAAAACCGTTCGCGGCATTCCCTTGGAGTTAAATAGTGGGACAGGCGTCCCGCCTGTCGAGTCGGTATCACAGAAAAATCCTAAAGCCAAACAGGAACGGGACAGGCGGGACGCCTGTCCCACTTTCCTCGAAGTGCGCGGCGAGGCTTACATTTCCATCAAGGATTTCGACGCGCTCAACGCCAAGTTTGCCGCTGAAGGTGAAAAACCGTTTCCCAATGCCCGCAACGCCACCGCCGGCACGCTCAAGCAACTCGACCCAAAACTCGTCGCCCAGCGCCCAATTCGCGCGGTGTTTTACGCCGTCGGTGCGGTGGACGGCATCGAGTTCAAGACGCACTCGGAAATGCTCGAATCACTCGCCAAGTTTGGTTTACCCACGCAAAAACTCTGGTGGGTCTGCGACGGCATCGAAGAGGTTCTGAAAATTTATCGCGACAAAATCGTCGCGCATTACGACGAAGACAAAGACCTGCGCCGGCAGTTGCCTTACGAGATTGACGGCATCGTGCTCAAAGTGAATACGCTCGCCGACTGGCCGCGCATTCCCGGCCGCAGCCGCGCGCCGGGTTACGCGATTGTCCACAAGCCGGTGCCGTGGATCACGCCGGCGGAAACGGTTTTGAAAGCGATCACCGTGCAGGTCGGGCGCACCGGCGTGCTCACGCCGGTGGCGGAACTGGAACCGGTCTTTGTGCAAGGCTCCACCGTGGCGCGCGCCACGCTCCACAACGAGGACGAAATCCGTCGCAAGGACATCCGCATCGGCGACACCGTGGTCGTCCGCAAGGCCGGCATGGTCATCCCGGAAATTTTCGAGGTGGTGAAAACCAAACGCCCGCCCGGCGCGAAGGAATTTGATTTGTTCCAGCACGTCGGCGGCAAATGCCCCGCGTGCGGCGGGCCGATTGCGAAAGAAAAACTAAAGGGGAGTGCAGGCGTCTCGCCTGCTCTGGTTGGCGTCCCCGCCGACCAGTCCAAGCGCGCAGAACAGTCTGAAATATTTGGTGAAAGCAATTCACCCGGAGCCAACCGGCGAGGACGCCGGTCGGCAACGCCCGAGACGGGCGCGCTCCCCATTTCCGATGAAGAAGTCGCGTGGCGATGCCAGAACATCGCGGGCTGTCCGGCGCAGCTTACGCGGCGCGTGGAGTATTTCGCACAGCGCAAGGCGCTCGACCTGGAATCACTCGGCGGCATCGTGGCGGAAAAACTCGTCGAACGCGGCCTCGTCAAGGAACCGCTCGATTTGTTCGACCTGAAGCTGGATGTGCTCGGCAAACTGAATCTCGGCACGGACGACGAGCCGCGCACGTTCGGCGAGAAGAACGCCACGAAGATTCTCGACGCGCTCCAGCGCGCCAAGACCGCGCCGTTGTCGCGGTGGATTCACGCGCTGGCGATTGCCAATGTGGGCGAAGCCACCGCCAAACAGCTTGCCGCCACCCACGAATCGCTGGACGCGCTCGCCAAGTCGGAAGTCCTGCGCGACATCCGCGACCTTGGCGCGAAGGAAAACGAACGCGCGGAAATCAGCCCGCGCTCGCGCAAGAATCCGCCGAAGGACGAAAAGGAAATTGCGGAGCGCGGAGCGCGGAATGCGGAATTAAAAGCCGAGATTGCGGAAATTGAATCACGGCTGGAGGCCGGCGGATTGAAAGCGAAGCTGGTGGAAGTCGGGCCGGTGGCGGCGGCAAGCGTGCTGGATTATTTTGCTTCTCCCGCCGGAAAGAAAGTTCTCGCCCGCATCCGAGAATTGGAAATCAAGCCGGAGCGCGGAGCATTGCTCCGCGTGTCTGCCGGAACCGATGCCTCTGGCGGAGCAATGCTCCGCGCTCCGTTTGCCGGCAAGACATTTGTGCTGACCGGCACCCTGCCCTCTCTGACGCGCGAGGAAGCCACAGCAAAGATTGAGGCGCTCGGCGGCAAAGTGACCGGTAGCGTGAGCAAGAAAACAGATTTTGTGCTGGCCGGCGCCGAAGCCGGTTCCAAGCTCACCAAGGCGCAGGAACTGGGCGTGAAGATTTTGGACGAGGCGGCATTTTTGAAGATGTGCAGCGCTGGTTAATTCGGATTCTTGAGTTGACGGAGCGAAGTTTGGCCGCCTTTATCCAGATACTTTATGCTCTGTTTGAAATAATGCCCCACGTTCATTGCCAAGCAGCTTGACCACTTTGGATTTGTTTCGCCTCGCATCCACGCATACGCAGCCAGCGAGTATGCAAACATTTCCTCGCTCATGTAACCCAGCCTGGCCGCTCTCCAGCCTTGATGGCTGTGATCCTGCCATTGTGAAAATTGGAAGGCTGAATTTGCCGTGAAAATTCCAAGACCAAAGAAAACCGTTATCAAATCCGTCAGATACTCATGGTCTTTATTATCACGAGAAATTTTTCCACCGCCGAGCAGGATGACATGGCCAAGCTCATGCGCAATGGTCGCCACCAGACTCATTGGGTTTTTGAATTGAGAAACATTGATGGCAATTTTCTTCTTCGTCTCCCGAGATGTTTGTGAAAAATACAATCCTGCAGACCCGTCATGCTTTTCTTCACCCCCGAGACGATGCTTGCTTGCGGTATCATCACGGTCAAAGAAAAATTCTGTTTCAACTAGATTGGGATCCACGTCCATGTAAGAACAGACGCGTTCCACGAGTTTGACAACACACTCTTCTGTGCCTTGGTATTTGTCGGGAAAGAATGATTGTTCTGGCAAGATAGTTTGGCGTTTTAAAAAATATCCCTCGCTAAATTCATTTAGTAGCCATTGAAAGGATTTTTCAATCCATGCTTTTTGTTCTTCGTCTAGTGGCAATTTGGGCGTTTCACCACCCCAAAAACTGCGCCAGCCACCGGCAGTTTTCCGGTTAGCGTCCAAAATAACTAAAGTCTCCCCGTCAATCGCGCAAACCCCGGCGTCGTCAGGATATTGTTTTCCACAATATGGGCAGCTTTTCATATCATTTCAGTTTACGCCGGAATTCCGCGCACGCCTTCGTCGCGACCGGCGTATTGTGATTGCTTCATCCCGAAGGGACAACTGGAAATTAGCCTGGCACAACGTCCGGGTTCACGTCCCAAAACAAAATCCGTCTCGGAGAGACAACCTGAAAAATGCCCAGCGTTTTAACACCGGACTATTGCCAAATGTCCTGTTGGGACAATTTTCCCAGCCACTTCGTAGCTGGCTAATTTCCGTCACCGCGCTGTGGTGGAATTATTTTACAAACGGCAGAGCCACAATTTTCACCCGGCTTTCGCCAGCCGCCGTCCGCATGGTAAGTTCGTTGCCAATTTGATTCGCTTCGCGGCGAACGTAGCCGAGCGCAATGTTTCCGAACACCGGCGATTTCACCGCGCTTGTGATGTGGCCGACTTCTTTGCCCGCGTGAAACAGTTTATCGCCGCGTTGCGGCAACGATTCCAAATCGGTGGCCAGCCGCAAGGCTCGCAGTTCGCGGTTGACGTGGCCGACGCTGTGGATGCGGTTGATGACTTCCTGCCCGATGTAGCAGCCCTTGGTGTAAGTCACGGCGCGGCTTTCAATGCCGCATTCGAGCGGGATGTTCGTCTCGTCCATGTCCGCGCCGAACCGCGGAATGCCCGCCTCGATGCGCGCGGTTTCGAACGCCTGCCAGCCGCACGCGCGTCCGCCGGTTTGTTTGGCGGCGGCAATCAATTTGTCCGCCACCGCACCAAGCGAGTTGTTTGGAACGAACAAATCGAATCCGCTGGTGCCAAGGCGTGGATTATTTGCGAGATAAATTTCGCCGAGCGTGGCGTCGGAAATTTTCACGGAGGCGAGCGGCTTGGCGGGAATTTCTGTGAACAGGTTCAGCGCGCGGACAACGATTTCAGATTTTGGCCCTTGCACGCTCAACAAACCGTAATGCGGCGCGGCATCCACGATTTGCACGTCGTCGGCAACGATGAATTTTTCGAGGCGTGCGGAAATCTTTTCCGAAAGGCCCGGCTCGAAATCCAGCAGCAGTTCTTCCGCGAGCGCAAAGATGTTCAGGTCACTCTCCATTTTGCCCTTGGCGGTGGTGATGGCCGCGTAACAGCCTTCGCCGGGGCGGAGTTTTTTCACGTCGTTCGTGACCTGTCCATGCAGGAACCGCGCGCGGTCGGCACCGACAAGACAAATCCGTGAACGGAAACTCAAATCAATCACGCCGGCGGATTCGCGCAGCGTAGCGTGCTCGGTCAGCCAGTCGCCGTAGTCGTTCACGACCAGAGTGCCGCCCTGCTCCGCGAACCGCGCGCCGAGGCCGTGGTGAAATTCCTGCAACATCAGTGGATTCATCGCAGCGAAATAATGTCACCGATTCGTCACGCAGCAAAATGGAATCGAATTGCGTCGCGTGAATTATTTCTTAAAATGTCCACCTATGAATTTAGATGAACAGTATTCCGAACTGACACTCAAAACCAAAACGAAACACGTCCTCGTCGTGCTGGACGGCCTCGGCGACATCGCCACGAAGGAACAAGGCTATCTCACGCCGCTGGAAGCCGCGCACACGCCGAACCTCGACGCCATCGCGAAAAATTCCGCGCAGGGCCGCATGATTCCGGTCGCGCCCGGCATCACGCCCGGCAGCGGTCCCGGCCATCTCGGCCTGTTCGGCTACGATCCGCTGGAATTTCAAGTCGGCCGCGGCGTCATCGAAGCGCTCGGCCTCGGCCTGGAATTGAAGCCCGGCGACGTTTGCGCCCGCGCCAATTTTGCCACGCTCGACCCCAAGGGCATTGTCACCGACCGCCGTGCCGGCCGCATCCCGACCGAAACGTGCGAAAAACTCGTGGCGCTGCTCACGGCCAAGATCAAAAAAATCGGCGACACGCAGGTCATCATCAAGGCTGGCAAGGAACACCGCTTCGTCGTCGTGTTTCGTGGCAAGGGTTTGGAAGGGCCGCTGACCGATGCCGATCCGAACCGCGAAGGTTTTGCCATTCCTGCCGTCAAGCCGCGCGATCCGAAAAATTTGAAGCAGAAGAAAATGGCGAAGCTCATCGCGGATTTTTACAAGGCCGCGCTTCCGGTGCTGGCCAAGGAAAAACCGGCGAACGGTTTTCTCATGCGCGGCATCGCGCATCAACCGCACATCCCGCTGTTCGCCGACCGCTACCTGCTCAAGCCCGCGTGCCTCGCGGTTTATCCGATGTATAAAGGTTTGGCGCAGCTCGTCGGCATGGTGAAGATCGAAGGGCCGCAGACCATCAAGGAGCAGTTCGAGCGCTACCTGAAGGAATACGACAACTACGATTTCTTCTTCATCCATTACAAATACACCGACAAATACGGCGAAGATGGAAATTTTCCCGCGAAGAAAAAGGCAATCGAGGAATTCGACGCCGCGCTGCCAATCCTGTTGAAAAAGAAGCCGGACGTGCTCGTCGTCACCGGCGATCACTCGACGCCTTGCGCGCTGCATGGTCATTCCTGGCATCCGCAGCCGGTGATGATCCACTCTGCCACCAGCGGCTCGGACAAGCTGGAACGCTTCACCGAGACCGGTGCGAACAGCGGTTCGCTCGGCATCTTCCCGGCGAAGTTCATGATCCGCCTGATGCAGGCGAACGCGAAGATGTTCGACAAGTTCGGCGCCTGACAATTGAAACGAAAGGCGGGTTGCGCCAGGCAGCCCGCCTTTTTCGTTTTTGGAACTTGCCAACCTCCGCTGCGACTCGCCAAGCTTTCGCCACATGAACCTGCCCAACAAGCTCACCGTCTCGCGTTTCGGCCTGACGGTGCTTTTTCTCTGGGCGGTGTTTTCCAAATTTGCCTACAACGACACGCTGGCGCTGATTTTCTTCTGCCTGGCCGGCATCACGGATTTTCTCGACGGCCGCATCGCCCGCGCCCGCAAGCTCATCACGAACTTCGGCATCCTGATGGATCCGCTGGCGGACAAGATCATGGTCTGCTCGGCGTTCATCGCGTTTGTGGAAAGCACGCACCTGCGCCCTGACGCGCCGGTGAAGGTCGGCGCGTGGATGGTGGTCATCATTGTCGGTCGCGAACTGGCCATCACCGGCCTGCGGCTGCTCGCCGCGTCCAAAAATATCTTGCTGGCGGCGGAGCGTTACGGGAAGCACAAGACGATTTCGCAGATCGTCTGCGTCATCGCGCTGCTGGTGGTGGATGCGTCCGAGGAATGGCCGACGGCGTTGAAAAATATTTTCATGCCGTGGACGCCGGTGTTCGCCGAAATCATGCTGTGGATCACCGTCGGGCTGACGGCGCTGTCGGGCATCATCTATCTCTGGCGCAACCGCGCACTGTATCTGGACGACATGTGAATCAGTGCTTCGGCAGCGGCAGCGTATCACCGGTATTGGCCGGCTCATAACGCGCCGGCGGAACTTTGACCGACGCATCGCTCTTTTGGCTGTGTTTCATCACGGCGTGAACCAGCAGGATGATAAAAACCAATCCCAGCAGCGCGGCGGCGGCCAGTGCCATTTTCATGTTCAGCTTCGCCAGCCAGAAGGTGACGTGGTCCAACGGGGTTTTGGTCACGTCGCTCAACGGTGGCGGCTCGCTGAATTTTTCCGTGCGGCCCAGCTCGGCGTCGAGTGCGGCCATGATCTGCGGCAGGTCGAGCTTGAGCCGCGTGGCGTAATTCTTCACCGAGCCGCGGATGTAGATCGGCGCGGAGAACACGCTGAAATCGCCAATTTCAAGCGCGTTAATATGGTCCGTGCGGATCTTCGTCATGTCGGCGATCTGCTGCACGGTGAGTTTCTGCGCCTCGCGCGCGGCCCGGAGTTGTTCGGCAACCGTTGACATTCTCCTTATTTAGCGGGTTTGTGAACCGCTTGGCAATCTCGGAAAAATGTTTTGTTCACTCCGGGGTGCACAAAAAAATGTGGAAGCGGGTCATCGGCCGGCCGTGGTGCTGCGTCCAGAAATCGTCCACCAGCTCAATCTTGGCAAATTCGTCCTGCAAGATTTTGGGCACTGCGCCATTGCCGTCGTCAGTCACATACAAGGCGCGCGTGCCGGGCTGGACCTGATAGCCGGGCCAGAGCGTGAACTGCGATTCGCCGTAAGTCGCCGGCGGCAAATAGGTCGTCGGCTGGTCAGGCAGATAAAACGTCATCATGCTCGCCTGTGAATAGTGGTTCGCGATCAGCAGATCCGCGTGCTGCGTCTCGCGCGCCTGCTGGACGTGTGCCGCAAAATCATCCCAGCCCTGCGCACGGCGCAGCGGATCGGTGACGGGGCGCAGATGGAAATGGTTGGTGACGCGGTTCAACACAAACATCAGCGGATCCGTATTGTGCATCACCACCGTCATGAGCAGCGCGACGCCAAAGGCCGCACCCACGCCCCAGCGCCAAGCCGGATGCCGCGCCACGATTCCGCGCCAATAAACCACGGTGAAAACAATCCCCGCGACCAGTGCCGGCGCGGCCCAGTTCGGCTGGCCCGCCTTGTTCAGGCTGAAGAAGGCGAACAAACCGTAAAGCGGCAGAAACTGGCTCAACAGAAAACGCACCCGCAAATCCGCGTGTTCCGTCAGCAGTAGCGCGACCGCCGCCACCAACATGCCCGCCATGAACAACGGCGACACCACGCCGAATTGGCCGCCGAGAAATTTCAGCAGTTCGCCAAGATGAATCTCAAACTTGTTCGTCACACCGCTGCGCGAGTGCAGCGCGATGGCGTGAACCCAGCCGGTCTGGATGTTCCACCACAGAATCGGCAAAATGCTCACGCCGAACGCGGCGCACATCACCAACATTTTCCGGCTGAACAGCAGACGGCGATGTTCCTTCGACCACAACAGGAAAAATCCGATGCAGCCGAGTTGCACGCCATTCGTGAACTTGGCGAGAAAACCCGCGCCGATGACGAGTCCCAGCCAGAACCAGTCGCTGATTTTGTCGCGATGAATTGCCTTCCAGAAAATCAGAATCGCCAACGCCCAGAAAAAAACGCTCAACGAATCAATCGTCATCAGGATGGAGCCGACCGCCGTCAGCGGCATCACCGCCGCCATCAGGAGGCACCAGAGCGCAACGCGGTCGTCATAAAGCCGCCGCGCAAGCAGGAAGATCAGCGCGCCGGTGGCCGTGCTCAACATCACCGCGCAGAAGCGGATGCCGAAGACCGTGTGGCCGAACAATTTTGTGCCCAGCGCGATGGTCCACGCGATGCCCGGCCCCTTGTCGCGATACGACGCGGCCAGATGTTTCGACCAGAGCCAGTAATACGCCTCGTCCGGCACCAGTTGCATCTGCGTGATGAACCACAGGCGGTAGCAGGTGAGGGCGAACAATAGAAAAATCGCGAGCCGCACGGGGCTGGTTTGGCGCAGGAGTGAAAGCATTGCTTTAATGTGATTGCCGACGTGCGGAAGGATTCACGCAACCGTCGGCTTGCGCCTAATTTGGCGGATTTAACATGCGCTTGGCAATCTTGGAAATTAACGACTCATACTGAATTGGGATTTTTTCTTTGCCTGCTGGGTCGTTTGGTAGTGTAATGTTTAGGCAATAGAAAACGATTGGCGAATATGATCACGCAACTCAAGTTTCAAAACTTCAAAGCGTTGAAAGACGCCGAGCTAAAACTCGGCATGTTTAATGTCATTGTCGGTCCGAATGGCAGCGGTAAAAGTTCCGTGCTGCAAGCGCTCAGGACACTAACAGAACCAAACTCAATTAATTGGGGATTTGCAACAACTGTCGGAATGCAGCCGCAAACTCTTTTAATAAATGCGGAATTGGATCTCGGAAATCGTGTGGAAAAAATAAACCTAGGTTTTCGTCAACAGTTCGGATGGATTATAATGCGCGACCCAGGCCCTCAATTATTGGCTCATGCAGGAATTGCAGGACAGGAGATAACCACCATTTTAAATCGGATTAAAATCTTTTCCTTTGATACGGCAACGTTGGGACAGCCTGTGAATGCGCAACAAATTAACGAGTTGCAACGAGATGGGTCAAACCTTGTTGGTGCACTCACTAACTTGCGCGACAAGGATGAGGAGGCCTACAACCGACTGCGTGAAGAGTTTCAACGGTGGATTCCTGAATACGATGCATTGGTGTTTCATAACGAACCGAATGGACAGCGTCATCTTAATTTACGCCAGAAAATCTCACGGGGCTCCATTCCAGCCTCACAAGCCAGCGAAGGGACACTATTGGCTTTGGCGCTTTTGACCATCGTTCACCAGCCAACGCCACCGGTTTTGATTGGCTTGGAAGAACCTGACGCCAGTTTGCATCCACGCCTGCTGCGTGAGTTGCGCGATGCATTGTATCGTTTGGCGTTCCCCAGTGATTTCGGCATTAAACGCGCGCCGGTGCAGGTCGTCGTCACCACGCATTCGCCCTTCTTCCTTGATTTGTTCAAGGATCATCCCGAACAGGTCATCATTGCCGAGAAAAAGGCGGACGGCACGGCGACATTCAAGAACTTGAGCGACGACAAGGAACTGCGCGAACTCATCGGTGACGCACCGCTGGGCGAAGTCTGGTATAGCGGTGTCCTGGGTGGCGTGCCTGTTCCGGCTTGATGCGCGTCGCGATCTTGAGCGAATCCACCGCCGATGAAATGGCGTTACGCATTGTCGTGGACGCGGTGCTTGCCGTAAGAACCATTCCTGTAGCTATGAATTTGGAAAGCCGTGGCTGGAGTTCTGTGCGAAGCGTGCTGCCCACGATTTCAAAAATGCTCCAATACCGGACGGATGCCGAAGCTTTGGTCGTGGTGGTGGACTCCAACCATACATATCTCTCGCAGGACGAGCCGAAAAACCGGTTGCGGGAATTTCAGGAACTGGTGCAACGCTGCCAGCGGGAGTTGAAACCGGTGGCTGGTCGTGTGCCGCTTAAAATAGCCGTTGGCGTGGCCGCCCCGGCCATTGAGGCTTGGTGGTTGTGCAAATCCAATCCACAAATCTGCGAAACCGCTTGGGAAAAAGGCTTGGCCGATAAACGCGACCCCTATTCCAAATTGGAATTAAAGAAGCAACTTTACGGTTCAGATTATCGTTCGCTCGAACTGATGACGCAGAAAATGACCGAGGCGGCGCACGTTGTTGCCGGTGATTTAGCAACATTTGAACGGTCATTTCCAAGCGGTTTTGGCAGTCTGGCAAAAGAACTTCGCAGTTGGCGCCGCATCAATTAGAAATTAGTAATTCATTTACACCGCGCTTTGTTCACCACCGTCCGCACCGCCGTTGTCGAGGTCAATCAGGATTTCGCGCGGCTCGGCACCCTTGCTCTCACCCACGATGCCGCGGTTCTCCAGTTCGTCCATGATGCGCGCGGCCCGGCCGTAGCCGAGGCGCAGGCGGCGTTGCAGCAGCGAGACGCTCGCCTTCTGTTCGCTGCGGATGACCTCGATGCACTGCTGGATGATTTCCTCGTCCTCGTCAATGCCGCTCTCGTCGCCAAAGGCGGACGCGGGCTTGGAAAGCTGCTTGTGGATTTCCACTTCGTAACTCGGCTTGCCCTGCTTGGCGATGAAGTCAACGATGTCCTGCAATTCCTTGTCCGTGATGAGCGCGCCCTGCGCACGGATGAGCTTGCCGGAGCCAGGCGGAAGATAAAGCATGTCGCCCTTGCCGAGCAATTTGTCCGCGCCCATCGCGTCGAGAATCGTGCGTGAATCCACCTTGGCCGCGACCTGGAATGCGATGCGTGCCGGGATGTTCGCCTTGATGACGCCGGTAATGACGTCAACGCTTGGCCGTTGTGTGGCGACGATGCAATGGATGCCGGCGGCGCGCGCCATCTGCGTGATGCGCGCGATGGCCATCTCCACGTCGGCCGGCGCTACGAGCATGAGGTCGGCGAGTTCGTCAATGATGACCACGATGTAGGAAAGTTTTTCCGGGATGACGATGTCCTCGTCGCGCGGCACGACAATCTGTTCGTCCACTTCCACAGCGAAACCATCCGCGCCCGGCTCGACTTTTTCCTTTTTCGCCATGAGCGGCAGTTCAGGTTCCGCCGGCGGCGCGAGTTTGTCCTTCGGACGTTCGTTGAAGGATTTGATGTTGCGGACATTCACGCGCGCGAAAATCTGGTAGCGCTTTTCCATCTCGTTCACGACCCAGCGCAATGCGAGCAGAACTTTTTTCGGATCGGTCACCACCGGCACGACGAGGTGCGGCAGCGCATTGTATTGCTGCAACTCGACGACCTTGGGATCAATCATCACGAAGCGGAGCTGGTCGGGCGAGAACCGGTAAAGCAGTGACGCGATGATGGCGTTGATGCAGACGGATTTGCCGGAACCGGTGCTGCCGGCGATGAGGCAGTGCGGCATTTCCGCGAGGTCGGCGACGATGGGATGGCCGTAAACATCCTTGCCGAGCGCGATGGGAATGCGCGCCTTGGTGTTGCGCCATTCGTCCGACTCGAACAGGTCGCGCATGATGACCTTGGTCTTGATGAGGTTCGGCACCTCGACGCCGACGGAACTTTTTCCCGGCACCGGCGCAAGGATGTGGATGCGTTCGGCCTTGAGCGCGGCGGCGATGTTGTTGGAGAGCGCGGTGATTTTTTCCAGCTTCACGCCGGGCGCGGGGTGCAGTTCGTAACGCGTGATGGTCGGGCCTTTGGTGATGTCGCCAAGCGAGACCTCGATTTCAAACTGCGCGAGCGTCTGCTGCATGAGCCGCGCGTTGGCCATCAGCTCCTCCTTGGACTCAGTCGGCTTGACGGTCATGTCCGGGTGCTGGAGAAAATCCATCGGCGGCAACTGGTAATTGCCGATCATCGGCGTCTGCGCGACGGTGATGGGCTTCGGCTTGCGCGGCGCGCGGGGTCGGGCCGGCGCAATTCCGGAAATTTTGATTTCGGGTTCGGCTTTTTCCTCGACAGGTTTTTCGGAGTCAATTTTTTCAGCAACCGGCGTCTCCGATTTCTCTTCAGCGGGATTTTCCTCAATCGGTTTTCCCTCGGCCGGCTTTTTACCAATAATATCTTCGGTCGTGGCGGCGACTATTTCCTTCGCGGGAATCACTTCGACTTCATCGGCGGGCGCGGGCGCGGCGGGAGTTTTCGCTTCGGGCAAGGTGGTTTTGCGGAAACGTCCGCCGGTGACCGGTTTGGCCTGCGGCACGCTCAAGTCGCGCACCGTCGGTTCGGGAACCGGTTTGCCATCCGCGCCGAGGCCGGAACCGACCGTGCGCGCGACTTCCTCCTGCAATCTTTTCGCCTGCTTTTCCAGGTCACGGGCACGGCGTTCCAGGGCGATTTCTTCGGGCGATTTATCTTCAACTTCCTTCGTCACCTCAGATTGCTTGTCAAAAAGAGCGCGAATCCATTCGCCGAGCTGAAAATTGGTCAGGAACAGCAGGCTGATCAGCGCCAGCGCGGAATAAATAATCGTCGCACCGAGCGGGCCAAGCAGGGAAAGACCGAAGTTGCGGGTTTGCGTCTGGCCGTAAGTCAACCAGCCCAGCCAGCCGCCGATGCTTTGGGCACCAATGGTTTGATGAAGATTTCCGCGCATCCCGCCGTTGTCCGCGAGGTAAAGCAGGCCGGTGAGCGACACGATCAGCATGACCGACCAGAGCAGCGACCAGCGCAAGCGTTCGCGGAGATAGCTAAGAAAGTTTAACAGATACGCCGCGCCAAATAGCGCCAGCAACGGCGGCACGACATAAGCGACAAGTCCAAGCGGTAAAAAAAGTCCCCACGCCAGATAAGCCCCACCGATCCCAATCAAATTGTGTATCGGCTTGTTATGCGGATCGCGAAAAAAAGAAATGTCGTAGCGGTCAAACGACAGTTGAGCTACCAGCAGCAACAGGGCAGTGAACAGCAGCGCGACGCCGATGACATCGCCGAAACCGTTTTTTGAATCCGAACCCGTCTTTCGTGACATGGCGACAGCGTAACCGTTCGCAGCGGCGACTTCAAAGTTGAAATTGAGCCGCCTGAAAATCCGTCACCTCGACCGGCCGCCAGATTTTTTCGCGGGCGCGTCGTCGGTCACGCCGGGAAATGCCAGATAGTTTTTGGCGTTGGCGAAGCAGATGTTTTTGATCATCGAGCCGACGAGTTTTTCGTCGTTCGGAATCAAGCCGGCTTCGATGTCGTTGGCGATGAGGTTGCACAGCGTGCGGCGGAAATATTCGTGGCGCGGATAGCTCATGAACGAGCGCGAATCGGTGATCATGCCGATGAACCGCGAAAGCAGGCCGAGGTTGGAGAGCGCGTTGAGCTGCCATTCCATGCCCTCCTTCTGGTCGAGAAACCACCAGCCGGAGCCGAACTGGATTTTCCCCGGAATTGTGCCATCCTGGAAATTACCGATCATTGTCGCGAAGATGTAATTGTCCGCCGGGTTCAAATTGTAAATGATCGTTTTGGGCAGCAGATTTTCGGAATCCAGCTTGTTTAGATACGCCGACAGCGCCTGCGCCTGCGGAAAGTCGCCAATGGAATCGAATCCGGTGTCGGGGCCGAGCTGCTTGAGCAAACGGTCGTTATTGTTGCGCAACGCACCGAGGTGTAGCTGCTTCGTCCAACCGCGTTTCGCGTCGAGGTGGCCGAAGAACAGCATCATAAACGAGGCAAACTGCGAATGTTCCAGCGGTGATACGGCTTCTCCGTTGTGCGCCTTGTCAAAAATTCCGGCGGCGATTTTCTCGGAACAAAAATCCGCGAAACAGTGGTTCAGGCCGTGGTCGGACAGGCGGCAGCCCTGCGAATGGAAAAAATCGTGGCGCTTTTTCAAAGCCGATGTGAACGCGCCGAAGCCGTTGACATCAATGTTCGCCGCGGCCGAAAGCTGCTCGACCCACCGGTTGAAACTCGCGGGCGAATCCACCGTCAGTGCCTTGTCCGGCCGGAACGCCGGCAGCATTTTTGTTGGATGACCGGATTTTGCGAATACGCGATGGTCTTCCAGGCTGTCCACCGGATCGTCCGTGGTGCAAACGACCCTGACTTTGAATTTTTTCAGGATGCCCTGCGTCGTCAGCGCCGGTGTGGCGAGTTGTTCGTTCGCACGGCTCCAGATTTTCTCCGCCGAGGTTTCGTCGAGCAGCTCCGTGATGCCGAAGTAGCGCTTCAGTTCCAGGTGCGTCCAATGGTAGAGCGGATTGCGGAGCGTGTGCGGGACCGTTTTAGCCCAGGCGAGAAACTTGTCATACGGCGCGGCGGCGCCGGTGCAGAATTTCTCCGCGACACCATTGGCCCGCATGGCCCGCCATTTGTAATGGTCGCCGGCCAGCCAGATTTCAAACAGGTCGTTGAACCGGCGGTTGCCAGCAATATCGCACGGTGAGATGTGGCAGTGATAGTCAAAAACCGGTTCAGCCTCGGCAAACCGATGGTAAAGCCGGCGGGCGGTTTTTGATCTCAGTAAAAAATCTTCGTGGATGAACGGCATAAGCTAGGTTCCCGGTGACAACGATTTCATGAACCGCCCGGAAATAATTTGTTCGGGCGTTTTGATGCCGACGGATTCAACGGCTTCGTGATGCGCGTTGAAAAGGCGTGAGCGAAGCTGTGTAAAACGACCGCACGACGACAGCAATTGTTTCATATGCTTGAACGGGCTGAACGGGTGAATGCTAACAAATCCATTGCACAGCGCGCCATGTTCTTTTGCAGAATTGCATGAAAATTCTGCACCGACCATTTAAGGCCGCCAATTTGGCGGTGACAGTTCGGGCTTGCCAAATCAAAAAAAAAAATCAAAACTTAACATCTTTCGAGTGCGCGGTTAGCTCAGTGGTAGAGCATTACCTTGACACAATTAAAAAGCCGGTTTTAGCTATTTTTAGCTGCTTTTTATTCCTCTTTGAAACCATTGCAAAACTATTGTTTTCATTGATTATTGTTAATGTTTAGACGTTATCTCATGTCATCTCGCAAAATCCAATTTTTTTCTTTTGGGTTACAAGTCGGGTGCAAGTTTCATGAAATTATTGCCGGAAAAATGCGGGTGTTCTTCTGAGGGAAATGCAACGGCTTTTCAAACCCGAATGCCGTGGCTGCGATTTTGAGCAAGCGTTTCCCGCCGTGAAATGTCACGCGCCATTTTGATTTCAAAAGATTCGACCACAATGCCCATGTCCTGTCGCGGATATTTTTCATCGAAATGTTCCCTCACCTGCGCTTTCACGTCGTCTTTCCAAAGGTTCAGAACCTGCCGTTGATCGCGCGTGAACGCTTGCAGCACTTCCCGCACGTCGTGGCCGCTGTTCAAAACTTCTTTGATCTCCCCGAACTTCAACGGCAGACATTCGACAATGGCAAATTCCAAGCCTGCCGCTGTGCGACGATGGCAAACGGAAGTGATGTCCGTCAAATCAACGGCATGTTGCCATTGCGTGCCGTCGTCGGTTTGGATGATGCGGCCTGACGATTGCAGGGCGGCTCTGGAAGCGTCGTTGGCTGTCACTGACAGATTGCCCTCAATACTGTGAAGCGCGTTACAGTTCGCTTTGAACTGTTTCAGGTGTTCCGCAAAATGCTGTATGGCCTCGGTGTTGGCCTGTTCGTGGAGCGGTGTGGGTCTTTCGTAATAGTTCATAATTTAGCTCATTCGGTTCCCAACAATTTCAATAATTCAGTTCGCGGCACGAGCAGTTTGCCGCGCAAGGCGCGGCAAACTTTCAATTTGTTGCGCTGGATTAACCGATAAACGCTGAAATAATTCACACCGAGCATGTCGGCAGCCTCTTGAATCGAATACGCCAGCCGTTCGGCTGGTGGCGCTGCGGGCGGTTCCTCATTTTTTGGAATGGTTTCCATAGGCTTCTGCTGTTTGTGGGGATTTCATTGAACAAATCATTTTTTCGACCTGTTTACGCCAGTCAATTTCGGCGAGCAAATCACCTGGGCGAAGGCGGAGCGCGGTGGCAATGTAATAGAACTGGACCAGATCAATCCGCAAAGAGCCGTCCTCAATTTTGGAAACCGTGCTGCGCGTGGCGTCATACCAGCCCGCGAGCTGCAACTTGTCGGCAAAAAAGTCCTGCGTCCAATCAAGTTGGTCGCGCTTTCTGGCCACCAGTCGCCCGATGAAATTTCGCTGCTTCATTTTTCAACGGCTCAAGTTTCACTGCTCATTTTCTCATGCGATTTAGTTTTCGTTGCGCGCTTTTCACACAAGATTTTGTCTCCGTTTTTATCAGAATTTCGGCATCCGGGTGGTGACGAAATCATCACAACTTTTGGAATTCAAAAACCGACCTCCCAAGGCATGGCAAAGCCATGCGATGGGAAGTGGGGGTCATCAAACTGACAGCAAAACCGGCATCAGTTCTCGCCAATAAGCCTCAATAAGAGGTAGAAAACAGGCAAAATTGCCTGACCCATTATGGGATGAAGGGCATTATCGCATCGGCTTTCGCCGACCTAGCCAAGATATAGAATCAAGACTTTCGTCCTGTCTCAGGAGAACCATTAGCACAGCCGGGAAAAAAGGCAAGCCCGACACGACAAAAATATGCACGAGCAAAAAAAATTGATTGGGTCGTTAAAAGGCAATCAGTCACGATACGCCGCGCGGCGCTATGCGCTCGTGAGACCCTCGCTTTGCATGACGCCGATTTGCGCCCGTATTTTTACTCAAGCATGATTCCTGGGTGTTGCATCTGGTCAACGAGCCTTGTCGTCGTCAAAACCTAATACCTTTTTCCGGCAGGAATCCCCGGCGCGCAACCCTTAAGAGCCAAGTCCCTGTCTGGCTTGTGCTGGTCAACGGTGGAGCCGCAAAAAGAACCACCGGCGCGAAGCGCCTTTGTCAATTGCGGACGACCTTGACGAGCACAAGCCAGACATACAATCGGACGAAGGCGAGCGCACCGGAAGCAGCCCTGTGTGGATGCACATCCCAAATCTCATTATTTGGAGTTAAGATTGGATTCGGCGTCCATGGTGCGTAGCAAGGCATCTTCTTCGGGCGCCAATAACGGACAACGGACGCCGAACGCTACAACGCAAAAGCGGCCTCCGGCAACGGAGGCCGCCTTTTTATCGCTCTTTATGACGAAATAATGAACAAACGGGTTGAATACCGCGTCAGAGTTACATTAACCACGCCATGAAACCATGAAACCAAAAACCCTCCTCCTTTTTTTACTAACGTTTATTGCCATCTCACTCCCTGCTTACGCGGCAGTTGAAACAAATGGCTTTCTGGTCTTTGAAGTTAGCCGATACACTTCTGCGGAAGGCCATTCAGGCGGGTCAGAAATTAAGCAAAAATTCAAAGTTCCATTAACTGAAGAATTCCTCTCCAATTTCAAGCATGTTCCCTGTCAAAGCAGCGGTGGCACTGGATTCTGTTGCAGCGGTGGCAATCTCAAAACAGACGAAAGCAGCACTCGATTTACATGGTGGCTTGGAAAAACGGCGGATAATCGTTGGTCGATCCACATGTGGGGCGAAGGCTTTGAAAAAGTAAGCGGGTTACTCCTAGATTCAAAAGACCCAAGTGTAACCCAATGCTTGACTATCAGGAAACTGGAAGACCTTGATATGTCTTATAATTTTTCTTACGTTAATAAATACGATAGCATAGGCGTATCGTTCGTAGCAAAATATGTGACAGCCAAAGACATCGACAATGACGGGCCAATTCCTTTGGCTCCGGTGCGAAAAGCTGACCACTCGGAACTTTTCAAAGGCGACGACTCAAGAAATTATCCTTTGAAAGTCAGTTGTATCTTTCAAGAAGGATGAAATCCACAGATAACAATTATGAAACCCAAACTCCTCCTCTGCCTCACGCTTATGGTGTTCAAGTTTGCAGCAAGGCAGGTATATGGTTGCTGTTCCACTGTCGCGGTTGGTGCCACGAGCTTGAACGAACTAAGCAAAAAATAAGATCCATAATTTTCTTGTTGCTCACCATGCTGGCGGCGGTAGCAGTTTGGTTTTGGGCGTTTCGGCCTGTCTTCACACCATTCCTTTATCTGCGCCCGACCGGCTTTGGACCGCCTCCGAGCATCTGGTATTTTCGCCTTATTCAACCGCAGTGGGTAAGCACGCCGCCAGATTATTCAGGTTGGTCAGAAATGGAAACTTCGGTTCGAGTTGCAGTCATAGTTATTTGCTGGATTGTCAGTATCGTATTTGTCGAGCGGCTATATTCGAAGCGTCATAAAGAGCCGCCTAAGTCGTCCAAGTCAAGTGAGGCTCAACCATGAAACCAAAACTCATCCTCTGCCTCGCGCTCGTTTTGAGCGGCATTGGTTACGCGGTTCACGCGGATGAGCCGCTTACTGCGAGACAACAGGAGTTATGCGCATTGCTGGCAAAAACCAGCCCGGATAGTGTTCATACCAATACTCCAACTGTTTCCCGTCGTGACGGAGATTTTTCGCCATATTTAACGCAGCCTGAAAATGAACGGCTGGTCAAGCTGCTTCGCGATCCAGAGGTAGCAACAGTTGTCACACGCGAACAGGTGTTGGCAGCGATAAAGCAACGGCAGTTGGACGACAGTCTGCCTGGCTTCCAATACAACGCTTTGATGGATCTCGTAAATCGACGCTGGCCACATGATGCCACCGTGATTTCTTTTTATCGTGAGGCATTAGCGACACGAGGCGAAGCAACGATAATGGATTTATTTTCACCACTTCCTGGAATTTGGGATGATTCGTTGCTTGAGCCGGTCATCCAAATGATTGAGAAAAACGCTTCTACCGCTACGCTAGTTTACAAAGCTGACGCGCCTAAACAAGTTTCCTGGATCGTAATCGAAAATGCGCTTTCGGTGCTCGACCGGCATTATTCGCTTTGGGCAACCAACACCACAATTCCCCCACGTCTCAGTAAAGCCGTGCTGACAATTTTCCCTTCGTTGACGAATGCTTTCGTTACTCCACAACTAAAAGGGCAGATGTGGTGTAATGCTGTATGGATGCTGGGTGAAAGTCACGACCCAGCCATGGTTTCAGTATTGCTCCCCTTCCTTGGAGAAAAAGATTTGGCGGATGACCCTGGTGGATTGGGGGCCGGCATAACCACAATGCGAATTTGCGATAGCGCGGCGAGAGCAATCAATTCATTGTTGAATCTAAAATTGGAGTTTCCACGTTCAGACATTTTTCTCTTCGGGGGCCATGAGGTTTTAACAAATGGAACCAATGTCAGATTATTGAAAAGCCATAGTGCGGCAGGCGTTAACGTGTGGTCAGGAACCGATCCAGTGTGGAAAGAATGGGATAAAAAAATTGCTGAATTGAAACAAAGCCTCGACGCGCTACCGAAACAATAATTGCTATTCCACAGCTACCAAATCATGAAACCTAAACTCATCTTCTGCCTCGCGCTCATTATGAGCGGCGGTTCGCTTCTGATTATCACTGGTTGTCGTGGCATGGGCACACAAACGTTCACCGCTTATGCCATGCGGAACTGTCCTGAACTGACCAGCATTGTTAGCCAATAATAAATCGATACAATATATTATGAAGCTAATTGCGGATGCGGGTGTTAAATATTTCATGGTGTTCTCATTTGAGTAAATATGCGACTTATGAAATTCACATTCATTCTTTTGCCAGCTCTTTTTCTATGCGCTTGCTGTAACGCGGAACTCATTTATGTGGATGCCCCAAAAGAGGATCAAGAGATTGTTTACAATTACGTTCGGAAAGTTCTCCAGCCGGATACCGTATTTTCGAATAATTTGCATAGAGCAGATTTCAGGATCGCGGCTCCTTTCCGGGAGTATTTTGTTGAGCCCGGGGATGTAGCGGCCGGCCGATTGCTTTCTGCGACGAAATCCGGCGCATGGCAATTCCTTGTTTTTCGTGGAACGAATGTAATTGGAATTGCGTATTGCATGTTTGACCCAAAGTCAGGAAAGCCCCGGGCTAGCGTTGAATTTAGCACTATTGCTTATCCGATGGAGCCGGTCATCATGGCAGAGCAATTGCCTCAAATAAAACAGCAGGACTACGAGGTTCGTTTGTTTGGCGCCAGTTTTTTCCGTGGTCTATGGCTTCACGCGAAATCTAATGACATCTTTATCCCAGCCAACGACGGCTTTGGCAAATTGCAGGCTCTTAGGCCCTATTCAGAGGCGCAGTTGATTAAAATTCTTCAACCGTATGAGCAAACAATGATGCCGATTAATATGGAAAGCAACAGGCAATTTGAAAGAAACCTGTCCATGTTCGGGGAGGCGATGATGGATTATGAGAGGGTTCATGGTGGTAAACGAGATTCTATTTCGCCTGTTCTACTAGAAATTCAGAAAGATTTAAGTGATGTTGTTCAGATTCTTAATTTGCAGGGAATTTCGAGTGAAGGACAGAAGTTAAGTTACAAGATTAAAGTTACGTTCAGGGATAGAACACACCTCGTCGTGAGCCGAGTTGACATTCTCGAAAAAATTCACCTATGACCAGCGGCCAATCATGAAATCCAAACTCATCCTCTGCCTCACGCTCGTTTTGAGCGGCATTTTATCTGCATACGGATTGTGCGCAGAACTGCCAGTCACCCCGAACAGCTTAAGCCAGGGAAATTATATTTTTTCAATCTCCACCAATCGTGTCGAAAACGGAATATTTTTTCATGTGACCATCGCTTCAAAGGCCGATCCAATTCCCCCTGAATCTTCCGCTGGCTTGTGCGTAGTCACGCATTGGGAGCCGGGTGGCGGTCAGATTGTGCCTGCGAAACCTGCAATCAATGTCGTTTTGAAAAAGAATAGTCACAATTGGACGGCTGATTTTACCGTGCCAAATGAATTGTTGAAATCCCCGGATTTATGTTTTGTTTTTTCGGTTCCAGATTTCTGGATCACCAAAGACGGCAAGCGGATCATTCCGGCGACTTCATTTACTTTTTTTGAAATCAAGTTGCGGGATTTTCTAAAACCATGAAATCCAAACTCCTCCTCTGCCTCGCGCTCGTTTTGAGCGGCAGTTCGTTATGAAGTCCAAGCTGACAAAACGGCTTGGATTCGCTGCCTTGATTGTTGGCCTCACCTTGTGCGGTATTGGGCTTCGGCTTTTACTAAGTCCAGCACAGTATCAAGCTTCTGTGCGGGTGAGGTTCGGGCCTGAAGAACCGGGTTTTGGCGATCCTTACTTCATTCAACCAGAGTTGGAGGCTCCCAAATCTGACATGGTTCTAAGCAATGTGGTCAAAAAGCTGAATTTATATTCAGATTGGGGTGGCAATATAACGCTTAAATATAATCAAGCGATCAGCAGGCTAAAACATCGGACAACGGTGCAAGAAGTTCAGGGCATTGCTTACATTCTTGAAATTCGCGTGATTGACAGCGAACCCGCAGAAGCGGCCCGGATTGCCAACGCCATTGCTGAAACTTATTGCGCCGCTCAGAATGAACGAATCAGGCAACTGATACTAGGTGCAATTAAAGTCTTGAAGGATGAATATCAAAAGGAAGAAAATGACATTAAGACCAAGCGGACTAATCTGGAGCAATTGAGGATGCAACAGAATGTCACCAACCCTGAACCGGCTGATGCGGTGATGGAGTCAAATTATCCATCTTATTTTCGAGCCAGGCGGGAATTGACCAATGAGATGGCCACTCACACATTGTTGAATGGAAAAATTGAATCAGAAACTTCCATTGCTAATAAGGAGCTAGACTATGAAGAACTTACCAGATCAATTGTTAATCTTGCCGTCCCTCCTACTATGCCAATTGGGCCGAACCGTCAGCTAGGTGCGATTTTGTTAATTTGCGGTCTGGCGGCGTTCGGAGTGAGATTTTATTTAATTTCTTGTGGAAGCGCTTCAGCCAACAGTAAATCATGAACCCAAAAATCATTCTCTGCCTCGCGCTCGTTTTGAGCGGCGTGCTGACAGGTTGCGAAACTAAATACATTGGGGATAAACATAGCAGCACGGCCACAAATCTTCATGGCGATGGACGCACCGAAACCAACGTGACTGCATATCTAAACTGTGGTGGCGGCCTTTTTGACGGTAAAACCAGACTGGCATTTTCCCTGGGCAGTCCGCCTTGCTGGATCGTCCTTTATTTTCCAACCAACCAATTGAACCGGATATTACAGGTGCCAATGGATTCGCAGCATGGGTTTGCGTGGCTGGTGAGGACGCAATTAGAATGTGAAACGCTCTGGTCGGTAAAGACACCGGCGGTCATGCCGTTTCCAAATTCAGAACCGCTCCACGGAACAATTGAAATCGCACAATATGACTGGCGTCAAAATAATCGTTTCCACTTCGCGTGGGATTTGGCAGGAGACGACGGTGTGGCGTTAAAAGGAGAAATAAACAATCACACAAAGGACAAATTCGACGCGAAACAATTGTGGCTTGACCCTTGCCTAATTATTTTTGCGCCGTTTATGACGTTTATCAAAGAGTGACCATGAAACCCAAACTCATCCTCTGCCTCGCGCTCGTTTTGAACGGCGCTTTGTTCGGTCTTTTTGCTCCACAAAAAGCTCATGGCGACCCGACGGCAACAAACATTCTGAACAATCTTTTCGCGACGAAAACCTTGGTGCTGGCATCAAGGCCGAAGTTAATAATTTCAAGCGATCAACGTCAAACTTCGTCAAACTCACCAACCTTAAATTATGTGGATATCATCGCGCCTAAAATGATAGACCGATTTTCATTTAAGGCCCAAATTTCGCGCCCCGGTCACCCTTTAATCGTCATGCACATTGCCGCCGACCACGATCATGCAACCGTTTTGCTTCAGACAGCAGACGGACAGCCGTATTTTTTGATGGCAGACCATCTGTGCGTCATCTGCGACCAAGATAATCCGGGAGAATTGGCTTATTACGACGGGGGCACCGTCCAGTGGGGATTGTTTCAGAGTGTGGATAGAACCAATGCAGACTTTCAAATGACTTTTATCGGCACGAATGTTCCGTCCGCAGTAATTTTTGATTTGCGATTCATCATTCAAGGTTCTCTGGCAAAAATGACCAGCATGATCTATTTAAGCGACAATAATACAATTAAGATCTCATCCAGCAGAGGTTCGGTTGGAGTCACATTGGTCAAAGACGATCCGAATAATCCCTTTGGTGTGGCCGAAGTCAAAATTCAAAACGGAGATTCAGTATTTGATTTTTCGGATTTCAAAGTAGGTGCCATGGCTTTGAAAGGCCAATTTCAATTCACGACTTCTGACCTGCAAAAACTAGGGGTGCCGCTGCGTGCGCTCGATGTATCTGATCTCAACCGTTTGAACCCATACATTCCTCAAGGATTTCCCAATTCGGAAAAAGAGAAAGAGGCGGCAAGAAAATTGCAAAGTCTGATTTGGGAATACAAATCTGTCCAGAGGCTTGATTATCCGGGTTTGAACAACAATGCTTGTTCCTCGCTGTATGCTTTCCCTTGGAAGACACAGTTAAGCAACTACGAGCAGCAGGGATGGATTGTTGATTCTGTTTCTTTCAAGGAGGAAGGATTAGCGAGCGGACATTCAATGCAGGCAGCTATAATTGTCTTGAAACGGGTGAAAAAGTAGCTTTGAGCGAACAATGAAAACCAAACTCCTCATCTTCTTCGTTTTCGTTTTGAGCGTGCGGCCAGCCTTGGCCGCCAGCGGGTTGTTTCCCAAAATGCCAGCAGCGACAAATGTCTTTGTCGTTGATTGTCGTAATGACAGTGCGGACGCCAGGACATCGGCTTGGGCCTTGCAAGGCTTGGTCAATCAAACGAGTGCCGAGGTTTACGTCATCGAAAAGGAGAAGGAACGGCACATGGAACAACTCAGGGATTGTGGCAAGCCTTTTGAACTGCTTGAACCACTGACCGGCAACAATTCAGGTTTGAGAACGCTTTTCAAAAAATACCAAGACCGCGTGAAGCGAATGGTCATATTTGATCCCAGTAAAGATTGGACATGCTATTTAGCCTTGATGTCGGTAGCACAGCAGGGTGGCATTCCAGTCAGCGAAACGATGAAGAACGATTTGATCTCTGAATTTCATTGGCAAGGGAAAGTCGAAGATTTCCGCAGCCGGTTTCCCAAGCAAATGGAGGCTTACGACTGGGCACTTGCCAATCTTATGCCCAGTTGCAACAAGCAGGTCATTTTTGCCGTCTGGGATCAAGCGCCGCTGGTTGACTATGTGGTGGCCAGCAAGGGTTTTGCGTTCGGGATGGATTTCAATGGGGACAGGGCCGAGGTGGAGAAGATCTTCCGTGCAGGAGGTTATGGCGTTGGCACTTCACTGATGGGATATGCCAACACGGGCGATGATGCCAACAAGGTCGCCAATCCTTTCGGTTTTGGTTACGTCGCCAGTGATCTGTATGCGAATTGCAGTTTCTGGTCGAGTTACCCTGACAAGACCTATAAACAAACTCCCGGTCAGGCCATCAACGCGGTGCCAGGGAAAATTTATGTGGCCATTACTTGGAGCGACGGCGACAACCTTCAATTTGCCCAAAATGCAATCTGGAATCTTTGGCATGATCCTGCGCGCGGAACAGTTCCGGTCGGCACAACCAGCAGCCCTTCCATGCAGGAGTTGGATACGCCGTTGCTGGATTGGTATTACTCACATATGACGGTTAATGATGAACTCGTGGCTTATGGCCTCCAGTTCATTTATGGCGACGATTTTAACGACAATCTCTTTCCTGCTTGGTGTAAACTAAACAAGTCGTGGATGGACGGCGCAGGATTCCGAGTCGGTTTTCTATGGCATACAGTTTATCCAAGTGCAAAATACACCACTTTCATCAACGCTTGCGGCCTGACTGGAATTCTTAACGGTGGTGGCGGGACCTGGATTCGATACGACACCGGAACGCCGGTGATGGATGAAGGCCGCGGCTCGTGGAAACCAAACGAGATATTTGACTGGTTATCACAAGTGAAACCAAGTCAAAGATCACCTGTCTTTATGGGATTCAAATGCATCGTAGCGGGCTATACAAAGGATAATTTTAACGGCTATGCAAAAATCAAACAACAAATAGACCGGCTTAATGCGGCTTACCCAGGCCGCTATGTTTTTATGCTGCCGAAAGATTTGTTCGCTACAATCCGAGATTATTGTCATCTTGATAATCCCGGCGGGAAATATCCCGACATATCACCAATTGTCGGGCGTCCTGGAACGGATGAAGGTTTAATTCCCGTAAGTGCCGGTGACGGCGACTTCAAAATCATTGACCACGAGGGAAATTCTTGCTGGCTATTACCAAAACATACACCACCCCAATATTTTTATCTGGCAATGGCAAAAGAAATGCGTTTGCCGCCACATGCTAATTTAGAAATCGAGTTGGAATATCTGGACATAGGAACTGGTGTCATTGTGCTGGATTACGATTCCAGTGACATTCAAGCAGTGGCTGGTGGAGCTTACAAAACGCATTCGACTATCGTCCATCGAACCAACACAGCGCAATGGAAATCGGCTCTATTTCAGGTGAACGACGCCATTTTTGCGGGTCGTCAAAATGGTGGGGCCGATTTTCGTTTCTACAATGGCGGGGACGATTTGTTAATTCGTGCCGTGCGAGTGAGGAAACCATGAAACTCAAAATCATCCTCTGCCTCGCGCTCGTTTTGGGCGGCAAAACTTAAATCAGGTCATGCGAGCATTTCCATCTACAAAAAATGAGTGGGTGGCTTTGGTGCTATTTCCGTTCAAAACGTATGTGGTTATCATTTTACCATTCTATTTTCTGTTCAACATATTTTATCCACAGCCGTTGACCATTTATTTAGGAAATAATACAACCGTGTGGAATCAAACGGCTGAAGAATTTCTGGTGGGATTTGTTTTGTGCGGCCCATTACTCATACTTGGTTTTGTAATTCAGTTTTTCGTAAGGGATGAAAAGGCTGCCATCCGCACGCTGATGTTCGCCATCGTGCCATTTAGCTTTTTTTGTTTCTTTCTGTTTATAGGGTTGATTCAACATATGCTATGACCAGCGGCCAATCATGAAATCTGACGATTCGGAGCAACCACCTGACGATTGCCTGACGATTTGGGACAGACGCCACGGTCGGCAAATCTGACGATTACCGGGTTTGGTCTGACGATTATCTGACGATTGTTTCATGCCGTCTTGGTGATCAGGATGTAGCTTGTCGAACGGCCGCGGCCCTGCCGGTCTGCCAATCCAAATTGCATCAAGAGAGCAAAATCTCGCGAAGCCGTGTCGCGGGTAATCCCAAATTCTTGTTCGCACCGCCGACTCGTCAACTTCTCACCCGCCGCGAGCAAGGCGAGCATCTTTTTCTGCCGTTCGTTAAGTCGAGCTTCGATGGCCGGTGTCACCATGAGCCGGGTTTCCGGGACGCGGATGCGATTCAGATTTTCGCCGGGGCCGGGGAACACGACCTGAAAATAGCCGGTATCCGTGCCGAGGAGCGGTTGATCCAAACCATGATTGAGCATCTGGTCACGCATCCGGCGGAAGCCGCTGCCGCGTTCCTCAATGCGATGGAAATAAGAGAGACATTGTGCCAGCACCGGATTACGGGAACAGGGGCGATACTTGCCCTTGCGGAGATTCGCCAAAGTGATGGGCGACGGCGGCAGGCCGGGACTGGAGATGACCACGCGGTCGGCAAAAACTTCCAGCATAATTTTACGCCCGGCGTCCTCGTATTGACGGTGAGCGACGGCGTTGACCAGAGCTTCCCGCAACGCCTCGACGGGATATTCATCCAGGCGGAGGCGATTGAGACCAACAACGCGCATCGGATGGCGAGTATTCCGGTCAATGAAGGCGATGGCGCGGTCAATCGCGGTCGGCATCGGCCTGCGGATGTCTTCGTGGTCGTGGGGATTGCCATCCGGCTCCGCGCCGCGATACGCATCGGCCAGGATACGGCACTGCGGAAAAACCGCCGAAGGGTCTTTCGCCAGCAGCACGATGCCGGCGGCAGTGGCATAATGTTCCCCGGCGTGCGGGTCGTGCCAGACCAAGCCGCGCACTGATGCTCCGGTGAGCAGGTCGCTGGCGGAGAGTTTCCCGGCGTCCCGGCTTTCCGCTGCGGCAATCAATTGTCGGATCACCTCGTGGTCGAGTTCAGACCAGCGTAATCTCGTCAGCGGCTGCGACTCGAATATGGATGTAGCCTCGATGGTTTGTTGCGCGACCTCGTTTTCGTCACTGGAAGGCGCGATGCCAAACTGTTCTTTGAGAAGTTTGACAAGGGCGGCTCGCACCTCTTTTTGCAGTTCGATGACATTGCCGAAGCGTTTGTATTTCGGGCCGTCGTTATCGAGTTCCTTCAGCAACGCTTCGGTGCCGTCCTCGCGTTTCACTTTGCGGTCGCCCTTGATGAACGCAAGAACCGGTAATTTTTTTTCTTTGGATCGCCGGTATTCGGCGTGGGTTATGGACAACTTGCCAACCAAAGTGCCGTATTGGGCGGCTACGATGAGCAGGTAAACGTGGCAGCCATCGAGTGATTTCAAGCAGCCTTCCAATGCCTTGTCCGGCGAGGCTGGCTCAAACTCATAAAGAATCGGCGAACAATGCGCCGACAGAAACGGGTCGGTGCTTAACAGGTTTTGGACGATGACCCGTTCGTCTTCGAGTTCCTTCTGCACCGAGCTGACGAATATGTTCAGTTTCTCATTCATGTGCGTCCTTCCAAAATCATATACAATGTTTGCCCCATATCGCCAGAACTCTCCATCCGAGTGGTGAGCATTCCCGCGAATTTCGTTTTGCCCGCGACCGGCGTCTTTCTGTCCGATGCCCGGCACGAATTTTTTTTATCCCCTGCTTCGGTCTTGAGTTGGCGGCGACGCCAAGCTCAAGACGGAAGCCATCGCGACTGCGTTTTCCCTTGTCTGTCCGCGACGAGCGCGCGTTACAGGGCTGTGTAACGTGCGTTGGTCGCGGACACTAAACCCCAAAGGCTTTTGCTTTTTAGGATTGGCGGATTGTTTTTGAGTCGCTCTTGAGTCGCCGCGACGGGCGACGCCTGCGCTGCTGCGCTAAAGATTTTTTGCAGGCGTGATGCGCGGTTCGCGTGACCGTGAATGGCTGGCTTGCGGCCGCGCGGCCAATTCCCCCTGGGCGGCTGCCGGTGGTTCCGCCGCTGGCTACTTTGGACGGCGTGGCTTCTTTGCCTTGCCTGAATCCAGCACCTCGCGGCAGTAACGGGCGACGGTCTGGTGCGACACCTCGATGCCGGCGTTTTCGTGCAACATGGCACGGATGGTTTCATACGACGCTTTGCGTTCCCGTAAGGCGATGATGGACTCTTTGACCTCATTCAATGCGCGGTATTTTTCCGGCGCGGGTGGCGTGTAGTGATTGACGGCTTCGGTCAGGCGGGCTTTCGCCTCGGCGGATACGATGGCTGTATTCATAATGTTTAATTTAACTGCGGTTTGATTTTCATTTGACGTTTCCGTTGTTACGGCTGCCCCTTGCACTCGCAAGGAGAACAGCGTCCCATTTCCAATACGATTAACAGGTAACATTTCCGGCCATCCATTTTGCGCTACCGATGGCGCAGAATTGCACCGGACATGGTTTAGCGTTCCACCATGCTGACGATGAAGGCCCAATACAGTTTGCAAAATGCAGAGTCGTATTTTCGCGAACACCTGGGCGTCGGTGATTACTACATGGAAGGCCGAAGCGTTTCCGGTCAATGGATTGGTGAAGGGGCGGAAAAATTGGGATTGTCAGGGGTGACGACGGAAAAGGAATTCTTGAACCTGTGCCGGAATCTTCATCCACGAACCGGTGAGCAATTGACACCACGGCTGAATTCAAAACGTGTCAGTGTGGATAAAGATGGGAACGTCCATGAATCCGCCAATCGTCGAGTATTTTACGACTTCACGTTGTCACCGCCCAAATCAGTTTCCATCGCGGCACTGGTTGGGAATGACCAGCGGATCATCGAGGCGCATGATGAGGCGGTTCAGGTGGCCATTCGTGAATTGCAAATTTACGCCGCCACACGGGTTCGCAAGCAAAATCAATATGCACATCGGGTGACGGGCAATGTGGTGGGGGCGGTATTCCGACATGACACGTCACGGGCATTAGATCCCCATTTGCACAGCCATTGCATCCTGTTCAATGCGACACGGGATGCTGTTGAAGACCGTTGGAAAGCATTGGAAGCCTGTGAAATGGTCACGGCACAGAAGTTCGTCAGGAATGTTTATTATCACGAACTGGTCAGATCACTTAAAAAGTTTGGGTATGGCGTTGAAAACAATCCGCGTGGTGATTTTGAGATTGTGGGGGTCGGCAAGGAATTGATTGACCGTTTTTCCAAGCGTCATCGTCAGATTGACGAAAAGACCAGGGAGCTTTTGGAACGTGAACCCGCCAAGGCCGGTCAGAACATCAAGGTCATCCGGGCCAACATCGCGCATAAAGAACGGGCACGGAAGATCAAGGATGTCGGCATCGTCAAACTGCAATCCCTCTGGAGCAAACAACTGTCATGGAAAGAACGGTGGCAAATCGGCCGCTTGGACAAACATCGCTCACCGGAAATTCCACAGAAGATGACAGCGGAACAGGCGGTCGGTTGGGCGGAAAAACATCTGTTTGAACGCCGGTCGGTCGTCCATGAGCATGAGGTTTGGCGTCACGCTCTGGAACATACGCGCGGTCAAACCATATCCCTGCCGGAAATCAAAGCAGTCACCAGGAAGCGTGAGTATCTCCGGGACGAACAATTTCAGGGCAAGATCACTACCCGCGAAGTTTTTCAACGTGAATTCAACATCGTCCGGCTGTCTCAACATCAGATGCGCCAATACGAACCGCTCGCGTCAAATTATCAACCGTCAAGCCGTTCGCTGGATGATGAACAGCGCAGGGCCGTCGAACACATTTTATCCTCGCGTGATTTCGTCACCCTGTTTCGCGGCGGTGCGGGGACAGGCAAAAGTTTTACGTTGCGGGAAGTCAAAGCCGGACTGATTCAAGCCGGTCATACCGTCCAAGTCCTCGCACCACAACGCCAGCAGGTCGCCGACCTGGAACGGGACGGCTTTTCCGGCGCACAAACCGTCAGTGCCTTGCTCAGGCAAAATTTCCTGACACGCGGGGCTGTTGTGATTGTGGACGAGGCCGGGCAAATCGGCGGGCAACAGATGTTGGAACTGCTCTCGCTCATTCAGACGGTCAAGGGCCGGGTCATCCTCTCTGGTGACACACATCAGCACGGAGCGGTCGAGGCGTCGGATGCCCTGCGCGCCATTGAACAGTATTCGGGTCTTGGTTACGCGGAACTGACGAACATCCGCCGTCAAAACCCCAAAGCAGCAAAATCACGGGCGGAACGTCATTGGCTGGAACAATACAAACTCGCTGTGAAAGACGCACAAGAGGGCAAACTCGGCGCATCCTTTGACCGGCTGGACAAACACGGAGCCATCGTCGCCTGCACGCTGGCGGACCAGCAGGAAAAGCTCACGGAACATTTTCTGAAACACTTCAAAAATCAGCACTCCACCGTGGTCGTCTCGCAAAGCTGGTCGGAGATTCACAAGGTCAATGAACAGGTCCGGCTCGGCCTGAAAGCACGGAAGCTAATCAGTGAAGCTGAAACGGCGGTCACGGCTTTGGAGCGGCAGGATTTGACCGATGCACAAAAACGCGACAAACGGTTTTACCAGCCGGATTCGATTCTGGTGTTCAATCGTCCGACGGCCGGTTTCAAATCCGGCAGCGCGGGGAAACTCTGCGGCATCACCGACAAACATCTGCTGATTGAGGCTGACCATCGTATCCGGCCCGTGCCGTTCAAGGAATTGGATAAAATCACCGTCTGCCAGCCAAAAGAACTTTCCCTGTCCACCGGCGACAGATTGCAACTCAAGGCCAATGCTCAAAGTCAGGATGGACGCAGGCTCGCCAATGGTGAACTTGTGACGGTGAAGGAAATTCATCAGGACGGACGCATCGCCCTGAGTGATGGCCGGGTGCTGGCAAAAAATTACCGGCAGTTCGTGCGCGGTTATGCCGTCACATCCTATGCCTCCCAGGGCAAAACCGTGGATTACGTCCTGTTCTCGGATTCGGCGGTCAAAGCAGCCACGAATGAGCAGCAATGGTATGTCACGATTTCACGCGGGCGCAAGGGCGTTAAGATTTTCACGGCGGATAAAATCCAGCTTCGCCAGAACATCGCTCATTCAGGCCACCGGACACTGGCGCTGGACATGACCAGTTCCGTCCACCAGCTCGCCAAAATTTGGGGCCGCGACATTGCCTACGTCCTCAATGTTCAGCAGGCACAACGCCAATTTCCCGAACGGCTGGCCGAGACGCTCCGGCAGGATACGGCGATTGGACAATCGCAAACCGCGAAGCAAACTGAATCTGTCAAAACAACCGAGACGGTCGAACCGACGGTTCAAAAATCTGAAACCATCCGGCGGCACATTGAAATTCCGCCAAAACAAACCCAACAAAAAAGCAAAAGCATGAGAGTATGAGAACTGAAAGTCCTTGCTATAAAATCAGGCGGGGCGTCAACAATAGTCCCACCCCGGTGGAAAATTTACGGCTGGAACTGGATGCAAATAGTTTTTACCTGCTGCCGTGTCACCATCTGGAACTCGTCAAATTTGAATCCGGCGAAGGGCAGGATACGCTCACGCTGTCATTCTTGAAACGCACGGTGCTGATCACGGGTAAAAACCTGCGCGAATTGGGTCTGGCGCTGCAAGACCGCTGCGTTGAGTTCATCAAACCCATGCCGGTGTTTGACCGGTATTCATCACTGGCCATCAGCGAAGGTGCGGTCAAGGCAATCGAAATCCAAGAGAACAAGGAGAATGGTCATGCTTAAAAACAACAGCCAATCGGCAAAATCAGGCCGCGCCGGTAATTCAATTGATGCGGCGGCAAAAACCCAGATTGAGAAGAAAGGTTTCAAGCGGGCGGAAGCGGCCATTTATTTGGGCGTTGCCAAAATCACCATTGACCGCCTGACCCAGCGCGGTTTGCTGCACCCCTCGCGGGCGTTGCGGCACCCGATTTACTCCAGAGACGATCTCGACCGTTTTTTGCGGGAAACCTCCGAGCCAATTGCGTAATCAATGGGCTGCGATCTCTGCGTTGCTGGCGGCGTCTGGTCGCTGCGCCGGAATTTTGGCGCGGATTTCGTTTAGTGTGGCTTCCGGCGTTCTGGCCGAAAATTCATCCGCCAGCGCCGGGCGGTCGGCAAATTCCTGTTTGAATACCTGGCGGCCCATTGACTGCTTGGCCGTTTCCAGAAATTTCTCAATGGGAACAATCCAGACTTCTTCATTGAGTTGCCCCCAAAAAACTTCCAGCGGGTTTTCCGACACCCACCACGGATAGTTGTATTTCGTTTTGACTTTGGCGATGACGCGGCGGTCGGTGGCAGGAACCGGAGATTGTCCGGCCTCCACCACTGATGGCTTTGGTTGCGGAACGGGGTTGGCGGTCTGGTCAAAATTCACCCGTTTGCTCATGGCCAGACTGTGCTCGACTTGAAGGTGTCCATACACGCGCATGGCGAGCGCCCCGCCGTCGCTGTGGCCCAGCCAGCGGCTTACCGTGGGAATGTCCACACCTGACTCAATGCAGGTCGTCGCAAAAAAATGTCGAAAGTCATGATGGGTGAATTTCGGGAAATTCAATTTTTTGCACGCGGTCGCCAGACATTTCTTGGCGCTGTCGGTCTTGAGAATTTTCCCCTGGGGTGTTTCGGAAGATTCGCCTTTAAGCCGGAGCAAAAATTCGCGCAAGGCGGCGGGCATTGGAATCTGCCGGTCACTGTCCTCTGATTTTGTTCCATGCAACCAAATCATGTTGCTTTGGAATTTAACGTCATCCCATGTGCTCACCCGCGCCTCCCCGATTCGCGCCCCGGAGAAAGCCAGAAATTCAATCAGGTCTGCACCCGGTTTGCTTTTTCGCTGGCTGTCCGCCCGGCCATCGGATCGCCGGATTTGCGTAACAAGTTTTACAAACTGCTCCCGCGTTGGGATGACCACCTTTGAAAATGACACCTTGGGTCGTTTAATGGTCGTGGCCGGGCTGGACAAAATCAAGCCATGCTTCAGCGCATAATTGAACACGTTCCGCATGGTTTCCAGTTCATGCACGAATGTTTGCGTTGCCAGTTTCGCACCACGCTTGACTGCCCACTGTTCGCACTGAAAGGGGGTGATGTTTCGTAACGGAACGCCATTAAAAAACGGGGCAAGATTCTTGATGCGGATTTCGCGCTGTTCAATAGTGCCGAGGGCCAGAGTGTGTTTGATGCTTTCAAGCCAGCGGTTCGCCACGGCCTCGAAGCCCAGCTTGGCATCATCGGTCAATGTCAAGCAGCCGATTTGTTCCTTGAGTTCTTTGAGCCGCCGGTCAGCCAGTTTTCGATCCTTCGTTTTTAGCGAGCGACGAAATTGCTTGCCGGTTTTTTTGATAAGGGCATAATACCCGTCCGATGATTCGAGCCGATACAGATTCTCTGCAACTTTGTGAAAGACCGGTTGTTCAGCCGGTTTCGTTGTGTTTTGCGCGTTCATTTTCATGCCAAAACATAGCACAAAGCAGCCGGGTTGCAAGTATGGGTTACAAGTCTGAATTTTTCATCGGGAAAAATTGCATAATTGTATTGTAATAATTGATTTTTTGCGCGGTTAGCTCAGTGGTAGAGCATTACCTTGACACGGTAGGGGTCACAGGTTCGAACCCTGTATCGCGCACCATCCTCGCTTTTTTGATACGACGGGCCAGACAGTGACGCGATTATTGTATTCAAAGGGGATTTTCCACTCTCGAAACCCTCAAGGACTGTGTCAGGCATTGACGGCAAAAGACCATCCGCGCCTAACCTTTGTGTGTCTCTTTGTGCGTCACTTATTGAATCATTCCACGGCAGCTTTTCAACGGCTGGTTGAAACGCAAACAATGACTTCAGCATAAATTTTCATCGTAACCTGCCTCCACCGCTTTGAAATTACGAATCAGGAACAAACGCATTGACCCGCATCAGGCACCTCATGTTGAACCGCCGAAAGGGACTTACGGGCATTGCATACGTTTGCAACCACTTTGTAAAAAACATTGCAAGCGATGTAAAACAAAGGTTGACTTAATTTTTGAGTGTAGTATAAAATACTAACATTCGCTTTAATTATGAAAGAAAATTCAACCTTGCCATCCGTTCTTGGATTAATAGGCAATCTTTAGCTTTGTCCTCCATATAAATATAAACTCAAAAGGAATCTATTTGTATTTGTTAATCGGGTTTAACCGTTTTATGGTGACAATATCTCGACCTCGGTTTTATTCGTGGCCATGGGGTTGAGGATGCATTTTCAATTTTAAGACCCGCACAAAAATTCCCCGCCCATGAAAACCGCAACATGTGAACACCGCGCCACAATCCTCCAAACCGTCAACACCATGAATCGTATTCTTATCGTCGCTGTCTGTGGCCTGGGTTTATTGTTCGGTGCCCACGGCCAGACAATCATCAATTTGGACTTGGGCAACAACGCGCTGGCGACGAATGCCGCCGGTTTCACCAAGCTTTCAACCACCAGCGGGAACTACGCCTACAATAGCGGGAACTACTACCTATGGACCAATGTTGCCAACAGTGGCCTGAGCCTCACCATGACGAACATCGCCCCCTATGGCGGCACGGGGGCGCTGGATGCCGACGGTTTTTATAACATCTCCGGCAATGGTCCGGCTTATTTCACCATCAGCAACGTGCCGCCGGGCATGCCGGTCACGTTGTATGCGTGCTGGGCATGGAATGGCGCATCACATGCTCCCATCATTTTTTACGGAGGAACGCAGACCACTGTCACCAACAACGGGGAAATGACAAATCCCAGTCTTGCGACATTGCAAAATGTGGGCACCGCGACGGCGGCGGCGGATGGCACAGTCAGCGGTTATTGGTATGGTGACCAAGGCGGCACACCGGTGGGCCATCAGGAAGGCCAAGTCGGAGCGCTGATTATCAATGTGGGGCCATGCCGGCCGGTAGTCAGTCTGAATGGGGCGAATTCCATCGGCGTGCATATCAATACAGCTTTCACCGATCCGGGCGCGACTGCGATTGAAACCTGCGGCGGGCAGGTCACGCTGACCACCAACGGAACCGTGATTACCTCCAGCACGGGCACCTATACGCTGACCTATACCGCCATTTCAACTGCGGACAACGCAACGAATACAGCCACCCGCACCGTCAAGGTGTGGGACAGTGACGTGCTGAATCTGGATCTGGCCAAAAGCGGTGACAGCATTTCCACTCCAACGGGGTTTAACCGGCTTAATTGGGCCAACTCCAACCCAATCACTTTTTCAGCGTCAAGCGTAAACGGCTCAACCTATGCGGTTGGCTTCACCAACGTCAGCGGCACATACAATTTCGCGAACTATAACACTCTCGATCAGGACGGTTATTATGTCAGCAGCGGCGTCACTGCCGGGTTCTATGTGACCGGACTGAACCCCGGCGATGTGGTGACGCTTTATGCGTGCTGGGGATGGAATGGGGCAGCAGACCCTGGTGTCATCACCTACGGCGGAACCACCAAGACCCTCAATGTCGGAACTGACATCACCTCGCCTTCAACCAATACTTTTATGCAGATCGGCTCGGCGGTGGTGGATGGCACCGGCACGGTGCGCGGCACCTGGACCGGACTAACAGGGAAGGAAGGCCAGATCGGAGGTATGATTTTTAATGTGTCTCTACCAGGAGGCTTCAGCGTTGCGCCAACTGGCATCACCAACAACTGCCTTGGTTCAGCCACCTTTACCGCCACTCCGGCGATTGGGGCGACGACTTATCAATGGTATAGTCCTTCATTTCAACCGATCATCGGTGCCACTAACTTGACGCTTGTGCTGACAAACACGCATCCGTTAGACAGCGGCACCTACACGATCGTGGCGACCGGACCGACCTGGGCCTCCACTAATTCGGTGGTGCTGCTCACCACGGACACCGCTCCGCCGCTGATGACCTTGAATGGAAGCAGCACGAATCAGATCACACTGGGCAGCACTTATACCGAGCTTGGCGCGATCGCTTATGATACCTGCTCTGGTAATAATTTGTCCGTGACCACCACCGGCACCGTCAACACCAGCGTGGCAGGTCAATACTACATCACCTATTCAGCCGTCACCGGTAACGGCACTCCGGGCAGCCTGACGCGGACAGTAGTGGTAATTGACCCGACACTCAACAACCTCGTCATTGCGCCGGCTTCCGCCACACCTCAATGCGGCAGCAACGTGACATTCACGGCGTCGGTCAATGGTTTGCCGCCAATCAGCTACCAGTGGTATGACAATCAGGCCAATGCCATTCCCGGAGCCACCAATGCCAGCTACACGCTGGCAACTCCGACCGACGCCAGCGTGGGCAATTACACGGTGGTCGCCCAAAACGCCTACAGTTCCCTGACCAATTTCGCGACCATTGCCTCCGTCTTGCACACGGCCCCGCCAATCATGGCGCTCAATGGTGTAAATCCGGTGAACCTCATGGTGAATACTCCGTATGTGGACGCCGGTGCGACGGCGTATGATTTGTGTGCCCAAGCCAGCCTGACGGTGAGTTCCAACAGCACGGTCAACACTGCCGTCCTTGGCACTTACACCGTGACCTATTCAGCCACGACGGCCGACGGCACTCCGGGCACGATCGTGCGGACTGTCAATATCGTTTCAATTCCAAATTTTGGAGCGAATGTGCTCATCTTTGATCCGACGATGACGAACATTCAAAGCCAGGTGGCTGCTGTGTTTGCCCAGCAGCAATACAACCAATTCGGCCCGCAGCGCTACGCCCTCTTGTTCAAACCCGGCCAATACAACAATCTCTACATTGACATGGGCTTTTGCACCCAAGTCTTGGGTTTGGGCCAGATGCCTGACAGCGTCGTCATCAACGGTGCTCTCACCTCCCATGGAATTCTCGCGGGTGGAAACGCGACCGAGAATTTCTGGCGGTCCGCTGAAAACCTAGCTTTGAACCCCACCGGCGGCACGATGACTTGGGCTGTGTCGCAGGGCACCTGGCTCCGCCGTATGCATGTCCAGGGCAACGTAAACCTGTCGGATGATCCGTCCAGCAATCAGGCTTGGTCTAGCGGCGGATTCCTGGCGGATTCCAAGATTGATGCCACCATCAGCTCCATCACGCAGCAACAATGGCTTTCCCGAAATGATATTTGGGGGAACTGGCAGGAAGGAGTCTGGAACATGGTGTTTGTCGGCGTTATCAATCCACCGGCGGGAACCTGGCCCAACCAGTCCTATACGGTGATTGCCAACACGCCTTTGATTCGTGAGAAGCCGTATCTGTCCATTGATACCAACGGTAATTACTTCGTCGTGGTGCCAAACCTTGAAACCAACAGTTCAGGAATTACCTGGTCAAGCGGCCCAACGCCGGGAGCATCCATACCCATCACTCAATTCTATCTGGCACAACCGGGCGTGGACAATGCCGACACCATCAATGCCGCGCTGAACTCCGGATTGAATCTGATTTTTACCCCCGGAGTTTATCAACTGACCAACAGTATTTTTGTGTCGCGCGCGGACACCATCATCATGGGACTCGGTTATGCGACGCTGGTGCCGGAGACGGGAGTGCCCGCGATGGTGATTTCAGATGTGGATGGCGTAAAGTTGGCGGGGTTGATGTTTGACGCCGGCCCGGTGCAGACAACCTCCTTGTTGCAGGTTGGAAATTCGAACAGTCCAGTGAATCATTCGAAAGATCCGACTTTTCTATACGATATTTCCATGCGCGTGGGCGGGGCGACCGCCGGCACCACCGCCAGTTGTTTGCTGATCAACGCCAACGATGTCGTGGGCGACAACCTCTGGTTATGGCGGGCGGATCACGGCACCGGCGTTGGCTGGACGCAAAATGCGTGCAACAATGGTCTGATCGTCAACGGCGACCGGGTGACGATGTATGGGCTGTTTGTCGAACACCACGAGCAGTATCAGACCTTGTGGAACGGCAACTGGGGCAGGCTTTACTTCTACCAGTCGGAATTACCGTATGATCCACCATCGCAAGGCGCCTGGTCGGAAGCCCCCGGTGTGAATGGCTATGCGTCCTACAAAGTCGCCGACAGCGTCACCAGCCATCAGGCCTACGGGCTGGGCGTCTATGCGGTGTTCATCAATTCAACCAACATCAGTTGCTACAATGCCATTGAAACGCCGACCAATTCTGAACAAGTCAATGTGCATGACATGATGGATGTTTTTATCGCCGGGAATGTATCCGGGAGCGGCACCAGTGTGATCAATCACATAATTAACGGCATTGGCGGCACGGTTGGTCCCTCCTTCGCCACCGCCTATGCCAACTATCTCTGGCTGAATCCGACCTTTGGCATTATCGCAGGCATGAGCGGACCGAACATCACCCTCTCAATCGCCACTGAGTCATGGCATTCCTACCAATTACAGTATAAAAACACCCTGGCCGACCCAAGCTGGTCAAATCTTGGCAGTCTTGTAGGTGGCAATGACACGTTACAGACGATCAGTGATTCAATTTCGGCAACCAACCGGTTTTATCGGATTGGATCCTTTTGACAAGACTTTTTAGCCGATACACATAATTGCCGCTGTAAAAACAACGTGATAAAATTGGTGCCGGTGGCGGGACTCGAACCCGCACGACTTTTTATAGTCCCAGGATTTTAAGTCCTGTGCGTCTGCCATTTCGCCACACCGGCAACCTTTATTTTGTTGGCAAATCCATAGATTCTGCTTCTGTGGGATTGACTTGTGCTAGTATTTGTGCTAGAGTTATGGCATGAAAACGATTGATACCATAAGCAATAGCACAGACACGGTTGGCAAACGTCAATCTCATGTAGCCACTTTCTCAAAAGTTCTCGATGGGCGCAAGCAACCGATTCGCGGACTGTGGGAGCGTAATGGTCGGTATTACGCTCAAATCACACTTGAGAACCAAATAAGCGGCGAGAAGAAGGTGCGTCGCGTTCCGCTGAAAGATAAAGATGGAAAGTCGGTGGACACGGTTCCGCAGGCGTTATCCGAAATGAATCGGTTGCAAATAAAACGGACTGACAACGAACTTCCCGTGCTAACCCGCACACCCAAATTTGCAGACTATGTTGTGCATTATTTGGATTTCATTTCGAGCGGACAAGGCACCAAAAAGTCAGGCACAATTCAAAAGGAGCGCACGACGCTGTCGCAATGGGTGGAGCATGTCGGGAATTTGCGGCTTGATCAAATCAAACGGGTCCATGTGAACCGATTCATGGAAAAACGGTTGAAGCAAAATCTTTCTCCCCGCACTGTCAATTTGGATGTCATTTCGTTGCGCAACGTGCTCAAACGAGCGATTGAGGACGGTTACGTTCAGCGACTGCCAACAGAGGGAATGAGACCACTCAAAACAGGCACGGAGAAACGCCCGCTTTTTACAACGGACAATTTGGAGACGTTCTGTGTCGCCGCTTTTGGAACAAAAATGGACGGAGACAAAGAAGTGGCTGTCACCAAAAATGGCCAGGAATTTGTGGATTACGTCAAACTCATGGCTTATTCCGGCACTCGTCGCAATGAAGCACTCGGCTTGCAGTGGGATGATGTTGATTTTCGGAACAGCCAACTTTTCATCCGCAGGCAAGTGACGGCGAAGGGAATTGAGGAATTAAAAAATCGTGACGCTCGCGTGGTGGATTTTAACCCAAAGCTGAAAACACATCTGATTGACATGAAAACTCGTTCGCACAATGTGTCGAAATGGTTGTTTCCATCGCCACAACGTGGCGAAAAGGATATTCCTGCAAAGACATTTCGTGAATCCCTGGAATTGGTTCGGGAACACGCCAAAATGCCCAATTTCGGCTTTCACGATTGCAGGCATCATTTTATATCAATGTGCGCGATGAGCGGTGTTGACTTTATGACAATCGCAGCTTGGGTGGGGCACAAGGACGGTGGCGTCTTAATTGGAAAAGTATATGGTCATTTGGCCAACGAACATCGGAAAGCAATGGCCAAACGAGTAAATTTTGAACCGCTTCCAATTGAGGATGCTGTCAACGCATAGGCGCGTCATAATAGCGTCTTGCCCTTGCTGGGATGAATCCTGACCTCCTCGCGGATGGCGGCGCGGACTTTAGCTTCGATGCGTTCAACGAAGCTCATGCCCACCCGGCTGAATTTATTGGCTGGCCGGATCGCGGCGGCAATCTCCAACGCGGTTTGTTTCACCTTGCTCCGGCAAAGGTGGGGAGTTGTGTTGATGCTTTTGAGTGTGTCTGTCATTTCAGTTGTTTCCATATTATGCTTTCCTGGTTGCGTCGCTGATTAATTCAACGACACCACTATTTTATCATGCGCGCTTTTGTTGAACGGCGAATTGAGTGACCGAAGCCTTGCAAACATTGAAGAAAACCGCAGTCGCCGCCGGCACTTGACACAAAAGCACGCTGATTTTATGCGGGGCGACTTGGCTGTTTTTCAGTTTCGACAATGTTTTCATTCAATGTTTTCAAGGCGATAAAAAAGTTTAACTTTTTTATCGGCGACCAACGCCGGTTATGCAAATTTCAGAAATCATTTGCTCTGGAAAACGAATTTTGAACACCGCCGTGACCAACGCGCTTTCTTGCTCCCATCACCGGCTGCCGGTCGGCCCTGTGCCCCTCACGACCGCGCCGGTTCCGTCCGCAACAAAGCGCGCTCGTCACGAGCGGCATTCCTGATGCCGAATAATCGGCGGGCTTTCCGCCTGCGGTTCCGTGACGGTCGTTTCGCTCCGGCTCCGTTCCTGCGTCTCTGCGCCTGCGCTCCACTTACCCGTTCACCGAACCGCAGGCCGAAGCCACGAGCTGATGAATTGATGATCAATTAAGCTGACTCGGTTCAGCACCGGTCTTGATTTCCGTGACCACAATGTCCCGAATCTTCGGCTGGTTATCGGCAATCAGCGCATGATATTTTTCCGGCAATTTCATCAGGCCGGACAATTCCAGCCGGCAGATTGCCGTTTCAATCCGGCGCAAAACATGGCCGGAAACCAAAATTTCATGCGTGGCGAAAACTAGACGCAGTTTTTGTTCCTTGCCATCGCTGTCCAGTTCGGCAAACACGAATTGATCCAGTGGCAGCACGAGCAAACGGGTTGCCGTCATTTCGACACGCAAGCAACGAGCTTGTAAATCAGTGGTGTAACATTCGGGCGTTTTGGTGTTCATGTTTTTGTCCTGGTTGAGAATGACGCCGGGATTGTTTCAACCGGCATAACGTATCGGCGGCATATCGGCCAAACCGCAGAAGATGGCCGTGCAGCCGATCCCAAAGCGGATTGTGATTGAGCGGGTGCAGGTGACTGGCAAGTTCCAACGCCAAAGGTCTGTGACCGGAACGCGCCAGATTTTCCCGCAGTTGCTCCTTATCCGGCGTGAAAATGCGGACGCCGCGTCGCCCGCGCGAAATGGTGACATACCATTGTTGGGCGTTGGTTGCGGCCTTGATGGTGGAATCGGAAAAGAGAACATAATCCACCGTCTTGCCCTGTGAACCGTAGGACGTGACGGCGTAGCCGGGAAGAAATTCACGGAAACTTTTGTCCAGAATACGGCCGTCGGCTAATTCAATGTTCCCATTGGCGTGAACTGATTTGACGGCGACCAATTCGCCGTTGGTGACGCGAGCGCCGGAGGCCAGCTTGCGATTGGCCTTGAGATGCAATTTGTCGCCTTGCGCGATGGGAATTTCGCGCGGCAGGCAGACGTTGATTTTATCCAACACCTTATTGGCGACCGTGACAGTTCTACCGTCAATCTCGACCAGCAAACCGACCTCGACGATGCCCGCCAATTTTCCGCGCATTCCCGGCTCGGTCTGCCGCACTTTCTGATTGAACACAATCACCGCATCCTGCGGATAAAATCGCTTATCGCGTTTTTGCGCGTTCGTTAAATCCAACTTGTCCAATGCTTGAACGGTGACATCATTGGCACCGAGCAATCCCTTCCCTTTAAGCCCATCACGCACCTTTGAATTGACGCGATGCACTTCCGCCCAGGTCTGCGATACCACGACGGCGGAAGCCTTTTCTTCCGCCAGCAGGACGTATTCATCGGCCAGCTTACCGGCTTGCTCGCCCAACCCGCAGGAGACCACCGCCCCCATTTTGTCCAGCCGTTCAAACGATTCAGCGAGCTTTCCCGCCGCCGCCACTTCAACCGCCTTGCGATACTGTTTGATCTTGGAACTTTCTTTTTTACTGCGGCCAAGCGCAGGGTCTTGGCGGCGAATCGTGTGAAGCTCGACCGGCTTGACCCCGGAATACCGTTCAATGGCCAGCAGTGCATCGGACGCCTCGACTGCCCCATGCTGGCGCGTGTCGCCCGACAAAATCACCCGCGCATTTCGCTCCCGTGCCAGCCGGAGAAGTTCAAACATTTGACGACCGCCAATCTGCCCGGCCTCGTCCACCACGACCACAGCGCCCTCGACCAATTCACGTTTGAGCAGGAAATTTGTTACAGTCGTTGGCGACGGAAATTTCGCCTGTTCCATCGCCACGACTTGCTGGCGTTGCGGCGCGAGGACGACCACGACCTTGCCCGATTGCCGAACTTGCTCGACCAGCTCGCGCAAGACGAAACTTTTGCCCGTGCCCGCGCCGCCACGGAACAGCGAAACCACATTGGTAGAGCGCAGCAGCGTGTCTAAAGCCAGCCGTTGCTCTTCATCCAACTTTGGATTGGCCGCGTAAGAATGTTCCACCAGTGGCCGGCAAATGCCCGCGCCATCCTTGACGGTTTGAACAATTTCCATCTCACGCAACAGCACTTCGCGCAACGTCACTTCAGCCGGACGCTCCGGGTTGCGAATATACGGACGCTGGCGCGTCAACTCTTTGAGTTCATCCACGGAGAAATTTTCCCCGCGTCCCCGTTCCAATGCCTGTTGCCATAACTGGCATTCCAGCACGACCGAATTGCGGTCAAACAGATGATCCTCGGCCCATTGCACGGCTTCACCCACGCTCATCCGGTTGCCAGTGGCTTTTTCCAAATGACTCGGAGGCTGGCGCAAGGCAGCGCGTTCGGTTTCATTCAATTGTGAGTCCCATAGCATCCGCAATTCCGCCCGACTCAAATCCTTTTGTTTTTTGGCGCGCGTCTCGACCGCCAGTTGAGCGCGCAACGCCTTGAAGTTTGCGCCCGCCAATTCCGGCTTGTCGGCCAGCAGTTTCGTCAATGCCCTGTCAATTTCCGCGTCCCGCTTGGAAAAGCGTTCACAGACTGCTTCCGAAATGCCTTCGATTTGAAAATCGCCGCGTGCCAGGTTGCGAATCTGATAACCGAACCCGCGCAGATTGCGGGCGAGTTCATGGTAATAGACGTTCTCGGCGAATTTCCGCGCCCGCAGCAGTTCATAATTTTGCAGAGCTTTCCACCGATTTTCGGCGGCATCAAAAGTTGCATTGAAAACGACGCAATGCGTGTGCAGGTGCGGGTCCAGTGCGCGGGAGGTGTCATGCGTGAACATGGCGGCGACAAAATTGCCGGTGGAACGGTCATAGTCCGCTTTGCCGACCCGCACGCGCGTTGTGGCAAATGCCTCAAATTCCCTCATCGCCGAACGGACGGCTTGGGCATGGGCATACAAAATCCGGTTATCCGCGCCGGCCAGAGCAGCGACAGAAACCGATTTGGGCGGCGAGAACGTGAAGTCGTAAAAAATCCGGCGATTGGTCGCGTTACCCCCGGCCTTGTCCATCCGCATGGTATTCAGGCGTGGCGTCAATGTGTCGCCCGAAGCCGGATGCAGGTTCTCGCAAAGACGCAGAAATGCTTCCGCACCGACCTTGCCAGACAGACCGAGCCGTTCCGCACCCGATCCGAACCATTGGCCTGTCACCCGCTGCCCTTCATCGTAATAATCACCCACGCAAAGATGTTCCTCAAAGTATTCCTTTGCATTCGTCAATTTGTATTGCGTTTTGGCCGTAACCACGAAGGACAGTCTGCCAAAACCCCGTTTTCACTTTGTTCATAAAATGAACAAAGTGGTTAAAAAAAGCTGGTTTACTGGCGGCATGAAAATAAACCAGTTCATGCCTCCGACGCTGAAGCCGGGCGAACAACTGTGGGGAATTTATTTCACCGACCGGGAATACGCCCGCGTCATGGGCGATCCATTGCGCGCGGTTGTCGCAGCGCCAGCTAAAATCGCCGCCGAAGAAGCCGCCACCCGGCTTGGCTTGGATGCTCCCTGGGCACATCCCCTCACAGCCGAACAAACCAAATCCATCCGGGAGTCAGCAACACGGCCCCCGGAACCACCCCGTATCACCATGCAACCCACCACCGCCGAATTACGCACTGCCATCGAAGTTTTGAAAGTGCTCGACCAACGGCTCAATGACCACGCCGCGCACTCCGTGATACAACTGCCAAACACGGATTTGGGCGACCAATATGCCGAGCAGATTGAAGCCCGAACCATCGAGCAAACCAGTCACATCGAGAAAGTCTCCATGCAGTTGCAAAACTGGCGGGATGAACTGCTCCAACAGCGGAAACAGCAAGTGGCTCAAGCAGTATGAGAATGAACCTTTTTTCAAACGTAAGCTTTACCCCTTCCAAGGGGAAGGATTCTGCGCTAACCGCGCCGTGGGCGGTTGCTATTCGCGTGCAAATCGGCCCGCGAACATTGGCGCTAATCGCAATGCTAACCATTTGCTAACTCAAATGCTAACCCGTTTGGCTGCATCGTCCACTAACCATTTTGCTATCGCCACGCTAATCGCGTAATGAACCTCGATGCTATTCCGCCTGATGCACTGGACCGCTTTCGCCATGCTGCGGCATTGCTAACCCAAAACGCCAACGCGCGTGCTTCGCGGTTGCTAACCCTCAAGGAAGACATTGCCACGCTCCGAAACCACGGCGTTTCCTACCGCTCCATTAGCGATTTGCTAACCCAAAATGGCATTCCCACATCCGATGTTTCCGTGATGAAATTCTGCCACCGCTATTTGAATGAAAAACGCCCGCGCAAATCATCCGCTAACCGCCGTCCGGCGAATCATGCTAACCGTGCCAACTCGTCAAAAACCGCGCCGGTTGCCCCGGCCAGAGTCACGCCACCACCCGCGCCGGCCACAAACCCAAAACCCGCGCCCACGCCGGCGGAAACGTCTGCCTTCACGTCGCGCGGGCCTCGCATTGCCAAAGTTGAACAACTGCCACCAGGAGAAACAATATGACTAAACGCCTTGATTTAATTTTTAACGGCAAGGGAGGTGTCGGTAAAAGTTTCTTTGCCGTCAACTTCGTCCAATACCTAAAAGACAAAAATGTCCAGTTCGCCGCCTGCGACTGCGACAACGAAAATTCCACGTTGAAACGCTTTCACGGCGATGACGTGCAGTTTTTGGATCTGTCCCATCCGCGCGGACTGGACACCATGATTCGGGCGCTGGACAAAACCGATCTCGTGGTCGTGGACTGCCGCGCCGCATCCACCGAAGTGTTTTTCAATTATTTCGACGAGATTGATTTGCCGCTGACACTCAAAAACTTGTCCACCGCGCTGACGCTCATCATGCCGATCAATCAGGAGGCTGACAGCATTGACCAGCTTAACCGCATCACCGACAAACTCAAAAACGTGTGTTCCTACGTTGTGCTGCGGAACACTGTTCACAGCGATAGTTTCCCTCTTTTTGAAAACACGGTCATCCGCAAGCGGTTGCTGAAGGAGCTTGGCGCAAAGGAAATCACCATGTCCAAATTGCAACCCTGGCTCGTGGAGGAATTGAGCCACCACAATCTCACCATCACTGCGGCTGTGGCCGACGGCCATTTGCATTTGCTGGACCGTCAGCGGCTGCAAACGTGGCAGCGAAAATTTTACGCCCAAATCGAATCCGTCGCCGACCTGTTGCTGTCAGGGAAACCATGAGCACGCCCGACCAGACAACGCCGCCTGATTTTGACGAGGATTTTTTGCAGGCCATCGCCAAATGGAAGGAGCAGCACAAAGTCAGGGACGACGACACCGTTTGGCTTTTGCTCGATTTGTTTCGGATTCATCAAAACCATTGGGATGAAATCCGCCACCGACAGATGCCCTCGCTTGATGAATTTGAAAATGACATCGCGGCTTTGACCGAAGCCACAAGGATTTTGAAGGAGCGGGCAGCGAAAGAAATCCGTGTGGTGGAACTGCCAACTGCAACTATTGCCGCCTTCACCGCCGCCATCGCCGGTTTTATTATCGGAAAGTTTTTATGAACCTCGATTTCATCCCACTCCCCCCGGTTCATCTTCCGGCCTGGTCCAAATCATTGCGCGTCTTCGCGCTTGGATACGCCCTTTTGCTGGCAATCATCACCGCGCGGCTGTTGTTGTTACGCAATCGCCATGTCGCCCGACTTGGCGGCCTGACTTGGAAACGCAGTCAATTCTGCCGTGGCTGGCTCATCACCGGCGACACCGGCTCCGGCAAAACATCTTCGGGCATCAATCAACTGGCGCATCAGGTTTTTCAAAACGAGGACAAATGGGGCGGACTGTGCATTGATGAAAAAGGCGTCTATTGGGAAACGCTTTCAGCAATGGCGCGGCACTACGAGCGCGAAAACGATCTCATTCATCTAAAAATTCAGGCCGACGGCCAAAACGAACAGCCATTGCATCGGTTCAATCTCACCGGCGACCGCAGCATCCCGTTCACGACGTATGCAAAATTTGTGGTGGACACGGCCACCAGCCTCGGCCAGGGCGGGGACAAGGGCTTTTTCAAAAATCAGGCGCAGACGCACATCGCTTATGCGTTGGAATTGCTCGCCGAATTGCAACGGCCAGTGACCTTATCCGGCGCGCTGGACGTGCTTTCCAGCAAACCGAAGCTGGACGAGGAATTGGAATTTCTGAACAAACTCCCTTTGCAGACACCGCGCCGTTATGCCCTGAATTACCATTTCAAAAATCGTTTCCTCGACCAGCCGGCGGAACAGCTTGGCGGCGTCCGCGAAACCATCGGCAATTATCTGCAATACTTCCTGACGCCCGAAGTGGCGGAAATCTTCTGCGTTGAGGAAAGCACGTTCGATTTTTCGGCGATTGACACCGGCAAAATCATCCTCGTCACCATGCCGCAGAAATTCCAGACCGAGCGACGGTATGTGAACACGTTTTTGAAACTGCTTTTTTACCATCATGCGTTGCGCCGGTTTGACCAGCCCAAGACGCGACGCGGCAAAAATAATTTGCTCATCCTATGGGCGGACGAGGCGCAGCGGTTTATGACGGCCAGCGAAGACGGCACGAGCGATTACAATTGCGTGGACGTGATCCGCGAAGCGGGCGCCACCATCGTTGCCGCCGCCCAATCCACTACCTCGCTTATCCCGCCGCTTGGCAATGACAAATCCAAAGTGCTGACGTTAAATCTTCGCAACCGGATGATTTTTCGTTCCGCCGATGAAGCGGATGCCGTTCAAGCCGCTGACTTCCTTGGCAAGAAACAGGTGGTCAAGCGTTCGTGGGGTTCAAGTGCGGGAAAACGGAACGTGAATTATTCCGAAACCGAGGAACACAAAATTAAATCCTACAAACTTCGCAAACTCCGCGACCACGAATGCGTTCTTGTTCATTGCGAGCGGGGATTTCATCAGGTGACGCTGCCTCCCTTGGAGGCTGACGGAACGGTTTCCAAATGGTTCAGTTTTTGGAGAAAATTATTCTGAATAATCCCGCTGACGGTTTAAGGCAGGTTTCCTCCCCACAAATTCAAAACCATTTCTCGCTGCGGCGTGAACGGACATTTGGCCTTCGGCGTTTTGTGTGCCGCGTCCCGTTTCCGCAATGCCAGTTGTGATCCCGTCATCAAAACATTTTTGCCGAGTTGCTCGGTCAATTGCTCCGCCGCCTCGTCCAGTGCGCCCCAGCGTTCTGCATCCGTCTTGCCCCAAAGCGTCGGCTGCGTGTCGAGGCGCTCAAGATTAAACATCGCAATCCGAATCTGGCGCACTGGCCTGAAAGCATTCTGCATACATTCACGAAACATCGCCTCCAGCGTGGTGTTGATGACCGAGTTCAGGAATTGCGGATGTTGATACCGGTGACTCGTGCCGACTTCCGTAAAATCATTGAACCGGACTGCCAAACTGATTTCTCTGGCCTGCATTTGCTCCCGCCTCAATTGACCGACGATACGGATGGACTCGCTCAAGGTGAACATCAAGGCGGCTTCGTAATCGTGTTCGTCTTGCGGCAACGTGGTGCTGCTGGAAATGGTGGTGCGGTCTTTGACTTCCAGAATCAATGGCTCGTTCCATTGGCCGTTTGCAAACAGCCACAATTGCTGGCCCCAGATGCCGAATTTTTGCCGGAGCAGCATGGACGGCAACTTGGCGACGTGATCGAAAGTGAAGGCACCAAACGCCGCCAGCGACCGTTGCCGATTCTTGCCAATGCCGGACAGTTCGCGCACGGGCCGGTCTTTCAGAAATTCCTTTTCCTGACTTTGAGGAACTTCCATGAATCCGGGCTTGGCCACGTCAGTGGAAAGTTTGGCGAGCTTGGCGGAGTTCGCCAATCCGCCTGACACCGGCAAGCCGACTTCTTTGCGGATTCGTTCGCCGATGCCCTTCATGTAATTCAGCGGGGTGGTGTCCCGCCAGACGTGCTGACTCATCGTGGACAAATCCAGAAAGCCCTCGTCAATGGACATCGGCACGATGACCGGTGCGTATTCCTCCAAAATCTTGAACATGGCCAGCGACAGACGACGGTATTCGTCGTAATGCGGTGGACAGAGGACGCCTCTTGGACAAAGACGTTTGGCTTCAAAACACGCCATGCCCGTGCTGATGCCGAATTTCTTGGCGATTCGGTTGGCGGCAATGACGATGCCATCGCCTTTGCGACCGCCGCCGACCCAGACCGGACGTTCCTGCAATTTTGGATTGAGGGCGATTTCGCAGCTTGCAAAAAAGCTGTCGCCATCAACGTGCAGGATGCGGTTGGCCGGTCTCATGTCGCACCGCCCACTTTATTTTGCCAGCCGCTTTTCCCAAGCAAACAAGTTGAAAATAGTTATTCACAGGGACAGCCAATGTCCTACCTACGCCGTTACGCTCCGGGGCATAAAAATGAATTGCATAATCAACACGACCAGAATCCCCAACCGCTTCGCCAAACGCACGGGCAATAAATGTGACCGACGCTGGAAACATTTGCAGCAGCGTCTTCGCTGTATAATAAACGGTTTGAAATTCACGAAAAATCTCGACTCGCATCGGAAATGGGCGGATTCTGCAAGCAAAACGGAAAGTCCGAGTTTCAAAATGCCATGTTGTTTCGGCTGGTTTTTTGAACTCGTGAAATATCAGGAAAATGAGTTAACTATGTATATTTGTGATTAACGGAAAACACGCTCTATGAAACTTACCAAAGTCCATGTCCGCGAATTTAAGTCCATTCGCGATTCAAACGAATTTGAGATTGGAAATGTTACCTCCTTGGTCGGGAAAAATGAGGCGGGGAAAACAGCTATTTTGCAAGCCTTGTATAGACTCAATCCAATCGTTCCTGAACACGCAAAGTTTGATGTCACAGAAGACTACCCTCGTGCGGAGGTGGAAGAATACCAAGTTGCAATCGAACAGAAAAAGCGGTCGCACGCATCACCGATTACCGCTTTTTTTACGTTGGAGCGTGAGGAAATGGCTCCCGCAGAGCAAGAATTTGGTAAAAATGTTTTCTCGACAAATTTGATTGAGTTATCCCGAAGTTACGGAGGCGATAGTCTTTATGTCCTTGTCAATGTTGATGAACAAATAGCCGTAAAAACGCTGGTGGAAAAAGCGGGGTTGCCGACCGATTCTGCAAACAATCAACCAACGCTAAAGGCATTACTAGCTTTGCTTGAGCAACGGGCAAAAGAGCAACTCGCACAACAGACTGCTGCACAAAACAGCGCAAATGCCATCACGGACCCACAAGCCAAAGCAAAGGCACTGGATGAAGCAAACAAGTTGGTCGAATCACAAGCCGCAAAGCAGTTACGCGCAAAACTTCCACCCTTAATTGAAAGTGGTTTGGGCCTTCATCTTTGGCGAACATACTTATCCAAATCTTTTCCTAAATTCTTATATTTCGACGAATACTATCAAATGGAAGGGCAAGCTAACATTCAGCGCCTTAAAATCCGACAGGCAAACAACCAAGTGCTTGATTCAGATCGTCCCTTGCTTGGCTTGATTGACCTAGCGAGACTTAATTTGGATCAACTAATGTCGCCACAGAATACGCAAGCGTTAATAAATAAACTTGAAGGTGCATCAAACTATTTGTCAAAGCAGATATTCAAGTATTGGTCACAGAATCAGCATATTTCTGTTAAATTCGATATTCGCCCCGGATTGCCGGGCGATCCAGAAAATATGCGAGACGGCATGAATCTTTGGGGTTTCGTATTTGATTCTGCGCACGAGGTTACAATCCGGCTCGGCACTCGGTCGCGTGGGTTTATTTGGTTTTTTTCTTTTCTCGCATGGTTTTCACAACACCGAAAGAGCCAGCAGCCGCTTATTCTTCTTTTGGACGAGCCGGGGCTATTCCTCCACGCGAGCGCGCAAGGCGACCTTTTGAAATATATTGAACAAGAATTAAAACCGCACCATCAGGTCATTTATACAACTCATTCTCCATTCATGATTGACCCGCGTCACTGGGAGCGCGCGCGGATTGTCCGTGACAGAAATATGGAGATTCAGGATGGAGATGGGCCGCTTCCGCCAGATCAAGCCGGAACAAAGGTGTTGTCCGATATTCTTGAGGCTGATGAGGGCAGCCTCTTTCCCTTACAAGGAGCATTGGCGTATGATATAACGCAAACGCTTTTTATTGGGACTAATACGCTTATTGTTGAAGGGGTATCTGATATGATTTACATAGATACCGTGACATTGCTGCTTGAACGAGCCAGTCGCACCGGCCTCAACACAAAATGGACGCTTTCGCCTGTAGGTGGCTCTGATAAAGTTTCCACTTTCGTTGCATTGTTTCGTTCACAAAAAGGATTGAACATCGTGACGTTGATTGATCTTCAAAAGAAGGACGAGCAGAAAATCGAAAACCTTTTCAAGAAGAAACTTTTGCAGAAGCGTCAAGTTTTGACATTTGCTAATTTTACTAAAACAGTGGAGGCAGATGTCGAGGATATGTTTGATGTGCCGTTTTATATCGAATTGGTTAACTCCGAATATAAAACAGAATTATCCAAGCCAATTACCGAGTCAGACCTTCCACAACATCCCCGCGTATTAGTTCGGCTTGAAAAATATTTTGAAGGAAATCCGTTGAAGGCAGGCGCACAATTCAATCATTATCGGCCAGCTCGCTTTTTTGCCGAACACGCTGATGATCTCGCGGTGAAGTTATCACCAAATACACTTCAACGATTCGAGGATGCTTTCAAGACGATAAATGGACTTTTGTAATATCGTTGGCTGAATGAATTGTCATTAAAAGCAGGTTTTCACATTACCATCGTTCGCGTGCAAAGCTGCGCTGTTGGTTGCAGATAAATTGCGATAATTCTTTCGGGTTGGACGGCCTTTGTTCTTACGTTCAAGCTAATCGTGTGAATTATGTGTGGTCGTTATTCCAACGCAAAGGATTTGTCCGAGCTAATTAAGCTGGTGGATTCCGTCATGCGCGTGGCTTTCTTTGGGCCGCGCTACAATATCGCGCCGACGCAGATGGCTCCGGTGATCTTCATGGAAAACAAAAAAGCGGTGATGAAATTGATGCGCTGGGGTTTGATTCCGTCCTGGGCGAAGGACGAGACCACGGGGAATGCGCTCATCAATGCGCGGGCCGAAACGCTCAATACCCGTCAGGCATTTCAAAAGGCGTTTCAGCAACGTCGTTGTCTGGTTCCGGCTGACGGATTTTACGAGTGGCAGGAAAGGGAAGGAAAACGACAGCCTTTTCGGATCATGCTAAAAAGCGGCGAACCGTTTTGTTTTGCCGGGTTGTGGGAACGGTGGATTAAGCCGCCATCGCCAGGCCAACCGGACACCGATTTGGAGGAAGCACCGCCCAGCCAGACCGTCGAATCCTTCACCATCATCACGACGCAAGCCAACAAGACGATTGCCCCGTTGCATCATCGAATGCCAGTAATGGTGCAACCGGCGCATTATCGTTGGTGGTTGGAAAACAAAACCGGCAGCGAATTGTTTCAATCAGCGTTAAACAGCCCGCTGCAAGAACCATTGAAAATTTACCCTGTCAGCAATCTCGTCAACAGTCCGAAGACAGATGATCCGCGATGTGTTGAACCGGCGCAAATTGACCGTGATATGTTTGAAAAGCCTTGGTGGGGAGATTGAGGATTTTGTGATGCTGACAAAATTTTTCAAATACAAAAAGTTGGAGGAACCGAACACTGATGCGTTGCAAGTCGGCTCGCGAACTGTGCCACTTTTGATGGTTCATCATCCGCGAGCGCGTCGCTACCTGCTACGCCTGCGTTCCGATGGCACGGTGAGAGTGACCATTCCACGCAGAGGAAGCATTTCAGCAGCCAAGGATTTCGTTTCACGAAACATTGGCTGGCTGGAGCAGCAATTTCAACGTCTGGCAGTTCGGCCAAAAATTCCTGACACTTGGAATCTGGGAACGGAGATTCTTTTTCGGGGAGAGTTGGTTCGCATTGAACCTGACGCTGACGGCTCAATTCGTTTCGGCACCGAACGGATGAATGTTTCCGATGCACACACTGACTTGCGGCCAGCGATCCAAAAACACCTTCGCGCTCTTGCGTCCAAGGAACTGCCGCTGCGCGTCATGGAATTGACGGCACTGCATCGAGTGAATATGTCCCGCGTCACCGTGAGGAATCAAAAATCTCGCTGGGGTTCGTGTTCACGGCGCGGAACCATCTCGCTCAATTGGCGATTGATTCAGTCACCCGGTTTTGTGCGCGACTACATCATCCTGCATGAATTGGCGCATCGGCGACAAATGAACCACTCGGAAAAATTCTGGCAGGAAGTGGAGCGCTTGTTTCCTGATTATTTGCAGGCCGAGCGATGGCTGAAGCAGCACTCGAATTTATTGCGTTAGGGTTTTGCCCTACGCCCGAACCGATTCTTGTCCTTTCGTTCCGTTCGCATCAACATATTGCCAGTGCAACCGAACAAACTCGAAACCCTAGACGACCTGCTCGCACAGGCCGAGCATTACGCCGGGTTTTGTATGCGCAACAGCGGAAAAATGTCGCCCACGCTTTTTCTAATTGGCGCGGACGGTCCGCTCATGTTCGTCCCGGCTTCGTTGGTGGATGCCAACGAGAAGGATGATTTCGCCACTACCGCCCGGCTTGTGTGCATCGCCCATGCTGCCACGGTTTCCGTTATGGCGCTTGAAGCCTGGATGAAGTCCGCCACACCCGGCGAGAAAATGGACATGACCGAACCGCCGTCTGAGGCGTTTGACCGTCAGGAAGTGATCGTCCTCATGGGTGAGTCGCACAGCGGCCAGAAACAAAAATTCCTGCCCATCATCCGCAGCGGCAACGGAAAGTATTTCAACCTCGGCGAAACCACTGTTCCCGGCATGGACAAAATGGAAGGCCGCTTCGCGCGAATTCTCCCGCCTAAAGTGGCCGACGACCAGATGCAGCTGCTTGCGCAAACCATGTTGAAAGTCAAAGGCGTCAAAACCGCAAAGCCCATCGGAACTGTCCGACTTCCGCGCTCGCGCCGCTAATCGCCCATTGCCATTTTGGTTTTAATTGGCGAATCGAGTTGTTAGATTTCCTTTCGTGTTCCAAGAGACGATAACCCGCTACCATGCAAAATACTTTGCACACGCTCTGACGAGGCGTTGTCCATCCGACAGCGTTCAGAAGCTCGCAGCGTCTCTGGCTGACGCCCAGGTTGATCTAAATCCCCACCAGATTGACGCTGCGCTCTTTGCTTTTCGTTCGCCGCTTTCCAAGGGGGCAATTCTTGCCGATGAAGTCGGCTTGGGAAAAACTATTGAGGCTGGAATTTTGCTTTCACAGAGATGGGCGGAGCGAAAACGGAAATTGCTCATTATTGTCCCCGCCAATTTACGCAAGCAATGGAATCAGGAATTGTCCGACAAGTTTTTCCTGCCATCCGTCATCCTCGAAACGCGCACATTCAACGAACAAATCAAAAAGGGCAATCTAAACCCGTTTGAACGTGATGAAATTGTCATTTGCTCCTATCACTTCGCCCGCAGCAAGGACGTTTATATCCAGCAGGTGAAATGGAATCTCGTCGTCATTGATGAAGCGCACCGGCTCCGAAATGTTTACAAGCCGACCAATCGCATCGCCAACGCCATCAAAAACGCCGTCGCGCCGTTCCCCAAAATTCTGCTCACCGCGACACCGCTGCAAAATTCGCTTTTGGAATTATTCGGGCTGGTTAGCGTCATTGACGATTACACGTTCGGCGATTTGAAAAGTTTCAAATCTCAATTTACCAACCTGACCAGCCAGAAGGATCACGCCGACCTGAAAGCGAGGTTGAAGCCGATTTGCCAGCGCACCTTGCGCCGCCAAGTGCTCGAATACGTTCCCTACACCAATCGAAAGGCCATCGTGCAGGAATTTCATCCGTCGGCGGAGGAACAGAAATTATACGACCTTGTTTCCGATTATTTGCAGCGGCCCAACTTGTTCGCGTTGCCCGCCGGCCAGCGGCAATTGATGACGCTGATTTTGCGCAAATTGCTCGCGTCATCCACCTTCGCCATTTCCGGCACGTTGGGCGCGCTTTCCACAAAACTTGAAACCATCGCCGCCGAGCAGACTCCAGCGGAGATCAAGCCGGAAGAAGTCGCGCCCGACTTTGAAACGATTGACGAAACCGAGGAAGAGTGGACGGAGGATGAAACGACGCCGGATGAAAAGCGCCGTTACACGCCCGAAGAATTGCAGCAAATGGGCGACGAGGTGACCGACCTGAAAAATTTCCAGTCGCTTGCCCAATCCATCATCAAAAATTCCAAAGGGGAAGTATTGCTCGCCGCATTGAAACGCGGTTTCGCCGCCGCGATTGAAAAAGGCGCGCAAAAGAAGGCCATCATTTTCACCGAGTCCAGACGCACGCAAGAGTATTTGCGCGTTTTGCTGGAAAACACCGAATACGCCGGGAAAATTGTTTTATTCAACGGCACGAACACCGATCCGAAGTCGAAAGAGATTTTTCGCGCCTGGCTTGAAAAGCACAAGGACACAGACCGCATCACCGGCTCGCCCACCGCCGATATGCGCGCCGCGCTTGTGGATTATTTCCGGGACGAGGCCGTCGTCATGGTCGCCACGGAAGCCGCCGCCGAGGGCATCAATCTTCAATTTTGCTCGCTGGTGGTGAACTACGATTTGCCGTGGAACCCCCAGCGAATTGAGCAGCGCATCGGGCGCTGCCATCGTTACGGCCAGAAATGCGACGTGGTGGTGGTGAATTTCTTGAACAAGGCCAACGCCGCCGACCAGCGCGTTTATCAGTTGCTTGATGAAAAATTCAAATTGTTCGACGGCGTATTTGGCGCGAGCGATGAAGTGCTTGGAGCAATTGAATCCGGCGTGGATTTTGAAAAGCGCATCGTCCAGATTTATCAGACCTGCCGCACGCCGGAGCAGATCGAATTCAATTTCAATGCGCTGCAAAAAGAGCTTGAGGAACAGATTGACGAAAAGATGCAGCAGACCCGGCAAAAGTTGCTCGAAAATTTTGACGTGGAAGTCCACGAAAAACTGAAAATCAGCGACCGGGAAAGCAGCGATTATCTCACCAAGTTCGACAACTGGCTCTGGCAACTCACCCGCTACTACTTGAAACCGTTTGCCCAATTTGAGGACGGCCAGAACGCCTTTGTGCTGACGCACAATCCGTTCCCGGATGAAATTATCCATCCCGGCCCATACCGCAGCGGGAAAAATGTGGAGGACGCCAACCTGTATCGTGTCGGCCATCCGCTCGCCCAGCGGATCATCCACCATTGCAAAGCGCTCGCCAGCGTCCCTGGCGAAATCGTTTTCAAATACACCAGCACGGGAAAAACCATTTCAATCCTTGAACCGCTTGTCGGCAAAAGCGGCTGGTTGTGCCTGACCAGCCTGACAATTTCATCATTCGATACCGAAGACTGGCTGTTGTTTGCCGGCATCACGGATGACGGCCAAGAACTTCATCCCGACGAGTGCCAGCGTTTGTTTTCGCTGCCCGCTACGGAATCGCCGCAACTGAATTTAGCGCAGGACGACTCGGTGCAAGCGAGGATGGACGCCCAATTGAGCCAGCGGCAACAGGCCGTGCTGACCGGGTTGAGTGAAAAGAACGCCGTGTTTTTTGAGCAGGAAATGGAGAAATTGGAGGGCTGGGCTGGCGACATCAAAGAAAGCCTTGAGCATGAGTTGAAAGACCTCGACCGCGAAATCAAGGACACCAAACGCGAGGCGCAATTGGCCGCAAGTTTGGAATCAAAAGTGGCGCTGCATAAACGCATCAAGGAACTTGAATTGCGCCGCGCCGAGAAGCGCCGGGGATTATTTGAAGCCCAGGACGCGGTGGACACCCGCAAGGATTCCTTGCTAACGGAAATCGAATCCCGATTGAAACAGTCGCTTCAGAAAGAAATTCTGTTTTCAATCCGCTGGCGGCTTGAGTGAATTGACTTTGTGTTTATGGACGACGCTTTCATTGACAATGCTGGCTTTGACCCGGTTGAGTTTGAATTGGCGAACGGGAACAGGGTCAAAATTGCCTTCGCCAAGTTTTGGGAACGGCTGACAGATTTGGCCCGGCGCGCTGGTGAGCAGCCCGGCCAGTTTTATGCGATCCGGGTTTATTCCAGCGAAGGCGAGCTTTCCAATCAAATGACCGTGCAGTTTGAGTTTCGGGCAAACCATGAATTCGGTCTGGTCGTCGTGCCGCGAATTTGGGAATGGCTGGAATCTCTCACGGAAAATCGGGGACACTTGAAATACGACACGTTCGACGATTTCATCGAAGAATTCGGGGAACAAATTGCTTTGCTGTCGGATTCAGCGGAGGACGCGGTCGAACATTTCCAGCATTTGCCGGAAGTGACCGATCCAGAATCTTTCGACAAGGTGGACGATTCTGTGTTTAATGATCAGAATGAAAACGAACCCGGCACCTGAATGAAGGGGGATTTTTATGGCCGAACCAACCATCATTTGCCCGAAGTGCAAGAATGAGATCAAGCTGACCGAATCGTTGGCGGCTCCGCTCATTGAATCCACGCGTCTTGATTTTGAGAAGCGGTTGGCACAAAAAGACCTCGACGTTGCCGGGCGCGAAAAATCAATTCAAGAACGCGAAGAAGCTCTTTCCAAGTCAAAGGACTCGCTCGAAACCCAAGTGGCAACGAGAGTGCAGCAGGAGCGGGGAAAAATCGCTGTCGAAGAAGCCAAGAAAGCCAAGCTTGCCTTGTCCAATGACATTGAGCAAAAAACAAAAGAGGTTGCCGACCTTCAGGAAATTCTAAAGCAAAAGGACGCGAAACTAACGGAAGCCCAAAAAACCCAAGCCGATTTGCTAAAACAAAAACGCGAACTTGACGACGCCAAACGCGAACTCGACCTGACCGTTGAAAAAAGAATTGCCGAAGGTTTGACGGCCACCCGCCAACAGGCGCGGAAGGAAGCGGAAGACGAATTGAAGCTAAAAGTTTCCGAAAAGGAACAGACAATTTCTTCGATGCAGAAGCAGATTGAAGACTTGAAACGCCGCGCCGAGCAAGGCTCGCAGCAGCTTCAAGGCGAAGTGCAGGAATTGGAACTTGAGACGTTGTTACGCGCCAGATTCCCGCACGACAACATTGAGCCAGTTCCCAAAGGCGAATTCGGCGGCGACGCCTTGCAGCGTGTGCATAATCCGCTCGGTCAACCTTGCGGCACAATTCTTTGGGAATCAAAACGCACAAAAAATTGGAGTGACAGTTGGCTTGCAAAACTACGCGACGATCAGCGCACGGCGAAAGCAGAGATTGCCGTGCTGGTAAGCCCTGTGCTTCCCAAGGACGTTGAAGCCTTTGACTTGGTCAACGGCATTTGGGTCGCGCATCCGCGCGTTGCGATCCCAGTCGCCATCATGCTCCGGCAGTCCTTGATTGAATTGGCGGTTGCGCGTCAGTCATCCGAAGGCCAGCAGACCAAGTCGGAAATGCTTTATTCGTATCTGACCAGCCCGCGTTTCCGTTTGCGGGTGCAGGCGATTGTTGAAGCCTTTTCCAACATGAAGGAAGACCTCGACAAAGAACGGAAAGTCATCACCAAGCAATGGGCAAAACGCGACGAACAGATTGAGCGCGTCATGCAAGCAACCGTCGGTATGTATGGCGATATGCAGGGAATCGCCGGTAAGACTTTGCAGGAAATTGAAGGGCTGGAAATGAAGGCGTTAGAAGATGCGACACCTGAATTGACTTCCGCAAAATAAATTCAAGCCATGCAAATCACCAAATTAACCATCGCCAATTTTCGCTCGATTGAGTCTGCCGAAATCATCCCTGCAAATTTCAATGTCTTCGTCGGCCAGAACAATCACGGCAAAACCAATCTTTTTGAAGCAGTCGAATGGTTTTACAACGGCGGCGGTGACATGGGGCAGATTCCACATCTCCGCGACCCGGCCAAGGATGTTTCGGTAGAGGTGGAATTTTCTGGAATTCAGGCAGGCATTGAAACCGTCAAGAACGACAAAACCAAAGAGTCATTCCGCAAATTTGCCGATGGCCGCGATGTTATCCGGGTTGTTCGCAGAAAATCCGATGGCAACAAACGCTCGCTTTGGGATGAAGCCAAGAACGAATGGACGGCGAAAAACTTTGCGGGCTTCGACAAAGCGTTCAACGATTGCCTGCCCCGGTTGCAATATGTCGCGACGACCACCCGTCTGGCTGACATTTCCAAATACGGGAAAAAGACACCCATCGGCGAAATGCTTTCCGGCGTTCTCACCGCGATCATGGAGAAAAGCCCGGCTTACCGGGAATTCCGCGCCAAATTCGACGAGGTTTTTGGCAGTGAAACATCCGATGTTCGCATTGAATTAAATGGGCTTGGTGCAAAAGTAAAAGGCCATCTTGAACAGCAATTTCCCGAATGCAGCAAAGTTGCGTTTGGCGTTACCGAACCTGCTTTTGACGACCTACTCAAAAACTTCGAGACATCCATTAACGACGGGATTGAAACCAAGGCCGAAGAAAAGGGCGACGGAATGCAACGCGCCCTGATGCTTGCCATCATCAAAACCTATTCTGATTACCGCCGCGAAAAAGACGAACTTGGCAAGAGCTTCGTTTTCCTTATTGACGAGGCCGAACTCCATTTGCATCCAACCGCGCAACGACAATTGAAAGAGGCATTGTTACTGCTCGCAGAAAACGGCGACCAAGTTTTTGTAAATACTCATTCCTCGGTGCTTATCGCCGACAACCATCCGCACCAAAACTTGTATAAGGTTCAGAAAGTTCAAACGGCGACCAAAATTTTGCCCATCACCGATAAAGACAAACCCCACGTTGTTTATGAATTGCTTGGCGGCAGCCCGTCCGATCTTTTGTTTCCGAACAATTTCATAATCGTTGAAGGCCGGACTGAATGCGAAATGCTTCAACGCGTAATTCGGCGGCACTACCCGGAAACGCCGCGCTTGCAGGTAATCATGGCGAATGGCGACACCGTTAGGCAGTCCAAATCAATGGATGCCATCAATACAGCATTCACGCCGCTTTTCCAGACTCCTGTTTATAAGAAATGCTTGGTTATTCTCTGCGATAAGCCAAATGCGGCTCAAGAGAAGGAATACGCCAAGTTTCGCGCGACCTATCCCGCGATTCAAGATAACGAGCAGATTTTTTTGCTGCCCACGGGGGCGCTTGAAGAAATTTATCCCGCGCCTTGGACAAAAACCGCCGCCGAGGTTGCTGCCATGACACTCACCGAAAAGGCCGAGCTTGGCAAAACAGTCGGCGACGCCATAACCAAAGACCAGTTTGAAAAAAGTTTGCCGGTTGTTTTCGCCGCGATTTCAAAGGCATGGGAAAAGGCACATAAGTAAGAAATCATGGCTGCTAAAATAAAACTGGAACTGACTTGGATCGGCAAGGAAAACCGACCCAAGCTTGAGCCGCGTATTTTGCTGGAAGACCCGGCGAAATCATATCACGCAAAGCATCGCGTGACGGACAACGACATTTTCGACAACAAACTTATTTTTGGCGACAACAATAAATGAAAACTGATGTAGCAGGCCGCGTAAAAAACACTCCTCTTGCAGCGAGCAAGCCATTGCTTCCGCTGTATGAAGCCGTCGTGAATTCCATTCAGGCGATTCAGGAAGCAAAAGAGCAGAACGGACGCATAGGCATCACAATCGTTCGCGACAACAACCACCTCCTTAAAGATTCCGAACCCACGATTGGTGAAATTATTGGATTTGAAGTTCACGACAACGGCATTGGTTTCAACGACCAAAATTATCACGCGTTTGAAACATCTGATACGACCTACAAAGCCAATCGCGGCGGCAAGGGCATTGGCCGCTTTCTCTGGCTTGTGGCGTTTGACCGTGTCGAAGTTGTCAGCCATTTCAAAAGTGATGACAAAATAAAATGCCGTCGCTTTGATTTCATCCCGGAGGGGGACGGTTTCAAGAACATGAAGATTGAAGATTCAACGGAAAAGTCTCGTTCAACAACCGTGCGGCTCATTGAATACCAGTCAAAATTCCAACAGCAATGCCCTAAGAAGCTGGAAACGATTGCCACACATTTGATTGAGCATTGTTTGGAGTTTTTCATTCGTTCTGATTGTCCCCAAGTCGAACTTCGCGACGGCGGCTCTGGCGAAACTTTGAACTTGAACGACCAATTTGTGCAGGAAATGGCCGAACGCTCCAAACGCCAGCGCGTGACGGTTGAAGGCCAGGATTTTCACGTTCTTCATGTCCGCCTGCGCTCGTCACACGTCAGCGACCACCTGCTACATTTTTGCGCTGACAGCCGGGTAGTGAAGTCTGAAAAACTTCTTGGCCGTCTTCCCAATTTGGCGCGACGCCTGCAAGATAAAGGCGGACAGGATTTCGTTTATGCCGCATACGTTGACAGCAAAATACTGGATGATTCCGTGAACGCCCAACGGACGGATTTTTCCATAGACGAAAGCACCGAAGAACTTCTTGTAAAGACGATCACATGGCAGGCAATCCGCGACAGCATTTTTGAAAACTGCCGCACATTCCTAAAGCCATACACCGACCCCGTTCGCGATCAAAAGCAAAAACGCGTTGAACATTTCGTCGCGAGTGACGGAGCCATGTATCGCCCCATCTTGAAATATGTCGCGGATAAAATTGATCTCATTGACCCGGAAACCACAGACGACGCCCTCGACATCAAACTTTATCAGGCGTATCACGACCTTCAGGTGCAGTTGCGCGTTGATGGCACCAAACTTTTGCAGACCGAAGAGGTTAAGGACGAAGAATGGGAAGCCTTTCGCGCCCAGCTTGACGAGTATTTCGACAAGGTCAGCGACATCAATAAATCCGACTTGGCGCGCTACGTTTGCCATCGCAAGGCGGTTTTAGAATTTCTTCAAAAGCAGATCGGGACAAATGATACGGGCAAGTATCGCCGCGAGGAACGCATCCATCAGATTATTTTTCCGTTGCGGAAAACATCAGATGAAGTCTCGTTTGACGGCCATAATCTTTGGCTTTTGAATGAAAACCTTGTTTATCACGCCTTCCTAGCGTCGGATAAGCCGTTGCGAACGAATCCGACGATTAGCACCGAAAGCCCCAAGGAACCTGACATTTTGGTTTTTGACAAGGCGTGTGCCTTTGCCGCCGGAACCGACATCCCATTTTCGGCAGTCACCATCATTGAATTCAAAAGGCCGATGCGAAACGACTACGACGGGGAAGAAAATCCATTCGTTCAAGTTCGCGAATACATCACGGAAATTCGCGAAGGTAAAGCCAGAACGGAAGACGGACGAGACATTCCCATCGGCAAGGATATTCCCTTCCATTGCTACATCGTGTGCGACATCACCGCCAAACTTGAGAAATGGGCATACGATTTTGAACTGACGAAGACCCCCGATAATCAGGGATTCTTTGGCTACAAACGCCAATACAACGCATACGTTGAAGTCATTTCCTACACCAAGATGCTGGCTGACGCCAAAAAACGTAACGCGGTGTTTTTCGATAGGCTCGCGCTGCCAAACCGAATTGGAAAATGAGTAAAAAACAAAAACTGGAACTGACTTGGATCGGCAAAGAAAACCGACCCAAGCTTGAGCCGCGCATTTTGCTGGAAGACCCGGCGAAATCGTATCACGCGAAGCATCGCGTGACTGACGATGATATTTTCGACAACAAACTTATTTTTGGCGATAATTTACTCGCGCTGAAAGCACTTGAGCAGGAATTCACTGGCAAGATTAAGTGCATCTTCATTGACCCGCCTTACAACACGGGCAGCGCGTTCAGCCACTACGATGACGGCGTTGAGCATTCTATCTGGCTGTCGATGATGCGTGATCGTCTTGAACTCCTTCAACGGATGTTGTCAGAAGATGGTTCGATCTGGATTACGATTGATGACAACGAATGCCATTATCTGAAAATCCTCTGCGATGACGTGTTTGGCCGAAGAAATTTTATTGCCAATGCTGTTTGGCAAAAAAGGATTTCCCCAGATAGTGACGCAAAGTTTCTGTCTAGCACACACGACCACATACTAACATTTTCAAAGAACATTGATGCGTGTGCAATGAATAGACTGCCTCGCGGCGAAGAGCAGGATGCCCGCTACCTAAACCCGGACAATGACCCGCGCGGGATTTGGACGAGCAGCGACATCACTCGACGAGAGTATCGAGAACACGACTATTATGCCATTCGTTTGCCTTCAGGCCGTGAAGTGTGGCCAGCGCGAGGCAGAAGTTGGTCAGTGCCGAGGGAATCATTTCAAAAACTCGTGGAAGACAAACGGATTTACTTCGGGCCAAACGGCGATGCAATGCCACGCCGCAAACGCTTCTTGTCCGAAATTCGAGGCGGGCTTGTTCCGACGACTTGGTGGGATGGAGAAGTTGCAAAAAATGAGAACGCAAGGCGAGAACTCAAAGCGTTGTTTCCCGAAGAGGCAGATGTTTTTGCCACGCCCAAGCCCGAAGCTCTTCTTGAGCGTGTATTAACAATCGCAAGTAATCCCGACGATTGGGTTCTCGATTCATTCGGCGGCTCTGGCACAACCGGCGCAGTTGCTCACAAAATGGGACGGCGGTGGATCATGGTTGAATTGGGCGAGCATTGTCACACGCACATCATTCCGCGTATGCAAAAAGTGGTTGATGGCACTGACGCTGGTGGCATCACCGAAGCTGTTGGTTGGAAAGGCGGGGGCGGTTTTCGTTATTTTCATCTTGCGCCATCGCTTTTGAAAACGGACAAGTGGGGAAATCTCGTCATCAACAAGGAATTCAATCCCGATATGCTTTCCGAAGCAGTTTGCAAATTGGAGGGTTACACCTACGCGCCGAGCGATTCACTTTACTGGCAGCACGGCAATTCATCGGAAAAAAGTTTCATTTACGTCACCACGCAACATTTGACCCGCGAGCAATTGACGCAGTTAAACGATGAAGTCGGTTCGAGCCGTTCGTTGCTGGTTTGTTGCGCCTCGTTTCGCGGCAAAGCGGAAAACTATCCGCATCTTGAAATCAAAAAAATCCCAAAGGCGGTGCTTGCGAAATGCGAATGGGGTCACGACGATTACAGCTTGAAAATTGAAAACCTGCCCAAAGCGCCGCCGCCGAAGGGTCAACAGCAGCTTATTTAACTGCAAAATGACGAGCCAAATTACCATGCAAAAAGGGGTTGACACACATAAGCGCTTATGTCAGCTTATGGGCAGCATACCTGCCAAGCCTCTGGTGCAAACCAAGCTCAAATGTGGCGGGTTTTTTATTGCCCGGATGCAGGCGGGGAGGCGGGCATGAAATACACCAAACCGGCGCTGTCATTTGAGCAACAGGCGGATCAACTTTTGAGCCGTGGTTTCGAGGCCGACCGCGCGCGGCTGATTGAGACGTTGAGCCAAGTCAGTTATTACCGGCTGACGGCCTACTGGCATCCGTTCAAACGCACCGACGACACATTCGCGCCCGGCACGTCGCTGGACAAAATTTGGCGGCGTTACACGTTTGACCGGCAATTGCGACTGCTCGTGATGGATGCGATTGAGCGGGTGGAAGTGGCGGTCTTGCGGACATTGATGGTGGAACAGCACGTCCGCAAATATGGGCCGTTCGGCTATCGCGAGGTGAAAAATTTCCGCCCTGAATTTGTGGGTGACGCTCATCGGCGGATGGTAGATGACATTGACCATGAAACGAGCCGCAGCCGCGAGCCGTTCGTGCCGCATTTTCTTACCAAGTATTCCAGCGAACCGGGACTGCCGCTTTGGATGGCGGCAGAAATTGCGAGCTACGGAACGCTGTTCACTTTTTACCGCTTCTTGAATTTGCCGGAGCAGAAACAGCTTGCCAGCCAGCTTGGACTTTCGGCCAACGTATTGCAGAGCTGGTTATTTTGCCTGAATTATATCCGCAATCTTTGCGCGCATCATTCACGGCTTTGGAATCGTGAACTGGCCATCCGACCATTCGTGCCTGACGCAAAGAACAACCCGGAGTGGCACAAGCCCGCCACGCCGGACAACCGGCGCACTTTTGCGGTGCTTACGCTCTTACGCTGGTTACTCCAAAAAATCGCGCCGCAAAGTCATTGGGCAGACCGTTTGCGTGAGTTGCTGAAAAATTATCCTGACATCCCACTGAATTTAGTCGGCTTCCCTGCCGGTTGGGAGACATCACCGATTTGGAGTGAAAAAATAAAATGAACCGACACGTCAACGCCATTGCTGGCCGGTTGAGCTTGCGCCCGCCGCAGCGCGAATCGCTGGAAATTCTCGACCGCATCACGGAAATTGTTCCGCCGAGCAAATCACCGGATGCCGCCGCCGCGCTCGCAATCATCAAATCGGAATTCCCGAAGGTGACGGATTTTGAGCGTGAGTTTCCGTCCATCTGTTTTGCGCTGGCGACCGGCGTTGGCAAAACGCGACTCATGGGCGCGTTTATTTCCTTTCTGCATCTAGCGAAGGGCATCAATAATTTTTTTGTGCTCGCGCCGAATCTCACGATTTACAACAAGCTGATTGCGGACTTCACCCCAAACACGCCGAAGTATGTTTTCAAGGGCATCGCAGAATTCGCCACGGACGCGCCCGAAATCATCACCGGCGACAACTACGATCAGCGCGCCGGTGGATTTGCTGAATTGACCCGCGTTCGCATTAACATTTTCAACATATCAAAAATCAATTCCGAAGTGCGCGGCGGAAATTCTCCCCGCATCAAACGGCTTTCGGAATACATCGGCGAAAGTTATTTCGATTATCTCGCCGGATTGCCCGACCTCGTGATGTTGATGGACGAGTCGCACCGTTACCGGGCGTCAGCGGGAATCCGCGCCATCAATGAATTGAAACCGATGCTTGGCTTGGAATTGACGGCCACGCCGTTCGTTGAAACGGCCAAGGGCGCATTGCCGTTCAAAAACGTCGTTTATGATTATCCATTGGCACGCGCAATGGCCGACGGCTTTGTGAAAGAACCGGCAGTCGTGACGCAGAAAAATTTTGATGCGCGCCAATTCACCCCGACACAGTTGGAGCGGATAAAATTGGAGGACGGAATCCATTTGCACGAAGCCACGAAAGTCGAATTGGAAACCTACGCCCGACAAAATGAATGCCGACAAGTGAAGCCGTTCGTGTTGGTAATCGCCCGTGATACGACGCACGCCAAGGAATTGCTAGACTTGATTCAGTCGGAAAAGTTTTTCGAGGGACGCTACAAAGACCGCGCCATCCAAGTGGATTCCAGCCAGACCGGCGCGCAGGAAGAATTGATGATTGAAAAGCTCCTCAAGGTTGAAGACCCGAACGAGCCGACAGAAATCGTGATTCACGTCAATATGCTCAAAGAGGGCTGGGACGTGAACAATCTTTACACCATCGTTCCGTTGCGCGCCGCCAACGCGCGCATTTTGATTGAGCAATCCATCGGGCGCGGTTTGCGTCTGCCCTACGGTGTCCGCACCGGCGTAACGGCGGTGGATCGTTTGAACATCGTCGCGCACGACAAGTTTCAGGAAATCGTGGACGAAGCGAACAAGCCGGATTCCGCCGTGCGTCTCACCCAGGTCATTCTTGACCCGGCAAAAGATTTGCAGCCGACCAAGACAGTCATCGCGCAGCCGACCATCATGGCGAAGCTGACGGCCACACCCGCGCCAGCCACGCCCGGCGAGAAGCCGAGCAAAGCCGCCGAGCCTTTGTTCCAAACCGAACAGGAACGGAAGATTGCGGAGATCACCGTCAAAGTCATTCAGCAGCACGAGACGTTGCCACAGGTAAATTATTTGCAGAAGGCCGACGTGCAGGCAGCCATCATCAAGGAAGTTGCCGCCACCTACGTTGCTCCGGCGCAAACCGAATTGACGGGCATTGTCATCAAGCCGGACATCGCGGCAATTGTAGCCAAGGCCACCAAACTGGTCATTGACCAGACGATTGATATTCCGCGCATTGTGGTTGTGCCGACCGGCGACGTGACGAGCGGCTTCAATACATTTACGCTGGATTGTTCCTCGATACATTTGCAGCCAGTGAGCCGTGAATTGCTGATTCAACATTTGCGGACGGCCAAGCAGGAGTTTTTACAAAATGTCAGCGGCCAATTGGTCGAAGCGCGGCCAGAAAATTACATCGTGCGGGCATTGATTGATTTTGATGACATTTCCTATGACGACCACGCGGATTTGCTTTACGACTTGGCCGGGCAATTGGTGAAGCACTTGCACAGCTACCTTTCCGCAGAGGACACCATAAACGTCCTGCAATATCACCAGCAACAACTCGCGGCACTCATCCATTCGCAAATGCAGTTGCCGGAACATCGCTGGGAAAAAGCGACCGGCTACAAGGCAACGGTGAGCAAAGGTTTTTCCGCTCTGAAAGAAAATGCCTACACCGCCAACGCCACGGACGACATTAAACCTTTTCGCATGACGGTTTCCGACCCGACGAACATCAAACGCTATGTGTTCGGCGGTTTCAGCAAATGCCTTTACGAGATTCAGAAATTTGACGTGGACACCGAACGCCGCTTTGCGGTGATTCTTGAAGACGACGGCGACGTGTTGAAATGGTTCAAGCCCGCCCGAAACCAATTTCAAATTTATTACAACAAGGATGCCGCTTACGAACCGGATTTCGTGGTTGAGACAAAGAAGCAGCTTTTTCTTTGCGAACCGAAGCGCGCCGACCAGATGCAAAATCCCGAAGTTGTCGCCAAGAAAACCGCCGCCGGCGAATGGTGCAAACACGCAACCGAACACGCGGAGCAGCACGGCGGCAAAAAATGGAGTTACCTGCTCATTCCGCATGATGCCATCACGGGCAACATGACGCTGGAAGGATTGGCATCACGGTTTGCGGTTTCTTAGAATTGCGGCATGAAATTCAGGCTTCGCCCAAACAAGCTTTGCAAAAAATGAAGGCGAATAATTCCATGCCATGAGACTCCAAGCCTACGTCTTCTGCGGCTGTTACGAACATGGCCGGGTCAAGCGTCCGCCGCCCGACCCTGAAATCGTTGACGTGTCCACCAATGGCGACGTTGGTTGTCATCAACCCACGCCAGCCCAATACCAGGCATTCCTGAAGTGGCGCTACCGTGCCTGCCATCATCGGGATGGCTTGATCACGGGCGGTCTGCTTGGCCACCGATTGCCAGTTGAGGTCATGCACAAGGCCATGCTTCCCCACCGCCGCACCTTTCCGCTCTTCGTCCGCAAGGTGCTCGGCTGCAAACCTAAAACCCGATTCTCACCTCTCACTCTCAAACAGGTCGAACAGCTTCAAATCGAACTGGCCCGCATGAAAGAATTTCACCTGTCCGACCACAAGCGCGATAACGAGCTGCGGCATTATCGCGGCCAGATGCGACAACTCGTGCGAGCCGCTCTTAAATTTCAACAGCCCATCGCAATGTAATTCAGTCAAACCTGTCTGCCCGCCGTGACCAACGCGCGGATTGCTGCGCTCCACAGGCTGCCCGTCGCCCCGTCTCCCTCTCGACGACGCCCGTTCCACTCCGCAAAACCGCGCGCTCGTCACGAGCGGCAATGGGTGTTGGCCGCAACAGCGGCGGGCTTCCGTCTGCGGTTCGGCGGCGGCGTTGCGCTCCGCCTTCGTTCCCGCCGTCTCTCCGTCTCCGCTCCACTTTTCCCGCTCACCGACCGCTGACCGAAGCCGCATCAAATGATGGAAAGTTTGCGGCATTACAATATGCCCATATAATCGAACCGTGCTAAAGCTCACAGCCCAAGATTTTCACCGCCGCTACGCGCCTAAAAAGTGCGACCTACGCATCTTTCTGCGAGAACGCGGCGTCGAGGAATCGTCACCATCAGAATTTGAGCAAGTCCTCATGCGTATGGGACAGCGTTACGAAGCAAAACATCTTGCCACATTTCCTGAAGCCATTGATTTGCGGTCATTCGAGTCAGACAAACGGTTAGAACAAACCGTGATACTGGTAAAAAATGGTTGTGCGGTCTTGTATCAGCCGGTCTTGAAAGTTCAAACAACACTCGACGGCGTTGAATGCGAATTTGTTGGCGAGCCTGATTTTCTTTTGCGGGAGAACAATGGTTACATCATCCGCGATGTCAAAATGGCGCGGCGAGTTGACGAGGAACATCATCCAGAAATCTTGTTTCAATTGCAGTTCTACGGCTGGCTTTACGAACAGGTTTTCGGTGCGCCTCCAATCAGGCTCGAAGCCCTGAACGGTCAAGGTGACATTGTTCCGATACCGCTCGACCATCAAGCCGTGCTCGTTGAATTACGGGCGTTGATTGGTCTGAAGCGATTATCGCAAGAGCCATACGAACCCGTTGGGTGGAGCAAATGCGTCAGTTGCGGATTTCGTGATCATTGTTGGCCAAAGGCGATAGCAGCGAAGGATGTTGCTCTCGTCTATGAAATTGACCAAAGCCTTGCTACTGAATTGCATGAACGCGGAGCAGCAAGCATCCCGCAACTGGTGGAACATTTCAATGTGGACAGCTTGAGCGAATTAAAACGCCCGTGGGGAAAGAGATTCCAAAAAGTCGGCAAAAAAGCTGATATGATTTTGCAACGGGCACGCGTGATGTTGTCGGGACGGGAGGTTCTGCTTCATCCGCCAATCATCCCGCGTCATGAACATTATGTCATGTTCGACTTGGAGGGGATGCCCCCGCACTTGGATGAACTCGACAAAATCTATTTGTGGGGAACGCAGGTGTTTGGAAAAGCACACGGCAAGTTCATGCCGGCCGTGTCGGGTTTTGGAGACGATGGCGACCGTGAAGGCTGGAAACAATTCCTGACAAATGCTCAATCCATTTTCCAGCAGTTCGGCGACATTCCGTTCATTCACTGGCATCATTATGAAAAAACTCATCTCGATGATTATGTGGAGCGTTATGGCGATCCCGAAGGAATTGCCGCACGCGTCCGCCGGAATCTGCTCGACCTGCTGCCTATTGCACGGGACAGCGTGTTGCTGCCGTTGTCGAGTTACAGCTTGAAGGAAGTTGAAAAATACGTCGGGTTCAAGCGCAGCCAGACCGAATACGGCGGTTCATGGTCCATTGCCAAATACATCGAAGCGACCGAAACCCGCGATGAAGATTCACGCAACAAATTGGTTGGCGAAATTTTAATTTACAATCAGGAAGACCTGGCAGCGACATGGGCGGTATTTGAATGGCTACAAGCGAAGGCATCTTGATGAACACCTCTGAAACACCACACGCAGGCATATTATGCTTTTTGAAGAGAAGACGCCTGGTGGAAGTCGAAATCGGCGCAAAGCACGAGCTGCGGTCTTGCCAGACAGCAAACAAGTAAGTTCAATTGAGTATGCTTCTTTATCACCTTTGCATCGAGCGATTCCGAGGAATCCAAACACTCGACTGGCACGTTGGCGGGCGGATCGTTTGTTTGGTAGGACCGGGAGACTCCACCAAGACCGCAGTTTTAGACGCGATTGAAATCGTTCTGTTTCCCCGTCCGTTTTTTCAATTCACAGATGCTGATTTTTTTAATGGCGATATTTCAAATCCGCTCCGCATTGAAGCGACCGTCGGCGACTTGCCGCCAGACCTGATCAAAGAGGAGAAGTTTGGGCTGTGGAAACGTGGTTACGACGGACAGATTAGAGACGAACCATTAGCTGGCTGTCAGGACGTTCTCACTCTTCGTTTGACGGTTGATCCGAATCTCGAACCAACATGGGAGATTATCAAAGATGCAATGGGTGAACCGAAGCTAATTTCTGCCAAAGACAGGGAAAAGCTGGGCATGGTGCGCTTGGGTGATGAAATCGAACGTCATCTCACCTGGGCACGTGGGTCGGCTTTGAATCGCCTGACTGAAGACCACGATGCGACTGGCAAGATGTTTGTTACCGCAGCAAGAGAGGCGCGGAAGACTGTGGCTGCGGCTGAACTGGCCGAGTTGAACAAAGCGGCCAAGCAAGCAAGTGAGGCAGCCTCGTTGTTTGGCGCAAATATCGGCGATACTAAGGCTGGCCTTGATCCCATTGCATTGTCACTTGGCAGTTCCGCTCTTGGGTTGCAGACAGGCGCAATTCCCGTGAGACAATATGGTCTCGGAACACGGCGTCTGGCCGCGCTGGCGATACAACAGCAAGGCGCTGGAAAGAATCAAATTCTTCTGACCGACGAGATTGAACACGCCCTCGAACCACACCGGATACGCCACCTCTTGAAATTATTCGTGACGGCTGGCGGAGCGGAAGAACGAAGCACCGGACAAGTTATCTTTTCCACCCACTCGCCCACGCCAATCATGGCACTTGGCGCGAGCAAACTTCGCATCGTGCGTTCCACGAATGGGAAAACAACCATAACTCCTGTTCCAACGAGTTTGCAAGCGGTCGTCCGATCCCAAAGCCTCGCTTTCTTGGCGCGCAAGGTGATTGTTTGTGAAGGAAAAACAGAAGAAGCCGTCGTTCGCAGTTTGGAATCAGTTTGGGGGGAACGGCATCAGCATAAGTCTTACGCATTACTCGGGGTCGTGCCCGTCGTGTCCAGCACCGGAGGTGGTTCGAACGCTCATCCAGCAGCACAAAGTCTCCGGTCGCTAAATTTCAATACGGCTTTGTTCTGTGACACTGACGTTGCGACAACACCCTCAAGCGCCGAGCTTCGCCAAAATGGCGTTTCGGTGTTTGAGTGGGACGGAAAAATGAGCATTGAGGAGAGAATCGCTCAAGACTTGCCCCTGACAGATTTGCAAAAGCTTTTGATGCTCGTGTTTGAAACCAAAGACGACGACGGGAAAAGAAGTTTGCTACAGAGTCTTGCCGACCGCGCCAAGAAACCGGAAGCCGCGACCGTCGGTTCAAATTTGCAGTTGTGGCTGCAAGGCGGTCTGTCAGAGCCAGATTTGCGATTGGCCTTGGGGAAATGTTCAAAGGCTGATGGGTGGTTCAAGAATCTCAACGATGGCCAATTGCTCGGAAAGGTGATTGGCGAAACCTTGCCAAAAATTCCTAACAGCAGCTTGGCTAAAACATTGAACGGACTCGAAGCTTGGATTTATGGCTGAGTCCCTGGCAGTCCAACTAGCGAACCACAAATGCGCCTCAGTGGTCGCGCCTGCCGGTTGTGGAAAAACCTATCTGATTTCCGAGTCAGTCTCACATACCAAGGGTTGCCAACTCGTCCTTACGCACAGCCATGCGGGCAAAAGTGCAATCACAACACGCATGCGTGACATGCGCATTCCAGTGGACCGCTACCGCGTGGAGACTCTCGACTCCCTGGCGCTGAATTACGCGCGGGCCTTTCCAAAGCTGGGGGAAGTGACGAAGGAATCACTGGAGTCTTTCAATTGGCCAGCGATTTGCCGAGGTGCAGCCAAAGCACTCGGAAAGACGCCTGTGCAGAATGTTATCCAAGCCACCTACACAGGCATCTTTGTGGATGAGTATCAAGACTGCGACAAACCACAGCATGAGCTTGTTGTTTCCCTTGCGCAGCTTTTGCCGTGCAGGATTTTAGGTGATCCGTTACAGGCGGTTTTTAGACCACTGCATAAAGGAGAAGCCCTTTCGTGGCCGGACGCAATCAGTGCGTTCCCCCAAATCGGAACTCTTTCGACACCGCACCGGTGGAAGAATTGCAATCCCATTCTTGGTGAGTGGCTGCTGCATGTTCGGCAAAGCATCGAAAAAGGCGACAGTGTTCCACTCCGCAATCATGGTGTTCCCGGATTAAGTGTAATCCAAACGAGCGACTACGTTCGCAAATTGACCGAGTGCCACAAGTTTCTTGATCAGGAGGAAGGTCGTATTGTGATCCTGCGGAAGTTCCCGAACGAGTGCCATGCGCTCGCTTCGAGACTTCAAAATCGTTGCGCTGTCTTTGAGGACATTCAATTGGGGGAACTCGAAAAACCAGCGAATGAAATCTTCAGACTCACCGGGCTTGATAGGACGAAAGCTGTAAGTAAATTCGCACATCGGTGGCTCGCAAACATCCCCGGCGCAGTAAAGAATGCTTGCGACCGATTGCTCATAGGAAAAGACCCCAGAACGAAGGACCCGCAAGCAATCGCCATAATCGCAAGGCTCAAGCAGGTGACGGAATCGAATGAACTTCTCGTCGTTGATGAAGCTTTGGCGCAATACGAAAAGTGCAAACCCACCTTCAAAAGTATTGAAGTCTGGAAAGGGTTGCGGAAAGCGATTCAGGCTTACGATCCAAGCGAGAATCTCACTCTGCTACAAACTGTTCAACGCCAGCGGGACACTCTTCGGCGTCTCGGTCGCAAACTGCCAACCCGAAGCATCGCAACCCCGCTTCTTGTAAAAGGTTTGGAATGTGAGCACGCGCTGGTTTTCGATCTCGACACCATCGAATCCAACGAGAGCCTGTATGTGTCGCTGACAAGAGCATCCGCTACGCTCACCTTGCTTACAGAAAATGACTGCATTGCTCCCTTCGTTTGATAATTTGACTCCTCTTGCGGCTCGGCGGCGACGTTACCCTCCGGCTGCGATTCGCTTAACGCTGCCCTCCGCTCTCCGCTTCACTTTTCCCGCTCGCCGACAGCAGACCGAAGCCTGAAAAATTACCATAAGCCAAATTCCAGTGTTGTCATTTTGAATTGTAAGCATTTCCGATCAGCATATCATTTGTTAAGATTTTTCTGGATTTATGCGAATGCTCCAAGACGGCCAAGTGATCCGCGAAACCTACGAAGTGGAACGCTTCTTGGGCGAAGGCGCGTTCGCAGAAGTTTATCGCGTCAAGCATCGCTTCCTTGGGCGGCAGGCCATGAAAGTTTTCAAACGGGTCGGCATGAATCTCGACGAGATTCAGGAAATGCTCGGTGAGGCAATCCTGCTCACACATATCAAACATCCGAACATCGTCAGTGTTTTCAACGCCGACATTTTTGAAACCCCGAATGGGGCTTGCGGATTTTTCACGATGGAGCATGTGCCGGGCGGCAGCCTCGACAAATTCTGGCGCTCGCACGGCGGCCAGTTTGTTCCCATCGAAACCAGCATTGACCTGATAAAGCAGATTTGCCGGGGCATATCGCAGGCGCATCGGGAAAAGCCGCCCATCATACACCGCGACATCAAGCCGCAAAACATCCTTGTCGGATACGAGGCGGACGGTTTGCGAGCGCGCGTAAGCGATTTTGGCCTGGCCAAGACGGTGAACCCACTCACGCTGCTGGCGACCGCCGCCGGCACTCTGGCCTTCAAGCCGCCGGAGGCTTTTTCGGAACACAAAGGCGATTCGTGCGCCGCAGATGTTTGGGCCATCGGCGCAACACTGTATCTGCTGCTGACGGACCGGCTGCCGTTTGAGATGCCGGCAAACGTCAGTTGGGCCAGCAAAAATTTATTCGATAAACCGGTGTCGCCGCCGTCCGAGACAAATCCCGACGTGAATCACGCACTGGACGCCATCGTGATGAAGACACTTGAAAAGAAAGCAGATAACCGTTATCCAACCGCCAGGGAACTTTTGAGTGCATTGGAAAACTGGAAGCCCACAAGTCACGAGTCCGCACAAAAGCCGAAAACACTTTCCAGCGAGCCGTCAAAGTCCGTGCTGGGAATGCCGTCACCGGCAGACGATGGCATTGCGAAAGACATGGTGCAAAAAGCATTAAAGTCGCGGCAGGTGGGCCGGCTTGCCGAAGCAGCCGATCTGATGGAAGAAGCTTTCAACAAATCACCCGAGTTGCGCCAGAAGTATGCCCATCAAGTTAAGCTTTGGCGCTGCGGTATCAGTATGTAACCAAACAAATCATGTCCACCACGGGACAAAGTGAAGCAGCCCAATCTTCGCGCAAACGAGGTTCGTCAGCGTGCCTGCCGCTGATTGACGCTGCCACCAAGGATTTGTTTCGGAAAAATGCTTTCCGCATTACGGGCCTTCCGGTTGATGCTACACCCCGCGAGGAAGCTTGGCACACGGATAAGATCAAGCAGTTGGCGGGGGTTGGGAAAGACCCGCACACACAAGACGCAGCTTTTCCCATTAAACCGCCTCCGGGACTTGATGAGATTCGCGAGGCAATTCAGAACCTAAAAGACCCGGAGAAACGATTGGTTGATGAGTTTTTTTGGTTCTGGCCCGAAGTGTTCGGGCAACGCCAATCCGATCCAGCGATTCAGGCTTTGTCAAAGGGCGACTCTAAAACGGCCATTGAAATTTGGAACGCCAAAGAAAAATCCACCACGGATGGCAGCGTGGCCGCTCACAACTTGGCTTTGGTATATCATATCATCGCCCTCGATTGGGAAAACTATTCTGTCAAGAACGAGGTTGAAGCGGAGCGCCGGCAGAAAATTTCAAAGTATTGGAAAGATGCGTTTAACCGCTGGGAACGTCTCTCAACTGATGAACGATTTTGGGAGAAAGTCACGGCACGGATTCGTCAATTGAATGAACCGAATTTACAACCGGGTTTTGCGCGCCGGATGCGTGCGACGCTGCCGGAAGCCTTGGGTAAGATTAACGCGGAGCTTGCAGTTGTCTTCGCCCAGTTAGGCAAGATCGAAATCGCCCGATTTCATATACGGTTGATGCGCGAAACGCACCAAGGGCAAGACAACGTCGAAAAGATTGCCGAGTTGGTTCTGACACCCGCCCGAAACAGATTGAAGGAGCAAATTCAGCGCGCCAAGCAGTCAGCACAACAGAATCCGGCTGCTGCTCACGAGGCGGCTCGAATCCTGATTGAACACGCACATCCCCTGCTTGAGGTGTTCGACTTGTTCTTTGGCGAACAGGAGCATTTTCAAAAGGAACTTTTCGACGAAGTCGCCAATACCGCCGTGAACTGTCTTGTGGCATACCAACGCAAGACCGGTGACAACGAGCAGTTTGTAAAATTACTGGAGCGCGCATTGCCGCTTGCAGAGTCCATTGAAGTCAGGCAACGCATCGAAGAAAACATCGGTATCGGCAAGGGTAATTTGGATCAGTCGAAATTCGACCCCGTTTACGCAGTGTTGAAGTCCATTCAAGACAGCAAAAAGAGTCCATCTGAACGACTCGGGAGATTTAATGCTGAAGTTGCCAATGTCTTGATTTCAGCAATAGTTGGGTTGTCTCGCGATTCGGATGACTACAAACAGTTATGGGATTCCGCCGCCATTGTCTTGCGTAGTATCGCGCTCGATGCGTGGAATAATCACCAAGACCGGCAGACGGCGTTTGCGGCGAATGAACTTGCCATCAAACACGCGACCAGCCCAGAATTGAAACAGCGATTGGCGGAGGACAAAAGAACCTTGCAGCAAATGCGCTACGAGGCCGACCTTGCCCCCATTGCTTCAGCCCCCTCCCTCAGCACATTTAACGGAATTGGTTTTAAGTTATATGGGTCAACGGACAAAGATTCGGCGACTGGTTCGTATTTGAGCACCTACTATTTCGTTTTCCTGTTCATCCCCATTTTCCCAATCTGTAGGTATCGCGTAACCAGCAGCGGCGACTCATATCGGTTCTTTGGCAAAGCTCCGCTCCGCTCATTTGACAAGTGGCATCTTGCCATTTCTATTGGACTCATAGTTTTGTTGATAATTCTCGCAAGCTCTGCCGGTAGCGCATCCACACCATCAAGTTCGTCCAGTTATACTGCGCCACCGCCCGCGCCGGCATACACGCCGCCCGCGCCAAGCGCGCCAGCATACACGCCGCCACCGGCTTCCGACGGCGGAAGCTCTGGCGGAAACGTGTATCGCGTCCCCAGCGATGTCAGCAGCGCCCTCGACCGTGAAAAAGCAGGGATTGAAGCCGACCGTGCAGTTCTAAAACAACTGGACGATCAGCTTGATTCTTTGGGGCGGAAAATTGAATCTGACCGCATTTATCTGGATAAAACGAGCCAAGATGATGTGGACGCATTTAACGCCAAGGTTGACCGATACAACACACTTTCCCAACAAGACAAGGCTGCAACTGCTGCCTTCAATGTGCGGGTGGATAACTACAACGCAAAATTGCGGCAATACGGACGTTGAAATTATGAAAACCAAACGCAGGCCAAAATTCTTGGGCAAGCTCAAATTGGAAAATCAATTCCCGCTTGGCAAACCGAGCTGGCCTATTGAACAAACCGTTTTAAGCGTAATGGCAGCAGGGCAACGCCAACGTGAACCAAGGCAAGCAGAACCAAGTGTCGCCGATGCTCACGAGAAAGCATTGGCCTCGATTGCAACAAACGCCTGGAAAGCAAAAGCCAGATTGAAAGATGCGGGGGCTGTCGAAGATAGTGGTGTTTTGAAACGAATAAACGGCGATCTTGAGAGAATCTGGAATGTTCTCGTTGAAGATTTGGGATTGGAAGTAAAAGACCACACCGGAAAAGATTTCGACTACGGCATGGCGTTAAAGGTGGTGACGACTCAGCCGACGGCGGGCATAACCAAGGAGCGCGTGATCGAGACAATAAAGCCGACAATTTACTGTAAGAACAAAATAATTCAAATTGGCGAGGTGGTAGTTGCCACGCCGACATGATTTCAAAAATAATATGAACAGAACAACCATTGACTTCGGAATTGACCTTGGCACAACGAACAGCGCTGTCGCTGTTTTGAAGGGTGTTTCCACGGAAATCATTAAGAACAATCTCCAGCAAGACATCACGCCTTCGGCTGTCCACTTCCCCAAAAACGGGCAATTGCTGGTTGGTTTCTATGCAAAAGAGAAAATGAAAACGCCGCGCCTCGATGACACCGCCACAGAGTTTAAGCGGCGAATGGGAAGCGATTTTATTTACACGTTCGACAGCAGCGGCCAAAAAAGATCGCCGGAGGAATTGTCGGCAGAAATTCTGAAAAGATTAAAAACCGACGTGCAGGAGAAGACCGGAGAGGCGATTGAAGCGGCAGTCATCACCGTGCCGGCGGCTTTCAAACTGGAACAATGCGATGCCACCAAAAAAGCGGCTCAACTGGCTGGTTTCAAAGAGAGTCCATTACTGCTTGAGCCGACAGCAGCAGCACTCGCCTTCGGCTTTCAAGCCGAAAGTAAAAAAGCCCATTGGCTCGTGTTTGACTTCGGCGGCGGCACGTTTGACGCAACGATCATTAAAACGGAAGAAGGCACAATCCATGTGGTGAATCATGGGGGAGATAATTTCCTTGGCGGTTCCGACATTGATAAGGCTTTGGTCTCGAAGATTATTGCGCCCAGGCTGATTGAGCAATATGGCTTGGAAGAATTCGATTGGTCGCAAGCAGGAAAGGGAGGCCGATGGCGGCAAGCGTTTGCGCGTCTGAAATGGGCGGCGGAACAGGCGAAAATTGAACTGTCTTCTCCCAAAGTGAAGGCGTCGCTCGATCCAGACACGGTTAGCAGCTTGAAAGACGAGAGCAACGGCGAGATGGTGGTGGAGGAATTTGAAATGGACATCACCCGCGCCGATTTGGTCCGCGTGGCTGAACCTTTTATCCTGCGTGCCACCGAGATCGCCAAGCGTGCGTTGAAAGATGCAGGCATCCCCGGCAGTGCCATTGAAAAAGTAATCTTGGTTGGTGGCCCAACAGTTGCCCCTTATTTCCGGCAAATGTTGGAGGAAAGCCTTCGCATCCCATTGGATTATAGTGTTGACCCATTTACCGTTGTTGCGCGCGGCGCGGCGAAATTTGCCGGAACGCAGCGCCTGACGGCGCGGGCATCCAAGCCCGTTGCCGCAGGCGAATACACCATTGACCTCAAGCACAAGCCGGTTGGCATTGAAAGCGCCCCGCCCGTCGTTGGCAAAGTTTCCGGCGCGACCACCAAAGATTTTACCGGCTTCACTTTGGAAATTGTGAACACCAAAACACAATGGCGTAGCGGCAAGATTGCGTTGGCTGCCGACGGTGTTTTCGAGGCAACTCTTTATGCTGACAAAGGCGAGAAAAACACCTTTGCCATTGAGTTGTATGATTCGAGTGCCCGAAAGCAAAAAGTCAACCCTGATACCCTGTCCTACACCATTGACATGGTCGTGGACGAGCAACCAGTAATTCACTCGATAGGAATTGCGCTCGCCAATAACGAATACGCGAAGTTTTTCAAAAAGGGTTCGGGACTACCTCAACGCAAGACTTGGCCGACCCCATTTCGCACCGTGAAACCATTGAAGCAAGGCCAGCCCGACGAACTCATCTGGATTCCAATCATTGAAGGCGAAAACGAATTGGCCGACAGAAACCGCCTGATTGGACGATTTCCCATAAAAGCCAGCAGCATCCGTCGCGATTTGCCCGCCGGCAGCGAAGTGGAAATCACGATGAAATATGATGAAAATAGAACCATTTGGGTGACGGCGTATGTGCCGATTTTGGATGACGAATTCAGTGAGAATATTGACACGACCGGAAGAAAAAGTGCTGACCCGGATTTTTTGGAAGCGGATTTCGAGGCCGAATTGGAACGCCTGCGCCAAGCTAAAGCTAAAGCTACCGGTTCAGGGGCGGAAACCGCTGATAAACTTGTTAAGGAAGTCGAGACATTGCCATTGTTGGAACAGATGGAGGAAAACCGTGCCGTAATCAAAGGTGATCCCGACGCGGCAGCCAAATTTGAGGGGCAATTGCTTGAAATTAAACCCAAGCTCGATGAAGCCGTGAACGCCCTTGAATGGCCCGCGCTCAAATCAGAGGCTAAAGAATGGCTCGAATACCTGCAAAATACAGTTGACCAAAATGGCAGTGAGCAGCAGCGGCAGAAAACGAAAGATTACATTAACGAAGTTGAAGAAATTATTAGCAAGCACGAACCGGATCGTCTTCGTAAAAAAATCGAACAGATTGTCCGGCTTTATCACGAAATCGTGATGTCCCAGCCGGGTTGGTGGGTGAACCAGTTGAAACAAATGGAGAAGCAGCAGGAAAAAATGTCCGACCAGGGAAAAGCGGCGCGGCTGCTCAATCAGGGCCAAGACTGCCTGTCCAAAAATAATGCCACAGGATTGCAAAACATTGTCAGGCAGCTTTGGGATTTACTGCCAGAAGAAACAGTCGCGAAAGCAAAACGCGGTTACGAAGGTGATCTCATTTTTTAACAGCCTTCCGGCGTGAACGAACAAGACCAACAATTGCCACCGCAAGCGCGAGCAGCGCTTGACGATTGTTTTGCCAGAATCCGTTTGGCGCGAGCGACCGAACTTGCGCAGTCAAAACGGTTCGCCGAAGCGGAAGCCGTGTTGTCACCCAATGGCGAATTAACCGATAATCCAAGCGAATTGGATTTGCTGGCGCGTATCGCAGCGCAACAGGAACAATTTGGCAAAGCCCGGCGATTGTGGGAGGCCGCGCTCCATGCGTCACCAGCGGACGTGGAATATTCCCAATGTCTTGAACGAGCCAGAAAATGGGAGCAGACATCCGGGATACTCGATAGAGTCCTGAACTATGTCGTTTGGGTCGTCGTGCTTTTCAGCATCGCGGCCATCGTCTATGCGTTCAAACCATCGAAATGAAACATTCCCCCAGCTTGATTTTGGTTTGGCGCGTGGCCGAGTTCGAGGCACGTCACGCAAAGGATTCGACAATTGAGCCGAACCATCTATTACTCGGATTGTGTAAGGTGGTGGACTTGGATCTGCCGGAGTTTGTTACCAAAGATGCCCCCGACCGGGATGAAGTGTTGGAAGAATTGCTGCGGGAAGTCAGGCGGTTGCGCACCGTTTTTCGCGCCGCTGGTTTGGATGCCAAGACATTCCGCCGTAAATTGCGCCGGGCTTCGCCCGAACGACGATTTGCCCTGGACGATTCGGAACGATTGCGCCGGAGTTCGGCCGCCAAGCAGGTTTTCGCCGATGCGGAACATTTCGCCCAACTCGGCAGCAGCGTGGTTTATCCCGTCCACCTACTTTACGCAACGTTGCTTGTGGATGACGAACATCGCGACGCGACACTGGCCGAACTAAACGTCGAAAAAAAGCGCCTGCTCACCGTTTCCAAACGGGAAGTTTTGACCAAGCAGCTTGGTTCTGCATCCAGTTCAAAGAGAGAAAGAACGCGTTGGAACTAAACACGCGCCATGTCGTTTGAATTTTTATCACGCATCGGCTTGATGATTCTGTTTGGAACAATACTGGTCATCCATGCGGCGTTTATTTCTTCCGTGTTCATCCGCCTGCCTTCCGCGCTCCGGTTAAAGTTCACTGACAATATCGCGCAGATGAACTTTTAACGCCCGCGCAATCCGCAAGAGAACATCTACCGTCGGCACGCGGTAGCCACGCTCAATCTGTCCCATATAGACAGGATTGATATCAATTCGCTCGGCCAATTTCTCCTGCGTCAAACCGGCCAGCTTGCGGTGTTTGTGGATTCCTCCGCCCAAACATTTTCGATCTTTTTTTGTGACCACGATTGGCCATAAGCCAACCAGCGAAATGCAATATCTGACAGATTCTAATAGCTATCATTTTTCACTTGCGTCATTTTGGGCGAAAAGCTAAAACTGAATCCGAAACATAATGAAAATTCTCATTGTCGAGGACGACACCCCCGTCGCCTGTATGATGGTCTATTTGCTGACGAGCGCCGGGTGCGAAACGGAAGTGGCAACGACCGGAAAAAAGGCGAAGGAAATGGCCGAAACGGGCAATTTCGATTTAATTACGCTGGACGTGGATTTGCCAGATGGCAACGGATTCAAACTTTGCAGCCGCCTGAAAGAACATCCCCGTCTGCATGACACGCCAGTTGTCTTCGTGTCAGGCCGCTCATGCTTGGAAGATCAACAACATGGCCTCGATGTTGGAGCAGCCGATTACATCACCAAGCCATTTGAAACATTTGAGTTTGCCCCACGACTTCTTTCTCACGTCAATCCCACGACCGTCCATGCGTAGCCGCTGCCATGATTATTTGATTTTGACCCGGTTGCGCGACAATCGCATCGGAAAGGCCGGCCCCAATTTTTTGATGTTCACGTTGGAGGGGAAAAGCGCATCCGTTGTCGTTCCCAAAACCTTTGCCAAAATAAAAAGTTCACCGTCGGGAACACGACGTTGCCGGGTTTCCAGCTTTGCCAGCGACTCCCGGCTGACATCCCAACCGAAGACCTGCAATTTGGCGGACAAATCTTCCTGCGTCCAACCTTTGCGGTCGCGCAATTCCCGGACTCGCGTCCCAATCAGATTCAGCGGCAATGAGGCTTTTTTGATGCTCGCAACGGTAACAGCGCCAGACGGAACAATTGTTCGATTCAGGTCACAAGTATGGCTTGCACAAATCAATGTGTTCCGGCAGGATGGCCGCAGACCTCAAACGGCTGAATTTGGACGGACAAGCCTGTTTGACCATCGGCTTCAACTGGCCGTTTTGAGCCGCAAAATTCTGTGTTAACATCAGGGGAATTTTGCAAAATAAATCGCATTTATGCTTGGAATTTCATAAACTTGTGCTTGATTCAAGTGACGGCTCGCCCATTCGGGCATCATGTCGTTTGGGGGTGTTTGGTGAACCGTCACTGTGAACAACATCAACGAATGTTCTGTTGAAACAAACACGCGGTTTTCAGGCCGCATATTTTTGAACAAATTGGGGTAAAGCGCCCGTCAATACGGACGTTAATAAGGCAGTCACACTGACAACACTGTTGATTTGCAAACATGCCGAAACGTCGCATAGAGCGGTATTATTACCGTAACGGACAAATCCGCATGGAAAACAGGGAAGTGGGAGGGCAGCTTCACGGCCTTTGCCGCACCTGGCATTACAACGGCCAACTGGCCGAGGAATTGCGCTACCTTCACGGTCGTTTGCACGGCATCAGCCGGCTTTGGGATGAAAAAGGACGGCTGCTCGGTTCATTCACCATGAACCACGGCACGGGCACGCAGCGTTATTGGCATCAAAATGGAAAATTAAGGCTGGAGATCAATTCATTCAACGGCAAATTTTTCGGACGTATGCGGAGTTGGCTCCTAGACGGCACACTGGTTCAGGAAACCTACTACATCAGCAACGTGGACGTGACCCGCGCCGCCTATCAGAAAGCCGCCCGGCAGCATCCTGACTGGCCGCAACACGAGGGACAACCGGCAGGCCGGGTCGCCCGCGAGGGGCCGGTCTTGAAACGCAAGGAATATGAATTCTTCATCGAATCCCTTTTGGGGAAAACCCACGCCGAGGCCCGGCAATGGTTGAGCGCGGCCAAAAATCCCGGTCTTCGCTCGCTCGCAAGGTTTCGCACGGCAAAAGCGGCGCTTCAATTTGTGGAAACGCTATACGCTGCCGGTGCGGAAACCGTCATTGCCGCCGTCATTTATGCGGGCAGACGCGGAAAACAATTTGCCGACCGGCTATTGGTCAAACTGCCGAAGGCACCGGCAAAGCGGAAGGCACTGCGAAAAATTTGTCAGGATTTATGCGCCAAACGAGGCGGCGCATTGCTGCCCGACGAGAAGGACATGGGTGAGAGCCACCTGTTTATCAATCTGGAATGAAGCCGCCGGGACCAACGGGCGGGAACTGACACGGCGGCCTCGCTAATATCGCTGCGGCCCGCCTTCGTCATTTCCCGCCCGCTCGTCCCTTGCGCGGAATGTTCAAAACGCAGGTGCGTCCGCTTCCGTCAGCGGTTGGCGGCGGCGTTGCATTCCGGTTCCGTTCCAGCCGTCACTCCACCTTCACTTCACTTCTTCCGCCCGCCAACCGCTGACCGAAGCGCGTTTCAATCTTCCATCGTTGAGCAGTCACTCCCTGGCAATTCATGTTCCAACCCATGCAGCGGGATGCCGTCCGCTTTCGCAGCGATGAAAAGGCGGGATAATTATTTGGCGCTGGCGGAAAGGCAATGAAGTTCTATGGTCTGCAAACAAAAATTTGGGGGAAATTATTTATTGTGGAAGTGCATCAGCACGGGATTGATTCCGGCGCGCTCGCCTTCGTCCAATTATATGTCTGGCCTGTGCTCGTCAAGGTTGTCCGAAATTAACAAAGGCGCTGCGCGCCGGTGGTTCGGTTTGCGGCTCCACCGTTGACCAGCACAGGCCAGACAGGGACTTGGCTCTTAAGGATTGCGCGCCGGGGATTCCTTGCCGGAAAATGTTTTGGGTTTTGGCGACGACAGGCTGGTGGTTCAACGGACAATGAGACAGTCGCGGGATTCATCCACCTGCAATCTGCCACCGGAATTGTTTCCGGCCAGCAGATGCCCGGCCAGCGCGTCGCCCACCAGTTTTTCCACTGCGTCACGCATCGGACGCGCGCCGAGTTTGGGATGAAAACCTTTTCGCACGAGAAACGATAAAACCGCCTTGTCCAATTCCAACTTGTGGCCGCGTGCGGCGAAAAATTCAATTTCGCGCGTCAAAAACTTTTCAGCAATCTCCAACTGGTGCTCGTAGCTCAAGCGACCGAACACCAGTTTTTCCGTGATGCGGGCGAAAATTTCCGGGCGCAGGGCTTGTTGTGCGCGGGAAAGGACGTGGCGTTCCAGTGTCGCATCATTGGAATGTTGCAGGGTCATCAATTCCGCCGAGCCAATGTTGGAAGTCAGCCATACATAAAAACCGCTGAAATCCAATGTCTGCCCCGTGGCAATCGTAATCCGCGCAGCATCGAGCAGTTGCAATAAAATGTCCAGCACGCGCGGATGCGCTTTCTCGGCTTCGTCGAACAGCAGCGATCCTTCTGCCGCGCGTTCGCGCACCGCGCCCAAATAACCTTTTTCACCAAGCCGCGCCCCCAATAGCAAGCCGAGCGATTCCTGCGTTTGGAACTCCGACATATCGAACCGGAATAATTTATCAGCGCCAAAAATTTGATTCGTCAGAACAACGACCGTTTCCGTCTTTCCCACGCCCGTTGGTCCGAGCAGGAGGAAACTGCCGCGCGGACGCGCGGGCTTGGTGAGGCTTAATTCGCCGCGTTGAACCACCGAGACCACGCGCGGCAGAACTTGATTCTGCCCGCGAATTTCCGTTCGTAACACGCCGTCCACTTTGCGGAGGCGTTCGAGTTTTTGGACATCCACAGTCGTTGTATTCATGGCTTCCATCCTGCCTAAAAGATTTTTTCACATTGTTCATAAAATGAACAATGTGCTTCAAAAATTTTGAGAGGATGACTTCGTGCTTGGCGGAAAACCCGCCGTGAAAATAAAAACTGAAACTATGAAAAAACTATTCGTTCCGAAAAAAATCCGGGCGCGTTTGCGCTCCTCGCTCACCATCGCGGCCTTGCTCGCGCTCAACGTCCTGCCCGCCTTCGCGCAGAGCACGACGTTCAACTCCACCGACCTGAAAACCGGCATCAGCAACAGTCTGGCCGTGATTATGATGTTCGGGTTTGTGCTGGGCATCTCCGCCGTCATCTACGGCGGCTTCGCCATCCGGCGCGGCGACGTGGACCAGGGCAAGATGTCCATCCTCGGCGGCGCGATCATCGCGGCGGCCCCGGCGGCGGTGTTCGCCTTCTACAAAATCTTCGGGCTGGACAGCAACAGCGCGGTCGGCGTCGGCAGCTTTTAAGCAGGCGGGTCCGCATCCAATCATCCATCGAACATGAAAGCCGAACTGCGATTGACCGATACCAACGCCGCATCCGATTCCAAAGGCCGCACCTGGGGATTGGAAGGCGGACTTTTCTGGTGGTTGATTGGCGGCATCGGCGCGGGCATCACCCTGTTCTTCGTGTTGCTCGTCGTCGTGGGTTCGTCGCTGGGCGTGTCCTTCCTTGTGGCGCTCGTGCCGGTGCTGGTTTGCCTCGCTTACATCTTCGGATTGCGGCAGGGCAAGCCGCCCGGTTACGACCGGGACATTTTTGAATACGCCGTCCACGGCCGCGGCTTCAGCCCCGAAATTCATCGTTCCTGCAACCATCCACTTTTATGAAATCAGAAAAATCTCATTCCCAATCAAGCCGGCCGTCATCGGACAAACCGCACTTCACCGGCTGCGTTGAACTCATTCCGCCCCTCCCAACATTCATTGAGTTTGTCACCGCCCGCCGTCTTTGGGGAATCCCCATCCGGCAGTTGGAATTTTTTGTCCTGGGCAGCAACCCCGAATCGGACGGCAAGAAAACGTCGCCGACGGACATGCTAGTTTTGGTTTTTGAAACGCGCCTGGCTTTCCTGTTTGGCTGGCGGTTGGACCAGATGCTCGACCCGCTGATGCAGGGACGCGTCAAGCGCGTCCACGCCGAGAAATTTCTCGGCACGCTGATGATCGGCGAGCCGTGGGTGTCGGAAATCGTCATTGTTCCCCGATTCACAACCCTTCCCCTGTGATGAACTCCACCGACATCAAAGTCATTGAAACGCAGCGGCAGGCGTTGCTGGGCCAGCTCCGCTCCGCCGAAGCCGCCTTGCGTGGCGGCCTGCATACGCACGGCTTCGGCAGCACCGCCCGCGCCCACATGGAACGGGCAATGGCGCACATTCAGGAAGCCTACATCGCCATCAACGAAATGCGCGCCGTGCGCGGTGTGCCGCAACTGGTGGAAGACCTCAACCGGATTGAACAGGCGTGCAACGAACTGCGGCAGCAACCCCCGCCCGGCGTCACCGTCAAATCCTTCCGGCCCTGACTTATGTTTGAACGCGCCCCCAACGGCTTTTTCGTTAACGACTTGATTCTGTTCAATTCGCTCCGGCGCGGCGGTTACGTCGCCAAGGGCTTTGTCTTTGAAGCGCCCGACCTCACCAACAGTCCGATTGCCGACCTGAACGAATTTCAAGATCAATTGAGCCACCTGCTGGCTTCGCTCCACGAAACCCAACGGTTGCAAATCCAATACTTTTCCGATTCCGATTACAAAACTGAATTACTCCGGTTCCAGCAGGAGACCGAACGCTTTGAAAACACCTGGACGAAGCGTTCGCGCAACGAGCGGTTCGTGCGTTACTGGCAGGCAATGGTGGAACGCAAACTGCGCCGGCAGCGCGTCATCATTTACATTTCGCGGTCTTTGGAAAACACGCCCAGGCTGACGAATGGCGACGCCGCGTTGCGCGAGTATTACCGGACGATCCTCGACCAGTTGCGGGGCGAGTTTGAACACGTTCACGGCCAAATCATGGATATTTTTGCCAGCACCGGCACGCGCATCCTGCCGATGACGGACGTGGACCATTTCAAGCACTACAAACAGTTTTTGAATCCATCGCTGGCCGACCGTTTTGACTTTGACGCCGCCCGGGATTTTTCGCCCGAACTTTCCATTCAGGAAAATTGCTGGCACAGCGAAGGCAACGGCCAGGGCGATTTCGGGTTTTATCTGGACGGCAATTATCACTCCGTCATCGTCCTCACCCGCTGGCCGCGCACGACCTATCCGGGCATCATCCAACGTCTCACCAACCTGCGGCTGCTCGACTTCACCATCACCGTCAACATTGACCCGCTGCCCATCACGCAGGAAATCCACAAGGAGGAAAAAGAGCATGACCGCATCGCCGGCGACTATGCCAGCGAAAAGAAAGTCTCGCTGCTGACCGTGATGCAGAAAAAGGAGAAGAAAATTCACGCGCTCATGCAGGGGCAGACCATCCCGTTCAATGCGCTTTTTGTCATCCGGGTTTGGGACAAATCAAAAGACGGGCTGACCGCCAAAACCGGCGCCATCAAGAACGCCATCAATGCGATGAACTCGGCGCAGTATTTTGAAAGCAACCTGCCGAGCACGTCCAAAAACCTTTTCTTCCAGACGTGGCCGGGCTGGACATGGGGACGGTATGAACACCGCAAACTGTATTCCGAACACCGTTACCTGGCCGACATGCTGCCCGTCACCAGCACGTTCACCGGCCACTTGAAAACCGCCGAGGCCATCTACGACGGTCCCAATAATAATCTGGTTGGCGTCCAGACATTCTCCGGCTCGAAGGACAATCAATCCCCGCAGCACGCCGTGCTGCTCGGCATGAGCGGCGCGGGCAAGTCCGTGACCGTTTGCGACCTGCTTTCGCAGACTGAAGGTTATTTCGCCTACACCGTTATCATCGAGGAGGGATTGAGTTATGGCATCTACACGCAGACGGTGGAGGAGGGCGCGCGGCCCATCATCATTCATCCCGACGGCGATTTGACCATCAATTATCTCGACACGAAAGGTCTGCCGCTCACGCCCGACCATCTTTCCGCCGCGACCGCGCTGGTCGCGCGGATGATTGGCACATCGAGTCAGGAGGACAAACAAATGCTCCGGCAGGCGCAGATAGCCAAATACCTGAATCTGCTTTACGAGGATTCATTTCAGGACTGGCAAAAGAAACGTCACGACCAGTTGCTCGACATCGCGCGGCACGCGCTCGCGTTGCAGAAATTCCGGGTTGAACGGATGCCACCGGGCACGACCACGTTGGAAACTTTTGCGGACTTCCGCGACTGGAAGGCCAGCCACCTCACCGAGGCAACAGAGTATCTCGCTTCGTTCAACGAAGCCGACGTGCTCCGGTTCCTAAAAGAACCCAAGACCAGCAGGGAAGTCCGCAACCTCGCTTTCGCATACTTCACGCCGGACGAGTTTCCGACGCACCGGATGCTTCAGGAATTGATGATGCTCGACCCCGTTGGTTCTGAACGCGACCAGATCATCGAAATCGCCACGCTGATTCTGCCGTGGTGTCGGGATGGAAATTACGGCTGTCTGTTCGATGGCACGAGCAATCTGTCGCTCACCGGCAAAATCGCTCATTTTGAACTTGGCTATATTCCCGAATCGGCCAAGGAGTTAAAGGCGGCGGCGGGCTTCCTCATCACCAACCACGCGCGCAAGCACATTATGACGCTGCCCCGCGCGCTGCGGAAACGGAACGTGTATGAGGAAGTCGCCCGCTTCCTCGACATCCCCGGCGGCCAGGAAATCGTTCAGGAAAGTTACGCGCAGCTTCGCAAATTTAATTGCTGGAACATTTCCATTGTTCAGCAATACGCCCGGTTCAAACAATCGCGCATCCGCTCCGCTGTGTTCGGCAACTCGCGTCAATTTTTCATCATGCGCCAGAACGACCGGGCGGATCTGGAGGACATGGCGCAGGACATCGCACTCCCCGAAGTCACCAAGCACGCGATTATGAATTATCCGTTGCCCGACCATCAAACGGGACAGAAGTATTCACCGTTCACATATTTTCATACCGACTCCGGTAGAAATCTTTGCGGCACGGTTCACAACATCTCGTCGCGCGAGATGCTCTATTGCAGTTCGTCCAGTGGCGAGCATTTCGACAAGCGCGCCCGCGAACTGCGGCAGAGTCCAAACATCGTCGAGGGCATCATCGCCCACGCCAACCCACAACCAGAAAAAGTATGACTGAATACCATGTCTTCCAAGTTGGCGGCGGAGTTCCATCCACCACCCTCCACCTTATGTATTACTGTGAGGAAATAGCGACGCCTCTGGAAATGGATTGCGTCATCTTCGCCGATACCGGCGCGGAATCCAAACCCCTCTACAACCATGTGGAACTGCTCCATAGCTTTGCCGGCCCTTACAATTATACCGCCAAACGTGGAGACCTTGGCCGCGACCTGCTGGCCAATCCACAACTTCTGGAGGGCCTGCCCGCCCACAGCCCGGAAACTCCGGCCCCACCTTGCCAGTTGACAAAGGAATACAAACTCGAACCTGTCATCCAGGAAATCCGCGAAATGCTGGGACTCCGAGGCCGTCAGCAATTTTCCCATCGGCAGGTTTCCGTCACTCTTTATCTTGCTGTCACCTATGACGAACGCCAGCGCGCGGAATTGATCCGGCAACGGCTGGCGGAGTATTCCTGGCTTCATCCGGTGTTTCCGCTCATTGAGCGAAAAATGACCTTGTGGCATTGCCGCGTCTGGATGCGCGATTATGGCAAGCTCCATCTGCCTTTGCCGCGTTCGGGTTGCGTGTTTTGCCCTTTTCGTTGCAACAAGGATTGGAAATGGTTGCGTGAACACGACCCGGCAGGCTTTGCTTTGGCCGTTGATATTGACTTGAACTTGCGCCAGCCGGACAGCAAGCCCATATCGCCGCGCTTTCTCCACCATTCTTGCGTCCCGCTTTACAAGGCCGACCTGGATGCCCCTGAATCACACGAACAACGAAAACCTCTCGGTTTCAGCCTGGAATGCGAAGGAATGTGCGGCCTGTAAAACCCACTCAACCAAATAACTCCATGAAAAAATCATTGCTCATCATCCCCCTGGCTTGCGCCGCCTGTTTGTTCACGGGCTGCGCCGCCGTGACCCGGACCGCCACTGATGTCGGCTTGGGCGCGGGCGGCGCGGCCCTCGGCGGCGAACTGACCCACAACAATCCCTACGCCATTGTCGGCGGCGCGGCGGGCGGCGCTTTGCTCGGCGAAGGACTCCACGCCGCCAACGACAAACTGAACGACCAGTCCTATCAGACCGGCTACGACAAAGGCCGCAGCGATGCCGTGAAACAACAGTATTGGCTTTACGTTTCCATGCAGCAAGCCAAAGCCGGTGATGATGGCCGTGTCCGGCTCTACGAAGTTCATCTGCCGGAACAAGTCATTGACGGCGTGATTTTCCAACCGACCACCCAATTTCTTCGCATCGAAGGAGGCGGAGCCTCCACCCAATAGCAGGCATAGCCTGCACCAATTATTTCTCCCCAAAACAAATAACAAACGAAAGGAACAAACATGAAAAAGCTAATCGCAATAATCGCCGTCGCCCTGCCGCTCGCGTTTTCAGCCCGCGCGCAGTGGATCGTCTATGACCCGACCATGAACGTGGAACAGATTCTCGATGAAGCCGAGAGCATCGCCAAATACGTCACCATGATTGACAACCAGGTGCAGCAAATTGACACGCTCACCAGCCAGTTGAGCGAGTTCAAGAATTACGAGTCCCTGTTTGGCAATCCGTCGCAAGTTGCGCTGTCAATGGTGCCCGCCCTTGACTCGGACTTGCAGACCCTTGAGCCGGGATTGAACCTTGAAAATCTGGTTGCCAATGCCGATGGCAGCGCCGCGATGACTTACAATGACGGGGGCATCTACGCCACGGTGGGCGTCAGCTTCCAGACGCCGGGTGGCCAGACCATCCAGCGGCCCGCCGACCAATACAAGCCGTTTGCGGCCGTCATCAACTCCGCCAGCAACTATGTCGCCGTTGCCGACAACGCGGCGCAGCGGCGCGCGGCCATCAAGGACCAAATCGCGCAGACGACCCAGCAACTCCAAAACGCCACCACGGATGCCCAGGTGCAAAAATTGCAGGGCGTGCTTACCAGCCTGAATGCCGACCTTGCCAGCACCGATGACGAGGTGAATCAGGCTGCGTCGTCGGCGATGGTGCAGGACATCCAGAACCGGAACGACCAGCAAAAGCAGGTTCAGGCGTTGACCGAACAGCAGAACGCCGAGTTTGAGGAATCCATGAGCAATTACACCGCGAAATTTCAATTGCTCGACCAGCCGGTGCAGTTCCCCACGCAATAACCTTCAACACCGCAAATCATCATGGCCACGTTCGACAACATCTTTCCCACGTTTCTCGCCAAATGCGGTGAACTCCACACATTGTTGTTGAGCGTGGCCTTTGCTCTTTTCGTCACCGGCATCATCGTCACGGTTCATCACCGATTCTCACACCGTGTCGCGCTCCATTTGTCCATCCGGCTCATGGTGCTGACTTCATTGCTGGTTTATCTGCCGGTTTGGGGCAACACGATTCAAAACTTGTTGCAAAATTCAATTTTGTCCGGCCTGGGCGTTGACCCATCCCAAGTATATCAGCAGTTCGTTCACTTGCTCATCATCAAACGCGACGACACGCCAACGTCATGGTGGAATGTCATGGCGCAACTTCACAACTTTACCACCGACATTCTCATCACTTTTGCGCTCTGGCTTATCGGCTGGCTGGCTTCGCTGCTGATGTTTTGGGCATACATCTTTCAAAGTGTCATCCTCAATTTAGGCTACGCGCTGTCACCGTTGCTCATCGGCTTCATGGCGATACCGGCGTTGAAGCAGGCGGGCAACCGTTACCTCCAGAATCTTGCCGGTGTTCTATTGTGGCCCCTGGGCTGGGCGGTGGCCGCACTCGTCACGCAGGGCATTCTCGACTTTATGAGCGATCCAAGTTTTGAGTATTTCGACCCGACCTCAACCTTGCCTGATTTGCAAAAAAGCATCGGGGCTGCCGTGGTTGGCGTCTGGATTGTTTTCAGCACCATTGCCGCGCCCATAATGATTCAAAAGGTGATTTCTTCGGGCGCGCTGGCGGGCAGCGAATTGCTTTCCCACGGCGCACACTCCGCCGTCCAAACTGCGACGGGAGCAGTTGGCGGCGCAGTCGTCGCCGCGCCGTTCGGCCCCGTCGCCGCCGCCGCTGCCGGCGGAGTGGCGGGGACGTTGAATTTGTTTTCCTCTGCCGGCCGGGTTGCCAACGCCGGTTCGCTTGTGACCGGACTCGGCGGGCTTGGTTCAGCAAAAAGTGATCCCAGCGGCGACAAGGCCGTTCGCCAAATGCTCACCCAATTGCTTCAACATCTCGGCCAGTTGCCGCCCATTTCACCGGCCAATGGCTTGCCACCCAAGTTATGAAAAACGACGATTACATTTCTCCTTCACTGAAAACCGGCGCAGCGCCCGCGCCGAAACATTTTGACCTCACACGCTTGCTCGTGCTGCGTGACCGGCTGCCATGGTTCTGGTTTGCGTTTACCGTCGCGGTGTTGCTGCTCTCGGCGATTGACCGTTACCACATCATCTCGCAGTTCAAAGAGCGCGAGCGCGTCGTCATCATTGACCCGGCAGGCACTTACTATTTAAGCCCGTTGCTTCAGTTTTCGGAGGCGAAACAACTGCACGTTCAACAGGCGGAACTGGCCACGATGGTCTTCCTAGAACGCAACCCGAAGGACTTTGACAATCCCGATTTGCTCAAATTGCTGTTTCTCAAAAATGCGTTTAACAAGGCGCAGGACGAGCGTATCAGCGAGGCCGTCGAATTTCGCGCCAAGCAGTTGCACCAAAAAGCCGAAATCGGCCGCATTGACATTCTCGCCACGCGCGACAACGAGGTGCTGGCTGCCGTCACCGGCCAGGTCATTCGCAGCGGCATCTTTCAAGACAAGGCGTTCACCGAGGCGTTTCCGTTCACGCTCCGGCTCCGTCTCATCCGCAATCCCAACATGGCCTTGAACGGACGTTTCCCCACCGCTGTGGGCGACTTCAAATATGAAATCAATCGTTAAACTCCCAACCTTCACCGTCACGGTATCACTCGCCGTCATGGTGCTGACCAATACTGTCGCCTTGGCTGATTCATCCGCCATTCAGCAAGCCTGGCTCGATGATCATGTGGTGGTGTCCGTGCCGGTCGCCACCAACCACGTCACCACCATCAATTTTCCCGGCCCGATTGAGGCGATTGATGGCGCGGGTTTCACGGTGGACGGAAAAACGCCGGGCCAGTTTCAGTTGGCTCATGCCCAAGGCTCGGCGTTTCTTTCCGTGCGCGCCCTTTCGCCCAAAGCCGGCGGCAACCTGAACATCCGCTGGAACGAGCACACCTACGTTTTTGAATTGTCCGTCAGCGACACCCCGATTCTCTCGCTCAATATGGAGGCACTGCGAACGCCGGAGGACGAAGGCGCAGGCCGCGCGCCCGATGTCAGTCCGCTGAAATTGTTGTCATTGCTCGACAAAGCCAAAGCGTTTCCACTTTTGAAATCACAGCAGCCTGAAAGCGTCGCCGATGTCGGTTTCACCACCTATGACGGCAAGCCGCTCGTCAGCGATTTCAACGATTTTCAAATCCAGATTGACCAGGCGTTTCGTTTCAATACCGAGGACACCCTGGTTTTTCGCGCGGCCATCACGAATGAAACCGGCACGCCGCTCATTTATCAGCCGGACAGTTTCACCCTGCGGGCGGGCAGCCGCCTATATCCACAATCCATCAGCGATGCCAGCGGCACAGTATCGCCCAAAGGCCAAAGCATCGTTTATTTCGCCGTCACCGGCACGCCGGACGGCGGGCGGAACAACCTTTCACTGAAAAATCAGTTCACCGTGCTGGTGAACCGGCTGTCGCCGCCACCACCGCCGCCACCCGTCGTCACGACCACCAACGCACCCGTGCATCCCATCCGTTCACCCAGAGGCCAGCCATGAAACCGCGCGATTTTCTCAATTTTCTCAAAACCAAGAGCGGCAAGCTCGTCGTCTTTGGCGCGCTGTTCGCCGGGGGATTGACCATTTTCAGCGTCATTCGCCAGCATCACACGGCTTCCGAAGTTGCGGCCACGCCACTGGCCACCAACAGCGTCAGCGGCAAACCCGAAGTGGTGCAAACCGTGGTGCGCCCCATGCAGGTGTTTAATCCGCCGCCACCCAAGTCCACGCCGCCACCGGCGTCACCAGCGAATTCAACATCGGGTCTGCCCATTTTCACAAATTCATCACCCCAACCATTGCCCAATGTTCCGCCCCGCCAAACTGAATCGCTGACCCCCATCAGCCTGTTTGCCGACAGCGCGGCAGGCATGGTGCGCCCGAAAAAGTTGAGCGCCGCCTATGCGCCGTTCGGACGGTTGATCCCTTGTGAAACGGTTATCACGGTGGATTCATCTTCGATGCAGACGCCCATTATCGGCCTCGTCACCGAGAACATTTTCTATGGCGGCAGGCTGATTATTCCGGCGGGCACGGAAGTTCACGGCATGGCGCAGACCGACCGCCAGCGCGAACGCATCGCGGGCAACACCAGTTGGACGCTGATTTGGCAGGATGGCGAGGAAATGCAGCTTAAAGCCATCGCCCTGGACCGCGAGTTTGACAACAACACCAATCAAAGCGGCTGGGCCATCACCGACGGCAGCGCCGGGTTGCGCGGCGAAATCATCAAGTCCGACAATCTGGCCGACATCAAGCTTTTTGCCGCCACGTTTCTTTCCGGGGCGGCCGGCGCCCTGACGGAAAAACAACAGACCGTTTTTGGCCCCATCAACAGTCCCACGCTGAACAACGCGCCGTTTCAAGGCGCGCAGGCCGTGCTGCAAACCTACGCGCAACAAATCTACGATTCGATTCAGAAAAACGGATTCTATGTTCGCGTGCCTTCGGGCAAACAGTTTTACCTCTACGTCCTGCAAACCATTGACCGCGCCGACGCCTCGTTCGGCGGCGTGGGCATCACCGGGGAAAACGACGGGCAATCAACAACCACTCCCAAACGATGAAAATATACCAACTCATTCCACTGATGTTCCTGTCGGCGTGCTCCAGCACGCCCAAAGTCACGCTACGCCCGCAATCACCGCCGCCGGCCACGGACAATTCCGCCGTGCGCTATCCCGAAGTTGTGCGCGCCTACCATTTCGGGCGTTACGTTGATCCCAATGACGACCTGGTGATGCACGAGCAGCACGTCGTTTATCGCGTCGAGGAAAACACGCGCTGGGATTTGCGTCCGGCCAACGCCGGAGACGATGCCTTTTTTTCCGCCGTGCCGTCGCCGCGCGATGCGGCGTTCAGCCCGTTGCCCGTCAATGATGCGGTGCTGGCCGAAGTCAACGCTCAAAAACTGGCGACCGTTCAAATCATGCTGGAAGCCCAAACCCTGTCCTCGGCGCTGGCGCAGTTTCAAGCCGCGCTGCAACAGACCAGAACCAATTTGCAGGAAACGGCGATACTGCGAGCCGCAGTGATTCAAATGAAAAAGCGGCTGGACACGCTCGAAACCGCGCAAGCGCAGACGCCGCAGCCGTTGCCGCCGCCCATTTCCACAACCAATGAATCTTCGGATTCGTTGAGTCCCTGAAAGAACACTTTGCCGGTGTTATCGCACCGGCAATTCAACAAAACATAAACAAATACAAACATCATTATGAGCACAACAAAAACCAGAACCCCACCGTCCAATGGCGCTGCCGCCGATACGCCTGCGCCCAACGAAAACCGCTATCAGCGGACCAATGCCGAGGCCGAAGGCAAAATCAACGATTGGATCAAAAACAATCCCAAGAATTGGGACTACATCCAGGCCATGCCGCGTGACCGGCTGGAACGCACCGTCGTCTTGAACGAAGTCCGGCAAGTGGAACGGCGGCAATATGTTGACACCGGCGTTCTTCAAAACATCAAAAACAACCCTGACCTGAAAGCCGCTTATGACGTTCTCTTGAAGGATGTGCCCGAAGACAAGCGCGATGAAGTCATCCTCAATATGGAACGCGAAAAATGGCTGAACAAGAAAACGCAGTCGCAGCCGCAGACCCAAACCCAAACCAGAAGGGAAGGTGTCAGGGTTTAACCATCCGGCACGCTGCCGGTCTGGCTTCAGCAATGGGGTTCAGACCGGCTGTGAGCAGGCGACTGTGCATTAGTCTTACTGGCGATGAACCGCATTCAACTCTTTGGCATTGAACGTGCTAATAATCCATTGCTGCCCGCCATGCGGGGTTTTTATGCACTCGCTTGTCCAATTTGGCGTGCGCCGTGGCAAGTTTCTGGACACTTCCATTCAGGAACAGAACCGTTTTCTTTGCCTTCATCGTTATCTTTCCATCGCCGGCGAAATAATTCTGAAGCACCTTCACTTTGGCTTTCGCGGTCGAATAGAAACCCGCGAAGGTTGAGGAGGGCAATGGGATGCGTTTCCAGAACATCACGGGCCGCAGAGTGGCCTATCTGCGTTCCCAAAAGAAGTGGACGCACGACCGGTTGGCGAGCAAGTTGCAATGCCAGGGCGTGGACATCAGCCGCCTGTCGCTGGCACGCATGGAATGGGGCGTTACCAAAATCAGCGATACAGTTCTTGCAGGGCTTCAAAAGGTCTTTGGCATTCCCATCGCCCAGCTATTTCCACAGGAAGTTCAGGATTCGGACGCGGACTTCGCCAAACGTGTCCCCACGCCATTGCCCGGTCCTGATCCTCCAAAGAAACCCCGGCGCAAATGCCAAAAGTTGACAAAACGGCCAAAGAAGGTTTAGAAAATCAGTTGGAACTTTTTGGTTCCAACCGCGCGCACTATGAACACACTGACCCAATACGGAACAATGGCGGAGAAACACTGGCGCGAGCACCGTCCGAAAATGGTGCGCGAACTGGAGGCCAAAAACCAGTTGCACGAAATGCTCCTGGAAGCAGAACGGAAAACGAAGGACGAAATGGCCGGGCTGCGGAACAAATTCATCCGGCAGGGTTTGACCCCGCAACAGGCGCACGACCGCGCCTGGGAAATGGTGCGGGAGGAATACATCCTCCTGCCGCCGGAAACGTAACCAACGGCCACACCGTAAATGGCCATCAGCAGGCCACGCTGGTTGAAAAATCACCGGGCAATCCCAACAGCTATCGCATCTCTGACGAGGATCGCCTGGGCGCAGGCGGTCCCAAGCAGAAGTTTTCACAAAATCTCAAGGCCATTGAAATCGTGCGGGCGCTGGATGCGGAGGGTCGTCCGGCTTCACCGGACGAAAAAGCGATGCTGGTCAAATATGTCGGCTGGGGCGCGATGCCGCAGGTGTTCGACGTGGACAGCACAAGCTGGCACCAGGAACAAATCAGGCTTTCAGAGATTTTGTCGGACGAGGAACATCGTTCCGCCCGCGCCACCACCCTCAACGCCCATTACACGGCACCGGCCATCGTCCGCGCCATGTATCAGGCGGCGGAGCGTTTCGGCTTTTCGGGCGGGCGCATCGTTGAACCGGCCTGCGGCATCGGCCACTTCATCGGCCTCATGCCGGAGGCGATGCTGAAAAAATCAGCCATCACCGGCGTTGAAATTGATCCGCTGACCGCGCGCATCGCGAAGGCGCTTTACCCGGATGCCGACATCCGCGAGCAGCCGTTTGAAAAATCCAAACTCGCCGATGAATCGTTCGACCTCGCCATTTCCAACGTGCCGTTCGGCGATTACACCGTTCACGACCCGCGCTGGAACAAATTCAGATTTCCCATCCACGATTATTTTTTCCCCGCCGCGCTGGACAAGCTGCGTCCGGGCGGGGTGCTCATGTTCATCACTTCACGTCACACAATGGACAAGCTTGATCCGACCATGCGTGAATTGCTCGCCGCGAAAACAGAATTACTCGGTGCGATCCGGTTGCCCAACGATGCCTTCAAGAAAAATGCCGGCACGGAAGTGACCACGGACATCGTGATGCTCCGCAAATTGCGCGCAGGTGAAACCACTGCCGGTCCCGCGTGGACGGCCACGGCAGAATTCGCCAACGACCGGCAGGAGAAATTATCCATCAACGAATACTTCGCCGCCCATCCCGAAATGATGCTCGGTAAAATGCGGCTCGCGCGCGGAATGTATCGTGACGGCGAGCCGGTGCTGGTGCCTGATGACCGTGATTTGGAAACTGCCCTGTCACAGGCCATCGGGCGTCTGCCGCAAAAGATATACCAGGCTGAAAAACAAAACGCCGTCGTGCCGGCCTCGGACGTGAACATTACCGCGCCGGACTACATCAAGGCCAACGCCTTTTGCGTCCACGAAGATGGCCGTGTTTGTATCCGGGAAGACGACCAGTTGCGGCCACTGGATGATGTGCCGGTCGAAACGCGCTCGCGGATTCGGCGGTTGATTGACGTGCGGGATGCGGTGCGGGTATGCCTCCGCTCGCAATTGGACGGCAGCAGCGAGGAGCAAGTCGTAGAGGCGCGCGACAACCTTAATCTGGCCTACGACCGGTTTGTCGCCCGCTTCGGCCCCATCAATGCCCGCGTCAATCAGAACGCTTTCGACGGTGATCCTGATCTGCCGCTGCTGCTGTCACTGGAACATTACGACGAGGAAACCAATGTGGCGGTCAAGGCATCCGTCTTTCGCGAGCGAACGATTCATCACAGGCGACCAGTTGAATCGGTCGGTTTGCCCAAAGAAGCCTTGCTCGTCTCGCTGAATGAAAAAGGCCGCGTGGATTTGGATCACATGGCTTCCTTGCTGTCGCGCCCGGCAGCGGAATTTTTGCCGGACCTGAAAGGAATGATTTTTCTCAATCCGCAAACCAAAAAATGGGAAACCGAAGATCAATACCTTTCCGGCAATGTCCGCGAAAAACTTGTCGCCGCCGATTCCGCCAGTGTTGGTGATGTCCGCTTCCGCGAAAATGTCGAGGCGTTGAAATCGGTGCAACCGGCAGATTTGCCCGCGACCGAAATTGACGTGCGGTTGGGCGCAGCCTGGTTGCCGCCGTCAGACGTGCAGGATTTTGTCCACAGTTTGCTCGGCGTTCCGTCTGGCGTCGAGGTCGGCCACATCCACGCGCTTGGCTCGTGGCAAATCACCGGCAATTGGGAGGCGAAAGGGGCGACCGCCAACACGACCGATTGGGGAACAAACCGTTACACCGCCCTCGAACTCATCGAGGAAACGCTCAATCTTAAAACGCCAACCGTTTATGATTATGTGGACAAGAAGCCCGTCGTCAACGCGCAGTCCACCGAGGCCGCGCGGGAGAAGCAGGAGCGCATCAAGGAACGGTTCAAGGAGTGGGTTTGGCAGGATGATTCACGGAGGGAGCGGCTTTGCCGCCTTTACAATGATTCGTTCAATCACAGCCGGGTCCGCACATTCAATGGCGAACACCTGACGTTGCCGGGAGCGAGTGCGGCCGTTCAGCTTCATATTCACCAGAAGTCCGGCGTGTGGCGAATCCTGCAAACGCCCAACACGCTGCTCGGCCACGTTGTCGGCGCGGGCAAGACCTACACGATGGTTGCCGCCGCGATGGAATTGAAACGGCTCGGCTTGGCGCGCAAGCCCATGTTCGCCGTGCCGAATCACATGCTCGGCCAGTTCTCCAGCGAATTGCTCATGCTGTATCCTGGCGCAAACATTCTCGTGGCGGGCAAAGACGATTTCGAGATGCAGAACCGCCGGAAACTTTTCAGCCGCATCGCGACCGGCAATTGGGATGCCGTCATCGTCACGCACTCCGGCTTCGAGCGCATTCCGTTGTCGCGCGAAACCCAGGAGCGCTTCTTCAAGGAGCAGTTGGAGGAATTGGAAAAGATCAAACGGGAACACGCCAACCCGGATAACCGGCGCGTGGTGAAGGAAATTGAAAAGGCAAAAAAGCGTCTCGAAGCCAAACTCGAATCACTCGCCGCCACTCACAAGAAGGACAACACGCTGACTTTTGAGGAACTCGGCATTGACCGAATCTTTGTGGATGAAGCGCATTACTTCAAAAATCTTTTTTATGTTTCCAAGATGACGCGCATCGCCGGGCTGCCGCAAACGGCCAGTGAGCGCGCATTCGATATGTATTTGAAAGTGCGCCACGTCCAATCCGTGAATGGCAGCGGCGGGGTCGTTTTCGCCACCGGCACGCCCATCGCCAACAGCATGGCCGAGATGTTCACCATGCAGCGTTATATGCAGCCGGAGGATTTGAAAAAACACAATCTCGGCCATTTCGATTCGTGGGCCGCGACGTTTGGTGAACCGGTGACGGCGATGGAGCTTTCACCGGACGGCGCAGGCTACCGGCTGAACACGCGCTTCGCACGATTCATCAATGTGCCGGAGCTGATGCAGATTTTCCGGCAGTCGGCGGACGTGCAGACCGCGCAGATGCTCAATCTCGCGCGCCCGAAACTGGAAGGTGAGAAACCGGCGATCCGAAATGCGCCGGCATCGGCGGAATTAAAAGAGTTCGTTGAAGGTCTCGCGCGCCGCGCCGAGGCGTTGAAACGCGGGCGGGTTGACCCGCGCGAAGACAACATGCTCAAAATCACCACCGAGGGCCGCAAGGCCGCGCTGGATTTGCGCCTGATGAAACCACATCTGCCGGACGACCCGCAGAGCAAAGTAAATCTGGCGGTCGAAAACATTCATCGCATTTGGGAGGCGACCAAGGACGACCGTTTGACGCAGCTTGTGTTTTGCGATTTGTCCACGCCGCAAGACCGTGGCTTTTCCGTTTACAATGACATGGCCGACAAGTTGAAACGGCTGTGCATTCCCGCAACCGACATCGCGTTCATTCAAGATTACGACGCGGACAATGCGAAGCTGGCATTGTTCCGTTCTGTCCGCGCCGGCAAGGTGCGAATTCTTTTCGGCAGCACGCAGAAAATGGGTTCCGGCACCAATGTTCAGGAACGCCTGGTTGCGCTTCATCATCTGGATGCCCCGTGGCGGCCGGCGGACGTGGAACAGCGGGAAGGACGGATTCTGCGGCAGGGAAATAAAAATTCCAGCGTGCAGATTTATCGTTACGTCACCGAAGGCTCGTTCGACGCCTATATGTGGCAGACGCTGGAAACCAAGGCGAAATTTATCTCTCAGGTGATGAGCGGGGACATGACTGTGCGCCGGCTCGAAGACATGGATTCCGCTGCGTTGACCTACGCCGAAGTCAAAGCCATCGCGTCCGGCAATCCTCTCGTCATTGAAAAAGCCCAGGTGGACGCCGAGTTGATCCGGCTGACCCGGTTGCGCTCCGCCCACGCCGAAGAACAGTATCGCATCCGCGCCAGCCTGCGCCATTCACGCGAGGAGGTGCAGTCTTGGACGGAACGGCTCGCAAACTTGCGCGAGGATTTGACTCTGCGGCAGGACACTTCCGGCGAAAAATTTCGCATCGAACTGGATAAACAGGTTTTGGACAATCGCGGTGTCGCCGGGGAGTTGCTGTTGCGGCGGGCGGAGAAAATCAAAACCCGTTTTGGCGAGGACATCCGCATCGGACGCTTTGCCGGTTTTGATCTGTTCATTCGTTCCGGTTTCAACAACACCGCCGAACTCGTTTTGCGCGGCAAAAACAGTTACAGCACCCGCGTCACCGACACCGCACTCGGCACCATCCGTTCGCTCGAATCCACGGTGCAGGGATTTGAGGAACGTGTCGGACGGATGGAATCCGACATCAAGGATTCGCAAAAGCGCGCAACTGAATTGGAAGCCAAGGTAGGGTCGCCATTCGAGAAGGAGGAGCGTTATCACAAACTTGTAACCCGCCAGTCAGAAATCGAGGAGCAACTTGACCTCACCAAAAATCAGGCATCGAGCCAGGTGGATGCTGCGGCCACAGACGAACGCGAGGAAAATTCCGAGAAGCAAACTGAAACGAAATCAAACCGGCGGAGCCAATCGGCTGCGGTTCGCGTATGAATGCCCTCAATTCCAATGCAGAGCCGACTACCACGACGGTTATCAGTCTTCCCAAATGGCTCGAACAAATTGGCGTGACCCATTGCACTGCTTGGCGCTGGCGGAAAAAAGGTTGGCTGAAGACCATCAACATAGCCGGTCGGCAATATCTTACCCAAGACGCCATTGACGAATTTCAACGTCGCGCTACGGCGGGAGAATTCGCTCAAACCCACAAAGTTCCCACCCGAAAATAGAGCGTTCTCTAATTATTTTTAGAGACTCAATCCGCGAGATTATTTGGCAATTTCATGCGTAAATTCGTCTCAATTCTGTGCTAGTTTTTGTGCTAGTTTCGGCCTTTGAACCGTTGACCCAATAGACGCTGCCGAATATCGCAAAAAGTGCAAAAACACCAATAACCACAATGAAAATGACGAGTGGCAAGCAACATTAAGTTATCAAGGAAAAACGGTCAAAATGAATTTTTAAGTCCTGTGCGTCTGCCATTTCGCCACACCGGCAATCGTTTGCTTATCAACGCTTTCCATACGCTTGAAAGCGCATAGAAAATGCTTTGTATCCCGGATAATTTGTTTGTGCAAACCGCCCGGGAGAAACCAGCCCCCGGAAACGAGAGGACACCTTGTCCAAGAATGGCAAGTGGCGCTCGTTTCCGAAAGTGCCGCATTTGCTCCAAAACGTCAGCAATGGAAATTACTATGGCCGAATAAAAATCGGCAGCAAGCTCATTCGGGAGAGCTTTCAGACGACCGTGTGGACGACGGCCAAGCTCCGGCCGGCGGATTTCCTCAAGACCCGCCAGGAAAACCGCAACCAAGTTGATCCACCGAAATTCAGCGATACGGTGGCACTTTTCAAAATCGAACTTGAGCAGGAAACGGACATTAAAAGCTGAGCAAGGAATCCCGGCTGCGTTGCCTTAACAAAATCCAAGAAACCTGGCCGGAACTTTGGACGCTGCGCATTGACGAAATTACCGGCTCGGCTTGCAAGGATTGGGAGGCGAGATTGAACAAGGAAAATCAAGGCTGTCGGGTTGAGTTTAGCGTTCCCTTGGAGCATCCTCGATGGAATGTCTGGGATTGCATTTGGAACATGAAAAAATTTCCGACTCACATTGTAGAAACAAGAAACGAGCGGACAGATGAAGCTTCCCAAAACCATGACCCCACCAAGTTTTAAAATTACAAAACCGACGAAAGGCACTCGTTCGGCTGAACCAACTTCAAGGCGTCCCATCAAGGTAGCTTTGGTGGAGGACCAGCCGAAAGTTCGTGACAGTTGGATCAAGCTTATCAACTCATTTCCGGATTTTACGTGTGTCTGCGCCTGCGCCACCGGAGAGGAGGCCTTGCGCATTATCCCTACAGAGCTGCCGGATGTGGTGCTCATGGACATTTTTCTGCCACGGATGTCCGGAATAGAATGCACCGTGCGGCTCAAGGCTTTGTTGCCGCAAACCCAGATCGTCATTCTCACGGCCATGGACGATCAGGAGCTGGTTTTTCTGGCGCTGGAAGCGGGGGCGGATGGTTATCTGCTGAAACGGACAAAGCCGTCGGATTTACGAACCGCATTGCTGGACGTGCTGGGCGGCGGAGCGCCGATGACGAGCCAGATTGCCCGGCGCGTCATTGAGTCGTTCCGGCAGAAGGCCAAAATCCGGGATGAATCCGCACATTTGTCGGTGCGGGAGGAGCAGATTTTAGTGCTGCTTTCGCAGGGTTATTCCAATAAAATGATTGCCGGCAAGCTGGATTTGAGCATTGACACGGTGTGCAGTCATTTAAAGCATGTTTTTACCAAGTTACATGTGAGTTCGCGCACCGAGGCGGTCGTTCGTTATATGACCTCCAAAACGCCCCAGCAGAAGCCGGCTGGCTCGTCATGACCCTTGCCGCTCGTATAGAATATGGCCATGCTGGCGCACCGCTTGCCGGGTCGAATGAAATATTCCGAAGCATCACCTGTTTCGGTGATGAGAATTTCACCGTGTTCGGGGGATGGTAAATATGCAGGCCGGAAGATAAAGTATGACAGACACTTTGAAATTCACAGACTGTCTTATTGACCGCTGTCATCGTTTGGCCAGTCGAGAACGAGATGGCGTGTGCTTGGTTTTCATAAACTGGGTAACGATACCAAGCGTAGAGAGCTTGTCGGTCCAACAGTCGCCAACCTGATGTCATTTCCAATTAATCTGGCCGGTGACAGCGTTTGTCTCCGCCAGTTGTAACATAACTAAAAAATAATGAAATTTTCAAAACACATTTTAATTTTGGCGGCCATTTTTCTCGCGGGCATGTGCTCGGCGGGCGTCGTGACTGAAAATCTCCGCTGCGAGTATCTCACCAACCCGCTTGGCATTGATGCGACCAGTCCGCGCTTGAGTTGGATCATCACTTCGCCCCGGAGAGGGGAAATGCAATCGGCTTATCAAGTTTTGGTGGCTTCCTCTTCAAATCTTTTGAACGAGGGCCAAGGCGATCTGTGGGACAGCGGCAAGGTGGCATCGGCTGAAAGCTCCCAAATAGTATATGCGGGCAGTCCGCTGGTTTCCCGGGAGAATTGTTACTGGAAGGTTCGGACTTGGGATCGCGATGGTAAAGCCGGCGGTTGGAGTCCGGTTGCCCGGTGGAGCATGGGGCTGCTTCAGCCGGCGGATTGGAGTGCGAAATGGATAGCCCCGATTCTTTCCAACCAAGACACAAATGCTACCTTGAGCATTCTCCATGCAACCTATGAGGCCGTTGCCGAAGGCCAGTCGGCCGATGTCACCGCCGTCCTGAACAGCAACATCAAGCAAGGCCGCCTGAAAATGGTTGTCAACAACAAGACGCTGGGAGTGGATCCTGCCTATAAAGTGGTCAAACATTTGCGGGTGGAATACGAGTATGGCGGGCAAATCATTAAAAAAGAGGCGGACGAAAATCAAACCTTGATGCTGCCGGCGCAGTCTTCTTCCGTGCCATATCTGAGGAAGTCCTTTGAATTGCAGTCACCGGTCCAAAAGGCGGTTCTCTACGTTACGGCGCTGGGACTTTACGAAGTGCACATCAACGGCCAGCGAGTGGGAGACCATGTTCTCGCTCCTGATTGGACCGACTATCGCAAGCGGGTGCGGTATCAAACTTTTGATGTTACTGGCTTAATGAAAACCGGCGGCAATGCGGTTGCAGCCATGCTGGCCAACGGCTGGTTCAGCGGACATATCGGCAACGGCGGCTTTGAATTCTTTGGCGAAGAGCCCGCGTTTCTGGCCCAGCTGGAAGTAACTTACGCCGACGGTCACACGGAAAGGATCGAGACGGATGACACCTGGAAGTCGCACGCCAGCCCCATTCTCTCGGCAGATTTCATGCTGGGGGAAAATTATGATTCGCGTTTGGAAATCAAGGGCTGGGACAAGTTTGGTCTGGATGAAAGCAAGTGGGACGGCGTTGCGGTGCGCGACGAATCTTTCCGTCAATTGGAATCGCAAGTCATGCCGCCCGTCCGCGAGATCTGTGAACTAAACCCCAAATCCGTCACGAAATCCAAATCCGGCGATTGGATTTATGACCTGGGCCAGAACATGGTCGGCGTGGTGCGGTTGAAAGTTTCGGCCCCGGCCGGCACAAAAATTACTTTGCATCATGCCGAGATGCTGAATCCCGACGGCACGCTTTACACCAAAAATTTGCGCGGGGCGCCTTCGATAGACGAGTATGTCTGCAAAGGTGACGGCATGGAAACCTGGCAGCCGCGTTTCACATTCCACGGCTTCCGTTATGTGGGAATTTCCGGCCTGAACGGCCGGCCTCAAAAAAATGCGGTCACGGGCATTGTCATCGGATCGGATACGCCCCGCACCGGGGAGTTTGCCTGTTCGGATCCGCGGATCAACCAGCTCCAATCCAACATCCAATGGGGTCAGCGCGGCAACTATATCAGCATTCCCACCGACTGCCCGCAGCGCGACGAGCGCCTTGGATGGATGGGCGACGCACAGGTGTTCATCCGCACCGCGACTTACAACGCGGATGTCGCGGCGTTCTTCACCAAATGGCTGGTGGACGTGGACGACGGCCAATCTCCGGCAGGAGCGTTCAGCAACGTGAGTCCCAATACCAGTCGGGATGTTGGTGGTGTTCCCGCCTGGGGCGATGCCGGGGTCATTTGTCCTTGGACTATTTATGAAATGTATGGCGACAAGCGCATTCTAGAGCAACATCTGCCCGCGATGATCAAATCGGTGGATTATGTGCAATCGCACAGCGACGGTTTGATTCGCAACAAAGATCGTGGCGAAGACTTCGGCGACTGGCTGTCAATCGGCGCCGACACGCCCAAGGATTTGATCGGCACCGCTTATTTTGCCTATTCCACCCATCTGCTGGCAAAATCCTGCCACGCGCTGGGGCGGGATGCCGAAGCTGACAAATATGATAAATTGTTTGCGGACATCAAGACCGCGTTCAATAAACGCTACGTCAAGGCGGATGGCCGCATCCAGGGAAATACGCAATGCGCCTACGCCATGGCGCTCAAGTTTGAACTGTTGCCGGAAGATCTCCGTCCAAAGGCGGCTCAATATCTGGAAGAGGACATCAAGGCCAAAGGCAACCATCTTTCGACCGGCTTTGTCGGCGTGAGTTACTTGCTGCCAGTCCTGGCCGAAGCGGGCAAGGTGAATATCGCTTATGGCCTGCTGTTGCAGGATACTTTTCCGTCCTGGCTATTCTCAGTGAAGCATGGTGCCACCACCATTTGGGAGCGGTGGGATGGCTGGACTCCCGAAAAGGGGTTTCAGGATCCCGGCATGAATTCCTTCAACCATTATTCACTTGGTTCGTGTGGTGAGTTCTTGTTCGGTGGCATCGGCGGCATCCAGCCGGCAACTCCGGGTTTCAAGACCATCCAGATTGAACCCGCTATCAATAATGGTCTGACTTGGGCCAGCGCCAGTTTTGATTCGATCCATGGAAAAATTGTCACCAAATGGAGAAGTTACGGCGACCAAATCTTACTGGAGGTTGTCGTGCCGGCCAACACCACCGCCTTGGTTCGTTTTCCAGCCAAGGACACGGCCAGCATCACCGAAAGCGGCGAACCAATCGAAAAGGTGGCGGGTGTAAAGTGTCTTGAAATGGAGAATGGCAAAGCCAGCTTTGAAGTTGGCTCAGGAACTTACAAATTCACCTCGCTTGTCGGGCAAGGATACCGACTTGGCGCACCTCGCCAAAAATAATGCGCGGGCGTTGAGGGTCGCCTATACCTGACAGGCCGCGACCAACCTGTCGGCTCCAATCAATTGGATTTCCAGCAGCGTGGACACACTGGATGGCATGGGTGGCCTTCTCGAACGCCATTCCAATCTACCCTTCACAACCCGCCAGCTTCTTCTGGTTGCGGTTGCCGTGAGGCTGGTGCAAATCGCAGTTGGTTGCATCACGACATGTGATTGGAAGGCGACCTCGCCACGCGGCTCATGCTGTCTAGAAGCAACATGTCGTTCGCTTGCAAACCAAGCGTGTTCGTCTCGGTGCCCAAGGCAGTCAGGGACATCCCTCTAATGCAGCTGACAAAATTGTTTGACAGATGGATATAATGTTCATTTCCGAATGATCAGTGTTCGGTAACAGGAACAAGACTTTAAAGCACTCCCGATTGTCGAAACCGTCAAAAACACAATGTCACCACGGATGGCAGTTTAACAATCGTTTAGGTGAAAGTTCTCTCACCGTCGGAGCGGATTGCTAAGTGAATGCGATCCGACTTGCCCTATGTTTTTGTAGGGTGGAGCAATGTGCGTGGCCGGGTATGATTAACTATCGAAGCAAACAAATCCAGTTTATGCGACTGGTCTGGCTTCCGTGATTATGCAAAATACAATTTCGCGATTGAGAATTGAAATCGGCCCCATGCCGCCCGATGCGCGGCGGAGTCGTTGGGTCAAAGGATTCACTTTGATTGAATTATTGGTGGTAATTGCGATTATCGCAATTTTGGCAGCGATGTTGTTGCCGGCTTTGGCGCGAGCCAAGGACCGGGCTAAGAAGATTTCTTGCGTGAATAATCTCCGGCAGATCGGCATCGGCATGACCGTGTATGCCGGGGATAACAACGACTATGTGGCAGAGGCGCGTTGGGCCGCTGGTATTCCCCCCACTCCGTCCGGGTCGGTGAAGGGCGCCTATAATCAACATGCCATCAATGTGGCGCAGTCGGACTCGCTCAAAAGTGTTTATTTGGATCCGACACAGACCAATAACGCTTCTGTCTGGAGTTGCCCCAGTCTTGGCATTGGCACTGTAGATTATAACGGCACTACTACCCCTCCACAATGGAATATCGGCTACCAATATTTTGGCGGCATTTATTATTGGTATAACCCGGCTTATTCAAGTGGCATCGCTTCGTCCAGTCCGACAAAATTGAGCAATGCCAGACCTTCATGGGTGCTGGCGGCGGATTTGGTATGCAAAAACCCGTCTGTAACTTCTGGAAATCCGTGGGCGGATGCAACCTCTCCACTCAAAACACTCAAATTGGCAGCCCACCAACGGCCGGGTGTTTCGTATCCAGACGGAGCCAATCACTTGACTGTGGATGGTTCTGTGAATTGGATCAAATGGGAAAAATTATTGCTAATCAACACTTTTGATGCCAGCACAAGGCTGTTTTACTTTTACCAGGAAGATCTAGGCAGCATCAGCTCTGCAAATCTCAACTATTTAAAAATTCAGCCATAAACCTATCCATATTTGCCGATATTCAGCCACAGTGATTTGGGCTGGGGCGCATAATATGCCAATATAGTTTCCGTCAGGTCGCTGTTAGAAACAGCATGCTTGGATTAGTAATGTAAAATTTTGTAAAGCTTCATTCACTTTTATGCATATTAATGACCAGGAACGTCCGGGCAAGTTTCTGTATTCGAAATCAAGCATAGTCAAGATGTCACAAAGCTTCCATTGCTTCAATCAAGGCGTGTCTTTGGCCCAAATGTTCCCCTACATTTTTGTGGGGTATACGCTTATTCATTATGTGAGAGAATGTGAAAGTTGACCCACTTAATGACAGCGCGCGAAAAATGCCGTGAAGCCATGAGATTGGAAAACGAAGCAACAATGATTAACAAGTCCGCTATTCATGGGCCAGCCTTTGAAATTAAAAATTGAAAACCATAAATAAAACCCTTGGAAAAAATCAACCTATGAAAACCAATCAAACCTTGATCCTACGCCGGCTCCTGCTGATCGGCGCTTCTTTACTTGTGGCCGGCCAGCTTCAGGCGGACACTTTAGCTTTCTGGAACATGGACGGCCTTGGTGCCACCAAGACCAATGTAAATACGGTAGGCTCGGGCGCTGCGGTAACTCCTATTTCAACGGTGGGCCTCGGTGCCGTTGGCACCACAGTTCCCAGTTTTAGCCCGGCTCTCGCGGCGGGTGACAACTATGCCGCTTTTAACAGGGTGCTCGGACCCACGCCAGAGACCGTGGGTTTGTCTCAAGATTTTGCAAATGCCACTTACTTTCAATTCACCCTTTCTCCGACCGGGGGACAATTGCTCAATGTCAGCAGCCTTTCCTTTAATGCAGATGCGGCCACTGGCACCCTTACCGCCAACCGCGAAGTTTTCGTGGAATCCAGCAAAACGGGTTATGGCACAAGCTCTGCGAACGTGCTGTATGGTGCAGGCACGCAGTCGGCATTAAACCCGGGCGGCGGGATCAATTGGTCAAGCACACTTATACCTTTTCAGACTTCTGCCTATAGCGAAACGCTTTTTTCTGTTGATTTGTCGGGAAACAGCTTGCTTCAAAATATATCGGATTCAGTCACTTTCCGCTTCTACATCGGCACTGACACCACCAGTCAGAACATTGGGATCGACAATCTCACCGTCAACGGCTCCATCGTCGCGGCCCCCGAGCCCTCTGTTTATGCGCTGGCCGGCCTCGGCCTGATGTTGTGCATTGGTAATTGGCGGCGAATGAGCAAAGCGTGATCAACTTACTGGCTCCAGTCTTTGGATGACTTTGATAGAATAGCTATAACCATTATGAACATTAAAAACCGAATTCAGTCCCTGCTTCCGGGCGCAACCATCCTCGGAATGATTCTTTTCGTCGGCGCAACCGTGTCTGCCCAAACTATTCTCCAAACTGTTAGCCAGACTGGCGGCGGCCCAAGCTGGAACGACGCAATTTGGGGCACTCCCGCAGCGGTGCCCCACAGCGGCACTAACTACGAGACGCCCAGCACATTTTGGGTGCGCACGCCCGGCAAAAATCTCACCGGTTTATATAACACGAATTTTTTCGGTGACAGCCTACAAATTGACGCTGGCGGCATTCTCCAATTGAAACACGGCGGAACCTTGACGAACGCGGCCATCGTGAACTTGATTCTGAACGGGGGAACAATGAATTTCCACGGAGGTTTTGCACCTGTTCCAGTGCCAGTGGAGGGGACGATTCAGGTGATCGCTGATTCGGTCATCGCTACGGATCAAACGGGTGCCAATGCTGCGGACATCTGGGTGCTGTCATCCATCAGCGGCACCAACAATCTCACCGTGAACATGCTCGCTCCGGGAGCCAATAACGTGATTCTTTTTGGCACCAACACGGCCTTTAGCGGCAACTGGTCGAATGCCAATGGCGGCCTTATTGTTGAGGGCAGCACCACCAACGCGCTTGGATCGGGTTCGGTGATATTGCAGGTCGCCGACGCATTCCTTGGTTTCAAGGCGAACAACAATCTGGTGGTTGGCAACGGGATTTATGGGAATGGCAGCGTTTACAAATGGAATACCAACACGGTCGCCTTGAACGGCACCAATACATTCACCGGCTCGCTGATCATCAGCAACGGGGTGATCCAGATTGGCAACGGTTCCGCAATTTCCACCGCCGCCACGATTTCTCTTTTAAACGGCTCAACTTTGGATGCCAGTCCAGCCGGCGGATTAACCTTGGATCCAGCCGGTCAGAACTTGAGTTGCAATGGCACGGTGATTGGTGATCTGACTGCTTCAACGGCCGATGCCCTTAACTTCCATCTAAGTGCAACCACCAATGACATCTTGAATGTGACGGGATCGCTCACGCTTAACGGAACTCCCTATCTCAACCTGTTATTAACCGGCTATAAGGCCGCCGGCACCTACCGGCTGATCAATTACAGCGGAACCATCCAGGGCGGAGGTTCTTTCAACCTGATCCCACCAGCCGGCAGCACAGAAACTTTTCAGTTGGACACGTCCACGCCCGGACAGGTGAATCTGATTGTCACCGGCACCACCTACAACACGACCTGGGTGGGTGACGGTTCCGCAAACTACTGGGACACGAGCAGCCAAAACTGGAGTGGAAGCACCAATGTTTATCAAGCGGTGGGAGATAATGTGACCTTTAATGATTCCGGTTCCGCCGTGCCGGACATTTATATCGTTGCACCCGTTACTCCGAATTCGATGACGGTCAATAATACAAGCAAGCAATATATTTTCGATGGTTCCGCCAGCACCGTGGGAATTTCCACCTCCGGTGCCCTGACAAAAATGGGCACTGGCGAACTTGATTTTACCAGTTCCGGCAACAATTTCAGCGGCCCGGTCACCATTCAGGCCGGCACGTTGTCTATTGGGGTGGGTGGGAGCTTCGGTTATCTGGGAAACCCCAGTTCGATAACAAACAACGGAATATTGCAAGTCAACTTGGGAGCTAACGGTGAGGCATTTAATTCACCCATAAGCGGGTCAGGCTCCCTGAACATTACTGGCGGTGGCGCCACTGTAACTCTTGGTGCAACCAATTCCTATGCCGGCGGGACAACCATCGGCAACGGTTGCCAGCTTGAAATCTCAACTAGTTCAGCTTTAGGTTCCGGCAGTGCTGTGGTTCTGACAGGTGGAAGGCTTGGCGTCAATACGCTCGTAGGTTCGATGACGGTAGCAAATCCGGTGGTGGTTAGCGGCAACTATATGTCGCCTGGCGGCGCGCTTTATGTCAACACCAGCGGCAACAACGTCACCTGGTCTGGCCCGATCACGGTTGGCGCGGGCAACGACGGTATTGTGAACCAGATCCGGGCGGTTAATGCAAATGTCCACATGAATTTTTCCAACACGGTTCTCGGCACAAACGAGATCTTGGAATGCACTGCTGGAAATATCGCTGGAGATGCCACCTCGGTGATCACTTTCAACAACAACATTTCACTTGGAAGCAGCGGGTCATTGCTGGTGGACGGCCTGGCCGTGGTTGTTCTTGCGGGCAACAACAATGTCTGGGGCGGCGGCACAACCGTCGGTTTGAGTGGCAACAGTTCGTATATTTCATCCAGCACGGCAACGCTGCTGGTGAATGGCAAACTTCATGGCGGCGCGCTATCTGTAGCCAATCTCACTACTCTTGGCGGTTCGGGAATCATTCTGGATCCTGTGGCCGTGGACGGCACCCTGGCTCCGGGTAATTCCGGCATCGGCACGCTGACGGTCAGCAACAGCGTCACGTTCGCGTCCGACGGGGCTGCGGTGATGGAAATCAACCGAGCCAGTGCCCCCAACGCCGACCAGCTTTCGGCCAACACCATAGTTTATGGCGGCACGCTGACCGTGAACAACCTCGGCGGCGCATTGCAGGCGGGCGACACATTCCATTTATTTAATGGCGCGATTAGCGGCACATTTGCGGCGACCAACCTGCCGGCGCTGTCTTCGACGAATATGTCTTGGGACACTTCGTTGCTGAATAGCGGCACCATCAAGGTTGTTGGAAACACGGCCCCCACGCCGACGATTACATTCCCGTCCGTCAGCGGGTCGAATTTCACCCTGCAAGTGGCTTCGTCTGCGAACGGATTTAATTATGTGCTCCAAGCGACTCCTGCGCTCTCAACGCCCATCACTTGGACGCCGATATCCACCAACGCCGGCACCGGCGGGACGCTGATTATTACGAACGCGATTACTCCCGGCAATCCGCGACAGTTCTTCCGCATCAGCGTCCAGTAAGCTGCGGCATTTATCATATAATTGACGACGCCCCGGTTGCTGGAAAGGTAGCCGGGGCGTAATTTGTAAATCGAACGACAGTCTCTGTATGGAAAGAAAACTTTTTATCTTAGTTTGGTTTACCGCATGGCTGCTGTCCCCGACTGGTGCTGTTGCCCAGCCGTCGGTTTATTCAGGTGTTTATGCCTATGGTGAAGGTGGCTTGACTACTTCATCCGACTGGCAGGCCGTGACCAACTTCGTGACCAACGCGCAGAAGGATATCTCCATCATCAACAACTTTGATTCCTGGACCGATTCAAGTTCGTCCACCAACGGCACGCAGGCATTTCCAACAACGGAAATGAACAACATCCGCAGCCACGGCTCCATTCCGATGTTCACCTGGCAACCTCAAAACGGCAGTCAGGGAGTGACGCAATCGTTTACCTTGGCGAACATCATCAACGGAGCCTATGACACCTATATCACCAACTGGGCGGCTTCGGCGAAAAGTTGGGGGAATCCGTTTTTTCTCCGGCTGGCGCATGAAATGAATGGCACCTGGTATCCGTGGTGCGCCAGCGTCAACGGCAATTCGGCCGCCCAATATGTGCAAATGTGGCGGCACGTCCACGATATTTTCACCAGCGTCGGCGCAACAAATGTCACCTGGGTTTGGTGCGTCAATGTTATCCCGGGCATGCCGACGCCAATTAATCAGCTTTATCCGGGCGACAACTATGTGGACTGGCTCGCGCTGGATGGCTACAACCGTCTGGCGAACTCCTGGCAGGATTTTTCCGCCATTGCGGCCACGACGATGACACAATTAACCAGCATCGCGCCGGGCAAGCCAATCATGGTGGCGGAAACTGGCTGCAATCAAACCAATAATCCGACGGAAACCAAGGCCCAATGGTTTCTCAACGCGCTGACGAATTATCTGCCGGTGGTGCAACCGCGCATCAAAGCGTGGGTTTATTTCAACAGCACCAATACGAGCGACGGCAACGACTGGCGAATCACAGTTCCGGCCAGTGCCGCCATTGGCTACCAGCAGGGCATCGGGCTACCGTATTACGACACCAATCAATACGGCGCGATTTTCAGCAGCCCGATCCAGCCGCTGCTCAACGACTCCACTGCGACGGATACGATGGCACCATTCGTTTCGATTGTAAGCCCCGCGACAGATTCGGTGACGAACGGCACGGTTGTCAGTTTTATCGCCACGGCCTCCGACAAGTCCGGCGTCGGCAAAGTTGTATTTTCGCTGAACGGCGTGGCGCAACAGACCAACAGTTCGCCGCCCTACCAGTTTTCCTGGACCGTGCCTTATCAAGGTGTGATGACAGACACCATCACCGCGACGGCATTCGATAGCGCCGGAAATAGTGCGGTCAGCACCATCCAAGTGGTTACCCAAGGATCTTTCGTGATGACAAACATTCTCCAAACTGTAAGCCAACAAACTGCCAATCAACCCGTCAGCCCCGGGGACTGGACCGTGGCGATTTGGGGCGGCCCGCCCGCAGCGGCGGCCACCAGCAGCAATAATTACGAGACGCCTAACACATTTTATGTTCGCACGCCCAACAGCACCACCCCTGCGGCATTTGCCGGTGCCAGCCTGCAGATTGACAGCGGCGGCACCCTGTATTTGAAAAATGGCGGTGAAACCAGTGGCAATGCCGCGACCGTGAATCTGTTGTTGAACGGAGGGACAATAAATTTTCACGGAGGATTTGCTCCCAACGGTCCGGCGGTAGCGGGAACACTTCAGGTGCTCGCCAATTCGGTCATCACCACGGATCAGACTGGTGCCAATGCTGCGGACATCTGGTTGCAGTCCGCCATCAGCGGCAGCGGCAATCTAACCGCGAACATGAATAGCACCACCAACTCGGTGATTCTCTCCGGCAACAACTCCGCCTACACCGGCAATTGGACGAACGCCAGCACTATTGGCAGCATTAAAATTTTGAGCGGCACCACTAACGCGTTGGGTTCAGGTAGCGTAATGCTGGCCAATCCGGGCGCAGGTCTGGTCTTCAACTCCATCAATAATCTGGTTGTCAACGGCTCGATTGGCGGCGCGGGTTCGGTGATCCAGGAGAACACCGACACCGTCACTTTGAACGGCGCGAATACTTTCACCGGGCCGCTTCAAATCCGTGCGGGCATACTCCAACTTGGTGCCGGAGCTTCGATTGGCAGCACAACAACGATTCAACTTTTCAATGTCGCGGTCTTGGATGTATCTGCTGTGTCAGGCGGCTTTGTAGTCGGAGGTTCCCAAAGACTCGCCGGTGTGGGCAGTGTGTTGGGCGATGTTACCGTGAACGGCACGGCCAGTCCCGGACCGTTGGGAACTTTGAACTTTGCCAACAGCCTTGCGCTGTCCGGGACGACGGTTATGGAACTCAACCGCACCAATGCTCCCAATGCAGATTTGATTTCTGCCGCCACGCTGTCGTTCGGCGGCACGCTGACAGTGACAAACCTTGGCGGCGCATTGCAGGCGGGCGATTCATTTCAATTATTTTCCGGTTCGATCACCGGCATGTTCGCGGCGACAAATTTGCCGGCCTTGTCCCCGACGAACCTGTTTTGGGACACGTCAGAACTCAACAGCCAGGGAATCATTTCCGTGGCGTTGGAGCCAGCCGCCGTGCCGACGATTCTGCCGCCCGCGTGGAACGGAACAAACCTCACCTTGCAAGCCAGCTCGCAAACGGGATTCAATTATGTGCTGCAATCCACGGCCCAACTGGCACCGCCGAGTTGGACGGCGATTCAAACCAATGCCGGCGGCGGCTTGCTGACCTTCACGATCCCGGTCAGCGGCAGCATGCAACAATTTTTCAGGCTTTGCGTGCAATAAATAATTGTCGAAACTTTTTGATGCACGGTTGAAACGGGAAAGATTGTTGCGCTATGATTGGGCATCGCGCGTGAAAGTATTTTTATTCATTTTATGCAGCGCAATAATGTTCAGCACAGTTTCATCCGCGCTGGCAGAAGGCCAGAATCCTTATTTTGCACGGACTTGGCTGGCGGAAGACGGACTGCCCGACAATCGCGTGGTGGGTTTGGCCCAAACTGCGGATGGTTATTTGTGGGTCGCCACGCAAGGCGGAGTCGTTCGTTTTGACGGAGTCCGGTTCCAGCGTGTCAGCATCGCTCACTCACCCGATCTCATCGCCGGCACGATGCGGGCCATGCTGTTGGATCGGAAAGGACGGGTCTGGCTGGCGAAAGAAGAAGGCGGAACCTTGTTTTGCTTCGAGGAGGCACAGGTGCGGATGACAACGGCCGGCCAAGGCTTGCCGAAGAATGAGACGCAACATTCGATGGCGATGGACGGCAGCGGTGATCTGTGGGTTTCTTACAGCACCGGCAAAGTCATTCGATACACCCACGATGGTCGGGTGGATATCTTTACCAGCAAGAATGGTTTGCCGGGCGGTGTCGGCATTTGCTGGCTGGCCAGTGGTCGGGACGGGATCCTGTGGTTTGCCAAGGGCAGTCAGGTGGGAGTGTTCCGCAACGGGCGATTCGATATTTTGGAAAATTTTGGTTCGCCGGCTTTGCGGATTGCCGCCGCCCGTTCCAGCGGCATTTGGGTTTGTGCCGGCCAGCAAATCCTGAAATTCGATGAAGGGGTTGAAACTTTTAAGCTGGGGGAAATTATTCCGGACGATGCCGGCAGTCACTCAAGCTTTGAACCGTCCGTGCTGTTTGAAGACCGCAAGGGAGCGGTGTGGGTGGGCACCGTTTCCGCCGGCTTGTTTCATTGCGACAGCAACGCGGTTACGCGGGTTGAGGTTTCGAATCCGGCCATTCTCAGCCTGACCGAGGATCGGGAAGGCAACTTGTGGGTTGGAACCCGCGGTGGTTTGAACCGGGTGCATCGGTGCCTGACCTCCATTATCAAGCCGACAGGGGGCTTCTCGTTTCAAGGAGTGCAGTCGGTGTGTCAGGATGTGACAGGCGCACTTTGGCTGGTGGGAGAGAGCGGCGTGCTTGTTCGTGGTCGGGGAACTAATTGGGTTGCCCAATCACCTTCCGCTGGCCTGACGCAACCTTATGTGACGTGCGCCGCCGCCGACACGAACGGTTCCGTCTGGATTGGAGCCCGGCGCGGTGCGTTGTATCACTGGACGGACGGTCAATTTCAAGATCTAGGACTCAAAGACAGCTTGCGCGAAAAAGCCGTGCGTTCGTTGCTGGTGACAAGCAAGGGCGATCTGTGGATCAGCACAGATTTGCCGGATCTATTATATCGGTTGCGCGAAAATAAATTAGAGCCGTTCAAATTGCCGCCCGGTTACCGGTTCATCCGTGCGCTGGCGGAAGACGCCGCTGGAAATATTTGGGCCGGGGCATCGGATGGACTGCTGGTGCGCGTGTCCGGTGACACCTTGGTGGATGAAACCGCCAAGTCCTCTTCGTTGTCCATCCGCTGCCTGCACGGGGAGGCGAACGGCGATTTGTGGATTGGTTATGCTGGCGCGGGGGCCGGTCGGCTTAGGAATGGTCAGATTACTCGTTTCACGACGGAGCAAGGACTGCCCAACGATTACGTTGCCCAAATTCTGACTGACAATCGAGGAAACGTATGGTTCGCAGGAAATCAGGGAATCTTCCAAGTTCCCGAACGGGATTTTGATGACTTGGTCAATGGTTTGACCACCCGGGTTTGGCCGGTAATTTTCGGGCGCAACGAAGGATTACCCGGATTGCAGGCAAGCTTTGATTATTGTCCGGACGCGCTGCGTTCCCTAGACGACCGGCTTTATTTTTCCATGCTTTCAGGATTGGCGGAGGTGCGGATGGATTATGCCCGTCTAAATTATAAGCCACCCAACGTGTTCATCGAACGCGTCACCGCCGACAATCAAACGTTCGCCAATTATCCTGATTTCAGCATGGCCTCAACCACCAATGGCACTGCGTCGACGGGATCGGTCAATTCCAGTGACAAAGGCGATCTTCGCCTGCCGCCGGGATTGCAACAGGTCCAATTCGGATTCACGGCATTGAGTTTTGTTGCTCCAGAAAATGTGCAGTTCCGTTATATGTTGGAGGGTCTGGACAAGGACTGGGTGGATGCCGGCACGCTGCGCACGGCCAGTTACAGCCATCCGCCGCCGGGCCATTATCGGTTCAAAGTCATCGCCTGCAACAACGATGGCATTTGGAACAAAATCGGTGATACGCTGCCCGTCACCTTTGAGCCTTTTTTCTGGGAGACGCTTTGGTTCCAGTTCACCGTGACGTTGAGCAGCTTCGCCGCGCTGTGCGGTGTGGTGGTGCTGGTGGTGCGTCGCCGTCACCGGTTGGTGGTCGAGCGGCTGGAACATCAGCGTGTTTTGGAACTGGAACGGAACCGGATTGCGCGTGATCTGCATGACGACCTTGGCGTTGGCTTGACGGAAATTGGTCTTCTGGGAGATCTGGCTGGCAACAGCAGCGAGTTGCCGCAGGCTGGACGCGAACGGCTCCAAGAAATCACCGGTCGGGCGCGGTCGCTCGCCGCCTCGCTGGACGAAATCGTCTGGGCCATCAACCCGGCCAACGACACGTCGCAATCTTTGGTGGATTATTTCTTTCCGTTTGCGCAGAAACTTCTCGGTCACGCCGGCATTCGCTGTCGTTTGGAAGTGACCGGGCCGCTGCCTGTGGGCAACCTGAACGCGGAGGAGAGGCATGAATTTTTTCATGCATACAAGGAGGCGCTGAATAACATCATCCGCCACTCCGGTGCCAAGCAGGTGCAGATCACCATGTCGGCGGCGGAAGGCAGCCTGGCGATCCACATCACGGATGATGGCCGCGGTTTGGAGGACATAGCCGGCAAGGGCGCGCACCATGGTCTGACCGGGATGCGCGAGCGGCTATTGCGCCTGGGCGGACGTTGCGAAATAAAAAGCAGTGCCGGCGGCGGAACGACAGTGACATTTATTATTCCAATTCAATCTGACACATGAAGACAATTAAAGTTGCAATTGTTGAAGATGATCTCCGGTTCCGCAAAAGTCTGCGCCGGGTGATTGAGTCCAAACCCGGTCTGACTTGCGTTGCCGAGTATGGCACGGGTGCGGAGGCGATTGAGCGTATTCCGCGCGACCTGCCGGAGGTGGTGCTCATGGATCTAAACCTGCCAGACTCCTCCGGTGCGGAAGTGACCGCGCACCTCAAGTCCCAACTGCCCGATATCAGCGTGGTCATTCTCACGGTTTATAACGACGCGGATCATATCTTCAAGGCGTTGCGGGCGGGTGCCAGCGGCTATTTGCTCAAGCAGGCCACCGCCGGCGAAATTCTCGAGGCCATCGCGGACGCCCATCGCGGCGGCGCGCCGATGACCAGCGAAATCGCGCGGAAAGTCATTGCCGCCTTTCATGAACCCAAGCCGGCGCCGGCTGCCACGGAATCGCTGGCCCCGCGCGAAATGGAAATCCTCGAGCTGGTGGCGAACGGCTATGCCAACAAGGAGATTGCCAACAAGCTGGCAATCACGTTGAGCACGGTCTGCTGGTATCTGCATGAAATTTACAAAAAGCTCCATGTGCAGAGCCGCGTGCAGGCGGTCAACAAGCTGCGTCAGACTTCCCGCCATCCCAAAGCTTGATTGCACCGCGTCTGGATTCCGGCCGGAAATATGGCAGCAACCCTATTGTTTTGAGGGGTGGAGAGATTCTGCCCGTAATCTAGCATTAAAGAATGCCTCCTGCACCGGCCTTTCTTGGCCGGCGTTGGCGTTGGCAAATTGCAAATTGTGAAAAGAAAAAATGCCCCGGCTTGGTTCGGGAAAAAAGTTTTGACGGCCTGTTTCCTGTTCTGTCTGCCGGCGGCCAATCTCTTGGCGGCGGAAAAAATGGACGCGTATTCGCGCGCCGAAGCGCTGCTCGCGCAGATGACGCTGGACGAAAAAATAGGCCAGATGGTGCAGGTGGATTCCAAGGCGCTGAAAGGCACGACCGACGTGCAAAAATATTTTCTTGGCTCGGTTTTGAGCGGCGGCAGTTCTGATCCGCCGGACGGCAATTCCGCGCAGTCCTGGCTGAACTTTGTCAACGGATTCAAAAACCAGGCGCTGCAGACGCGGCTGAGAATCCCGCTGCTCTTCGGCATTGATGCCGTTCACGGCCACAACAACATTGATGGCGCGGTGATTTTACCGCATCACATCGGCCTGGGCGCAACGCGCGATCCGAAACTCGTCGAGCGCGCCGAGCGCGTCACCGCCGAGGAGACCGCCGCCACCGGCATCCGCTGGGCGTTCGCGCCGTGCATCGCTGTTCCGCAAGACCCGCACTGGGGCCGCACTTACGAAGGCTACAGCGACCACGCCGAACTTGTTTCCGAACTGGGCGTCGCCGCGACCCTTGGTTTGCAGGGCGAAAAACTTTCTGACGAACCAACTTCCGTCCTTGCCAGCGCGAAACATTTCCTTGGCGACGGTGGCACTACCGACGGCATTGACGAAGGCAACACGGTTTGCGACGAGGCCACGCTCCGCAAACTTTACCTGCCGCCCTATCGTGCCGTGATTGAAGCCGGTGTCGGTTCCATCATGGTTTCCTACAGCAGTTGGAACAGCCTGAAAATGCACGCCAACAAATATTTGCTTACTGATGTATTAAAAGGCGAACTTGGTTTTCAGGGTTTTCTAGTTTCCGACTGGGCGGCAATTGACCAGATTTCTCCCGACTATAAAAAGGATGTCGAACAGTCCATCAACGCCGGGCTGGACATGATCATGATTCCTCGCGGCGTGGGCAAAACGAACAACTATGTCGAGTTCATCAGCGATTTAAAGGCGCTGCTGGCGGAAGGCAAGGTGTCACCGGCGCGGATTGACGACGCCGTGCGCCGTATTTTGCGCGTCAAATACCAGATAGGACTGTTTGAAAACAACACCACGGATCCGAAGCTAACCGCCGGAGTCGGCTCGCCAGAGCATCGCGCCGTCGCGCGCGAATGCGTGCGCGAATCGCTGGTGCTGCTGAAAAATAACAATCATGTTCTGCCGCTCCCGAAAAGCATCAAGCACCTCGCTGTGATTGGCGAAGCGGCCGACGACTTGGGGATGCAATGCGGCGGTTGGACTATTGACTGGCAGGGCCGTCGCGGCGACGTGACCCACGGCGGCACCACGATTCTCGCGGCGATCCGACAGACGGTTTCACCGGACACGCAGGTCACGTTTTTGTCCGACGCCAGCAATGTGAAAGGTGCCGATGCCATCATAACTGTCGTGGGCGAACCGCCCTATGCAGAATACAAAGGTGACAGCAACGATTTGAATCTGTCAGCGGCGGACGCGGCGCTGATCGCCAAGGCCAAGGCTGCGGGCGTGCCGGTGGTGACGATTTTATTTTCCGGCCGCCCGCTGATCTTAAATTCGGCGCTTGCCGACAGTGATGCCTTCGTTGCTGCGTGGTTGCCCGGCACGGAAGGTTTGGGGATGACGGACGTTTTGTTCGGCGATTGTAAATTCACCGGCAAGCTTTCGTGCGCTTGGCCGAGCAGCGACAACCACACCGTTGGCGCCGACAATTCGGATCCGCCGCTGTTCCAGTATGGCTTTGGTCTGTCCGATTGAACCTTATGAAAGCACTCATCAGGCAATCAGTAATTACACTCTGCTTGCTGTTCGCCGCCCGGCTTGTCCAGGCTGAAGCAGGAATTGTCACGGTTCAAGTCCAAGTCGCCCCCGGCAAAAATTGGACAAATTATCCCACGCGCACACTGGCCGCCCTACCGTCGGCGGTAATCAGTCGAACGGATTCAGACTTGGACCAGTATGGCGGACTGCTTGACCGCAAAGAAAAGGCCACCGGATTTTTTTATCCGAAAAAAATCGGCGACCGCTGGTGGCTGGTTGATCCCGAAGGCGGCCTGTTTCTGCACAAGGCGGTTGTGGCAGTCAGGCCGATGGGCGGGACGAACGCGGCCGTTGCGTTCCAGGAAAAATTTGGCAGCGATTCCAACTGGGTGGCCGGCACTTCCGGCCTGTTGCATTCGCTGGGCTTCAACGGCCTCGGCGCCTGGTCTGACACCGAGCGGCTGCGGCAGGCTCCGCAACCGCTGGCTTACACGCGCATCTGGGATTTCATGAGCAGTTACGGCCAGAAGCGCGGTGGAACTTATCAGCAGTCGGGTCACATCGGTTATCCGAAAGACTGCATTTTCGTTTTTGATCCGGAGTTTGAAAAATTCTGCGACAACTACGCCCGTCAACTGGCCAAAACCAAGGATGATCCCTGGCTGCTGGGCCATTTCTCGGACAATGAAATGCCCGTCAAACGCGAGGCGATCCTCAACTATCTGCAATTGCCCGACAACGATCCGGGACACCAGGCCGCGCTGTCGTGGTTGCAGACGCGTCATGGTCCGCAGGCGACCGCCAAGGACGTCACCGAACAGGATAGGAAGGATTTTCTCGCTCTCGTTACGGATCGTTACTACCGGATCGTCTCGTCCGCCATCAAAAAATATGACCCGAATCATCTCTTTCTCGGCTCGCGTTTCAACGACGGCGAGTTGAATTTCCCCGAGGTTTTCAAAGCTGCTGGCGCTTATGTGGACGTTATGGCGGTCAACTATTACCGCACCTGGACTCCATCGCCGGACAAACTCAAGATGTGGTCGCACGAATCAGGCCGGCCCATCCTAATCACGGAATGGTATGTGAAAGGCGAGGACTCCGGACTGTCCAACACCAGTGGGGCCGGCTGGATTGTGAGATCGCAGCACGATCGCGGATTGTTCTACCAAAACTTCACGCTGGGCTTGCTCGAATCGAAAGTCTGCGTCGGCTGGCATTGGTTCAAATATGGCGACAACGACCCGTCTGAACCGAACACCGACCCGTCCAATCGCGACTCCAACAAGGGCATTGTCACCTTTCGCTACGAGCCGTATTCGGCTTTGCTGGATGCGATGAAGCCTTTGAATGACCGGGTGTATTCCTTGGCGGATTACTTCGATGGAACGGAGCACAAATCAGGATTGGGCGCAAGTGATTTGAAGAAAACGCAAACTTTGAACTAAACCTCGTTCCAACATTTCTGCCACTTGCCGTCTGGCTGACCCGCGCGCTGATTTCAGCAACAAGTGAACAACGGGTTTCTAGGATACAACTGCATATAGTTCCAAAGTCAAATTAGAAGCCGATTTCGGCGTTGGTAGATGAGGAAAGAGCTAATATAAACAAAGTTGCTGTTAAAAATTATCTTAATTTAAGATGTAAGAATTTTAGAATTATATATTTTGATTGATTCTTATTATAAATCCATCAACCATCTGCTCAAATCTCGCTAAAAATGCCGTTTAAAACTCCTGATCTAAATATGAATGTCATTGCTGAAGAAAAACCCTCCCTGACGTTAACCACATTACCCTCCGACGATATTCGTCAGATCATGTGGCGCTTTGCCGACCGCTACGAACTGCACATGCTCGTGCAGTCGGCGCGCGGCGTGGCGCGCGGGCCGGTGGCGCGGCTCGTGGCGGCCGGTGGGCGTAATTCACACGAGTGGACGGCGGAAAAGAATGCCCTGCTCCAGCACTACGACGACAGCGGCATCACCGCCGCGTCGCTGGAACCCGAACAAGGTGGCTACATTGCCGGGCCGAAAAATCTGGCGCTGGCACTGCTCGCGTTTGAACTTGCGTGGGTGGACGCCGGCGCGGCCACCGGCAGCCTCGCGGGGAATCTCGGCCTCGCGCCGATTCACGAGCGTGGCACGCCGGAGCAGCGCGAAAAATACGTCAGCGGTGCCGCGCCGCTCAAGCCCGGCGAAAACCGCAAACAGGTCCGCGCGGCGTTTGCGCTGACGGAGCCGATCCCGTTCGTCGGCGTGGAGACGGGAATGCTCGCCGGAAAAGTGCGCGTGGCCGAATGGAAAAATGGCGATGAACCGACGCTGCAAGTGGAGAAACGCGGGCGCTTTATAACCAACATGGGTTTTGCGAATGTCGTCACCGCCGCGGTGGATTCCGACGATGCGAAAATCAAAGGCAGTTGCATGGTGATTTTGGAGGAAGGTGATCCCGGCATCTGGGATCGCGGCACTCCAACCAAGAAGCTCGTCCACCAACTTTCTTCGACCAACGATCCGGTATTCAATTTGAAAGTTCCCGCCAGCCGCATCGTCGGCGGCTACACGATCAAGGATGGCATGATCATCCCGAATTTTTCGCACAGCGAAGTCATCGAGGCCGTGTTCCGCCGCACGCGCGTCACGGTTGGTTTGATGACGAGTGCCAAGCTGCTGTCTGCCGTTGAGCCGGTGATTCTTTATCAGCGCCGCCGCTTTCGCGGCGGACAGGGCGCGCCGGGCACGCCGCGCTACGAACTCGGCATCCAGCAGAAGGAAGATGCGCTGCACCGGCTCGTGGATGTTTGGTCCACCGGCGAGGCGAGCGCGTCGCTGGGCTTCGAGGCGGCGCGGTTGTTTGACGAGCTGGATCCGCTGGAGAAACAAAAGGACGCCTGGCTGGCGGAGAAAAATTTGACCGGCCGCGCCGCGCTCAAGGAAATGGCGAAAAAACAGGCCGAGGCGATGGAACTGGTGAAGCTCAATTCCCGGCCCGTCGGCGAACGTAATCTGGAGCGCGCGGCGGAACTCGAAGCCGATCCGCTGGTGAAATATGCCGTGCTCGACTCGCTGGCGAATGTCCTTTGCCCCGCGTGCAAGCTCTGGAACACCGGCCACGGCGCGAACATGATGCGCGAGGCCGTCAGCCTCATGGGCGGTTATGGCGTCACCGAGGATTGTCCGGGATTTCTCGGCCAGAAATGGATGGACGCGCAGCTCGAAGCGACTTATGAAGGTCCGGAAGCCGTGCAGCGTTTGCAGCTTTCCATCACGATGACCAGCGAGCTGTTCCTCGCGCAGTTCCGCCAGTGGATTTTGGAAATGCGCTCGCTCGCCAGCGAACGGCCCGGCACCGGCGCGTGCGCGCTCGCCAACGCCATGCGCCTCTGGCTCTGGACGCTCAACCATGTCCAGGCCGCCACCGACGCCGACGGCGCGAAGCTCTATCACAAGACGCGCCAGGGTGTGACGTTCCCGCTCGCCGACGCGCTGTGCTGGCTGCTGGCCGCGCGGCAGTTCATCCTCGACGTGGTGGAACTCGAAACCAAGGGCGCGGAAAATCCCGCGCTCGCCGATGGCCTCGCCGGCACGGTGAGTTTCTTCAACGACCTTTGCCATGTGCAATCCGCCCGCGCCGCCGGCGAAGTCGGCCGCGTCTGCGCCGAGATCGTCCACGGCTACAACCGCCATCCGGCGTGGGACGAAAAGAGCTGCCACGCCTGCTACTGCGCCGAGGAACTGTCATCGCTCGAAGGCCTGATCCCCGGCATTGACGGCTCGGCCCGCGCCTACTCGGACGTTTCCGAAATCGGCGAAAATCATCCGTGCAAAGCCGGCCCGTGCGTGAGTTTTGCCGGCCTGGAAGACTTCGCCCTCCTGCGCGCCAAGCTGGACGGCTGCCTCACCGGTTGCCGTCTTGCGAAGGATCGCGCCGCCGAATCGTTGACGAAAGTGATGACGCGCGAGGCGCTGGATTATCCGATGTAGCCTTCGTAGCAGCCGAGGTAACGAGGCTCTAACTGAAAATATTTAGAGCCTCCTCACGGCGGCTGCTACAACAAAGTAATTTTCATGTCAGACCAACCAGTCATCGAACGCCCCCGCATGGACGCGGACATCGTCTGCGTTGGCTTCGGTCCGGCTACCGCCGGATTTCTCACTACGCTGTCCAAACAACTCGTCAACGCCGACGGCACGCCCGCCGTCGAGAGCACCGCCGTGCCCGGCATGCCGCCGCAGGTGCTGTGCTACGAGCGCGCGGATGACATCGGCTTCGGCGTCTCCGGCATCGTGACGCGGGCGCGGGCTTTGCGCGAAAGTTTTCCAGAGATCAAAACCGCCGGCATCCCGATGGCCGCGCCGGTCGGCGAGGAAAAAGTTTTGTATCTCCTCGACCCGCACGGCGCGAGCCGCCGCTCCGCCGCGCTAAAAATGGCGGATGCGCTGATTCACGCGACGAAATTTGCGCTGCCCGTCGAGAACCACGCGCTGAATCTGCCATGGACACCCTCGTTTTTGCACAAGCACGACGGCATGATTCTCTCCATGGGCCAGTTCATGCAATGGGTCGGCGCGCAGGTGCAAAGCGCCGGCACCGTCCAGATCTGGCCCGGCACGCCCGTGGCGGAAGCGCTGGTTGAGAAAGTGGCACAGGCATCTTGCCTGTGTGATTCAAAGGAAGGAAATGAAACAGAAACTCACAGGCAAGATGCCTGTGCCACTAAAGTCATCGGCGTGCGTCTGCTCGATCAAGGCGTGGACAAAAAAGGCAATCCGGCCGACGGCTTCACGCCCGGCATGGACATCCACGCCGCGCTCACGGTGATCGGCGACGGTCCGATTGGTCCCATCGGCCGGCAGCTCGACGAAGTTTTCGGTATGCCCGACGGCCATCATGCACGCGACTGGGCCGTGGGCATGAAGTTTGTCGTGGATTTGCCTGCCGACACCACACTCAAACCCGGCACCGTGCTCCACACGTTCGGTTATCCCGAGCCGGAGATTTTTGGATTTCTCTACGTTCATCCCGACCGCGTCGCGTCGCTCGGCATTTTCGTGCCGTCGTGGTTCGACAGTCCGGCGCGCACGGCCTACCGCTATCTCCAGCATTGGATGCTGCATCCGTATCTCTGGCGTCATCTCAAGGGCGGCAAGCTCCGCTCGTGGGGCGCCAAGACGCTCGGCGAATCCGGCAAGCACGGCGAGCCGCACCTCACCGGCGACGGCTACGCGCGCATCGGCGAAGGCAGCGGCACCACGAACGTCCTCACCGGCTCCGGCGTGGACGAAGCCTGGGCCACCGGCACGCAACTCGCCGAGGCCGTCATCGAATTGCTCAAGGCCAAAAAGCCGTTCACCAGGCAAAACCTTGACGAGACCTACGTCAAACGCCGCCGTGCGAGCTGGGTGGAAACCGAAGGCCGCGTCGCCGAAAAATCCCGCGACGGTTTTCAAAAAGGCGTGGCCACCGGCATGATCGGCATGGCGCTTGCCGGTTTGACCAACGGAAAATTCTCGCTCGGCAGCGCGCCGGTCCAGCCGTGGAAACGCATTCCGACGGTGGAAGATTATTTCGCCGGAAAAATTTCCCGTGAAGAGATCGCGAAGCTCCGCGAAGAATGCAGAGCGAAAAACATTTCGCTCCACAGCGCGCTGATGGACAAAGCCGGCTGGCCTGCGATTCCATTCGACGGACAATTGCTCGTGTCACATCAGGACGCGCTGCTCATGGGCGGCAAGGTGCAGGCTCCGCACGGCTACGCGGACCACGTGGTTTTCCTGCATCCCGAACTCTGCGAGAAATGCGGCGCGCGGATTTGCATCGAGGCGTGCAGCGGCCAGGCGATTTATCCCGGCGAGACCGGCGTGCCGGCCTTCGACCGCGAGAAATGCGTCCACTGCGGCGCGTGCCTGTGGAACTGCTCGCAGGCGAACCCGGAAAATCCCGAACGCATGAACATCGCCTTCCGCGCCGGCACCGGTGGATTGCACTCGGCGGAAAACTAAAGCCACAGATGCACACAGATGAAACACAGATTTTTAAGAACAAATCATCTGTCAGGCTATGGCACCATCTCATCTGTGTTTCATCTGTAACAATCTGTGGCTGAAAAGAATTTATGAGCAATGCCTATCAAATCGTCGTTTGCGGCAGCATCGTTCCCGATCCGCTGCAAACGCTTGAACCCGTCGCCTCGCCCACCGGGCCGGCGTTGAAAAATGAAATGATGCTGCCCGCCGTCCTCGATCCGTGGGCGGGCCACGCGCTTTACGAAGCCGCCAATCTGGCGAAGAACCAACCCGGCAGCAAAGTCTGGCTCGTCAGCCTCGGCCCGAAGGCCAAGCTACAGCAGGTGATGATGACCGTCGCGCAAAAAGTGCCGTTTGAACTCGTGGCGCTCGATGGTTCGGCCAGCGGTTTCACCGCCGCCACCGAAACGGCGGCGGCGCTCGCCGACGCCATCACCGCCATTCCGGGTCTCGACAAATCCAGGCTGCTCCTTTTCGGCGGCTGGGAATCCGCCTCGCGCGGCGCGGGCGCGACGATGCAAATCGTCGGCGAACGCCTCGGCATCGTGGACCAGTTTCAAGGCGTGGATCAACTCACGGTGAACGCCGACGGCTCGCTGGAAATTCTGGAGCGCATCGAGGGCGGCAAACATCAGGTCTCGAAATGCGCGGGCGCGCCGGCGTTGCTCGGCTGGGCCACCGGCAATCTGCCGGAGCCGAAAAACAATCCGCAGGTCGGCATGGTCAACATGCGCACCGTGATGCCGGCGCTGCAAAAAGCAAAACCAACGAAGTTGGCTGGCGAAGGTTTGAGCTTTGCGAGCGTGGCGTTGCCGAAACAACTGCGTGAGACACAGATCGTGAAGGACAAATCGCCAGACGACATCGCCAATGAAATTGTCGAGTGGATTAAGAAATGAGTGAATCGTTGAATTGTTAAATTGTTACATCGTAAAAATATGGAAACTATTCTTGTTCTAGCTCACACGGAAAACGACGGGTCGCTCGCCAAGCCGGTGCGCGAAGCCTTGCACGCGGCGGCGACGCTGCATAAATCTCTCGCTGGCTCGAAACTCGTCATCGGACTCGTCGGTGAAAATGTCCAGGCGGCGGCGAATGCCATCGCGGCGAGTCCGGCCACGAAATACTTTGGCGTTATTGGCGCGGATTTCACCCATGCCCGCTATGCCACCGATGCGGCGGCGGCGGAAGCGATTTGCAAAGCGGCGCAGGCAACAATTGTTGTGGCACCGGCCACTTCGCGCTGGGCGCGCGTGTTGCCTGGAGTTGCGCAACGGCTCGGCGGACGCGTGGACACGCATGTCACCGGCGTGGTGGCGGCCGACGGAAAAATTTCCGTCAGCCGTTGGTATTATCGGCAGCGCATGGAAGGTGCTTTGACGCGCGCACAGCGTCCGTGGATTCTCGGCATTGATCCCGGCAGCCAGACGGCATGCGATTGCAATGCGGGCACGGCAGCGGTGGAAATGGTCGTGGTGAATCTTACCGACGCGAGCAAGCGCACGACGGTAATTGGTATTCGCGAGCCGAAGGCGGACGCGCAAACGATCCGCCCCGACGCGCAATTGCTGTTCGTCACCGGTGCGGGCTGGACGAAGAAACAAGCCGACGGCCAGACGCATGTTCCCGAGGCGGAGAAGTTGATTCTCGGTTTTCTGAAACAAGCTCGCGCCTCGCTCGGCAGCAGCAAATCGCTCGTTGATCAAAGCGGCGAAGGCCAGGCGGTGCTGCCGTTCCTGTCGCACTTGAACCAAGTCGGCCAGACCGGTGCCACGCCGCGGCACGCGAAAGGCTTGAGCACCTGCTGTCACGGCGAAGAGCCGCATACGGTCGGCTGGCGATTCATCGCTGAGCGCCGCGCCATCAGCCTCGATCCGAACTGCGGCTGGGCGCGCGGCAAAGCCGATGTGCTTTATGTGGCCGACGCGTTCGCCGTGATTGCCAAAGTGAACGAACTGCTGGCAGCGCAAAACCAACCGCTTTGACTATGCAGATGAATACAACGGGGCTTGAGCCGTTCCGGTAGCGATTAACGCGCAGTCAATGAGATCTCGTTCGGTTTCGATCTTCGCCTCGAATTTTATTCACCGGCAACAAACTTTGCCACAGTTCAGTTGGTCGGCTTGAATCGGTTGAGAATCTCATGCTTCGGAACCGCGTTTTTCATGAGCGCTGTTTGACGTTCGGTCACGCCCTGACCGTAGGTCGTCGGGGGATTAGGATTGCGATACAGGACGCCGGTGTAAAGCCTGGTGCCGTATTCGCGCGCCAGTTCGGTCGCGCGTGCCCGGTCGGCCGGGTCGTGGCCGATGGATTCCAAGCTCTGCATGTTGGTCTTATGCGCTTTGAGCTGCTGATCTTCCTGGCCATAGGTCACGCAGGGTGATTGGACATTGATGAACGCGAAACCGGGAAAACGAATGCCTTCCTCGATGATCTTCGCGAGGCCGACCATGTCGGCCGGCGTGCCTTGCGCGACAAATGACGCACCGTAGCCCATGACGTAGAGCAGCGGGTTCACCGGGTCTTCAAGACTGCCGAAACTGGACGTGACGGTCTTGCGTCCACGCGTGGAAGTTGGTGAGAGCTGGCCTTTGGTCAGGCCGTAAATCTGGTTGTCCATCACGATGTAGGTAATGTCAATGTTGCGCCGGACCGCGTGCGCGACGTGGCCGCCGCCGATGGAAAAGCCGTCGCCGTCGCCGCTGGCCACGAGCACGAGCAGTTCCGGATTGGCGAGCTTGATCCCTTGGGCGATCGGCAGCGAACGTCCATGCACAGTGTTGAAACCATACGCAGTGGTGTAGCCGGGAATGCGGCTGGAACAGCCGATGCCGGAGACGAAGGCGATCTCATGCGGCGGGCGGCCGATGTTCGCCAACGCGCGGGTGATGGCGGTGACGACGCCGAAGTCGCCGCAGCCGGGGCACCAGATGGGCTTGAGGTCGCTCTTGAAATTGCCGGGCGTGAACTTGGTAATTGAAATTGGTTTCGCCGGAGCTTCGATAGTGGTCATAAAAATTTCTCTTTTTTAAAAGGTTGCGCGGGTTCAGTCTTCGACGACATCGGCTTGTTGTTGGTTGCCTTGGATGGCGACGACCATTTCGCGCAGTCGCTTGAGCACTTCGGACGGCAGGATGGGATTGGAGCCGCTCTTGGCAAAGGCTTTGACCCGGGCCGGCAAATCCACATTCATCCGCACGATGCGATAGAGCTGCGCCTGATAGGATTGTTCGATGAACAAGCCGCGTTGCACGGACGCGAAGAAATCCTGATAGACCGTTTCGGCCACGGGATAAAGCAGCTTGGGCACGAGCAGTTTCACCTGCAAGCCTTCCGCCTGCGCCAGCCGCAACGCTTCGCGCGCCACCCCAGCCACGCTGCCCCAGCTCACCATGCCGATGGGCGCTTCCGGATCGCCTTCGATGGTGAACAGATCTCGGCGGTTCTTCAGCGGATTAAATTTGTTAAACCGCTTTTCATTCATCCGCGCATGCATTTCGCCGCTGGCGGTCGGACGTCCTTGTTCATTGTGTTCGATGCCGGCCGCGAGATAGTTGCCGCCAACCATGCCGGGATGGCTGATCGGGCTGATGCCGGATTCAGTCAGCTTGAAGCGCGAATAATTTGTCAACTCCGGCCCGCTCGGATGCCGGCGCCCGATGATTTGGAATTTTGAGGTGTCAATCGGATCAACCGTTTCCTTGCGTTGGGCAATTTCCTGGTCGGACAAAATGATCACCGGCGTCTGATAATATTCGGCGAGATTGAAAGCTTCCACCGTGACTTCAAAAATGTCGGCGACACTCGTGGGCGCGAGCACCGGCCGCAGGCAATCGCCGTGCGCGGAAAAAGCCGCCTGAAACAAATCCGATTGCTCGGCCTTGGTCGGCATGCCCGTGGACGGACCGCCGCGCTGGACGTTGACGCACACCAGCGGCAGTTCGGCCAGACTCGCCAGGCCAAGCATTTCAGTCTTGAGCGACATGCCGGGACCGGACGTGGCCGTCATCGCTTTTTTCCCGGCGAACGACGCGCCGACAACAGCTCCAATGCCGGCGATTTCATCTTCCGCCTGCAAAACGGTGCCGCCGTATTTCCAAATTTCACGGTCGAGAAATTGCATGATCTCCGTCGAAGGCGTGATGGGATAGCCGCCAAAAAAAGTGCAGCCGGCAAAAATCGCCGCCGCCGCGCACATGTCGTTGCCGTCCGTCAGGAGCTTGGATTGGCCACCGGATTGCGGAGTTGACAGCTTGCGGTCTTCTTTCAGCGGATTGGCGGCGGTGAAATCGAGTCCAGCCTGGAAAGCGCGGACATTGCCTTCCACCACGGCGGCGCCTTTCTTCGCGAATTTTTTGCGGATGCCCGCCAGCATGCTTTCGCGGCCGATGCCGAACCAGCCGGCCAGCAGCCCGGCGATCACGATGTTCTTAGCCTTGTCCGTTCCGGCATGTTCCGCAGCCATTGCGGTGATCGGCACGCTGAAGACCACCGCCGGTTTCACGCCTTGCAATGGCAATTGGTCGGGCGCGACACCGGTGTTGCTCTCGTAAATGACTATGGTCGCGGCCTCGACAGGCAGTTCCGCGCCGAAGCGTTTAAAATCGTCCCAGTTGAGCGCCACCGCCACGTCGAGCGGGCCGTTGGGATTGAGCACCGGCCGGGTCGCCAGCCGCAGCCGGCACGAGGCCTCGCCGCCGCGGATCTGCGAGCCGAAGCTCTTGGTCATGACGCAATGATAACCTTCCAGCGCCGCCGCCGTGATCAACGATTCACCCGCTGAAATCACGCCGTCGCCGCCGGAACCGGCAATGCCTATAATCAAATCTTCACTCATTAATTACCAATTCACCCGATGTTCGATTGGCCCGCTAACCTTCTTTTGCCAAATCCTAAACAATTTTGGCGAATCAGACTTGCCGGTCGGAGGATTACCTGTCAGCGGTTCGGAGAATCGAAATGAAGCTGTGTTTTAATTTGAGGAACCAGGCTTTTCGCTCGCCCGGAAAATTGTTCACCCATCGTCAACGGTAGAAGTTTCGCGCGCGCCGGATTATTTTATGCGCGCTGATAAAAAAAACACAGCTTCCGGACGAGTTCATTTTTGAAAAAGCTCCGAATCACTGGCAAATTTGCATTTCTTCTCCTTGGCATTGCATCTGCTAAACGTCACGCGTTGTAGATTGGGTTGTGTTTTGGGTGGGGAACTGGGGTTAATACCACGCACGCGCCCGCTGGGTTTGTCCGCAGACCGTATCGCGCATCAATAAAGGGGGTGGCGATCAACTGCGGTTGGGTTGGCGAGGCGCGTGCGGGTCGTGTTGGCGATGGCGATAAAAACTATGCCCGTTTTGCCTTATCTCAACCTTCTCGTCGTGACAGCACGCACCGCGTGGTTTATTTTTCGTGGATGGAAAAAACGACCCTGACGCTCGGCCACTCGCCCGACCCCGATGACGCCTTCATGTTTTACGCGCTCGCTAAGGACTTGATTCCGACGCACGGCTTTCATTTCACCCATATTTTACAGGACATCCAGACGCTGAACGAACGCGCCACGCGCGGCGAACTCGACATCTCCGCCGTCAGCATCCACGCCTACGCCTACGTCTCCGACAAATACGCGCTGCTGCCCAGCGGCGCCAGCATGGGCGACGGCTACGGCCCGATGCTCGTCGCCAAACAGAAATTTTCCCGCGAGGAAATTGCGAAGAAAAAAATCGCCGTGCCGGGCACCATGACCAGCGCGTTTCTGGCGCTGCAACTCTGGCTCGGCAAACCGGCCAAGGAATTCAATTACGTCGTCGTGCCGTTCGACCAGATTTTTGCGGCGGTGAAAAATGGAATTGCTGAAGTTGGTTTGATTATCCATGAAGGCCAGCTCACGTTCCAAAATGAAAAGCTGGTTCTATGCGAAGACCTCGGCGTCTGGTGGGGCAAACAAAATGACGGCCTTCCCCTGCCCCTCGGCGGCAATGTCATCCACAAGAAATTCGCACCGGCGACGCGCAAGCAGCTTTCCGACACGCTGACCGCGAGCATTCAGTTTAGTCTCGACCATCGTCCGGAAGCCGTGCAGCACGCGCTGCAATACGCCCGCGACATGGGCCGTGATCTCGCCGACAAGTTCGTCGGCATGTATGTCAACCACTGGACGCTTGATTATGGCGAGCGCGGCCGCGAATCCATCCGCCGCTTTCTTGGCCAAGGGTTTGAGCGCGGTCTGCTTCCGCACCGGCAGGAACTGGAGTTTGTGGTGTGACCGGAAATTTCGACAGGATTAACAAAATGATCAGAATCGAATCCTGTAAATTTTGTTAATGCTGTCTAAAGTTCTTTTTGGCGGCGAATCGCGCCGTCGGCTTCCATTTTGGCAACCAGCGGAAAAATGTCGCGTTGCAGACAGAACGCCACATCGTCGCGCAATTCGCGAATGGCCAACAACCGCTGCGCGTTCTCTGCATTGGAGACAGCCGCCAACAAATCCGGTTTTGCCGCCAGCCACGACCGCCGTGCGATTTCAGTTGAATCTGAAATGGTGGGGCGAGCGTCCCCGCGAGCCGTCAACAACTCTGCCAGCGCGCCCGCTGCAATTACATCTTCATCCGCCTGGTTTTCGCCGGTGCCGGCGCAGACGAGCAGAATATTTTCAAAATTCTTCCGCCGGAGAAATTCCGCCGTCGCCGTGAGGTTCAAAAACGAAGCGGCCAAAACCGTCTGCGCGTTCACGCAAGCGCGCAACGCGCGCGTGCCGTTCGTCGTCGTGGAAACAATGGTTTTGCCGCGCACAATTTCCGGCGTGTATTCGCGCGGCGAATTGCCGAGGTCGAAATCAATTTCACGGTGGGACAGGCTTCCAGCCTGTTTTGGACAGGCAAGATGCCTGTCCCACTGCTGTGCGGCGCGGATTCTCACGCCGTTGCGTTCGCCGCCGAGCAAAATGGCTTCTGGCTTCTGGATTCTGGATTCTGACTTCTTGATTTCCAGCGCCTCGGCGATTTCGCTGACGGGGATGATGGCTTGGGCGCCGTGGTGCAGCGCGGTCACGAACGTGCTGGTCGCGCGCAGCACGTCGAACACGACGCACGCGGTCGCGCGCAAATCGCGTTGGGCGAGCGCGGGCAATTCCGCCGGCGTCAGGATGGTTTCAATTTTCATTTTTGTCGCGCGAAGAAGGCGAATGTGGAATTAACAGTGCTAATGGCGTTGGCCACTGTGTCTTGTGGGGACAAGCTTAAATCATCAATGTAAATGTGGGTGAAAAAGAATATAGATAGCCATCCCGCAAACCATTAACCCGATCAGCGTAAACAGAAATATGTAAAACCAAAAGCCGACCGGATTCGTGCGTCGGTCGTAAACTGAAATTGAAGCCTTCGCGTTAATCGAAATGGCACCTCGTCGCAAGCTATCAAATACCGAATAAAGAATGTAAGCACCAATCGTGGATAAAATTATGAACACCACCACTGCGGCATAAATAGGACTTTTGATGATACCCCAACTATACAAACCAAAGAGAATGGAGAGAACGATAATTACGCTGCAAGCAATGATATTGTTTCGTTGTGACATAACTTGCTCCTCTTAATTTTGGATTGTAATGCAGTGAGTCCACGATTGTTTCACTGTTGCCTTTGTCAGCATTGGCTTATGAAAGCGCACTGTCGAATTTCCAGCAAGAAAAAGCTATTTCAATTTCGTCCGCATGTAATGAAAAAGATATTGCTGGGCGTAACCGGCGTGCGGGCCGAAATGCGTGGCGGCAAAGCGGCGCAGGCGTGGCTCGCTGGCGCGGCGGCGCGGGAAATAAAGCCGTTGCAGCGCACGTTCAATCCAGACATCCACGGGAAACGCGGAATCAAATCCGTAGGCGAAGAGCAAAACGCAGTCGGCAATCTTCCCGCCCACGCCGCGCAGCTTCATCAGCTCCGCCCGCGCCTCGGCGTGGGTCAAATGCCGGATGCGCTCCAAGTCGAATCTGCCTTCGGCGATTTCCCGCGCGGCGGCCAGCAGGTTCGGCGCGCGGAAGCCCATCTTGCAGGCGCGGAGTTCGGCTTCGGTGAGACTGGCGATGCGTTGCGGCGTGGGGAAGGTTTTCCAATGGGTAGCACGGGCGTCGCGCCCGTCAAATCCGGCGTCACGCCGGATTTCGTCCGAAACTGTCCGCTGCTGGTTGTCCGACCGAATTAAAGTCTGTCCATTTTCCCCGACGGTTTCGGGCGCGACGCTCGAAACGACAGGCCGGAGGCCTGTGCTACCCGTGAATGGAGCAAGCGCCACAGGCTCGCCAAAGCGTTCGCACAGCAGTGAAACGATCTGCCGGATTTGCACAATCTGCTTTGTAGAGGACAAAATAAACGACGCGAGACATTCCCACGGATCCTGCCGCAGCAGCCGCAGGCCGGGACACGCGGCGACGGCGGCGCGCATCGGCTCGTCGTCGGGAAAGGTTTTCAGCACGGCGGCCAGGTCGGTTCCGATTTGAAGAAAATCCCGGAGCCAGTCCAAGTCATCAATGCCCGTGGCAGTTTCGGCCACAATCCCGCCGTCGGTTTGCGTCAGCCGCACGAAGTTTTTCCCGACGGCACCAACCCACGATTCATTTTGCCTCTGCCAGCGGAAAACCTGGCCGGAGTCGAGCGTCGCCGCCAGATCGTAATCGCGGACGCGAAAAATAATTCTCGTCGCGGCCATGATCAGCGGCTCTTGGGATTTCCAAGCTTTAAATTCGGCACGAGCACCGGCAATTTTTCGTGCCATTGCGGAAAATATTTTGCCCCGAAACATTGCCACGCGGCTTCAATGACAATGGCCGCCGCCGCCGCGTAGCCGGCACCGATAATCGCGCCGGCCAGCACATCGCTCGGATAATGCACGCCGTTGTAGAGGCGCGAAAAGGAAACGCCGAGCGCCAGTGGCAGCATAAACCACAGGCTGCGCCGGTAGAACAGGAACAGCACCATGGTGCCGCAAAACCAGTTGGCGGCGTGCGACGACGGCATGCTGTTGTGGCTGCCTTTGCTCGCCGCCATGTCCACGCCTTCAGCGTTGATTTCCGGCGGGACGTAGCCGTCGCCGATTTTGCCAAACACCCGCGCCTGCGGCAGCGTGACGAACGGCCGCGGGCGGGCGACGGCGTGCTTGAGCGTATTGCAAATAAGGCTGTCGTTGGTGCCGACGATGAGCGCCAGCAACACCACGCAAATCCGCGCGCGGGATTTGCCGAGGATGAGAATCGCGATGCCGGTGGCAATGGCCATCGCGAGAAAGGCGTTTTTATAGCCGCCACTGCCGCTCAAGATGGGCATGAGCCAGTCGAAAACCGGATTGACCAGCGAGCGGTTGACGAACAGGAACAGGTTCGTGTCGAGTGTTTGCAGCCAGTGCATCGGCGGCAGTGTAGCGGGAACGGCGGCGTTGAAAACTGAATTGCGCGGCTTCAAGTAGTGGGACAGGCATCTTGCCTGTCCAGTTGCGGTTGGAGCACTTGAAAATTTTTTCCGAGTCGGATCTAAAACTCGACAGACGGGACGCCTGTCCCACTACGCACCGCCCTTCCAACTTTGGAATTCGGGTTTAATAAACCACTATGGAACGCACCGGATGGTCTTTTAATTTGTCGCGCCCGTTCAGGAATTTCAGTTCGATCAGGAAGTTTGTCGCCAGAATTTTCGCGCCAAGTTTTTGCATCAGGGCGACGGCGGCGGCGGACGTGCCGCCGGTGGCAAGCAGGTCGTCAATCAGCAGCACGCGCGCGCCCGGTTTGAGCGCATCAATGTGCATGGCGACGGTCGCGTTGCCATACTCGAGCGCGTATTCCTGCTCGATGGTCTGGAACGGCAGCTTGCCTTTTTTGCGGACCGGCACGAAGCCGGCCTTCAGCTTCGTGGCGGCGGCGGCGGCGAAAATAAATCCGCGCGCGTCAATGCCCACAACGGCGTCCACCGAGCCGGGCGCGAAATTTTGCGTGAGCAGGTCAATCGAGCCGGCGAACAGCCGCGCGTCGGCCAGCACCGGCGTGATGTCCTTGAACTGGATGCCCGGCTTGGGAAAATCCGGGACGTTGCGGATGGCGGCGGCGATTTCGGCGGCGGTGACGTTCGGCATAAATTAAACGGCTTTTTCTTTTTCCTTCTCCAGTTTCTCGATCATCTTGCGGAGCTTGCGCAGCGCAAGGTTTTGAATCTGCCGGACGCGCTCGCGCGTGACGCCGAATTTCACGCCGACTTCCTCCAGCGTTTTTTCGGTGCCGCCATCAAGGCCGAAACGGTAGCGCAGAATCGTCGCTTCCCGATCATTCAGATGCTTGACCATGTCCTGCAACATGCCGGTGACGGTCTTGTCCTCCAGATTGTCGTAAGGCGACGTGGCGTTTTCGTCCTGCACCACGTCAGAAAAATTATTCGAATCGTCGTCGCCGATCGGCGCGTCGAGCGAGGCGGGCCGCACCGCCGCCTGGCGCATCTGCCGCACGCGCGCCGCCGTCATGCCCATTTCATCCGCCAGTTCCTCGTCCGACGGTTCGTGGCCGAGCATCTCCTGCAGCTTCATCGCCGTGCGCCGCATCTTGGAAATTTTGTCCACCAGATGCACCGGCAAGCGAATGGTCTTGGACTGGTTGGCGAGCGCGCGCTTGATGGATTGTTTGATCCACCACGAACCGTAGGTGGAAAGCTTGCCGCCCTTGCTCGGATCGAACCGCTCGACGGCCTTCATCAAGCCGATGTTGCCCTCGCTGATCAAATCCAGCAGCGGCAGGCCGATGCCCTCGTAATCGCGCGCGATTTTCACGACGAGGCGGAGGTTGGCCTTGATCATGTGTTCGCGCGCTTTCTTGTCGCCCTTCTTGATGCGCGCGGCCAATTGGATTTCCTCGTCCGGCGTGAGCAGTTTCACCTGCCCGATTTCGCGCAGATAAAGCCGGATGGCCGTGTCGCCGTCGTAGTTCGAACTTTCCCGGCGGATGAACGCCGTCGTGTCGCCCTCGACTGGCTTGGGAAAGGCGGGATCGGGAATGACATACGCGGCGGGCTTTGTCGCCGCCGGTGCGGAAATTTTCGCGCGCCGTTTGGCTTTGACCGCTTTGACCGCTTTGGGCTTTTTGGTTTTCGCCGCCATAGAATTGGCAAGACGTTAAAGACGAAACGCGCGGTCGCAAGAAAAATCAACTAGCGCCGGCTGTCGCGCGCGAGGGTGAGGTAATAGAGCAGCGTCAAAATGCTGCTGACCAGCGCGGCGACATAGGTCAGTGCCGCGGCGTCCAGCACCTTGCTGACGCCAGCGCGTTCCTGCTCGTGCACGAGGCCGAGCCGGAACAACTGCTCCTTGGCGCGGCGGCTCGCGTCATATTCCACCGGCAGCGTGACCAGTTGGAAAAACGTGATCACGGAAAAGGTTGCGATGATGATCCACAGGGCCATTCCAAACAAACCCATGAACATGCCCAGCAGCAGAATTCCCGTGTAAGCCATGCTGGCAAAATTCGTCACCGGCACCAGCGCCATGCGCACCTGGAACAACCCGTAGGCAGCCTGATGTTGGAGCGCATGACCGGCTTCGTGCGCCGCCACGCCGACCGCCGCGACGGTCTGGCCGTGAAAATTTTCCGACGATAAAAACAGCGCGCGCTTTGTCGGGTCGTAATGGTCGCTCAAATGGCCGGGCACCTCCTCCACCGGCATGTCGTTCAGGCCGGCGTCATCGAGGATGCGGCGTGCGGCCTGCGCGCCCGTCATGCCGGAGTCCACCGGCACCTGGCTGTATTTGCCGTAGGCAAGGTGGAGCTTGATTTGCGCCCAGATGCCGAGCAGCAAACCCGGAATCAAAAACAAAAAATACAGACCAATCGAATGAAACGAATTGTAAATCATAACTCAAATCATTGACAGCGGGTGCGCCGGTTTCACTCAAAGGGACGCGCCGCCTTGCCGGCAATAAAGCATAAATGAAATGGCCACGCAAGATTTGGCGGAATCCGCTCCTTCACGCCCTGCTGAATGCGCCATTAGGCATTGGCTCCGGCGAATGGTTAGGCAGCATGTCCGAACCTCCCATGCCGAGATAGGCGAATTGACAATGCGCCTATTGTTACAAGTGCAATCACTGACGGCTCTGGCGTAGGAACGACCTGCTGAAAGTAAACGTCGGAGCCACCAGTTTGCAAAGGCTTGAATACGGCTAAATCAAACCAAGCCACCCTCGCACTTCCGGCAAGCATGGTAAACCGAACCACTCCCTGAAGATCCAGCATGTCTCCAGGTAAATCAGCACCGACAAATTGATTTGACGCCGAACATATCGAGCTAAATAGAGGCGTGTCGCTGACACTGTTTTCAAACACCTCGAACCGCATCTGATAGCCAGGACTGAGGCTTGACGGGTCGAGGGAGAATGCAGCTTGAGCTCCCAAGAAAACATATTGTGTAGTGTTATAATCTGGAAGATTTGAAAACTCGTAGGTATACGAATCGCCAGCATTAAGGATGATGCCTTGGCCTTTAGCTGCAAGGCTAAAGGCTAGTAACGCAATTATAATATTGTTTATTTTCATAATATATCCAGGGCTGCCTAACATCATAGTTAGTTGCGATACAGGCTATTTTCGTAGCCTAATTCGGGAAGAAGCGTCTTCCTTTTCATGGCATTAATGTTAATCAGTTTAAATTAAATAGTAAAGACTTTTCTTTAGCCAGATTCAGCCAAGCACCTCTGTCGTAAAAAAAGCCGCCAGAACGGTTGCCCGCTCCGGCGGCTGGAATGAACGGATTCATTTTCTTCGTGTCCATTTGGGTGGATTCATGGTTTAATTTTTGAAATGAGATTATCGTTGCTTTCCATCCTGCTCGGGGCCGGCATGAGTGTGCCGCAGCTTTATGCGCTGACGAAGCCCGCGGAGTTCACCGCCACCGCGCGCCGGCTGCCGCGCAACGTGCCCGTGGGCGTGGCGCTCATGCTGCTCGGCACGGCGTGGTTCCTGTGGATCGTCAACGCGGAGCCGATCGCGGATTTCTCGGCCTACAAACCGGTCATGATGATCGCCTTCGCGGCGGTCGGCCTGCTGACGTGCGTGTTCGTGCAGGATTTTCTGGCCGCGCGCGGCCTGGCCGTCGTGCTGCTGCTGCTAGGCAAACTGATGCTGGACACCGGCCGGCCGCACCTCGACCAGTCGCCGTTCGTGCTGGTGATTCAAACCTGGGCCTACGTTCTCATCGTCGCCGGCATCTGGTTCACCATCACGCCGTGGAAACTGCGCGACCTGATTGAATTCGGGACGGCGACGCAGAACCGCATCCGCGTCGGCAGCGTGGTGCGGCTGGTGTTCGCGCTGTTCATCGTCGCGCTCGGCCTGACGGTGTTCCGCCAAATGTAAAATGAACCTCGGTGACTTCCGCGAAGATTACCGGCGCGGCGCGCTCGACCGCGCGGGGCTGGACGCGAATCCCATCACGCAGTTTGAGTCGTGGTTCCGCGACGCCACCGGCGAGCAGTCGCAGAGCCGCTGGCGGAAAATCGGCATTGCACTCTACAAACTCTGGAGCGCCATCCTCAACCATCGTCCCGCCGACATCAACGCGATGACGCTCGCGACGGTGGATCCGTCCGGCAAGCCTTCGACGCGCACGGTGCTTTTGAAATCGGTGGACGAACGCGGCTTCATTTTCTTCACGAATTACGACAGCCGCAAAGGCCGCGAACTGGCGGAAAATCCCAATGCCGCGCTGACATTTTTCTGGTCGGACTTGGAACGACAGGTCTGCGCGGCCGGCACGGTCACAAAACTGCCGGTGGCGGAATCGGAAAATTATTTCAAGAGCCGTCCGCGCGGCAGCCGGCTGGCGGCGTGGGCTTCAGACCAAAGCCAGCCCGTTCCCGACCGAGCGACGCTGGAAGCGCACTGGCGTGAACTGGAAAAGAAATTTCCCAACGACATTCCCCTGCCCCCGAACTGGGGCGGATTCATTTTGCGGCCGGAGCGGATTGAGTTCTGGCAGGGCCGGCCGAGCCGGCTGCACGACCGGTTTTCCTACGCGCGGCAGACGGACGGTTCGTGGAAGCTGGAACGGCTCGCGCCATAAAAATATTTGGGCTCGACGGAGTCTCGCCCCACCTTACTTTGTAAAAACAAAACGGCGGTTCTGGAAAAGGCGGAACCGCCGTTCGATTTTTTTAAACGCGCTTAAAACTTGTAGGAAATGGCGCTGACGAGCTTGGTGTCGTTTTTCTCGCGACCGGCCGCCGGCTGGTTGTTGAAATTGTCATCCAAGAAAGTTTTCAGGCTGAAGTGGGCGTTGAGCGCGGCCTCGATGCCGATTTCCGCGTTGACGATGTAATTGTCAAACTTGTTGACCTGCGGCAGGATTTCGGCGTTTTCCCAGACCCGCGCGCCGTAATTCTTGAACTTGTGTTCAAACCGCTCGGCCAGCCGGAGGGTGGCGTAGTTGTCGTCCACATCGCCGAGGCGCTGGTTGACGTAGCTGGAGCCAAATTCACCCGCGAAGGTGGTGTTCGTTTCCTTGATGAAATAATAGCCGATACCGGGACCGACGGTGAGGCGGTATTGCAGATCGGCAATGCCGTCATGCAATCCTTCCGCCCGGACGTAACCATAAAACCGGTCGGAAAACAAATCGTTGTATTGGCCGAAGACGTGTTCGGTGTCCACGTTTTTCACGCCGCTGTTTTCACCGTAGGCGGCTTCGCCCCCGAACTTGAATTCATTGTCCGGCGTCTTTTTGTCCGTCAGCAGGCCAGCCGTGAACAACAGGGTGTCACTGTTACCTCGCGTCAGAGTCAGGCCGGCCGTCACGCTGCTTTCCCACGGATATTTGGGCGGCTGAACAACCGCGCTGGGCGCGGGCGCGGGCGCGGCTTCCGCTGTGGCCATAACATTCGTGATGGTGACAACATTGGTCACCGTCACCGTCACGACATTGGTCGTGGTGATGACATTGGTTTGGGCGGATGCTTGAATTGCCGTCAAAACACCGATGGCAAAGGACAGGCTTGCGATGTATTTTTTCATAGAAAGGCCGCACAAGAAAAACAATCTGTGCGGCCAAGGCAAGAAAATTTTTAAGTTATTTTTCCGGTTCGCTTTCGATGGCGGAATCTTCCTTATCCTCGCCGATGACCTGGGCAATCGCCTGGAGCTTGTCGCCCGCGTCAAGATTCACCAATTTCACGCCCATGGTGTTGCGGCCGGCTTCGCGGATGCCTTGCACCGGAATCCGCACCATCTGACCGCCGGTGGTGATAAGCATGATCTCGTCGCTGTCGCGCACGGTGAGCGCGCCGACCACGCCGCCGGTCTTGTCGCCGGTCTTCATGGTGATGATGCCCTTGCCGCCGCGCGACTGGACGCGGTATTCGTCAAAGCCAGTGCGCTTGCCGATGCCGTTCTCGCCGGCCACCAGCAGCGCGGCGTCGGGAACGACAATCGTGGCCGCGACCAGCGCGTCACCCTTCTCCAGACTGATGCCGCGCACACCGCCGGCGGCGCGGCCCATCGAACGCACATCAGCCTCATGGAAGCGGATGCTCATGCCGTCCTTAGTGATCAAGACGACATCGTCGCCGGGATCGCCCTCGCCGGTGCTGCCGCGCGTCAGTTTCACTTCGATCAACGTGTCGCCGGGCTCGATGCCGATGGCAATGATGCCGCCCTTGCGGACGTTGGAGAATTCGTTGAGCGAAGTTTTCTTCACCGTGCCCTGCTGCGTGGCGAAGAATAATTCGCCGGACTGCGACCACGTCACATCCTCCTTGTTTTCGTCGGTTTTCGAGAGGATGCGGATGAGCGCGGCGATTTTTTCGTCGGCCTTCAGTTCCAGCAGATTGGCGATGCTCCGGCCTTTCGCGGCGCGGCCCATGTCGGGAATCTCATGCACGCGCTCGACATAAACGCGGCCGGTGTTCGTGAAGAACATCAGATAATCGTGCGTGCTCGCCGTGAACAGATGCTCCACGAAATCCTTGTCGTCTGGCGTCTCGCCCTCCTTCGTCGTCATGCCGATGACGCCCTTGCCGCCGCGCCGCTGCGCCCGATACTGGCTCACGTTCGTGCGCTTGAGCAGGCCGTTATGCGTGAGCGTGATGATGACGCCTTCGTTCGCAATCAAATCTTCAATCGCAATTTCACCTTCGTCAGGCACGATTTCCGTCTTGCGCGGCGTGGCGTGTTTTTCCTTGATGGCTTGGAGTTCCGCTTTGATGATCGCCATCACGCGCGATTCCTTCGCGAGGATGTCGAGCAGGTCCTTGATGACTTCGATCAACGCCTTGTATTCCTTATCAATCTTGTCAATTTCCAAGCCGGTCAATTGATAAAGGCGCAGTTCCAAAATCGCGTCCACCTGACGCTCGGTCAGCGCGTAACGCCCCGCTTCCAGACGCGCCTCGCTGCGGATCAAGATGCCCCACTTCTCGACCTGCGCGCGCGACCACTCGAACGCGAGCAGTTTCACCCGCGCTTCCTCGCGCGTTTTGCTGGAGCGGATGATGTGAATGAACTCGTCGAGGTTCGACAGCGCGATGAGATAACCTTCGAGCAGTTCAGCGCGTTCCTCGGCCTTTTTCAACTCGAAGCGCGTGCGGCGCAAAATCACTTCGCGGCGGTGCTCGATATAGCACTGGATGATTTCCTTGAGATTGAGCGTCTTCGGCCGGCCATGATCAATCGCCAGCGAATTGACGCTGAACGAAACTTCCAGTTGCGTGTGCTGAAACAGATTCGCGATGACGACCTTCGGCGTCGCGTCGCGCTTCAACTCGATCACGAGCCGGCAATGCTCGTCCGACTCGTTGCGCATCGCGGAAATTTCCGTGATGATCTTTTCGTTGACGAGATTGGCAATCTGTTCCTCCAGGCCGGCGCGATTCACGTTGAACGGAATTTCCGTGATGACCAGTTGCTCGCGGTTGCCCTTCATCTCCTCCACGCCGATGCGCCCGCGCAGCTTGAGGCTGCCCTTGCCGGTCGTGAAATAATTCTTGATGCCTTCCACGCCGCAGATAAAACCGCCCGTCGGAAAGTCCGGGCCTTTGATGAATTTCATCAGTTCCGGAATCGTGATGTCCGGCTTGTCAATCTGCGCGCAGATGCCGTCCACGACTTCGCCCAGATTGTGCGGCGCCATGTTCGTGGCCATGCCGACCGCGATGCCCGTGCCGCCGTTGACCAGCAAATTGGGAAACGCCGCCGGAAACACCGTGGGCTCGGTGAGGCGCTCATCATAGTTCGGGACGAAATCCACCGTGTCCTTCTCCATGTCCTGCATCAGCGCCGCGCCGAGGTGCGTCAAGCGCGCCTCGGTATAACGCATCGCCGCCGGCGGATCGTTTTCGACGGAGCCGAAATTGCCCTTGCCGTCCACCAGCTTCTCGCGCATGGCCCACGGCTGCGCCATGTGCACGAGCGTCGGATAGATCACCGCCTCGCCGT
>Ga0316217_10000014_pt1 | contig 258722 bp, 232 predicted proteins | sample 1anoAmetaG_FD_203633 | JGI IMG/M metagenome (GOLD analysis project Ga0316217, IMG submission 203633) | Freshwater microbial communities from Trout Bog Lake, Wisconsin, USA - 1anoA | ecosystem: Environmental > Aquatic > Freshwater > Lake > Hypolimnion/Profundal zone | place: USA: Wisconsin... | reverse complement strand
GATATAAAAAATGACCGCATCTAGGATCGCTCCATGATGCGGTCAAACTTTTCTTGGTATCGTCAAGAACATTTGCGCGGTTGTTTATCGTGCTTTTGTGCTAATGTTTATCGCGCCGCGCTTGTCTGCTGCTGAAATGGTGGCACCTTCCCCCGCCCCCCGACCCCCTCCCGCCAGGGGAGGGGGAGAGCTTGGATATTTGGGCACACAAAGGGGTATGCCCCACGGCATACTATGCCATCTGGCATATTTCACACTAACTACTCGTATTCCCGCATATTTCCGCGCTCCACCCTGCAGTCGCTTTCCCTAGAGCATACCCCTCCTTAATTTATCCGAGCTTATTTTTAGCTAAAAATTCTGCAATTTCAGTGTGTTAGGTAGACGCTCCCTTTTGGCATTGTCGATGCTATGTAGATGATAGCAACGCAAATCCAAAACCATACTCATAAGGGAGCGGGAACCATGGCAAAGACTCATCGCATCGAGCACGATTTTCTTGGGGAAAGAGAGATTGGCAGCGACTGTTACTACGGGGTGCAGACCCTGAGGGCGCTGGAAAACTTCCCGATTACCGGCACTCCTATCTCCAGCGTGCCGGAGCTGGTCTGGTCCCTGGCTCAAGTGAAGAAAGCCGCTGCCCTTGCCAACATGGAACTGGGGGTGCTCCCCAACGGGATATCCAAGGCCATCGTCGCGGCCTGCGACGAGATCATCGCGGGCAAACTCCGGGACCAGTTCCCGGTGGACGTGATCCAGGGCGGGGCCGGCACCTCGACCAACATGAACGCCAACGAGGTGATCGCCAACCGCGCCAACGAGATCCTCGGCCACGAAAAGGGGGAGTACCAGTACTGCCATCCCAATAACCACGTGAACTGCTCGCAGTCGACCAACGACGCCTACCCCACGGCCTTCCGCATCGCCCTGCACAAGAAGCTCTCCGTTTTGATCGAGTGCATGCAGTATCTGCAGAAATCGGTCGCCGCCAAGGGGGTGGAGTTCGCCGACGTCCTCAAGATGGGGCGCACCCAGCTCCAGGACGCCGTCCCCATGAGCCTGGGCCAGGAATTCACCGCCTACGCCACGACCATCGGCGAGGACATCGAGCGGGTCCGCGAGGCCCAGAGGCTGATCCTGGAGATCAACATGGGGGCGACCGCTATCGGCACCGGCATCAACGCGCCCCCCGAGTACACCAGGATCGTCACCGAGGCGCTGCGGACCCTGACCGGCATCCCCGTGGTCACCTCCGCCAACCTGATCGAGGCGACCTGGGACACCGGCGCCTATGTCCAGATTTCCGCGGTCCTCAAAAGGGTAGCGGTCAAGATCTGCAAGATCTGCAACGACCTGCGCCTGCTCTCATCCGGACCGCGCTGCGGCCTGAACGAGATCAACCTGCCGGCCCTGCAGCCGGGCTCATCCATCATGCCGGGCAAGGTAAATCCGGTCATGCCTGAGGTGGTGAACCAGATCGCCTACTACGTGATCGGTGCCGACCTGACCGTGACCCTGGCGGCCGAAAACGGCCAGCTTGAGCTGAACGTGATGGAGCCGGTCATCGGCTACAGCCTGTTCCAGTCGGTCTCCATGCTCTGCAACGGCTTCCGGGTGCTGGCCGACAAATGCATCGACGGCATCACCGCCAACCGGGAGCACTGCCGCGCCATGGTTCTCAACTCCATTGGCATCGTGACCGCGTTGAACCCGATCATCGGCTACGAGAATTCGGCGCTGGTCGCCCGCGAGGCCCTGGCCAGCGGCAAGTCGGTGTACGATCTGGTCCTGGAAAAGAAACTTATGGATAAGAAGCTCCTGGACGAAGTGCTCTCCACCGAGAACCTGCTGCACCCCCGTTTTATTTCCGGCAGCAAGGGGTAACCCGCACACCCGTACCTATAAAAAAGGAGAATGGTCATGTTCTGGTTGGAATTCGCATTTGTACTGGCAGCAATTTTTGTCGGCGCCCGGCTGGGCGGCATAGGCCTCGGGGTCATGGGCGGGCTCGGACTGGCAGTTCTCACCTTTTTATTCCGCCTGCAACCGACCGCCCCTCCCATCGACGTCATGCTGATGATTACCGCGGTGGTGACGGCGGCGGGCGTGCTGCAGGCCGCCGGCGGACTGGACTACCTGGTCCGCCTGGCGGAGAAGATCCTCAGGAACAACCCGGACCGCATTACCTTCCTGGGGCCGATGGTCACCTACTTTTTCACCCTGTTCTCCGGCACCGGCCACGTTGCCTATTCCGTCCTCCCGGTCATCGCCGAGGTGGCCCGTGAGACCGGAGTGCGTCCCGAGCGCCCCATGTCGATCTCCGTCATCGCCTCGCAGCAGGCCATCACCGCGAGCCCGATAGCAGCTGCGACCGTCGCCCTGCTGGGTCTTTTGGGCGGCTCGGCGGCGAAATTCGGCTACAACATCGAACTGATCGACATCCTGAAGGTCTGCATTCCCTCCACCTTCATCGGGGTCATGATCGCCGCCTTCGTCTCCAACAAGCTGGGCAAGGAACTGGACCAGGACCAGGAATACCTGCAGCGCCTCAAGGACGGCTTGGTCCCGCCGCTGCTCCGTCCGGCCGCCGCACTGGGCGCCGCCGCCAAGGCGACCCCGGTCAGCGCGAAGATCGCTGTGGCGCTCTTCCTTTTGGGAGCGGTCCTGGTGGTCCTCTTCGGCTCCTTCCCCAAGATGCGCCCTGAATGGAGCATGGGAAGCGACATCCGGATCAGCCAAATCTCGCTCAAGAGCGAGGCGGAGGCGAAGAACGCCCTGGCAGAACTCAAAACCGGAGCCGATTTCGCGCAGGTAGCCCGGAACAGGTCCCTCGACGCCACGGCCGCCGCCGGCGGCGACATGGGGTGGCAGGCCAAGGGAAAGCTGCTCCCGGAACTCGAGAAGGCCGGTGCCGACCTGAAAAAGCCTGGCGATCTCAGTGGGATCGTCAAGTCCCCCTTCGGCTATCATCTGGTCAAGCTCCAGGAAAAGCGCCCCGCCCAGATTAAGGAAAAGATGGGGATGCCGCACGTCATCGAGATCGTCATGCTGTCGATAGCGGCGCTCATGCTGCTGATCTGCCGGGTCAAGGTCGTCAAGGTCGTTGAAGGAAGCGTCTTCATCGCGGGGATCCAGGCGGTCATCGCCATCTTCGGCATCGCCTGGATGGGGGACACCTTCTTCATGGGGAACATGGAGTTCCTGAGCGGCTCCATCAAGGGGATGGTAACCCAGGCCCCCTGGCTGTTCGCCTTCGCCCTGTTCGCCCTCTCGATCCTCCTTTACAGCCAGGCCGCCACGGTGCGCGCGCTCATGCCGCTCGGCATCAGCCTCGGCATCCCGCTCCCCTTCCTGATTGCCATGTTCCCGGCGGTGAACGGCTACTTTTTCATCCCCAACTACCCGACCGTCGTCGCCGCCATCAACTTCGACCGTACCGGTACGACCGGAATCGGCAAGTACCTGTTGAACCACAGCTTCATGATACCCGGCCTGGTGGCTACCTTCAGCTCGATCGGCATCGGATTTATCCTGGTGAAGTTCATGTTCTAGCCCAATAGCCAACCGTTAATCGCCCCGGCGGCATGCGCCCGCCGGGGTAAAACTTTTCCTGATGAGGATACCAGTCATGCACGTAACCCGAGGAAGCAGCGCCGTGAGACTCAACGAGAGCAGCGAGAACAGCAGGTGGCTTCGCGAGCAGATGGACCCCTATTTCTTTGTCGCCATGAACGACGAACCGGAGGCGCTCTCCCTGCTGGAGCGCGAACTCGGGAGCTTGCGCTACAACCGCCGGCTGGTACTGGCCGACCGGGACAAATCCCTGGTCCTTGCCCTGCCGAACATATCCGGCTCCCTGTATGACACCCTGCGCCGGATTCCGGAACGGGAAATATCCTATGGCTTGATAGCCCACTCGGAACAGCCGCTTCCCGGCACGGATCGGACTCTGGAGATACAAAGGTTCGAGTTCGACCGCAAGAGCAACGAGGAGATCCTGCAGGGCCGGGATGTGGCGCTGCCCGCCGCCATCAGGGGGAAGATCGCCGCCGCCCTGCGCCAGGAATACCCGGATTTCGACATGCAGGACCTGGACAGGCTGCTGCGCATCATCTGGCTCAACAACGAGAACTACGTGCGGGTCGCCTGGCCGGTCCGGGTGGCACAGGTGCTGAATCTGCTCCAGAAAGGAAACCGGGGAGGAGGACTGCACCTGGCCGTGGAGGAAATCGAGGGGGGGAGGGAGTCGCGCATCCATTTCGCCGTGGCCAACCCGCCGCAAAAGGATTTCCTGCTTCAGGTTATGGAGGTCTTCAACCGTCTCGATCTCGGGGTCCATCGCGCCGACTGCCTTACCGTATCCAATGGTGTGCACCCCTATTTCCTCGGGACCTTCTACGTGCGTCGGCGTGACGGCAAGGTGCTCAATAGCGGCAGTGCGCTGTTCGGCCGCCTGCAGGATGAACTCTGCAACACTCAGATCCTAGCCACGAACTCAGACACCTACCGGAACCTGGTGACCAAGGGGGTGCTGACCGGCAAGGAGGCCTCACTCATCAACGCCTTCATCGCCTTTTGCCATAGCAATCTGGCGCACAACCAGCCGGACCGCTTCGACCTGGGCGACGTCCGGAGCGCCTTCCTCTCCCACCCGGAGATTGCCCTGCAGCTTGCGGAACTCTTTTGCCTGCGCTTCGATCCCGCGGCGACGGAGCGCGCGCAGGGTTTCCAGGCAGCCCTGGCGGCCACCCAAAAGACCGTGGCGGGGTACAACACGGGGCATCGCCACCTGGACGAGGTGCGCCGCGCCATCTTTCGCTGCTGCCTGATCTTCATCACCCATACGCTGAAGACCAACTTCTTCGTCTTGGAGAAGCAGGCGCTCGCCTTCCGGCTCGATCCGTCCTACCTGAAGGAACTCGGGGAGGAGTTCATTGCCGACCTCCCCCAGGCGGTCCCCTTCAGGGTGACCTTCTTCTTCAGCCGCTTCGGGTTCGGCTATCACATCGGCTTCTCCGACATCGCCCGGGGAGGGTGGCGCACCGTCATCGCGCGCAACACCGATGACCTCATCACCGGCGCCAACACGATCTTCCGGGAGAACTTCGTCCTGGCGCACACCCAGCACCTGAAGAACAAGGATATCTACGAGGGCGGGAGCAAGCTGGTGCTGATCCTGGACGCCACCGACCTGCAGCGCTCCGGGGAGCGCGAGCTGGAGAACCTGCGCCTCTACAAACTGCAGCACAGCGTCACCAACGCGTTCCTGGACATCTTCGTCACCGAGAACGGAGTGGCGAAGCTGCCGAGCGTCGTCGATTACTACCGGGAGGACGAGCCGATCGAACTGGGTCCCGACGAGAACATGCACGACAGCATGATCGAGAACATCGCCCGGATCTCGGATAAGCGCGGCTATATCCTCGGGATCGGCATCATGTCCAGCAAGGAGGTCGGCATCAACCACAAGGAGTATGGCGTCACCTCGGCAGGGGTGGTGCGCTTTGCGGAGATCACCATGCAGGAGCTGGGGGTGGATATGAACGGCGCCGGGTTCAGCGTCAAGTTCACCGGCGGCCCCAACGGCGACGTGGCCGGCAACGCCCTGCGCATCATGCTGGCGCGCTACCCGAAGATGCAGGTCAGGCTCATTCTGGACGGCACCGCGGCGCTCTTCGACCTGGAGGGAGCCCGGCCGGAGGAACTGAGCCGCATCCTGCTCAAGGAGGACCTGGACGGCTTCAGCCCGCAGGCGCTCCACCCGGGGGGCTTCATGCTGTTCCGGAGCGGCAGCCGCACCGAGGGGCTGCGCACGGTCTACCGCAAGGTAACCATGGGTGAGGCCGGCTTAGTCGAGGAGTGGATTTCCATAGACGAATTCTCCCGCCAGTTCGGCGACCTCATCTTCGACACCCCGGCCGACCTGTTCATCCCGGCGGGCGGGCGACCCGAGACCATAGACATCAACAACTGGGAGCGCTTCTTCCTGGCCGACGGGACCCCTTCCGCCCGGGCCATCATCGAGGGGGCCAACTCCTTCATCACCCCCGAGGCCCGGACCCGGATGCAGAAGCGCGGTGTCATCATCATGCGCGACGCCTCCGCCAACAAGTGCGGCGTCATCTCCTCCTCCTACGAGATCATCGCCAATCTGCTCCTGACCGAGGGCGAGTTTCTGCAGCACAAGCAGCGCTATGTCGGCGACGTGCTGGCCATCCTGGAACAGCGTTCCGGAGACGAGGCCCGTCTCATCTTAAGGCGCCACCGCGAAAATCCCGGGCTTTTGTGCACGGAGATTTCCGATGCGGTCAGCAACGAAATCAACGGCCACTACGCCCGGCTCTTCGGGTTCTTCCAGGGGCAGCCGGAACTCTGCCTCCAGGCGCTGTTTCGTCGCGTCATCCTGTCGCACCTGCCGGGCATGATCCGCGAGGAGCCCCGCTACCGGCGTCGCATCGCCAGGCTGCCGCAGAAATACCTGTTCGCCATTCTCGCTGCCGAACTTGGTTCCTCCATGGTCTATAAAGGCAATAGAGAGGCGGAGTTCGTGGATACCTTAAAACTGCACATCGCCCGCAATTTCCCGACAGCATAAAGGGAGGAAGTTATTGCCGGTTTGGACAAATTTCCATTATTGCCATTGCTTGCCCCCCCTTGCGATCCGCCGGTTTCGGTTGTTCGTTTTGGGGGGCAAAATAATATCCGGTCCTTAGATTTTATTCTGTCGATTTTGCAATCTTCCTGTTATATCTGCGAACTAGGTAATCCGAGGAACCATCTGGATGGCCGCCCTGTGGGACCAGCAGGCGCTAACCCCCAGCAGGACCGACGAAGGCTGTCTGCGGCCAAAATTGGTCCATGCCGCTAGGTAGCGCCGGGAATGGTTACTTACTCGTGGTCATGCGCTCAAAGATTCCAGCCCAATAACCAGAAGGAGGCACAACAGTGAAAGTATTAGCTGTCAACGGCAGTCCGAGGAAAAAGTGGAACACCGCGACGCTACTTGAAAAGGCCCTGGAAGGCGCCGCGTCACAAGGAGCGGAAACGGAACTGGTCCATCTCTACGACCTCGATTTCAAGGGGTGCACCAGCTGCTTTGCCTGCAAGCTGAAGGACGGAAAGAGTTACGGGAAATGCGCCATGAACGACGGGCTCACTCCCGTCCTCGAGAAACTCGCCGACGTGGGCGCCCTGCTGCTTGGCTCTCCCTTTTACTTCGGCACGGTGACCGGCGAGATGCGCTCCTTCATGGAGCGGCTGCTCTTTCCCTATCTGACCTATACCCGCCCCCCGGGGTCGCTGTTTGGCCGCTCCATCCCCACGGCATTCATTTACACGATGAACGTGTCGGAAGATACGATGAAAGAATTCTGTTATACGGTGCCTATAGGCCTGAACGAAAACGTGTTGGGCCGCACCTTCGGTAAGGCCGAGTCGCTTTGCTGCTTCGAGACGCTCCAATTTGAGGATTATGACAAGGTCGTATTCAGTTACTTCGATCCCGAGGAGCGGCGGGAAAGGCACCGGACGGTCTTCCCGGAGGATTGCCGCAAGGCATATGAATTGGGTGCCCGCTTGGCAGGTGCGGCTCCAAACGGAAGCGCGGATGCCGCAACTGACCCGTCCCTGCCAGATTCAGGCATGTGACAGGCGTCGCCTTCACCACTGGAAGCCTGCTCGCAAGAATTTGCACCATGCCTGTTTTACCGGATGTTCGCTGATGGCCCTTCGACTCCGCTCAGGGACCATCATTGGGCTCCGCTCAGGGAGTATCGTTGACCTCGTTGACCTCGTTGTGGGACTGCGCTTCGACTCCGCTCAGGGAACATTTTTTGACCTTGTTGAGGGACCGCCTTTGGCACCGCTCAAAGGCCGTCTGTTCGCTGAGCGGAGTCGAAGCGCTAAATAACGCACATGCTCGAGGTGCTTCGGAAGGAAATCTAGCAAAGGAAAGCCGGTTACGGAGTAAAAAACGATGGTGATAAATGCTTGGCGGGTACAGGATCAGCGGCGCGCCGGCTGGCGGCTAGAGGTTTGCTGGCTGCAGGCGTGAGAGGCGGCAGGGAAGACAGAAGGATTGGTGGTAGCTGGCGGCGCCGAGGATCCATGGGCCGTCGGCCAACACCAATCTCATGCTAGCGAGCTATTTCCCGGTTCGTACTCGCGAATCTTTGGTGAAAAGGCTGCGCACCCCCTTGAACATGGCGAGCACCAGCATGGCCGCGGGGACAATCTGCATGACGATGATAGCGCCCAGGAAAAAGACGAAAAGTTTTGACATGATGCTGGTACCAGGCAGGTCCGCCAACCCCGCGAGTACAAAGGCTCCGGCAAGAGCTGCCGCAACAATTGACAAACTGATGATCTTCCTGGTTGACCATTTCTTGGATTCCGCTTCCATGGTGATCTCCTTTCGGTGGCTTCAGGCCATCGCAGCTTCCTGACTTCTTTTACCTCATTAGAATGCAATAAATGTGCCGTAGCTAATGGAACTCCTTCGCTATGTGCTAACGTGGCGGTATTGCGTCTTTTCTTAATGACCGGTTCTGCTGGGCAGGGCCGTGCCCTTGCGAATTAGTATATAATTGTCATACACCAAGGCCATTCCGGCTCAGCCCAAGACGCCACCTTCCCAGGTAATATCCCGTTATTACAGCAACACTGGCAGGATGTGCCGGGTGTATAAAAATCATGTACGTTACTGGTACTCCTTCCCTGAAGCAGATTCAGGCCAGAGGCCGAACTTTAGGTCTTTCCCCCACACCACCCTCGCGTTTTTGCTGCCGCGGGCAGTGGACAGCAGCCACGGTTTCGACGCCAGCGGGCCCGTCTGACTGCATTATATTGATATACCTGCATAATATGGCTATCTAATTCCGCCCTCGGGGTGTATAGTTAAGAATCGGTTGCTTCCCGTGCGGGCGTTGCACCAGTCCAGCATCTACGGCAGGTCCAGATTTCTCCGTCCACCGGTCAACACCATTTAAACTCGCAGACAAAATTTACCGCCGGTACTGCAGGCATGATTTTCTGAATAATCGGTCCAAGTATCCGCTTCGTCGCGCGCAAGGGTCGTATTTTGCCGCTGAAAGAGGCAACACAGATGATATGCAACCAACAGCAGAGGGAAGGCCGGCCAGGCCGAACCCGCGGGTTGCATACAAGGGGGAGTAAAAAATGATCGTCAAACGCGGTAGCGTGGTGAGCCATATGGTGGCGCAGGAATGGGGTATCGGCAAAGTCGTGGAGTTGAACGATGTCAGGGCCACCATTCAGTTCAACGACGGAATGATCAGGAAGATCACCTCGTCCCACTTCATCGATCTTCAACCGGCCGACCCCGCCTCCTATCTGCCTCCCAGCGAGAAAGCCCCCGCAGCCAAGGTGGCCAAGGTGAAGTCGCTCACTGCCGCGCCCAAGAAGCCGAAAAAGCTCAAAGTCGCCGTGGCGTAGTCCGCTCGCGAAAGAGAGGTTGGCACTACCTGCCGGCATCAGCACTAAAGAGCTCATTATTAAAAAGAGGGCAGTTTATTTTACAGTCATCTGACTGGAAATAAATTAGCCCTCTTTTCCCTCTTGGTCCTATGCTATACTGTTTTTCAAATATTTTTTACTTAGAGGTGATCGATGGCAAAACCCAATTTTCAGTTTCAAAAGCGTCAGAAGGAATTAGAAAAGAAGAAGAAAAATGAAGAAAAGATGCAGCGCAAGCTGGAAAGAGGCAGTGCCCCCCCGATGGAGGGCGAGGAAGACCCCGAGGCTGAAAGCACCGTGGCCGAGGAAATAGCCTAGTAGTAGGGTCGCTTGCCGATTCAGAAGCCACCTGAAGCAGCGGGGCGACGGCTGCCTCCCTGATACTTAAGCCATGCAGGTGCTGAAGAACTAGCCTGCTGCTCATGTGTGACAGTCGACTAGAAAATTTGCAGTTTCTTAGTTGCCAACCGTAAAATTACCGTCATACTTTCTCCCAGAAATACTCACTTCCTGCTGCTTATTGTGAGAGGAGAATCGTCATGAAATGTCCTGTATGCAAAAATCATCTGCAGGTTGACACCAACTTACATTCAAACGGGTTTAAAGAAGGCATCACTGAGTGCAGTGTCTGCGGCGCTGTCTGGTCGGTAAACCACGGCGTGACTGAAATCGTCAGGGACCCGCAGATCGAGTCCTTTCTGGAAGTGCAGACCGAGTGTGTGGAAGGTGATGACTACAGCTTGGACGGACACGAGCATTAACAGGCCGTCTTTTGAATGGATGCTCCTATCCCACACGCTTCTCCTTGAATAACGATTATTCCCTTCCTGGGCCCCTCTCGTTTTCTTGCCTTCTCGGGGCAGAAAACGGAGGGGCTTTCCTGTCTCACCCCTCCCGCCCGATCATCGGACTATCCGCCGGGCCCGCCGTGCGATAGCGTCGTGAGCGCGGTGCCTGCTTGTCTTGATACCGGGTCTTTGCTATTATTTGAAAATAAATAATGCGACAGTGCGGAGGCTGGCCATGTCGTTTAATCCCGTTTTTGTCGTGAGCAACGCGAAAAAGCCCGACTGGTACTACTCCATGGCGCAGTTCGCGCATCCCGACCTCCGGAAATCCGTCTGGCAGCTGCTAAATACCCTGATTCCCTATTTTTTCCTGTTCGCGGCCATGGTGGGTACGGTGCGCCGCGGCGATTCCTACTGGATCACCCTCGCCCTGGCTGTCGTGGCCGCAGCCTTGTTCGTGCGCATCTTCATTTTCTTCCACGACTGCACCCATGGCTCGTTTTTCGCTTCGCCACGCCTGAACCGGGATATAGGATATCTCTGCGGCGTCCTCACCTTCACCTCGTTCCATGACTGGCGGCGCAGCCACGCCGGGCACCACATTACGGCCGGCGACCTGGACCGCCGCGGCATGGGCGACATCTGGACCATGACGGTGGAGGAGTACCGCGCGGCTCCGCTTCGCGAGCGGATAGCCTACCGTCTCTATCGAAATCCTCTGGTTATGTTCGGCGTCGGTCCGGGCTACTATTTCCTGCTGAGAAACCGTATCCCCTCGCAGGGAGCCAAGAGGCACGACATCAAAAGTGTTGTGTACACCGACCTGTATATCCTCGCCATCGTACTATTGGCGAGCTTTACCATCGGCCTCAGGACCTATGTCCTGGTGCAGTTGCCGATACTGCTTATCGCGGCGACTCTTGGCGTTTGGCTTTTCTACATCCAGCACCAGTTCGAAGGGGTGTACTGGGCGCGGCACCAGGAATGGGACCCGATACGCGCCTCGCTGGAGGGCGCCTCGTACTACCAGCTCCCCAAGATGTTGCAGTGGTTCTCGGGGAATATCGGCATCCACCACCTGCATCATCTGCGTCCCGGCATACCGAACTACAACCTGCAGCGCTGCTACGACGCCATACCCGAGATCCAAAAGGTACGGCCGGTTACCATCCGAACCAGCCTGAAATCCCTGCGCTTTAACCTGTGGGACGAGCAGCGGCGCGAGCTGGTAAGCTTCGCCGCGCTCAAAACGGGGAAGCCGACCGGCTAAACCTGCTCCACCTGCTGAACCCGCTGGCCCCTCCAATCGGTGGGCCCATCGGTGCCTTCCCTCCGGCTGGTCCAGCTGGCGGCGTCCTACAGCCTGCCGCCGACTTTCCCCCTGCCATCCCGGCATCGCACCTCGTGCTGTACCGCTACCCAGGCCAATTGACAGTCTGAGCTATAACGCGTACCCTGACTGCATTTGATCCAAGGAAAGGTCATCTGTCATGAAAACGCTCAATATCATAGGGTGCGGCAGCGTCGGTCGGACGCTCGGCCGGCTTTTTCACGAAGCGCGACTCTTCGAGGTCCAGGACGTCCTGAACCGCTCGCCTGAGAGCGCGCAGGGCGCCGTGTGCTTCATGGGTGCTGGCCGGCCAGTCTCGGGATACTCCGAGATGCGCCCCGCCGATCTGTATCTCATAGCCGCCGCCGATGACGCCATTGTCGGGTGTGCCGGCGACTTGGCGGCGTCCGGGCTGGTAGGGGCTGGCAGCATCGTCTGCCACCTGAGCGGCGCGCTCTCCAGTGCGGTCCTCGCTCCGGCCAGCGAGCGGGGCGGTTTGGTTGGGAGCGTCCATCCGGTGAAAAGTTTCGCCGATCCGCTCGACTCGGTGCAGGGTTTTGCCGGCACCTGGTGCGGCATCGAGGGGGACGCCGCGGCGGTCGCCTGCCTAAGTGAAGCCCTCAGCGCCCTGGGGGGTAAGCTCTTCCCGGTCGAGGCGCGGTTTAAGACCATCTACCATGCCGGGTCGGTCCTGGTCTGCAACTATCTGACCGCCCTTGTCGAGGCTGGCGTGAGGGCCTACCAAAAAGGCGGGCTTCCCCGCCAGACCGCGTTCGATGTGATGGAGCCGCTGGTGCGCGGGACGCTGGATAACATCTTTCGGGCGGGAACGGCGCAGGCGCTGACCGGGCCGATAGCGCGGGGCGATTGCCAGGCGGTCGCCAGGCAGCTCGGGGCTCTTGAGGAGTGGGATGGGGGGATCGCCCTGATCTACCGGGCTTTGGGGCGGGTCGCCGTTGAGCTGTCGCAGGAGCGCGGCTGCGCCTCCGACGCTGAACTTGCCCGGCTCCGGGAGATTTTAGGGGGTTAAGGGGCCAGGACGGTCCCCGGTCAGTACTCTTTGCTGCGCAGCTGCTTCAGCCTGCGGTACATGGTGGCGCGCGAGATGCCCAGGTCCTGGGCCGCCTCGCCGACGTCGCCGCTGGCCCGCTGCAGCACGGCTGCAATGTGCTGCTGTTTCAGCTCGCTCATGGTGAGCAGCGGCCGAGGCTCTCTGACCCGGAATGCGGGCTGCAACCAGCTGAAATGCTCCGGGCGCAGCCTGGCACCGTGGGAGAGAATCAGCCCCTGCTCCAGGGCATTTTTCAGCTCCCTCAGGTTGCCGGGCCAGGAGTACCTTTTCAGGTCGCGTATCGCCTGATCGCAGATCTCGGCCTCCGGGCCGCGCAGCCAGTCCAGCAGCTGGCGGATGATGCCGGGAAACTCCGGCAGCCGCTCCCGCAGGGGCGGGATCCTCAAAACCGTCGTGCTTATGCAGCTCAGGAGCTCCGGCAGGAAGGACCCGGTGCGCGCCAGGGCGTCAAGCTGCCGGTTGGAACTGCAGATCAGGTGGAAGTCAGTGCCGCCGGCTCCCCCGTTCCCGGAGGTCCGCGCGATGCGGCCTTGCAGCACCGCCAGTAGTTCGGCCTGCACCGCCAGGTCCATGTCGCCGATTTCGTCCAGAAACAGCGTGCCGTTGCCCGCTTTTTCCACCAGCCCCGGCTTGCTCCAGGCGTTGCCCCTCTCGGCCCCCGGGCCGGCTCCCAAGAGTTCCGCCTTGAGCAGGTCGCCCCGCAACCCGGAGCAGTTCAGCGCTGCAAAAGGAAGCTCTGAGCGGTCGCCGTGTTGGTGAATCCACCTGGCGAAAAGTCCCTTCCCGGTCCCCGTTTCACCGGTGATCAGCAGGGGCGTACGCCGCGCCGCCGCCTCGGCTGCCAGGTCGAGAAACCTGCGGGAGGCGGGCTTCGAGCCGAAAAAATTCTCCCCGTTCTTTTTCCCCGGGGGCCTGTTACCCGGTTGTGGCGCCTGACGGCTGCCGTCCTCCAGCAGGATTTTCAGGAAGGTGCCGAGGGCCGCATAGTCGAGGGGCTTGGCGAGCACGTTGTCGGCGCCGCAGCGCACTGCGTCGACGGCGATCTCTATCTCGGAGCCGCCGGTAATGACGAGGATCGGCAGGTGGGGGGCGTAGGTCCTGATCCCTTTAATGAAGGCGGGTCCCTTGCCGTCGGCAAGGTTGATCCCCAGGATCACCGCGTCGAAGCGCCGCGCCAGGACGTCCTCTTCGGCGTTGACCAGGTTACCTGCCACGCTCACCGCGTACCCCTTGAGAGAAAGGGACCTGACGATGCTGAGTCGGCTGCCGTCATCGTCCTCGATCAGTAGGATCTTCTGTTTCATTGAGCTCTCCACCGGGATGGTCCGCTTCGAAATAACCGCTCAGCGCATCTCAGGACAGACTTCTGTCCCTGAAGCACGCTATGTCGTCTATTCGGCAGTAGCTAGTGTAGCGTGTATTTACTCATAGGCTAGGGGGAAATCGTACCGGTGCGGTATACAATTAACTCTTGATGCAAGTCTGTGTGGCAGGGCGGATTTTTGGGGTGGTATGCTGCTGACATTGGCGTACATATGCCGAGAGAATGTCTCCTGCCTGATGCGTGGTTCCGGGGGCCGTTTGCCTTTCCGAGGCCGATTGCTTCTCTTTGGAGAACAATCCAGGGCCGAAATTGGTAATCCCCATTGAGCGAGATATGATGTAGCAGGCTGCTTGGCCCCGTCCGCTTGAGTATGAAGCTGGACTAGAATCTCCCCTCGGTTCGGCTTCTGTCGTCGGGTGCGTCTGCCGAATCAGGCGTACTCCGGAATCCGGCTGTCTGCGCCGCGGCCCGGTCCGGATAGTTTGCGCGCCGGCAGCCGAACCGAGAAAAGAGCGTGCCAACTGCGGTACAATTACCATGCACGTCGGGCGCGGACATCCCGCTTTGAGTGGAAGCCGGGTTTGGGTACCCCCTGCCCGGGTCTGACCACGCCTATTACCCTGGAATCTGGTTTCCGGCTAGCTCAAGGATGCCAGCTCGCTTGCTTTGGAGGGCAGTAATGACCCGGAAGACCCTCATCATCGGCCACCGCGGCGCCTCGCGCGAAGCCCCGGAGAACACGCTGGCCTCCTTCCAGCTTGCCTTCCAGCAGGGGGCGGACGGGATCGAGGCGGATTTCCAGCTCACCGCGGACGGCGAGATCGTCTGCCTGCACGACGCTAGCACCGGGCGCACCGCCGGGGTGGACCTGCGGGTGGACCAGACCGGCTGCCAGGAACTGCTCCGGCTGGACGTGGGGGCGTGGAAAGGGGAAACCTGGCGCGGGGAACGGATGCCGACCCTGGCGCAGGTGCTGGCGGCGCTGCCTGCGGGCAAATGCTTCTTCGTCGAACTGAAAAGCGGACCCCAGATCATCCCGCGCCTGGGGGAAATCCTGGGCGCCGCCGCTGTGGCACCGGAGCGGATCCGGCTGCTCTCCTTCAGCGCCGAGCTGATCCGGACCCTCAAGGATTGCCTGCCCGCCTACCGGGCCTGCTGGCTCACCGATTACCGCTGGCGCGTGACCTGGCACCCCTCGCAACAGGAGGTGCTCGACACCCTGCGCCGCTGCCGGGCGGACGGTCTTGCGAGCAGGTCCCGGGCTATTCTGGAGCACTCTTTCGTCGCGGCCCTGCGCGAGCAGTCGCAGGAGATCCACGTCTGGACCGTCGATGCCGCCTCCGAGGCCCGCAGGCTCGCCGCGCTAGGGGTGGATTCCCTCATGACCAATCGGCCCGGCTGGCTGGGCCGCAGCCTGCTCCGGCCGGAGCCGGCCGACAGAGAGGTCGTCTCATGATGTCCCTTTCAAGGGGTTGCCAATGAACCGCCAGGCCTACCTTGCCACCAGCCGCATGATCTCACTCGTGGAGAGCTTTTCCAAGCTACGGGTGCGGATGCACGGCCAGGAGAACATCCCCAAGGGGGCCGTCATCTTCGTGGTGAACCACTTCACCCGCATCGAGACGCTGCTGCTCCCTTCTCACATCTTTCAGCTGACCGGCGTGCCGGTCTGGTCGCTGGCCGACGCCTCCTTCTTCGACGGGCCGCTGAGCGGCGTCCTGGACCTGATCGGGGCCGTCTCGACGCGCAACCCGGACCGGGACCAGGCGATCGTGAAGACGCTCCTGACCGGCGAGGCCAACTGGATCATCTTCCCCGAGGGGCGCATGGTGAAGGACAAGGGATTCTTCCGGCGTCGCTTCCTGCTCCCCTCCAAGGGTGAGCGCCCCCATTCCGGCGCGGCGACTCTGGCGCTGCGCACCGAATTCTACCGGCAGAGGCTGACGAGCCTGGCGCAATCGGCGCCGGAGGAACTGGAGCGGCTGCGGGGGCTGTTCAAGATAAGTGACCTCGGGCCCGTGCTGGCGGGGGGCTGCTGGATCGTCCCGGTCAACATCACCTATTACCCGCTCAGGGCCCGCGAAAACGTGCTGAGCATGCTGGCGGACCTCTTCCTGAAAAACATCTCGCAGCGCCTTCGGGAGGAGATGCTGACCGAGGGGAGCATGCTCTTCTCGGGCGTCGACATCGACATCCGTTTCGGGGAGCCCCTGGACCCCGGCAGTTACCTGGGCACTGCGGCGATCGGGGCGGATATCGCCTCGACCGGCCGGATCGATTTCGACGACAGCCTCGCCTCGCTCCCCGATCTCAGGCAGGCGGCCACCAAGTTGATGGACCGCTACATGGAGTCCATCTACAACCTGACCACGGTGAACCACGACCATCTCTTCGCCTCGCTGCTGCGGGCCTTCCCCTTCAAGTCCATCGCGGAGGACGACTTCCGCCGCCGGGTCTTTCTGCTCGCCTCGGCCCACCTGAAAAGAAGCCGGGTCACCTGCCACCACAGCCTGGAGACCGGCCAGGTGGCCCTGCTGACGGACGACCGCTACCATAAATACCGGGATTTCTCCCTGCTCGCGCTGGAAAAGGGGGTAATGACCCGGCACCGGGGCATGCTGGTAAAGGACCGGGCCAAGTTCTCCGCCCCCTTCGACATGCAACGCGCCCGGATCGACAACCCGATAGGCGTGATCGCCAACGAGATCGTGCCGCTCACCATCTTGCAGCGCGAGGTGCACCTGACCGCCTGGCTTCCGGGATGGCTGGTGCGCAGCCGGGTCGCCGACATCCTGGAGCGCCAGGCGCTGGAGCTCTTCGAGGCGGACTACCAGCAGTTCTTCCGGCCGATGGAGAGCAAGGAGCGCAGGGTAGGCACTCCGGTGCTCCTGCGGGGGCGCTCGCGCGGCCTCGGCGTGGTCCTGGTGCACGGCTTTCTCTCGGCCCCCCTGGAGGTCGCGGAGCTGGCGGCCTATCTGAACGGCAAGGGGTTCTGGGTCTACCAAGTGCGCCTCAGGGGGCACGGCACTTCCCCGGAGGACCTCGCCCTGCGCACCGGCAGCGACTGGGTGGACTCGGTGGACCTGGGCTACGCCCTCATGAGCGCGATCTGCCGCCGGGTCGTGCTGGGTGGCTTTTCCTTCGGAGGCGGGGTGGCGCTTGACTGTGCCAGCCGAGTCAAGAGCCTGGCGGGGGTCTTCGCGGTCTGCCCCCCGCAGCGCCTGCTCGACATCTCGTCGCGCTTCGCTCCTGCGGTGACGGTCTGGAACCGGGTCATGGATTTGATCAGCTACCAGGAGGCAAAAAAGGAATTTGTCGAGACGGTGCCGGAGCGGCCCCAGATCAATTACGCCCGGCTGCCGGTGGCGGGGCTGCGCGAGATGGGGCGCTTCATGAGGGACCTCGAGCCGAAACTGGCGGGGATCTCGGTGCCGGTCCAGGTGCTGCAGGCGGACGCGGACCCGGTGGTCGACCCCCAGGGGTCGCGCCGCCTCTTCGAGATGGTCGGCAGCGCCCAGAAACAGTACCAAAAGTTCCCGCTGCAGCGCCACGGGATCCTGGCCGGGCCGGGGTCCGAAGCGGTGCATGCGGCCATCGGGGCCTTTGTCGACGGGTTGCGGGCAGGGCTCCCGAGCGGGGGCTAGGTTCACCCCGGACAGCGCCCACGATCCGCCGCCAGTGACTCTGGCCCCGAGGCTATTCCCATTTGGCCGGGAATCTGTTACAAGAAAGCTATGACTAAAGCATCGGGAAACGCTGAAATACTGGGCAGGGAGCACTGGATTTTCGATCTGGATGGGACCCTGACCGTTGCCATCCACGATTTTGCCAGCATCAGAAGGGCGCTCGGGGTGCCGCAGGGCGACGACATCCTGGGGCATCTGGACGCGCTTCCTGCAGCGCAGGCGCTCGTCTTGAGGGAGCAGCTGGCCGCGATCGAGGAGGAACTGGCGGAACGGACGGAACCGGCACACGGGGCGCTGGGGCTCGTGTCGGAACTCTTCGGGCGGGGGGTCCGTCTGGGGGTGCTGACCCGGAACACCAGGGCCAACGCCCTGCGGACCCTGGGGCGTATCGGGCTTGCCGGCTTTTTCGCTCAGTGCGACGTGCTGGGCCGCGACGAGGCGCTGGCCAAGCCGGACCCTGACGGGCTCTTACAGTTGGCACGAAGCTGGGCCACCTCGCCGCGCTCGCTCGTCATGGTGGGGGATTACGGGTTCGATCTGCAGACGGGACGTGCTGCCGGGGCGGCCACCATCCACGTGGATCCGTCCCGCAGTTTCCGCTGGCCCGAGCTTACCGACATCGCGGTCGGCAGTCTCGCCGAACTGGCCCTGGCCTTGCCGTAAGCTGTCAGCCTCAGGCGAGGCTCTCCAACTCGTGTTCAGTGATCTGGACGATCTCGAAGTAAATTGCCAGCATCACATGCAGCTCGCACCATTTTGCCGCCGCGCTGCGCACCAGGTAACAGGCGTTCACCAGCGCGCCGGACAACAGCACGATGCCGAGCAGTCTCTGCTCCTCCATGGAGATCAGGAACGACCCGTAGATGGCGATGTTGACCATGGAGGCGAGCCAGGCTATTTCCGGCCCCTTGAAGGGGTTCAGGGTGACCTTGGTCAAATCGATGTAGTAGCGGGTCATGCCGCGAATGCGGCGCATGGATTCGGCTATCTCCCGCCCCTGCTGTTTGAGATAGATGCAGGCCAGGAAATGGGTGCTGGCCATCTGTTTTCCCTTCGCCATGCGTTCCGAAACATACAAATCTATTGCCTCGTCGACCGTATCTTTTTTCATGGCTGATACCCCTCGGGACCGCTGCCGGGCTGTCGGCGTCGGAGGCGGCCCGTTTTGCCTCTCATATGGCAAATATCGGCAGACCGGTATGGCGCCGGTCTCCTCGTTGAGGTTGTTCTTATGGGGTGGGCTGACTGAAGTGCCTTCTGGCGCCGCTTGGTTGGCGGTCGGCTTCCCCTTAACTAAACTATGGTGGAAAACTGGTCCCGTGTCAACGGTCTGACATGAAGACGTCCCACCAGCCTGGTGGAATGCAAAAAACCGGCCAGGACAGCGTTTGGTTGACAAAGCCCCGGCTGCTGCCGTACTCTCGCAGCTAGCCGGGTGAAGTGGGGCCGCGAGGGGTGAATCCGTTGTGCAAATAACAGACAATATGTTGGCAGGGAAGGGAGGGGAAGGGCCCGGTGCCCGAGCCGATGGGCTGATACTGTCCCATTACGGCGTGGCGGTCGAGGTGCTTTTCGGCGACGGGGAGCGCCGCATGGTCCGGGTGAAGCGCAATTCCGGGCACGTAGTCGGCGACCGGGTCCAGGTTCAGGGTGAAGTGCTGGAGCGCCTGCCAAGGACGACGGAGCTGCGCCGCAGAGACGCGCGCGGCGGGATCCACCTGGTGGCGGCCAACCTGGATGTGCTGGGCATCGTAGTGGCCCCGCTCTCCCCGGCCGGGTTCATCGACCGCGCCATCGTCGCCGCCCGCGCGGCTCGGCTCGAGCCTTTCGTGGTGGTCAACAAATGCGACCTCCCCCAGGCCCAGTCCCTCTTCTCCGCACTCACCGACACCTATGCGGTGGCGGTCCCGGTCTTCGCCCTGAGCGCGGCCCTTGGGGAGGGGCTGGACTCGCTGCGGAACTTCCTGCGCCAGGGTCATCGCGGCGCCTTTGTCGGCACGACCGGCGTCGGCAAGAGCTCCCTTTTGAATGCCCTGGTCCCCGATATCGACCTCAAGGTCGCCGAAGTGAGCGACTACAAGTTCCTCGGCAGGCACACCACCACCGTTTCCACCCTGCACGCCCTGCCCGGTGGCGGCGAACTGGTCGACACCCCGGGTTTTCGTGATTTCGGCTTGGTGGACATCTCCTGCGGGGAGCTTGCCTCCTACTTCCCGGGCTTCGAGGCGCTGGAGGAGCAGGGCTGCCGCTTCCATAACTGCCGGCACCGTCAGGAGCCCGGTTGCGCGGTGGCGGAGCTGGTGGGTGCCGGAGCGCTCCCCGCCGAGCGCTATCAGACCTACCTGGACGTCCTGACAGAGGTCGAAACGGACGAGGGGAACGCCCAGCGCCGGGGCTGGAAGAAATGACCCGACGCCAACGGCCCGGCCCGGCTACCGTCGCGGCATCGACTCGGCGCGGCATCGACTCGACGACTCGACGACTCAACGACTCAACGACTCAAGGTGAGCCGCGCATCATCCTGCTCAACAAACCGTTTAACGTGCTCTGCCAGTTCACCGATCCGGACGGGCGCGCCAACCTGTCGGATTACCTACCTATCCCCAAGGTGTACGCCGCTGGCCGGCTGGATTACGACAGCGAGGGGCTGGTGCTGCTCACCGATTCCGGCCCCGTGCAGCATCGCATCGCCGACCCGCGGGCCAAACTTCCCAAGACCTACTGGGTCCAAGTCGAGGGGGTGCCGAGCCCCGAGGCCATCGAGCAGTTGTGTAGCGGCGTGGTGCTGCGCGACGGGATCACCAGGCCGGCTCAGGTCGCCTTGCTTCAAGCGCCCGAAATCTGGCCCCGGACCCCGCCGATTCGCGAAAGACGCCTGATCCCGACCGCCTGGCTCTCCATAACGATAACCGAGGGGCGCAACCGGCAGGTGCGCCGCATGACCGCCGCGGTCGGTCTCCCCACCCTGCGCCTGATCAGGCACTCCATCGGTCCCTGGCAGCTGGAAACCCTGGCCCCCGGAGAGTGGCGCGAGACGAGCGTCCCGGCGGCGTGGCTTAAGCAAGTAAAGTGAAACGAACAGAAAAATAACCCGCAAAAAGGTAGGAATGCAGATGGCACAACCCTGGAACGTTTTAGACAGTGTGGCAACCGATGAGGGGATACTCGAACTGCGACAGCGTGGTGAGCGCGACTTCCTGATCACCGTCAACTCCCTGGTGCTCATGAACAGCTCGCTGCACCGCTCGGAAGTGGCGTTGGGGGAACTGGCCTGCAGCCATCTGAAGCAGCAGTCGGGTCCGCGGGTGCTGGTAGGGGGGCTCGGCATGGGCTTTACCCTGAAGGCGGTCCTCGACAACCTCCCCGCTTCCGGGAGCGTGGTCGTGGCGGAACTCAATCCGGTCGTGCTCAACTGGTGCCGCGGTCCCCTGGCCTTTCTCACGAACGCCGCCGCGAGCGACCCGAGGGTGAGTGTGGAAATCTCCGACGTCGCCGACCTGATCTCCCGGAGCGCCATGTCCGGAAAGGGATTCGACGCCATCGTCCTCGACCTGTACCGCGGGCCGCACGCCAAGTCGCACAAGGTCGAGGACCCGCTCTACGGCAGTATTGCCATCGAGATGACCCGGGCGGCGCTCAAGCCCGGCGGTGTCTTCGCCGTTTGGGGCGAGAACTACGACCAGGCCTTCGACAAGCGCCTGGCTGCAGCCGGATTCTCGGTGTTCAGCGACCGTCCCGGCCGCGGCGGGTTGCGGCACGTGGTGTATCTCGCCCGCATGCAGCAAAACCGCGAAGCCCCCTCCCGCAAAAAAGGGGCCTCGCGCCGCCCCTGAGGAGGCTTGGATGCTCTTAACCTCTCGTTACCTGGTGAAGTCCCGGCCGGCGAACTGGATCGCCGCCGGGTCGTTTGCCCGAGGCGGCGAGACCGCGTGGACTCCGCCGCAGGCGGGACAATTCTGCACGAAGGTCTCCAGGACGAAGCCGGCCCCGCAACCGTGACACTCCAACTCAAGACCGCCGTTGGGGAGCGGCGAGGTCGCGACCCCGCCCCCGTGGGCGGCCAGAACGAACTCGACCAGCTCCCTGCCGGTAGCGTAGGGTCCCCCCGCTTTACTACTTCCCGATCCGCAATCACACATGTTTCCCCCTTCGTGCTCCACAATAATGATTAATCCGAACGCCAGAGTAGTTGCGCTCTGGCCGCTGCGCATTGACCTTGATCAAAAAATGCCGGATTTATGGCGTGTTAGGCGGCTGTTGGCCGGTGAACCGGATCGAGTGACGAGGCGCTCTACGAAATGGGGGTGCCCTTAGACGAACCACGCCGAGTGCATCCCACCCGTCATTTTCGCAAAGGTCCGGGGGGTGCGGAGGGGGCGAAAAGTACTGGCGACAATTCGCCCCGCCGTTTGTCATGACAAAGTTCGCGCGTCGGTTGCAATGTCGCCAGCTTCCAGTATATTAAATAAGAAAATTCTAACTATTATGTGCCGGTCTGCCGGGAGACGGCGTTATGCCAGAAAATAAAGATCTGCTGGAAAAACCGGGGCTGGAGGGGAGCAGACGCCACGGCCATCTCTGCCTGCTCTATGAGTCGGAGGCCGAGATACTCACCCCGGTCATTCCCTTTATCCAGAAGGGGGTGGCGCTCGGGGAGCGCTGCGTCTACTTGAACGCGGGCGAGGAGATGCTCGAGCGCGTGCTTAAAAGTGCCGTGTCTGGCCAGAAAAACGACATCGGGGCGCTTATGTTGTTGTCGGTGCAGGAGACCTGGCTGCAGGGTGGCGTCTTTGATCCCAAGCGGGTCATGGGGCTGCTGCAATCCCTTTGTGCCAGCGCCGCCGGGGACGGCTTCAAGGGAACCCGGATCATCTGCGACATGGGGTGGGCAAGCCGCCTGGGGTTGAGCGGGACTCCGCTGGCCGAGTTCGAGCTCGGGCTCAACCTTTTCGCTGCGCGCAACGAGGTGACGCTGCTTTGCCTCTATAACCGCGGCAGCTTTTCCGCCGAGCGCCTGCTGGACCTGGCCCGGCTGCACCAGCAACTCGTGATCGGCGGGAAGGTGTGCAGCAACCCCTATTATCTCCCCGATTGCGATCCCGCGACCCCGCGCGCGGCCTGCGAGCTCGACCTTTTCCTGGCGGCGGCGCAGGCGGCCTCGGGTGCCGCCAATGACCGGGAGAGGCTGCGCCAGGAATTGGAGCAGGCCTACGCTGCGCTGGCGCGCAAGATTTACGAGAACTGGCAGGAGGAGGACACGCTGCGCGCCAGCGAAAAGGAGCTCCTTGAAAAGGATGAGGCGCTCCTGGAGCATCGCAGGCGGCTGCAGACCATCCTGCAGCACCTCCCCGCCATGCTGATGGCCTTCGACACGGGCAACCGGCTGGCCGCCTGCAACCACGAATTCGAGCGGGTTACCGGATTCAAGGCCGAGGAGGTGATGGGAAGGCCCCTGCTGGAACTTATCGAAGTCGAAGGGGAGGGGCGTGCTGAGGTCGTCACCGCACATCCGCCGGAGGGAGGCGACTACCGGGGGATGCAATGGAACATCAGGTGCAAGGACGGCTCGCTCAGAAGTGTCTCCTGGTCCAACTTTTCCAGGTACGTCCCGATTGCCGGCTGGCCCAACTGGATCATGGGGCTGGACGTCACCTCGAGGATCGATGCCGAGCTCGGCCTGCGGGCGCTCAGCGACGAACTGAATGTGCGGACCGGCGAACTTGAGGCCTTGGGGCATGCGGTGTCCCACGACTTAAGCAGTCAACTGGACAGGATAAGCGGCCACTGCACGGCCATGCAGGAGCTCTGCGGGAGCACCCTGGCGCCCCCCTGCCGGGATATCCTGAGGGAAATCCACCAGGCGACGCTCGATATGGCCGGGCAGATCACGGCGCTGCAGAAGTTCGCCACGCTTGCCGCAGGTGAACTGCGGCCCGAGCAGGTCGATCTGAGCGCCATTGCCGCAGAGATCGCGGCGCGGCTTGGGGGAGGCGGCGGGGAGCGGCGGGTCACCTTCAGCATCGAGCAGGGGGTGACGGCGACCGGGGATAGAAAACTGCTCCGCTTTGCCATGGAGCAGCTCCTGGAGAACGCCTGGAACTCAACCTGCGGGGTGCCGCACCCCAAGATCAGCTTCGGCACCGCCCAGGTGGAGGGTGAGAAAAGCTTTTTCGTCTCGGACAACGGCCCCAGGTACGGCGAGCGCCAGGAGCCGCAGCGGGAGTCCAGCGCGGGCAGCACGGGGCTTTGCTGCGGCATCGGCCTCGCCACCGTGCAAAGGATCATCTCCTTGCATCGGGGGCGCATCTGGGCCGCGGATGAGGCGGGCAGGGGGGCGACCTTCTATTTCCGGGTGTGACCCCGCCGCAAACCGGGCCGCAGTCGGAACTCAGGGCGCTACGGCGGCGATTCGCGACCGCAGCGCGCCGCAGTGGGAGAGGATATGTACAGGCTCACCGTAGAAAACAGGGTCGGCCAGGAAAAGGCGACGGCGGTCATTTCCGGAGAGGCGGTATTCATCCATGCGGAGGAACTGCAGAGCGCCCTGTGCGAGACCCTGGACAGTTGCCAGCACCTTACCATAGAGCTTAGCAGGATCGTGGTCCTTGACGCCACCTTCCGGGCGCTCATCTGCTCCTTGCACCGGTACTCCGAGCTGGTGCACAAGGATATCACCCTGCAGGGCGCCCTCGCCAGACAGGAGGACCCGCTGGGCGATACCGGGATCAGGGGCTGCCTTCTCAAGGAAACCAACCAGTGCTGCCGGCTCTGGGGTTCGATCTTTCAAGGCCTGGGGACGCCGGAGGCAAGATGAGCCGATGAGGCTGTCCCGCGCCTGGCAGTGCATGGTGGCGCAGCCCGGGCGGATCTGACATCGCGAGCAGGAGACGTCCAGCATCGGCAGACCATCCGCGGGCCGGGGGGGCCGGCGACGTCATGGTCATGCAGGGAGAGACCAATGGCCGGGATTTTCAGAGAGAAGAGGGCGAGCGGGGGAGGGCGATACTTGAACATAGACAAGGAAATAGCGTCGAGCATGCTGAACGCGTCCTATGCGGTCGACCTCAAGACTGCCGTGCACACCTCCCTGGAAACCATCCGGAACATGCTGCTGGAGCGGCCCAACAACGAGGAGATCAGCATCCTGACCCAGCAGGTCGAGCGTCTGCTCACCGAGCAGACCGAGCGGCTCGAGTCGATCAACCGGGACCTGGAGGCCTTCAACTACTCGGTAGCCCATGACCTTTGCGCTCCTTTGAGAAGGATCTGCGGCTTCACCCGCGCGCTCCAGGATCAGTACGCGGGGAGACTGGACCTGGACGGGATGGATTACCTGGAGCGGATCTACAAGTCGTCGCAGCACATGAACGAGCTGATCGACGCGCTGCTGCAGCTCTCGCAGCTCTCCTATCTGAATCTGAAGCGCGAGGTGGTCGACCTCTCAGAGATCGCCAGCGACACGGCGAGCGAGCTCAGGCAGAGCATGCCGGAACGCAAGGCCGAGTTCGGCATACAGCCGCGCATCAGGACCTTCGGGGACGCGAGCCTGCTCGAGATAGCCATGAAGAACCTGCTGAGAAACGCCTGGAAATTCACCAGCATGCGGGAATCGACCTTTATCGAGTTCGGTGCCCGCGAGCTCGCTGCGGACAAAGCTCTCTTCGTGCGCGACAACGGCATCGGTTTCGACATGGCGAATTCGGAGCGGATGTTCCACGCCTTCCAGCGCCTGCACAACAGCGCGGATTTCCCGGGAAACGGTATCGGGCTCACCACGGTACAGCGGATCATCAACCGCCACGGAGGCAGGATCTGGGCGGAGGGGGAGGTAGACAAAGGTGCGACCTTCTATTTCACCTTGCAATCGTGCATCACATGATACAAGTTTCGAGAAGGCGGTTTTTCGCAGGGAACCGGCCGAACTGCGGGCGGTCATGCGCGGGGCGCCGATCAGCCAGATAGGGCAACCGCTCGATTTCCTGGCGGACTCCGAGGAGCCCCGTACGGTCAAGGGGAGCGGGCGAAGGAACGCGTCCGGCATTTCCCGGCGCTGAACCGTAACCTGCCCCGAGCGGGGGCGGTCCTTTGCTTGAGGCCACTGGAATCGAAAAGGCTTGCAAGCGTGGTACTATTGTGTAATTCGGTAGCCAGAAGCAGGCCAGGAGGGGGTGTGCCATGATTGGAGCCGGTACGGTGGAAAACAGGTGTTACACCCGCTTCACGCTGAACGCGCCTGCCACCATTTGGCGCGAAAGTGCCACCGTCGCCGGGCAGGTCGTCAACATAAGTCTGGGTGGCGCCTTCCTCCGGGTGGAGCGCGCACTTCCGATGCACGAGGCAGTGACGGTGAGCATACATGACCGTGCTACGCCGATGGGCCTGCTGAAGGACCTGCCGGCAACCGTGATACGGACCTCCGCGGTGGGTTGCGCGGTGCGCTTTGAAAGAATGCTTCTGGAACGGGGCATCGGAGATTTCATGAACGAGCAGTCGCTTGGCGCCCGGTGAAGGAACCGGATAGAAACGTCGAGTCGTCGAGTAGTTGAGTAGTTGAGTAGTTGAGTAGTTGAGTAGTTGAGTCGTCCACCGGGCGCCTCAACGCCCCGGCGCTCCATACTTCCTATGACCACCAATCCAATAACTTAACGCCCCCCTACGTCCCTACGCCCCCCCCTACGCCCCATTGCCGTTAAGTTAAGGTTTTTCTCTGGCAGGCTGTGGTCCTGTCCCCCCTATGAAATAGGGGGGAAGCTGAACGTAGTGAAGCAGGGGGGTGTTTTCGCCGGCAGAAAGACCCCCCTGTCTCGCTACGCGAGCCTTCCCCCCTACTGCGCAGGGGGGACACAGCTAAAGTCCCCTCGTTAACTTCATGGCAGTGCCCCTACGCCCTCCCGAATCGTGGCCCCAAGTATCTCGCCCTAGACCCTTACGCTCGACGACTCGACGACTCAACGACTCAACGACTCAACGACTCAACGACTCAACGACTCAACGACTTTCCCGCCTCAAAAATGAGCCCTTTTGTGTCAGCCTCCTTTCTGGTACTATCCCCTTTTTGATTCCAGATGCAGGTGGAGGCGGGCGGATGCATGAGATGTCGATAACACAGAGCGTGGTGGAAATTTGTGAGGGACATGCGGCCGGGCGCCGGGTGACCGACGTGGTCTTGGAAATCGGGGAACTGTCAGGGGTGGTGCCGGACAGCATAGAATTCTGTTTCGAAGCCTGCACCAAGGGGACCCTCCTGGAGGGGGCTCGGCTCGCCATAGAGATCATCCCCGCCATCGGACGCTGTCCCGCCTGCGCGCGGGAACTTCCCGTCACCAGCCTCTTTGATCCCTGCGCTGAATGTGGAGCTTTCGGCCTCACCATCGTCTCCGGCGAGGAGCTCCGGGTCAAGGAACTGGAACTGGAGTGAGGCGCTCCCGTCCCATTATTTCGGGACAAAATGATACGTTCGGGACAGAAGTACACAATGCCAAAATGGCGCGCATCCGGACCTCCCCGGAGCGCGCCGTTTTTTTTGTTGGCATTCCGGCGACTTGTGGGATTGAATTTTCCTCGTTCTGTTGGCACGGGTGTTGCCGTATACGAGCGATACGATTTTTTGAGGGGGTGCTATGAAAGAAGATACTGAAATGTTTTGTGATGGGGTTACCCGCAGGAGTTTCATGAAGGCTTGCGTCACCGCGACGGCCATGATGGGGCTCCCCTTTGCTATGCACACGCAGGTCGCCGAGGCGGTCGAGAAGAACGGCAACCCGTCGGTGATCTGGCTCCATTTCCAGGAATGTACCGGCTGTTCGGAATCGCTTTTGCGCTCGACGCACCCGACCATCTCCACGTTGATTCTGGACATGATCTCGCTCGATTATCACGAGACATTGATGGCCGGCTCCGGCGCCCAGGCCGAGAAATCGCTCTACGACTCCATGCGGGAAAACCACGGCAAGTACATCCTGGTGGTCGAGGGTGCCATACCCACCAAACAAAACGGCATCTTCTGCAAGGTCTCCGGCAAAACCGCGCTGGAATCGTTGCAGCACGCGGCGGAAGGGGCGGCCGCCATCATCTGCATCGGGAGCTGCGCTTCCTACGGCGGCATCCAGGCCGTCTCCCCGAACCCGACCGGCGCGGTCGGCGTCAGGGACATCATCAAGGACAAGCCGATCATCAACGTCCCGGGCTGCCCGCCCAGCCCCTACAACTTCCTCTCCACGGTCCTTTACTACCTGACCTTCAAAAAGGTCCCCGAGCTCGACGAGCTGGGCCGCCCCAAGTTCGCCTACGGCAGAAAGATCCACGAGCACTGCGAACGGCGCCCCCACTTCGACGCCGGCCGCTTCGCCAAGGCCTACGGCGACCCGACCCACGCCCAGGGCTACTGCCTCTACAAGCTTGGCTGCAAGGGACCGGCGACCTTCGCCAACTGCTCCGTGCAGCGCTTCAACGACGTGGGGGCCTGGCCGGTCTCCATCGGGCACCCCTGCATCGGCTGCACCGAGCCGGACATCCTCTTCAAGAAGCCGATCGCCGAGAAGGTGCAGATCCACGAGCCGACCCCCTTCGACAGCTACGCGCCGGTCGACCTGAAGGAAAAGGGGAAAGGGCCCGATCCCCTCACCACCGGGTTCGTCGGCCTCGCCGCGGGTGCCGCTCTGGGCGCCGGCGCCATGATGGCGAAGAAGCTGCCCAAGGGCGACGGGCCGCAGGAGGGTGGCGATGAAAAACACAAGTAGGAGGGATTTTCTCAAACTGGTGGGCGCCACCGGCGCGGGGCTGGTCGCGGCGGGCGCCGGGTCCGCCCAGGCCCACGAGGGGCTCGTCATCAACAACGAGGAGCTCGGCATGCTCTACGACGCCACCAAGTGCGTCGGCTGCAAGGCGTGCATGTCGGCCTGCAAGCGGGTGAACTCCGACTACGGCGGCCTCTCCTACGAGAAGGCCAAGTTCGACTCGGACGGCCTTTGGGACGCCCCGAGCGACCTCTCCGGGAGCACGCGGACCCTGATCAAGCTGTTCAAGGAGTCGGCCAAGAGCTGGAGCTACGTGAAGTACTCCTGCATGCACTGCCAAAAGCCGTCCTGCGTCTCGGTCTGCCCGGTCTCCGCCATGACTAAGGAGCCGGTGACCGGCATCGTCGACTACAACAAGAACACCTGCATCGGCTGCCGCTACTGCCAGGTCGCCTGCCCCTACAACATTCCCAAGTTCCAGTGGGAGAAGGCGCTGCCCCAGATCGTCAAGTGCGACCTGTGCAAGAATACCAACCTGCGCGAGAAGGGGATCTCGGCCTGCGCCGAGACCTGCCCGACCGGAGCGATCAAGTTCGGCAAGAGAAAGGACCTCCTGGAGGAGGCGCAGATTCGCCTGAAGGACAACCCGGACAAGTACATCGCGCACATCTACGGGGAGCACGAGGGGGGCGGCACCAACCACCTCTACCTGGCCTCCATGCCCTTCAACAAGCTGGGGCTGCCGGACATCAAGCCCGAGGCGCCGGCCGAGTTCTCCGAGAAGATCCAGCACACCATCTACAAGGGGTTCATCGCCCCGGTCGCCCTCTACAGCGCCCTTTGCTTCATCGCGGTGAAGAACATGAAGGGGAACAAGGGGCAGGGTAGCGGCGACGGGCATGGCAAGGACCACCAGAAGGAGGATAAGTAATGGGACACACTGAAGATTATCAGAAGCTGGAGGGGAAGATTTTCACCAAGTCGTTCTTCATCCTGCTTGCCGTGGTCCTGGTCGGCTTCTTCTTCGTGGGGGTGCGTTTCGTGAAGGGGATCGGCGCGGTCTCCAACATGAGCGACGGCTACCCCTGGGGAATCTGGATCACCTACGACGTGGCAACCGGCACGGCCATCGCCTGCGGCGGCTACGCGGTCGCCATCCTGGTCTACATCCGAAACCGCATGCAGTACCACCCGTTGATCCGCTCGGCGATCCTCACCTCCATGTTCGGCTACGGACTGGCGGGCTTCTCGGTCATGGTCGACCTGGGCCGCCCCTGGAACGCCTACAACTTCTTCATCCCGAGCAAGTGGCAGGCAAACTCCGCCATGTTCGAGGTGGCCCTGTGCGTCATGGCCTACTCCACCGTGCTGATCATCGAGTTCATCCCGGCGATCCTCACCTCGATCGAGAAGAGCAAGTGGACCCGGATGAACGCGATCCGCAACTGGCTGCATCCCCGCATCGCTCCGGACCAGAAGACCATGACCGACACCCTGGAACTGGTTCGCCTGGGCGCCGCCTGGCTCAAACCGCGCCTGAACAAGGTGCTGATCTTCTTCATCGTGCTCGGCATCACGCTCCCCACCATGCACCAGTCCTCCCTGGGGAGCCTGCTGCTGATCGCCTCGACCAAGCTGCACCCGCTCTGGCACACCGGCTTCCTGCCGCTATTGTTCCTGATCAACTGCGTCTTCATCGGCTACTCCATCGCGATCCTGGAGTCGATCATCTCCTGCTTCTCCTTCCACCGCCCCTACGAGATCGAGGAACTCTCCGGACTCGCCGCCTTGGTGCCCTACGTGACAGTCATCTGGCTCTCGGTGGTGATCGGCGACCTGGTGCACCGCGGCCAAGTGGGGGCCGCCCTCAAGGGGGACTTCTACTCCCGCTTCTTCCTGGCTGAGTTCCTGCTGGTGGCGGTCGGAAGCCTGCTGCTCTTCTCCAAGAAGCTGCGCCGCTCGCCGCGCTGGCTCTTCGTGAGCGCCTCGCTCATCGTGCTGGGTGGCGCGCTCTACCGCTTCAACGTGTACCTGATCGGCTTTAACCCCGGCAAGGGGTGGCACTACTTCCCCTCCTTTGGCGAGGTGATGGTCACCGTCGGGATCGTGGCGCTGGAGATCCTCGCCTACAAGGTGTTCGTCGCCTTGTTCCCGGTGCTCCCCAACGCGGCCGGGCACGGCGCCCCCAAGCACGGCAGGGCCACGCTGACGCTTCCGGAGCGCAGCGAGGATTTCACGGGAACGCTCGCACCGGTGCATTTCAAGGACGCAGTCGAAACTCAAAATTAATCAGGTTTGGAGGAATACATGTCTACAAGAATCACGCTGGATCCCATCACCCGCATCGAAGGCCACCTGAGGATCGATGTCGAAGCAAACGGCGGCAAGGTCACCAATGCCTGGTCCTCGGCTCAGATGTGGCGCGGTATCGAGGTCATCCTGAAGGGGCGCGAGCCGCAGGACGCCTGGAGCTTCGTGCAGCGCTTTTGCGGGGTCTGCACCACGGTGCACGCCATCTCCTCGATCCGCGCCGTCGAGCACGCCCTCGACGTCGAGGTGCCGCTCAACGCCCAGTACATCCGCAACATCATGATCGCCCAGCACTCGGTGCAGGACCACATCGTCCATTTCTACCATCTCTCGGCGCTTGACTGGGTCGACATCGTCTCCGCCCTCTCCGCGGACCCCAAGAAGACCTCGGCCATCGCGCAGAGCATCTCCGACTGGCCCGGCAACTCCGAGAAGGAGTTCAAGGCGACCCAGGACAAGCTGAAGAGCTTCGTGGCGGGCGGCAAGCTCGGCATCTTCTCCTCCGGCTACTGGGGTCATCCTGCCATGAAGCTCTCCCCCGAGGTGAACCTGATGGCGGTCACCCACTACTTGAAGGCGCTCGATTACCAGAGAAAGGCCTCCCAGGCGACCGCGATCCTGGGCGGCAAGAACCCGCACATCCAGAACCTTGTGGTGGGCGGGGTCGCCACGGCGATCAACATGGAAAACGAGGCGACCCTCAACATGGAGCGCCTGATCTACCTGAAGACGCTCATGGAAGAGACCCGGGACTTCGTGCAGAAGGTCTACTACCCCGACCTCCTGGCGATCGCCGGCTCCTACAAGGACTGGTTCAAGTACGGCGCGGGCGTCACCAACTACATGGCGGTGCCGGAGTTCCCCGAAGACACCAGGAACTCCAAGTTCTCGCTCCCCGGCGGCATCATCATGGGCGGCAACGTGGCCGGGATGCGGCCGGTCAAGGACCACCGCGACGACTACCTGATCAAGAACATCAAGGAAAACGTGACCCACGCCTGGTACGAGGGGAGCGGCACCCTGCACCCCTGGGAAGGGGAGACCAAGCCGGACTACACCGACTTCAAGGAAAACGGCAAGTACTCCTGGTGCAAGGCCCCGACCCTGGACGGCAAGCCGGTGCAGGTCGGCCCGCCGGCGCAGATCCTGGCCGCCTACGTGTCGGGAAACCCTAAGGTCAAGAAACTGGTGGACGGCGCGGTCGCGACCCTCGGCATCTCCCTGAGCGACATCCACTCGACCATGGGGAGGCTGTACTGCCGGGGCGCCCGGGCGCATCTCATGGCGGACATCGCGCTGGAGAACCTGGACAAGCTGATCAACAACATCGCCTCCGGCGACAGGGCCTACGCCAACCCGACCGAGATCCCCAAGGGCGAGTACCGCGGGGTCGGCTTCCATGAGGCGCCGCGCGGCACCCTGTCGCACTGGATCGTCATCAAGAACAAGAAGATCGAGAACTACCAGGCGGTGGTCCCCTCCACCTGGAACGCGGCGCCCAGAAACGACAAGGGCGAGCACGGCCCCTACGAGGCCTCGCTGATCGGCAATCCGATCGCCGACACCGCCCGGCCGCTGGAGGTGCTGAGGACCATCCACTCCTTCGACCCCTGCATCGCCTGCGCGGTGCATACCATCGACCCGGAAGGAAAGGAAATCACCAAGGTAAAGGTGCTGTAAAAGGCAGGGGCTAGGGACTGGGGACTAGGGGCTAGGGAACACCAAATGCCAAAGTCGGAAGGCAGAGGTTGGCCCTAGTCCCTTCCTTAGTTTTAGATTACACTAGCCCCCAGCCCCAAGCCCCTAGTCCCCGTTTAAGGAGATAACATGCAGATACTCATTTACGGCGCCGGCAACCTGATCCTTTCCGATGAGGGTTTCGGCGTCCATTTCGTCAGGCACATGGAGCGGGTCTACCAGATCCCGGAGAATGTCGAATTATACGACGGCGGCACTCTGGGGATCATGGTCCACTTCAAGTTCGAGGAGTCCGACAAGGTCATCCTGGTGGACGTGGTTCAGGCCAAGGGTGAACCGGGCGACATCTTCCGCTACGAGCGCGAAGACATCATGCTGAAAAAGATCCCGGTGAAGATGTCCCCGCACCAGATCGGACTTCAGGAGATGCTGCTGATCTCCGAGATGCGCGACGCGCCCAAGCCGGACCTCACCTTCTTCGGCATCATCGCAGGGTCGCTCGAGCCGGGCGACCAGCTCTCGCCCCCTCTGGAGGCGGGACTGGAGAAGGTCGCCGCCCTGGTCATAGAGGAGCTGAAATCGGTCGGTATTGAGATCAAGAGAAAACCGTGATATCTGTTATGTGATTTTTATGTTATGTGATGAGTTATGAGTGGTAAAAGTGATGGGCGATGAGTCATATGTGATGAGTCCTGAGTCATGGATGATGGGTGATTCAATTACTCAATCGCCCATCACACTTTTTTAGACTGGTACAAGGAGAATGTCATGTTCGGTTTTGGGTTGCCTGAGTTGTGCATAGTACTCGCCATCATCCTCGTTGTCGCAGGCCCCAGCAAGCTGCCCCAGTTCGGCCAGGCCCTGGGGAGCAGCATCCGGGGCTTCAAAAAGGCGGTAAGCGGCGACGATGTCGTGAAGATTAACAAAAAACAGTAGAAGCGCCAGGTCGCTCAGAGCGTGGTGTTTCCTTGCCTCTTGGACATGCGGAGCTCCCCGGGTGCGACGTGCGGGGGCAGGGCCGCGAGCCATGCCGCAACGATCTTGACTTTTTTCTGTTTTCCTATAGGCTCATGAACGGGAATTTTAGGCTCATGGGAAGTACTACGGAGGTTTGCTACTATGTGCATCGATTGCGGTTGTGCCCCACCTGATGACCATCACCACGACCATGACCATGTGCACCACCACGGCGATGGTCACGATCATGGGCATCCTCATGACCATAGCCATGACCACGGGCATCAGCATGATCACGACCACAGCCACGTTCATAGTCACAGCCCTGACGAACACGGCCATGATCCTGAAAAGAGTCATGTTCATGAACACAGCCATGACGGCCAGAGCCACGTTCACCAGCACAGCCATGACGGCCATGGCCATGATCACGACCACAGCCACGATGAGCACCACAGCCACGATCTGGACGCCCGGCACCATGCGGATACTCTCCCGTTGAGGGACGAGGTCGAACCGGACGATGGCATGCAGCACCATAAAATCAGGCACCACCATGGCGATAAGACGCACGACCATGGCAAGCATCACGGCCATCATAAGCATCACCATGGACGGGATGAGGTTCAGGAAGCCGTGGAACCCCCCAGAAAAGTGGTTATCGAAACGGACATCCTCGCCAAGAACAACCGCATGGCGCAGGGAAACCGCAGGTTGTTTCGCGACAAGGGGCTCTTCGTGCTGAACCTGGTGAGCTCACCGGGGTCGGGAAAGACCACCATCCTGGAACGCACCTTGAGGGACATGGCGGGGAGCTGCCGCTCGGCGGTCATCGAAGGGGACCAGCAGACCGATAACGACGCGGTCCGCATCGCCGCCACCGGCGTGCCGGTAAAGCAGATCAACACGGGCGCCGGCTGCCACCTCGACGCGCACATGGTGCTGCATGCCACCGAGGGCTTCGACCTCGACAACCTCGACCTGCTGCTGATCGAGAACGTGGGGAACCTGGTTTGTCCCGCCTCCTTCGACCTCGGCGAGCACCACAAGGTGGTCGTCCTGAGCGTGACCGAGGGCGAGGACAAGCCCCTCAAGTACCCGCAGATGTTCCACGCGGCCGACGTCATGCTGCTCAACAAGGTGGATTTGCTTCCCTACCTCGATTTCGATCTGGAGTCGTGCAAGGAGATGGCCCGTCGGGTCTCGCCGGGCATCATCATCTTCGAGGTTTCGAGCCGCACCGGCGAGGGAATGGACGCCTGGTACACCTGGCTTAATGAAGGGATCGGCACCTCGCAGAGGTAGCCAGGGCGGGCACCGCATGACGACAAGCAGGCAGCGCGCCAGTCTCGAGATAGAGGGGATCGTTCAGGGGGTGGGTTTCCGCCCCTTCATCTATCGCCTCGCTGGGCGTTTCGAGCTGGCCGGCTGGGTGCGCAACACCGGGCGCGGCGTGCAGCTCGAGGTCGAGGGAGCGAGCGCCAACCTGGAGGCCTTTTGCCGCGCGGTGCGCGAGGAAGCTCCGCCGCTGTCGGTCATCTCCGCCCTCGCAGTACAGCCGCTCAGCCCGGAAGGCGGCAGCGGTTTCCGGATTCTGGAGAGCGCCAAGCTGATGAAGGGGGGCGAGGTCTCGCCGGACTGCGAGGTCTGCGACGACTGCCTTGCCGAAATGTGCGATCCCGGTGACAGGCGCTACCTTTATCCGTTCATAAACTGCACCAATTGCGGCCCGCGCTACTCCATCATCACCGGCATACCGTATGACCGACCTGCGACCACCATGGCACCCTTTGCCATGTGCGACGACTGCCTCGCCGAGTACCACGATCCCCTGAACCGCCGCTTCCACGCCCAACCGAACGCCTGTCCGGTCTGCGGTCCGCAGTTGAGACTGCTGCATGCGTCCGGCGAAGAACTCCCGGGCGACCCGCTCTCCGAGACCATCCGTGCGCTGGCCCAAGGATTGACCGTCGCGGTGAAGGGGGTGGGTGGCTTCCATCTCGCGGTGGACGCCTGTTCCGAGGCTGCGGTCGCGCGGCTTCGGCTCAGCAAGAAGCGTGACGAGAAGCCGTTCGCGCTGCTCGCCGCCGACCTTCAGGCGGTGCGGCAGATAGCCCACTGCTCGGATCAGGAGGGGCGGCTCCTCTCGGGCGTGGAGCGGCCCATCGTTTTACTGAGGAAACGGCAGGGGAACCCCATCAGCCGGCTGGTGGCGCCGGACAATGGTTGGTTCGGCGTCATGCTTCCCGGCAACCCGCTGCAGCATCTGCTCATCAAAGGAATCGGCTCCCCCCTGGTGATGACGAGCGGCAACCTTTCCGATGAGCCGATCGCCTACCGTGATGTCGATGCGCTGGGCAGACTCTCTGAAATCGCCGACCTGTTTTTGACCCACAACCGGGAGATCCACACCCGCACCGACGATTCCGTGTTGCGCCTCAGCCTAGGCGAACCCCTGTTCCTGCGCCGCTCCCGTGGCTACGTCCCGCGCGGGGTCAACCTGCCGGCGGAGCAGCCGAGCGTGCTGGCGGTGGGGGCTGAGCTGAAGGGAACCATCTGCCTCACCCGCGGCGCGCGCGGCTTCATGAGCCAGCACATCGGGGACCTGAAGAATGCGGCGACCCTTTCCTGTCTGGAGGAAACCGTCGGGCTTCTGGGCCGTCTGCTGGAGGTCGCCCCCGAGGCCGTGGCCCATGACCTGCACCCGGATTATCTCTCCACCCATTTTGCCGAGGGGCTCGCGCTGCCACTCGTCGCCGTGCAGCACCACCACGCCCACATGGCCTCCTGCATGGCGGAAAACGCTCTGGATGGCGAGCTGATCGGCGTCATCCTGGACGGCACCGGCTACGGGGAGGACGGCGCCATCTGGGGCGGTGAATTCCTGCTGGGCGGCTACGGCGGGTTTCAGCGGCGCGGCCATTTCAGCTATCTGAGGATGCCCGGGGGAGACGCCGCGGTCAAGGAGCCGTACCGGATGGCGATTTCCGCGCTCTACGGCTGTTTCGGCAATGACCTTTTCGAGCAGCCCGTGCCGTTTCTCGCGAAGGTGGGTGCACAAGAGCGCTCGCTCTTTCTGAAGATGCTGGAGCGCGGCATCAACTCGCCGCTCACCTCCAGTTGCGGGCGCCTCTTCGACGCTGTGTCGGCGCTGCTTGGCGTGCGCAGCCGCATAAGTTACGAGGGGCAGGCGGCCATAGAACTGGAAGCCCTGGCCGAGCGCGGCACTCCGTCGACCCCGTATCCTTTTCTGGTGCAAAGCGCCGAATGCCACACGGTAAACTTCGCGCCTATGATCGCTGCCATCTGCCGCGACTTGGACGAGGGGCGGGATGCCGCTGACATGGCTCGCGCCTTTCACCACACCATCGCCCAGGCTATCCTGGATGTCTGCGTCAGCATCCGGCAGGAAAGCGGTCAGTCGCGGGTCGTGCTTTCGGGCGGAGTTTTCCAGAACCGGCTTTTGACTGAAGAGGTGGCTCAGCTCTTAAGCGCAACGGGATTTGAGCCCTACTGCCACCGGCTGGTCCCTCCCAATGACGGGGGATTAGCCCTGGGTCAGGCGGTTATCGCCGGCTTGAGGCTGCGGAGCTCAGGGGCTTAACACATTACCAAGTACGAGAAACAAAAGGAGTCTTTATGTGCGTTGGGGTTCCCATGCAGGTGATAAGTATCGACGGCGACCAGGCGATGACCGAGGTCGACGGTGTGAAGCGTGAGGCGAGCCTCATGCTGCTGGACCAGGACGTGGTGGTGGGTGACTTTGTCATCATCCACGCCGGCTTTGCCATCTCGAAGCTGGACCAGGAGGATGCCAGGGAGACCCTCGCCCTGATGCGAGAGGTGTTCACGCCGGAGAGCATGGGATGAAGCCGATGAATTACCTGGACCAATTCCGCGATAAAAATATCGTCAAGGGGCTTGCCGAGCGCATCCGGAGCCTCACCGCAGGCAGGGAAAAGCCGTTCACCTTCATGGAGGTCTGCGGCACGCACACCATGGCGATCTACCAGTTCGGACTGCGCAGCCTGCTGCCGCCCGAGGTGCGTCTCATCTCCGGCCCCGGCTGCCCCGTCTGCGTCACCCCCAACGGCTACCTGGACCGCGCCATCGCGCTTTGCCGCCTCCCCGATCTGATCATCACCAGCTTCGGCGACATGCTGCGGGTCCCCGGCTCCAGTTCGTCGCTTATGGAGGAGCGGGCCAAGGGTGCCGACGTGCGGGTGGTCTACTCTCCCCTGGACGCGGTGCAGATCGCGGTCAAGAATCCCGGGAAACGGGTGGTTTTCCTCGGCGTCGGCTTCGAGACCACGGCGCCGACCATCGCCGGCAGCATCCTGAGCGCCCAGGCGCTCGGACTTGACAACTACTTCGTCCTTGCCTCGCACAAAACCATGCCGCAGCCGATGGGCATACTCTCCGCCGACCCTGAGCTCTCCGTGGACGGCTACCTCTGCCCGGCGCACGTGAGCGCCATCATCGGGGCGAACGCCTACCGGTTTCTGTGCGACGAGTACCGGGTCCCCTGCGTGGTGACCGGGTTCGAGCCGACCGACGTCATGCAGGGGGTGGAGATGCTGGTGCGCCAGGCGCTCGCCGGCGAAAGCAAGGTGGAGATCCAGTATTCGCGGGTGGTGAGCTGGGAGGGAAATACCAAGGCGCAGGCGATTCTGGCCCAGGTGTTCACGCCGTTTGACGCCGACTGGCGCGGCATCGGCACGCTCCCCGGCAGCGGCCTGAAGATCGCGAAGCCGTACGCGGCCTACGATGCGGAACTCGCCATTCCGGTCAGCGTCGAAGAGCTGAAAGAGCACAAGGGGTGCCTGTGCGGGGAGATCCTGAAGGGGAAGGTGTCTCCGTTTGATTGTCCTCTCTTCGGCACCAGCTGCACGCCGGAGTCACCCGTCGGCGCCTGCATGGTTTCCTCCGAGGGGACCTGCGCCGCCGCGTACAAGTACGCCAGATAACTCGCCCATCGACGACTGATCGGACCGATCCGACTGATCGGTCCGATGACAAATAAGGAGCACCCATTGGATAACGACCTCATCTTGCTAGGTCACGGCAGCGGCGGCAAGCTTTCCCATCAGCTGCTGGACGACCTGATCATCCCGAACCTCTCGCAAGTACCGGCCAGCGGGCAAAACGACGCAGCGCTGCTGGAGATCGGCGGCACCAAGCTCGCCTTCACCACCGACTCCTACGTCGTCGACCCCATCTTCTTCCCGGGCGGCAACATCGGCGACCTCGCCGTAAACGGCACGGTCAACGACCTCGCCATGATGGGCGCGCGTCCGCTGTACCTGAGCGTCGGCTTCATCCTGGAAGAGGGTTTCAAAAAGTCCGACCTCGCCCTGATCCTTGCCTCCATGCGGAGCGCCGCGGACGGCGCAGGTGTCACCATTGTAACCGGCGACACCAAGGTGGTGCCCAAGGGGAAAGGGGACCGCATCTTCATCAACACTTCCGGGATCGGGGTTCTGGAGCATGGGCTGCGCATAGACGGGGCCGCGGGGCGGGTGGGGGACAAGGTTATCGTGAACGGCAGCATCGGCGACCACGGCATCGCCGTGCTCTCGGCGCGGGAGGGGCTGGAGATCGACAGCGGCATCGTGAGCGATTCCGCTGCCCTGAACGGCCTGGTGGGCGAACTGCTGGTGCTGGGAGGTGGACTGCACGTGCTGCGCGACCCGACCCGGGGCGGGGTGGCCACGACGCTCAAGGAGATCGCCATCCAGTCCGGCGTCACCATCTTGCTCGACGAGGCAAGTCTGCCGGTTAACCCCGGGGTCAAGGGGGTCTGTTCCATCCTCGGGCTCGACCCGCTCTATGTTGCTAATGAAGGTAAGTTGCTGGCTTTGGTCGCCCCCGAGCGTGCCGAGGAGGCACTGGGCATCATGCGCCGGCACCCGCAAGGAAGGGATGCCGCCATCATAGGCGAGCTTACCGAAGGCTCCGACGGACGGGTGCAGATGAAGACCTCCGTGGGAGGCGTGCGGGGAGTCGAGATGCTGGCCGGCGAGCAGTTGCCGCGCATCTGCTGATCAAAACCCGGCCGCATCAGGCCTTCGCAATCCGCATCGGTTCATCAGGACCCTTCTTCAGTCGAGAAGGGTCTTTTCAAATTGCAGCCCCATCCCCTTGTCAGTCACCCTAACCACCTTGGCTTTCAGATCGCAGAGTATCTGCGGCGTGAGGGTGTGGTAGATGGTGACGGCCACCTTCTCGTCAAGATCCATCCGCCTGACCGACGTCACGAAGACCCCCTTCATGCTGAGGTTCTCCACCTCGGCTTCAATGAGTTCTTCCCCCAAATGGATGTTGGCCTTGGCATGCAGGGCTAACCTGGCAAAGTTCCTTTTTTCTTTATACATTCGGCCCTCCTCGTAGCACTCGCAGGGAAAAGTGATGAATCGAATCGGTCTTTGTTAGTCTAGTCTAATCTTTCCGGAATGCAAGCGGGGAACGTGAAAAGATCAGGAAAACAAAAGGACTAGGAGGGCCTGTTGCGGGCGCTCCGCACCGTGCTATTATTTCTCATTGAACTTTGCTAACTGAGGAGTGCCGTAATGGACGAAAATGGCATGGTGGTTCAAAGGGGATCAACCGTTTTCACACCGGCTGCGCACCACTGCTACCCGATCACCATCAGCAAGGGCGCTGGAACCAGCATCATCTCTCTGGACGGGCGGCGCTATCTCGACTTCAGCTCCGGGCTCGCCGTCCTGAACCTGGGACACAACGAGCCGCGGGTCATGGCGGCGGTGCGCGGCCAGCTGGAGCGCTACGTCCATACCGGCGGGATCTACTACAGCGAGACGACCGTCGCCGCCGCCGAGGAACTGCTCTCCATTGTTCCCGCCGCCCTGGACATGCTCTTTTTCGGCAACTCGGGGACCGAGGCGGTGGAGGGAGCGCTCAAGCTGGCGCGCTACACGAGCGGCCGGCAGGCGATCATCTCCTGCACCGGCGCCTTCCACGGCAGGACGCTGGGCGCGCTTTCGGTGACCAGCAGCTCGGCCGCCTACCGTCGGCGCTACCATCCGCTGCTCCCCTCGGTGTACCAGGTCGGCTATCCGGCCTGCTTCAACTGCCCCTGCGGGCTCACCCCGGACGCCTGCGGCACCCGGTGCCTGGAGCAGATCACCAGGCTCTTCGAACGCCAGGTCCCCCCCGAAGAGGTGTGCGCCTTCATCATCGAGCCGTTTCTGGGGGAGGGTGGCTATTACCCGGCGCCGGCCGGCTACCTGCAGGGGGTGCGCGCGCTCTGCGACTCCTACGGCATCCTGCTGATCTGCGACGAGGTGCAGTCGGGTATCGGACGCACGGGAAAATGGTTTTGCTTCGAGCACGCCGGCGTGGTCCCCGACATCCTGACGGTGGGCAAGGCCCTGGCGTCCGGTTTCCCGCTCTCCGCCGTGGTCGCCGGGCGGGATCTCATGCAGAGGTGGGACCAGGGAGCCCACGGCAGCACCTTCGGCGGCAACCCGGTCAGCTGCGCGGCGGCCCGGGCGACACTGCGGGCCATCAGGGAGGACAATCTGCTCCCGGTCTCGCTGGCGGCGGGCTCCCGGGCGGTCTCCTTCCTGCAGGAGCTCGCCTCGCAAAACCCCCGCATCGGCGAGGTGAGGGGGCTTGGCTGCATGATCGGCGTGGAGTTCGTGGACTCAAGCGGCGCACCGGACAGCGCTATCTGCGCCCGGCTTTTGGAACGCTGCCTGGCTAAAGGACTCATCCTGATCGGCTGCGGCCTGAACCGGAACGTGGCCCGCTTCCTGCCACCCCTGAACGTTACCCCGGAGGAAATGACGGAGGCGCTCGACATCGTTGCCGCCGTCCTCGCGGAGATCTCATGAGAGTGTGCCCCGCCGGGAAGCTGAACCTGTCGCGCAGAAATCTCGGTCAGCAACGCACGAGCCCGGTTGCAGGCGGCGACGCCGGGAGAACTGGTTGCCCTGAATCGCTGCGCAGCAAGGGAGGCGGCTACGAGGTGAGCGGGACGCCGGAGCCGGGGAAGGGCATCGGAGAGGCTTTCAGGCGGCTGGGGCTGCGGGCTGCGGTCTGACCTGCCTCAGGATCTCGAAGGCCCGCTTGACGCGGGACACCACCCGGACGGTCATCATGGGTTTGGCGATGAAGTCGTAGAAGCCGGACTTGAGGGCGCGGTGCTCCTCCTCCGGGGAGGCCTTCGCGGTGAGCAGGATCATCGGAATCTGGGCGGTCGCCGGGTTCGCCTTGATGGCGCGCATCAGCCCGTAGCCGTCCATCTTGGGCATGACGGCGTCGCACAGGATCAGGTCCGGACTCAGGGAGAAGGCGATCTTCAGCCCCTCCACCCCGTCGTTGGCGGTCAGCACCTCGTAGCCCTCGCCCCTGAGCGCCCCCCCGATGACGGAGGTGATATCGCGGGAATCGTCCACGATGAGGACCTTCAGGGTGTTGTTGCCGGCGGTATCGCCCCGCAGGTAGTGCTGCCGTACCGCGTCCAGTATGTCGTCCCGGGTGGCGAGCACCGGAACGATGCTCAGAGAGGTCTTTTGCTCAAGGAAATCGATGGTGTCGGTGTCGAACGGGTCGGTTATGGCGAGGGAAAGCTTGCCGTCCTGCCTCCTGAGCGGAAAGACCAACTTCTGGATGGCGACTTCCTGCGGGATCAGATCGAGCAGCGCGGCGGAGAAACTCTCGGAGGAGGCGCCGCGCAGCGTCTCGAAGCCGAACTGCTGCGCCAGCGCGTCGACCAGTTCCTCCTGGTTGATCACGCCCATCTCGTCGAGGACGCTGCCCAGCCGTTTGCCGCTGCCCTGCTGCCTGACCAGCGCGCGTTCCAGGGTCTTCACCGTAATGATGCCGGATTCGACCAGTAGCTCACCTAGATGCATTTTCATGATTGATCCGACCTTCCAATGTAATTAAAAGCGCTTCACCAAGTATCAATATACCGTTTTTCCAGGAAATATCAAAAAAATAAAAAAAGGCCCGTTTCCGGGCCTTTCTCGTGTGTGGTGGGCTGCGTCCGCAGGGTCAGCCGATGCTGTCCTCGGGGTAGGCTCCGATGTTGTGGATGGAGAGGTCCGCGCCCAGCATCTCGGCTTCGGGGTCGAGCCTGATGCCGACGGTCTTGGCGAGGATGCCGTAGACCAGGAAGCCGTTGGCCAGGGCGAAGACGATCGCCGCGGCGGTTCCCATGAGCTGGGAAACCAGGGTCACTCCGCCCAGGCCGCCCAGTGCCTCCTGCCCGAAGATCCCGGCGGCGATGCCGCCCCAGGAGCCGATGATGCCGTGCAGCGGCCAGACGCCCAGCACGTCGTCGATCTTCAGCTTCTCCTGCTCGATGTGGAAGCCGTACACGAAGATGAACGAGGCGATCGCCCCGGTCACGAAGGCGGCCAGCGGGTGCATGACGTCGGATCCGGCGCAGACCGCGATCAGGCCGGCCAAAGCACCGTTGTGCACGAATCCCGGGTCGTTCTTGCTGAGGACCAGCGCCGCGAGCACCCCGCCCACCATCGCCATGAGGGAGTTGACAGCGACGATGCCAGAGATCTTCTCCAGGTGCCCCGCGCTCATGACGTTGAAGCCGAACCAGCCGATGGCAAGGATCCAGGAGCCGAGGGCCAGAAACGGGATGTTGCTGATCGGGATCGGATGGGACTTGGTGCGCGTGTAGCGGCCCAGGCGCGGGCCGAGGATCAGCACCGCGGGAAGCGCGAGCCAGCCGCCGATGGAGTGGACCACGACGGAGCCGGCGTAGTCGTGGAACTCGGCACCTCCCACGCTCTTGAAGATGTCCTGCAGCAGCGCGCTGTTCTTGCCCCAGATGAGCGACTCGAAGATCGGGTAGGTGAAGGCCGCGAAGAGGGCGCCGGCAATAACCTGGGGCCAGAACTTGGCGCGCTCGGCGATGCCGCCGGAGATGATGGCGGGGATGCAGGCCGCGAAGCAGAGCAGGAAGAAGAAGTGGGTGATGTCGTAGCCCTGAGTATCCCCGAGCAGCTGCTTCACCGGCTTCAGGAAGCTGATGCCGTAGGCGATCGGGAAGCCGATCAGAAAGTAGACGATCGTGGAGACCGACCAGTCGGTCAGGATCTTCACGAAGGCGTTCACCTGGTTCTTCTTGCGAACCGTGCCCACCTCGAGGAAGGCGAAGCCCGCGTGCATGGCGAAGACCATGACCGCGCCTAACATGAGGAAGAGCACATCGCTGCTGTTGCCAAGTGGTGTCGTCATTGACATCCCGTTCATTTAATTACCTCCGTTGGTAAGTGGCTCCCCCGTCGCTGGAGAGGGCGCTCTGTGCAAGCAAGCAACCTGCCAAGACGCTATCATGCTGAAATCCCGTCGTTGACTCCGGGGCCGGAAACCGGCTGAACCGCCAAGTTGCCTAAAATACAAGCAGCTGTGCCTAATGAATGTGCAGGAATAGTGGTTGACCTCCCCGCCGCCTCGGGGTAAATTCAAGTCGTTTCGCTAGGGGGGCCTTTGTCGCGCAAGACCGCACTGATCAGTTGCACCGAGCTCGGGGGGTATTGTTACGGTGAGCAGCACCCGTTCAAGGTGCAGCGCTACCGGCTGGCCCATGACCTGATGGACGCCTACGGGCTTTTGAGCCTGCCGGGCATGGAGTTGCGCCGACCGCGCCCCGTGACGCACGCGGAGCTTTTGAGCTGCCATAGCCACGAGTACCTTGATCGTCTGCAGGAGTTCAGCGCCGCCAAGGAGCCGCGGGCCGACTTCCGCTTCGGCCTGGGCGACCTGGAGAACCCCGTGTTCCCGGGGGTATACGACTGGGCCTGCCTCGGGGTCTCCGGTACCCTGGAGGCGGCCCGGCTGGTCAGCGAGGAGGGATTCGCGGCTGCCTTCAACCCGCTGGGGGGATGGCATCACGCCCAGTGGAGCCGGGCCTCCGGATTTTCCTACCTCAACGATGCGGCGGTCGCCATCAACTACCTGGTGGCCCAGGGGAAGCGGGTGGTCTACCTGGACATCGACGCCCACCACGGCGACGGGGTGCAAAACGCCTTCTACGGCACGGACCAGGTGCTCACCATCTCGCTGCACGAAACAGGGGTCTACTTTTATCCGGGGACCGGCTTCGAGTCGGAGACCGGCGAGGGGAGGGGCAGAGGCTACAGCGTGAACCTGCCGCTTAAGGCCCACACGGACGACGCCCTTTTCATGAAGGCGTTCGACGAGGTCGCCTTCCCGCTCATCGCCGCCTACGACCCCGATGTGCTCTTCAGCCAGCTGGGGGCCGACACCTTCAGGACCGACCCGCTCACCAACCTGGAGGTCACCACCCACGCGTACGCCTACGTCATGAAGAAGCTGCGCGCCCTGCAGATCCCCTGGGTCGCCGTCGGCGGGGGCGGTTACGACATGATGAACGTGGCCCGGGCCTGGACCATCGCCTGGGCCGTCATGAACGACCGGGAACTGCCGCCCCGGCTCCCCGCGGCCTTCGTGAAACTGAGTTCGGAACTCGGCTTTCCGCACCGCATGCTCCTGGACGCCATGCACTGGGCCCAGGAAGATGACCGCAATGCGGCCCTGGACGCCGTGGAGAAGAGCATCGCGCAGGTGCGCGCCACCGTCTTCCCGCTACTGATCGGTGCCTATGGCAATGACCTTCGCAAATGAAGTGTTGAGGGACGCCTGGGGCCGCGAGCTCTACTCCCTCAACGACATCAACCGCCTGGAGACCCGGGAGAAGGAGCTCATCTACGGCTCGTTGCTGCCGCCGCGCCTCTTGGGACTGCTGGAGCGCCGCGGCGGGAGCCTGCGCTTCATCGCCCCCGAGGGGTTGCGCCTGTTGCGCATCGAGGCGCGCCTGCGCCCGGCGGACCGGGACCTGGTATTTTTCCTGGAGCTCTGCGACACCCAGCACGGCCAGATGGAACTCTCCTTTTGCATCATCGCCGATCCAGAGGCGCCGCGCTTCGACGTGGACCTGGACCTGGAGGGGCGCGACAACTGCTTCACGACCCTGGGTCGCAACCTCCCCGAGGAGCTGCGCGCCATGGCGGCCGGGCTCTTCCCGAACCAGACCAGGCGCGGCATGAGGATGTTCGGCGAGTTCCTGCCCCTGCTGGAGTGCCTCACCGGACGCCTCGGCATGCAGCTCATCGTCGCCGAGCCGCTCACCTACGATAACGCCATCCGCTACGAGCGCTACGGCTTCGATTACCTGGTGGGCAAGCGGCTCATGGCGGAGATAAACGCGGGGTTCGCCCCCGGCGGGGAGCTCTACCGGCGCCTGGACGGCTCCACCCCCTTCAGGGTGCGCGGCATGGAGAGAAGCGTCCTGGGCCGCAGCTGGGCGATCCACGACGGGATTCTGGACGAGCCCTGGGACGGGGTGCGCATTTACAAAACGATCGGCGTGCACGCGGGCGTCGACACGTTCCCGACGCGGGAGCGCAAGGAGGTTTAGCCATAGCACTCGAAACTACTGAAATCCCTGGTATCATCTATTTCACCCCCCCCGCCGACGCGGTCCTCTCGGGGCTGGACGGCAAGGTGACACTTAACTACGGCAGCTGTCCGGTGCCTCTTTTGGAGGCGGATTACCAGGCGCTTGAGGGGGAACTGCCGGGCTACGACGCGCTGGGGCGCGGCATCTACCAGGCGCTCCGCTCGGATCCCGGGTGTCATAACTGCGCCCAGTATGCGGCGCTCCTCAAGGAGGGGTATCCGCACTACGTCTCGGAGCTGGCGAGCCACATCATTATGCTGGGTGAGAAGGACGTGGAGGTCCCCTACCTGGACCGCCGGGTGAACCTGCTGCGCATCTTCGCGCTCATGGAGCCCGACAACGCGCATTTCCCCTTGGAGATCGGCGCGACGCTCCTGGAGAAAGGGTGCCGCTTTTCCGCGCTGCACCTCTCCACGACGACACTCTTCAAGGCCGAGACCTACCTGACCTGTGCCCTGGAGCTTGCCCCGGACAACCCCAAGGCCGTCTCGACCCTCGCGGAGGTAAGCTTCCTACTGGGCAAGTACGAGACAGCGGCTTCGCTTTGGCGCCGTATCCTCCCGGAGCTCTCCGTCGAGGCGGCGGTCGAGATGAACCAGCGGCTGGAACGGATAGAGAGCGGGGAAACGCCGAAGGTGCCGGCGGTGGACTACCTGGAGGCGGTGGCCGGCGCGCTCGCCCTGCAGCAGGATGGCGAGTGCGACGAGGCTATCGCCATCTTCACCGACATCATGGCGGACCTGCACTTCGCCATCGAGTTCCCCATGCCGGAGATCCCCTATCTGTGCGCGCTTTGCTGCATCGACCTGGGCCGCGGGCGCGACGCCCGTACCCTGCTGCGCCAGGCGCTCAGGATGAATCCGGACTATGCCGAGGCGCGGGCCGCCCTGGAAAAACTAGAGGCATAAGGAGGGAGCAATGGCCGCATTCAGCTCGGCGGATTGGATCTTCATCGCAGGGGTCATGGCGATCATTTTTTTCTGCGTTGCCATCAGCGGCATGAGGAAAAGGTAAAGAGGCGGGGAAAATCGGGAAGTGGTTGAGTGGTTGAGTGGTTGAGTGGTTGAGTGGTTGAGTGGTTGCGACATGCCCGCTTTTGCCTTAGACTTAACGACTCGACGACTCAACGACTCGACGACTTAACGACTCAACGACTCAACGACTCGGGAGGGAACATGGCAAACGCGGACCTCAAGGAAATAATCACCAAGTACAAGACCATCGCGGTGGTGGGACTTTCCCCCGACCAGGGGAAGCCGAGCTTCGAGGTCGCGGCCTACCTGCAGCGGGCCGGGTACCGGATCATTCCGGTCAACCCCGCCTGCCAGGAAATCCTCGGGGAGCGCTGCTATCCGACCCTGGCGGATATCCCTGGCGAGGTGGAGATCGTCGACGTCTTTCGCCGCGCCGAGTTCCTCCCGGAAATCGTGGAACAGGCCATCGCCAAGGGCGCCAAGGTCGTCTGGATGCAGGAAGGGATCGTCAACGCCCCTGCCGCAGCCAGGGCGGAGCAGGCGGGGCTCGCCGTCGTGATGGACCGCTGCCTGCTGAAAGAACATCACAAACTGGCGCCCCGTTGACCCCGAGCCGCCCTAACGCCCGCACGGCGCCGCCGCCCCGAGGACGCCACTGATGCCCGATGCCACTAAAAGCCGCCCCTTCGGGCTCAGCGTCCTCGCCGCGGCCTACCTCCTCTTCCTGCTGCTCACCGTCTCCAGCTACGGCTACCCCTTTCCGTTCATGGGGAGGTTCTACCCGGGGGTGCCAGGCGAGTGCCTGGTCTTTGCCGACAGCATGGTCTCCCTCTATCTCCTCATTGGAATCCTGAAGCGCCAGCGCCTGACGGTCTGGCTGCTCATCGCCTACAACCTGCTGGACATCGGCAACGCCTGCGTCAATCTGGCACTGATCCCGCCGGGACTCTATGCGCGACTGGCGGAGGTCCCGATCCCTGAAGATGAGCTGCGTTTCAACACTCTCGCGGCAGCGCTCGTCCTGATTTTTTTGAACATCTATGTCTTTCGCAATAGACGTTTCTTTGATAATCCTTCACCCTATCTTTTCTGAACGACAAGATTCCAAGAGATGAATCAGTCGCAGACGAACTTTTCAGCATTCAGCGAGATACTGTAGGCAGACTTCCGACACTCTGATACTCACGCCGAAAACCGTGCTACGGCCGGACAATGGTTAATGATAACAAACATTCTCCGCTTGCCAGGTGACTCCCATGTCTGTTACTATGGGCGCCATTTCTCTGATGGTACTACCCGTTGTAGCTCACTACGGAAGCCTGCCGTTCACATAGGCGCAGCGGGTCCGATCTCATTTTGAGTTTCCGCCGATAAGGGGAACATAGTGTTTGCAAAGCTTAAACATGGCCTGTCCGGTTCGTTTTTCCACGCCGATAACGGCAACCGCCCGATAAACCTCCAGGACACCAGGGGCGTGGGAATCCGCATAGAGGCGCTCAACAAGTACTTCGGCAGCAACCACGTGCTGAAGGACATCAACCTGGAGATCAAGGCCGGCGAGACCTTCTGCATCATCGGCCCCTCGGGGACCGGCAAGAGCGTGCTGCTAAAGCACATCGTGAAGCTGGATTCCCCCGATTCCGGCGAGATCTACATAGACGACATCCCGATCTTCAACGCGCCCAAGGACGCCTCGGCCCGCGACTACCGCTACTCCATGGTGTTCCAGTCTTCGGCGCTCTTCAATTCGCTCACCGTCGGAGAGAACGTCGGCCTCTGGCTGCGCGAGAAGAGGGTCTGCAAGGAGCAGCGCATCAGGGAGATCATCCGGGAGAAGCTCGAGATGGTGGGGCTGGTCGGCAAGGAGGACCTGCGCACCTCCGAGCTCTCCGGCGGCATGAAGAAGCGGGTGGCGATCGCCCGCTCGCTCGCCATGAACCCGGACCTGATCCTTTACGACGAGCCGACTGCCGAGCTCGACCCGGTCACCACGGACGAGCTGGCCAACACGATCCTGAAGCTGAAAGAGACCACCAAGAACACGACGGTCATTGTCACCCACGACCTCAACTTCGCGCTCTACATCTCGGACCGCATCGCCATGATGCACGGCGGCTCCATCGTGGAGGTCGGCACCCCGCGCGAGATCAAGCGTAGCGAGAACCCGATCGTGCGCGGCTTCATCTATACGACCACCAAGGGGATAAGGGGAGAATAGATGGTTCTGCCAGGCATCCTGCGCCACCTGAGAGGAACGATCCCGCTGGTCCTGGTCGCGCTGGCCCTGGGGGCCTGCGCCTCCCTGAAGCAGAGCAAGCCGCTTTTACCGATGCGCGAGTACGAGAAGATGATCGTCGGCCGCCTGGACGCCGAGTACGTCGGCACCAACAACTGCGTCTCCAAATGCCACAGCCACGACAAGATCACCAGCGATTTCAGCCACTCCACCCACGGCGAGCAGATCAAGCCCGAAACCGGCTTGCCTTTGGTCAACTGCGAGTCCTGCCACGGCCCCGGCAGCCTCGCCATCGAGCAGCTGAGCGACGACCGGGAAGAAAACACCCTCCTTAAGAAAAAGTGCGACACCACCAAGTTCCTGGACCTCATGCGCCTTCCCCCCCAGGCCCAGTCGCTCATCTGCCTCAAGTGCCACTCGGCCGCCTCCATCCCCGCGCTCGCCCACTGGAACGCAAGCAGCCACGCGCTGGGCGAGGTGAGCTGTTTCGACTGCCACAAGCTGCACAAGGGACCCCAGCAGAAGGTGAGCCGCGAGGAGATGGCGGAGATGTGCTTTGGCTGCCACCCGGAGGTGCGCGCCGAGAATGCCCTGTACTCCCACCATCCGCTTCGGGAGAAGAAGATGGTCTGCGTGGACTGCCACGAGGTGCACGGCTCCACCCAGGACAAGCTTTTGCGGGGCAACAGCCTGAAAGAGACCTGCACCCGCTGCCACATGGAGAAGCAGGGGCCCTTCGCCTTCGAGCATGGCGACGTCACGGAGAACTGCAGCAACTGCCACACCCCGCACGGCTCCGTCAACAGCCACCTGCTGAACGCAGCGCTCCCCTTCCTCTGCCTGCAGTGCCACACCGGGCACCTGGCGAGCACGACCCCGGGGGTAAAGCAGCTCTTCACCAACCGCTGCACGGACTGCCATTCGCAGATCCACGGCACCGACACCCCCTCCCCGGCGACCACCGGGAGGGGCACGCTGCGCCAGTGAACCGGTAAAGGAGCCCGAAAGGTGATCAGACCGCTGGAACTTGCATATGGCGTCCCGACCTTGCTGCTGCTCCTTCTTTTGACTGCGGGGAGCGCGGCGGCGGAAGGCGAGCCGAGGGAGAGCGCCGTCGACCCCGGGCCGCCCGGCGAGGCTGCGGTCTACGGTGCCGACGAGCGGGTGGTGGAGACCCTGGAGCAAAAAGGCGGCCGGATCGGCTACAACCTGGTCTCCGTCGCGGGTTACGGCGGGCGCGCCTCGGAATACGGCTTCCTGCACTCCTCGCGCAGCGGCGGTCTCTTCTACCGGACCCTGGCCAAGGACGGCAACTTCGAGCTGGAGGGGAACTTCCTCAACGAAAACGACTATCACGGCGACCTGCTGCTCGACTACAAGGGGGACTACCGGCTGCACTTGAGGACCGAGTCGCTCTTCCACAATCTGGACCGGGAGCTGCTCTTCACCCCGGATTTCAGGACGGGGCGCGCCGACCTCCCGGCGCCCGCCACCGCGCTCTACCACGCCAACCAGGACCCGGCTCAAAGCTACGGCGCGAGCGTCACCCAGGATCTGGCGGAGTTCCGCTACCGGCTGCACAACTATCCCCTGCACGTCAATCTCGGCTACTGGAGGCTCGTCAAGGAGGGGACCGCGCAGCAGGTCTTCGCCGACACCGCCTTCGAGGGGGGAAGCAACAACATCTTCGCCCAGGCGCGCGGCCTGGAGCGCCAGACCCAGGAGGGGCACTTCGGCGTGGACGCCCACCTGGGCTGGGTCGATCTGATCTACGACTTCCGGGTCCGGGTCTTCCAGGACAAGCTGGCGACCCCGGTCCAGGACTACGCGGCGCGGGGCACCTTCCAGGGCATCCCGGAGAGCCTGGGCGGCGTGCAGCAGCACAACGAGGACCCCGACAGCCGGTTCATCTCCCACACGGTGAAGCTGCACAGCTCACTGGCCGGGGGGGTAGTGGCGAGCGGCTCCTACAGCATCGACCAGCGCGAGAACCTCTCCCGGCTCTCCGACACGAGCGGGGCGAAGCACAGCCTGGTCGTGCTGCAAAACGTGGCCGGAGACTTCGTCTACACCCCCTGCAAGGAGTTCTCGGCGGCGCTCAAGTACCGGCGCCAGGAGCTGGACAACCGGGATCGAGGGCCCGTCACGAACCTCAACTTCCTGAACCAGCTGCAGCCGGTGAAGCCCCCCGTGGACAGCACGAAGGACGTCGCGATGGCGGTTCTCTCCTACAAGCCGACGGCCCAGTTGACCCTGGTCGGGGAGTACCGGGGCGAGGTCCTGACCCGGGATCATGTCTCGGAACTCCCCTCGTCGTCGTCCTGGGCGCTTCCCGAGAACTCCGCGACCCAGAAGGGCTCCCTGGCGCTGCTCTATCACCCCTCCAAGGGGGTACGGGTCACGGCCAAGTACAACTACGAGACGACGGACCACCCCTCCTACGGCAACTCCTTTCAGCAAAAGCACGAGGGGCAGTTCCTCGCTACCTACACGGCGACCAAATGGGGGGCGACGGCGAACCTGATCGCACGGCGCGAGTGGAACGACCAGGTGGAGCATTTCCTGGTGATCCTCGCGGACCCGGCCGGCTATCTCCCCTCCGCTCCGCTTTCGAGGGATCGGGCGACCGAGAACGCGAACTTAGGCCTTTGGTGCACCCCGATTCCGCGCCTGACCCTCTCGGCCAACTACGCCTGGCTGCGCAGCCGGGTGGACCAGGGGGTGCTCTTCACCGGGGTGGATTTCGGCCAGAGCGACCCGGGGAGCCAGGCGGCAGCGAACTTCACCACACGCTCCCACGTCTTCGGGGTGAACGCCGGCTTTGCGGCAACCGAGCAGCTCGACCTGTCGCTGATGCTGCAGCAGATCAGGTCCGGTTCCGCCTTCACCCCGCAGGACCGGGTCTTCGCCGTCGACGGCACTGGCGCGAGCAGTGCCGATACTGCCGGGATTCGCGACATCACCCGGCAGGACACCGTGATCAGCTCGGCTTCGGCCCGCGGAGAGTATCGATTCACCAAGAAGTACTCCGGCTCGCTGGAATACACCCTGCAGGATTACAACGAGAAAAACCCTGTTTACAGCGCGTATAACGGCACCGTGCACGCCGTTGCCGCCTATCTTACGGCTAAGTGGTGACGAAGAAGGGGTAGCTCCTGAAACTGATCCGTATTATACTGCTGCTGTTGGCCTTTTCCGCAGTCATCCCTGTGGCGGACTCCCGCGCGGGGGGAAAGCTGGTCGCGGCGCTTTTGACCTGCGACATCCCGCGCTACCGTGAGGCCCACAAGGCGTTCGTGAAGGCGCTGCTGCTGAAGGGGTATGACCAGAGCAACGTCGAGGTGATCACCCAGACCCCGAACCCGGACCCGATCTCCTGGGCCAACAGCATCAGGAAATTCAACGCCATCGGCGCGGACATCATCATCACCTACGGTGCACCGGCGACGCTTACCGCCCTGCACGAGGCAGGCGACATACCGGTCGTCTTCGCGGAGGTCTACGGGCCGGTGGAGTGCGGCATCGCCCACGGCATGTCCTCGACCGGGCACAACATGACGGGGGTGAGCTGCAAGGTCCCGTTGGTCACCCTGATCAAGACCGCTATGGAGCTAAAGCCGCTGCACCAGCTCGGGGTGGTCTATACCGGGCGCGAGGAGGGGTCGCTGGTGCAACTCAAGGAGCTGCGCCGGATCGCGGCACAGCACGGGATCACGCTCGTCGAGGTAAACCTGGCCGGTGCCAGCGGGTTGGACGCGGCGCTGGCCACCCTGCTCGCCGCACGGGTGGACGGCATCTACGTCTCGGAGTGCGCGGCCGGCTCCCGTGGCTTCGAGAAGATCGTGCACCGCGCGAGCGAGCAGAAAATCCCGGTACTCTCCCAGATGCCGGGGGCGGCGCAGAAGGGTGCCCTCCTCTCGCTGGAGGCGGATCCGGCCGAGCAGGGGCAGGTCGCCGCCGATTACGCGGCGCGTATTCTCTCCGGGAAGAAGGCGTCCGGCATCCCGGTCGCCACTCCGAAGAAGATTGAACTGATCGTGAACCTGAAAACCGCCCGGGCGCTGGATTTGAACGTGCCATTCCCGGTCCTCTCCGCGGCGACCCGGGTCCTGAAGTAATATGGTTGAGGTGGTAATGAGAAACATCCTGATCGTTGATGACGACGCCCCGTATCTGGACGCCCTGCGCGAGCAGATTCGGTCGCTCTACCCGCTGCTCGCCGTGGTGACCTGCACCGACCCCTTCCAGGCGATCGCCATTCTCAAGGCGGAACCGGTGGATCTCTTGCTGGTGGACCTGGAGATGCCGGTGCTGGACGGGACCAAGATCTTCAGCTTCGCGGTTTCGACCGGCATGGACAAGAACCGGATCGTCATCCTGTCCGGGCGCGATGCCAACTACCTGCACGAGCAGTTCCCGATGGGGACCTGCCTTGCCGTGCTGAACAAGTACGAGGCGAAACAAAAGGCCGTGCTGGACATGATCTTCAGCTCCATGCAGAGAAAGGCCGCCGCGAGCTAGCACCCGTCGAAGCACCCTTCCCACCTGCAAAGGCTCTGTTAGGCGCAATTGTAGAGTTTTCCCCTCGGGGGCACGAAAGGCGGGGCGAATACAAGATTCGCCCCTACGGGCTCAAGGTATCCGTAGGGGCGAACCTTGTGTTCGCCCGTTTCGAAATTTGCGCCCACGGCACAAGCATCCGTAGGGGCGAACCTTGTGTTCGCCCGTTTCGAGATTTGCGCCCACGGCACAAGCATCCGTAGGGGCGAACCTTGTGTTCGCCCGTTTCGAGATTTGCGCCCACGGCACAAGCATCCGTAGGGGCGAACCTTGTGTTCGGCCGTTTCGAGATTTGCGCCCACGGCACAAGCATCCGTAGGGGCGAACCTTGTGTTCGCCCGTTTCGAGATTTGCGCCCATGGCACAAGCATCCGTAGGGGCGAACCTTGTGTTCGGCCGTTTCGAGATTTGCGCCCACGCCACAAGCATCCGTAGGGGCGAACCTTGTGTTCGCCCGTTTCGAGATTTGCGCCCACGGCACAAGCGTCCGTAGGGGCGAACCTTGTGTTCGGCCGTTTCGAGATTTGCGCCCATGGCACAAGCATCCGTAGGGGCGAACCTTGTGTTCGCCCGTTTCGAAATTTGCGCCCATGGCACAAGCATCCGTAGGGGCGAACCTTGTGTTCGGCCGTTTCGAGATTTGCGCCCACGGCACAAGCATCCGTAGGGGCGAACCTTGTGTTCGCCCATGTCGCCACGGAGTACGACGGAGCACGCCGGACTGATTTAGGTCAGCTGCGTTTCCGGCAGCAGGTGTACAATTGGTTGGAGTTTTGAGAAACACGCTGGAGGAATGATACATGGCTAAGCAAATGCGCCTGACCTGTTACGGGCAAAAACACCTGCGGCCAGACTGGGAACATGCCCTTTCGGGGATCGCTTTCGATCTCTTTTTCGCGGAGCTGGCTCAGGATCTGGAACGCTTCGGCATCACCCTGGAGCGCGCCGAGAGCGCGGGGCAGGTCATCGAGGTGAAAAGCTACGTGGACCTGCTGAACGCTGTCCGGATCGCGTCCCCGTCGGACGGGATCAGTAACGTCTGCGTCGGGCATGTCATCGGCAAGAGCCCGCATCTCGACCCGCTGGAGGACATCAAGCGCGCAGTGAACCGGATCGCCTTCGCCCCGGAGACGGTGCCGCCCGACGACGAGAACCGCAAGGTCTGCCACAACTGCGGTTGCGGCTGCTGAGCTCTAAAGGCCGCAGATCTCGGCCCTAACCTCGCTGCCGGTTATGGTGAGGATCGCGTAGCTCTTGGGGAATCCCTGTTTCAGCGTGCCGGGATTGACGAGGAGCAGGCCCGACTCGACCTGCACGGCCGGCCGGTGCGTGTGGCCGTACAGCACGACACTGGCGCCCACCTCGATCCCCCTTTCGATCAGTTGCCGGAGCCCCGATTTGACCAGATGCCGGTTGCCGTGGGCCAGGTAGATCCGGCACCCCCCGAGCTCAAGGGTCAATTCGAGCGGCAGGCGGGGATCCGGGTCGCAGTTCCCCGCCACCTGCAGTACCGTGACCTCCAGCACCTGCTCCATCAGGCGCGCGTCCTCGGCGCCGTCGCCCAGGTGGATGATGTGATCCACCGGCCCCGCGAGTTCGTGCGCCTTGAGCAGTTGCGGGTAGTTGCCGTGGCTGTCCGAGATGACCAATACCCTCATTTTCCCCTCTGCTGACGAAATGGCTGTGGCCCGGGGCCGTTTGGTGCTAGACTGTCTGGTGGCGCTTCTGAGCCAGGAAACCCGAAGCGGCCCAGCCGCTACTGCGCAACACCCGCCCGGGACCCGCGCCGCAGGCCACGTGAAGGCGCTAGTGTCTGCCCTCTCATGAAGGTACTCATGATATAAGACAGTGCGCGCCGTTTAGACAAGTAAAATCTGGAGGATGGCATGAAAAACAGGTGGGTGCTCTGGAGCCTTGGCGGTATGCTGCTGCTCTTTGCCCTGTGCGTCCTGGCCGCCACGGCGCTGTTCGGAGACCGGGAGGCGCTGATGGGGGGCGACGGCGTCGGGCTCGTCGAGGTGAAAGGTGTCATCGTGGACGGCTCGGAGACCATACGTCAGCTGCGCCTGCTCAAGAAGGACCCGCGGGTGAAAGCGGTCGTGCTGCGGGTCGACTCGCCCGGCGGGGTCGTGGGGCCCTCCCAGGAGATCAGCGCCCAGGTGAAGGAGCTCGCCAAGGTCAAGAAGGTCGTGGTATCCATGGGGAGCGTGGCCGCCTCCGGGGGGTACTACATTTCCGTTCCGGCGACGCTCATCTACGCCAATCCGGGGACCATCACCGGCAGCATCGGCGTCCTGATGAAGTTCTCCAATATCGAGGGGCTGATGGGGAAGGTCGGCATGAAGGCCTTCACCATCAAGACCGGGAAGTTCAAGGACGTGGGCTCCCCGGTGCGCAGCATGCAGCCCGAGGAGCGGGAGATGCTGCAGGGAGTTATCGACAGCACGCACCAGCAGTTCGTGCGGGCGGTCGCCGAAGGGCGGAAACTCCCGGTTTCGACGGTGGCGGCGCTTGCCAACGGCAGGATCTTCTCCGGGGAGCAGGCCCTGGCCCTGAAGCTGGTGGACCGGCTCGGTACCCTGCAGGACGCCATCGATGAGGCGGCTCGCCTGGGCGGGGTCAAGGGCGAGCCCGAGCTGATACGTCCGCCCAAGAAACGCACCCCCGCCCTGGACCTCCTGGTGCAGGGGGCCGCCGAGCAGCTGGGGCACCTTTCCAGCGGGGAGAGCGGGGTGAGCGTCGACTACCGGCTGGGCAGCGGCTGGTGAAGCAGGGGCTAGGGACTAGGGGCAAGGGGCTGAAAGGCTGCAATTAGAGTTCGAGGTTTTCCCTAGTCCCCAGTCCCTAGCCCCTAGCACCTGCCTTTAGATTTACCTTGACAAAATCGTACCCATCTATATACTCGGAAGCTTTGAAAATGACGGAGAAGAACCTTTGAAAATACGCATCGATGACGTGAAAAAGACCCGGATCGACCTCAACGAAGAGGAACCGGCCGGGCACTACCCGAACCTGGTTCAGATGGAGCAGGCCGGTGAGTGCAGCTTCGTCGAACCGATCAAAACGGAGCTCTCGGCCATCTGGGAATACGACCACGTGAGGGCTACCGGAAAGGTGACCAGCGCCGTCCAGCTCTCCTGCTCGCGCTGTCTGGCCGAATACCAGCTTCCGGTTTCCTCCAGCTTCACGATTTTTTACACCAAATCCACCGGCTCGGAGCTCGAAGAAGAAGTCGAACTGAGCGACCAGGACCTGATTTCCGTCTCCTATGCAGGGGATGAGATAAACCTGGACTCCGAGATCGCGGAGCAGGTGATGATGGAAGTCCCCTTCAAGCCGTTGTGCAGCGAGTCGTGCCGGGGTCTTTGCCCCGAGTGCGGCGCCGACCTGAACGCCGGCGAGTGCGGTTGCGACCGCGGCGGGATTAATTTGAAGATGAGTGCCCTGAAGAAGATTAGCATAGAAAAGTAAAAAGGAGAAAGACCATGGCTGTACCTAAGAAGAAGACTTCCAAATCGCGCAAAAATATGAGACGGGCTCACGACTTCCTGACCCCTCCGACCGTTTCGACCTGCCCCCAGTGCAAGGCCCCCAAGCTTCCGCATTGCGTATGCCCTTCCTGCGGCACCTACAAGGGACGCCAGGTACTGAAATCCGAGGAGCTGTAGAGCACTCGGTCCAGCCTGTCGTGACTGTACGGAATCCGCTCCCTAGGGGTTATATGAGAGTTGCTGTCGATGTAATGGGGGGCGATAACGCCCCTCATGTTGAAGTTGAAGGTGCCGTTGCAGCGGCCAGGGAATTCGGCGTACCGGTCACCCTGGTCGGCGACCGCGACAAGGTGCAGGCCGAACTGGCCCTGCACAACACGGCAGGCCTGGACATCGCTGTCTGGCATGCCTCCGAGGTGGTCGGCATGCACGACTCGGCCTCGGACGCGGTACGCAAGAAGAAGGACTCCTCCATACGCGTCGCCTTCGAGCTGGTGAAGGGTGGCGAGGCGGCCGCAGTGGTCAGTGCGGGGAACTCGGGCGCCACCATGGCGGCCGGGATGTTCGTGCTGAAACGGATGAAGGGGATCGATCGCGCGGCGATCGCCCAGCTGCTCCCCACCATGTCCGGCTCCACCCTGGTGCTCGACGTCGGGGGCAACGTGGACTGCAAGCCGATCCACCTGGTGCAGTTCGCCGTCATGGGCGAGGTGTACGCCCGGTTCGCCATGGGGCTCGACGCCCCGCGCATCGGCCTGCTCTCCAACGGCGAGGAGGCGAGCAAGGGGAACGAGCTCACCCGGGAAACCAGCGCGCTATTGCGTGAGAAGTCGCTCAACTACGTGGGCTACGTGGAAGGGCGCGACATCTTCAACGGCACGGTCGACGTCGTGGTCTGCGACGGCTTCGTCGGCAACGTCGTGCTGAAGCTCTCCGAAGGGCTCGCCGAGACCGTCGGCAAGATGCTCAAGGCCGAGATCAAAAGCTCTTTCCTGTCACAAGTCGGATATCTCCTGTGCCGCAAGGCTTTCAACAATTTCAAGAAGACCGTAGACTACGCGGAGTACGGCGGCGCGCCGCTTCTGGGGATCAACGGCGTGGGCATGATCTGCCACGGCGGCTCGAACCCCAAGGCGATCAAGAACGCGATCCGCTTTGCCTATGATTACGCGCTTAAAGGGGTGAACGTCCGTATGGCTGAAAAGCTGGACGAGAGTTTTCCCGGTTCCGCACGCGAGCGTGAGGGCGCCGAGGCGCCCGCCGACGCGAAAGAGAGGGTGGCTTCATGATTCGAGCAAGGATTACCGGCACGGGATCTTCCCTGCCGGAGAAGGTGCTTACCAACTTCGACCTGGAAAAAATGGTCGACACAACCGACGAGTGGATCGTAGCCAGAACCGGAATCCGGGAGCGCCGCATCGCGGTCGAGGGGGAGTACACCTCCACCTTCGCTTCCCAAGCGGCCCTGCGGGCTCTGGAGGCGGCGGGTGTCGCGGCTGCCGACATCGACCTGATCGTGATCGGGACCCTCACTCCGGACTTCCCCTTTCCCTCCACCGCCTGCGTCGTGCAGCAGGCGATCGGGGCGACCAACGCTACCTGCTTCGACGTCTCCGCCGCCTGCTCGGGATTCATCTACGCCCTGACCACCGCCGAGAAATTCATCGCCACCGGGGCGTCCAAGAAGGCGCTGGTAATCGGAGCCGAGGTGCTCTCCCGCATCATCGACTGGACCGATCGCAACACCTGCCTTTTGTTCGGCGACGGTGCCGGCGCGGTCGTGCTGGAGGCGGTCGAGGGGGAGAACGGTGTCCTCTCCAACCACCTGCACTCCGACGGCAATTACTGGGAGATCCTGTACCAGAAGGGGTGCGGCAGCCGCAAACCGGCGACCCAGCAAAACCTGGACGACAGGCTCGTCTATCTGACCATGCACGGCAACGAGGTGTTCAAGTTCGCGGTGCGCGCCATGACCGAGGTCTGCCAGGAGGCACTGGCGGCCAACGGCATAAGTTCCGCCGACATCTCGCTCTTCATACCGCACCAGGCAAACCAGAGGATCATCGACTCCGTCGGCAAACGGCTCTCGATGGGGGACGAGCAGGTGTTCGTGAACCTGGACCGCTACGGCAACACCTCGGCCGCCTCCATCCCGATCGCCCTCGACGAGGCCTTCCGTGCCGGGCGCCTCAAGGAGGGGGATTACCTCCTGATGACCGCCTTCGGCGGCGGGCTCACCTGGGGCGCGTCGCTGCTGCGCTGGTAAGCTCTCCGGAAGCGAGCAGGATTTCAGCAAAGAGGGCGGGTCTGAGACCCGCCCTCTTTGCACGAACCCGAACCTGTGCCTGCCCCTGCGCCACATCCTTCATTTAAAGGGCGTTTGGGGAGAGGGCAAAATACCACAACAGCCCCAAGCGTCTCGGCGCAAAGGGCGGACCAGTCCAGCTTAAGCGAGGTACTTCATGCAAAGCTACGCATTCATCTTTCCCGGTCAGGGCTCCCAGCACCCCGGCATGGGGCGCGAACTGGCGGAAAACTTCAAGGTCGCGGCTCAAAGCTTCGAGGAGGCGGACGACGCCCTCGGCTTCTCCATCTCCCGGCTCTGCTTCGAGGGGCCCGAAGAGGACCTGAAGCTCACGGCGAACACCCAGCCCGCCATCCTCGCCGCCAGCATCGCGGCCTGGAGGGTGCTGAAGGCGGAGTCGCCGCTGGTTCCCAACTTCCTGGCGGGGCACTCGCTGGGCGAATATTCGGCGCTGGTCGCCTCGGGCGCTCTCAGCTTCGCCGACGCGCTGAGGACCGTGCGGGCACGCGGCAGCTTCATGCAGGACGCGGTACCGGTCGGCGTGGGCACCATGGCCGCCATCCTCGGCGTCGAAGGGGAACAGCTCCTGGAGTTTTGCCAGGAGGCCGCGCAGGGCGAGATCGTTTCGCCCGCCAATTACAACTCTCCGGGCCAGATCGTCATCGCGGGGCACACCGGCGCCGTGGGGCGCGTCATCGAGATCGCCAAGGCGCGCGGCTTTCGCAAGGCGATGCTGCTGCCGGTCAGCGCACCGTTCCACTGCGCCCTGATGAAGCCGGCCGCCGAGCGGCTCGCGGACACCCTGGAAGGGGTGCAGGTCGCCCCCCTGGCGGCGCCCGTCGTGAGCAACGTGGAAGCGACACCCAATGCCGAAGCCGGCCGGGTGAAGGGGCTCCTGGTGGAGCAGGTCTGCTCGCCGGTCCTCTGGGACGCCTCGGTGCAGCAGATGGTCGCCTCCGGGGTGACCCGTTTCGTGGAGATCGGACCGGGCAAGGTGCTCGCCGGCCTGGTGAAGCGGATCGACAAGGAGGCCCAGAGCTTCAACGTGCAGGACAGCGCCGGGGTGAAGGCCCTGGCAGGGGGTGAGCTATGAGTTTGACCGGACAGGTAGCAGTCGTCACCGGAGCCTCCCGCGGCATCGGCCGCGCCATCGCCCTGAAGCTGGCGGCCCAGGGGGCGAGCGTCGTCGTCACCGCCACCAGCGTCGAAGGGGCCCAGCGCACCGCCGACGAGATCAGCGCCGCCGGCGGCAAGTCCCTGGCACTCAAGGTCGACGTCTCGGTCTCCGCCGAGGTGGAGGGGCTCTTCAAGGAAGCGGTCGCCGCCTTCGGGCGCCTCGACATCCTGGTGAACAACGCCGGCATCACCAAGGACGGCCTGCTGGTGCGCATGAAAGAGGCCGACTGGGACTCCGTCATGGACGTGAACCTGAAGGGAGCCTTCAACTGCACCCGTGAGGCCGCCAAGACCATGAGCAAGGCGCGCTACGGCAGGATCATCAACCTCTCCTCCGTGGTCGGCGAGATGGGGAACCCCGGGCAGGCCAACTACTGTGCCAGCAAGGCCGGAATGATCGGACTCACCAAATCGGTGGCGAAGGAACTCGCCCGGCGCAACGTCACCGTCAACGCGGTAACCCCCGGGTTCATCGAGACCGACATGACCCACGAGCTCTCCGACAAGGCGCGCGAGGCGCTCCTGGAGCAGATCCCGATGGGACGGCTGGGAGCCTCGGACGACGTCGCCGCCGCCGTGCTCTTCCTGGTTTCCGAGGGAGCCGCCTACATCACCGGGCACGTGCTTTCGGTGAACGGCGGCATGTACATGTAATAGAAGCAAAAGAGCCCTTGTTTTACTTTGGGCGCCCAAAAATACCTTTTGCAAATTCGCTTTTTGCATGTTATGAAACTAGCAGGCTTGATCAATCAAAGACGGCAAAATCAAATGGAGGTGTATAGATGGCTTCGATCGAAAAACGTATTAAAGAGATAGTGGCGGAACAGCTGGGCGTGGACGAGGCGCAGGTAAGCAACGAGTCCTCTTTCATGGATGACCTGGGTGCGGATTCCCTGGACACCGTGGAACTGGTCATGGCCCTTGAAGAAGAGTTCGAAATCGAGATCTCCGACGAGGACGCAGAAAAGATCCAGTCCGTCCAGGACGCCATAGACTACATCACCGATCACACCTGAGTTACCAGGGGGAACCAGCTTCCCCTTTTTCATGCCGCCTGCGGGCGGCCATGAACGATCAGATTCACGATCAGATTCCAAGGAGTTCGAAGATGAGAAGAGTTGTTGTCACGGGGGTCGGTGTTGTCTCCCCACTTGGGACAGGAAACGCCAAGAACTGGGAAGCCCTCATCGCCGGTAAATCCGGCATCGCGCCGATCACCCGTTTCGATGCCAGCGACCTGCCGGTCAAGATCGCGGGCGAGGTGAAGGATTTCGTCGCTGAGGATTTCATCGACAAGAAAGAGATCAAGAAGATGGATCTCTTCATCCAGTACTCGCTGGCTGCTGCCCAGTTCGCCATGGAAGACTCGGGTCTGGTCATCACCGAGGAGAACGCAGAGCGGGTCGGGGTGCTGGTAGGCGCCGGCCTGGGCGGGCTTCCCGCCATCGAGCGCTACCACTCGGCGCTGCTTGAGGGGGGCTACAAGAAGATCTCGCCCTTCTTCATCCCGATGCTGATCATCAACCTGGCGCCCGGGCACATCTCCATCAAGTACGGGGCGAAAGGGCCGAACCTCTCCTCCGTCTCCGCTTGCGCCACCGGGACCCACTCCATCGGCGACGCCTTCCACATGATCAAGCGCGGCGATGCCGACGCCATGATCGCGGGCGGCACCGAGTCGACGGTCACCCCTCTGGGCATCGGCGGCTTCTCCGTCATGAAGGCGCTCTCCACCAACGAGGACCCGGCCAGGGCCTCACGCCCCTTCGACCGGGACCGCGACGGCTTCGTGCTTTCCGAGGGCGCCGGCATCGTGGTGCTCGAGGAGTACGAAATGGCCAAGGCCCGCGGCGCCAAGATCTACGGCGAAGTCGTGGGTTACGGCCTCTCCGGCGACGCGTATCACCTGACCACTCCCGCCCCCGGCGGCGAGGGTGCCGCGCGCTGCATCAAGATGGCGCTCACCACGGCCAAGGTGAACCCGGAGCAGGTGGATTACATCAACGCCCACGGCACCTCGACGCACTTCAACGACCTGTACGAGACCATGGCGATCCGCTCCGTCTTCGGACCGCACGCGGACAAGCTGATGGTATCCTCCACCAAGTCGATGACCGGACACCTGTTAGGGGCGGCCGGCGGTATCGAGGCGATCTTCTCCCTGATGGCGATGCAGAACTCGGTGGTCCCCCCGACCATCAACTACGAGAACGCCGATCCTGAGTGCGACCTGGACTACGTCCCGAACACCGCGCGCGACGCCAAGGTGGAATACGCCATGAGCAACTCGTTCGGCTTCGGCGGCACCAACGCCTCGCTGCTCTTCAAGAAGGTTTAGCATGATAGTCATTGCCAGCGATCACGGCGGACTGGAACTGAAAGAAGAGATCAAGGGGCTGCTCAAGGAAACGGGAGTGTCCTGCGAGGACCTGGGGCCTTGTGACGGCACCTCGGTGGATTACCCGGACTTCGGCCAGCAGGTGGCGCGCCGGGTTTCCGAGGGCTCCGCACAGCTGGGGATCCTGGTCTGCGGCACCGGAATCGGGATGTCCATCGTGGCCAACAAGTTCCCCGGGGTGCGTGCCGCCCTGGCCACCGACGTCTTCATGGCGACCATGGCCAAGGAACACAACAATGCCAACATCCTGGTATTGGGAGGCCGCGTCATTGACGCTGCGGCCGCACGCGCCATGGTAACAGCCTGGCTGGACACGGAGTTTGCCGGCGGGCGCCACCAGGCGCGGCTCGACAAGATCACGGCCCTGGAGAGCGAACTGAAAATCCAGGCGCTCTAACGGCCCGGCACAATGCAGCAAATTAGAACGGGACCCACGGTCCCGTTTTCTTTTAAAACCCGAAAATTTCAGGAGAACAACATGTCAGTACTGGATTCATTCGATCCGGCCGTGGCCCAGGCCATCAAAGCTGAAACCGGGCGCCAGGAGTACAACCTCGAACTGATCGCCTCGGAGAACTTCGTATCGGAGGCCGTCCTCGAGGCGCAGGGTTCCGTGCTCACCAACAAGTACGCGGAAGGCTACCCCGGCAAGCGCTACTACGGTGGCTGCCACGAGGTCGACGTCGTGGAGAACCTCGCCATCGACCGCGCCAAGGAGCTTTTCGGCGCCGATCACGCCAACGTGCAGCCGCACTCCGGCTCGCAGGCCAACATGGCGGTCTACTTCACCGTGCTGAACCCGGGCGACACCGTGCTCGGCATGAACCTGGCCCACGGCGGGCACCTTACCCACGGCAGCCCGGTCAACTTCTCCGGTAAGCTCTTCAACATCGTGCCGTACGGGGTGACCAAGGAAAACCAGACCATCGACTACGAAGAAGCCGAGCGCCTGGCGGTCGAGCACAAGCCGAAGATGATCGTCGTGGGCGCCAGCGCCTACCCGCGCACCATCGACTTCGAGGCCTTCCGTCGCATCGCCGACAAGGTTGGCGCCGTCGTCATGGTCGACATGGCCCACATCGCGGGCCTGGTGGCGGCCGGGCTGCACCCGAGCCCGATCCCCTACGCCGAGTTCGTCACCACCACGACGCACAAGACCCTGAGGGGCCCGCGCGGCGGCATGATCCTGTGCCGCGAAGACTACGCCAAGAAGCTCAACTCCAACATCTTCCCGGGCATCCAGGGCGGGCCGCTCATGCACGTCATCGCCGCCAAGGCGGTTGCCTTCAAGGAAGCGCTGACTCCTGAATTCCGTGAGTACCAGGGGCAGATCGTGAAGAACGCCAAGGCGCTGGCAACCGCGCTCACCGGCCGCGGCTTCAAGCTCACCTCCGGCGGAACCGACAACCACCTGATGCTGGTTGACCTGACCGAAACCGGACTGACCGGGAAGGTTGCCGAGGAGGCGCTGGACCGCGCCGGGATCACCGTGAACAAGAACGGCATCCCTTTCGACACCCGCTCGCCGTTCATCACCTCCGGGATCAGGATCGGGACCCCCGCAGCGACCACGCACGGCCTGAAAGAGAAGGAGATGGAGCTGGTAGCCGGGTTCATCGCCGACGTGCTGGCCAACGTGGAAGACGCGGCGAGGCTGGCAGCGGTGAAGAGCGACGTCAATGCACTGATGAAGCGCTTCCCGATGTACGCTCACCGTCTCGCGTAAAGGTAGCAACGGAATAGGAATGACAGAAAGGGGACGCCGAGGCGTCCCCTTTTTTTACAGTTTTGTTCTTTGATGGCACTACGTAGGGGCACCCTCGCGGGTGCCCACATCTTGAACCGCGGGCTGGAACGAGGTAAACCGCGGGGAAAGGAGACATGGTAATGGCTCACATCAGGTACGATCAACCGCTTTTCCGACCGCCCTCTGAGGCGCATAGTCTCATCTTTCAGATTACCATCGGTTGTTCCCAAAACCAGTGCGCCTTCTGCGGAATGTATAAGACCAAGACCTTCCGCGTTCGTCCGGTGGCTGAGATCGTGGACGAGATAGAGTCCGTAGCGCCTGCTCAGCGCTCCTATGTGCAACGCGTGTTTCTGGCAGACGGGGATGCCTTGGTGTATCCGCAGCAGGGGCTGGAACTGATCCTCGACGCGCTGCACAGAACATTCCCGAGGCTAAATAGAGTGGGGGCGTATGCCTCACCTAGAAGCCTCACTACCAAGAGTGTTGAAGAACTGGCCGTCTTGCAGCAAAAGAAACTGCGCATCTTGTATTTCGGCCTGGAAAGCGGCGATGCCGATACCCTCAAGCTGGTCAACAAGGGGTATAATCCTTCGGAAATGCTGGAGCTTTGTCGTAAGGCCCAGGCTGCGGAGATCAAGCTGTCGGTCACTGCCATCCTCGGCATTGCCGGTCGGGCGCGCACCGCGGAACACTCCGCCGCCACCGCCGAGTGGATAACGGCACTATCGCCGGAATATTTTTCCCTGCTGACCATGTTCAGGCGCCACAATGATGATTACTTCCGCAACATAAGCCCCCTGAGCTACGGCGAGATCCTTGAAGAGACTTTGACCATGCTGCGCTTATTGAACCCGCACAAAACAATTTTACGTTCCAATCACGTTTCCAATTTCTTAGAACTAGCTGGCAGTTATCCCAAGGACAGGCAACGGTTGATAGAGACCGCCGAGAGGGCTGTGACAGAAGCCAGGCGCGATCCCAAGTGGTTTTCGGAAATACCTGACTACCAGGAAGAATATTATTGATCCTTGGGGCTTGTTGTCGAGTTTAGTCCTGCGGTGCCTCAAAAACCAACCCCCTCCCGTCAAGGGAGGGGGAGCTAAAAACATTGCCAGAGGAACGATATGAACGCGAAAAAGGCCACCGATGCACGGTGGCCTTTTTTAAGGTAAAGGTTTCAGCTAAGGGGGACGGGCTATGGGTCAGCGGGAAACGCCGCAGAGCTTCAGTTCCGTTTCCAGCTTTTCCCGCGAGATGCCGAGCACCCTGCAGGCCTTTTCCCGATCGCTCTGGTAGCGCTCCATCACCATGAGCAGAAGCGCTTTCTTAAGCGATGCCGAGAGCTTGTCCATGACGCCCTGCCCGTTGGAGGCCGCCAGAGTGGAGACAAGGGGCTCCAGGTTCTTCTGGAAGAGCGCGGCTTCGTCGTGTACTCCCTTGGAATCGTTGTCCTGCAGCCGCTTGAGCCTCACGATATTGCCGACGCAATCCTCCATGTTCTCCTGGACGAAGCGCAGCGTGTCCCAGTGGTTATCGACCGTCATCAACCGTAGATCATCCTTGGTTCCGGCGGCAGCCCCCTTCTTCCTGAGCCGCACCTCCATGATGCTGAAATCAAAAGATCCGGATTTCTCGCTGGTGCTACGATCACGATATGCCATATCCTTTCCTCCCTTAGTCGCAGTTTCCCTTAGGCTTTACAACGGTCGTACCAAGTTGCGCTTTGAGAAGAAATATTTCGGTAAGTGTCCGTCAGCACAGAGCTTTATTGGCTGAAAAGTCCGATGGCGAGAGGTGCCCAGGAGGCTGGCGTCTGTATCAAACCTGCACACTACGGCCTCATTAGCCACCTATAGCCCCTATATAAGCGGGTTTAGCAGAATGTCGGTCTGTGAACAGTAAAATTCACTGTGCACAGAGGGGCTGGCACACCCTGCCGAGGTATACTAGTACCGGTCCAGCTAGTTCCTTCGGATGGTTTTTAAGTCACTTCGGGCTATGTCGCCCTTCGACTCCGCTCAGGGAGCGGGCGTTCGCTGAGCGGAGTCGAAGCGCAGACGAATCATCCAGAAGTACCGTCCGGGAAATTACCTTTCCCTGCCGAGCCGTGTTCCATACCGGAGGTGCGCTCTGGAGAGACCCCTGCTGATTCCGCTTGGCTTCCTGATCGTCGGGCTTTGGGCGGCAGATTTCTGCGGTGCTCCGCCGCCTGCCTGGAGCCTGGCCGCCCTGCTCCTGGTGCTGCTGGCCGCCTCGCTGACCCGGGGGGGCGTAACCTTTCTCCTGTCGCTGGCTGCGCTTTTCTTCGTCTGGGGTGGGCTCTCTCTGACGCCTTTTCTAAGGCCCCCGGTCGGGATCGCGGCCTGCGCTACGGAGCTGCCGGTGCTCATCGAGGGAGTCGTGGACCGGCGTCCCGAGGGGCTCGCCTCCGGAGGCGAGAGGCTCTTCCTGGGAGGCCTGCGCCTCCAGCAGGAAGGGGGCGTGCAGGCTGTCTCAGGGAAGCTTCTGCTGCGGGTCAAAGAGGGGAGGGCGCCGCTCTTTACCGGGGATCGGATCCTGTTCTCCTCGAAGATCCGCAGGCCCCGGCTCCTGGGGCTTCCCGGAGAGGCCGACTATCCCCGCCAGCTCGCCTACCAGGGGGTCTTCGCAACCGGCTTCGTCAAGGAAGCCGGCGACCTGGTGCTGGTGCGCTCCGGGAGCGGCTGGCGCCACGGGATGGACCTGCTGGCCGGGTCCTTGGGGCGTTTCATCAGCCAGAGCTCGCCGGGCGTCGAAGGGGGCGTGCTGAAGGCTCTGCTGATCGGCGACACCGGGGACGTACCGCAGGAGCTCAACGACGCCTATGCCAGAAGCGGCGTGAACCACATCCTCTCCATCTCCGGTTTCCATGTCGGCATCATTTTCCTTTGTGTCTTCCAGCTGCTTTTTCTGGCAGCGCGCTGCTGCGAGCCATTAGCTCTCAGGTTGAACCTCAGGCGCGCCCTCTTGCTGGCGGCATTGCCGGTGGTGGTCTGCTACCTCTTCCTCTCGGGCGCGGCGGCAGCAACCCAGAGGAGCGTCCTGATGATCTCGGCAGTCGTCCTGGCGCTCTATGTTAAGCGCGAGCTGGACCCGGCCAACTGCATCATGCTGGCCGCAGCCGCCATCCTGTTCGCTGCGCCCGAAACGCTCTTCGACATCTCCTTCCAGCTCTCCTTCCTCGCCATCTGGGGGCTGGTGGTGCTGGCGCCCCCGCTCTCCGCCCCCTTTAACCGGGTGCCGGGAGCCGCCGGCTGGCTGCTGCTCCTCCTGGCGGCCTCGGCCGCTGCCATACTGGCGACTCTCGTCCCGGTCGCCTACTACTTTCAGCGTGTTTCCTTTATCGGGCTCCTGGCCAACCTGGTGATCGTCCCGCTCATGGGGTACGGGGCGGTGGTCGCGGGCTTCGCCTCGCTGCCGCTGAGCTTCCTTGCCCCGGACCCCGCCCGGCTCCTGCTGCTCCTTGCCGCCTACCTGGTGCAGCTGTCCGACGCTGCCATCCTGTTCATGGCGCAGGCCCCCGTTTGGAGCGGGTATCATCCGGGCCGGGTCGACCTGCTGCTCGCCGTCCTCTGTCTGTGTGCCCTGACCTTCGTGCGTCCGCGCAGGGCGGGTTGCGCCCTGGCGCTCCTGCTGGTCCTGGCCCTCGTGGTCCGGGCCGCCCCCGCAGGAGCTGCGGGCGACGGCCTGCTTCGGGTCACTTTCCTGAGCATAGGACAGGGGGACGCGGCCTTGGTGGTCTTGCCGGACGGCAAGCGGATGCTGGTGGACGGCGGCGGGAACTTCGGCGATGACGAGCTGCGCGTCGGCAAAAGGCTGCTCGGGCCGGCGCTGCATGCCCTTGGTGTCGATCACCTCGACTACCTGGTGCTCTCCCACGAGCACCCCGACCATCTGCAGGGGGTGCTCTGGGCTGCGGCCAATCTCGATGTCGGCGAGTTCTGGGAAAGCGGGGTCACCTCGGGGGCGCTCGAATACCGCGAGCTCAAGTGGGTGCTCGCGGCGCGCGGGGTCCCGGTGCGGGTCCTGAGCGCTGCCCTTCCCGCCTTCGCGGCCGGGGGCGCGCTGGTAGAGCCCCTCTGGCCCCCGACCGCGGGGGGCGACTTCACCGGAGACGCCAACGACACCTCCCTGGTCTTTCGCCTGCGCGTCGGCAAGGCGGCGCTGCTCTTCACCGGGGACCTGGGAGCCGAGGAGGAGCAGGAGCTGGTCGCGCGGGGCGCGCCGCTCAGTTGCACGCTGCTCAAGGTGGCGCATCATGGCTCCAAATACTCTTCGAGTGAGGCGTTCCTGGCTGCCACCGCCCCCAAAGCCGCCGTGGTTTCGGCAGGCTACAACAACAGCTTCCACCTGCCGGCCCCCTCCGCCCTGGCGCGGTTGCAAAGCCACGGCATACGGGTCTACCGGACCGACCTGGACGGCTCCGTGCAGGCGGTCTGCCGCCCCGACGGCGCCCTGGACATCTCGACGCCTTGGGGGCATTTTAATTGACACCCCTGAGCGGTATCTGCTAATTTAAGCGGGAACCCGTCTGTTTTCACCAGGGTATGACAGGAGATCCATTTCATGGAAAGGATTCTTATAGTCGAAGACGACAGCTTCTTCCGGGAGGTCTTCACCGACCTGCTCCAGGAGGATGGCTACAGCGTCGAAGTGGCCGCCTCAGGTGAAGAGGCGCTGGAGTTGATCGCCAAGCGGGATTATCAACTGGTGGTGACCGACCTGGTCATGCGCGACGTGAGCGGTCTGGACATTCTTTCCGCCGTGAAGAGGATGGATCCCGCAGTCGACGTCATCATGGTGACGGGGCACGCCAACGTGGAAACCGCCATCTTCGCCTTGAAGAACGGGGCCACCGACTACCTGGTGAAGCCGATCAACCACGATGAGTTTCGGCACATCGTGGCCCAGTGCATGGACCAGCGCCGGATTCTCGATGAAAACCAGGAGTTGAAGGGGCTCCTGCACCTGTTCCAGGTAAGCCAGACCATCGCCAACTGCCTGGAGTTGGACCGTATTTACCAGTTGCTGATGGATGCCCTTTCCAAGGAAGTCGGCGTCGGGCGCGGGCTCGGCTATTTCAGCGACGCCGGGCACCTGGTGCTGCACGAGGTGAAGGGGGTCGATGCGGAATTCGCCTCCCTGCTGGGACAGGCCGTCATCTCCGAGTGCGACCTGATCGACGACGGCGGCAACATGGTCCTGCTGAAGGATTTCCTGCCGGACGGTGTCGACTACGGCGAGGGGGCGCGCGAGGCGATGTGTCTGTACATCAGGCACAAGGCTGCGCTGCAGGGGGTCATCATCCTTTTCAACGACCTCGGCAAACCGCTCCCCCGGGACCTGAACCGCAAGAACCTCTCCTTTCTGCTGGACCAGGCCTCGCTGGCCCTGGACAACGCCGCCCGTTACAACTTCGCCAAGGACCTGCTCTACATCGACGAGCTGACCGGGCTCTACAATTACCGCTATCTGGACGTGGTCCTGGAGCGGGAGTTAAAGCGCTCCGAGCGCTACGGCTCCAACCTCTCCGTGCTGTTTCTGGACATCGACCTCTTCAAGATGGTGAACGACCTTTTCGGCCATCTGATCGGGAGCCGGGTGCTGCGCGAGGTGGGGACGCTGCTCAGAAAGAGCGTGCGCGACGTGGATGCGGTGATCCGTTACGGCGGGGACGAGTACACCATCGTGCTGGTCGAGACCGGGCTGGAGGGGGCGACGGTGGTGGCCGAGCGCATCAGGCGCACCATCGAGGCGCACACCTTCGGGCGGGGCGACGGGCTCGCCATCAAGCTGACCGTGAGCCTGGGCTACGCCTGTTCGCCGGATGACGCGACCACCAAGGGGCAGCTTCTGGAGATGGCGGACCAGGCGATGTACCGCGGCAAGGCAGGCGGCAAGAACATGGCGTTCCATGCCCTGCCGGCCGGGACCACACCTCCGGCAGCCTGAGGCGGCCTAAGGTTTATCCCACTGGTTTCCGAGTGCACGTCAGGCTGCTTTGAGCATGAAATTCACATGCACAGTATCATACGGAAAAACGATCTGGCCTTTTTCAGTTTTCTGCAGTAGCCCCACGTTTAGTAGCGCTTGAACGTCACCATGTACCGCCTTCACATCCCTTTGCACGCGTCGTGCTGCCTCTCGTATCGTCATAGGTCCTGCGGCAGTCATCATCTTGAGTAAATCCCAACGCTTGCCGGAAATTACCTTAAACAGCAGCTCCGGCGTATCGAAGCTGATGAACTCCCCTTGTGGTTCTCCCTCGAAGGCACGCAGGAACCGTGCATCGGTTGCTGCGGGGGAACATACTTCCAAGGTAACGTTACTCATTTCTGTGCCTCCAGTTGTTGACATCTCGCCAAAAATCGTTGATTAGTCTTTTCGGCGAGAGGAAGAAATAAGGGATTTCTTCATCGCCTTCATGTCGATGATCGCCTTTGCCCGCCTCGTGGTCGTAGCGTAGGACGCAAGTACCCTGCACCACAAGCGCGAGGCGATACTTGAAAGAGTGACAGCTCCCAACAAGGGGAGTTGGTATGCGCCAAACCACCATCTCGACGAAAGATATCTCGGAAATGATGCGACGCTCACTGAGCATTAGTTTGGCAGGCATGTTGGAAAGAATAACAACAGTGGCAAGTGTTGTCAAATACAACAACAGTCCGTTTTAGGCAGGTACGTTGTCCTCGACATGCGGTAGCCGGAGAGGCCGTTGCCGGTAGCCGGTGACGGGGCGTTCTCCCTTCTAAAAATAACCACTCCGCTCTCTCTGTGGCGCACCGTATCAACCGCGAAGAAGTGAGCAGCGGAAGCCTTTTTTTATGGCTTCTTCTCGGGATAAAATGTAATATCTGTCCCTTGGTCGGTCCTGCGTCAAGCAGGGATTTTAGCTCCCACAGTCTTGAGTTAAGCTTGATTTGTGTGAGCGGAAGGCCTGATTCATTGTCTAAAAAACCCGGCTGTTTGCCGGCTGAAAATGATTGAGCAAGGAGAGCGTGACTCGTGGCGATAAACGGCGTGAAAGGATTCAACGACATACTTCCCGGTGATGTGGAGAAATGGCAGCATATCGAGGCGACGGCGCGCCGGGTCTTCGAGCTTTACGGCCTGTCCGAGATTCGCATCCCGATCCTGGAGAAGACGGAGCTCTTTCAACGCTCCATAGGCGACGCCACCGACATCGTCGAGAAGGAGATGTATTCCTTCGAGGACAAGGGGGGCAACCGGGTCACCATGCGCCCCGAAGGAACCGCCTCGGTCATGCGCGCCTTCATCGAGCACAAGCTGCATGCCCTCGATCCGGTGCAGCGCCTCTACTACATGGGCCCCATGTTTCGTTACGAGCGGCCCCAGAAGGGACGCTACCGCCAGTTCCACCAGATCGGCGCCGAGGTGACCGGTGTCGCCGCGGCCACGGTCGACGCGCAGGTGCTGACCATGCTGAGCCATTTCTTCGCGGAGCTCGGCCTCACGGAACCCTCGCTGCAGATCAACTCGCTCGGCTGCCCCTGCTGCCGGCCGGTCTACCGGGAGGCGCTCAAGAGTTTCCTGCTGAGCCGGATCGAGCTTTTGTGCGAGGACTGCGACCGGCGCTACCAGACCAACCCGCTGCGCGCGCTGGACTGCAAGTCGCCCGGCTGCCAGGAGGCGACTAAGGGCGCCCCCGCCATGCTGGAGTACCTCTGCCCCGAATGCTCCGAGCACTTCGCCGCGACCCGGCGCTTCCTCGATCTGGTGGGGACCAAGTACACTATCAACGAGCGGATGGTGCGCGGCCTCGATTACTACACCCGGACCACCTTTGAGATGGTGACGAGCCTCCTGGGCTCCCAGAGCGCGGTCGCCGCGGGCGGGCGCTACGACGGACTGATCAGCGACCTGGGTGGCCCCTCGCTGCCGGGGATCGGCTTCGCCATCGGCGTGGAGCGGATAGCGCTGCTACTAGCCGACAAGGAGTTCGCCCGGCGTCCCGACCTCTTCATCGCGGCGCTCGGCGAGCCGGCCCACGCCGAGGCGTTCCGGCTCATGACGGCGCTGCAGCGCTCCGGCTGCGCGGTAGAAATCGACTACGAAGGGAAAAGCCTGAAGAGCCAGATGAGGCGCGCCGACAAGTTCAAGTCGCGCTTCACCCTCATCATCGGCGGCGACGAGATGGAGCGCGGCACCGCACCGCTCAAGAACATGGATGCCGGCAGCCAGACCGAGGTGGCGCTGGATGCTGCGGCGATCTTGGCCGTGCTGAAAGGGTGATCTAAGGGCGGGGAAGGGCGAACACGAGGTTCGCCCCTACGGATAACATGTGACTCAGGTAGGGGCGAATCTCGTATTCGCCCGCTTTCCTTGCCACTATCGATGATCGTTCCCACGCTCCAGCGTGGGAACGCAAGCCGGTGACGCTCCTGCGTCACGGTTTTGCGGGGCTTGGGGACGCTGGAGCGTCCCCTGCTGCGTTCCCACGGAGGACCGTGGGAACGATGTCTGCTCCTACGGGAATCGCCCGCTTTCCTTGCCAGCTTTACTATCGATGATCGTTCCCACGCTCCAGCGTGGGAACGCAAGCCTGTGACGCTCCTGCGTCACGGTTTGGCCTGAATGCCTTGGGAACGATCCGACGGTGTGGCCGGTTTTGGGACGCAGGAGCGTCCCCTGATGCATTCCCACGGAGGACCGTGGGAACGATCCTGAATCCTTGGGAACGATCCTGACGATCCGAATCCGCCCAATCCGCGTTCTATGTCTTTGATTTTAGTAGTTGTTTTTTGAGGGACCCCCGCACTTATGGAACCAGCTAATTTCGTACATCTCCATCTGCACTCCCAGTACTCGCTTTTGGACGGCGCCATCCGCATCGGCGACCTACTTGCCAAGGTGAAGTCGCTCGGCATGCCCGCGGTCGCCATGACGGACCACGGCAACATGTTCGGCACCATGGAATTCTTCCTTAAATGCAAGGACAAGGGGATCCGCCCCATCGTCGGCGCCGAGGTCTATATCGCCCCGCAGTCACGCCTGCTGAAACAGGCGGCGACCAGCCAGGACCCGGTGACGAGCTACCACCTGATCCTTTTGTGCGAGAACATGGTCGGCTTCCGCAACCTCTCCTACCTCACCTCGGCAGGCTACAAGGAAGGCTTCTACCGGCGCCCCCGCATCGACAAGGAACTGCTGCTTAAGCACAGCGAAGGGCTCATCGTCCTCTCCGCCTGCCTGCAGGGCGAAGTGGCCTACCTGTGCGGCCGCAACAAGATCGACGAGGCGCGGGCCGCGGCCTCCTGGTACAAGGAGACCTTCCCGGGAAGCTACTACATCGAGCTGCAGGAGAACACCCTCCCGGAGCAGACCATCGCCAACCGCAGGATGATGGAGCTGGCCCGCGAGCTCGACATTCCGCTGGTCGCCACCAACGACTGCCACTACCTGAACAAGGAAGACGCGCGCGCCCACGAGATCCTGCTCTGCATCCAGACCGGCAAGACCATGAACGACCCGACCCACATGCACTTTACGGCGGACGAGTTCTACGTGAAGACGCCGCAGGAGATGGAGGCCGCCTTCCATTACGCGCCGGAGGCGGTGAGCAACACGGTGAAGATCGCCGAACGCTGCCACCTCGAGTTCGACTTCAAGACCTACCACTTCCCGGCCTACACCCCGCCCGAGGGGCAGACCCTGGACGAGCAGCTGGCCGCCGAGGCGGTCGAGGGGCTGCATGAGCGGCTGAAAGGGATCCGGATCAAGTACCCGGACCTCTCCGACGAGGACGTGAAGGGATATTGGGAGCGCCTGCAGATCGAGCTCGACTGCATCAAGCACATGGGTTTTCCCGGCTACTTCCTGATCGTCGCGGACTTCATCAACTGGGCCAAGGACCACGGCATTCCCGTCGGCCCGGGCAGGGGGTCGGCGGCGGGTAGCCTCGTCGCCTTCTCCATCAGGATCACCGACATCGATCCCATGCCCTACAACCTGCTGTTCGAGCGGTTCCTGAACCCCGAACGTATCTCCATGCCTGATATTGACGTCGACTTCTGCCAGGACCGCCGCGAAGAGGTGATCCAGTACATGGTGGAGAAGTACGGCCGCGACAAGGTGTGCCAGATCATCACCTTCGGAACCATGGCGGCGCGCGGCGTCATCCGCGACGTCGGGCGCGCGCTCGATCTCCCCTACGGCGACGTGGACCGCATCGCCAAGCTGGTCCCCGAGGTGCTCGGCATCACGCTGGAGAAGGCGCTGCTCCAGGAGCCCAAGCTGAACGAGCTGGCCGCCGCGGACGCGCGCGTCAAGGAGGTGCTCTCGGTAGCACTCCGCCTGGAAGGTCTCGCGCGCCACGCCTCCACCCACGCGGCGGGCCTGGTGGTGGCCCCCAAGCAGATGGAAGAGTTCTGCCCGGTCTACAAGGACCAAAAGAGCGGCTCGCTCACCACGCAGTACTCCATGAAGTACGTGGAGAAGATCGGCCTGGTGAAGTTCGACTTCCTGGGGCTCAAGAACCTGACGGTCATCGACAACGCGGTGAAGCACGTCCGGGTCGGCAAGCGCCCCGACTTCGACATTTCGCTGCTCAGGGACGACGACGAGGAGTCCTACAAGCTGCTGCAGTCCGGCAACACGACCGGCGTATTCCAGCTCGAGTCGAGCGGCATGAAGGAGCTCCTTGTCAAACTGAAGCCCTCCTGCTTCGAGGATATCATCGCAGTCTGCGCCCTCTACCGTCCGGGCCCCTTGGGCAGCGGCATGGTGGACGACTTCATCGAGCGTAAGCACGGCCGCAAGAAGACGGTCTACGACCTGCCGCAGCTGGAGCCGATCCTGAAGGACACCTACGGGGTCATCGTCTACCAGGAACAGGTTATGCAGATCTCCCGAAGCCTCGCCGGCTATTCGCTGGGGGGAGCCGACCTGCTGCGCCGCGCCATGGGTAAGAAGGACGCCGAACAGATGGCCAAGGAGCGCGACAAGTTCCTGGAAGGCGCCGCGAAGCTGAACCTTGACCTGAAGAAGTCGGCCGCCATCTTCGACCTGATGGCGAAGTTCGCCGAGTACGGCTTCAACAAGTCGCACTCCGCCGCCTACGCCCTGGTCGCCTACCAGACCGCGTACCTCAAGGCCCACTACCCGGTCGAGTTCATGGCGGCCCTCCTCACCGAGGACATGGGGAACACGGACAAGGTCATCAAGAGCATCGGCGACTGCCGCGAGATGGGGATCGAGGTGCTGCCGCCCGACATCAACGAGTCCAACCGCTCCTTCCGCGTGCTGGAAAAGGCGATGCGCTTCGGGCTTGGGGCCGTCAAGAACGTCGGCGAGGGGGCCATCGAGGCGATCATCGAGGCGCGGGGCGAGAAGCCCTTCACGGACATCTTCGACTTCTGCGAGCGGGTGGACCTGCGCCGGGTGAACAAGCGGGTCATCGAGGCGCTCATCAAGTGCGGCGCCTTCGACTGCACCGGCGCCCTGCGCTCCCAGCTCATGGGCGTACTGGACGAGGCGTGCGCGACCGGGCAGAGGGTGCGCGAGGAGCGCGAGAGCGCCCAGGCCTCGCTCTTCGGAGCCGCGGAGATCGTGCGCGGCGGCAACGGCGGCGCGAACCGCCTTCCCGAAATCCCCGAGTGGGACGAGAAGTACCGCCTGGCCTGCGAGAAGGAGGCGATCGGCTTCTTCATCACCGGGCATCCCCTGGACCGCTACGTCGCCGACATGAAGCGCTTTTCCAACGCTGACACCTTCTCCATCCTGGAGATGCGGGAGAAGAGCGAGGTGAAAATCTGCGGCGTCTCCACGGGGTTGAAGGAGATCATGACCAAGAAGGGCGACCGCATGGCGTTCATCTCGCTGGAGGACTTGACCGGCTGCGTCGAGGTGGTGGTCTTCTCCGACGTCTACGCCAAGTGCTCGGAATGGCTCAAGAGCGACGACCCGATCCACGTGACCGGCACGGTCGAGCAGGGCGAGAAGGGCGCCAAGGTCATGGCGAGCGACATCGTGCTGCTGCGCGACCTGAACGAGCAGCAGACCCGCAGGGTGAACTTCAACATCGACGCCAAGGAGGCGGACGCCGGGAAGCTCTCGGCCTTGAAGACGATACTCTCGCGCTACCAGGGGGCCTGCCGCTCGTTCCTGCATCTCGACATGGAGAACAACTCGCGGGTCACCATAAGGCTTTCCGACATTTACAAAGTCTCGGCGAGCGAAGAATTAACAGTGGAAGTGAGCAATCTCTTCGGCTATAATGCCGTCTCATTCGAGTAAATCGGTTTGCAGTATTTCATTTTTGCTGGTACTGCCAGTCGCCCGTTGATGCTCCCCCTCCCCTTCAAGGGGAGAGACGGGGTGGGGATGGGCCGGGTTTGGCACGGAACAGCCCCCATCCCCCTCCTGGCCTCCCCCTTGAAGGGGGAGGGACGCAGTCGCGAATCATTGTCGAAAGTCAGATCCATTTTTACCAACAAGGAGATAACAATATATGGCAGTCTCACACAACTACATGGACTTCGAGAAGCCCCTGGCCGAGCTGGACAAGAAGATAGCCGAGCTTTCGGCCTTTTCCTCCGAGGGGGTCGATCTGAGCCTGGAAGTGGCGAAGCTGGAGAAGAAGGCGGACGAGATGCGCGAGGAGATGTTCAACAACCTCTCGCGTTGGCAGACGGCGCAGGTCGCCCGCCACATCAACCGCCCCTTCACCCTTGACTACCTGAACCTCATCTTCACCGAGTTTGTCGAGCTGCACGGCGACCGCAACTTCGGCGACGACCACGCCATCGTCGGCGGCCTGGCGCGGCTGGACGGCGAGCCGGTCATGGTGATCGGCCATCAGAAGGGGCGCGACACCAAGGAGAAGGTGTTCCGCAACTTCGGCATGCCGAACCCCGAGGGGTACCGCAAGGCGCTGCGCCTGATGGAGATGGCCGAGCGCTTCAAGCTTCCGATCATCACCTTCGTCGACACGCCGGGAGCCTTCCCGGGCATCGGCGCCGAGGAGCGCGGCCAGGCCGAGGCGATCGCCAGGAACCTGAGGGAGATGTCGCGGCTGACCGTCCCGATCATCGTCGTCATCACCGGCGAAGGCGGCTCGGGCGGCGCGCTTGCCATCGCGGTCGGCGACCGGATCCTCATGCTGCAGCATTCGGTCTACGCCGTCATCTCCCCCGAGGGCTGCGCCGCGATCCTTTGGTCCGACGGCACCAAGGGCGCCCAGGCGGCCGAGGCGCTCAAACTGGTAGCGACCGACATCAAGGAACTGGAAGTCATCGACGAGATCGTCAAGGAGCCGGCAGGCGGCGCCCACCGGGACCACGCGCAGGCAGCCGAGAACCTGCACGAGGCGCTCACCAGGAACCTCAAGGAACTGCGGGAGGTTACCCCCGACCAGCTGATCGAGCTGCGCTACCAGAAATTCCGCAAGATGTCGCGCTTTACGGAATAAGCGGGGTCGAACCGCCGCTGGCGCAGAATCTGCGCGCTGTCCGATTACCATCCCGTAGGGGCGGCATCCTGTCGGGCATCCCGCCTCGGGAATGAAGCGCGGGTTCCGGCGCGGTAGGCGTTACGCAGCTGGATACTTGCAGCAATGACAGAAACAGGCGGCAGTTACTTCGTGAAATATGAAGTAGCTGTCGCCTGTTGTATTTCGCTGAGGACGGAAGTTTAACTTCGTCCAGTCAACCGCAGGTCGGGAGAGTGCTGACGCCGAGCCAGTAGGTCATTGCCAGCTTTATGTCCTCCCTGGAACGGCTGTAATCCACTTGCTTTCGGATGTAGCTGTTGGCTCCAAGAGTGTAGCTGTCCTCCATGTCCTGCTTTTCATCGGACCCGGAGAGGATTATGACCGGAAGGCCACGAGTCCTGACATCCTCCCTGATGCGCCGCAACACCTCCAGGCCGCTCATCTTGGGCAGTTTCAGGTCGAGCAGCACCAGCAGCGGGCTGACAGAGGTGTCGCGCCCTGCATAAGAACCCGTGCCAAACAGGAAATCGAGCGACTCGGCACCGTCATGGGCGACGATGACTTCGTGTGCAGAATGCATCTCAATTACCTTTTGGGTAAACAGCATGTCATCAGCATTATCCTCTACCAACAGAATGCCCTTATTCACGTGAGACCCTCCCTGCCTTGAAGTGCAACCTAACCTTGTGCCATTCTGAGCCAAGTCCCAGTGTACCAAGGGGACCCGATGCAACTTTCAGGATGTCCGGTGTGAGATTAACCGCAGGCCTGATTTGTGACGTTGTGAGAAGGTGGGCCTATTCGATCGACTGGGCCTCTGTCACCCGCGTGCAGCAGGTCTGTAGCGAGTGGCAAAATTGTACTGTTTAGAATACCACAGGCGACAGGTATGTTCAATATATTTAATTATTATGTCTGCATGATTGTCGAAGCGCTTTGGCCTCTGAGTGTTGCCTGGCCGTCGGTGCTGAATCCGTCGTCGTTCTCTGTGATGCTAGCTGAGCAGCAGTGAAATTGCGTGCAGCAGCAGGCCGATCACGCCGCCCACTAACGTGCCGTTCATTCTGATAAACTGCAAGTCGGATCCGATACTTAACTCAATCTCATTGACAAAATCATCGTTTTTCCATTCTTTTACCGTCCCTGAAATATGCTTGGCGATCCCCTGGCGCAGATTGTCGCCGTAACTTCTGACGAGGGTTTCCAGGTGCTCGTTGATCGAGTCGCTCAAATCCTTGCTTTTCGACAGGGAGTTCCCCAGGCCTACGGCTGCATCCGCTATCTTTTTTTGAATCCTGGAGTGTTGCCGGTCCAGGTCATCGATCAGCCAGGTCTTGAGATCGCCCAGGAGGTTCTTGGCGTAGTCGGACAACTGAGCATTGTTGATGGCTTCCAGCTTTAGCTCCTCGACCTTGGCCCGGAAAACGGGATCGTACTTAAGCTTCACGCAGAAATCGCTCACTGCATTGTCGAATTCGTGCCGCAACTCATGGATGGGGTCGGCGTTTACCGCCTGCAGGTATTCGTTGACTCTTTTCACGATCTTCTCGCCGGCACCTTTGGCAAACCCGGCACGGTTGGGAATGAACTTACTCAACAGGGGATATTCGGCGTCGCACCAGGAGTCGAGCGCGGCCGCTATCTTGTCCTGCGACTCGGCAGTTGACAGCCAGACCGCCAGACGCCTCAGTGTTTCGTCCAGGACCACCTGGTGGCGGTTGTCCTTTCTGAGAGTATCCAGGAGCAAACCCGCCGAGGTGGAAAGATCGAATTTCTCTATACGGTCATTCATTGCCGCACGCAGGATCTTCTGCACGCGCTCGTCGTCGATGAAATCCAGGGACTCCGAGATGACGCGGGAAAGCCCTCGGGCCAGGCTGTCCGCGTTTTGCCGTGACATCAGGTATGCGCTCAGATGCACCGCCGGATTCAGTTCCCGCAGCTTGGCAACCAGTACCTCAGTCGCCAGGAACTTGTCCTGGATAAACTGGGCCAGATTTTCGGCGATGGTATCCTTCTTGTTGGCGATGATGGCGGTGTGGGGTATCGGCACTCCCATGGGGTGCTTGAAGAGTGCCACGACGGCAAACCAGTCCGCCAGTGCGCCGACCATGGAAGCTTCTGCAAAGGCGGCGACCCATCCCCAGGCTCCGCTTTCCTTCTGACAACGAGCAATGACAAATAGCACCGCGGCGCCCACCAGTAACCCGCCGGCTATTGTCTTGTTTCTGACCAGTGTCCGTTTTCTTTCATCCATCGAGTGCTCCTTGCTTATATTCTTGAGTCTGTTCGCATGCTTGCCGAGTGGTAGATGACTCAAACAGCTTGCACGCCCATTCTCTCGTGCTGGGAGAATAATCTTTCTTTTTAGCAGGTTATGACGGACAAGGCAACAACGCTTTGCCTCGCGCGTCTTGAAATGGGTGTTGCCCCAGGTCACGGCCCCCCTCGACGCCCCTCGCCCAGGGGGTGTTAGAAGTAGCTCCAGCTGCGGGGCGCAAGTCATCTAAGATGCGGCCGCCCTGGAAGTGTTTGCTCCCGCACTGGTTGACTGTCTGCCGAAGTCCTGAGACTATTTAGGCCGTCTGGGGCTCAAGGCCCCCGGGTAAAGTCGCACTGTTAATAGTTGCGATTCCGGCCTGCGCTATGGTACTTATTAAAGATTATCGAATTGGCAGGACCAGGGGGGATAACCCCATTTAGGAGATTACCAAGATGCAGGAACGTTTGCAGAAGATCCTCTCGCAGGCAGGTATAGCCTCCCGCCGTGAGTCGGAAACGATTATTCAGGAGGGAAGGGTTGCCGTGAACGGCGTGGTTGTCACCGAACTGGGGACCAAGGCTGACCCGGAGACGGATAGCATCACGGTGGACGGCAGGGAGCTCTCCATCGACGAAAAGCGGGTCTACCTGGTGTTGTACAAGCCCGTGGGCTACATGACCACCATGAAGGACCCCGAGGGGCGCCCCATCGTCACGGACCTGCTGACCGGAATCAAGGAGCGGGTCTATCCGATAGGCCGGCTGGACTACAACACGGAGGGGCTGCTGCTGCTCACCAACGACGGGGCGCTGGCCAACATCCTGATGCATCCCAGCCACGAGGTGGATAAGGGGTACCTGGTGCGGGTGAGCGGGCAGGTGTCGCCCGCCCAGATCAAGAAGCTCTGCGACGGGGTGAAACTCGAGGACGGCATGACCGCGCCGGCCAAGGTTGTGCCGGTGAGCGAGAGCGACCAGAATTCCTGGATCTCCATCACGATCCATGAGGGGCGCTACCGCCAGGTGCGGCGCATGTGCGAAGCGGTGGGGCTCAACGTGGTGCGCCTGAAGCGCGCGCGCTACGATTTCCTGGTGATCGGCGATATGAAGCCGGGCGACTACCGGTTCCTGGAGCCCGACGAGGTCGAGCGCCTGAGGAGAAAAACGGTCCCCACCTCCGGGCGTGGGCCGCGGAAGACCGGCGTCATCGCCAGGCGCAGTTCCGCGCCGCGTCGCTGAGCGGGTGACCCCTTAATTCCTGCGCCACCAAGTTGACGAGGGGGCCTTAGCTGTATCCCCCCTGCGAAGTAGGGGGGAAGGCTCGCGTAGCGAGACAGGGGGGTCTCTCTGCCGGCGGAAATACCGCGCATGCGGCGACGTTCAGCTTCTCCCTACTTCATAGGGGGACAGAACCACAGAAGAAGACGCCCCTGCGGCAGGCAGGATCGCCCACCCGAGGCACCTAAAAAAAGCCGCCCGAAGCCGGACGGCTTTTTGAGTGTTACCGTAGCGTCAGGCGTTGGCCGCCTTCTTCGTCTTGGGTATCCGGGCCGCCTTGGCCGCCTTCTTCTCGCCGCCCCCCTTGGCCAGCAGCTTCGCCGCCCGCACCGCCCTCGCCTTAGCGAGGTTGTCCGCGAGCCCCTTCTCCTGCGCCATCCTGCGGCGGGCCTCGGAGAAGTTCCTGGCGGTGAGCGCCTGGCTGCTCGGGATGCCGAACTGCTTGCGGTACTCCCCCGGCTTCAGGCCGTGCACCTGGGCCAGGTGGCGGGCCAGCGTCTTCATGCCGGCCTTGCCGCAAATCATGCAGCAGACCTGGTCCGGCTGGAACGCCTTCTTGACGGACATGGCCGGCCCTTTCGACTCGGCCTTCTCCATGCCTTCGCCGGTTTCCCCTTCCAGCTTCTGCAAAGCGATATGCACCTTCTGCAGTTCCAGAAGCAGATCCTCGCCGGACATCTCTGAAACCGATGCGTGCGAAGAGACTATGTTGGCAGTTAATTCGAGTAGAGACGATGCCATTTTTGGTTCCTCCTTTAAAGTCTTTGATGTGTAAAAACTAATTATCTATTATTAAACTACAAGTCTATGTAAAATCAAGCAATAATATTTGCCGTAAACAAAAAAGTTGACTGGCCAGACTCATTTCTGCTAATTTCCTAGGCTCATTGCATGTCTGGAGTGCGGCAACGGGACGAAGAGGGATGTTCAAAAATGGGACGAATTGAGATAGACGAACTGAGATGCAAGGGGTGCGGAATCTGCACCATCGCCTGCCCGAAGAAGCTGATCACGCTGTGCGATAAGGTCAATATCCAGGGGTACACACCGGCCCAGGCTGCCAGTCAGGAGCGTTGCACGGGGTGTGCTCTCTGCGCCGAAATCTGTCCTGATGTAGCCATAAAAGTCTTCAAATAGTACCCTCACCGGGGACTGTCCAAGACCCATCCAGATTGAGCAATCGTCATTCAGCCCAATTCAGCACGAGATAAAGGAAAGCCGATGCGCGCCATCAATCAGCAGCTTTTATATGGGAGGACCACGTGTCCAAGCGCCTTTTTGTAAAGGGGAACGAGGCCGCCGCCATGGGTGCCATCGAGGCTGGATGCCGCTACTATTTCGGCTATCCCATCACGCCCCAAAGCGACATCCCGGAGTACCTGTCCCGGGAACTGCCCAAGCTGGACGGCGAATTCATACAGGCCGAAAGCGAGGTGGCTGCCATCAACATGCTTTTGGGCGCCTCCGCCTGCGGCGTGCGCGCCATGACCTCCTCGTCGAGCCCGGGGATCTCGCTCAAGCAGGAGGGGATCTCCTACATGGCGGGCGCGGAACTGCCGGGCGTCATCATAAACATCTCCCGCTCCGGCCCGGGGCTGGGCGGCATCGACGCCTCGCAGGCGGATTACTTCCAGTCCGTGAAGGGCGGCGGGCACGGGGGGTACCGGATCGTGGTGCTGGCCCCCGACTCGGTGCAGGAAATGTACGACCTCACCATGCACGCCTTCGACCTCGCCGACCTGTACCGCACCCCGGTCATGGTGCTCGGTGACTCGGTCATCGGCCAGATGAAGGAGGCCCTGGTGCTCAACCCGCGCCCGGCGTGCGCGCTTCCCGAGAAGGGGTGGGCGGTGCGCGGCAAGGGGGAGGGCGAGCAGCGGATCGTCAAGTCGCTCTTCCTGGGCGACGGCGAGCTGGAGGCGCACAACTGGCGCCTGCACGCCAAGTATCAGGTCATGAAGGAAAAGGAGTGCCTGTCCGAGGAGTACCGGACCGACGATGCGACCCTTCTGGTGACCGCCTTCGGCTCGGTGGCCCGGATCGCACATACGGCGGTCACCATGGCTCGCGAAGCGGGGCTCAAGGTCGGGCTATTCCGGCCGATCACCCTGTTCCCCTTCCCGGAAAAGGCGCTGGCCCGGGCGGCGGCAAGCGCCGGCCGTGTCCTGGACATCGAGCTCAACACCGGCCAGATGGTCGAGGACGTGCGCCTGAGCGTGGGCGCCGGGATTCCGGTCGGCTTCTACGGCAGACCCCCGGGAGCCGGCTCGCTTCCCTCACCCGAGGAGCTCTTCGAGGTGATCCAGAAGCACTACGTGTAGGGGAAGGTCTCGACCCTGTCGTTAGCAGTGTCCCCCCTGCGAAGTAGGGGGGAAGGCTCGCGCAGCGAGACAGGGGGGTGCTTGCACCGACGCCCGTCTGCTTCATTACGCTCAGCTTCCCCACTATTTTTATAGGGGGGACGGAACTTCACCCAGGCCCACAAGGGGTTATCACTATGCAACAGGTTTTCGCCAGGCCGAAAAGCCTCAAGGATGTCCAGACCCACTTCTGTCCCGGCTGCCATCACGGCACCGTGCACCGCCTGGTGGCTGACGCGCTGGACCAGTTCGGAGTGCAGGACAGCACCATCGGCGTCGCTTCGGTCGGCTGCTCGGTCTTTCTTTACGGCTACTTCGACATCGACGTGGTCGAGGCGCCCCACGGCCGCGCACCTGCAGTCGCCACCGGCGTGAAGCGCGCCAAACCCGGTAGCTTCGTCTTCACCTACCAGGGGGACGGTGACCTGGCGGCGATCGGGACCGCCGAGATCATCCATGCGGCGAACCGGGGCGAGGACATCACGGTCATCTTCGTGAACAACACGACCTACGGCATGACCGGTGGGCAGATGGCTCCGACCACGCTGGTGGGGCAGAAGACCTCCACCTCGCCTTACGGCCGGGACAAGAAGAAGGACGGCTCGCCGATCCGGATGGCCGAGCTGCTGGCTCAGCTGGGAGGGGTCGCCTACTCGGCGCGGGTGGCGGTCGACTCGCCCAAGCACCTGTTGGAGGCCAAGAAGGTCATCAGGCGCGCCTTCCAGTACCAGGTCGAGGGAAAGGGGTTCTCCTTCGTGGAGGTGCTCTCCTCCTGCCCGACCAACTGGGGCGTGAGTCCCCTGGCGGCCAACGCCCGGATAGCCGAGGAGATGATCCCCTACTTCCCGCTGGGCGTCTTCCGGGACGACGAGAAGGAGTAACGTCAGTCCCCTTCGGCTCCGCTCAGGGACCTTCCGTTCGCTGAGCGGAGTCGAAGCGCAATAGGCTGCGCGCACGCGGGCACCCGCAAGGGGTGCCCCTGCGAAGACATAACGCCCTTCGACTCCGCTCAGGGACCGCCCTTCGGCTCGCTTAGTGATCTCCTGCTCGCTGAGCGGAGTCGAAGCGCATAAAATGTAGTAAGTAGCTGTTCAAGCTCCGCCGGCAGGCAGGGTCGGTTGCCAATCAGTAAAGATAACAGGGAGTTCCGATGCGATACGATGTACTGATAGCGGGTTTCGGCGGGCAGGGTGTGCTCCTGGCCGGGAACCTCCTCTCCTATGCGGCCCTGGACGGTGGCAAGAACGTCAGCTACTTCCCCGCCTACGGTGTCGAGAAAAGGGGCGGGACGGCCACCTGCACCATTGTGATTGCGGACGGCGACGTCGGCTCTCCCGTGGTAGGCTCTCCTTCGGTGCTGATCGCCCTGAACCAGGGCTCCCTGGATCGCTTCGGCATGAAGGTGCGCCCGGGCGGCATCTGCATCGTCAACTCGTCGCTCGTCGACCTGGCGACCCTGACGCGCGACGACATCACGGTGGTCCCGGTCGCCATGAACCAGATCGCCAGCGACCTCGGGGATCCCAGGATGGTCAACATGGTGGCGCTGGGCGCCTACGTCGCGCTGACCGGCGCGGTCAGCGTCGCCGCGCTCGCCGACGCCCTCAAGGAGGCGCTCCCCGAGAGGAACCACCGCTTCATCCCGGCGAACCTCAAGGCCATCGAGACCGGCGGCCAGGTGGCGCTGGGAAAAGACGTTTCTGCTTAGTTTGACCATTTTGCCAGGAAAAAAGCTTGACTTTTTTCGCCCCGATCTGGTATTAAACTTATCTCGCATGTAGGGGTGTCGCCAAGCGGTAAGGCAACGGATTCTGATTCCGTCATCCCGAGGTTCGAATCCTCGCACCCCTGCCATTTCACCTGCATCCGGGTACTGGCTGTCCTCACGCGAAGCCGTCCAGTTTCTCCCGTTTTTTTAGGTCCCATCGTCTAGTGGTTAGGACACTGGCCTTTCACGCCTGTAACAGGGGTTCAAGTCCCCTTGGGATCACCATCTAAAAAGCAGCGCCTCTCGGGGTGCTGTTTTTTTTTGCCCGGTCCGAGCCATTTTGCCCGGCCTGCGTCATTTTCGGTTGCTAATGACTTGGTTCTTGCCTATCCTGCAAGCGTTCGATCCCTGGCGGGCGGCAGCAGCGCGCCACCTGGGACCGGAATTTCTCCCAAGTGGCGCCGGCGGCTGCACCGAGGGGCTTGCCGCCCCGGTGCTCCGCACCGGTTGTCCGTAGGGAGCTTGTTATTTAACGCAAGGGGGCAGTAATGAAAAAGCATCCGCTCTACCTCTCGAGAACCGCGCCGCTACCGTCTGTCGGCACCCTGGTGCCCTGCCGGGCCCGGATGACGGTCTTTGCCACCCTCGCGTTGCTGTTCTTCCTTTCGGCCATCCTCCCGGCCGCCTCGGAAGCGGCCGACACGGTCTTCAACAGCACTGCCGTGCTGCGTGACGAGTTCGCCCGGCTGGGCGGGGAGGGGAAGCTCTTTCTGACCGGGCCGGTCGACCCCTATCTGCCGGAAACCGTGGCTGTGGCCGGCGCCTTTGCCCTGAGCTTTCTGTATGACAAGGATGTCAGGTCGGACCTGGACGCCAACCGCTCCCGGACGCTCACCAAGGCGACCAACGCGGGGAGCACCGCCGGCGATCCCTACCTGCATCTTGGCGTGGCCGCGGTGCTCTACGGCGCGGGGGCGCTGGCCGATCAGCCCCGGCTCATGCGGATCGGGGAGGAACTGGGGGAGGCGCTGATCCTTTCCGACGCGACCACCCTGGTGCTGAAGGACTCGCTGGGGCGCGCCCGGCCGCTGACGGGACGGGACAATACCAGTTTCAGGCCGTTCCAGTTCAAGGACAACTACGATTCGCTCCCCTCCATGCACACTGCGAGCTCTTTTGCCGTGGCCCACGTGCTTGCCTCGGAGACCCAGAGCGTCCCGGTGAAGATACTCTGCTACGCCGGAGCCAGCTTCGTAGGTTTCTCGCGGCTGTACCAGGGCAAGCACTGGACCAGCGACGTGGTGCTGGCGGCCGCCATCGGGGAACTCGCCGGGAACGCCGTCACCAGGTACCGCGCCCTGCCTCCCGGCAAGGTGACGGTCGCCCCCATGATGAGCGACGGGGTCCCGACCCTGGCGCTGCTGGGGAGATTCTAAGAAAACGTGAAAGGTGAAGGGTGAAAGGTGACGCTTTCACAGTTTCAAAGGAGCTTTATATGCTGGACGCAGTCATCTTCGATTTTGACGGCATCATCGTGGACACCGAGCCGCTGCACTACAAGGCCTTCCAGGAAATGCTGGTGCCGCTTGGCCTGGGCTACTCCTGGGAGCAGTACCTGGAGACCTACTTAGGCTTCGACGACCGGGACGCCTTCCGGGAAGCGTTCCGCGCGGCCGGGCGGGAGCTTTCCGCAGAGCAGCTGAAGAGCCTGATGGACGGCAAGGCCCAGGCTTTCCTGCGCATCGTCTCGGTCGGGGTGGCGCCCTATCCCGGCGTCGTCGAACTGATCCGCGCCATCTCCGGAACGCTGCCGCTGGCCCTTTGCTCCGGCGCTCTTCGGGGCGACATCGACCCCATCCTTGCCCAGCTCGGCCTGGTCGGCGCCTTCGACACCCTGGTGACGGCGGACGAGGTGGCGGCGAGCAAGCCCGACCCCGAAAGTTACCGCCTTGCCGTGCAGCGGCTCCAGGAGCTCTATCCCGGACGGATCAATCCCGCCCACTCGCTCGCCATTGAGGACACCCCGGCGGGCATCGTCTCGGCGACCGGCGCCAGGCTCAAGGTACTGGCGGTCACCAACAGCTACCCGGAAGAGCGGCTCACCGGCGCCTGCCGGGTGGTCGCCTCCCTGGTCGGGGTCGACCTGGAAGGGCTGCGCCTGCTCCTTTGACCCGCTCCCTGCCGAAAACTCCCATCGAGGAAATCCTCCCCGAATTGCTCGCGGCGCTGGAGGCGCGCAACGTGGCGGTACTGCAGGCGCCCCCCGGTGCCGGCAAGACCACCCGCGTTCCGCTCGCGCTGCTGCGGGCCCCCTTTTGCGCCGGGTCCCGCATCATCATGCTGGAGCCGCGCCGGCTCGCCGCGGTCAATGCGGCGCGCTTCATGGCGCAATCGCTTGGCGAGGAGGTGGGCCAGACGGTCGGCTACAGCATCCGCTTCGACCGGAAGGTCTCCGCTGCCACCCGGATCGAGGTGGTGACCGAGGGGATCCTGGCACGCCGGCTGCAGAGCGACCCGCTCCTCGAGGGGGTCGGCGTCGTCATCTTCGACGAGTTCCACGAAAGAAGCCTGACCTCGGACCTCTCTCTTGCGCTTTGCCGTGACGTGCAGCTCGGTCTGCGCGAGGAACTGCGCATCGTCGTCATGTCCGCGACCCTCGACGCGGCGCCCGTCGCGGAGCTTTTGGGGGGAGCCCCGCTGGTCTCCAGCACCGGCAGGACCTTTCCCGTTGAGCTGCGCTACCTGAAGACTGAGCCGGCCGGCAGGCTCCCGGAATCCGCCTGCGCCGCCGTACTGAGGGCGCTTGGCGAGACCTCCGGCGACCTCCTGGTCTTTCTCCCGGGGGCCGGCGAGATCCGGCGCTGCGAGCGGCTGCTGAAAGAGAGCGCCGGGCCGGACCTGCTGATCGCCCCGCTTTACGGTGACCTCCCCTTCGCGGCGCAGGAGCTCGCCATACTTCCCGGGGAGCGCAGGAAGGTCGTGCTCGCCACCAACATCGCCGAGACGAGCCTCACCATCGAGGGGGTGCGCGTGGTGATCGACACGGGATATTCCCGGCAGTTGCGCTTCGATCCCTCAAGCGGCCTGAACCGCCTGGAGTCCCTGAGGATTTCGGCGGCCTCCACCGACCAGCGCGCCGGCCGGGCCGGCCGTGTGGCGCCCGGGATCTGCTACCGGCTTTGGACCGAGCACACCCAGCGCACCCTGCTCCCCTACACCCCGCCCGAGATCCGGGTCTCCGACCTGACCCCCCTGGCGCTCGACCTGGCGCTATGGGGGGTGCGGGATCCCGCTTCCCTGAGCTTTCTCGATGCGCCGCCCCCCGCGCACCTGGCCGAGGGGAGGGCGCTGCTGGTCAAACTGGGCGCATTGGACGCGGGCGGCGCCATCACGGCGCTCGGGCGGCTCATGGCCGCGCTCCCGATGCACCCGCGCCTGGCCGCCATGCTGATCGCCGGTGCCTCGCTTGGTGCCGGTCCCCTCGCCTGCACCCTGGCGGCACTCCTCTCCGAGCGCGATATCCTGCCGCGCGGCGGCGGGAGCCTTTCCGAGAGCGACCTGTTGGACCGGGTGGACGCCCTGGAGCAGCGCGTCGATCCCCAGGCGGCCCGCAGCATCGAACGGGTCGCTGGTTATTTCCGCAAGGCGCTGCGGGTCCCGGATGGGGCGCTGCGCCGGGACGCCGCCCTGGTGGGCGAGTTGCTCATGAAAGCCTATCCGGACCGGGTGGCCCGGGAACGTTCTCCCGCCTCGGGGCGCTACCTGATGGCAAACGGCTCCGGCGCGCGCCTGTCGCCCCGCAGCCACCTCAGGGCGCAGCAGTTCATCGTGGCGATCGAGGTGGAGGGAGGAGGCGTCGAGGGGGAGATCCATGTGGCGAGCGCCGTGACGCTGGAGGCGCTGCGTGCGGCCTGCGCCGCCTCCATCACCCGGGGCCGGCAGGTATTTTGGGACGACCGGCAGGGGAGGGTGGTGGCCCGCGACGAGGAGCGGCTCGGGGCGATCCTGCTCTCGGAGCGCCCGGCCACCCCCAGCGCCGAGGAGACCATCGGCGCCCTGGTGCAGGGTATCCTATCAGGACCCGGCATCGGCGGGCTGAACTGGAGCCCCGAGGCGCTGGAGTATCGCAACCGGGTGAGCTTTCTGTCCCGTACCCTCCCGGAGGAGGGGCTTCCTGAGCTGAGCGACGGCTATCTCGCGGCGGAGATCGGGCGCTGGCTGGTGCCGCATCTGAGCGGAGTCCGGACGCTGGCCGCCCTGGCGCGGGTCGACCTGCTGGCCCCGCTCAAGGGGTTGCTTTCCTGGCGCGAGCAAAAGCTGCTCGACGACGGGGCGCCCACCCATTTGAGCGTCCCCAGCGGCTCCCGGGTGCGGCTTAGCTATCCGGCCGACGGTGCACCTTTTCTGGCGGTGAAGCTGCAGGAGATGTTCGGTCTTGCCGAGACCCCGCGGGTAGCCTTTGGCAGGACCCCCGTGCTGATCCACCTGCTCTCGCCCGCGCGCCGCCCCATCCAGGTGACGGCCGACCTGCGCAGTTTCTGGAACGGCGCCTATCGGGAGGTTTGCAAGGAGCTGAAGGGGCGCTACCCCCGGCACCCCTGGCCGGATAATCCCTGGGAAGCGCAGGCGACACGGCAGGTAAAGAAGAGGCAGTCCTGATGGGGCTGGGGCCGAGTCAATTTCAAGTCCCCCCTATAAAATAGGGGGGAAGCGGAACGATAGTGAAGAAGGGGGGTGTTTTTGAGCCGGGGGAAGGACCCCCCCGTCCCGCTACGCGAGCCGTCCCCCCTACTTCGCAGGGGGGATCAATTGGAATCTAATTGAGGTTGGTGAACACGATGGAGCCGTCGTTGTGCAGGTAGGTCCTGATGCCGCCCGCCACCTCGGCCATCCCCGCACCGGTCTTCAGATAGGCTTCCGTCTGGTTGCTGCCGTTTTTCCAGAGTTCGAAATGCAGGTGCGGTCCGGTCGACCTGCCGGTGGAGCCCGAGAGGGCGATGGTCTGACCGGCCTGTACCTGGTCCCCGACGTTTACTTCCAGCTGGGAGTTGTGTCCGTACATCGAAACCGACCCGTCGTTGTGCTCGATCTTTACCAGGTTGCCATACCCGCCATGCGGGCCGCTCTGGATGACTCTCCCGGCGGCAATCGCCTTCACTTTGGTGCCGGAGGGAACCGCGATGTCGACGCCGTTATGGTGCCTGATGGTGCCGTCGATCGGGTCGTGGCGCCAGCCCACGTTCGAGGTCACGGTCCCCCGCACCGGCAGTAGCGATCCCTGGTCCGTGAAGGACTGCTCTTCGGCCTGCGGCGCACTGACGGGTTCCCTCTTGGCAACGGACTTGGCCACGAGCTTCGGCTTCGCTTCGCGCAGCACCCTGACGGCGGAGCCATTGGTCGGGGTATTGGTGAAGGTTTCCACTCCGTCTTCGTCTATATATTTATAGAAGTCGCCATAGGCACAGGTCGCCAGCAGGATGCAGCACGCCGTCAGCGCCAGGATGCCCCGGGGGCTGAGAGGTGCGCGGCGATACTCTGGAAAGGGTGCTCTGTGCATTGCCAGGTCGGTCCCGATTGAGGGTTAGGTGCTTTGGAGGTCTCAATGCCAACGGCAACCGTGCTGAACCCGCCCCGGTCGCCAAGCTGACTTGTCGCGTGTCACTATAACCTCATGGCGGCCCTTTGGCAAGTTGGCAGTCTCCGTGAAAGTCAGGTACCTTTTGGCACCTTGGCAGTCTTCGTGGAAGTTGCCCCGACCGGGGCCGGTGCCGTGAAAAGCGGCACCTCACGGTTGCAAAAATCCGCCTGCCGGTTAAGAAACTGGCATTTATCTTGCTGAGAATCCCGGGTTAATGAAATTATCCCCTAACCCCTGAAAACTTCGATTTACCGGATAAGCATTATGCTTATTTTTTACACAACGCTGTCTAAAAAGGAGGCTGTATCGTGGAAATGTTTGGGCAAAACGTGTTTAACCAGGCCATTATGAGAGAACGGTTGCCGAAGGCTGTTTACAAAAACCTGAAGAAAACCATAGACCAAGGTCTGCCGCTGGACCCCTCCATCGCTGATGTCGTCGCTACGGCAATGAAAGAGTGGGCCGTAGAAAGGGGCGCAACACATTTTACCCACTGGTTCCAGCCGCTGACGGGTATCACCGCAGAAAAACACGACTCGTTCATCTCGCCCTCGGAAAATGGCGTCATGATGGAGTTCTCCGGCAAAGAGCTGATCAAGGGCGAACCGGATGCCTCCTCATTCCCGAGCGGCGGCCTGAGAGCAACCTTCGAAGCCAGGGGTTACACCGCCTGGGACTGCACCTCGCCCGCCTTCCTGAGAGAAGAGGCTGACGTCATCACCCTTTGCATCCCCACCGCCTTCTGCTCCTACACCGGCGAGGCACTGGACAAAAAGACCCCGCTGCTGCGCTCCATGGAAGCGCTCTCCACCCAGGCGCTGCGTGTGCTCAGATTGTTCGGGAACACCACCGCCAGCAGGGTTACCTCGACCGTCGGAGCCGAGCAGGAATACTTCCTGGTGGACAAGTCCTTCTACCTGAAGAGACCCGACCTGATGCTGGCCGGCAGAACGCTTTTCGGGGCCATGTCCTCGAAAGGCCAGGAACTGGAAGACCACTATTTCGGCAGCATCAAGGAAAGAGTGCTGTCGTACATGAAGGAAGTAAACGAAGAACTGTGGAAACTGGGCGTCACCGCCAAAACCCAGCACAACGAAGTGGCACCCGGACAGTTTGAACTCGCCCCGATCTTCGAGAATACCAACATCGCCACCGACCACAACCAGATGGTAATGGACGTTCTCAAGCGGGTCGCCATCAGGCATGACCTGGTCTGCCTGCTGCACGAGAAACCGTTTGCCGGCGTCAACGGCTCCGGCAAGCACAACAACTGGTCCATGAGCTCCAATGACGGACAGAACCTGCTGGAGCCGGGTCACACCCCGCATGAAAACGCCCAGTTCCTGACCTTCCTCATGGCGACCATCAAGGCTGTGGATACCTACGCCGGGCTGCTGCGCAGCACCTGCGCCAACGCCGGCAATGACCACCGTCTGGGCGCCAACGAGGCGCCTCCGGCAATCATCTCGATTTTCCTCGGCGATCAGCTTTCCGACATTCTCGACCAGATCGTGGCCGGCGAAGAAAAAACTTCCTCTGTTCACGCCGACATGAAGATCGGAGTTACGACACTTCCCGCACTGCCCAAGGACGCCACCGACAGAAACAGAACCTCGCCGTTCGCCTTTACCGGCAACAAATTTGAATTCAGGATGCTCGGCTCATCCTTCTCGATTTCCGGCCCCAACATCATCATCAACACCATCATCGCCGACGCGCTGAAGGGTTTTGCCGACAAGCTGGAAAAATCGGCAAACTTTGACGCCGACCTTGAGAAACTGCTTCAGGAAACCGCCAAGAAACACAAGCGCGTGGTATTTAACGGCAACAACTACTCCGACGAGTGGCTCAAGGAAGCTGAAAATCGCGGCCTGTTGAATATCCCGAACGCTCCCGAGGCACTCAAGGAGCTGATTAAAAAAGATGTCGTCGATCTGTTTGTTTCTCACAAAGTCTTTTCCGAAAGTGAGCTTCATGCACGTTACGACGTCAAGGTCGAACTCTATATCAAGACCTTGAATATCGAAGCCCTGACCATGATTGACATGGCCAACCACAGCATAATCCCCACAGCCATGGAATATGCAACAACGGTAGCTGCATCCATCAATGCCGTTGCAGCGGTATCCGGCAAGCTGAACGTCTCGACCCAGAAGGAGTTGCTGGAAGAGCTCTGCGACAAACTGGCATCCATGAGCAGCAATACCAAGGCGCTGGAGAAGGCTCTGGAAAATGCGCAGAACGTTGCCGATCTCGCTCAGCAGGCCACCGCTTTCAGGGAAGAGGTGTACACCAAAATGCTTGAACTGCGTGCCAGTGGCGATGCGCTGGAAAAAATCATAGCCGCCAAATACTGGCCGCTGCCGACCTACAGGGAAATGCTTTTCATCCTGTAAGCGCAGAATCTTCACCTGTCTGACTATAAAAGGAGCCTCCGGACGGGGGCTCCTTTTTAGGTTTGTACAGTCAAAGCCTGCTCTTGTCTGGGCGATTCCAGAGAAAAGCCGACTGAGAGCCGGGGCCCTAGCCTAGGGGTGCGGTTCGTTGTTGGAGCAAATTTCCGCTCCGCCGACAAACGATTTTTGGCGCATAGTCTGATTCTCCGCCGCCTCGTAACCTATGACAGACGGGCAGCTGGTCTTGGCTTTGAGAGGCTCAAGGTTCCAGGCAGCAATTTGAGCCGAGTCGACAGCCAGGTAGCGCGCGTCGGGAGATTTAATCAGTTCGACCTTGCAATGCCCGATTTTTAGGCTATAATTCCCCGTCGGTCAGGTCCCGCCGGTGTGCCTCAGTCCTAACGTGCTGAATCGCCGTCCTTAGTTTTTCCCTTCCGTCTTGGCAGGCAATTTGCTAGTATTAAAGCCACGGCGCTGTGGGGCACTTAATTAATGTTGCATTTTAACTGCAAGCTCACTATAATTTGCGCGCACTGAAAAACGGAGCGGAGGGTATCTGTCTTGAAAAAAGTCGAAGCAATCATAAAACCTTTCAAGCTTGATGAGGTCAAAGAGGCCCTCAACGAAATCGGTATCCAAGGGATCACGATCGGTGAGGTAAAGGGGTTTGGTCGGCAAAAAGGGCACACGGAACTGTATCGTGGCGCTGAATATGTGGTCGACTTCATACCCAAGATTAAGATGGAAATCATCGTTTCCGACGAGATGGTCGGGAAGGTGGTGGATGCCATCGAACAGGCTGCCAAAACCGGAAGGATCGGCGATGGCAAGATCTTTGTAACTCCCGTAGAAGAGGTTGTTCGTATCAGGACCGGTGAGCGGGGCGAAGACGCCCTCTAGTCGATCTGATTATTACTCAATTTGAAAGGAGACAGTAGATGACACCTAAACAAGTTGTAGAGTTTGCCAAAGAAAACGGCGTACTGATGGTCGATTTCAAGTTCATGGACTTTGTCGGTACCTGGCAGCATTTCACCGTGCCGATGAGCGAGTTCGGCGAGGACACCTTCGAGGAAGGGCAGGGCTTCGACGGCTCTTCCATCCGCGGCTGGCAGCCGATCCACGCCTCTGACATGATCATCATCCCGGACCCCACAACTGCTAGGATGGATCCCTTCACCGCGCTGCCGACCCTGTCGCTGATCTGCGACATTTTCGACCCGATCACCAAGGAAGACTACAGCCGCGACCCGCGCAACATCGCGAAGAAGTCCGAAGCCTACCTGAAGTCGACCGGCCTTGCCGATACCGCCTACTTCGGACCGGAAGCCGAGTTCTTCATCTTCGACGACGTCCGTTACGATTCCACCTCGAATGCGTCCTTCTACGCCGTCGATTCCTCCGAAGGTACCTGGAACTCCGGCCGCGAAGAGTTCCCGAACTTGGGCTACAAGCCGCGCCACAAGGAAGGTTACTTCCCGCTCCCCCCGACCGATTCCCAGAACGACCTCAGAAACGAGATGGTCATGGAACTGCAGAAAGTCGGGATCCGCGTCGAGTGCCAGCACCACGAAGTCGCCACCGGCGGCCAGGCCGAGATCGACATGCGCTTCTCCTCGCTGGTCGACATGGCTGACCAGCTGCAGTGGTTCAAGTACATCATCAAGAACGTTGCCAACCGCAACGGCAAGACGGTAACCTTCATGCCGAAGCCGCTCTACGGTGACAACGGTTCCGGGATGCATTGCCACCAGTCGCTTTGGAAGGACGGGACCAACCTGTTCGCCGGCGACAAGTACGGCGGGCTTTCCCAGATGGCGCTCTACTACATCGGCGGTATCATCAAGCATGCCCGTGCCCTGTGCGCCTTCACCAACCCGACCACCAACTCCTACAAGCGTTTGGTGCCGGGCTTCGAAGCGCCGGTCAACATGGCGTACTCCAGCCGTAACCGTTCCGCCTCGCTGCGCATCCCGATGTTCTCCACCAACCCGAAGGCCAAGCGCATCGAGTATCGTACTCCGGACCCCTCCTGCAACGGTTACCTCGCTTTCGCGGCAATGCTGATGGCGGGCCTTGACGGCGTCGAGAACAAGATCGATCCGGGCCAGCCGCTGGACAAGGACATCTACGGTCTTTCCCCTGAGGAGCTGGCCACCATCCCGTCTGCTCCGGGCACCCTCGAGGAGGCCCTCAAGGCCCTTCAGGACGACCACGAGTTCCTGCTCAAAGGGGACGTCTTCACCCCCGACGTCATCGAGAAGTGGATCGAGTACAAGACCGAAAACGAAGTCAACCCGGTCCGTATGCGTCCGGTACCCCTCGAGTTCGCACTGTACTTCGACATTTAACAGCTACAGGCAAAATTGGCTGCAAGGAGAGGCGGGGGCAACCCCGCCTCTTTTTTCGTCAACGTGCAGAGCTTTCCATCCTCATGAAATCCTTGAATGCGGAGCGAAAAACTGCTAGTCTTTTCGATGGACTAGGAATTGGCATGCCTAAGCAGCCCGGGGTATTCCGGCCCAGGGGCGAGAGCGCTTGGGCATCAGGTGCGGAGGTGGCGTTTGCAGCAGCAGGATAAGGTCGCAAAACTAATCGAGTGGTTCGTCAAGGCGGCTCTGCGGCATGCCGAGGCGGTGGACGCGATGCATGAAGAGGCTGCCGCCGTGCAGGTGGAGTGTCTGACCAGGTTTTTCAAGGCCTTGCATCAGGAGGAAGGCGGTATGCAGCGCTTCTTCACCCTGCTCGATCACGAGAATCCCGTCGTTTCCGGGATGGCCGCCGTTTACGGCATGCGCGAGGCGCCGGAGCGTTGCAGGGGCGCGCTCCAGCGAGTCGCGCAGACACCCGGGCTCATCGGGTTCCGGGCGCAGACGGCACTGGAGCGATGGGACAGTGGTGACTGGCAGCGCTAGGGTATTTAGTGTGTCCCGGGTACATCATCATTTGGGCATAAAGCAATAGTTCAGGCGAGAAGTCAAATCCAAGGAGGTACACAGTGTCAGAATTCAACAACGTAACCATAGTCAAAGAGGCCAATGTCTATTTCGACGGCGGGGTGACCAGCCGCACCATCTTTTTCCCCGATGGCTCCAAGAAGACCCTCGGCATCATGGCTCCCGGCGAGTACCGCTTCAATACCGGATCCGCCGAGTTGATGGAAATCCTCGCCGGCGAGTTGACCGTGCTGCTTCCCGGCTCATCCGAGTGGATTGCCGTCAAGGGCGGCGAGGCCTTCGAGGTGCCGGAGAACGCGAGCTTCCAGCTCAAGGTCACGGTCCTCACCGACTACTGCTGCTCGTTTCTGTAGAGGCGGTTGAGTCGTTAAGTTGCAACGTGTAGGGGCGAACCTTGTGTTCGCCCTGAATTTTGCGCAAACTGATCTGCCAATCGTTCCCACGCTCCAGCGTGGGAATGCAGCCAGGGACGCTCCTGCGTCCCGGGCAGCAGAGCAGCACCAACCAGGACAAGGATCAAGGTGAATCAAAGCGCCGCAGACACCCAGCCGGTCATCGGCCGTTTCGCCCCTTCCCCCACCGGGCCGCTCCATCTGGGCTCCCTGGTGGCGGCACTGGGCAGCTATCTCCTGGCCAAGAGTTCGGGCGGGATCTGGCTGTTGCGCATGGAGGATTTGGACCAGCCTCGCCTGGTACAGGGCATCGCCGACGACATGCTGGCTACCCTGGAGATCCTCGGCTTCCAGTGGGACGGCGAGGTGGCCTACCAGAGCCGGCGCACCGAGCAGTACCGGGATGCGGCCCAGGAGTTGATCCGCCGCGGGCTGGCCTACCCCTGCGGCTGCACCAGGAGCGAGATCGCCCAGATAGCGTCGGCACCCCACGAGGACGGCCTGGTCTACCCGGGCCTCTGCCGTGACGGCCTGCCGCCCCAGAAGGTGGAGAGGGCGCTCAGGGTGAAGGTCTATGACGAGGTGATTACCTTCGACGATCTCATCATGGGGCATTACAGCCAGCACTTGAGCGGTTCTTGTGGGGATTTCGTGATACATCGGGCCGACGGCCCGTATGCCTACCACCTGGCAGTCGTGGTGGATGATGCGGCCTTCGGGGTGAACCAGGTGGTGCGCGGCGCCGACCTGCTCAGTTCCACCCCGCGCCAGATCTACCTGCAGCGCATCTTCGGGTATCAGGTCCCCCGTTATGCCCACCTGCCGCTGGTCACCGGACCGGATGGCTCCAAACTGAGCAAAAGGGATCATGCGGTTTCCATCGCAGCCGGCTGCGATTTGTCCCGCCAAGGCGGGGCACTGCTTCTGTCGGCGCTCCGTTTTCTCGGGCAATCCCCCCCGCCGGAACTAGAGGGAGCAGCTCCCGGAGAAATCCTGCAGTGGGGCGTTGCCAACCTCGACCTGGCCGCCGTCCCCCGTGCTTCGGCCCCCTTTATCCGGTAGGTTGGGTGTACCTAGCTCGGGTTTCGTAGGGGCGAATCATCATTCCCCAGGCTCGCTGAGGTGAATCCCTCTCGATGCCCTTCGATGCTGGACCTGGTTGTCACCTGATAAATGCGGTCACCAATATCACCCCTGGTCCAGGAAAGCTGGTGCCGATCTTTTTGGTAGCACCGGTGCGGGAGCGGTATCCCTCCGTTGCAACCCCTCCTTGATCTGAGAGCTTATCTGATCGCTCAGGTTCCGATCCTCAAACCAGATCCGTACCAGCGAGTCGTTCAGCTCGGCGCAGCCGGCGAGCAACAGGGGCACCAGCATCAGGGGCGCCGCCAGAAGTCGCGAGGCCCGGCCTTTCACTTAACCCTTCTCCTCTTTTCCACCTGACGCCACTTCTCAAGTTCCGACTCCGTAACCGGTTGCCAGGGCGGCACCGGCGAAGGACTCATATTCTCGTCGACCGCGACCATGGTGAACATGCCGCTGGCGCCGCGCCGCTTGGTACCCTCGAAGACGTTCTCCACTTCCACTTCGACCTCCACCTCCATGGAGCAGCGGCCCACATAGACGATGGTGGCGCGCGAATAGACCACCTCGCCCATGTTGATGGCGGTGTGGAACGTGATGCGCTGCGCGCAGGCGGTCACCACCCGTTTCTTGGAGTAGCGCCAGCAAACCACCCCGGCGGTCTTGTCCATGATGCTCATGATCACGCCGCCGAAGATGTTGCCGTAGCTGTTGGTGTCTTTGGGAAGCAGCGTCTCGATCAGCGTGGCATTACGTTTCTCCATTAAGTTCCCCCTCGCCCAAATTTTCGGCGATTAATATCTTAAGCTGCTTCAAACTTGCGCGCAGCATCGGTTTCCCGGTGATGCTGCTGACGGTGCGGTTGTTTTTCTCTGCAACGGGGTACACCGAGCATTCGATGACGACCCCGGCGTCCTCCAGGTAGATGTGGGTGTAATCGGTGATCTTGCCACCCTTTCTGATCGGGACCGTCTCCGTCTCGAAGCTTATGCCGCGCTCCTTCAGGAGGTTCTCCACCTCCTCGACCGAGTCAGCGAAGAGGTGGATGTCGATGTCGCTTTGACTGGTGACCGTACCGGAGAGGACCGAGCCGACCAGGTACGGTGAGAACCTGGCGAAGAGTTCCAGGTAGGAGAGGGCTGCAAGCCGCAACCGGAGCAGGCGTTCCGGGAGCAGGTCCTCCTCCCGGGTCGCGAGGAGTCTGGCGAACTCCTCGTGGATCTCGGCGTTAGTGGGGAGGTGAGAGCCGAGCGAGAGCGCCTTTTCCGGGCCGAAGCGCTTGGCAGCCTTTCGCTTGGCGTCCCGGTATTCCCTCACCCCGTCCTCGTACATGAGGCGGGCGGCCTCGCAGGCGATCAGGTTGCGTATCTGGTCCGGCTTTCTCATGACCTACAGTATAGCCGATGAGGCGCGATATGATACGGTTATTTGCAGACGGGGAGGGGAGGATAAAATGCCGCTCCATTAAAAAAGAGGTTGACTGTGCAGGCGTCATTTGTTATAAAAGGAAGCTCGTTGAGCGGGAATAACTCAGTGGTAGAGTGCGACCTTGCCAAGGTCGAAGTCGCGGGTTCGAATCCCGTTTCCCGCTCCAAATAAAAATGACGGCCAGGTCAAGAACCTGGCCTTTTTTATTATCTAAATTCAGATAGTTGTAATTCTCTCTTCTCTAAAATTCTCTCCTAAGTGCTTCCCGTAAAACTAATTCTTTAGCGAATCAGTCGGGTCTGTGCCTTGTCCGTGCCTTGGCTGTGCCTTGATATGCTTTAGTGAAAAATCAATTGACGCAAAATTGATTACAACCTGTTGTGCCATTCCGAGAAACGTTCATGGTGGGATAAATGGACCCCATTTTCTCCTAAGGAAGGGGTCGGACGTTCGAATCGTCTCGGGGACGCCAACAAAAACAGAGGGTTACGGTTTAGGCCGTAACCCTTTTTTTATGCGAGTGAACTTTTGAGTGAACTTTTTGCCTGGAATGCCTAGAGCCGGACTCCTCACCTGTTCCGTAGATCAGTCTGTGTGGGCAGATTTCCGCCTTGGCCGAGGGACAGGCTGCTGTCAACCACGAGTCGATCCGTCGCCCTTCTCAGCCGGTCCCTTATCGCTGGCTGCCTCAAGACCCTTTCCCGGCCCTTAAGCCATTCCTCGACTTCGGTAAGGTGCCATCCAACTGAACCCTTGCCCAATTTGATCCGTGCCGGAAATTGCCCAGCTCTTTCCATCCGCCACTGCGTAGCGCAACTGACCCCGATCAATTCCAAAAGCTGCTTGCGTCTGAGAACCCTATCCGAATTTATTTGCATGTCACAGCCTCCGAACTTTGATTTGGATTTTGGGTTCGTACGTAGCGGGGAGCGTGCCAACGCTAAATATTTGATTGCTTTAACCAGATCGTGCCGAGGATGAATTGCTCTGGCTGAGGAAAGGACAAAAGGTGTTCAAAACCTGTGCTTCAGGTAGCAGCATGGGGTAGGGGGCAATGGTCTCGTGCCCGGAAAGGTGTCGGCGAGTGTCACCACCGGTCATAGACGGATCCACCGTCTTTAACCAAATGGACCCACTTGAAGTTGCAGGATTGAAGGCACTAGGGAGATATTCACCGGTTTGAAGAGATCATTGGTACTAGTGTAATGCAGAAATGGCTGCCAGGAAGGCTCTCGTTGGAGGCTCAGACACCCCTTTTTTCGATGGGATGATGTGATTAGAAGAGAAGGTTATACCCTGTTGAGCTGTTGCGACTCGGCAGCCATCAGGAAGAGCCTTCGTTGCTGACGATGATAGAGTGATAGATCATGCAATCATCCCCTAGCCGCGGTGATGACTGGATCGCCCAAATTGTCGGCGGCCATGAGTAAGCATCAGGTAGCTCATGTCCGAAATCGCGCCCATTTTGCCCAAACGAATATTGGTGCCACAGGCGATCAGACAGGCAACGGACCTTTCTACCCTCGGGTTGCACTCCTCACTCAACCTCCAGAAACGAAACAGCTCAGGAGGCAGTGCTGAACCACTGGGTCCTTTGCTCCAGATCCTTGGCCATGACGTTCAAATTGTCGACAGCCCTCGCTATTTCCTCAATGGAAAGCTCGTTCTCCTTCGTTATGCTGGCAATCCGCTCCATACCGTGACTTATCTCGCTTGCCACTGCGGATTGCTCCTCGGTGGCGATGGCGATCGACTGTACCATCTCCATGTTCTTGCCGGAGGCGCTCACGATGTCGTCAAGGGCACCTTGCGCTTCATGCGTCTTGCCCATTTCGTCGTTGACGCAAGACACCCCCTGCTTCATGTCCCGCAGCGCCTGTTCTGTGTCCTTATGGAGAGACCCGACAATACTGATGATTTCTTTGGTGGATTCGGATGTCTTCTGGGCAAGCTTACGCACCTCGTCAGCCACCACCGCGAAGCCGTGTCCGTGCTCGCCGGCGCGTGCAGCCTCTATCGAAGCGTTCAGGGCAAGCAGGTTGGTCTGGTCGGCGATGTCCTTGATGACGTCCACCACCATGCCTATGTTTGCCGAGTTCTCGCCAAGACGCTCTATTGAGGCAGCGGTACTCTGCACCATGTCCGCGATGACCTGCATCCCTTCGACCGTCCCTTGCACGACGGCTTTCCCCTTATTGGCCTGGGACAGAGTCAAGCCTGAGGCATCGGCCGCGCTATTGGCATTGCAGGAAACGTCATTGATGGTCGACGTCATCTCGTTCATCGCAGTGACAGTCTGAATTGTTTCGCCCGTCTGCCGTTGGGCGCCGATGGCGATCTTTTCGGCGGTACTGTTGAGGTGGTTCGCGCTCGACGCCAGTTGCTGGGTTGCACTCCTGATGTGAACTACGATATCGTTGAGTTTACCGGTTGCCGAATTCATATGGATGGCGAGGTTGCCGAACTCGTCCTTGCGCTTGTCGTCGAGAGTGCCGCCGAAGTCGCCGCGGCCGAAACGTTCAGCCATGGCAACCAGTTCCCGGATCGGTGTGTTTATCGAACGCATAAGCACCAAGCTGAATAATAAGCCGAGGACGATGACGGCGACCACCATGCCCGTGATGGCAATGGATGACGTTCTCACGATCCGGTTGACTGAGGCGACAGCCTTACCCTGTTCTTCCTGTGCTGCGGAGACGCCTTTGCGTCCTTCGCTGGTCTGTTCTGCCACGATGTTCTTCAACCGGATGTTGAGCTCAGCCGCCTGAGACGATACTTCCAAGGAGTGGCGCAGCTTTCCCACCACCCCGCCAGGCGACAACAGGGTTTCCTTGGCCTGGCGCAGCGAGGCGGCGACGCTTTGCGCGGTCGCGAGTTCCTTTTTCCCTCTCAACAAGACCGCAAGCCTCGCCGCATCCGCCTGCGCCGAGGCGAAGCTCCCCCCGACCAGTGCGGCGCTCTTGTCCACCTCGGCTGAAGTGGGTGCGGTGAACATCTCCCTGCTGGCAGTTCCGATATCAAATACGGCACTGCTTAACCTGGTCATGACCGATATGGAATCCGTCGCCGCGGAAGAACCCTTCAGGGAGGTTTCGTGACTCTGCGACTCCTGGTTGTATTTACCCGTTGCGATGGTTATCTGTTGATCGATTTCGGTCAGGGCGTTGGACAGCGCCAAGGAGATTTCCTGGGTTATCTTCTCCAGGCTGGCAGAGTCTATCGCCTGCTTGCCTATGACGGCCTGGTGCAACTCATAGAGCCCTTTGGGCATGGCAGTGAGTTTACGTGCCTCTGCTATGCCGCTTGCCGCGCCGGATATCGTCTTGTCGCTGCCGGACACCAGCTGGTTTTTGGCAAAGTCGCCAAAACCCGTCTCCATTTTGCTTTTTGCGCCCAAGAATGCCCTGCGGTTCTCCCCCTTTTGCAGGTCGACAAAGGCGAAGTTCAGGTCTTTGATGGAATCCCTCGCTGAGGTCAGCAAGAGCAGTTTCTGAGTGATTTCCTTCGCCTTGGCACTCGACTCTGACAGCTTACCCGCGCTTCCCTTCTGGATAACCCCCATGGCAGCTTCCAGGGCGCCTAGTTTCGCATTCATGTCCGTCAGACGTTCTTTAAGAGAGGTTATTGCCTTACCGGCCTCCCTCTCGACGCTTAGCCGCGAGGAGGTGATCGAGAGTATTTCCTTGGTCGCCTGGTCCAGTGATCCTCCCGAGGTCGAGCCCGCCTGGCCGGAAAGCTCGCCCAGTCCCTTCTGGGTCGCCTGAATCGCGGCGAGGCTCTTTTCCGCGTCGGCGGAGGCCTTGTCGAAATCGGACTTGCCGGCAGCTACTGACACCCGCAACAGATTCGCCGTGTGTTCCTGTACGGCTCCCTGCAATTCAAGGGTCTTCACCTGGTACGGGGTGGACTTTTCAGTCAGGACGGTAAGTTTGCTTTGGACAAACTTCACCCCAACGAGACTCGCGGCACCTATGGCGATGATCCCCACACAGGTCTGGATGAGGTAGGCAATGAGCTTCCTTTTGATAGTCATGTAACAATCCCCTCTATCTATTTCAGGTAGCTCTTCCCCGGACCGGAAATAAACTCAAACAACTTCTTCACATTGGCAGACGGCTCACCCATGGTGATCGCCAGGATCGGAGCGACCACGGGCGGATTCATTTCGATCATTTTTACTGAGGTGTCGGCCATGCCGTGCGGGTCGATGCCGACCCCTTCAGGAGTGGAGGCGACTGCGTCCTTTATCTTTGCATAGTTGGTGGTATCCACGATGGCGGACACCTCTTCGCCACCAAGTACCTCTTTCTTGAATTGCGCGTTCTGGCCCGGGGTGCCTTTGCCCCAAATGACGATGATGTCCTTGTCGTCCCCGCCCACCTCCTTCCAGTTGGCGATCTTGCCGGTGAAAATTCCTTTGACCTGCTCCCTGGTGAGACTGCTGACCTTGTTTGCGGGGTTGATCAACAAGACCGTTCTGTTGCCACCGACTATCGTCTTCACCAGCTTGCCTGCATCAACCTTGGCACCACTTTTCTCGGCCCCGGCGATCATGTTTTCCAGGGGAACGGCGCCGATGGCGACATCAACCTTTCCCTTTGCCAAGTCGGCCATCCCGTCGCCGGGAGAGGAATGCAGGTTGAAGAGCGTAATGCCGGTTGCTTTTTCAAAGGGAGCCTTGATCGGGTCGAAGATATCGGCGAACGAGGCTCCTCCACCACTAACCTTGATTTCATCCGCCGCATAACCAGCCGTGGCAACCGCTAGCAGTAACACCATTCCGATAGCAATAACTTTTTTCATGACTTCTCCTTTTTTGATATATCTCTAAATGCACTTATGAATGTTCCTTCCGTATTTGTTGTTTTCTGCGCCCGCCACATCATCTGCATCGTCTGAGCGTGTCCCTTTTTTTTGACCGTGAATCCAGTTTATACAATGTCCTACAAAGTCTTCATCTACAATGTCCTACAAGTCTTCATCGGATGGTCTTACAAGATACTTGATCAAACATATGATTATAATTTTTACATGATATCTGGCATATAAAGTTGCTGTATTGAACGTTTGGGAGGAGATGTTCACAGATTTGTAGCCGTCAACGGCATCAGTAGAAACGCAGAAAGGATTGCTAGGGAGTCTCCCCTTTCAAGGCGGCTTCTGAGATAGATCTCCTTGAAGTAGGCCCTGTTCTGACTGTTCCACTCGGCGCATTTTGCGATGTGCCACTGCTGCTTGCACGCGTCGGCGCCGCAGGTCTTCTGTCGGTCGCCCAGCCGCGGGTTGGGCATGAACCACTTACCGCAGACCCGGCAGGGGCGCTTTCTGGATGGCATCTTCTTTTCCATCGTTTTCTCCGCCTGGTGAGGTGGGAACACAAGGGAGCAATTGGTGGTCGTCTGTGAAGAGAAGGACGCGGGGTGGGTTCGTTCAGATCGGCGGGGCAAGCGGGGCAGCAAGATCAGGTGGGTCCGTTTATCGTGGTGGGTGGGTTCAAACTTCATTGGCGGTGGCATCGGCGAGACTTGGGCCAGTCTCCTGAAGGGGGGCGTCCTATCTGCTCGGGGGTGCCCATTTGTCCATTTCCTTGATGTTTCCTTGATTCCAAAAAATAAAATGCACTTCTGAAGGTAAAATTGAACCAAAGATCCGTCAAATCCCCGGGGACGCAAGAGGAGCGCCATGCTGTGCCCGATATGCAAGGAAGAGTTGTCTGACGTCCGCCAGTGCCCGGGCTGCGGGCACCGCTGCGAAGCTGAAATCCTTTCGAACCATTGCGAGTACTGCGGTACCGAACTTGGTCCGGGTACGACATGCACGCTATGTGAAATTCGCCCGGATACCAGATGCCCGGCCTGCGGCCGAGACTATTTTGCCACAGGCGAATTTTGCCCCCACTGTGGACACGGGGCAGGGTGAGGTTGCGAGCGTGGCGGGCAGCCGCTTTTCACCTCGTTTCACGCGAACAGCTTTGGGTATTTTTTGCGATGCCATCATTATGTGTGTAGTGTATTGTATGATTGGAATGGCAGAAGAGTGGAGTGAACGATAATGCACGGGTTACGTATCATGGCTATTGTCGCAGCCATAACAGTGGGGACCGTTTCCTGGGCCGCAGCCGGGACACAGGACCCAGCTGCCGTCCAGAGTGTCGCAAAGTTAGATCCGTCGCGCTATATGGGGCGCTGGTACGAGATCGCCCGGCTGCCGAACCGCTTCCAGAAAGGTTGTGTCGGGAGCTACACCGATTATTCGCTTCGGGACGACGGACAGATAAATGTCGTTAATTCCTGCCGCAGCGAGAAGGACGGCAGTTTAAGGCAGGCGAGGGGGCGCGCTTGGGTGGTCGACCCGGCCAGCAACGCGCAACTCAAGGTTTCCTTCTTCTGGCCCTTTCGCAGTGATTACTGGATTATCGGTCTGGGAAAGGAGTACGAATACACGGTCGTGGCATCCCCCAACCGGAAGTACCTGTGGATCCTGGGTCGGTCCGCTACCATGAGCGACGACCTCTATGCCAACATCTTGCAGGAAGTTGAACGGCAGGGATTCGATATCAAGAGAGTGCACAGGGAAGTACCGGGGCTGCAGGGGAGTGGAGGCTCATCATGAAGCCGCTTGTCTGGGCTTACTGAGCGGCTTGAGCGCTGGCAGGAGCTTTAACCTTCGCAGTGGCATTCGCGGGACCGGCAGGCGCCTTGGCTTTCTCCGCCCTGGGCCGGCGCCACCACCCTCGCCTGGATATTGGCCCACCTGACCTTCCTGGCCTTGGCAAGGTTATCGGCGAGTCCCAGGTCCAGAGCCGTTTGGCGTTTCGATTCAGAATAACTCTTTGCAGACAGCGACTGCTTGCTCGGAATTCCGAACTGCTTCTTGTACGCCCTGGGCTTGAGCTGGTGGGCGGTGCTCAAATGGCGTTTCAGCGTCTTGAAGCCCCCCTTGCCGCAGACCAGGCAGATCACTTCGTGCTTCCTGAATGCCTCTGTTACGGACAGCGAAGGTTTGACTTCCCCGCGTCCTGTTGCAGGTTCTCCCTCTGTAAGTCTCTTCAGCGCAGCGTACACCTTGCCGATATCAAGCACTATTTCTTCAACAGTGAGTTTGCTGCTGGCAGCGTGTGCCGCTACAATTTGCCCCGTGAACTCAACTAAGATCGCCATTCCGGAATCCTCCTTTAGGCAATTATAATGGCATTAAATAGCAGAGACTCACGATTTGTCAATGTCAATCGCCAATTAAGCCAATCGTACTACGGCCTGTTTTTTTATGTAATCGCAGATTTCTTGTGTCTCGACGAGGATGTGCGAAATGAAGTCTTCTCTAAGACTCATGAAATTATCAAGTAATTCAGTGGGATGGCAGTTCTCGTTGGCTGACCTGACCCGGTCTATGTGGGCCAGGAACATGTCGTGAAGTTGCTTGTGAGCTGATGATGGGTAGCTTATGTCGTCCATCAGGTTTTCTTCTTCAAGAAAATGAAGTTTGCAAATTATGGCCAACTGGTCCAGTTTGCTGCTGACATTGAGGCCTGATTGCTGTTCCTCAATAAGACGATTGTATATGCGCGTCATGTACTCAAATATACTTTTGTGCTGGGCATCTATCACTTCTATGCCGGTATCGAACCAGTCTTCCCATACAAGCGATACCATGAATACCTCCCGTTAGGCGTTGAGCTTAGTGAGGCAGCCCTTCATTTCGTTGATGGAAACAAGGGACCAAGCGAGGCTGGTGCGATCGAATACAGCCACATAGCCCTTACAAGGCGTAGGTGGCTCAATTGTTGTCAGACCATTCGTCTCGGCAATTCGGTCATTATCCTCGAAGGTCTCACCCTCATAAAGACCGCTCTCCATGCTGTACATATATGCTTTCATAGATGCTCCGACGTCGAGATGGGGAATATTCCAGATCGCAGTCTAGCAGGGGTGGCATTTAGACAATGTCAATATGAGGTCCTTTGGTGTAAAGGAACCATAAAGATGTGATGCCATAACGCGCTGTTGGTCGATGTGCAATAGTCCGTCACCGACAACCTGACCGGCCTCTCCGCTCCCTCATAATCCCGGCATGGCAACCATCGTTCAAAACAAAGACCTGCCCGGGGAGGTCTGAGGTCGCCTTCGCCCTCACGGCCGGGACCACACCTACACGCTGATCTTCGACACCGAGGAACTCACCTGGAGCCTCTCCCTGGTGGAAACCGTTTCCTTCGAGTAGTTCCCCTTCCCATATACCGCATATGAAGTGAGGTCGGATCAATTGAGGTGTTTCAGGTGCTCATCACGGGCTAATCCTCCTGGCACAAGCTGGTGATTCAGCCAGTTACCACGAAGTACCCAATTGGCATGCCCTGTGCTAATATCATATCAGCATCCAAATCAACTTCTCGGAGGATATACCAATGAAAAAAGTTCTCTCCAGCATCGTTGCCACCCTCATCGCCGTTTCCTTCGCGGGCCTCGTTTCCGCAGCAGAGGTCAAAACCGACACCAAGACCGAGACCACCACTACCAGCCCTTCCGGTGAAGTGAAGGTAGAGAAGAAAGAAGTCAAGAAAACAGTCAAGAAACACAAAAAACACCACAAGAAAGCCCATAAAGCGATGAAAGAAGCAGCTCCCGCTCCTGCCGCCGCCCCCGCCGAGGCACCGGCCGCGAAATAACAATCAGCACCCCGATAGGCAAGAAAAGGCCGCCTCTTCGCAGAGACGGCCTTTTCTTTTAATAAAGCTGGGGAGTCTTTGGCAGCCGTCAGTAGATCACCGCCGGTCTTTGTCATTGCTGCCGCCGGCAGCGTCCTGCCTAAAGTTAGCTCGATGTTTTGCCGAGGGATCGTCAGGGGCCGGGAACGACAAGGGCCGGTTCAGATAACCCGCAGCAGAAGCAGGCGGGGGCGATCCGGCCTCAAGACTGGGTGGTACAGCTGGAAGGGAGACGGGCCTGCCAGTCTGCAGAGTCGACCAGAGCTGATTTCTGCTGGCACGTTTTGGTCTATTCATGGTCGGAGAGTCCTTTTCTTTGGATTGGAGTGTTGGCGCGAGGTTTGGTCGGGCGGTACCTGTCTGCCCGCGGGTCAATCTCCTTTGCACCTTATCGGTTAATGCGGATTAATTTAAAGGGGAATTTGTCAACAGATTTAGGTTTATGGGTTCATTCGCAGAATTCAGGGGCAAATATGCATCTATGGTTTTCCAAGGGCCGCCCAGACATCACAATAATTCAATTGCGCAATTTGATGAATGGTTATCCGCCTGAGTGGACCCCTCGTGCCGCAAAAGGAGGTCTCTTTACATGCTCATTAGTGTCTCTTCGTTTCCTGAGGTGACCCCAGCACCTCTCGCACCTTGGCAGCCAGGTCCTGCGCAGTGAACGGCTTCTGAATGAAATTGACGCTTTCATCGAGTACGCCGTGGTGCGCGATGACATTTGAGGTATAGCCGGACATGAATAGGGCTTTGAGATGCGGACAGAGTGACGCCAGCTCTTTGGCGAGGTCTCGCCCGTTCATTTCCGGCATGACCACGTCGGTTAAGAGCAGCCGGATCCCGCCACCGTGCTGTGCGACCAGGCGCTTCGCCTCGCTGGGGGTATTCGTGGTAATCACGGTGTAGCCCAAATTCTCGAGCATTAAGGAAGTAATTTTCAGGATGGCCGGCTCGTCCTCCACCAGCAGGATGGTATCCTTACCCTGAAGAACCGGTTCCACCAGGCTTTCCGGTCGTTTCTGCACGACGTCACCCTCATATCTGGGAAGGTACACGGTGAACGTCGTTCCCATCCCTGGCTCGCTATAGACATTGATGAAGCCGCTGTTTTGCTTGACTATACCGTAGACCATGGCGAGCCCAAGGCCGGTTCCTTCTCCGGCGCCCTTCGTGGTGAAGAAAGGCTCGAAGATCTGGCCTAATATTTCCCGGTTCATGCCGCTGCCGTCGTCGCTCACAGAGAGCCGAACAAATTCCCCTGGCCTGGTATCCGGGTGGAGAGCGCAGTAGTTCTGGTCAAAAATGCGGTTCTCTGTCTCGATGGTGATCTTTCCGACATCGGAGATTGCATCCCGGGCATTAACGCAAAGGTTAGCTAGAATTTGGTCGATCTGCGAGGGGTCCACCTTGACCGGCCAGAGCGTGAGCGCCGGTTGCCACCTGAGATGTATGCCCTCGCCGATTAAGCGCTGCAGCATGCTGAGCACCCCTGCCACCGCCTCATTCAGGTCCAGCACTTTCGGCGCGATGGTCTGTTTGCGGGCAAAGGCCAGCAGCTGCCGGGTTAGGCTGGCAGACCGTTCGGCGGCCTTGCGGATTTCCTCCATGCCGGCATACAGCGGCTGCGTGGGATCCATTGTCATCATGGCCAAATTTGCATGTCCGAGGATGACAGTCAGCATGTTGTTGAAATCATGAGCCACACCGCCGGCCAGGCGGCCGATCGATTCCATCTTCTGGGCCTGGAGCAGTTGGCATTCGAGTTTTGATTTTTCAACCTCTTCGCGCTTGCGTTCGGTTATGTCCTCCTCGATGGCGATAAAATGGTTGATAATGCCTTGTTCGTCATAGACCGGGGCGATGCAGGCACTCTCCCAGAACAGTTCACCGTTTTTGCTCTTGCCGCAGAATTCCCCTTGCCAAGTTTCTCCTCCGGTTATTGTCTCCCACAGGACCTGGTATCCTTCAGCGGAAACCATGCTCGTTTTTATGTCTCTCAGATTCTTTCCGACTATTTCCTCCGACGTATAGCCAGTGACTCGGTAAAATGCGGGATTCACATACTCGATATCCCCATTTCTATCGGTCATGACTATCGAAGCCGGGCTCTGCTCAACGGCCAGCGAAAGCTTGCGCAGTTTCTCTTCTGAATGTCTACGCTCGATGATCTGTTCACGTCGCCGCCTTTGGAGGACGACCAACCCCAAAGTGCTGGCTACTGTCATCACGCCGAACATCATACTTTGTACGTAAACAGTTTTTCGCCAGGGTTCAAAATATACCCGAGGGTCGCGTCCCACAGCCACCACCAGTGGTTTATCCATTGCCGGGTTGGGGAGTTGGATGCTGCGTAGGGCCGCCACGTTGTATTCGCCAGTCAGCCGAGCCACTCCGGTGAACACATTGGCCCTCTTACCGCTTTCACGATGACGCATGAAAAAGCTACCCGGCTTGGCCAGGTCCATGCCGAGCACCCCCATGTTGGCCGGCGACATGAGAAACAGCTTGCCATCGCCATGAACAATGGTTGCCCGCACATCCGGCGCATAGCGAACGGAGTCCAGGAGGACAGAGAAATATTCGGGGATTACGCTGACAATGACGATGCCTGCGAATTCGCCGTGCGGCCCGGAGATGGTGCGGTACAGGCTGAACACGAAGGCGTCGAGAACTGTCTTGAAAGGGGCACTCACGTGAAGGACGGTTGGGTCTGGGTTCTGGACAGCCGTCTTGAAATATTCCCGATAGGCAAAGTTCCTGCCGATCAGCTTGTCATTGCTCGAGGCAATCACCTTGCCATCAGCCTGAATTACCAGAATGGGGCGGATACCGATCAAGGCGTCGTTTATTAGCCGTAACTGCCGATCTCCGTGTTTGAACCCATCGTTTTCCGCCCGCCACGAGGGGAGGTCTTTGAGAATTTCTTCAATGACGCGATTGGCCAATAGCAGCTGAGGCACCATGTTCTTTTCTACAATCTCGGCCTGCTTCATCAGCCTTTCACGTTCCTGGCTGTCTACTCGCCGATAATCTTTGAACTGGGTGTAGGCGATGAACCCGCAAAGCGTCAGCAAAGCGATACTAAGGGTTACCCATTGGTAGACAAAATAGGCGTTCTCAGCCCGTTCTTTGGTGTCCATAGAGCACCTTACCTGGTCAGAGTTCCTGCGGGGGAAAACCTGTATCGTGGTTGTTCCGTTGATTCCCCCCAAATTTATACCTTCCCTGCAGGCTCAGTAGGTATGATAGCACAGCGGTGGTGCACATGGGAAAGCGGAAGACGCCGAGAAAAACCCTCTGGGCTAACCTGTGGCATCACCAAGACACCTCCTGGTGACTTGACGCGCTCAGATTCTTTTATGAATTTACCAAAATTTACATCAGTATTAAGAATGTGATCGGTGCTATCCTTTCGTGGTGTCGGCCTCGCCTGGATTTTCTTGAATTTATTGTGATGCGTCGGCTCCCAAAAATGTCGCCTTCTAGGGGAAAATTTGAATTGACCGCCGCAGGAAGAAGGTTGAGTACCAGTTGACAACCATTCCGAGTCAATCCCTTTTCTGTTACCTTTCAGAGCTCTTTAAAAACGCCCACTCGTTTAAGCCAGATTATCCCCCTTGCCCCTGCAGGCAACCCAGACACTTGAATCATGCTCGTTAAAAACCCTCACACTTCTCTGCATTTTGCCCACCAGCCGATCAAACGGCGGTCCAATGCGTGATCAAGCCCTGCGCAGGTAATGAACTCTTTTGCCGCCAGCAGTGCGGTATTGTTAAGGATCTCTGGGTGTTACCGATGGCACAAAGAATGCTTGGAAAATACTAATGTTTAATGGGGTGATGAGGGCAACCATAGCGTGACCGGAATTTTCCCGGGAAAGGATACAGTGCCATGACCAGGATCGAGCTACTGCGCGAATTGCAAGTCAAAATACAGCGTTGTCCCGAGGAAGCTGCCTATTTTTGCGGTGAGATGCTGCTCCTGCGGATGGAAATGTGCTGCGATATTTTGGCTGTGCTGGACTCTCTGCCAAATGAGGATCTATCCTGTACCCGCCAGGTGATTAATGTTCTCGGAATAGCCGACAATAAGCTATTGATCAAGGCAAGGACGGTCGGGGAATATCGGGAGGTGGTCCTGGAGGAATCTGATGCTCTGGCAGAGGTCGCGCTGGACAAAAAACTCTTTGAAAACTTCGTGACGGAATATCAAAAGTTGGCTTCAGTTCTGGAGTTAGAAGTCCCACAGCATTACACTACCTGACTCATGCCCGGGTTGGTGAAAACCCACGTCGCCCGTCGCCAGAGAATCCCCCTTGCATCAGGGGTCAAGCTCCACCATAATCCCGGCATGACAACCTATTACAAATCGGCAGAGAACTTTGCCTAACGCGCAATTATGGGTGCTGACTATGAAATAAAAGTTCATATGTTGTTGAATTTATTTGGCGCACTTCTCGAATACTTCATGCGTAACCCCAACCAGGTCCTGACCAGGACCATGATCGCGGAGCACTGCTGGGACTACACCTTCGACAGCTTCACCAACATCATAGACGTCTACGTAAACTACCTGAGAAGGAAAATTGACCACGAGACCGCCAGGAAGCTTATCCATACCGTATGCGGGGTGGGTTACGTATTCAAGGAACAGGATTAGTCACCGCTCTGGCCTGCCAGCAGGATTGACGCGCACCGCAATTTATAAGAATAGGCCGCCTCTTCGCAGAGACGGCCTGTTTTTTAATAAAGCGGGGACGCCTTTTGCAGCCGCCAGTAGCTCACCGAATAGTTTAACACCTAGGCAACCTCAGTGGCTAAAGCCTTGGCATTATGTTTCACATATTTAAGACAGATACCAAATTTGGTAACTACGTAGCAGAGAATAGACTTTCAATAAATCTATTAGATAAGTGTAACTAAAAAGCTTTTCGGGTGGTTGGTGTTTTTGTGCAGCGCATGCAGATGTGTTAGATATTATTTTCCCAAAGATAATCGTATTTGACTTGATACATTGTCTAGCATGGTATAACGACGGGCGTACATGGAACGCTTATTCGATTTGATACTATTATATGTTCGAGGTGTGAATTGAGATGGTATTTCAAACCAGCCGTTTGATACCAATTCCCCGCCAGCATCAGCCCAAAAAGCATCATAATCAAACGACAACCCGTGAGCGGACCGTAAATGGACAACGTGCTTTTTCATATGAGCGTGAATGGCATTACCTACACCACAGATGTTTCGTATACCCCATACATAATTCGCCCCAGTCTCTACGGGCAAATGTGCAAGAAATGTGCAGGAAATGGTTGCTGGAACCTTCTGCCTGTGCTTTAATAATCGAGAAGGTTTTCCGATGCAGGTTATCCCTGATATTCCCTGGGAAGGACTAGAGGCTATGGTCATTCGAGACAAGTTCAATTTGGCATGTTGGAAAATCTTTTTGCCCGGCATTTCAGTCGTAATGTTCGGCTTTTTTAATTATTTTATTGCTAGCCGTTTATATGACCTCTGGCTTATTAATCTGTTTGATAATGTCGCTTTAGTATTAATGATAATCGGAATAGCAATTATTCTTTTCAGCATAGTGAAGGGATTTTATGGTTCCGGTAAAATTGGGATGTACTTGTGATTGCATCCGGGGCCTCGGCATCGCTGGAGTTGGCCGGGTTGCTGCTCTGCACGTGCCAGGTGTAGTAGTCGCCGCGCACTCCGGCCACAGAGCGAAACTTCTCTTCCCACTTGAAGCTATCCTTGAGGTAAAAGGTGCTGCTCGTCTGTGCCACGTAGTTCTTCCCGCCGGATTCTCGGCGGATTCGACAAAATCCACCGTTTCCAGTGTCGGTACCTCTTCGGCGTTCACCACAGGGCGGAGGCACGCCACCAGAGGCACCATAACGAATGCCGCTGCCAAATAACGTTGGCAGCTCCCCCTGTCAAACCTTCCCTCTCTCAGGTCCACCTGCTTCTCCTCCAGTGGTAGTTCACTAAACCGCACTGCAAGGTTCCCATTTTGGACAGCAGGTCCAGGGCTGCCAGGAAGCGGCCCTCAATTGAGCCGAAAGCGGACCGGGACATCCCTTGTCCTGGTGATCCTCTGCAGGCATTTTGCTGACTCTCTTGCTAAGGGGGGTGGCATCCTGACGGACGTACTCGCTCGGGTTTGCAGGCCAGTTTCCGACTGGTCCCGCTGCCAGTCTCGACCCGGGCAGTCGGTTCTGTGGGCAACCTTCCATTGCCAGTGGGGTCGATCTTGATCTTTGCCACCGGTGTTGATTTTCCGGCAAGGGTGAAGTTGGGAACAGGTTCGCTGGGGTGGCACCATGCAGAAATGGGTTAGGGACGTGAAAGGGTGCAGGAATGGGTTGGCCCCCTCAAACTAATTGGCCTGGTGGTCAAAAAAGGTCACATGATTTATCCCATAAATGACCATTTTTGTCGCTTCCTTCGGCTGCGATAGGCATCCTGCAAACGGCAAACTGTGCAAAAAATAAGGATTTCTAGTCTCATGGTAAGATGTCATCTCATCCTGTACTATTCTCGAGTCCTTGTTTCGGCGCGGGACGATGCCGGGGAAAGTGTGGAAAAAATGAGGCCCATTGTGCGGCCGCATGTTTCGGGCCCGTTACTTGCTGCTTACCGATTTGCAGTACTCGAGTCTCACACAAAAACGGAGGATTTCTATGAAGAAGACTGCCGCCATTATCCTTTCAGCGCTGATGTTGACGTCAGCCGCATTTGCCGCGAATTCGGCACCGGCACCGGCACCTAACGATGGATCCGTTAAACCCGGACAGCAGGGCCCCAACTTTGCCGCCCATAAACAGAAGATATTGGGCCAGATTGCCCAACGAATTCAGCGGCTCCAGACGGTCCAAGCGTGCGTCCAGGCAGCCCAGGACCATCAAGCTCTGAAAGCATGCCGTGAGTCGGGTGGCCGGAATTAATCTGCCCCTTCAGCATGACCGGGGATGGCGCCTCAAGAGGGCAGCATGCAAACAGTAAAAGGCTTATCAATCGTTTTTGTCGCAATGCTTCTTCACGTAGGTTCCGCGCTGGCCGCGGATTTATACGGTGCAGCTGTCACCGACAAGGACGCGCCCACCTCATATATGCGCGTTGGGATTTACGGTGATCACCCCACTGTCGCTAGTGTGGCCTCCGGTTCTCCTGCGGATAAGGCGGGGGTGGTGCGAGGCGATATCGTCGTGTCCATTAACGGAAAGAGCATCCTGCGATCGGCGGATTTAGCTCAGTTCAGTGCCGAGAATTTGACAATAGGCCTGTTTGATGGCTTAAAGTGGAAGACGCTGAACATCGATCGGATGGCTGTAGAAAAGGCACTCCAGCTTGAGGCCTCACGCAAAGCTGCCACTATCACCGCCGTGACCAGTGCCTCTGCGAGTTCACCCGACGACGAGGAGTCAGACTTCTCGCCGCCACTTAGGTTCGACGATTCGAGTTTATCAGATTTGACCCTCAACGTTGTTACCGATCAATCCAAAAGCCTCGACCATACTGCACTGGACACTCCAACCCGGGATTTGTTTGTTGATCCGTCACACGATCTGGAGGGTATAGACTGGTAACAATTTGACTGGTAAGGCAAGGCCGCAAGGGAAACGATTGAGGCCATGCCGAAGATCCAATATCCGTCGAAGTACAACCCACCGACCGTCGATTTTTCCAAAAAAAGGAGGAACGTATGATAATGAAATCACTGCAGGGAGTCATGTGTGCCGGCATTATAATTCTCGCGGCCATGCTCGGGGGCTGCGGATCGTCGGGTTCCACCAACCCTTCCGGGGTGGTAGCCAAAACCAGCGTCGATGTTACTGACGCCGCCTCGTCTGATTATGCGCATGTCTACCTGACCGTAACCGGCGTCGCCTTCCATCAGGACACCAAAGCAGGTTTCGCCGACTACAGCAGCGCGAGGGCTTCCGGGTGGCAGATTACGCGACTAGCGGCACCCGTCACCGTGGATCTCGCACAGCTGGCTAACGGAAAGACCTTCTCCGATTTTAATTCTGGGAATTCGCTCTTTAGCGGGATCACCCTTCCTGTCGGCAGTTACGGCCAAATCCGAATTTTCCTGGCATCCACCGAGGCTGCCTTGACCGCTTCGGCAACGGCCCTCGGCCTTACCTACAACAACGAAGTACAACTTGTCGGGGATGCCAGTCATTACGCGCTGCGTATTCCGACTCCGGACGAGGGGATCAGGTTGATTCCCGACTCTGCTGTGGAAGTGACAAGTAGCTCCAATGTCAATCTGGTGCTCGATTTCAACCTGAACAACGATGTAGTCGAGGTTTCCCCGAATGGTGTAACTGAATTTGTCCTCAAGCCGAGACTTGGATACTTTGATATGTCGAGTGTCGGTGCGGTGACCGGAACAGTCACGGCATCCCCCTTCGGCAACATATCGAGTAACCGTGTTGTGGTGAAAGCCGAACAGGTCAAGACCGGTACCAACTATCGGATCACGCGGCGGCTGACCTGCCCCGACAAGAATACCGGCGCATTCACCCTTTATCCGCTCCCCATTTTCGGCAACGCCACTACCGCGACCTATGACATTCTGATCCGCGGGCGGCACCTCGCTACGGAGGTAATTAAGGGCGTCAAGGTGCACAAGGGGACCACCCCGTCCGCTGGCGGGACCGGTCTGGGCTCGATCGCCATGCCAAGTAGCCCGGAGTTCACTGCCCAGGTCAGTTCTGCGCTTAGCCCAACCGGATCCTGGATCAATTTTTATCAGACCATTGCAGGGGATGCCAATCTCTATGAAGTCCGTTACCGCCATCTGGACCCCTATACCGGCAAGTTCTTTTCGGCAGAGCCGCTCACGACCGGCACCATCCAGGTGGCAACCTACGCCGCCGGGCAGCAAACATTTACCCCTGATCCCGGCACCCCTGGTGTCTACACGGCTGTCGCCGATATCGAAGGGATGTATTCCCGCGGCGCGGTACTGGCAAATGTCACCGGTACAGCCAACGCTGCCGTGCTGATGGATTTCTCGGGTAAGGCCCCCACGGTGGCTGCGCCTGCCACAGCGCAGCAGATTACGACCATATTCAATATGTCATTCTTTGGGACGGGGAGGGGGGCTGGCATGGGGAGATTGGACGCGCCATCGTCTAATTATCCCACCAAAGGGCAAGTCTTTGTTACCCACGGCGGCATGATACTTGACTCACAGGGGACACTTGCCGGGGACACCAGCGTGTCAACCGCAATGCATGCGGGCGGCGGCAACACCCGCCCCACCATATTGGCTTCGGCCTTCCCTGGTGGTGTAGAGGGGGCTATTTACGGCCTTTATGCGATTGGTTGGGGTAATGGAGTTCTGGCTGGAGGAAGCGTGGGTGGGGTTAATCTAAGTGCCGGAAGTGCCACCGCTACCATCAAAATGAAATAAACCATCCAGCTGGGAAACCGAAAAGCCCCTGGTCTCCGCAAGGACCAGGGGCTTATTTGTGTCCACCCGGTTCGACCGATATCATGCTTGGCGAGGTCGACGCCTCGGAGCACACCATCCGGCGCGACAGTGCAGCCTCACCCCTCAACAGAAGGCCGCTGACCCGGCTGCATCGGTTCAGGTATCCATTTAAAAAAGAACACGACTCCAGCTAGTGCGGAGATAAGGCCACAAAAAAATGTGACGAGGCTTCCATGGGTGATTCCGTGAACCATTAAAAGCCCTGCCGCAATATAGACTAAAACGAGCGCTACCATTTTGCCATTTCCCATACCCCCCCCTGTTTTGACCATTACGTGTGTCCGTTGAACCTTTTAAAACGGCTTTATATTTTGGCATAATAGCCTGAGCGCTAGAGCTGTCAATCCTAAATGGTATTATCGGCCATAAAACGGATTTATGCTGAAGCGGCGGGGACCTTCCTCGCGGCCCCCCCCAAACAACACGTGGACCAAGGCAGCCGGCCCAGGCCACGCCCTGCCGCCTTGACCGGTCCCACCGGTCCACAGCGCCGGCTTCCGCTAACCGCTTCAGCGGCACCGAGGAGTTCACCTGGAGCCTCTCCCTGGTGGGAACCGTTCCCTTCGAGTAGTTCCTCCTCCCAGATATGGGGCAGGCGCCACCTCACCCTGCAATTTCTCCTTTATTACTGCCAGATAACGGCCGTGATGGTTCTGATATAGGCACGGCCCATGACATTTTTTCCCTCATGTTCTGTAAAAATCATCGCGGCTGCATTGATTTATATTCAGCGGTGTTGAGTGGTGCAAGCCTTGTAGAAAAGCCTTCCGTTTGATATTATTAGGCGTTGCCAATCAGTTGGACGCACCAGTCAGATATCTGCGTGCTATCTCCGGGGCCGCTTGTGCGGTTTGGTGGATGCTCCGATTACCCTATGGACGGCAGTCAACCATGGCACCAGGGCGACTGTAAACATTGCGTCAATGACAAGTCGAGTTCAACTTCGCTCAAGATTTTTTCTGCGAATTGGATCGGAGGATATTTATGGATGGAGACCTGCAAGGCAGGAGTATGGCAATGGCAACAGCCAAGTTGCGCCGCCAGGCCGAGGAAAGACTGCGCACTGCGACGGCTACCCTGTCTCAAACACCGCTAACCCCGGCAGAGGCTCAGAGGCTCGTCCACGAGCTCGAGGTCCATCGAATCGAACTGGAAATGCAGAACGCGGAACTTTGCGAGGCCAGGAATGCGACAGAAAGCGCCCTGAGCAGGTACACCGACCTCTATGACTTCGCCCCCGTAGGCTACTTTGCCCTCAACAGCGACGGGGCCATCCTGGCGGTGAACCTCTTTGGTGCAAGGATGCTGAAAACAGAGCGCTCACGCCTCATCGGCAGTTCTTTCAGGCTTCTGGTGGCCGGCGAATCACGCCGCGACTTCGATACTTTCCTGAGGCAGGTTTTCAAGGGCGAGGAAAAAGAGAGGTGCGAGGTGGCGCTCGATACTAACGGCAGCCAACCGGCCTTTGTCCAGATAGAGGCCATATCGTTCCGTTGCGGAGAAGAAGGCCTGTTCGTGGCCATCGACATAACAGAGCGCAAGCTGGCCGTGGAAGCTCTGGTAATTTCAGAAACGCGTTATCGGCGGCTCTTTGAATCAGCCAAAGACGTCATCCTGATCATCGACGCAAACACAGACTGGATAACCGATGCCAGCCCCTCCCTGGTGGATATGCTCGGATATTACCGTGAGGAGTGCCTACAGAAAAAGCTCTGGGAGATCGGCATGTTCGCCGATGTCGACGTGTGCAAGCGGACTTACGCGGAACTGCATAGCGCGGGTTACGTACATAACAAGCAGCTTTCGTTGCTAGCGAAGGATGGAGCCCTGGTCTATGCGGAATTAGTCGGCAACGCATACATGGTCGATCGCAAGCGGGTCATTCAGTGTACCATCCGCGACATCACCGAGCGTGTCAAGACCCAGGAAGAATTGCGGGATAAGGAGCGCCAGATGACCCAACAATGCAGAATGGCCGCCATGGGTGAGATGCTTGGCTTCATTGCCCACCAGTGGCGCCAGCCCTTGAACCACCTAGGGCTCAATCTGCAGGAATTGACTCTGTCGAGTAAGTTGGGCAAATTCAACATGGAACTTCTTGAGTGCAACGTGGACAAGGCAATGAAAATACTCCAATACCTGTCGAGAACCATAGATGATTTCATGGATTTCACCCGTCCTGAAAAGGAGAAGTGCCTGTTCAGTGTCAATCAGCTCGTCGCTAAAACCGTCTCGCTGATCGGGGAGCTATTCAAGAGCCAGAACATCATCATCGAGACCGACGCGGCCGGGAATCCAGAAATCAGGGGCTATCCAAACGAGTTTTCTCAGGTGCTGCTCAACATCCTGCTCAATGCCAAGGAAGCATTTTGGGAGCGCAAAACGTGCGACGCCCGGATTTCGATATGGTCGGGCACCGAGGACGGCAGGGCGGTGGTGACCATAACCGACAATGCCGGGGGGATCGATGAAGGGATCATCGATAAGGTTTTCGACGCCTTTTTTACTACCAAAGGGGCTGGGAAAGGAACCGGCGTGGGCTTATTCATGTCGAAAACCATTATAGAGAAGCACATGGGGGGGAGCCTCACCGTGCGCAACGCTGGGAGCGGCGCGCAATTCAGGATAGAGATCTGAGCGGGGAAACGGGTTTGCGCTTTTCATGAGGGAGAACTCGAATGGATGCAGGCCACCTAATGACCAGCAGTTACATGGAGCACGGCCTCTGCCTTAACTGGGAAAAGCCCTTGGTGCTCCTCCATGTAAGCTCCGACATCATCACCGGCATCGCCTATTACTCGATCCCGATTGCCATGTTCTACTTCGCCTATCGGCGGCACGACCTTCCATTTATCAAGATTTTCGCCATGTTCGCGCTTTTCATCCTTTCCTGCGGGACCACCCATTTCTTCGCCGCCTATACCATATACCGGCCGGAGTACTGGTCCGAGGGGTATGTGAAGGCCTTCACCGCGGCCATTTCTACCCTGACTGCGGTAATCTTCATCCCCCGCATTCCTGAAGCCATATCCTTGCCGGATGTCATCGCCAATCTGGAGGAGATAAAAAGCCTCAACAGGGAACTAAGTGAAAAAAATGCCGAGTTGCAGATAGCGGATTTTTTCATTGAGAATGTTCACGACCCCATCTACTGGATCTCGCCGGACGCCCGGATAGTGCGGGTCAACCCTGCGGCTTGTGCGGCCCTGGGCTATACGAAGGCGGAGATGCTTGGATTCACCATTGCCGACCTGGACCCCCACTTCCCCCCGGAACGCTGGCCGGAGCACTGGAACACCTTGAAGGAGCAGGGCGCCCTGACGCTGGAAACGCAACATCTCGCCAAGGACGGGAGCCTGCTGGAAGTGGCAGTCTCGGCGAGATATCTCTGCTTTGGGGGAAATGAATTCAACTGCGCCATCGTCCGCGACCTGACCTCGCAGAAACAGGTGGAGAGGGAACTCAGGGCCAACGAACAACGCATGGCCCGCCTGTGCGAGATTTCCCAATACCCTTTCACCACAGAGCGAGAGTTCCTGGCTCACGCCCTCGACGAGGTACTTAGTCTCACCGACAGCAAGATTGGCTATATCCACTGTTACGATCAGCTGACTCGGGAGTTCACCCTCAGCTGCTGGTCGCACGACGTGATCCGGGAATGCGCCGTGGAGGGGGTGGATACTCTATACCAGCACGACAGCGCTGGGATCTGGGGTGAGGCTGTCAGGCAAAGGAAGCCGATCCTGATGAATGATTTCAAGGCCGGGCATCTGCTCCGGCAAGGGTGTCCCAAGGGGCACATTGACCTGATACGATTTCTCAGCGTACCCGTCATTGTTGACGACACCATCGTAGCAGTCGTGGGGGTGGCCAACAAGGACTCAGACTACAGCGATACGGACGTGACGCAGTTGGAACTGTTCATGGATTCAGTCTGGATGATCACCTTACGCAAACGGGCAGACGAGGACCGTATCAATCTAGAGAAACAGCTGCTTCATGCGCAGAAACTGGAAAGCCTCGGTGTGCTTGCCGGAGGCATCGCTCACGACTTCAACAACATCCTGCTGGCTATTCTTGGTAATGCAGACCTGGCGCTGATGAAACTCGCACCGGAGTCACCCGTGGTAGAAAACCTCCAGGCGATTGAGCAGTCCGCCGCCCGGGCTGCGGATCTTGCCAAGCAGATGCTCGCCTATTCGGGAAAAGGTAGATTCGTCGTCGAAGCCATTGACATGAATCGCTTGTTGGAGGAGATGCTGCACTTGCTCCAGGTCTCCATCTCCAAAAAAGCCGAGCTGCGCTTCCATCCTGCCCGTGACCTCCCGACGGTGGAAGCGGATGCCACCCAGCTGAGGCAGGTTGTCATGAATCTGGTCATCAACGCTTCCGAGGCGATCGGTGACAACAGCGGCATCATCACAATCAACACTGGGTCCATGGAGTGCGACAGCAACTATCTGAAGGATGTCTGGCTCGACGAAAACCTCGCCGAGGGGACCTACGTTTTCCTTGAAGTCTCCGACAACGGGTGCGGAATGGACAGCCAGACCGCGTCCAGGATATTCGACCCCTTCTTTACCACGAAATTCACCGGAAGGGGACTGGGCATGGCCGCGGTCCTGGGCATCGTACGAGGACACAAAGGATCCATTAAGCTCTATAGCGAACCGGGTAAGGGCACCTCATTCAAATTGCTGTTTCCAGCCAGCGAGCGAACTGCGGTATCAACTTCGGTTGAAATCGACAGCGACGCCTGGCAAGGCAGCGGCAACGTGCTGCTGGTGGATGACGAGGAAACGGTCCGGGCCACGGGGGGGAAGATGCTGAGGGAACTGGGCTTCGATGTCGTGACTGCTTGCGACGGTCGCGAAGCCGTCAAGACCTTCAGAAACTGCCAGGATTTCGAATTCGTGCTACTCGACCTCACCATGCCCCACATGGACGGTGAGCAGTGTTTCCGGGAACTGAAGAGTCTGGACCCTGCCGTCAGGATCATTATGTCCAGTGGATACAACGAACAGGACGTAACCCAGCGCTTTGTCGGCAAGGGTCTGGCAGGTTTTATCCAGAAGCCTTACAACCTTTCAGAGCTTAGGCGTGTCATCGTGGGAATGGGAAAACAAGAAGGCGCTTAAGCGTGAAAGGTGGACCCGTGGGTAACCCGGATAACAACCACCGGGCGGTAACATGGGTGACCGATTTGGCTGCTGATTACCTGCCCGGTGGTCACCCTTGAGTCAGGCGGTTTTTGCCCGCAGCCTTACTCTGATACATTAAAAAGTCTGCCCGCTGAAGCAGGGTCGTGATTGAATCGTTATCCAGCACCATGGTGGCTCCAATGGATATCGTCACCTGCACCCTCTTTTCGTCCACTTGGATAAACGACTCTCCCACCAGGCTACGCAACCGTTGCCCTAAATGGCAGAGATCGGCACGGCTAACGTTGCGTACGATTCCGAGGAATTCCTCTCCACCCCAGCGGCCGTAAAGGTCGAAAGGGCGCGAATTGGAGTTGAGGGTTGCTGCCACGAACTGGAGCACCCGGTCGCCGGTGTCATGCCCGTAGCAGTCGTTAACCTGCTTAAAGTCGTCTATGTCCACGAAAAGTACCCCGAACGGGATGCGGTAGCGCCTCTTCTCCTCCAAACGGGCTGCCAGTTCCTTCTCCAGAAAATGACGATTGGCGATTTGGGTAAGCCGGTCCAGCATCGCTATTTTTTCCAGCTCCTTCAGCCGCAACTCGTTGGCGGACTTGCTGCTGATATCAGAGAAGATTTCGACTGCGCCGATTAATTTGTCGTCCACGTCAGTCAATGGGGTGGCCCGGACCGCGACCGACACTCGATGCCCGTCCTTGTGATGCAGGTATACCTCTGCCTCATGGGGAGCCCCCGTGTTGATGGCGGCGCTAAGGGGGCAGCCAGACTGGCAGAGATGGGTGCCGTACTCGTTTACGTGGCAAAGAATGTTATCCGAGCAGCTGACGCCGACGACCTCTTCGGCTTTGAAACCGGAAATTTTCTCTGCTGCTTGGTTCCAATAAACGACGACTCTTTGCCGATCTACGATGTACAGGCCGTCACGAAGCTGGTCGATGATTTTTCGGTAAGAATCCTTGCCCAAGTCCATGTAAAGCTCCGAAAATACATCGGTTAAAGCACGTAATGTCGGATTCATGCTGCGCTGGAGAGTGCCTGGATTGATATGCGGCGTGGAAATGGCGCACTCCACCATTTGCATGGATCATCTCTCTTAGATATAAGACATTCTAGCATATTGGTGCCTTTAGGTACTGTGAAAGTCGTTAATGCCGCCACTGTGGAGAGAAAATCGGGTTCTGGCTGTGGATCGGCTTCCAAGTGACCCAGGGAGGGCGTCTATGGTTGACCAGTTAAAATCTGAGTTCTCCTCCGCCGGTTCGAAGGCGCTGCGGCCCGCTTCTTGATCAGGACCACCTCTCGTGATCGCCAACCGGATATTCAGATTTCGATCCTGAACTCGGCTCCCTCTGCTGTATTACAAACTGTCAAATGCCCCCCCATATTCTTTTCGATGATTGTTTTGGCCATATAAAGCCCGATTCCCGTTCCCCTGTCTGGCCCCTTGGTGGTGAAGTAAGGATCGAAGACTTTGTCTATAATTTTCTCGTCGATGCCGCCAGCGTTATCTGCGACGGTAACGACAACCCTCTGCCCTTCAGTTTTGAAAAAATGCAGGACAATACAGGCATCAGGGACTTTCCTCTCTACCAAGGCGTCTCGTGCATTCATCAGGATATTCAGGAGAGCTTGGCCATACTCATTCGGGTGGCTGGTGGCCACCAGGTTGTCTTCACCCTCGATATGCATGGAGATTCCGCTACACTTGAAATTCTTCTCGAACAGGGAGAGGGTGCGAGCGATTACCTGGTTGACGACAAAACTGACCATTTCCTTGTCTGACTTGAAAAAACCCATGAAGTCGTCGATAGTCTTTGACATATACTGGATCAACTCCATTGCTTTTAGAGTTTTTTCAGACAACCATTTGCATCGCAGTTCATTCGAGTCATTGGTGAAACTGATTTCCTGGATAATCAGACCGAGCGTATTCAGCGGTTGCCGCCATTGGTGGGCTATACTGCTGACAATCTCTCCCATGGCTTCCTGGCGTCCCTGCAAAATCAATAGGCGTTCGTTACGTCGAAGGTCCTCCGACTCAGTGATCCGCGCATCTGCCCTCTGAAAGATTTTAGCGGTGATAATCGCAAGTACCACGGCTAAAATGACCAAAGGCAGGGTCAGTGCAAAAATTTCCCGACGCAGTGCGGCAATTTCTGAAAAAAGCTCCTTGCGTGAATATATCTTGATCAAATCCCAGTGTTTTCCCGCTCCCGCATGCACTGGTGCTTTCGCATGAATGAGGTCACCGGCAGTGCCTACTTCCACGTTGTCTCCTTCGCTCGGACGGCCTATCCCGATTTGCCTCAGATCCCCGAGCTCTTCCGGTGTTCCGGCGCGATAACGTGGGGCTCCCTTATCTTCAACCATCTCTACAAAACACCCCGCTTCGCCAACCAGTAATACCCGACTGCTGAGAGAATGGTCGAGTCTTGCCAAGGTGCCAAGCATTTTTTCGGCAAAGAGATTGATTATCACCACCCCGACCGTTCGGCCAAAATCGTCCTGGACAGTCGTTCCCACTCGTAAGACGAGGCGGTGTGGCACCTCGATTTCTGGAGCAATTGCGGCAAAAAGAGCAACTGCTCCTGCAGCAAGGGCGGCTTGCGGGCTTGGGCGAGATGATCGGAAACATTGCGCACCAGTGGAGGCAACCGCTGAATTCACTGGGGCTGCTGGTGCAACAAGCGGCGCTTTTGAGTGAGTACGGCGAGGTGGATCGTCAGTCCCTGAATGAAATGGCACAAAAATCCATGGAGATCATCAATCACATGTCCCAAACGATTGAGGACTTCAGGCAATTTTTGAAACCGGATAAGGAAAAGGTCCCATTCCGGGTGCTGGATGTAGTAACCAAAACCTTGTTGCTGATATATGACAGCTACCGGTCAGTGCATAGTGAATTAAACGTCCAAGCAAGTGGGGATTCTGTGGCCCAGGGGTATCCCAATGAATTTTCTCAGGTGCTGCTTAATCTTCTGGCCAATGCGCGGGATACGCTCACAGGACGGGGTGTCGAGTCGCCCCAGGTTAATATAAAGGTTGGTCTCGATGATGCGAACCATGCCGTGGTGGTCATCACCGACAATGCAGGTGGCATCTCCGAAGAGACCATGGACTGCATTTTCGATCCATATTTCACTACCAAGGGCTCACAGGGAGGTACCGGCCTGGGGCTATTCATGTCGCAGACTATTATTGAATCTAATATGGGAGGTTGTCTTACTGTAAAAAATGAAAACAATTGTGCTGAATTCAGGATTGAAGTTAAGGGTAGTTATAAGATATAGTATGGACATTCTAAACTTATAATGAGGTCCAACGTGGTACATAGGGAAAAATGTATACATCACGTCAAGTGTCAAAAAGCAAAGATATTTATTATGGACGATGATAAAATGATCCGCCGTGTAGCTTCGTTTATGCTCACTGGTCTCGGACTCAGTGCTATTACGTGTTCTACCGGCGAAGAGGCTGTTGACTTTTATCGAAAAGAAAAAGTATCAAATTAGCCGTTTTGTGCAGTCATTGTGGACCTGGTCAACTATGGCGGCATGGGTGGTGAGTATGCCGCGAAATGGATTTTGGATTTTGACCCCAATGCGAAACTGATTGTCTCCAGCGGGTACTCCGACGAACCGGTCATGGCAAATCATCTGGGGTATGGATTTCAGGGGCTGCTGCAAAAGCCGTACAGATTGCGGGAGCTGTCCCAAGTTCTGGTGGACCTGTCGCCTAGCAAACTCAAGTCAACGGAATATTAATAATATTGTTCGACTGGAACCTCCGGTTTTTGTAGAGGCCTTGGCTCAGTGTGTGACGTTCTGCCCTTTGATAAAAAGCCCGATAGCGCGGTCCATGCTGGAAATGTGTTTTATTAACCATTTTGTCATGATCATGCTTGCAGAGGTAACCAACTCCGTTGTCGGTCCCTCATGCCTCAGTTGGCTTTTTAATGCGGCAACTTGGCGGGCGAATGCCTGGTGCGCCAGGCTATGGTGATAGGCCTCGGGAAAACCGATTTCCCGCATCAGATGTTCCTCCTCAGCGAAATGGTTAATCAGGTAGGTGTCGAGAAATTTGAACAGCTGGGTGACCTCGTGGGTTCCCTTTCCTTCGACCCAGGCGGCCAGCAAGGCGTTGAACTTGCCGAAAAGAAGCTTATGCTGGTGATCTATCTCTGCAACCCCTACCGATAAGGAATCCCGCCACTCAATCTTCAAAAAGACCTCCAAGACCGACATCTCAAACTTCCGACAGCGTTCCAACTAATTTCCTAGACAGGTAGCATATTTTTTGTTCAATTGAAAGTATATCTGTAAATATACCTTAGATATTCGAGAGGCTTCAGTAAATACGCATTATCGACAGGAAAAACATGTTTGTTGACAGAAATTGTTGACGTTGTTTGTTGCTCTGTAGTAACCAGGCGAGCTTTACAAATATGCGTCCAGCTATATATATGGCTCACCTGATGTGGTTATCTGTTTTCATGCAAAAAGCTCTTGAAAATATATAACTAACACATTATCCTACGGAGGTTTTTGCGACAAGTAGCGGGCGGACCATTTGTTGTTCGGCGCTGCCCGGTCGCCGGAGGTACACGTTTGCTTGCGACTGAGAAGGAAGCGTTGCGCAAAGGAGAGGTGACGCCGGAATTTGGACCGCTGTCATCTTTCGAATCGGCGCGTCGCTACTGGTTGGTGGTGTTATTGGTTACCGTAGCTATTAGGCTGTGGATGGCTTTGGAGACCCGGGGTCGGCGAAGGCAATCTTGGTGGCGTCTGGCCGTGCACCACGTCGAAGACGGCGTTGAATCCAGAATAGATCTGTGAAACGTGACCGTTCCAGGTGCACACAGCCAACCATTGTGTGCAGCGTGTGCTGCTGCAACTTCCTCGCGATTTCAACCGGGGTGGCCATTGTTGCGATGGGCAATACAGGTAAAAATATTGCATTATAAATTTACAGAGAGATAATTGTGAAAAAGGAACTGATTGTGAAACGTATCCTTATAGTGGAAGACGATGAACTGACAAGGGACATATTTAAAAAACATGCAACAAAGTCAGGCTATGAAGTTGTGTCAGCAACTGATGGGTTAGAGTATTTGACAACTGTATCGAAAGAAAAGTTCGATTTAATAATAACGGATTTGAAAATGCCTGATTTGGATGGCGTGTCAGCTACAGATATAATGAAAATTCAAGGTGACACCACTCCGGTATTGGCAATAACAGGATTGTCACAAGAGGACACAGAACAAATTAGAGGCAGTTTTACTGAAATATACTATAAGCCTCTTGATATAACCAATATATTTAAAACCATAGATGTGTTGTTGAGATGATTACCTGTCTCACAACCTTCAATTTCTGCTTAGAACCGGCGGATAGGCCCCTAATGAAAGCAGATCCCGATACCGCTGGTGATCAAGTGGCAGGATTCCGAGTCTTTCGACGCCCCGCCGAACTGTCAATCTACGTAGGCGGTCATGGTTGAAGCAGCCAACCGGACTTCGTTATCGGAGTACCCGGCGGCAATCATCATTTTTACGAATAACGAACCTATCAGCGGCGCCCGCTCGTGGGAAACCAGCCCCTTTTCCAATGATGTCCAGTAGTCAGCGGAGATCTCATTCATAGTTAATTCCTATTCGCAGCGTCTGTATTCTTCACGCTTTTCATGACACCACCCCCCATGCAGGGAAGTCCCAAGCCTCGCTGCGGTCCCGATGTCCACTGCCCACCTAAACGTGCACCTTTCAGCGGTACTCCAAAAAACAGTTTATCCTCTTCACACAACTTGCAGGCGGCGGCAAGAATGCTCTGGAGCGACAAGTGTAACCAGGAAGGTCTGCCATTTCAAGGTCGCACTTGGTTCTGTGCGCAAATCCTTGCTGGTCCGGTCAGGATAGTGAGAATGTTCCACGCCTTTACAACGACGAGGAATTCGAGGGGAACTGGGTGGGTATGCTCAGCTTCAGCGCATCATCCTGTGGCACGGCGGCTGGGTCTGGTGCGAAGGGCTCGGGCGGTGGGTTCTTATCCTTAGGCACAGGAAACCTCGTTTTTTTTGAGAATCCAGAAAACAACCTTTCAGATAGAGCAAAAATCCTCAAAAAAAACCAATTATGGCACTGATTGCCATGAATGCAAGGCCGGCGAAGGGGAGTTTCTTAAAGCTGATTTGCGTTGGCCGTTTCGGAAAGGTAGCGCAGCGATAAGGAGGGAAAAGGGAGCGCCCTTTGGCATCCCTGCCTTGAGCGTCTCTACGTTTAGTCGTTTGGACGATGTGCCTTGATTGCTTCCGCACACCTTTTTATCGTCTCGAAGAGCAATTCCAAATGGATCGGCTTCGATAAAAAGGCGCAGATACCGGTCTCTTTGATCCCACCGAAAATATTGATATGGTTGTAGGCAGATAGAACGATATATTTTGTATCGGTATTTATTGATTTTATTCTTTTTATCATTTCCACGCCGTTCATCATTGGCATATTTAAATCGGTCATGACTATGTCCGGGGCGAATTGTTTGAAAAGCTCTATCCCCTGCAGGCCGTTATCGGCGGTGTATAAGGTGCAGTTGGGGAATTCGTCGGCGACCATGCGGATTACCATGTCACGTGATTCGCTTTCATCTTCTACGAATAGCAGCGAAAATGACTGCTGTGATGGAATGGTTGACATGTGATACCTCGGTTCTCAATGATTAAAGCTGAATCCCATGGGGCCCTATTCCATAGGCAGGGTGAAGTAGAAGCAGGCTCCCTTGTCCGCCTCTGCTTCCGCCCAGACCCGGCCGCCGTGGCGCCAGATGATACGTTCTACCGTTGCCAGCCCGATGCCGAACCCCTTGCTGCTCTCGCTTCCCGGCAGGCGGTGGAAGGGGGTGAAGATCTGGTCCGCATCCGACATGTTAAACCCGGTTCCGTTGTCGCGGATGAAATAATTTCGTATTCCCTCGCTCTCCGTCATGCCGAACTCGATGACCGCCTTTTCCCGCGTGCCGGTGTACTTCCATGCGTTGCCGAGCAGGTTGTCCAGGATAACCCTCATCAAGCTTGCATCGGCATGGGCCGTAATTCCCTCTGTGATGCGGAACTCCGCCTGCCGCTCAGGCTGGATCGCCTTCAGCGCCAGGCTCACCTCATGCGCCAGTGCAGACAGATCAACATTCTCGCGGTTGAGTTCGACCCGTCCCAGACGCGAGAAGTTGAGCAGGGCACTGATGAGCTTATCCATGCCCAGGGTAGCCTCGTACGCTTTATGGAGATAATCCCTGCCCTCCTTTGGGAGCAGGTCTCCGTACAGCCTCTCGATTACCTGGGCATAACTGCCGATAATGTTCAACGGTTGCCGTAAATCATGGGCAACTGTGTAGTTGAACGCCTCCAGTTCCCGGTTGGCGGTCTCCAGATCTTCCTTTGCTTGCCTTAAGGCGGTCTCCGCCAACTTGCGCTCTGTGATGTCGTTGACAATGCTTAACAGATGTTTCTTCCCTTGAATCTCGATAACGGCTGCAGAAAACAATCCGAACAACATGGTGCCTGTCTTGCCGCAAAAGGTCATCTCCCTGTCGCGCACCGCTCCCTCCCTCTGCGCGTCCTCGATCATTCGGGCGCGTTCAAAGGGATCTTTCCAGATATCGAATTCCTGCACGGTGTGGCCGATCACCTCATCGCGTCGGTATCCGCTCAGTCGTTCCCCCTCGCGGTTGATGTCGATGAATCGTCCGTCGGATAATGTGCTGATGGTGACCCCTACGGGAAGAGTATCGAAAGTCTTGGAAAACTTGGCCTCTGATTCTCGCAAGGCCTGCTCAGCCTCCTTCAGATCGGTGATATCGAATGCCACTCCGGCAAGGTACGCCGGTTTGCCATCTGGGCCCGCCACAGGGAACTTGCTGACGAGGGAATGGTGCGCGATGTGGTTTACCTGCTGCAAGACTTCGACCGTCTGCCGGGGGATACCCTCAGCAAGGACACGCTGGTCGTTTTCGCGGAACTGACGCGCGGTTTCCGGCGGGAAGATCTCCTCATCCGTCTTGCCCTGCAGCGCTGCAAGCGGCGTGGCAAAGATCCGCTCCGCCTCCGCATTGGCATACAGGTATCTCCCCTGAAGATCCTTCATCCAGGCTGCCGCCGGCAGGTTGAGCATGAAGGCGACGAAGCGCCGCTCGCTTTCCAGCAGGTGCTGTTCGAACTGTTTGCGCAGGGTGATGTCACTGACGAAGGCCATCACCAAAACTCCGCTGATGGTTTCGATGAAGCTCAGGCAGATCTCCAGGGGAAATTCGCTGCCGTCCCGGCGCAAACCCGTAAGGTCAAGGAGCTGCCCCATCGGCCTGATCTTGGGCTCGGCGAAAAAATGCGCCTGATGCCCTTCATGGGCTGTGCGAAACCGCTCAGGGATGAGGACTGCGTGCGGTTTTCCGATGAGTTCCTTGTCTGCATAGCCGAACATCTTTTCGGCATAGGCATTGACCAGCAGGACGGTCCCGGTGGTGTCGATGATGACGACCCCTTCGGCAAGTGATTCCAGCAGGGTGCGCATCGTGATGTCACCCTGGAAAAGTCCGGAGGCGAAGGCTATCTGGTGGCGGGCCCGGGATTCCGCCTCCTGGCGCACCTTTTCCCGCTCCTCATCAGAGGTGGACATGAAAAGTTCCTTGTCGAGCGTGCCTGGTCATTTCCAGTTGGATGGTTAATCAATATTAACATATCGGAAAGGGAGGGCAAGTTGATCATCGAGGACATTGCTGACTAGACCCAACCTCCTGGCCTTGAATGCAGCCATCCAGGCAGGCGCGAGCCGGTGCGGGGGCCGGGAACGTCAAGGGTCGGTTCGGTAACCCGCGGCAGATGCAGGCGCGGGCGATCCGGCCTCAAGGCTGGGTGGTACAACTGGAAGGGAGACGGGCCTGCCAGCCTGCAGAGTCGACCAGAATGACGTTGGACATGCCGGACTGGCGATTAAGTAAGACCGGTGTGTCAGGGCTTCGGCAACGAAAAATAGAAGGTTGCTCCTTTCCCCTGTTTGCTGTCAGCCCAGACTCTGCCACCATGCTTGGTTATGATCTGCTCAACGATAGCAAGTCCTACTCCGGTCCCCTCGAAATCCTCGGTGTTATGTAGGCGTTGGAACACGTTAAATATTGTCCCAACGAATTTTACGTCAAATCCAATGCCGTTGTCTTTGACAAAGTAGATGTTATCCTTTTCATCGAGAACCGAACCTACGGCTATGCTGGGTTCTTCAGCATTCCTAGAAAACTTGACTGCATTTGAGAGCAGATTCTCAAGAACCTGAGCAATCAGCGACCGGTCTCCCATCGCCTGCGGAAGGTCCTCAACTCTGAATTGTATGTTTCGGTTCCGACCCTCGTGGATCAGTCTCCCGGTTATTTCCATCGTGAGAGCGGTCATGTCTATCGGATGGGCTGTTATCTCCTGCATGCTGTTTTTGGAAAATCTCAAAAGATCGTCAATAAGATTGCCCATTCTAATGGTTCTATTGATAATGATATTGACAAGTCCCTTCACCTCGTCGTTCAGAGAATCACCAAAATCCTCCAGGACCACCGTGGCATAGCTGCTGATGGTTCGAAGTGGTGTGCGTAAATCATGGGACACCGAGTACGAAAACGTTCGCAGATCATGTATGGTCGCGTGCAGTTTCTGTTCGGCTTGTTTACGTTTGGTAATGTCGATGACTGCAAGGCGGTATTCTTGACCGGTAGTGCTGGCGACAGCTTCAATCTGCACGAAGACCGGAGGCGTCCCTTCTTGTATCGGGGCAAGTTGCAACTCCAGCTCTAAGGACTCCTTTTCCCTCTGAGGAATAATGGTCCTGAGAAAGGCATTGAAAACGGGACGGGCATTGGAGACCACAAACGACTCGAAGCTGGTACCTAGTAGCTGCGAGCGATTCAGACGAAGGAGTGTTGCTCCTGCGAGATTTGCTGCGCGGATGATTCCATTGAGATCAAGAGTGAAGTAACCAACAGGGGCGAAGTCGTAAAGGTCGGTGTACCTTTCCAACACCTTCTCCATCTCCTCATGAGCATGATGTAGCTCCTCGTTTTGCATCTCCAATTCGATCTGGTGAACTTCTAGCTCATGTAGAAGCCTATTCGTGTCACGTTCTGGCGGTAATGCTCGGTCGGACTTTGTCGCTTTTTGCAATTGGTCCTCTGCGTAGCGGCGCAGAGCTGAAATTTTATCGATAGGATTGTTGGCTTTTTCCATGAGGAAGCCCTTCATTGGTGTCTGTCGGGACAACAAGTCCCAGCTATAAATCGGTTCGTGTCTGAGTGTATTTGATTATACTAAGATGGTTGGTGAGGTGCAATTAATAAAAATTATGCGGTGTCGTGCGGTGGGTTTCAAATTCCTCCCAAGGAGTTCGACGTGAAAAAGACCTGTCGGCCATTGTCGCGGCATTCGCTGCGTTCGACAATTAATGTGATCGACGTGCTCAAACATGGGGCTGCCGATGTGATCAACGGGCACGTATTCCTCCCGAGTGTCAACGCTGGATTCATTGGGAGATTAATCCAGAACATTGACGCGGAAATAAAGTGTATCATCGGTCGAGCGGGAGCAAGATGTTCTAATGTTTGCCCGAGCGTGGGCGGCGCAGGGAGGGAGAGGCATCACTTATAAGATGCCTACGACACCTCACCGGTCTCCAGTTAAGCCGTGCTCAGACCTCAATCCTGAATTCAGCCCCCTCGGGCGTATTCCGCACGGAGAGTGTCCCACCCATGTTCTTTTCTATTATGGTTTTAGCCATATACAAACCAATGCCGGTTCCCTTGTCCGGTCCTTTGGTGGTAAAGTATGGGTCAAATATTTTATCGATAATCTCATCGGGAATGCCTCCGGCGTTATCGGCTACGGTCACCACTGATTTACGATCCTCTTCAAAAAGGGTAACTTTGATTACGCGACATTTATTGTCATAGTTCCCTTCAAAGGCATCTCGGCAATTGAGAAGGATGTTAAGTAACACTTGAGAATATTCGTTTGCATAGCCATTGATATAGGTTTCCCCTTGAGCGATGAACTCAATGTTAATGTTCATGTCCCCCAAACTTAACTCAACTAGAGTTATCGCCTTAGCTATTGCAGTGTTGACCTTAAATAGTATCTTTTCCTTGTCAGGCTTGAAATAGTTCCCAAAATCGTCAATTGTTTTAGACATGTGCTTGATCATGCTCATAGCGTTATTGACATTGGTCCGAAGGCTATCTTTAAAATCGTCATTATGAGGATATGTTATTGATATTTCTTGTACGATAAGTGCGAGTGTGTTTAGCGGTTGACGCCACTGGTGGGCAATGTTGGCGATCATTTCTCCCATTGCAGCTTGACGACCTTGCGATATTAGGATTTCGTCCTTTTGACGGAGTTCCGAAACACCGTCTTCAACTAGTTTTGACAGAGATTTATTAAGCTCTTCGAGAAGGCGTTGCTTTTCTGCTAATTCCTCTTCTGCTTTCTTACGTTTTATAATGTTTTCAACTACAGCGATAGCGTATGCAGGTTCGCCTGAGGAGTCTCGTACCGTCCCCACGGTAAAATTTACCCATATGCTCGTGCCATCCTTGTGAAAAAACCGCATTTCCTTGGCGTAAGTGTCTATTTCACCAAGCAAAACCTGTCTTACAAAAGTGAAGTCGGCGTCAAGGTCGTCGGGGTGCATAATATCTTGGTAGGTTATAGTGAGGAGCTCATCCCGAGTGTAGCCTACGATGTCGCAGAGACGCTGATTTACCTCCAACCAGCGACCGTCGGGCGCAACCCGAGCCATGCCAACCGCCGCCTGCTCAAAGGTTGCGCGGAAGGCGCTCTCACTCTCTGCAAGTGCTTTCTGTGCCTTCTTACGGTCTGTAATGTCACGAGTAATACCAAGTAATGACACAATCTCACCCTGATCATTGCGAAATGGAACAACGTTGATACCAAGCCAGACATGCTTTCCCTTAAGGTTGTCAGCCTCGAATTCTAGATGCCCCGATAATCCAATGAAGACATTGTGAATCAATTTTTCAAAAGACTCACGATATTCGGCTGAAATGCATTGAAATATGCTCTGCCCCTTAATTTGTTCGAAACAATCGACTCCAACAATGTCAAGACCGGCTGGGTTCATCATGAGAACGTGACCGTAGTAATCCAACAACTTTACGCAGTCCGGTTCAGTATTGATAACTGCATTCAGAAATCGTTGGCTATTTGACAAGCTTTCTTCTCGAGCTGCTAGTTTTCCTGCCATGGAATCAAACGACTCACCGAGCTTGCCAAGTTCACCTCCAATCATAAGATCGGTTACCCTGACATTGTGATCACCATCCGCCAGTCGTTTCGATGCTTGTTCAAGTAACGCGATGCGGTCTGCAATTGAATATTTGCCAATGAACCATGCTAAAATCAATGCTGCGGTGAGAACGATAGTAAAGAGGGACACGCTTCGCACTATTTCTTTCTTAGCCTGCAATAACACGGATTCGACTGGAATTCCAACCCGGACATACATGTAGGGTAACGGTTCACCCTCGATGCGTAACTTTTGATAGCTGACGTAACGATATTGCCTCTGTTTACCACCATCGAAACTGTAATCAATAGAAGATGCCGAGTCTGGACCACCTAGCATCTTCTTAAATATAAAAGGGTCGATTGGTGTTCCAGTCCTCTCATGAGGAGCATTGCTGCTAAGCAGAGTCCGTCCTTTGTAGTCCACAAGTGCTATATCCGCTCTGTCAGACATTTTTGTCCGTTGCAACAAATTCCTGTAATCCTCTAAGGCAATTCCGGCACTTATGACTCCTGCAAACGAGCCAGTGCCGTTTTTGTATGGATACCCAAGATTCAAAGTTGGAATTTTAACTACTCTGCCGACTTGAAATTCACCGGAGGATAATATCCCACTGGCGAGTGCATTTTTGAAAAACCGTCTGTCATTAATGTTGATGTGTTCAGTAAAGGGTACGGCGGAAGCCCAAATAACTCCGGTCCTGTCAGCAATGAATATGTTGCTGAAATTGGGGTGTAATTTGAGAATATGACCTAGAAATGTGTTTGTCTTGGTGGCATCTTTGTTCTTGACTTCAGGCAACTGCGATAAAGAAACCACTAGCTGTCGCGTTGAGGCAACCATTATCCGCTGCTCTGATGCAATCCGGTCCACAAGCCTTTGACAATCCATCCGAGCGTCATTCACTGCGCGGTCTTTTTGCTGAATCCCTGACGCGATTATTATACCCGCCGCAGGGATCGCAATGATAACCACTATTATAATGAGCTGCAACTTGATCGGTAACCTGAATAATGAAGTCATCGGCTTATTCACCTCGAATCGGAGGGGTTTGGCGCCGGAAAGCCTATGCAGTGCCCCTGTGCTGCCTTTATTGCTAAATACTAATCCCTTGTGTCGCGGAGTCAATGGCGAGCCCTTTAGACACGGCTCCAAGCGGATCAAGCAGGACTCCGCCAGGGACAAACTCAACAAACATGGGCGCACTGGGTGCTCGATTATTGAATGCCGAACTTCAAGAGATCCTGTACGAAAAGAATGAGCTGAGGGAGGTCCGGACGCCATGAGACAAGGTCATCCATATCGTGAACAGCATGAGGAGATCAAAGCAGGGACATCGGGGCAATGGTCGGCGTTGACGTGAAGGAGGTGCGGTTACAAATTGACTATGACGGGAGGGTGGTCGAGTATGTGTTGTTGAGCTGCACGGAGTGCCGTTTGAATACAAGGGGGGTACCTTGACACAATCCGCAGAATGACAGGGCTAACATGCGTTTCAAATATTATCTTGCCCCTTGACCTCCACCTCGAGGGTGGTCCCTTTGCCGACAACCGAATGCACTCGGAAGCTGCCGCCGATCAGTTCTGCACGCTCACGCATGTTACGTAGCCCCCATCCGGTCCCAGACGTGTGTAGTGGGACCTCATTAGGCAGGAAGCCTTTGCCGTCGTCTGTTATGGTGAGGCTATCATATCCGTCCACTCTTTTCAGTGAGACGGTTACCTTGGTGGCGGCAGCATGTTTCATGATGTTTTGAAGTGCTTCCTGAGTGATGCGAAAGAACGCAGTTTCCGCTTTTGCTGTCAGTCTCGGGAACTCGGAATCGGCAATGAATTCAACCGTGATACCAGCCCGACTCGCATATTGCTCTATATGTGAACGGAGGGCTGCAGAAAGACCGAAATCGTCGAGCTGATGCGAGTGCAGTTCAACCATAAGATTGCGGACACTACGATTAACCTCGAGTATCAACTTACGAGAATCCTCAAGTAAGCCAATGAATCGTTCTCTAGATTTGCCCTTCAGGCGATTGGTGATGTGAGCTAGGTTCAGACCAAGGGCTGCTAGAACCTGTGCAACGTCGTCGTGCAAGTCCGATGCAATCCGTTCCCTCAAGTCCTCTTCTAATACGAGGAGTCGTCCGGCGTACTGCTTGAGTGCTTTCTCGGATCTCTTGTTCATTGTGTTGTCAAAAACCATACTGCGGGTCATAAGGAATCTTCCTGTATCATCACGAACAAAATCAGCATTGACGATGATGGGGAACCTTGAACCGTCCTTTCGGACCATCTCGTACTCAATATTCCTGCCTTCCTCCTGTTTCCTATACCTTGGGTAGTTGCGAAGAAAGGCATTCGCACCTTCTGGGGTGACGACATTATTGAAGCTAAGGACGCCGATGACCTCTTCGCGAGTGTAGCCCAGCCATCTCAGTTCGGTGTCGTTAATCCGAATAAAAACGCCATGCTCATCCAACGAATGATAGCCGCATGGGGCATTATTGTAGAGATCCTGAACTTCATGGGCATAGCGGCGCACCAATTCCTCGGCTTGTTTACGCTCAGTGATGTCGCGCCCCACAGCTTGAGTCTCGGTCAGTCGCCCCTTATCATCGAAGAACGCGCGGTTGACGAACTGCATCCAGCGGATCTCACCCGAACCGGCAATCACCCTATTTTCTATTACAACGACCGGATGTGCAGGGCATAGGAGCCTTAGCTGCTCTTCGATCATTGGGATGTCGTCAGCAACAGCTTCAGGATGCCATCTTTCTCCGACTAGCTCTTCCTCGGTCTTTCCGAAGAAACGACTGACCACCGCATTCACGAAGGTATAGCTGCCGTCAGGGCGGTAACGAAAGATGAGTTCGGTCTGGTCCTCGACAACTGAACGATAGCGCAATTCGCTGTACCTAAGCGCGTCCTCCGTCCGCGTGCGCTCGGTGATATCAATCAGTGCTACATTGCATTCCTGTCTTGATTGGGTAGCCTTTGCAACCAAATGTACGAAGAGAGGAGCATCGTCCTCTGACACTAAAGCTACATTGCACCCCTCCTTAGTTAAATTCGCAAAGGTCGTGGTGAGGAGGTCGGCGAATGCATGGCGGAATTCATTGGCGACGAACAATCCAAAACGTTTGCCGAGAATTTGACAGCGATCCATCGCCAATAGGCTGGCGGTACTGTGGCTGACAGCTGTGACGGTTCCGTCGCGGGTAAGGGAAAGGAAACCAATCGGCCCAGAGTCGAAGAGGTCAGTGAACTTTTCTAATGCTATGTCGGTCTCATCCCTTGCACGGATAAGCTCTTCGTTTTGGATCTTTAGTTCGATATGGTTGATTTCAAGCTCATGACGGAGCCTCTGCGATTCCCCGTCAGATTGAGGTTGTTCCCGTCTAGCCTTTTTCGCAGTCAGCAACCGTTTTCCCGCATTGCTGCGGAGTGTGTCGGCGGCAGTTTCCTCCTTGCCTTTGTCGGGCTTGTTTGGCGGCATGGGGATGTCCTCATGTGTCAGTTCGCACTGACGGATTGCTACTGTGGATGGTACCACGAATTCAAAGCGCTTAAAAGTCGTTTCAGTGGGACTGCCCTTGACTTCAAATACGGACTGTGGCGGGAGTTACCCGAGCCCAGTACGGAACGACCGTATTCACCAACTCGCTTTCCGGCCTGGCGCGCGAAGTGGAGCACCTGGATGTTAAGAGCTCCTCGCTTGATCCGTTTCCCAAGCCAGAGATTAAAGCACCTCGGGTTCAAGGATCGGATTTGGACGACTCGGGACATCCTTCCCACCGTGCCGTGACGGTTACGGGGGAATACGAAAAAGAAAAAGAGCGCGAGCGGTCGAACAGCTTCTTGGAGGTCGCCGGGAAAAGGGCGGCGCCTGCGGAGCAGGTAAAGGCGTCCTCGATGATTGGAAAGGATGGCGCAGGGAAACTTCCATTGGGCGAGCACGGAAAGCATCCATCCGGCCCCACCCGAGAGAAGTTCGATCGGGGAGCGAAGTTCAGTAAACGCGTCGACGAGCTGGCGCGTGCTGGGGAACTGGCGCACAAGTCGCTCAACGAACTCCTGCAGAACCTCGGGCGGCCCTTGCCTTCGGTCGGAAGGGAGATCGTGAAGCAGCTGCCGAAGATTCCGGTGAAGGGGATCGACATGGACATCGATATTTGATCACGGGAATTTTTGAGGCGCGAGGTTGCCGGGTTTTCATGACCGGCCAAGGGCTTCGGCTTTCGGTTTGATTTAATCTTCCGCGCCGGTTTTAAAGGTGGTTTCACCGCCGAGATCTTGCCGTAGTTTTTCCTTAGTTCCTGGCCGGTGCGGAGCATCTAGTTCCCCGTTTTTCGTAAAGAGTGACCTGCCGAGGGAGCCGGAAAGATGGTGGCAGGAAGGCAAAAGCGGGCCTCGCTACGTTCGGCTTGTTTCCGTTCACACCCCGGCGGAAGTTTCCTGTTCATCACCGGCACCCCCGACGTTGAGCACACCCTGCGACCCTACACTTCGCTCATGGTCGATCTGCTGTGCAGGGAGTTCCTTTCGCTGCCGGACGACCCCGACCGCAGGCTCTATTTTGTGCTGGACGAGTTCGGCAATATGCAGCAGCTCCCCTCCATCAAGCGCATCCTGACTGCGGGGGGAAGCAAAGGGGCTTCGGTACTCCTGGGCTTCCAGAATTTTGCCTCCATCGAGCAGATCTACGGGCTTCCGGACGCCAAATCGATCCTGAACAGCCGCGGCACTTCGCTCGTGATGAAACTCGCCGATGAGGCCTCGGCGAGCTAATTTTCCGGTCGTTTCGGGGACACCCAGTACCGGGAGATCACCGAATCCCGTTCCCAGACCCAGGGGAGTTCCAAGGTGACTTCGACCTTCAGCGAGGTGACCAGGACCGAGAAACTGATCCTCCCTTCCGAGATCCAGGGGCTCAAGAAGCTGGAGGGATACCTGATGATCCCGGAGCACCAGCCGGCCAAGATCAGGGTGAAGATCGGGCCGGCCAATTGTCTACCGGCGGTGAATCCGAGCTTTGTGCTGCGATCGGGTCTCTCGCTTTCCGATATCAGGGCGAACGAAAGACGGGTCGAGGAGACCAGGCAGGCGATGGCGGAATTCCCAGTGCCGGCAGGTCCACCGTCGGGGGGGAAGGGCGGGGGGCTGCTGCGAGAGGGGGAGTATTAGCTTCCTATGGTGCGGGGTTGGGTGGTCCTTTCGGGAACAGAACAGCAAGAGGGAGGTGGGAAGATGAAAAGGATAATGGCCGCGAAATCTCTGGTGGCTCTGGTGCTGGCTGGCGGTATCCTGGCGGGGTGCACGGAAGGGGGGGAGAGGGTTTCTAGTGGTCCCGTGCAGCCGGTTCCGCTGGAACTGCAGGAGAGGGTCGCCCGGGAGGCCCTGACCGAGACGGCCCGAGACGAACTGATGAAGCCGGGTCTCCCTGAGGTGGCCGGAAAGCCGCAGTACCGGCTGCTCGGCCCGGCACAGGCCAGGAAAGAAGGGCGACCTGCGCCGGTGGTGCCGATGGAGGTAAACGGCGCGGTGAGGTGGGAGTCGGCGAGCGGAGGCCTGGCCAAGGTGACCACCCTGGTCCATTTTTACCGGGGCACGGCTGGCGAAATACGGTATCAGGTGTTGAGGGAGGCCGGGACGGTGTCTTGGAATTGACGCTGTCCGCCACGGCAGGCCTTCGCTTAGGTCTCCCCCTGGCGGCCGCGGCTACCCCTTCTGCGGGGCGGCCCCGCAAGCCCCCTGGAAAGGCTTCGGATGGGACCAAAGCAGCCGGCTCAGAAAGCGCCGGCAGCTTTAAGCGGTCCGCGCCCGTTGGGAGGCTGCCTGTTCCGCTGCAGCTGCACCTTCCGCCTGCCAACCGGCTAACTCTGTAGCGGGGGAACTCCCCCGCACCCCCTCGAAAGGCGGGATCTCCCGCCCGGCTAGGTGGACCAAAGCAGTCCGCTGGAAGGCGCCGACAGCTTTACCGGTCTCGTGCCCGCCCCCGGATAGTCCGGGGGGCGGCACTCAATTCTGCTCCCACCCAGTTCCCGCCGGAAACCTTGCCGAGGTTCCCTCCCTGCCGGCTCGGGGCTCATGCCGAACTTGCCGGGCAAATGGCCGCGTGAGTTCCGGAGGCCGTGGCGGGAATCCTACTCAGGCCGGGAGCGTACCAGGCGATCCCGGGCATCGCGCATTCCAGCGAACAAGGATGCGCTCATCTCCTGCGGGAAAGATTGCGGCAGCTGGCTTGCGACCCGGTCGATGACCCCGTCCATTCCCTCCAGGAGTTCGGTCAAAATGCCTGCCATATCGTCCGGAGAGAACCGGCAGCGACCGGCCGTGGAGAGCCAGTGGCGGTATAGAATCCGGGACCACTGGTAATGGCTCGATTTTCCCTTAGCCGCCATCGCCATCTTCAGCTCCTGCCTTTCCAGCTGGCGTTTCTCCACCAACGGGTAGGCTGACATGACATCGTAGGCCGGGGTGAGCTGGAAGGCTCCGCCCGGCAGCAGGAAGATGCTGAAGTTCTTGGCGTGGCCGTCGATGGCACCCATGAGCCAGAAGAGCAGCTGCAGCGTCATGAAGGTCTTGCGGTCCTTAAGCGGCTCGGCCGAGCCAAGGAGCAGGCTCATGATCCTCTCGCTCCCTGGGCCGCCGTCGCTTTCGTACTTGAGCGCCGGAGGGACTCCCAATGCCTGGCACATGTCCTCCTGCGGCAGTCTGATGAGCCAGGAGCCGTCCCCTGCCCAGCGCCGGTCGAAGCGCTCCACCACGAGGACCTTCACTCCGTCGAAGCTCCTGATCTCCGTGTGCGCCACCGGCACCCCGTAGGCTTTCAGGATCAGGTGGCAGATCCACTCGTTTTCCACGCTGTCCGACAGGTCCAGGCCGCTATGGACGATCTTCCCGACCGGCAGCTTGAAGATGTGGCTGGTCGGGGTCACCCCCTGGGGGAGGCACCAATTCCCGTCGTGCCAGAGGAGAGCGGTCTTTTCCTGGGCACCCGCGATGGAGATGCGGAAGTCCCGCTCCCTGCCCATCCCAAGCGGCATGGTCGCGTAGTTACGCAGGGTGTCAGCGATCTCCGCCTCGCTTAGGGGTATCGATTCGATCCGTTGCACGTCGAGCGTCTCGGCGTCCTCGGGGATGAGCTGCACGGCTCCCACGCAGTCCCTGCCGGCGTGCCACAAAAGGTCGAAGGCGCGGCTCGACCGGGCCGCGAATCTCGCCTGGATCCGGTTCCTGATCGGCTGGCTGTCGGGCAGGAGGTTGTCGAAATAGTTCTCGACCACGTCGCCGGTGTAGGTTTCCGGGGTGAGCGGCAGGGAAAGCGACAGGGGCCTGCTCTGCTCCCAGTCAAGCCAGGCGGCGGCGTAGGCGTACTCGAGCCTGCCGCTGGTTCCCCGGGAGAGCCGGCCGACCTTCCGGCCGTTCATGAACACGTACAACTCGGATGAGCTACGGGTGCGCGCCATTACCAGGTATCTCCCTTGGGCTGGTCGCTCGGACGTTGCCGCTCCTGGACGGTCAACTCGAGGTCGAGCGCAGCCAAGAGGCGAAACAGGGTCCCCAACTCCGTTCCCGGGTTCCCCTTTTCGACCCGCGACATGGTGGGCTGGTCGATGCCGACGGTCCTGCCGACTGCGGTCTGGCTCATCTGCTTTTTCTTGCGCTCCTGGCGCAGTACGGCTCCCAGGGTCTCGGGGGAATGGATTTTCAGGGGCATGTGGTGCTCCTTAGGTATTTATGGCCTCTAAGCTATTCTTTTAAAATATAGCCTCAAAACTATATTTTGTAAATATAACTTTTAGGCCATAAATAAGCGCTTTCGCAATAGCCCGGCCTCCTCGGCCGACAGGATATATGCAAGCGCCATCTGACTCAGTCCGCTTCGGATTTCGGAGCTGTCGGATGCAGCAGCGACTCGATGTGCCTGGACCATTTTATCAGCGCGGCCTTTTTCTGCTTGTCGAATTTGTACAGGTTGTAGACCCCTTTTACCCCTCCCTGGATATGGTTCAGGACCGCTTCCGCATGTTCTTCCGGCACCCCGAGTCTGGCCAATCCTGTCCGCAGGGTGCGTCGGAGGTCCTTTGGGGTCCAGCGCGGCAGCCCGAGGTATTTTTCAATCTTACCCTCCGTCAATTCATGCGAGATGGTTCCGGGTCTCATCCCTCCCTCCGCTCCGGTTCCCCGTCCTCTGCCACGAGCGGGAAAGACGTAATCGCTCTCCGACCTTTCGGGGAGGAAGGATTTCGCCAGCGGGGTCAGGTAGACCCGGTGGTCGCTCGGGGCGCGCGTGAGGTTCGGATTGATCTCGGTCTTGATGCGCCGCCAGTTTATTGGCCACCAGTCCCCGTCTATCTCGCTCCACATCATTCCGGTGACCTCGCCGGGCCGCTGGCCGGTCATGAGCATCAACATGAGCGGCTTGCCTATTTCCGTGTCCTTCACCTTCTCCCAGAGTAGCGCGATTTCCTTGTCCGACAGGACCCGGTCTCCCGGTCTCGGCGCTATGCCGCGCACCTGTTTCTGCACCCCGACAAAGGGGTTGTACGCGGTGTACGCGTGGGCCACCGCGTACTCGAACATGGTCTGTGCCGCCTTTTTCACGTTCCTTGCCTGGCCGGGTGCCCGCTTTTGGATCTCGGTTATCAGGTCGATGGCGTCGGGACGCTGGATTTCGGACACAGGGCGGTTTTCCCAGGCGGGCAGCAGGTCGTTTTTCAGGGTTCCTGTCTGTTGTTTCAAGGACCTGGGAACCAGCACCCCGGTTATGGACTCCAGGTAGAGGGGGATTAATTTTCCGACCGTCATGACCTCGGGTTCCGACGGAGGCACGGGCTTCTCTGCCATGGGATCGATTCCCGCTCCGACCTCTGCCGCCGCAGCAATATATTTGGCGCGGGCCTCCGCCAGGGTGACAAAAGGTGGCCTGGCCTCCGCCGAAGGGGCGTAAGCGCCCAGGTTAAGGAAGCGGCGCTTGCCGTTGAATTGGTAGAGATAAAAGGTGATGGTTCCGGACGTGCGGGCGCGGATGCTGAACCCGTGCCCCTCGCAGATGTCGTAGTCGGTTTTGGGTGGGTGGGCCTTTATCCAGGCCCTCAGTGCCTTGAGGTAAAGGTCGGTCAACGCTCCTTTCAGTTTAGGGGGAGTGTCTTTATCCATGGTTACCTCCCGTTGCTACCACGTGGCCCGCGTGGTTCATCCGTGGACTTTCCGTGGTATGTTTTGTGTTGGCTAGGGCGTGAATCAGGGGAAACATTGGGGTACAGGATGATGCCCTGTCTCGGACTTAGTTCAATTGTAGCAGGTAGTTATGAAGTTGGAAAGAAACATGGGGGCATCTTAAGAAACAAGACGAAAGTGGTATTTTTTGGTTTGAAAATCCTTAGCGCACGTTTTCGAAAGAGTGAAGAAGAAGGTGGCCCCTGTCCCCGGTTCCCCCTCGGCCCAAATTTTGCCGCCGTGGTGCAGGACAATGCTTTCCACTGTGGCTAGGCCGATGCCAAGCCCCTTGTGTGCTTCGGCTCCAGGGAGGCGCAGGAAAGGGATAAAAAGCTGGCTCGCATAAGCCTTGTCAAAACCATCCCCATTGTCTCGGACGAAATAGGTTGGCACCCCGTTGATACTCGCGACACCAAACTCAATGACCGCCCTCTCCCTGTTGCCGGTGAACTTCCAGGCGTTGCCCAGGAGATTGTCCAGGACTACCCGCGTCAGATCAGCATCGGCATTGGCCACTATTCCAGCACCTCGCGCACTTTAACGGAATGCTTCTTCCCTGGCACGAAGCCGGGCCTACGGTGGCATCAGGTTAGCAGTTTATCAAGAATTTCCCCCGCTGATTTAACCAGCCCCGGGCATATCGAGGTGAAGTAACCTTTTGAAGCAGCCGACTTTACTCCCTCAGGAGTGCTCATGTCCGTATTCAAAAGTTCAGAACACGTGATGTAATTGTGCCGAGCTTTGAACTCCTTGTTGAATGCAGCTAATCGCTTGAAGGTCTCATTATCGGCACGGGAGTCGCTTTCAGTGGTCTTGCCATATTTCATGCCGATGACCATATAAGCACCGGTTATTGCACCACACTCCGACCCCATTCCCATGCCACCGGCGAAAGCAGCCGCAACTTTACGTGCTTGTGTAACAGACAAGCCCATAGCTGGGCCGTAGGCTTCGAGAATAGCCTGTGAGCAGTTCATCGACTTTAAAAACTGCTGCTTGGCGTGTTCCGGCTTATTGGTAGAGTATTTTTCCTTTGTAGCGGCCTCAGTAAGCGTAGTCATGCTCCCGGTTGCCAGTGCGACACCCGCAACTACAGACATTTTTAGTGCGTCACGCCTGTTCATGCAGGCGCATACTCCCTCTTTTTCCACAGTGCACAAAAACTATTCCTCCCGTATAAATTTCTTGCAGGTAACTGAACGGTACATTAGCCGCACTTTAGAACAAACCTATTCCCTTGGACAAGTGAAAATACAGCCGGATCTCAAGTTTGTTCTAAGAATTGATATCCGGTTCCTGCGCCGCTGCTGGTCGGAGCACGACTGTCAGGGGTCAATGGTTGAGTCCACCAAGCGGGCTAGTGCCATTCAGTCCACCCAATGGGCTGGTCCCGCCAAGCTTCGCCGGTTTAAAATCGCTGATTACTCCAGGGACGATAACACCAGGGACGGTACTCAGATCAGTTTGAGTGCCGAGACCTGTGGGGGCTGTAGGGGCGCTAGGCGCCGGAGCGGCGGGTACCGGAGTAGCCGACGTGTTTTCGGCCGTTCCGTTACTGCCATTTGCTGCCCCACTATTGGGGTCCTGGTTTAGATCAACGGGATGGCCAGTGCACCCGGCACAGTTCTCAACCTCCGCACCGGTTGCGCTGCTTGGTGCTGTCATGCCAGCAGGGGCCTGATCGTCCGCCAGCACACAGGTCCCGCCAACTAAAATCAAGAATGTCGCGACTATGGTAACTTTAATGATTCATCTCCCGGCTGAATTTCATGAGGGATATCCTTCCTGATAGGATAGCAGATTCTCCCGCCATGCCAACTACCCTTAAGCCCTCAGACGACTCTGATGCCGCGGGATCGGATGCCGTTTTCGCTACTCTTCCGCAACAGCACCGGTTGCCGCTCACAGACAAGTTCCTGCGACACCAGATCCACCCATTGCGGCTTCCTTGGCGTGCATTACTTTCCGTTTTTTTGAGGCCCCCCTGGTACTTCACCTCGTATCCACCTGTTCAGTTTTCAAACAATCTCGGTCACCTTATACCGTCTGCCTGGGACCCTGACCCGGGCAACTGGCTGTCTATAAAGCAAAACTGATGGAGTATTGAATGGATCAAGAATTGCTAGGTTTGCGCAGGGTACCCAGGGGGAGAAAATGCGAATCAATATAGGCTCAAGAGGCAGGGTTGTCTGCAAGGCGCTGCACTCTATCTCGGTATGTGGCTGGATCGGCGGCGGTCTGGCCATCTTGATTCTGTTAAAACTTGCGGGAAGTCCCCGTGGGCACGAAGAGGCACTCGCCTTCCAACACTCCATCAGAGCGATCGATGAATTTCTCATCACGCCGTCAGCAGGCCTGGCGACGCTCACCGGTCTTGCACTATGCATCGGCAAACCGTGGGGATTCAATGGCCACCGATGGATCACCGAAAAATGTGCTATCACCACGGTGTTGCTGGTCTTCGGCGCACTTTGGCTCGCTCCTGGCCTGCAGTCACTGGTTCCGGCCGAGCACTGGGTGGCTGAATTGGGCCCCTCCTACCACAAGAGCTGGCTTTGGGGGACGATTGCCGCTTCGCTGCAGACGACCATCCTGCTGCTGCTGGTCGGTCTGTCCATCCTTAAACCAGAAAAGGGGACGGGCGCTGTGATAAAACATGTCTTACAGCATAGGGAGTGAGCAAATGCAGACGATAACGATACGCGTACTACAAGGCATATAATCAGGTGTGCAATCTCGTATCATGGGAAGAAACTACCGTGTGCGAATATCCTGCCTTGGGGAGTCGATCATTCCAGACCAATCGTCCCCTTGAAACCTCCCAGAAGTCATTCTGTTGCGTCAGCCATTGGCTGAATGGATGAGTGCGTTTGCGCCGACTCCAGCCGGTTGCTGGCCAATTAGTGCGCTTTAGGGTGTGTTTTTGAGAGCGCCCACGTCCTCTACGCAGGCCGTAACACATTACAAGTATGGTGTGGGGGCTTCCCCTTGCTGAAACCGCAAGGCCAGAAACGCCTGTCGTTTTTCCCCTATGCGGGGGAACCCTCCGCAACGCCCCAAAAGAGCACACACAAATTGGGACCAAAGCCGCTCGGAAGAACCCCGAGCCGCTTTCCCGGTCCGAACCCGCCCGTGAACGGCCACCTGCGCTTTGCGCTATCGCTAACGCCTCCACTTCCTCGACACAGCCGCTCCAGTTCCGGCTCCCGCTATCGCTCCCGCTCTCGCTCTCGCTCTCGCTCCGGCTGCCGCCTCACGGACAGGTTCTATCCGACACCGCCCGTCCGCTTGACGGGTCCCCCGGCAAGCCGACAGACGGAAAACCCGAACCGCCCGCCTGGCCCTGATGACGCTCTCTCGCCTTTTGGCACTCAGGACTGCGTCAGAAAGCTTCATAAGTTATTGACACAAACAGATTGACGAGATACTATATTCAAGAATCTGAATGTGTATGTTGGGGGGCGAGTCATGCCTATCTTTGAGTACACTTGTAAAGGGTGCGGGAAACGCTTCGAGAAGTTGCAGAAATCGAACTCCGCCTGTCAAACCGAGTGTCCGGCGTGCGGATCAGTCGAGGTCGAAAAGGAGTTTTCAACATTTTCATCTGCAGGGACGTCGTGCCAACCCACATCTTCCGGTGGAGGATGAAGAATCTGATGACGCCAGGTTGGCGTTATAAATTTGTGATGCGCAGGAGGAGGAAGGGGCACCTCCTTTTTGACTCGGCCGATTTTGTTCTCCCTCGATCTCCAATAGGTTGACATGATTCGGCCGGTAATTTTACAAGAGGGAGCAGGAGCTTGCTCGGTACAAGTTCGCTTTTAGCTTGTGTCAAGGAGATTTATGCAAAACCAAGAGAAAAGGGATTTTGACGCTGTGGCAGTTGGTTGGGACGAGGAACCGCGACGAGTGATGCTGGCGCAGGATGTTGTGACGGCTGTCTGTCGTGAGTTGCCGCTTGCTCCGGAGATGGAGGCGCTCGATTATGGATGCGGCAGTGGTCTGGTGACGCTCGGGTTGCAGCCTTTCGTCGGGCGGATCACAGGTGCTGACAGCTCACAGGGGATGCTTGAGGTCCTAAAGCGGAAGGTGCGGGAACGCGGGATCACCAATGTCGTTGCGAAGTTCATTGACCTTGAGCAGCAGAGACTCGATGGCAGGTACGACCTGATTGTCAGCAGTATGACTTTGCACCATGTGCACAATGTGGCGGCGCTGATCGACTCTTTCGTACAGATACTGAAGCCCGGCGGATGGCTTGCCCTTGCCGATCTCGAAAGTGAGGATGGCAGCTTTCACGATGACTCGACGGGCGTTTATCATCGCGGGTTCGACCGAGGGTTTTTCAACTCCGCGTACTGTAAAAATTTCCTGACCGATATCCGTATCATAAAGGCCGCGACAATCGACAAATCAAAAGGTTCTGGTGGCCGCCATTCCTATCCGGTGCTGCTTTGCGTGGCGAGAAAGCAGGTTTGATCCATTAATAGACTAATTTCCTGGCTGTGTTCGACCCGAAAGCAGGTTTGCTCTTACAGGCTGGTAAGGCATTAAAATCGGGTCCCTAGGCGCGTTAGATTGCAGCATACTTTTCCAATTTTCGAAGGAGACCTGCGATGTCAAGTGCAGAGCGTGCCGGTGACGAGGGGATAAGTCTTCTCTATGATCTGAGCAAGGAGGCACTGGTCAGGATCATCATAGACGATGCTAAGAACTGGCTGGCCCATGACGGGCTCTGGTTTCAGGCCCTTGAGCGACGCTTTGGAATGGAGGTGCCTGCCCGCCAGATCCCCATCCCGAAGAATTCTGGTGCGCTTGGGAATTTACTTTGCAAGAATGATTGTTGCCTGACAATCCCTGTGGGTTATCCCTTTGGGCATTCGGATCCGAGAAGGATCAATAATTACAGCATGCAACGTCACGCTGTTCGTACCGCCGCTTTGATTGCAGCTAAAGGCTGGATTCGTGGGGCTCTGGCTGAATTAGGAGGGACCTATGGGGATATTCGTAGCTATTATATTCTGTGTCTGGCTTCTCATTGCACTGATGTCCTTTTTCTGTAAATCCGGGAGCGAGGATGGCTGCTTTCGCAATCGGTGACCCATTTAGAACGTTTCGTATCCATTGTGCTGTTGGGAGCGGCAGATCATTGCGGTGATCACGAAGCCAAGTGGATTCGTGATCAATAGGTCGTCGGTTCGACTCCGATAGATGTCTCCAGTAATAACAATGGCCTACAGCTAATCACTGCAAGCCCTTTTTATTTGAGTGAACTTTTGAGTGAACTTTTCGCCAGAAAAAGACAGGCTGTCGCGCCTTGAGCTGTTGCTTGGTCAACGGTTACTTGGCAGGACCTATTCGGCGCATAGCGAGCGTCTGGACCTTAGAGGCAATAGGGACAGGGGTTTCTCCAGGGGCCAAAGGCGCCAGGCTGCCCCGATACTCCTCTTCCACTCCCCCGCACATTACCATGGGGGCCTCGGGCTTCATTGGCCGGCGGTACGGCAGGAATGGCACACCGGGTTTATCCATGGCTGTCTCCTGGGTTCCAGTTATGCTTCGTCCGTAGGGAGTTTCCCCGCTTTCAACTTCGCTAGGACCCGCCCCATTGCCGCCTGAACCTGAGCCTCTACCTTCCTCTGGCTTCCGTGACTCAGCTTCCCCTTGGCTTCCATCAAATCAGGGTTTCTTTGTGCCGGTGGTTCCGGCGAGTATAGACTGCCCAGAAGTCCATGCAGCTGCTCCTGTTGCGACAAATTAAGTCGGTACTCCATCGTCGCCAGCATCACCGCCTCGTTGATCTTGCAGACTTCCGGGAGGGCTTGTCTCAGGTCCGGGTCCTGCTTCATTATTATGTACTCGCTGATCGCTACGTTCTCCAGGAGGAGCGGCTTCAGGTCGAGGTAGGAGGGGATCACGGTCGGGTCGTAGCCTCTCGCTTTCAGGGCTTCGCATTGCATAGACGCTAGCTGGTCTCTGAGTTGGACCCGCCCGTTGCGAAGCCGAAAGGGCTATGCTATCATTTACCGGAGAGTTCACAGCGCCCTCCAAGTTAGGACTTCACCCCGCTCCGCTCCTCCAGGCAGCGGGGTCATTTTTCCTATCTGTGTATGCTCGGGGGAGAGGATGACAACGGAATGGTTGTACTGCACCGGATGTAGAAGGGCGTTCCAATCCGCTCCCGGTCAAACCTACTGTGGCTATAATGACTGCCACAATCGCACTGGCAAAATTTATCCGTGGAAAACAATCCGAGAGTTAAACGTCCACTACCCTGAAATCCCAGAGCATGGCAAGAAGTACCCCTTTTATGGCTGATTTCCTAGCTTTGCCTGGCTTGCCGGAGATGATCACATGGATACCCGTTTTGAGCTCGAACATGAAGAACTGTTAAATACTTGTTCTTTCAGCGACGATAAGCAGGTTTTTTCACTTTCGTAACAAACCGGGCATAGTCAGCGTCACAGACAAGGATATGGTTGGTAAGCCAATCTTTCAAGAAGGCCAAGATTTCTAAAGAAAAGACCTTTTTGCCAGAAACATAGTCTGCCTGGACATCCAAAACCCTCACTGTAAAACTTCTATGCTGGTTCAAGTGCTCGGCGTACTTTGGGTACCTTCTCTGCTCCATCCATTTTTCTTCGGCATGAAAATGATAGGTGGCATAATCGATAAGAGCATCAAACAATCTGCCAAGACCTCCATTAGCTTTACCACTAACAAAACTGTCGTAGGTAATATTGAGCAACTCGACTAAGTGTCTGTGATGGTTGTCGAATTCCTCAATCCCCGTACTGAAATTTTCCTGCCATTCAATTATCGGCACGTAGCCCCCCTCTGTCTACCAGTAGGCCCCTTTTCGGCAATTTAGGCCCGCTACTTTAGCTCTATTCACCATGCCAGTAGCTTAATCCGACCCTGTGGGACTACTCTCTTCGGATTTGCCCGGAGGGATTCAATCGCCTCGCCAAGTAAAGCGCATCAAACTGCTGATCATCTGCCTCAGACTGCAATCGGGTGTTGACTTTTTGTCCTTTCCGAATCAAAAATACCTGTCGATTCTTTCCTGATAATTTCTTTTCAAAAGGCAATCCCATACTAAAAAACCCTTTAGTCAACCTTCGTAAACGCCGATATTTGTGAAGGGCTCCTTTCCTTCTTCCCAGGTTATATGCGGGGTGGGGCAGGATGCACTTTAGCGGAGAACTCGCTATCGGATGCTGCGGTTGAGCTTTCGCCACACGGGCGATCCTCCCCGAGACTTTGGCAAGTGCCGCCCAAGCCAGAGCAGGAACGGTACGGCTGGTAGATCTGAAATTTTTTATCTGTCAGAACCTGAGCCCAACGGTAGTTGGAGGTACCTTGCCATGCCAAACCGAAAAATCGCAAAAGCGCCACCGGCGGCCTCGGTCAGGCTATTCGCCTTGGGACTTGTCGCGGGGATTCTCCTTGTCGACCTGGTTGTGGCCGGGTTGGCGGGTTGTTACCTGTACCGTTCCCGACAGATGGTCGTAACGCGGGTGGCGACCCAGACCCAGAACCTGTCACAGTCCTTAAGCCTAACCCTGACCGGCATTCTCGACAAAACAAACACGGCCCTTTTTTCCGTGCAGCAGGAGGCGGAGCGGCAGCTGAAAACCGGGGGTCTCGACCTTAAGATCCTGAACAACTACATCCTGAATCAGAAAAAACGCATCCCCGAACTCGACGGCCTGAGGGTGGCCGACAGCAGCGGGAATCTGATCTGCGGCGATCGGGTGGCTCCCAACACCCAAGTGAATATCGGCGACTATGAGGTCTTCGCCGTCTCCCGGCAGAACCCTGATGCCGGCCTGGTAATCGGCCCTTCCAAGTTGGGCCGAGTCACCAACCATTGGATTTTTCACCTGGCCTATCGCATCAACAACCCCGATGGCTCCTTTGCCGGCATCGTGTTCGGGGCCATCGCCCTCGACTACCTGCGTAACATGTTCTCGACTTTTGATCTCGGCCAACATGGCGCAATCTCCCTGCGGGACAAGGACCTTACCATTATGGCCCGTTATCCCGATGCCGGCAGCATCGGCAACAGGAAGGTGTCCCGCGAATGGCAGGAGCTGCACCGGGCAGGCAAGACCTCCGGAACCTACACGTGGCCGGGAATAGACAAAGAGGAGAGGACCTTCTCCTTCAACCAGGTATCCAACTACCCCCTTTTCGTAAATGTAGGACTTGCTTCGAGCGACTACTTCACCTCCTGGCGTAGCGAGGCGTGGATGCTGGGGGGCTTCGTAGCCCTTTTCTGGTCGGCATCAGTTGTTTCGGGCTGGCTCATCTATCGAGTCCGGAAACAAGCCAAGGTGGCCGAGGTGTCACTGGAACAGCACCGTGAGCAGTTGGAGGATACGGTGGGAAGGCGCACCGTCGAACTCGAGAACAAGAACCGTCAACTAGCCGAAGAGGTCACAGTACGTAAGCAGGCCGAGGCCGACTGGCAAAAGGCGGCGGTAATCATGGACCAGATGTCCGATGCGGTGATCTGGATCTCCAAGGACGGCAGGTTCCTCTACGTCAATGACGCCGCCTGCGCCAGGCATGGCTATTCCCGCGACGAAATGCTTTCACTTTCGGTTTGGGAGCTCGCGGCCAACTTCCCGCCTGAGGCGTGGGCAGCCCACTGGGAGGAACTGAAGCGGGTGCGTTGCCAGCATTTCGAGACCCACAACAAGGCCAGGGACGGCAGGATCTTCCCGGTCGAGGTGACTGCGACCCATCTCGACTTCGAGGGCGTCGAGTACAACTGCACCATCGTCAGGGACATCACTGATCGCAGGGAAAACGAGGCGGAAAAACAGGCGCTCATGACGCAACTGGCCCAAGCACAGAAAATGGAATCGGTGGGGCGACTGGCCGGTGGTATCGCCCACGACTTCAACAACCTGCTGACACCGATCCTTGGCTACTCGGAACTATTGAAATTTTCCATACAGCCTGGCAGCCTTGAGTTTGAGAGGGTCCACAACATATATCAGGCCGCAGACAGAGCAAAGGTGCTGACCCAGCAGTTGTTGAGCTTCAGCCGAAAACAGGTGCTGGAGATGAAGACCATCGACATCAACGAGGTGATCCGCTCCTTCCACAACATTCTGCGCAGCACCATACGGGAGGAGATCGACCTTCGCCTGCACCTGACCGGAGATGTTCTGGGGGTACGGGCCGACCAACATCAGGTCTGCCAGATAATGATGAATCTGGCCATCAATGCCCAGGACGCCATAGAGGGCATTGGATCCATCACCATCGAGACGGTCCCGATCAGCATCGACGCGGAATACCTGCGCCAACATGCCGGGGTTGCCGAGGGGGACTACCTGATGCTAGCGGTCACCGACAGTGGCTGCGGAATGGACCAGGAGACACTCTCCCACATGTTCGAGCCGTTCTTTACCACCAAGGAAGTGGGCCAAGGCACGGGACTTGGACTTGCTACGGTTTACGGCCTGGTCCGGCAACATGAGGGGCACATTTGGGTTTACAGCGAGGAGGGCAAAGGGACGGTGTTCAAGATCTATTTCCCGATAGTACAGGAGCAACTCGCGGCAGAGACGGAGAAACCGGCCCAAGGGGAACCGCTAAATGCGGCGGGGCGTACCATTCTTCTGGTGGAGGATAACGAAATGGTGCGGCAGCTGGCTCACGATATCCTACTGACACTGGGAGCCAAAATTCTCGTGGCCGAGAGCCCGAAACAGGCACTTCAGCTCAGTGCCGGAAAAAGGGTGGACCTGTTGCTTACCGACGTCGTTATGCCCGAGATGAACGGCCCGGAACTGCACCGCAAGCTGCTGAAATTGCACCCACACCTGAAGGTGCTCTACATGTCGGGCTACACCAACAACGCAATCGTACATCACGGGGTTCTGGACGAAAGCGTCGACTTCATTCAGAAGCCCTTCACCTTCCAGGAACTTGCCAAAAAGGTCCAGTCGAACCTGACCGGTTAATCTTTGTATCGACCAAACCTTCATGACGTTCTACCGAAGATCTGCTCCGCATCCAGGAGCATGGCGGCGAGGTTGCATTTGACCAAGCAAAGGCAGAGCCGTTGGCAACCATGAAGCTGTCAGCGATACTTGTGGGGCTGATTTCCACTCCGGCCAGGAGCATATTTCCATGGGAACATTGCTCTTCTTAAGAGAATGGATTATCAACCACATCCTCATTACTGATGTGGAATTCGGCAAATTCCTTAAAGATCTGGAGCGTGCTTAGGAACTCCGGACTGCGCATATTATGAGGGCCACCTTATTACCGGGAAGCACGGGCAAACGGACTCTGCACCTTCGTCAACCGGGCCGGCTTGCAAACCGGGGTGCCTGTTGGAGTATTGCCTCGGCAAGCACAGGCACGAACTGATTCACCACGGAGCTCTCAACGGACGACAGTATCCCATACAGAACAAAGGAGAGCGACTCTATGGATGCTGCTACCCTGCAATCTAAAACCGAACCGTACACCTCGCCGCCTATCCGCATCCTGGTGGTAGCCTACGACGAGCGGTCACGCGGTTTGCTCGCCGAAGCCGTCCTAAAACTCGGGGCCGAGGTGATCTCCTGCGCCTCCTTCGTTGAGGCTGAGACGGCTGCGCTGACTCGCCTCTGCAGCGGAATCCTGGTTGACCTGGTGGCGATGGTCAAATCCCCGCCGACAGAAAAACCAATTGCACACACCCTGACCAACATTTACCCCACACTTCGAGCCAAAATCATGGGGCCGATGCTGGTTCCCATGGCAATGGCAGGAGATAAATCACAGGACAAGTCGCTGGCTGCCTTCGTCAATAACACCTGCAGCAACTTTCACGCTCGCACTCTTCGCCATCACCGAAGAAAACCGGTCTGCCGCCCGGCAATGATGGACGACCTTTGCGGATTTACCACTGATGTGAGCTGGGGAGGGGCCTTCATCGTCGTGATGGAGCCGCAATTGCGATTCCAGGTTGGAGACCAGGTGGACGTGGTGTTCCCTGACCTGGGCGTTGAAATCCCGGTCCGGGTGGCTCGGGTTTCGTCCTGGGGGGGGCGCCGGCCGCCAGGGATAGGGGTCGTGTTTTTAGAGCTTACCAACGCGCTGGAGGCTGCGCTGCTGGGCCTGCTGGGGACAGACAAACATACCGATCGAGACCGGTTGGCTTAAAGGGGATTGCCAGATGATAATAGACGAGATATTGGCGCAGTTGGGGGTGAGTGGGGAGCAGTTGGTGGTCCTTTTGGACGCTGACACTCGCGAGATTTTCAGCACGATGGTGGGAACTGAGGTGGCGTCGGTCGCTGCGGAAACGGCGCAGCGGCACACGGACTCGGTGACCGCTATGGTTGGCCTGACCGGTAGCTACAACGGGATTGTCTCGGTCAGCATGTGCCAGTCGCTGGCTATGTCGATTGCCGGCGCGATGCTCGGCATGGAGGTCGATGAGTGCGGAGACGATGTTCATGACGCTCTCGGCGAGATCGCAAATATGCTGGGCGGCTCCTTCAAGCACCACTTTGTGCACGACGGGCACGAGGTTCGGCTGTCGACGCCGTCGGTGATGTCGGGGGATGACTATGTCGTCTCCGTAGGAGCTGTTCCTGATACCCTGACCTTGGGGTTTGCGGTTGCGTGCGGTGGGGAGTTCTCAGTGACCGTTTACCTGGAGCCTGGCAGCTAAGTGCGCCTGCCGCTGCGTCCCCGGTCGTTTCCCGGGGAGATGGCGGGCGAAGGGGGTGCGTGTCGAGTGGCTGTCCCCGCAACCAACACAATAAAAAGGGATTAGCCAATAAAGGTTAATCCCTTTTTTGCGTGCAACAGGAGGCGGAGCGTCAACTGAAAACTGGCGGACTTGACCTTAAGATCCTGAACAACTACATCCTCCAACAGAAAAAACGCATTCCCGAACTCGATGGCCTGAGGATGGCAGACAGCGCCGGATATCTCATCTGCGGCGACCGTGTTGTTCGCGAAGCCCGTGTGCCCTTCGGCGACCGTGAGGTATTCATCGTCATATGTGGTGGCTACTATCGATGTCAAAGAACAGAAATAACTCAGATCGAGGAATTCGATTACGGACCGCACTGACGCACCGAGTGTCCACGATGTCATGGCACTCATCAGGTATCTATTAGCAAGAATGAGAATCCGCGGTGCAACACACCTACTTCTGGTTAGAAACTAGGAGCGTCTACCACTCTTCTTTCTGTTTATCTGCGAGTTTCTTCATGTAGATTTCCGGGCTGGTGAGCTTGAGGATTTGCTGGTCGTTGTAGCCCAGTTCCTTCAGGTTCAGTAATCCATTCGGGGTGTGGCAGTTGGCGCAATAAAGGGCCTTGGTTTTGGTAACCAGGTGGTTGCTCCCGAAGTAGATGGTTTGCCAGCCGGGTACGGCATTCTTGGCGACGCCCTCGGGATCCTTCATCCCTAGGGTGCGGGCTGCCGATGCCACACCGGCACGAGTGTCCCCGGTCGCCATCGGCGGGGCGAAATCCATGGAGAGCAGCTCGCCGCTTTCCTTGTCATAGTAGGCCTTCCCCTGGAAGATCTTGAACGGGGTGATCTTGCTTTTGAGGTCTTCCTTGCACCCCTGAGGGCCTATGAAGTGTGGGGTGTTCTTTACCGTCCCGTTGTACCAGGCGTAGAGCGGTGTCGTCTCGTTTGCTTCTTTCTTGAGCGTAGTCGGCTCGAAAAACTTGTCCGAGCTCTGCTCCCAGAGGGTGAAGTCCTTGGCAAAGGCGCCGCCGGTGCGGGGTATATGACAGGTCTGGCAAGCGATGCGCGCCGTGTGGCGGTTCAGATCCGCGTCTTTGTGAGGCTTCAGACCGTGGCATGAGGTGTCGGCGCAGGAGACGAGCAGGCCGTCATTGGCCCAGTTGTTGGGATCGAGTCCGGTCGGCATCCGGTGATTTTTCGCCTTGTGGCAATCGACGCAGACCATTCCCTTGGCGGCATGAGCGTCGGTATCCTTGGTGAAGGAGAAGCCGCGCTTGATGACGACCCCGCCACCGGCAGCTTCGTGGCAAACCATGCAGTTCTTCACGGTCGGCTTGCCTATGGCGAGTGCCGCCTTGCTGCTACGGTCCTGACCCATGACGATGCGCCCCTTGTCATCCTTGAACGCTTTACGCTGCCTGAAGTCGTAATCGCTCGAGTGGCAGACCAGGCAGTCAACTGCCTTTTCCGCTTCCGGACCCGTGCTTCCAACGTCGCTCAAATGGTTACCCGGGTGGCAGGTGTTGCATCCGACGAATTTGGTCTTTCCAGTCTCCGGACTTTTCGGGATTTCCTTTAGATTGTTGACAATGTCATTGCCGTTGCACATGACATAGATGCGGTTCTTCATTCCGTACTCTTTGTTTGGATCAAGTCCCTCTACGTTGGTGACCTTGGAAGCGTGCTTCCAGTGTACCGTGTCGAGAAACGCCTTTGCAGTCCCAGGGTGGCACTCTTCGCACGTTTCTGGCCCCTTGTAGCCGCTCTTTTCAAGGGACTCTTTCCCCGGGTGTTCCATTGCTATTAAGGTCGTCGCCATCAAGGCGACACTAAGGAGTGCAATGAGAATACTTAATCTTTTCATGTAATGCCTCTCTTGTGATGTTTGAGTTCTTTGCAAAAAATGTGATTTTGTAATTATGGTTCAGGTATTGCTTTGATTTAGTTGTGAGTGTATAATATCTATATATTTGAATGTATTCGCTGGTAAAAAACGCTGTGATTTTCTGGGAAACCACAGCGAAGCAGTGCGAACTCATTGAGTAATGAGGTCAATCTAGCATCCAGCGGTCTTTCTAAACAGCTTAGAGACATTCTTGCCGTCGATAACCTCATACTTGCAGCGGATTTCGTCACCCTCGACGATCCTGTGGTCCTTGAACTTGTCCAGTGTTAAGTCATCGTTCACGGTGATGATGATAAGCGCCTCGGTCTTGTTGTCCTTGAGCGTGGCGGTCGCGGTCTTAGCGTCCTTGCCGGCTATATCAATCTTGGTGATGACGCCGACGAATTTGATCTCATCCGCCTGCGCGGAACGGCTGAACCCGAACAGCGAAACTGCTAAAATTGCCAGCACCGCCACTAACGAAAGGGCTTTTCTCATGGTGATAATTCTCCTTTTCCCGGCCAGGCAGAGTATGGCATCAGCCTATCGCCGGCCAGCAATCTGTTGATCCGCACGGGGGAGAGGCAAGCCCCCCCCGTGCAGTGTGCAATTTAGAATTTAACTTCGAAGGTGGCGTAGATGTCCTGGGCATTTTTGAGCGGGGTAAGCAGCATCATGTTGGTCGGCTTGATGTCGGCAATCTTGACCGGCGCACCCACCCAGTCGTTGCTCCCGGTGTAGTCAAAGTTGTAGAACTGGTAGCCGACCCTGAAGAACACCTTGGAGAGGTGGGAGGATATCGGTTTCAGGTTCAGTTCCTGGATCAAGTATGCTTCGTAGACGTCGCCGCGCGTTCCGAGCTTGGCGGTCCACATGTCGTCGGCTGCGGGTGCAAAGGTGATCCAGTTCTTGGAGCCGTGGTTGTACTCGAAGCCGACCTTGGTATTGGACGGGTCGTAGTCGTAACGGGCACCAATGTAGCCGGCATAGCCGGTCTTGCTGGTCGGGGCTTCGGGATTAAAAAACTGCCCCGTCATGAGCCCTTCAAATCCAGCGTTAGCAGAGACATTGTTGTTCGGGTGCGTTACGCTCATGCCGACATTCCCGAAGAAGTTCAGTTTGCCCGGACCGACGTTCTTGAGGGTACTGGTGAAGCCTGCTCCGTACCAGTCGATGTCACCCAGATCGACTGACGGGGAGGTGTTGCCGAAGGCGGTGTCTTTCATGACGGGGAAGTCGAAGATGCTAAAGCCACGGTTCCACTGCAGCCAGACGCGCAGAGGGTCGGTGTCGATCGGAATCACTGCGACGCCGAGCATGTCGGTGTCGTTCAGACTGTTACCCGGGGTCGAGAAGCCGCTTTCGAAACCGCGGCCGTAGCAGACCTTGGCGTAGGCACCCGGCAGCGCATCGATGTCGGGCGCCCACCCGATGGTCATGCCGTCGAAGGCGTAGTCGACCAGCAGCGCAGGGGTTCCGCCGTTGCCGGGTCGTTCTTTGTTCTCGCGCAATTGAGAGGGATCCCCGCCGGTGGAGGGGCGGCGTCCCACCGAGAACCAGATCGGCTGGCCCCCGATGTTGGACCAGGTCGCATAGGCGCGATCCACGTCCAAAAGGCTCGTGGAAGGAACGTGCCCCAAAGTTCCGTCGAAAACTCCGACCCGGTCCGCGAAGAACGGCGTGTTGCCGCCATTGGCCACAGCGGAATCGTCCTGGGAACCGAAGGTCTTGTAGGCAAGGAGACGGACGTTGACCGTCACATCCTTGGTCGCCTTGGCGTGCAGGTCGATGCCCAAGCGGTTGGTGTAGAGGGTATCGTTGCTCGGCTTGTAGGCAGGTACCTGCTGGGCGAAGCCCTGAAGGGCTCCGAGCATCTGCTGGTTCGATTGCAGGAAAGACTGCGCCCCCGAGAAGGTGGTAGTCTGTTTCATCTGGTTTGAGAAAGCCTGGAACGCAGCCACCTGGGGCCCGAACGCTACAGGGTTGTTGAGGAAACCGTTGTTCATCTGCTGCTGGGCATTGCTGAAGGTGTTGTTGACATCTGTGTACGCCTTGGTTTCCCCCCTCAGTGAATCCAGCCTGAACCGGTAGTCGCCGCCGATGGTCAGCCATTTGCTGAGGGTCTTATCCTCGAGTTTTTCGACCTTCTTGGTCAGTTCGTCGACTTTCAGCTGCAGCGCCTGTTCGTCAGCCATGGCACTGGCTGGGGCGGCAAGCGCTAAAAGCAATGCGCCCGACAAATACCTTTTCACGATCTGGTTCATGTCCCCTCCTTTTCGTTTTGTGCTCGTGCTGAGCGTTTGCTCCGTCCCCTCTACCAGCTAAATGCCCATAGGTTAGCTGCTTACGGCACTTCAGGGATATTTTTATGCAAATATATATGTTTTACGATTATAGGTAAAATGAATCATTTTCATGGAGCCATGCGTGTTGCGCATGGGAGCCGGAAGGGGGGGCACTAATCTGTCTAGAGCTATGCGCAGGGGGGGGCAGTCAGTCGATCGAAGCTGCAGGATCAGTCTGCTGGGGGAGTGGTATTTGCCGGATGATGTGTCGGCTGCTGACTGGCTGAATTGCAAAGAAGCCAATTCCTGATATCATGACGGTCGGACTTTGTCACTGTCGGGAAATCCATTCGCTGCAAGGAGGGTTTTATGAAGAGAATCGCTTTGGCATGTGTAGCTCTACTGTCAGTCGCGGGCTACGTAGGCGCGGCGGAGCGGCCGGCAGCACCCAACGGGATTGCCATCTATCCGGACTACATGTCATGGAAGGTCGTTGCTCCTTCCTACCGGGAGGACAAGGGGCAGATTCGCATTGTCACCGGCAACGCAATTGCGATCGCGGCCTTGCATGCCGGCACCAAGCCGCTCCCCGATGGCAGTGTGCTTGCCAAGGTGGCCTGGAAGGCGGAAAAACACCCCTCCTTCCCGGTGGCGACCGTTCCTGGGGATTTCGCTCAGGTTGAGTTCATGGTCAAGGATGCCAGGAGGTACCAGGCGACCGGTGGCTGGGGCTTCGCGCGTTTTGTGGGGAGCGGACTGAAACCTTATGGAAAGGACGCCACCTTTGTCGGTGAGTGTTTTGGTTGCCATACACCGGTTGCGAACAACGATTATCTCTTTACCAAAATCGTCAAGACTCCGTAACGCCGGAAAGCAGTCAAACAGAAGACCTCCGCAGGTTGGCTCCCTCTGGAGGTCTATTATTATAACCGCTTCAACACGGCACGGTCAGTGAACAATGCCAGCTGCGCGCGCCTTTGCTCCATCGAGCCTGACACTGTCGTAGAGCTTTCGGTTCTTTATTGCGGGCAGTGAGAAGTCCCCCTCGATCGACCATTTGTCCTTCAGGTAAAACCAGGGCGCCAGGCTTGACAGCCGGTATCCATCGAGCACTTCAATTTTTTCCGCCTGCATATCCCTGATGAACATCCCCCGGCTCCCCGCGATCACAGTATGGCCACCGCTGAAAGGCAGAGCGCCCGCATCACCGAAATCCCAGGTCACATGTTGGCGCTGCTCGCCGCCGGGGAGGTCATGGCATGAGGCGCAGGAGCGGCTCTTGCCATACTTGTGAGATACCTTGTCAATCTGGATCCAGAGGAGCGCCCGGTTATTCTCCGGCAGGCCGTCGAAAAGCCCCACGTACCCCCAGGCGTCATCGGTGCGCTGCAGGTCCGGCAACTCCTTGGGCCAGCGCCAGTGCAGCCCCGGTTTCAGATCCGATTGCTTCTGGTTCAAAACAGCCATTGGGAAGGGCTTGACCGGTATCCAGCGGCCACTTTGGTCCCGGATCAGGATCGGATTCTTCATGACCCCGTAGTAGTCCTTGAATTTGAAGAAAGGGGTTTCCACTCCCGCAAGCTTCCCCGGACCCCAGAATGTTCCCTGGTAGCCAGAGACGTTCTGGACATGGCACGCTTCGCAGGAAAGGTTCTTGTGCAGGGACTGCCGATGCCCCTTGATCTCCCGGCTATGGCATGTGTCACAGGTTCCCTGACGCCTGATCATGGCGTGGCCGATGCTTTGGTTGGATTTGGTGCTTTCGTGGCAGTCGAGGCAGGCCACCTTTTTCAGCTGGTGGATGTCAGGCTCCATCCCCTCCGGGTTCGCATAGCTTCCACCGAAATAGCCGGCGCCCCGCCTGCGCTCTTCGGGCCCGGCGTGGCAGATCTGGCCGCGGCCGCCACCGTAGCAGCTTTCCGGCTTCGGGGTCCGGTTGAAGGTGTGCATCCCGAGCCTCGGGTTTGCCGAATCCTTTGGTTGCGGGTCATAGTGGCAGTCTAGGCACCCCACATGACAGGCGTTGCAGCTGCGCTGGTTCAGGGCGCTTTGCTCCCGGGAAAACGGGAGGGCCGTGTTGGCTGCAATCTTGTCGTAATTCCCCTCGAACCAGACCCCGCAGTTGTGCGGGCCGCGCTCCCTGTCAGCCCAGTTTTGATAACGGCTTTGCTTGGCGTTTCGCGCCATGGTGCTCCTGGTGAATTCCGCGAATTCCCGGGCATGGCAGGCGCCGCAGGTCTTCTCCATGACGGTGAAATCCAGGGAAAGAGTAGCTCTGCGCTTATCCTGGTACAGAATCAGCGCAACGCTCGGGTCGACGACAGCTTTGCCGTCCTTGCTGATCTGGTGCTTGATACGGCTCATCGGGTTCCCGGTCAGCTCCAGAGGAGCCCGGCGCTCCACGGTTTCGGCCAGCTGCCCTTTTTTCCTGACCAGCAGCAAACGGCCCATGCCCTGGTGGGCCTTGTCACGCTCCGTCTCGGCGGGATTGCCGAGGTGGCAGGCGTCACAACTCGCGGTCATGCCGGATTGCTGCAGCACCTCTGTCGGAGTCACGGTGAAATGGGGAAAGCCCAGTTCGGCCATTTTCGCCGGATTGGCGTGGCAGGCCAGGCAGGAGTCCGCGCTGTCGGCGCCCCAGGACCAGGCGGGGAGTGCAAGGATGACAAGTGAGATAAAAAGGGGAACAAATGGACAGTTAGCAGTGAGGTGCTTCATTGTGCCTCCCAGTAACTTATCTGTCCAGTGTATCAGGGCAGGTGAGGTAGACAAACGAATTACCTGAAATTCTTTGAGGAAAACGAAGGTGTGGTGCTTATTAACTGGCCAGAGGTTGGTTGCCTGTGACCAGCTGAACTACATTGGTTCTGCCGCCACCAGTGATATTCCCCTGGCGAGTCAAACCGAATTCCGCGAAAAGGTAATCGATGAAATGCTGGTGATGCAGTGACAATTCCTGGCGGGCGAGTATCAGAGTGCGGGGCCGGAAGTGACTGAAGTCTCCGACCCGGTGGGCGCAAAGCCTGCCACTTTGCAGTGCTTCCGAAAAAAGTGCCCGGGACACGAAGGTAACCCCCTTGCCGGCCAGGACCTCGCGGAGGATGAAGGAGAAGTCGTCGAAAAAGACGACCGTCGAGAATTCGCTGCAGCTGCGTCCGAGGTTGTGCAGGTTCTTGTCGATGAAGCGCCTGGCGCAACCCTTTTCGTTCTTCAGGTAGAGGCGCTCGCGCAAAAGCCGGTCGATGGTGGTGATGTCCTCGCCGATGCCGAGCGAGGGGGCGCTGATGAACACCACCTCGTCGTCGGGAAGGGGATGGGTGGTCCTCCCTTTCAGGTCGATTTCGTCGCAGTGCTCCACCAGGGCGAGGTCGAATCGGCCGCTATCGATACCCGTCAGGGCTTCCTCGGGCATGGCAAAGACGCAGTTCAGATCGACGCTTGAGGAATGGTCGTCGATAAAAGAGGTGAGCACCCCGGGTAGTCGGTCGATTCCGAGCGATGGAGTGGAACAGAAGGAGATTTTCTGTTTATCCTTGCTGGCGCTAATGCCGAGAAGGAATTCACGCTGGAGGTCCAGGATCTTACTGCCTTTTTCCATCAGCAGATGTCCCGCGGCAGTCAAAACGAGAGATGCACTAGTCCTCTCAAAAAGCGGTTGCCCAACGGCATCCTCAAGGAGCTTGATACGTCGGGAAACGGCTGACTGGGTAACGAAAAGAAGCGATGCGGCTTTGGTGACGTTGCCAAGGGTAGCGACCTTCATAAAGGTTTTGAGGAGTAGGAAATCCATGATTTGTAACCCCCACATGCTTGATACGCATACCCTTTATGCGAATTACTCATTTATTCTTATGACAAAATAAGAGTAATATTGCAATCATAATATTCGGTTTTTTGAATAAAGGGCTGAATTAATTCCCCAGCGAAGTCAGCGCGGTGTTTTGGACCTTTGGCGGGAGTCATAGAGCAAGACGTTGTTGAATACTTCAAAGGGTGCGGGAAAGGCCATATCTCAATGATGCAGGCAGTTCTCAAAGCCTGCGTGAATGCCCACCGGCCACATGCAAATGAAGGCAAGGTCGCCGCAGGCGGGTTGCCGCTTAAAGCGGTAACGACTCTTGTTGCCAGGTGTCCTTGTGCAGATTTTTTCGCGATTTCAAAGGCTTACCTACCGGCATCCTGCAACCGTTGGTGAGGCACTTCTTTAGGAGCGGCGCCGCCTTGAAGGTCACGATCTGGCGGGGCTCGATGGTAATGGCCTCCCCGGTCTGCGGGTTTCTTCCCACTCGCGCGTTTTTCTGTTGGACCTCAAACTTCCCGAAATTAGCAATCTTCAGGTATTCCCCGGCTTCCAGCGTTGTCTTGATGATTTCCAGGAGCCCCTCCAAAACATCGAACGCGTCAGCTTTTGTCATGTCCGCGTTGTCCTGGATGGCTTCTATAAGGTCGGCTTTGGTCATGGGGTGTCCCTCGTCGTTTTGGTGGATAGGCGGCACATTATAGCCGATTTCCTGTGCTGCGGGAATCTTAAACTTCCGGTATGGTTCAAATCTCCCTCAGGTACGCCTCTTTGATCTCGTTCGGCTGAATTCCAAAGAGGTGAGGGTCTGCCGCTGGCTGGAACATCCAGGACGACGTTGTGACTGTCTTGGTGCTGCGTGTACGGCACCGGAAAGAGGTCTGCAGATGAACCGCTCGTAAACTTCCCTGCCGGCCTAAATCACCCCCTCCGCACCAAAGCCATCGCTTCAACAAGGCATATAATCAGGTGTGCAATCTCATATCATGGAAGAAACTACCGTGTGCGAATATCATGCCTTGGGGAGTCGATCATTTCAGACCAATCGTCCCCTTGAAACCTCCCAGAAGTCATTCTGTTGCGTCAGCAATTGGCGAGAATGGATGAGCGCCGCCGGCTCCAGCCGGTTGCTGGCCAATTAATGCGCTTTAAGGTGTGTTTTTGAGAGCACCCACGTCCTCTACGCAGGCCGTCACACATTACAAGTATGGTGTGGGGGCTTCCCCCCGCTGAAACCGCAAGGCCAGAAGCGCCTGCCGTTTTTCCCCTCTGCAGGGGAACCCCCCGCAACGCCCCAAAAGAGCACCCACAAATTGGGACCAAAGCCGCTCGAAAACCCCGAGCCGCTTTCCCGGTCCGAACCCGCCCGTGAACGGCCACCTGCGCTTTGCGCTATCGCTAACGCCTCCACTTCCGCGACACAGCCGCTCCAGTTCCGGCTCCCGCTGGCGCTTCCGCTCCGGCTGCCGCCTCACGGACAGGTTCTCTGCGACACCGCCCGCCCGCTTGCCAGACACTCCGGCAAGCCGACAGACGGAAAGACCCGAACCGCCGGCCTAACCGGCGCTGCACCCGCCGGACAGTCCGTCAGAACCACCATCAAACTCAGTGACCTTTCCACCGCTTGGTGGCATTTGAAATTAAACATTAAAAATAACCAAAAAAACCTGGACTCAATCCGAAAAGAAGTCTATTCTGCCGATGCTTCTGCACCTGGTGGTTGCCAGCCTCCCAGAAGGGAACACGAAGTGTGACTGTGGAAAAAAACCAAAGGGCAGTGCGCTTTCGCCGCCCGCGCGGTTTCGCCGCGGTCCGCGGCATGATGGTTCGGGTTTAGATGTGCATCATTAACCGCTTATCCCAAGGCCTGTATGAAGTTCGATCCTGCACCGTTTCGGAAAATGCTTCTGGTTCTCATCTGCCTGGCGCTTATCCAGGTGCTGACCAATTTTTCCGGCAAGAGGTTCTGGGTGAACCTCACCGAGAGCGAGCCGGTGGGGCTTTACCGGCTGGACGGGCTGAACGGGATCACTCTCGAAGTCGGGGACATGGTCATCATGAGCATACCGGACCGGTACCGGCAATACGTTTACGGCAGGAAATGGCTTCCCGCCGGATGGCCGCTCTTAAAGCACGTGGGCGCTCTTCCCGGGGATATCTACTGTGCCAGGAATTCCCTTTTCCTGGTCAACGGGGTCCTGGTCGGCCCGGTGTACCTGGTGGACAGCGCAGGGCTCCCCCTGCCGCAGCTTCAAGGATGCCGCGAGGTACCGGAAGGACATTTCCTTCCCATAGCCACAGGGGTGAAGACCTCCTTCGACGGGCGTTACATGGGACCGGTGCCCCTGTCGATGATCCGGGGGGTGGCCCGCCCCCTGTGGGTTTTTTAAAGAGGGGGGAACGCCATGTTTTTGTTGGCCGGCCTTATCTACAGCACCGGTTTCCTGTCGCAGTGCGGCCCCGCCGTCGCCCCCTCCACGACGCAGGCGATCATCCAGGTCGAAAGCGGAGGTGACCCCCTGGCCATAGGTGATAACAGCCTCGGAAAAAGCTTCGCGCCCAGAACAAAGAGCGAGGCGGTCAGCCTCGCAAAAGAACTCATCTCTCAGGGCCACAGCGTTGACCTGGGGCTCATGCAGATCAACAGCCAGCATCTGGCACCCATGGGGCTTTCCCTGGATGACGCTTTCGATCCCTGCCGCAACGTGCGGACCGGGACTGCCATCCTCTCCGGTTTTTACCGCCAGTATGCCAACAAGGATCCGAGCCTCACCCTTTACAACGCATTGTCGGCCTACAACACCGGCCAGGCCTGGAAGGGTGCTGACTACGTGAACCGGATCCTGGCGGCAGCCGGTGTTAATTACCGGGTCCTGTTCGTGCCTGTGGAAGATACCCCGGCCCTGTCTTCGACTCCGGCCCCGAAAAAGAAGAAACGGGACAGCCGGGATTCCCCTTTCTTCTTCGGCAACACCAGCACCGCCCTAGTCCCGCGCCAGGGGTTTTAGCGCGGGTTGCTCCTGCTCCCCTAAGGGCGGCATCATTGCCCACATCAAGAGGTGAACCCCCTGATGCTTTCTCTTTCCCCCGGCGGCATGTCCGCCGCCCACGCCTCCGGGTATTTTTCCCGGGAAGACTACTACCTGCGGGGAGCCGAGCCGAGCCAGTGGCTCGGCAAGGGGGGCGAGACCCTTGGCCTCAAAGGAGAGGTCCGGGAAGAGGATTTCCGGCGGCTGGCCGAGGGGAAGGCCCCGGACGGTTCCCAATTGGTGGCCCCCAAGATAACCAGGGGCAAGGCGGGCGATCAGCTGCAAAGCCATCGGGCCGGCAACGATCTCACCTTCTCGGCGCCCAAGTCGGTCTCCGTCGGCTACGCCGCCGGCAACCGGGAACTGAAGGAGATCTGGGACCGGGCGGTCGTCAACACCATGGGGCACATCGAGGGACACTACAGCCAGTACCGCACCCGCGACGGCGTGAAGAGTTCCGGCAACATGGTCGCCGCCAAGTTCGACCATGTGACCAGCCGGGCCCTCGACCCCGAGGTGCACAGCCACGTCTTCCTGCTCAACATGACCCGGGTCCCGGGAGCCGGAGGGAAATGGAAGGCCAACGAGCCGAAGAACATCTACACCGACAAGATCTCCCTGGGGATGCTGGCCCGGCAGGAGGCGATGCACCTGTACCACCTGGCCGGTTACCAGACCTATTTCACCAACCGCGGTCAGCTCCTCTTCGAGATAGGGGGAGTCGACCCGCGGGAGTTGGAGACCTTTTCCAAAAGAAGCGCCACCATCGCGAAGAAGGTAGCCCAGTGGAAAGAGGAGAAGAGATTTCCCGGCGTGTCCGAGAGCGTCATGAAACAGATGGCGGCCCTTGACACCAGGGACCCCAAGCGTGCCGTAACCAGGGAGGACGTGCGCCGCGAATGGGACCGGGGCTTCGAGTCGGCCGGCACCACGGCGCAAAAGGTCCTGGAACGTATAGAGGCCCGCCGGCATCTCAGGCGCGGGGAACCAGCCCTGGCAGCCGCGGAGCCGGGTCCGGGACCCGGTGCTTTCAGGCACCTTCCCCCCGGCGCCTACCCCAGAACCCTCGCCAGCGTCCAGAGGCACGCCAAGGTGCCGGAACTGACCCGACAGCCCGGTTATGAGGCGGCCAAGCGCGGCGCTGACCTGAACGCCGCCCGGCGTGTCGTCGCCGCCCTGGTGCAGCCGGAGGTCGTGAACGAGATCGCCAGACGGCTGCCCGACAACGCCGCGCTGTATGTGGTTCCGGTGGCAAACCAGGAGGGACACCGGTTGAACCTGCTCCCTGCCGCATATGCCGAGCGTCTGGCCCGGGACCTGGGAGGCACGGTATGGAACGAAATAGCCAAGGTGGCCGGAGGGCAAAATACCGGTGCCGCAGTCGATGAGAGGCTGCATAACCGCCAGGAATTTCGCGGCGCGCTGCCGCCTCAAGGGAGCGCGATTGTCATTGTGGACGACACCTTCACGGTGGGCGGGACCCTGGCCGCGCTGGTGGACCACCTGGCGCGGGAGGGGAACACACCGGTATGCGCCACCACCCTTGCGGCGGGCCGCTACGGCGAAGACCTCACGCCGACCCGGGAGCAGATCAAGGGGTTGCTGGACAAGACCGGGGTCGACGCCAGGCAGTTCGAGGCGGAACTGGGCTACCCCCCCGATGCCCTCACCGGGGCGGAGATCCGCTGCTACCTGCGTAACGGGGCCAGGGGGATTGACGGGGCCAGAGCGCGCTTTTTTGCCAGCGAGGCCGAAGCAGCACCCGCCCTTGGCGACAGCCGCCACCCGCCGCTCGCCGCGGATTCCGGCGCAAAAAGTTCGGGCTTCGTCGTCCAGCTGGCGTCGGATTTTATCACCAACCAGGAAGCGGTGTTTGACAGGGCAGAGTTGCTGAAGGTCGCCGCTCAGGTCTCAGGTGGCGGGCACAGCCTCGCGGAACTGAACGCGGCCGTGGACGGCTGGGCCGGAAGAAGAAACGGCATCGACCGCATGGGGCAGGAGGCCCGCGGCCGGCAGGCAGGCCGGGAGTTCTACAGCACCAGGAAAATGCGGGCGCTGGAGGCCCGCAACCTCGAGAGCCTCAAAAAACTGGGAGATTTTCGCAGCGTCACCTCACGCTCCGAGGTGAAGGCCTACCTCGCTCGCCTGGCACGGGAGGAGAACGTGGTGCTCAGCGCGGGGCAGCAACGCCACATCGTTAACGAGCTGGCGGGAGCCGGGGGCTTTTGCGTCACCCAGGGCGACCCCGGCACCGGCAAGACCTTCAGCGCGCAAATTATCGAGAGATTCAACCGCGAGGTCCTGGAGCCAAGCGGCAGAAGTCACCACACCCTCAACCTCGCCTATACCGGGAAGGCTGCCCTGGAGATGGCCAACGCCAACGGGAAGCCCGCCTACACCATCGACAGCTTCCTGAACAGTTTCTATCAGGGCAAGATAAGGCATGACTTCCCGGGGCAGCTCGCGCCCCGGCTTCCCGGAAGGGAGCCGCCGGCCGGCCGCTCACCAGAGGTCCAGGTGGTCCTGAAGATTGACGAGGCCTCCCTGGTCGGCGCCCGTCAGGCCGAACACCTTTTGCAGGTACTCGAAGAGATAAAGGAACGGGGCGTGCCGGCGAAGCTGGGGGTGATCGGCGACCGCAAGCAGCTGCCGGGCATCCAGGCGAGCCCCTTCTTCTGCCACGCCTCGGCTCTTGCCCAAGAAGGGCGGGGCGATTATGCGGAGCTAAAGGAGATCAGCCGGCAGAAAAATGCGACCCTTCGCGAGGTGGCGGAACTCCTGAACCGCGAGGACCGCGCCGGGCTCGGTGCCAACGCGCAACAGGCCATCGGCATGCTTGCGAGTCAGGGGCGGGTGCAGGAGATCTCCGAGCGCAAGGAACTGCTGGAGGCCGCCGTCTCCCACTACCTGGGCGAATCCTCCAGGCCAAGCCCCGACCCGGCCAAGGCGGCAGCCGGCGGGCAACAGAGCGTGCTCATGGTCACCCCCCTGAACCGCGACCGCGAGGAACTCAATGCGGGGGTCCGGGGTGCGCGCCTGGCGGCGGGCCAGCTCGGTCCCGGGACACAGTTTGCCGTCCTCACCCCGGTGCGACAGGACCTGACCGTTGCCAGTTTCGCGCCCGGCATGACGCTGGTCTTCTCCGGGGAGCGCGGTGAGGACGGCAGGATGCATCCCGTGCCGGGGAGCTACCTGAACCAGGCGGGCGAAGTCCAGGGCACGGACCCCGAAAAGAACACGGTCACGGTAAGGCTGGGGGGTCGCGGACCGGGAGCGGAGGAGGAGGCACCCCGTCAGGGGAAGCCCAAGAACATCACCAAGACTTTCGACGCCGCCCGGCTCGCCGGCCAGACCACCCTGTGCCGCAGGGAGCTGCGGGAGTTCGCACCGGGGGAGCGCATCGTGTTCGGCAGGAACCTCTGCTACGGACGGGTGGTTTCCTCCGAGGCAGGGAAAGGGGTAAAGGGGAGGGGGATTCGCAACGGCGAGATGGGCGAGATAGAGAAAATCACCAGCAGCGGGGGGCACAGCGCCGCCCTGGTGCGAATGGATGACGGCCGGAAGATCAACCTGCAGCTGGACCGCTACGGTCCCCAGCAGATCGACTACGGCTACGCCGTCACCATCTACAAGGGGCAGGGGGGCACCGTCGACAGCGTGATACCGTTTCACTACCTGAAGCCGGGGTTGGAAAACGAGCAGAAGGCGCTTGAATCCCTGGCCGGTTTGAAGATGGCGGCGCCCCAGTTCAGGCAGTGGAACACGACCCTCACCGAGTACGAAAAGGGGTACGGCACCGGAGTGGAGTTCGGCGGGCACCGGGGTGAACTCGGCTTCATGATGATCAGGGAGAAGAGCAGCCGGCAGGAGCACAAAGGAGTCGCCATCCGCTTTCACAATGGCCTGGCCCTGTACGCCGACGAGGGGACCCGCCTGCGGATGCGGGACGCTGGGATGTACTGGTCCCCGGACCAGAGGTCATGGGTCGCCGCGCTGACCAATGACCGGGCCATGCGGTTAATGGACCGTCACCCCCTGAAGGATCCGGAGTACCTTCGCCAGGTGAAGAGCGAGCGGGTGCCAGAGCCGGCCGGCAGGGTGACCGTCGAGAGGAACTTCCAGGCCGAGATCGACGCCAGGGGCGAGGCTGAGCAATTCGGCCGCGCCTCATACAACGCCTTCAACGTCGCCGTCACCCGGGCGAGGCACGCGGCGATGGTCTTCACCAATTCCCTGGCGGGACTGAAGCAGGCCGTGCTGTCGGTGGACGAGAAGAGCAGCACCATCGGCAACAAACTTTTGCCGGGGATCGAGAGAAGCACCGGCGCTTTGAAAGACCGAGCCGGGAACCTCCCAGCTGTGGTCCGGCAGCAGGTCAGGGAGCCCGAGCTCAAGTTGGCTTTAAAGGTACCTCAGGGCAGCGAGCTTGAGAGGTGATGGGTAGCAGGAGCCTGGAGATGTGGAGCGTGGGGAGGAGGGAATCGAGGAGGGGATGGAGGGTGGAATGGAGGGTGGAATGGAAGGTGGAATGGAAGGTGGAATGGAAGGTGGAGCTCGTGCATTTTCCTCACAGTAGTTCGCATCAGCTGCCGTCAGAACCGGGGGCATCGGCGAAGTCACCAGGCGGACAGATGAACCTTGTCGAATTCATTACACACCAGACGCAGCCCCGCGGGCTACATAGGGTAGGTAACTATCGGTATTCATGCACTTTCCACGCTGGCAAATGCATGACACCTGTCGGATGATCGTCCCGTAACACCCTGGCATCAAAGCCATTTCGCGCTGGCACCGTGCCGATGCCGGTCAAGCTTCGGGGAAGGAGGTTTGTGATGAGGAAAAAGACCCTGTGCGCACGTCTGGACCCCGACCTGATTGTCAGGTTACAGGCTCTCTCGAAGTTCAACGACGCCACCATAAATCACACGATTTCTTTGGCGCTGGACGCCTTGGAACGCGAACAAAAGGCCGAGAATCCCGTCACGGTTCGCGTCGGTTTTCTGGAAAAAAACCTGTCCGCGATCCTCGATCTGGTGAATGCGTTCAGCGAGAAACTCGATCAGAAATTCGGCGAAGCGGGCACCAACGAGAGGGAGAGAATCAAGAGCCTTTACAAGCTTTTGGACATCAAAATAAGCGAGCACGACGAGGCCGAGGAAGGGCGTTTTCAAAGATTTTTCGCCGGCCTCAGGGGGAACAATTCGCCATGAACAGGAACAGCTACCAGGGCTACGAGGTGCAAAAGCACCGCGCCATCATGATGAGAAAGATGTGGTGCCAGCTGTTCGTCCTGTGCGCGGTGGTGCAGCTGATCCTGCTGCTGGCGCTCATTCCTTTGCGGGTGAACCTGGTGTTTGAGATGGTGCCCGCGCCCTATCGGGAGCTTGCCTGGAAGTGGCCTGTGGCCCGGCTGGAACATGCCTTTTCCCATGACGGCAGGTTTCTGCTTCACTCCGAGGCGTTGCCCCACTGGTGGTCGGGGGCCATGGTGAACGTCCTTGAAGTCAGTGCCGAGGAACTGGTTGCGCTTCCCTACCAGAGCGTTTTCACCTCCAAGGATGCGCACTGGGGCTGGGCGGTTTCGCTCTCGTTTCTGGCCTGGCCCCTGTGGTTTTTTACCCGGCGGGCCAAAAGAAAACTGTCACAGCACCTTGGCCGGGGCAGGCTCCTGAGAGGCAGACTTTCCTTCCTGTCCAAGCCCTTCCAGGCCTGGCTCTCCTGGCGATTTGGGACCTCGCTTCGCCAGCGTTGCACCACGTGGCTGGCAAGGTTCAGGAGCACCCGCCCCGTGGCGTGCGCGCTAATTTTCTGCGACCGGCAGGTAAATATCTTGAAGATGGGAACCGGCGTTTCCCGCCTTTCAGAACTGCTGCCGTTTCCAAAGGACATGAAAGCCTGGCCGGGGATTTTGACCGGCTGCGTAACGGTTCAGCTGATTTTTCTGCTGCTCCTCACCCATCTCGGGGTTCATCTTGACTTCGAAATGGTCCCCACCCCGCATCGGGAACTTGCCCTGAAGTGGCCGGTTGCCAGGCTGGAGCGGGCGCTTTCTCTCAATGGCAGGTTCCGTCTGCACTCCTCGGGGGAGGTCAACTGGTGGGACGGCAAGAGAACGAAAATCGTGGAAGTCACAGCCCGGGAACTGGTGACCTTGCCTTATGCGCGCGTGTTTACTTCCAAGGATGCCCATTGGGGCCGGGCACTGCTGATCTCCTGCCTGGCCTGGGTGATTTTCCCCGCAGGGTGGTGGTTTTTCCGCAGGGAAACTCACAGGATCAACGAGGATGAGCATGTAAGAGGGGCCCGACTCTGCACCGAAAAGGAACTCGCCGCTTTCGAAACGGACGGGATTCTCACCGTCGGCGACATCCGCATTTCTGAACTCATATCCAGGCGTCATTTCCTTTGCGCCGGTCAGACCGGCTCGGGCAAATCGTCCCTGATAGTCCAGCACCTGGTCGCGATCCAGGGCGCGCAACGTCGAGCCCTGGTGAGCGATTTCAAGGGCGAACTGGTAGAGCGTTTTTACCGCCCCGGCATCGATTTGATCCTCAATCCGCTCGACACCCGGGGGCTTGGCTGGACCATTTTCAACGAAATTGAATCCAAGCTCGACCTGGCAGCCATCGCCGGATCGTTGATACCGCTTGGAAAAGGGGACGAACGGTTCTGGTGCCTGGCAGCTCAGGATGTGCTGCGGGGCATCCTCGCCTACTGCTTCCAGTTTGGCATAAGAACCAACGCCGGTTTGTGGCTGGCGCTTACCGCTTCGATCAAGGAGATGGCCGAAATGTGCAGGGCGACCGAGTCCGGACGGGCAGGGTACCGGTATCTCACCAACGCCAATTCTAAACTGGCGGAAAGCGTAATCGCCGTACTGACAGCCCATGTGACCTGGCTGGAGTTGGCCACGGACGGTCCCTTTTCCTTGCGGGAATGGTCCCAAAAACCGACAGGCAGCACCATCTTCATCACGAACCGGGACGAGGTTTCCAGCATCATGATTCCCTATCTCTCCCTGTTCGCCGATCTCGCGGGTAAGCGACTTCTCTCCCTGCCCGAGAACAGCAAACCCGGAAAAAGCATCTACCTGCTGCTGGACGAACTGGGGAATATGCAGCGTCTTCCCAGCGTCAAGCGTCTCCTGACTGCCGGCAGATCGAAGGGGCTGGTGATTGAGATAGGCATACAGGAGTTGGCCGGCCTGGAGAGCGTGTACGGAAGGGAGGATACCAGGACCATAATCAACAATTGCGGCTCGAAAATGATCATGAATCTTGGTGACCCCGAGGCCGCCGAGCTCTTTTCCGACCTGTGCGGTCAGGAGGACTACTGGCAGTCCTCCACCACGTACTCCATCAGTCAGGACGACCAAAAGGGAGGCGAGAACCTCAGCCGGCAACTGAAAACCAGAAAGGTCGTTATGCCCGCAGAGATCATGCGTCTGCAGCCCGGTCAGGGGTATTTCATGCTGCCCGGCGGCAATGCCGCCCTGGTCGAAGTGCCCTGGGGGGAAGCCAACAATCATCCGGTGGTCAACAAAGACTACCAGCTGCGCTCCGGGCTTTCGCTCGGGGATCTTCAGGCCAGGGGGCGCGAAATTGCCCAGGTGGCGCGAGAGGTCAAACAGGAAGCCGCCCCCCCGGAATTAAAACAGCTGGTCATGGAAAGTGCGCTGGACCGCAAGCGGGAAATAGCGGATGCCGGCGGAAAACTGTGTCTCCAAGAGGAGTCGGAACGGGACTTCAGCGATGAGATAATCGAACCCAAAATCTAGAGGAAACCGAAATGGCGGGAAAATCGTCCGAGCCCAAGGATACCAGCGCAGGGCGTCTGATCGGCATGCTCAAGACGGCGCTCGGTCCGCATATCGGGGCGCTGCTCTCCGATGAAACCGTGATCGAACTCATGCTGAACCAGGACGGTAAACTCTGGAGCGACCGTCTCGGGAAGGGGCGCGAGTTCACCGGCCATAGCGTGACGCCCGATGACGCCGAGCGCATCATAAAGCTGGTTGCTTCCAGCATCAAGGCCGAGTGCAACGAGCAGAACCCGGTCCTCTCGGCGGAGTTTCCCGGGACCGGCAGCCGGTTCCAGGGAATCCTGGCACCCGTGGTGAGCGCCCCGGTATTCACGATCCGAAAGAAGGCCCTGGTGGTGTTTACCCTGGAGGATTACCTGGGACAGGGTATCCTCACTGCGGGCCAAAAGACCTTGCTGCAGGAAGCCGTGAAGGCCAGGAAAAACATCCTCATCTGTGGCGGTACCGGCACCGGAAAGACCACTTTCGCCAACGCAGTCCTGGCTGAGATCGCACGGACCGGGGACCGCATCGTCATCATCGAGGACACGCTGGAGCTGCAGTGCACGGCTCCGGACACTGTGTATCTGCGGGCCAAGGACGGATTGATCTCCATGAACGACCTGCTGAGGGCAACCATGCGTCTCAGGCCGGATCGCATCATAGTCGGAGAGGTTCGCGGGGCCGAGGCACTGTCGCTTCTGAAGGCATGGAACACCGGCCACCCCGGCGGCGTCGCCACCGTGCACGCCAACAGCGCCCGGGGCGGGTTGACCCGCATCGAGCAGCTGATCCAGGAAGCGGTGGTAACGGTTTCCCGGGAGCTGATAGCGGAGGCCGTCAATCTGGTAGTACACATCGAGCGCCGCGGCACCGGCCGGACGATTCGGGAGATCCTCCAGGTTGACGGGGTGGAGAACGGAACGTACCAAACCACCAGGATCGATTAAAGGAGGCAAGGCCATGAGAAGGACAAGCCGGAGCAAAGGGCGAACCGGCCGGGCCGGCAGCCGGCCGCAGCTACAGGGACATAATGATGCCTGCAAGAACCAAGAGTAAAGCCTCAGGCTTCACCGTGACAGAGCTGTTGGTGGTGATAGGGATTGTTTCCATCCTGCTTACCGTAGCGACGCTCTATTTTTCGGCGATGGTCGTGAAATACCGGATCGAGTCTCAGGTGAAGCAGATGCTGACGGACTTCATTTCCGTCCAGGTCGCGGCAGCAACGACTAAGACCCGCCACGCAATCCTGCTCTATCCCAACAGCTACGCTTTTTTGCGCTACAGCAGCTACGGCGACCTTGTGGGCACCCAGTACGCAACGACTCAGCTCCGTTATCCGATCCAACAATTCTCTGCAGGAAGCTACGGTGCGCTCACCAGTCCGGTGCTCTACGACACTTTGGGATGCATGAACTCACCTGTCCCGCCGCTCTACGTCGCGGTGGCTCCCGGGGTGGCCGGCCTGGCGGTGAATGCCTTGGCCCTGCAGGCTGTGCAAACAAACATTGGGCTCATAAAAGGCACAACTTTTGTTCAGCAGTGAACCAACAGGCACTTAAACCGCGGCCCAGCACCTTGGTGTCATAAATGTGGGTGTCCAATAGGACTGAAAAAGCGTTCCTAGAAGGTAAGGCTCATAGGATCATAAAAAAAGGCCAGGTCCGAAGACCTGGCCATTACTTGGGTTGGAGCGGGAAACGGGATTCGAAAACTAGCTGGTAATTGGCACAAACGATAGAAATATCTAACATATCAGATGGTTACATCACACACTCTACTGGCCAAAGTCCACAAGAATCCACCAAAATCGATCACGATCTACCCTGTCAGGTGAAAGCGAAGTGAAAGTTATTAAATTTTTGGGGAGCACCTAGGCATCAAAAAGGCCTGTCATAACGTTGGTTATTTGGACAATTGTTTTATCTTCCAGAGGTAGTACATTTCCTCATTTCTTATTGACTCTTCGGGATCGCTCTTAATCATTACGTTTTTAATTATGTCTGCACCTATTTTTAAACCAGCAAGCCCAACTAATAGACTTGATGTAGTTACACCCAAATAGAATCCTGCTGAAATTGCTCCAACCCAGCCAATAACCTCTCTGGTTGTATCTTTTGAAAAATTTTTCTTAGCACTATTTATTTTTAAATCTAATCTTGAAATATTTGGTTGAATGATATCTGAGTACAACGCAATTGCATCTCGTTCGGTAATTGATTCACCAATAAGCTTATATTCATCTATTGCTTTCGTTAGTGACTGCCTAAATATTACAAAACTATCATTTTCATTATTCCTAAGTCTAAGCAAATTTACAGGATTTACATTTTGCAAAAAAGGCACGATACAAGTTAGGTATTTCTCCATAAGATTAGTCCGCTTCAGCGAATTACTATCGGAGAGTTGCTTCAAAAAGTCAATTTCAAGCTCATTCTCAGAGAGAAACGATGTTTTTAAAAAATGCGCCCCATTAAGTTCAATCGCCATGCTTCTGATAATATTATTAGCTTCTCCTTTATTTAACTCAAGCTCTTTCACTTGATCTATAGTGAGTAGAACTTCTGAGCTACTTTTTCCTACAATATCATTTACATAGCTGTATCGATCTGATTTTTTTCTAACATCTGAATAACTATTGTTGTGTGGGATCAAACTTTCATGCCCTTCTGTATGCAACATGATAATTGCACCTTCCCTTTTCAGGTAATATTTTACCTCAGTCAGATACATTTCCTGTAGATAGTCGCAAGCCTCTTCATATTTGTTTCCCATATTTACACCAATTGCTGAAATCGCAATACAGTGTGGGCATTCCTGGTCATATGTTACAAACGAAATCAGCCCTTCTTTCATCAGCGGATAGAGATAGGCTAGTATTGTTACATCATCTATAACATCTTTTTTAAAACCCGCAGTAGTATTGGAATGACAAACATGCCTATAAGTAAAATTGTTCAGGTATACGTGGTCACTGTAAAATGTCGCAAACTGCGCTAATTGTTTAACTTTATCTATTCTACATTCTATACTTGCACAAGGATATGGTCCCCCTCCTAGCGAAAGGGATGCAGAGTGACTATAGATTGAGTGTCCAGGAGGTAATGCCTGATATGATGTAATCTCAGCAAATTCTTCGCAAAAATGCATAAGTTTCGATTTTGGAGTATCTATTATTTTTCTTATATTTGGTTTCCCGTTGACAATAAAACCGGTATTCTCGAACAAAGCCAACGCTAACATCGTACTCATTCCTCCCCCCCTTTAAACCTCAACAGGAATAACAATGATTTAAATTAATTTTACAGTCTTTTATAAACCCTCTATCATACCCCGTCAAATAAAACCGGAGGTCTCCATGCTGGCTGTCGAAAAGTGGGCTCAAGGCAAGAATGAATCCCGTCATTTGCTTTTTTCGCTATTAATAGCTCTGATGGCAAAGATGCAGTGTGATGCCCTGGGAAACTTAAAAGACTGCAGTATTTTTGGGCATCCCTTTTCGCCGCCTGACCTCCCTTCATGGTTCGTGCTGTATCCTTCAAGGGAACCACTTTTTGCCTACAAGCGACTTATCTCCCATTCTTCTGAATTCGTAGATCAGCAGATTTATGTCATGACTGAACTTAGAAAGTTGGATAAAGCGCTAAAGAAAGATCCAAATACGGTTATTCAATATTAATTTCTCAGAATGTGGCGCGATATGTGTACAGAGACTTTTAACTAAATACAAGACGAAAATTTAAAAACGAGAATGCATATCAAATTTGAAATTGATTTCAAAAGCAGACGTTTTTGAGAACTCCATCAATCTTTTCGTCAAAGACTACTCGCCTATATTTGGCTGGAAACACCAAGTGATAGGCAAATTGCTCTGTAGAAAGCAGCCCCGGACTGACCGCCATTATTTGCGATAACCTGGCCCAGTTATTAAAGGCAGGAGCGGCGGCTGAGTCATGGCGAGGGAAAAGTCTATATTTGATATGAGACTGTAACCTTTTGATATTATAATGCTATGCCTGCGCCTATTCTGTAACTTTTTTACCTCAGTCCCCTTGATAACCCCTTCGCCCACGCCGCAATTCGAATTTTTGTGCGATCCCAACCCTCTCCACTCAAAAAGATCAAAATAGTCTCTTGGTGTTCAACTCCTGATGAAACTCTGTCGTTTTGAACACCTCCCCGCGAACAAGCAAAGCGAACCTCTTTCAGTTAACCTGAAACTCACCATTTAAATCAGATAGTTAGACAAAAAGTTAGTGTAAATTAATCTGTGGCATTCAAATTGCGGAAGGCTCTCCGTTGCCAAATCATAATTATCCCTCACGAATTGCCGGTGCGGAAGATCTGACAACTGTAACCAATCGGGCTGGTTTCCAGACCCGAAATTCAAGCAAAGGAGTGCCCAGAAATGAAAAAGCGAAAACTGAGTCAACTGGCAACAATGGCCACCGTCCTGTCGGTCACCGCCAACTGTTTCGCGGCCGGAGCCTCGACCGGCATGCCGTGGGAAAGTCCCCTCGAAACGATCCTGGACAGCATCACCGGCCCCGTCGCCAAGGTGTTCGGCGTAATAGCCATAGTCCTGGTCGGCCTGGCCGTTGCGTACAGCGAGGGGGGCGGCGTGATGAAAAAGATCCTGAATGTGGTCATGGGCCTGACCATTTGTTTCAGCGCCTCGACTTTTTTCCTGGGTTTCTTCGGCTACGGCTCCGGCCTGGGGTTTTGATCCATGTCACTCCCGGGCTATGAAATCCCGATACACCGGAGTCTGACCGAGCAGATCCTTCTGGGCGGTGTGCCGCGGGGCATCGCCATCCTGAACGGCACCTTCGTCGCGGCCATGGTGTTCGGCATGCACTCCTTTTACGCGGTGCCAGTCGGCCTCATCTTGCACCTGCTGGCGCTGGCCGCGACCAAGCGGGATCCCCAGTGCTTTGACTGCTTCAGACGCCATATCAGGCAAAGGGATCATTACAAAACGTGAGGGTCACATGTTCAATATCGGCGAATACCGAAAAAAACCGGACCGGCTGTCGGACCTTCTGCCCTGGGCCGCTCTGATCGCGCCCGGCGTAATCCTGAACAAGGACGGATCATTCCAAAGGACGGTGTCCTACCGGGGCCCCGATCTGGATTCTGCGACCGAGAGCGAGCTGATGGCGGTCACAGCCCAGGTGAACAACGCCATTAGGCGCTTGGGCTCGAACTGGGCTCTCTTCGCCGAATCCCAGCGCGTGATAGCCGACCGGTACCCGGAACCGAGCTTCCTGGACCCTTTAGCCGCCTTGATTGACCGGGAGCGCCAGGTTTACTTCCAGGACCAGGCCCATTTCGAAAACTTCTCCTATCTCACCCTGGTGTACCTGCCGCCTTCCGACCAGGCAGGAAAGATCGCGGCCGGTTTCCTGGAAAACAGCAGCAAAAAGGCGGAGGACTATCACGACCACTTGGACGCCTTCAGGGTGGAGACGGACCGGATCGTGGACCTCCTGCGAGGGGTGTTCCCCGAAATCTCCTTCCTGACCGACGACCAGGCCCTGACCTATCTGCACAGCACGATATCGCCGAAGCGGCACCTGGTCCGGGCGCCGGAAACCCCCATGTACCTAGACGCCATCCTCCCCGACACGCCCTTGATCGGCGGGCTGGAGCCGCGCCTGGGGAAAAACCTTCTGAGCGTGATCTCGGTCCTCAGGTATCCCGGCAACTGCACGCCGGGGCTCTTGGACGGGCTGAACCGGCTCGCTGTGGAGTACCGCTGGACCACGCGTTTTATCCCTCTGGACAAGAACGAGGCCCTCTCGGAGCTGAAAACCTACCGAAAGCGCTGGTTTTCCAGGCGCAAAGGGATATCCACGCTGCTGCGGGAGACCGTCACTGGCACGGAGAGTGCCCTGACCGACTCCGACGCGACCAGCAAGGCCCAAGACGCAGACCTGGCCCTGCAGGAGTTGGCCGACGACCTGGTGAGCTACGGCTTCTTCACGGCGACCGTGGTCGTTTCCGACCAGGACCCCAAAGCCCTGGAAACGAAAACACGTGCCGTTGAGAAGGTCATAAATTCCTTGGGACTGGTCACCATTACGGAAAACATAAACGCCGTCGAGGCCTGGCTGGGAAGCCTGCCGGGGCATACCAGGGCCAACGTACGGCGCCCGCTTTTGAACACCCTCAACCTCGCCCATCTGATGCCGGTTTCCGCCGTGTGGGCCGGGCCGGAAAAAAACCGGCACTTCGACGCTCCGGTCCTCATGCACACCATTACCTCGGGGAGCACGCCCTATCGGCTCTCACTGCACGTGAACGACGTGGGCCACACCATGATCGTAGGACCGACCGGTGCCGGCAAGGACGTCCTCATGGCCTCGATGCAGGCCCAATTCATGCGCTACAGCGGCGCACAAATCTACATCTTCGACAAGGGGGGGAGCTCCCGCGCACTCACAGCCGGAATGCACGGCGATTTCTACGATCTGGGCGCAGAATCCAACGGCCTCGCCTTTCAGCCCCTGGCCGGGATAGACCATGAGCAGGAGAGAACCTGGGCTACCTCCTGGATCCTGGAGATACTGCAGCAGGAAAATATGACGGTAACGCCGCTCATCAAGGCGAGCGTCTGGAGCACCCTGTCGATCCTGGCCTCGGCGCCCCTCATGGAGCGCACCATCTCAGGGTTCATTGCCCTTTCCCAGCATACAGGCATCCGGCAGGCCCTGGCCTTCATATCCATCGACGGCCCCTTGGGCCGCATCTTCGACGCCACCAGCGACACCCTCACCTATTCGAGGTGGCAGGTCTTCGAGATGGAAATGCTGATGAACATGCCGGCGGCCATCGCCCCGGCTCTGTCCTACCTGTTCCACCGCCTGGAACAGAGATTTGACGGCAAGCCGACCATGCTTTTTTTAAATGAGGCCTGGATATTTTTAGATAACCCGATTTTCAGCCAGAAAATCCGCGAGTGGCTCAAGGTCTGCCGGAAGCTGAACGTCTCGGTGGTCTTCGCCACCCAGGGACTAAGCGATGTGGTGGATTCAACCATCGCCTCGGCACTCATCGAATCGTGCCCGACGCGGATCTTTCTTCCTAACGACAAGGCTCTGCAGGGGGAGACGGCAAAGATCTACTACCGCTTCGGCCTCAACCAAAGGCAGGTCCGGATTCTGGCCATGGCCACGCCCAAGCGGCAGTACTACTATCAAAGCTCTCTGGGGAATCGCCTTTTCGAGCTGGGCTTGGGACCTCTCGCCCTTGCTTACTGCGCCGTAAGCACCAAAGAGGAACAGAAGGAGATCCAGAGGATTCTCGGGGAGCATGGCAGGGAAGGATTCAACGCAGCTTGGCTGCAGCACAAGGATTTGTCCTGGGCTGCCGAGTTACTCTAAATATTTGTAAGCTCATAAAATAAAGGGTCAAAAGTGGGAAGCCATAGTTCGCAGATTACACAAAATCATAATAGTATTTGTAAAGGGTAAAAACCTAAAGAGAGGAGAATTAATATGAATAAAAATATCCTAATAGCAGTTTTTGTTGTCTTTGCCAGTGGCTGTGCAAGCACCGAAACCAACCTACAGAGGGAATCTGCGCGAACCATCGGCAAGGGACTGTCTCCTGATCAGGTTGCCATCGCCAACGTCAACCGGGGAATGACGGATGTCAGTTGGACCGCAGATACGCCGAAAGGCAAATTTAAATGTTACTCCGATGACATGGTGCGAAGGGTCAACTGTGTGAAATAAATTCAGATTTAAAAAGGTCGCATCATGATAAAAAAAATTAAATCATTGGTCTTAGGGGTATTATTTATTGTCAGTGTGTGCTTCTTTTGTGTGCCAACGTCCTATGCAATATTGGGAATGGGGGATATTGTTTCAGATCCAACATTATTAATGGAACAAATAATTCATTATATAGCGATGTGCAATCAATATGAAACCCAAATTCGGCAATTTCAAAATCAAATTCAACAGCTTCAAAACGAATACCAGCACCTGCAGAACCTGAATTTCAAGGCGAACCTTTCCGGCCTGAGTGAAATGAGGCGGCTGATGACCTCCGCCACCGGCCTATCAAACGACTTCACCAGGATGCAGACCCAGTTCGAGCAGCAGTATCCTGATTTCGGTACCTACAAATCGCAGAACGGCGCCAGCTACGCCCAGCAGGCCATCAACTGGAACAAGCTTAATCAGCAGAATTCACTCGATATCCTGAAGACCGAGACGAAACTCCAGGAGTCGATGTACCAGGACCAGGACACGCTGCGCTATCTAAATGACCGCTCCGACTCGGCTTCCGGTACCAAGGACCTTTTGCAGATCATGAACCAGCTTCTGATCCTGCAGACCAAGCAGCTGATGCAGCTGGAACAGCTCCTTTCATCCACCGCAAAGGCGGACGCGGCCTTCCTGGCCGAAAGGTCTTCCCGGGACGCTGCGGAATCGACCAGGTACCAGCAGCAAATCGACACCTGGAACAACACCAACAACGCCACCGTCAATCCGAATCTGGGCAGGCTGCACTAGAGGTCTTCTATGTCAACTCCAATAGAGGTTGGAACGCTCACCACCGTGCTGAATACCTTTGAAACCGCCTTTACCGGGGGATTTTCAAAGATATATCCGGACACAATGGACCTGTTGGCAATCATGGCCACCCTTGAGGTAGCGATCGCCGCTCTCTGGTGGGTCCTTTGTGAAGAAAACACCATGGCGGAACTTCTCAAGAAAATCATGAAGATCGGTTTCTTCATCTTCGTGGTCACCAAATATCCGTTTCTCATTCAATCGGTCGTGGACGGATTCGTCTACGTCGGATTGAAAGCCGGGGGCGCCGGCTCCGGCACAGCTTCCCTCTCCTTGATAAAAGATCCCTCGGCGATAATAAGTATCGGTTTCGATCTGATCAAACCCATAGACGCCGCGATAGTCCATTACAACCCTCTGAACGTGCCGAAAATACTCCTGGCCGGGCTGGCAGAATTATTGGTAATGCTCGCTTTTTTCGCCCTGGCCATAGGGATTTTCATCACCTATCTCGAATTTTACCTGGTCTCGGTGCTCGGATTGATCCTGATACCTTTTGGAGCCTGCAAATATACAGCGTTTCTGGCGGAAAAGGTCTTCGGGGCGATCATCTCCTTTGGCGTGCGCCTCATGGTGCTCTCCTTCATCCTGACCACGGCGAAACCGATACTGGCCGGCCTGGTCATGCCGGCGAACCCGGATTTCAACCAGGTGCTGGTCCTCTTCCTCATTACCGCGACCATCGCGGGGCTTTCCTGGCATGCTTCCGCCGTGGCCGGCGGCTTGTTGAGCGGTTCTCCTTCCCTGTCCGCAGGCACCGTCGCTAGCACCGGCCTAGCCGTGGGGGCCGGGGTCGCGGGCGCGGGTATGGCTGCCTCAGCCGTGGCGAGCGGCGGCCTTTCGGCGACCAGGGCGGCGGCAGGTGCCATGCACATGGGGGATTCATCGGGTCCAGGCACTTCCGGGAGCATCTTCGCGGGTTCCTCACTCGGCTCCTCCGGCGGACCTTCGGGGGGGGCCACCTGTGGTCCTCTCGGCGGAGGGGGCACCAGCGAAAGTCCCTGCGGCAGCTTCTCGGGCGAAGCTTCCGGCCCCAGCCCCCTCACTCCAGCCGTGAGAGCCGGTGATAGTCCCAAAACAGGGTCTTCGGTGCCGGGCTGGGCGGTGCTGGCGATGGCCCAGCGCGCGATACCCCAGGATGCGCACCAGGGAGCCGGGATAACCGTCCCCCTCAATAAGGAGTGACCATGAACGAACTTATTTCGCCAACCGAAAGCTACCAGCCCGCCGCAGCCCCCGTCACCCCTTACCAGAAGGCAGCCCAGGAGTGGGACAGCCGCATAGGCGACGCCAGGGTGCAGGCGAAGAACTGGCGCCTGGCAGCGCTTGGGGCCCTGGCCCTCGCCGGGGTCCTGGCCGGAGGCCTTATTTTCCAGTCCGCCAAAGCGACCGTCACCCCGTACGTGGTCCAGGTGAACAGCGACGGGATAGTTCAGGCGGCGGGGCCGGCCCGGCAGACCAATTTCCGGCCCGCAAAGCCCGTGCTCGAATATTTTCTGGTCCAGTTCGTCACCCGCGTCCGCTCCATTCCCCTGGACCAGGTGGTCGCCAAGAATCAGTGGCTCTCCGCGTATGAATTCCTGCGGCAAGGGGCTGCCAACACGCTTAACGAGATCGCCGTGCGCGAGCAACCCTTTTCGAAGATCGGACAGGAGACCGTCGCCGTCCGGATGAAAAGCGTCGTGTCCCTCTCCAAGGACACCTATCAGGTGCGCTGGGAGGAGACCAGTTTCAGCAAGGAAGGTGTGCAGGTCGGCACCAGGGGGATGACCGGGATCTTCAACATCGAGGTGGTGCCCCCGACCGACGAGAAAAGGTTGCTGGCCAACCCCTTGGGTCTTTTCATCAAGCAGTTCAGCTGGTCGCGGGACGTCTGACCGAATGTCGCAAAAATAAAGAGGAGTCCATCATGAGATACCTTGTCCGTTTCTCCATGCTGTCGCTGTTGTTTTCCCTTGCGGCCCATGCCGAAGAAGTCACCGTCCCGGCCCTTTCCACCACGGTCCCTGCGACCGATGACCTGCACACCCGGGCGGTTGAGGCGCCGGTCCCCGCCCAGCCCGCCGCGCAGGAGGCCGCCCCGGCAAAGGCGATTGAGATCAAGGCGTCAACCAAGCCGGCTCAAAAGAGTGCCAAGAACAAGAGGGGAGGCGGCCACCAGACCCGCGACGAACTGGTCGAAAGCCTGCAGACCCGCATCAGGACGCTCGAAGCCCAGCAGGACAGAAACGTGGTCAACAGTCAAATAAACGGCTCGATCCAGCGCCCGGTGAACTCCATGTCGGTCGAGAGCAAAACGATCTACAACTACGTGCCGGACGCCATCTACCTTATCTACGGCGCCATTAACCACGTGGTCGACGTGCAGCTGCAGCCGGGTGAGAAACCCTCCGGGACGCCCGTGGCCGGCGACACGGTCCGCTGGATCGTCGGCACCACCGTGAGCGGGACCGGCGCCAATGCCATCACACATGTCCTAATAAAGCCCGTGCACCCCAACATCGAGACCAATTTCCTCATCACCACCGACCGGCATTCCTATCGCCTCTACGCGAAATCGTCAGAGAGCTTCTTCATCCCGACGGTCGGCTGGAACTATCCCGACGAAGCGATGGCCGAGTTCGCCAGCATAAAGAAGGAGCAGCAGCGCCTGGACGCCCAGGTCGCCGGCCCCTCGCTGGTCGCCGCTGACCTCAACTTCAAGTACAAGGTAAACCCGGACGGTGACTATTCCTGGACCCCCGTGCGTGTCTTCGACGACGGCAACAAGACCTACATCCAGATGTCCCCGGGGATGAGGCACTCGGAGGCGCCGGCCTTTTTCATCAGGGACGGCAAGGAGCTGAACCTGGTCAACTACCGGGTCAAGGGAGACTATTTCGTGGTGGACCGTCTGTTCGAGGAAGGGGAGCTGCGCTGCGGCAAAAAGGAGCTGGTCGCCATCGTCCGGGAGAAGTCGAGGTGGTCCTGGTTCTCGTCCGATGTCCCGAGAAAGGACGCGGGCTCAAAAGGGAGGCAGGAGAAATGACTGCCTCAAAGAAGGAGGTGGCAATGGATCCCCAGAAGCTTCCCGACCACGTGATCGAGGTGTCTGCAGCGCCTGGAGCGGCTGCTGACAAACCTTTGGACGAAAAGGAAATCAAGGTCACCAAGGTTAACCGAATGTTGCTGCGGGTCATACTGGCGGTGCTCTTCGCCAGCGTGGCACTGACGATCATGCTGGGCCTTTCGCAGACGAAGAAACTGGCCGCGCAGGAAATGGCGGAGCAGGCTGCCCGAAACGACGCCGCGTCCGGCCAACGGCCGAGCCTTCCGGGAAACGTGGCCGCCGCCAAAGGGATGTACAGCGACATAAGCAAGCCGGGCGTGGCCGGGGTACAACAACCAGCCGGGCCCGCCGGGGACGGCCAAAGGACAGCCGGGCCGGTCACCCCTTCGGACGCCGCAAGTTCAGGGGCAGGGGGAACGGCTTCCCTGCTGGGGGTGCAGCTCACCCCGGAACAGCGGGCCTTTCAGGTGAGACGGGAACAGATTCAAAAGGACAGCATCAACGCCAATCGCGCTCCCGTGGCTTTCGAGGGGAAAGAGGTGAGGAGTCAGGACCAAGCCCCTGCGCGGGAGGTTGGTCCAAACCCGCCGGATCTAAGCGGCGTTACCAGGATGCTCGACCGGCTTCCCGGGGGTCTGGGCACGGCCGGTTCGGACGATGACCAGAACAGGCAGGCCGAGAAGAAGGGGTTCACCAGGGAGAGCCGCGACGACTTCCCCTACCTGAAGACGAGCCTGCTCACCCCGATTTCCCAATACGAAGTCAAGGCGGGGTCGATAATCCCGGGGGTGCTCCTTACCGGGATCAATTCCGACCTGCCCGGCCAGATCACGGCCCAGGTGCGCGAGAACGTGTACGACACCGTAAGCGGTCGTTATTTGCTGATACCGCAGGGAGCCCGCCTGATCGGCGAATACGACTCCAAAATTTCCTACGGTCAGGAGCGCGTGCTGGTGGTTTGGACCCGGATCATCATGCCCAACGGCAATTCCATCGGCCTGGAGGGGATGCCCGGCGTCGACCTGAGCGGCTACGCCGGGACAGGCGGAACCGTCAACAACCATTACGGCAAACTCGTCACCGGTGTGGTCCTCGGCTCCGTGATCGGAGCCGGCGCCCAAGTGGCCACCGGAGGGCAGGGTGCTCCCAACGTGCCGCCGAGTTTCGGGCAGCTTGCCGTGGCGGGAGCCGCCACCAACTTGAACCAGGCCGGCCAGCAGATCACCCAGCGGAACCTCAACGTGCAGCCAACCATCGAGATATCACCAGGCCAGAAAATCAACGTCTTTCTCACCAAAGACATGATCCTCAGGCCATACACCGATTAAAGGAGGATAAACCATGCTGAAAATCAGACCAGCCGTAGTTCCGCCGGAAAAAGCCAAAATCTCCTTCCGCCTGCCCCGGCCGACCATAGAAACCCTGGAAAGCTATCTTATCGCCTTCCAGGAAACCTACGGCGTGGAGCCGGACCGGGATTTCGTGGTGGACCAGATCCTGATCGGCTTCTTCGCTTCCGACAGGGAGTTCGCCGATTTCAGGAAAAACGGCTGTGACCGGCCCGGCATAAAAGACGCGGACAAGAGGGCTCCTACTGCCGCCAAATCCTGAAGCGATTCGGGCATCTGCTTTTTGTCCCGGCAGGTTTTTTAACGGAGGAGAACATGCGCAAAAAAATGCTGCGACCCGTGGCAACCGAGAGCTTTACAGTTGAGCGCCGATCACACTGCGGGATATTGTTCATCACCGTGACGGCGCGCAGAAAGAGGCCGTTCGAAGTGTTCATCCGTTTCGGGAAGGCTGGCGGCTGCAGCTCCGCCATGGCAGACGGGCTGGCCCGCCTTCTTTCCTACGGACTGCGCTCCGGACTCTCGCCATTGGAGGCGGTTAAGGCCCTGAGCGGGATCTCATGCCACCTGGGGCCGAGAACCTGCCTAAACGAAGTCGCCCTAGCGATCATGCTGGTTCTGGAGCATCTGGAAACAGAGGTGGACTTGAACGCCCTGATCGAGGAAAAGGATTTCGCAGAAGCAAATTACGAGATTTTGCAGACAACCTAAGGGGCCGCCCCGCGTGTGGACCAAAGCAGCCCGGCACGAAACGTCTGGCAGCTTTCCCGGTCAAACCAGCTCGTAGGCCCTTGCCCCGGCAAGTGCCTATGAACTGGTTCATTCTATTTCACGGAAAAGGCGCGAAGAGTTGAAATCATCCCTATACGCCAGCACTATGCAACTTGAACTGACGCACTAATTGATGCAATTCTTCGGCGTTACCGCTCAAGTGGCCTGCTGCCGTTGCAGATTCGTGAGCACCATGAGCCGCTTGCGTCACAACATCAGTTATTTGCTGCATGTTGTTGGAAATCTCACTTGTAGTGGCAGTTTGCTCCTCAGCGGCGGTGGCTATTTGATTGACCTGCATGACTACTGAGTTGATTTGTTCAAGAATATCATGCAGCGCGGCACCAGAACGGGCTGCTTCTGTTGTACCCGACTCAACCTGTAAGACGCCCTGTTCCATTATGGTCACAGCGCCTTTTGTCTCATACTGGATGGCTTTAATCATCGTACTGATTTCCTTGGTAGCCTTAGTGGTGCGTTCAGCTAACGCCCTGACTTCGTCAGCAACCACGGCAAAACCGCGTCCCTGGTCGCCAGCCCGAGCGGCCTCAATAGCGGCATTTAGCGCCAACAGATTTGTCTGATCAGCAATATCCTCAATAGTCCCAATAATTGCACCAATTTGGTCGCTCCTGGCCCCAAGACTTGCCACGGTTTTTGCGGATAGCTGAACTTTCTCGGCGATTTGCCCCATTACGGAGATATTTTTATCAACCACTGCAGCGCCGTCATGGGCTGATTTTGAAGCTCGTTGTGCCCCCTCTGCAGCAAACTGACAATTTTGGGCTATATCTTGGCTGGTCGCGGTCATTTCCTCCCCAGCTGCGGCAACGGTATTGGCCTGCGCAACTACTTCTTCTGTGCCAGTAGCAATTTGCTTAGATGTGCTACTTAACTCGGTGGCTGCCGATGACACCTCGGAAGCAGCTTGGTCAACTCGTGAAATAATCTGATTAAGCCTACTGCGGACCTGTTCTGCACTGATGGCAATTATGCCAATTTCGTCTGAAGACAACTGCCGAATGCTGGTTGAAAAATCATAATTTGCTAATCTTTCCAGATCTCGTTTTAATAGATCAATTGGGTTAATTATCTGCATCCTTATAAAAAGAGCAAAAACAATAAATGCCAGAATACATGCAACCCCAATAGCTACCAAGCTCCAGATGATCCCAGAAAGACCGTTTTTAACAGCCACAACGGCTGAGCTAAGGGCAAGTCCTTTGAGCCGTTGCCCCATAGCGGTAAGCAACTCGGTTGGCTGGCGGTCCATTCCCTTGACAGATATGTCACCCACGCTGCTAACAAAACCGGCTTCTTTGAAAGCGTTAAACCCCTTCCGGTAGTCCACCCCCATTTGTTGGTGGGCTGCAAGAAACTGTTCACACAGTTTCTTTGCTTCAGGGTCTGTTATTGTGAGTTGCAATTCTCGTATGCCTTCGTGAACTTTCTTTTCCTGCGTCTCAAAATTGCTCCAATACTTCTGCAAGGCCGTAGCATCGCTGCCGCGCAGGAGGGTATCTTTCCATTCCTGAACCTGTTTTTTGAATTCGGTTTGAACGGTGAGAACCTGAAAGGCGTTGTTATAATTTGTCCCGACATCGTCACGAAATACTTTGATGCTGCCCCATGACAGCCAGAAGCCGAAAAGGGTCGCAAAAATAACTATGGCGGTACCACTGCCGGCGATTAAAAATAGTTTGGCGCGAACACTTTTCTTAAACCAGTCCATAAAATATCCCCTTGTTAACAACAAAGTATCGACCTTGGACTCAGTTGTCGCCGGTCAGTGAACGTTCACTTTGGTAGTAAATACACAGGTTATGGCTATCAAACCTCAACTCTTTGTCCCTTACAGGTACAGCTGACGGTTCCTTGCTCTTATTAGCAGACAATGTGCCAAAATTTATTAGGCTGTAATTCCAGGGCTTTATCGTTATCGTTTTATATTGAATGTCCCTTATGGGGATATGCTGAGCCTATTGGGGACACTCAGCAACATTTGCAAAATAATCGATAGGAGTCCTTATTTAGAAACTACAGTGCTCGTAATCTATCAGCGGACCTTACCAGAATTTATTTTACCCAAAAATACTGTTACATGTATTGGACATGCTTGATCTCACTGTGCCATTTTACCGTCACTCAGGACTTTATGCGCAACCTGTCGAACCTGATACCGCAGCGGTACTACCCTGTGCCAGAGTGTCTCCCCCCATCTCACCTACCCCGACCACCTCAATCGAGAAGGTTCTTTGCGAATTCCAGCCCCATACCCTGGTCCGTCACCCTGACGACCCTGGCCATTACTTGACAGGCAAGTGTGTTATCGATGGTCAGAGTCACTACGTCGTTTAATCTCAAATGCTCACAGGCGGTCACAAAGGCCCCTTTCAAGCTGAGGTTTGTCACTTTACCTTCAACAATCTGATCCTCTAACAGCATGTTCGCTTTTGCACACAATGCCAGCCGAGTAAAGCCTCTTTTCTCTTTGCGCATTGGATCACCCTCGTAGCGGAAACGCTTCTTTTCCGTAATTTGCAGACAGGACAGCCGCTAAGAGGCTCAAGTGCTTGCTTGATCAGCGAGTTCGTCCCGTCCAAGTCCTAAAAGTTCAATGACTTTATCAAGTAGAGCCTCCGATGTGAACGGCTTGGCAATGAAGTTGACACCTTCCCTTAGCTGCCCCTTGTGGACCACTGCGGAATTGGCGTAGCCGGACATGAAAATCCCCCGGAGTCCGGGGAGCATCTCAACAAGACATTCGTAGAGATCGGGGCCGCTCATTTGAGGCATGACCACGTCGGACACGAGCAGATCGATGGACGAACCGGCGGTCCGAGCCAATTCCATTGCCTCTTCCGGCAGGGCTGCCGCTAGTACCAGGTACCCTTGTTTTTCCAGGATCGCCCGCACCGTGGTGAGCACCATGGCATTGTCCTCCACCAGGAGGATAACCCCGTTTTGAACTGTTTTCGAATCCCTGGGGAGAGTCGTTGCCGTCTCGGCCTCTTCGGTCGACTCCGTCTCGGGGAAATAGATTTTGAAAGTGGTACCTTTTCCCTGCGTACTGTAAACGTCTATGGTACCGCCATGCTGTTTGACAATGCCGTAGATTGTCGAGAGACCTAGGCCAGTTCCCCGTCCCACCGGCTTAGTGGTAAAAAATGGCTCATAAATGTGCGCCAGTGTGGCGTCATCCATGCCACTGCCTGTGTCGCTGAACGCCATCATGACATATTTCCCCGGCATGATGCCCGGATGAAGGCGGCAGAACTCGCCTTCAAAGACAAGATGTCCGGTCTCGACAGTTATGCCACCGTTATCTGTGATGGCATCCATGGCATTCACCGCGAGGTTGAGCAGAATCTGTTCGATTTGGATACGATCCGCCATGATCCGGCAGGGGGTGCTGCTCAAATGCTCTTTGAGTTCAATATTCTCACGGATGGTTCTCCGCAGCATGCCGCTGAAACTGCCGACAATCTCGTTGAGGTCATAGTTTTGGGACTGCAACTCCTGTTTGTGGCTGAAGGTAAGCAACTGCTTGACCAGGTTCTTCGCCTTATGTCCCGCCTCCAAGATCATATCGGCGCGCTTTTGCACCTGACCATCCTCAGCGGAATCCATCCCTATCATCTCGGCGCAGACGAGGATTGGCAACAGCAAGTTATTGAAGTCGTGCGCTATTCCTCCGGCAAGCAGCCCGATACCCTCCAGCTTTTGCTGTTGGTGGATCTGCATCTCCAAAAGGCGGCGCTCGGTAATGTCGCGGTTGCAGGCCCGTCGCCCCAGATAGTGTCCCTGCGCGTTGAACACGGGGCGGCAGGAATGCTCTATCCAGAGGATGGTCCCATCCCTTGCTTCCAGCTTGAATTCCAGGGTCTCCAGGTCCATGAGACCGTGTCCGCCATGTGTCGCACAGGCATCGAAATGCTCCCGCATCGCCTCCCGGTCGTCCGGATGCGTGATCCGCACTATCAAATCGGGATCGGCAAGGAATTCCTGAGATCGGTATCCGGTGATCCGTTCGCAGGACGGCGAGGTGTAGATGAACTTCTTCTCGGGCGAAAGCCAGTACTCCCAGTCGTAGGTCCAATCGGCAACGGTACGGTACGCCTCTTCGCTTTGCTTTAGTCCCTCTTGGGCGGAAAACAGCTCATCGACCTGTTGGCGAAGCTCCTCTTCCGCGGCGGCGAGATCTTCGTTTCTCTCTCGCAGAGTCTCCTCGACCATCTCGCGCACCCGGACCTCATCTGCCAGCGATTCGGCACGTTCTTGAAGCGAGCCGGACATCCGTTGCAGACTTCCGGCCAGGTTGTTGAATTCGGCTATCCGGGAGCTGGGCCAGGCGAGATGAGCATTGCCTGCCGCTACGGAGCTTGCGTGATCCGCCAATTGTTCCAACCGCCTGATAAGAGTCCGGGTAAAGGGAAAGACCAGGACGCCCGAAAGAAGCAAAGCCGCCATCAGACCGAGGCCGGCGATGCTGGCAGAGGTCAGCAACTGGCTGTTGGCTTCAGCCCGCGGCTGTGCCACCAGCACGGACCAGTTCAGTTCGGGAATCCGGTACAGGCTCCCCGCCATCTTGCGACCCTCGAAGACAATATCTCCGGCCATGGAGCGATTCTCCCTCAGTCCACGGCTCACGATCGGATAATTACTGAGGTTCAACTGTTGGGCCGTATACTTTCCACCCCGGTCTGCTACGACCTGTCCCCGCCGGTCCAGCACGAATATCCTTTCGTTTTCGGCGCTGTTTATCCTGTCGAGATACTTGGAGAGGCGCCCCAAATCCAATTCGCCAATCAGGACCCGGTCCCGCAGCGGAATCGCCGAGGCCACCGAGATACCTCCCCCCACGATGGAAAGGTAGCTGTCGGACCACTGCTCCTCCCCTTGTCCGATGGTAGTGGCAAACAGAGGGTTACGAGATAAATCGACCCCGAGCAGCTCTTGCTGAAGGGCGGGTCTTCCCGCAATGCTGATGGCCGCGATCCGTCCGCTTTTATCCACCAGGTAACAGGATTTCAGCCTCTTGAGGATTCGGACGTTGGTGACCAGCATGCGCTGGATCATTTTAAGGTCGTGCGTGGTCCCCTGGTCCTCGCAGAAGCTTGCGATGGAAGCGGTGCTGGACCTGGCGTTTCTTAGGTAGCTCTCTACCTGGTTGGCGACGGCCACCGCAAGTTGCCTCTGATTATTGTCCAGTTCGCGGTCCGCCAAAGGGATAAGCCAGAAAAACCCAAGCAAGAGCATGATGAGGAAGGGAAATCCCGCCGATACGACAGCATAGCGGGCAATGATAAAACGCAAAGGGCGAACTGTCATCTGCTACTCCAACGTGTGAAACGAGCCATTGCGCACCTCGGTGATGTAGCTGGCACGGCTGGCATCCCCGAAGCGATTAATCAGGATCTGCTGCTGGGCACCCTGAAAACTTGCGATCCTGATGATCGCCTGCTTCAGAGACTCCCCCGACTTGCGCTGAATCAAGGCTTCTATAGCAACCTGTGCAGCATCGTACCCTGCCAGACCGGCAAATCCGGGTTCCAGGCCGAAGCGTGCCTTATAAGCCGCTACGAAGGCTTTATACCGGGGAGAGCTGTCGTTACGGTTAATGAACTGGCTAACGACGGCCCCTTCCGCTGCTGACCCTGCCAACTCGATGAATCGCTCAGTGGCAGCCCATTCCGAGGCAACCAGGGCAACATGTGGGCTGATCTTCTTCACCTGCTGGTAAATCAGGGCCGCATCCATGGCATTACTGATAACGAGCACCAACTCAGGATGGCCGGCAAGAACTTCCCGGGATAGTTCCGAGTAGGCGACATCGCCCCCCGAGCGGAACGGGCGGGGCTGCAGCACCTTGCCTCCGAGCCGTTCAAATTCCTGATTGAAATCCTTGAGCCAACTTTCGGAGTAGGCACCATTGCTCTGGTCGTAAATGGCGCAGACGGTATGATGTCGAAGTCTCTGGTACTGGTAACGGGCACTTTTCGTGGCGTATTGGCGGGTATCGTCGATCACCCGCAGGAAATTGTCGTCCTTGCCGGTCAACGCTGTGGTGGTCACGGTCGGGCTGAGCAGAATGGTTTCCGACGAGTTTATCTGGGGGAGAATAGCCATGGCGATGCTGCTCGTCATGGGGCCGATGATAAGCTCGATCTTGCGGTCGACGAGTTCCGAGACGGCCTTTTTGGCGGTGGCGGGATTCTGTTCGTCGTCCCGGATCATCAGTTCCAACTGACGCCCGTTAACGCCGCCACGGGAGTTTATCTGTTCCACCGCAAGCATGGCCCCGTTGCGCCCCGCGACGCCCAGGTCCGCAACCCGCCCCGAAATGCCCGCCAAGAAGCCGATCCTCACCGGCTCACTCTTGGTACACGAGGCGACTATCAGTGACAGCAAAAGTGTAAAGGCAATTTTTCTCATCGAACTCTCCCACCAGCTGACACTTGCGACCCGCTCGAATATGGTCTTGACGCTCTATTTGATACCCTTCTTGTTCATGACCGGTCCATAGCGTTTGTCTAAGCCTTGGATGTGATTTATCAACCACTTTTTCAGAAAGGTCATGACTTCCTGCCCCAGGGCGGTCCCGGTACGGTACCTATCCTGTATTTCCTTTACCTGTGCGATCAGGGATTCATGGCACCGCTTCTGTTCGTCATAGCCCGCGTAGCCCGAGCTCTGCATGAGACGCTCTTCATGACTGAAATGGGTGCTCGTGTAATCAACCAGTTCGTCAAGGATGGTCCCGATCGCATCCTTGCTTCTCCCGGCCCGCATGGACGCATACAAATTGTTGATGATGTCGATCAGGCGCTGATGCTCATCATCCATCGAATCGACACCCACACTGTAGCTTCTGCTCCAGATGATCAGCTTCCCGTTTTCGGACAATTTAAACTGCCCTACCATGCTTTGCAACTCCGCGGCGAGGCGGGAGAGCTGCGCAGCACCCGATGCCGACTTGCGGGCCCCTTCCACGGTATGCTGGGCCTCATCTGTGATTCTGTGGATGTTGACGCTTATCTCGCTGGTTGTGGCCGTCTGTTCCTCGGCCGCAGTGGCGATCTGATGAACCTGCATGGTGACCGTAGTGATTTCATCCTGGATCTTCTGCAAGGCCTCTCCTGATCGGGCAGCTTCCTGTGTCCCCAGGTTAACCTCCGCCACCCCTTCCTCCATTGCGGCGACCGCACTTCTGGTTTCGTTCTGAATGGTTTTGATCATCAGACCGATTTCACGGGTGGCCTTGGTGGTCCTTTCGGCCAGCGCCCTGACCTCATCAGCCACCACCGCAAAGCCGCGGCCTTGTTCGCCGGCCCGCGCCGCCTCAATGGCCGCGTTGAGAGCCAACAGGTTGGTCTGGTCCGCAATGTCCTCTATCGTGTTGACAATGGCCCCTATTTCATCGGAGCGCTTGCCGAGAGCATCGACCGTGGTAGCGGAAGATTGCACCCGATCGGCAATTCGGTGCATGACGATGATCGACTTCTCTACCACGTTGGTGCCGTGTTCCGCGGCCTTATTGGCGCGCTGGGCGCTCTCCGCCGCCATATGGCAGTTTTGGGCTATGTCCCCCGAGGTTGCGGACATCTCTTCGCTCGCCGTTGCCACGGTTATCGACTGCATTGCGACTTGTTCCGCGCCGTCGGCCATCTCTTGAGCATTGGAACTCATGTCACTCGAGGAGGTGGAGATCTGTGCAGATGAGTCAGCCAAGGTACCGATCATTTCTCGCAGATTGTTGACCATCTTTTCGAATGATTCCGACAGGTGGCCGATTTCGTCGTGGGAATCCACCGAAACCACGACCCCGAGATCGCCCAAGGCAACTTTCTCGGCATCCGTGGCAAGCCGCTTCAGGGGAAAGCTTATCGCCCTGGCAAAGATGAACACCACGGAGAACCCGAAAAGCACACAGACGATCACCAGTACAAGAATCCAGATCTCTGTCGTGCGGGTCATCACCAGCGCCTTGCTGCTCGCGTTTTGTGAGTGTGCGATATGTTTTTTCTCAAGACCTTCAAGTGCGGCGAGGGCCTTATTGAAAGCTGTGCTAGAGTCGCCCAGAATCACACCGGCAGCAACCTCACCCTGAGTCCCCTGAAGCGCAATCTCCTCGATCTTCTTGGACCCGGCAAGGTATTCTCCCCATTGGCCCTTGAAATCGGCAAGCAATTTCTTTTCATCATCGGCAACCACGAGTTTATCGTACGCCATAAGTTCGGTCTCGACCTTCCTTATGCTTTCCTCATTACGCTTCAGGTACTTCTCTTTGACATCTTTTGTCGTCGCCAGCAACATCAACATCTCGCCCCGGCGGTGGCTGCCGACCAGGGCATTGATGGAGGTGACGGAATGGATGCAGGGTACGTCGCCTTTTGCTATGCTGCTGGAAACCGTGGATAACCGGTTGTTTTGGATGCTCGCATACCCTCCCACAACAACAGTGAGTGTAATGACCACCAGAAAAGTGAGTATCATCTTTGTGCCAATGGACAAATGCCGAAACATTTGATTCTCCTTATCCTGCTAGCGCTTTAGTAAATAGCTACTCCTTGAGTCACCGTATCGGCAATTCGCAGGGCAACTTTAATAGTTCTCTCAGATGTGCGCAGTTTAATGCCATCTGATATCACCTTAAACACCATCAGTTCAGATTCAGTACACCCTGATACTTTTGTGATCACGCACGCCCTATTCCCCATTGCGGCACCCCATGAAATCAGCACGTTGGGAATTGGCATGTTTCGAGCAATTTAGGACGTCACAACTTACCAAAAGCGTTGACGAATCCACAGGCAGCATAGACAGCAGTACCCTTAATAGGGACTGTATCAGATAGGGGGAAATAGGAACTCAGCACTTGGTACGATATTCGTCACATTCTCCATTATGTCTCTGATCGCTGTTTCTGTTGGAGTGTGCATCAGTGTGAAACACAGCAAATAGAGTGAAGTTCAAGGTTGCGTACTTGTCCAACAAGGGCCGGACATATCCGGCCCTTGTTGGTAGGTTTGCTGAGTAGGTGGGTCCCAGGCAATGGCGTGGGGAGGTCTGCGGGCAAACTGTCACTTCACTGTAATCTGTTTCGCTGCGAGAGTGGGCAGATACAGAGAAATAGTACAACTCCCGTTGTGAAATAAATGAAACTAAAGTAAACTCGGATTTAATACTCATCCCGATGAGAAGGACTTGGCAATCGCCCACAAGAATGGAGAAACCTAATCATGATCAGCAAATATCTGTTGCTGCTGTTAACCTTGTTCGCCTGCGCCACTCCGGCAGGCGCCTCTGAACCTATCATGGGAAGCGGCTGCTCCATCAGCAACGTCGGTTACTTAAACGACCTTGCCAAGGCGTATGAAAAGGAATCCGGCCAGCAGATCCTCATTCGCGGCGGGGGGAGCATCGTCGGCCTTAGGGAGCTTGGCAGTGAAAAGGTCGACTTTGCGGCGTCCTGTAAGGCGCAAAACGCCAAGGACTCGGCGGATTTGATCTTCATGCCGGTTGCCTGGGACGCCCTCGTTTTCATCGTCAACCCGTCCAATCCCGTTTCCAAAATAACTCCCCAGAATGTCAGGGATATCTATGAAGGAAAGATTGCCAACTGGCAGAAGTTGGGAGGTGCAGAACTCCCTCTTAATTCGTACATATCCTCGGCCACGGGAATGGGAGGTATCGGAGAGACCCTCAGCAAATACTTCCTAAACGGGAAATGGCCGGAGACCACGGTAAACTCATCCATGCAGGCCTCGTCGGTCGCCATATGGGAGCAACTTGTGGAGAGAACACCTGGAGGTTTTGCCAGCACGGGATTTGATAGCGCCCGAAAACGAAAAGTTAAAATGCTAGCGGTAAATGGAGTGGCTCCGACAAAAGCTAACATAGTCTCAGGCAGGTACCCCTACAAGCGATACCTGTACCTGGTGGTTACCAAGGATGCAAAACCGGAGGTCACTGGATTTGTAAAGTTCGCAATGAGTAAAAAGGGGCAGAAGCTGATATCGTCCTATGGGATACCTGCTATTGCCGAGATAAAATGAAACTGACTTTGAATCAAAAAGTGGTTGGGTTCATTTCTCTGATCATGCTCGTCATCAGCATGTCGAGCACGGCCTTTTTCTTCATCACCTATCAAAAAGGGGTGATTAAAGAGATCACCGTTCGTGGCACCACCATGGCGGATTCTCTTGCCCGAGCCGTTTCAGAAGGACTTGCCTCGGAAAACCTCGGTATAATCAGGCAGGTCCAGTCCATTGTGCAAACCGGTGATGTGATCGTTGCGCAGGTTTACTCCTCAGAGTGGCAACCAATCGATTCGTACCCCAATGACACTTTCGGTACCCCTCCTGACCCTTCAGCCCTTCAGCTGCTGAAATCTCGGGACCGCATTATTTATCTGCAAAACGATAAAGATATTGATTTTTACGCTCCCGTGTACTACCACAAGTTCGAAAAAAAACGTGATACCAGGTATGTAATCGGGTTCGTGCGTCTAAAACTGTCAACTAATCAAGTACGCGAAGTTATTATGCACCGCATCGGCCTATATTTCTTATACTCGTCGATTTTCGCTGTTTTCGCCATCCTCGTACTAAGCAAATTCATTCAAAGGGTTGTCCTCGCTCCGATCATGCAGTTGAATCAAGCTGTTTCCAGCGCGGTGAACAGCGGGTCATTCACAACGGTTGTCGTCTCAAGCAGCGACGAAATCGGCGAACTTACTCACAACTACAACGTGATGTCTTCAGCTATCCAGGAGCGCGAGAGAAATTTGCGAATCTCGGAAGAAAAGTTCTCCACCGCGTTTCGCGTGTCACCTGACGCCATCGCCATAAACCGTATCGAAAGCGGGACATACCTGGAGATTAATGAAGGTTTTACTGCGATCACGGGCTATGAACCTGAGGACGTCATCGGCAAATCCTCTCTGGATCTGAATATCTGGATGAATTTCGAAAACAGGGAGAGATTTGTCCAGGTTCTTGCGGAAAGCGGAGTTGTCAATAACTTCGAGGTCCCCTTCAGACGCAAAGATGGTTCAACCCTGGTAGGTTTCATGTCGGCCCGAGTCATCGAAATAGGCGGCGAGCCTTGCTTGCTGTCGATCACCCGTGACATTACCGAAAGGAAACTGGCCGATGAATTGATAAGGAAGAGTGAAGACAAATTTTCCAAGGCCTTCAGGGCATGCCCCGAGGCAATATCGATTGCTTCGCTCGTTAACGGCAGATATGTCGAGGTGAATGAAGGGTTTTTGAAAATAACGGGATTCGAGAGGAGCGAGGTTATAGGCCATACCTCAGCGGAATTGAATGTTTGGATTGATCCGGTTGAGAGGCAGCAGTATTTGGACAAAATGGCTAAGTACGGCTATTTGAGGAATACGGAAATACAATTCCGGATGAAAAATGGAGAGCAGAGGGATTTTACTGTCTCGAGTGAAGTTATAGAAATAGGCGGTGAAAATTGCAGTTTGAATTTCATAATTGATATAACTGAACGCAAAAGGGCAGAGGAACAGCTGTCCTACACTGTATCCTTGACAAACGCTGCCCTTGAGTCGACAGCCGATGGAATCCTTATTGTTAGCAGAGACGGCAACATTGCACGATGGAACCGAAAATTCGTCGATATCTGGCACGTGCCTGAAAATCTTTTGACTACTGAGACAAAAGATCAGGTGCTCTACCATGTTGCCGCCCAGATGTCCCAACCTGAGGAGTTTCTCGCCAAGGTGATGGAACTGTATGAAAACCTGGAGAAATCGAGCCTTGATTTACTTAATCTGGCCGACGGTCGTCAAATAGAGCGTTATTCTCAGCCCCAAAGGATCGGCACCGAGATAGTCGGACGTTTCTGGTCTTTCCGCGACATCACAGAGCAGAAGAGACACGAAAATGAAGTACTAAAAATATCCAAGCTCGAATCTCTTGGAATCTTGGCCGGAGGCATTGCCCACGACTTCAACAATATCCTGGCCGGAATCATGGGTAATATTTCCTTTGCCCAAGTATTTCTGGATACCGCTCACAAATCGTACAAACCTCTGGTTGAAGCAGAAAAGGCATCGGCGCGAGCAACCGAACTTGCGCATCAACTTCTCACTTTTGCGCGAGGTGGTGAACCTGTAAAAAAAGTTATTTCGATTGATCTCCTTGTGAAGGAAGCTATATCACTCGCGCTTCACGGCTCGAATGTCCAGGGAAATGTCGATGTCCCCGATGCGATTCATTCCGTAAAGGCTGATGAAGGGCAGCTAAGCCAGGTATTTCACAATATAATCATCAATGCAACCCAGGCAATGCCGGGGGGCGGTACGCTTTATGTCACGGCGCAAAACGTGTACCTTGACAGTGCTAATCCAATAGACCTTCCAATCGGCAATTATGTCAGGATATCATTTACCGATCAGGGGTGCGGGATATCGGAAGAAAACCTTAGAAAAATTTTCGATCCCTACTTCACCACCAAGTTGGCAGGAAATGGCCTGGGACTTGCGTCGACCCATTCGATAATTACCCGGCATGGAGGGTATATAGATGCAAGGTCCCTGGTCGGGAAAGGGACAACCTTCACAATCCACCTCCCCTCGCTCGGGGAACAAATCTCGGGAAATCAAGCTGACACGACCCTCCAGGCTACGGACGAACATGCTGGCGGATCCGTTCTTGTCATGGATGACGAAGAGTTGATCCGCGACATGGCAGCTAAGATGCTTGAATATTTGGGGTATCAGGTAATGTCTTGCTGCAACGGAGACGAGGCAATTTCAAGGTATGCTGCATCCTTTGACTCGGGAACTCCCTTTGTTGCGGTCATCATGGACCTGACGATTCCCGGCGGAATGGGCGGAAAGGAGGCTGCTATGCATATTCTTGCCATCGATCCGAAGGCTTGTCTGATCGTTTCCAGCGGTTATTCAACCGATCCGATAATGTCAGAGTATAGGAAGTATGGTTTTTGCGGTGCAGTGGCAAAGCCATACAACATCGAAAGTTTAGGTCGGCATTTGAGTTCAATTTTACCTGCCAAGCCTCTCTTCAAATCGGTTCTTATTTGAAGTTTGGGCGCTAGCTCTTGCCAGAACAAATCATATCTTTGGCAAATACCTTATCTTCTCACCGATTAGCTTTTTTGACGACAGTGACGATACTGGCCAGCTTAAGCGCCCAGGCTTCAAGCGCAGCCTTCTTCTGAGCATCGTATTTGAACTGGTTGTAGACCCTGATTATCCCCTGCTTCGTGTGGCTCAGTATGGCGTCGATAACCTCGTCCATCTCTCCGGATTCCGCCATAAAGGTGGCGGCCGTCCGCCGCAGGTCGTGGGGAGTGAAGGCTGGGACCCCGAGCACCGTAAGACCATCCTCCGATTCGTTGCGCTTTAGAGCCTTGCTCAGGGCGTGGCGTTCAATAGGCTGTATTTTCGCCCGGTGAGGGCAGGGGAAGATGAAACCAACGTATTCCTGGCCTTCGGGGATTTCTCGCGATTTCTTGTTCTGTGCGATGGATTCGTTGATGATCTCCATCGCCAAGGAGGAGAGTGGGACCCGGTGCGCTTTCCCGTTTTTTGCTCGATCACTTGGAATGGTCCACCAACCGCTGTCGATCTCTCTGGTGTGCATGCCCGACACCTCGCCGGGGCGCTGCGCCGTCACCAGTACCAATTTTATTGCCCGGACTACATCGCCGGACACAGTTTTGGCAGTTTCAAGGTTTTCCCAGACGGTCTTGATCTCGACGGCGTTCAGTGCTCGCTCCTTCTGGTTCAGCGGGGCGGGCATGTCGATACCGGTACAGGGTGATATTTTCATCCGGTCTTTCTTCACCGCCCAGTTGAACATTTTGCGTATGATCTTAAAGATGTTATTGGCGGTCTGCGGCGAGCCCCGGTCGACAACCTTGTCCAAAAGAGCTATGACCTGTCCCTTCGTAATATCTTGCGCTTTCAGCCGTCCCCAGGCCGGGTAGATCTCCTTTTCCAGTATCCGCAAGTCTTCCTTCCAGCTCCTTTTGTTGACTTCGGCGTGGCGCTTGATATAGTCCGCACCGAGTTCCTTGATGGTAGGTGCCGCCTTTACCTCTTCCTGGTCCTGATGTGCAGTTTCCAGGGGGTCGCCGCCCGCCCGGACGGTTTCGTATGCCTGGGCGTATTTGATCCGCGCCTCTTCAAGGGAGAGGCCGGGGTATTCTCCCAGGGTTAGGAAACGTCTGGCGCCGGTCACAGGAGACTCGTAGCCGTAGAAAAAGATTTTGGTGCCGTTCGGCTTGACCCTGATGCCGAAACCACGCCCGCCACGGATGTCCTTAATCTTGGTTTCAGGTTTCAGATTTCTAATCTGCCGGTCGGTAAACATAGCCTGCCCCCCCCCCCGATAACGAGTGAACTTTTGAGTGAACTTTTTGCCATGCGGTAGGGTGAAAACGGATGATGTCCCTTGAATAAGGTATACCGTATATGTGGCTGATTAACAAGGGAAAATTCTTGATTGATGGCGTGCCGTGAGGTGGTTTGAAAGGGCTTGAAAAGCCCATTTTGTTTAACTCCTAAGGAAGGGGTCGGACGTTCGAATCGTCTCGGGGACGCCATCTGCATAACTAGTTGATATAGCTAGTTTAATATAGCCCTTGCTAAAAGTGAGACCTCTTATGAGACCTTTTAAGCAAGGGCTTTCTTCGTTCAGAGAGCATGTATACCTCCGCAAGGGCATCTATTACTTCCGCATAGATATCCCTACTGACCTTACTCATCATTTCCCAACTGCTGAAATAAAACAATCACTTAAGACAAAGGACCCAGATGTAGCTAGACTGGCTGCTAACCGGCTATTCATGGGCTTTCCCGTTTTTTCGTTTATTCCATGGTCGTGTTGCATGCCCACCCTTGACCACGTTTGACCATGTTGTCCTTTTGATTGTTTCCCCCCGTTTCCTGTAAAAGTTTGGACACACAGCGCCACTGACCGCACATCTCAGCAGGACAAAAAGGGAGAAGTACATGAGCGACGACAAAGCACAGCAGGGTATTCTACTGGGTGAAAATGGAGATAACGGCAAGACTGTATTTGTTAATGTATTGATGGCGCTATTATCCGAGTACGCGACTAATATGCCGATAGACACTCTACTGCAACGCAAGCCAGGTGGAGCGAGCAATGACATCGTTAGACTTAAGGGTGCGCGCTACATCTCGTGTTCTGAGGCCAACAGGCAGTACACATTCGATGAGGCGTTAGTGAAGCGGTTGACTGGTAGCGATCCAATTACAGCCAGAGCGTTGTACAAGGACTTCATTACTTTTACGCCAGTAGGGAAAATAGTAATAGCAACCAATCGGATTCCTCGATTCGACAAGACCGATACCGCTTTCGATAACCGGCTGAAGATGATTCCATTTGATGTGACCATACCGAAGGAGGAGCAGGACAAGAACCTTTTCGATAAACTAATGGGGCAGGCCGATGGGATTCTTGCTTGGGCAGTGGAAGGGTGCTTGCTGTGGCAAAATGAGGGTCTGGGACCTGTTCCGACTAAAGTAATACCTGGATCTGGGTTTCCGCTAGTAAGTAGTGTAGAGGGTTTTATCGCTACATGCTGCGTTCAGGGCGGTAGTTGCAGAGTTTCCCACAAAGAACTCTATGATGGGTATTTGCTCTATCATGAATGGGTTGCTGACGGGACTGAACCGTTAGCGAGCAGCGTAATGGGAGCAGAGCTGAGTAAGCTCGGGATAGCGGTGGACCATGGCAGGGATGGCAACTATCGGATTGGGGTCGCTCTCAGAACAGCAGATAACAGTGATTCAGTGCTGACCTGATACCTGTAGAGCATAATAATATTTGGGATAGCAAAAGGAAGGCTCCTGTCATGGGAGCCCTTTCTCGTCTGGTAAACTAATAGTGCGGACTAATATGTGAACTCTGTGAAGGCAGAACAGCAAAAAATAAAAATATTTCTTGGTACGAATAATAATTTATAAAATTATGAGAGGTTTGCCTTCACACCATTCAGGGATTCAATTATCAATTCCGGTACTGGTCCAATCCATAAAAAACATTAGGGATAAACAGTTAGGAAATAAATAGAAAAAGCAATATCCGCTAAGATATTGCCTATGTCCGATGTCGCTATTAGTCGGGAAGGTTTCTAGTCCGAATGCCCGTAAGGTTTCTGCTCTTGATTCAGCTGTCAGCTCCATATGCCGGTTCTGTTCAGCTCTATCGCTAACTCTGGCCTCTGCCCTTATTCTGCGCTAGTTGGACTAATACGGTACCGTCTGGGCTGCTAAGATAATGGCGATAACTAGATCGATAATCCCTATGCCTTGTTCTCTGTAAATGGATTCGGCAGCGTCGAAGCTGCTCTCTGCACTAGTCAGACTTTATAGCCTTTCGTCGTTCTATCTCAAACAGGGAACGTCAGCTCCGAGGCTGACCTCTATAGTGCTGATTCTCCTCAAGGCTGATGCCCTGTATTTATTCTCCGCGTTCTCTCGCCCATGCTCGCTCTCTTGGTATGTTAATAACTCTTTCCAAAATAAAAGTCAGAAAAGTTGAAAAATAGAACTCGGACAGAAAAGGTTTCCAGTACGGAAGTAATTTCTATTCCCTAGAGTTTTCAGTAATAACAGTAATTGTTGCAATATAAGCCTGATTCCACTGATGGCTATAATTCAAATATTAACTATTAGCTGAACTCTGTTTCATAAAAACCTTTCTGATAAAAACTTTCTCCTTTAGTCATGTAATAGTTGAGAGAGCAACCGTGAGGGTTGTGTCGATCTTAATTATTCCCTGTTGTGTCCTGCCATAAAAGCCTTTCTGCTCTCATATCTATATTAGAGAGAGCAATATCGCCCAAGATATTGCCTATATCGATAATGGATCTCCGTTACTGTTCTTCCCTGAAAGTCTTTCATCCATTTATTCAATCAAATACGTAATATCTATAATAGCTAACCCGTTGCACGGTTGGACATAACCCATACTCTAGATACACCACTCCCTGTACATTCTCAACCTCAAAAAAATAAAGGCTGAAAATAGTAACAGGGAGGGTGGTTATGATACACCACGCTATTAGATAAAGGAGAATACGCCCAGGTCTAGCATTACCGTATATATCAGAGCTCGTGGCTAAACTGTCTGATATTCCTTTATCTCCCGCAGAACTGATCTCTAGGACACCGGAGATCTGGGAGGCAGATTTGTTTCTTGGACCGACACTGCTAGACCGGTACACCAGTAAATGTCTCACGACATGTGCCTCATGGTGATTGATTGCGAGGACTTCATATGAAATAGCCACTATACATGTTTCTGATAAAAATATCGGTTACATGTCTGTTAATAACTACCCTCAAGAGAAAAAGTAAAAACCGCAGTCAAGTAGAGCAGTTTTCAAGTGCAGAAGGTCTTGCCCCTTATTAACAGATGGCTGATGAAATAACTCAGTACATCAATTGTTATAAGGAAAACCTATGAAAGAAATATCACAAATCACAGATGCAGCAAAAGAAATTCCAAGTTACAAAGGACTTTATTCAGTTACAAAAAACGGGGTAGTCTATAGTTTGCCAAGAAAGCAAGTTAAAAGACTGAAGATAATGAAACAAATCGCTAACATGAAGGCTGAATATTTGAGAGTTACCCTGTGCAAAGACGGAAACAGTGAATTGGTCTATGTTCATCGGTTGGTGGCTGAAGCGTACATCCCTAATCCAGAGAATAAGCCCATGGTCAATCACATTGACGGAAATAAGCAAAATAATAATGTAGGAAATTTAGAATGGGTAACCGGCTATGAAAATAGACTCCATGCCTTTGAACTTGGTTTATATCCAAATCAAAAAATCCATCCAACACGGAAGAAAGAAGTATATGATCTGGTCAAACAAGGAGAACCGATCAGCAAGGTTGCAGAAAAGTATGGCATGAAGCCTGGTGGTATCCGATCCCTTGTGCGGCGTTACAGAGAACCAGAATTACAAATGGCAGCATAATCTGATGGAGGAAGATAGGCGGGGCCTTAAACCCTGCCTTTTTTCTTAACATCATGTTACTTATGCCCTTCCAAAACCGATATGCCAGACCAGAACAGGGTTGAAGAAAGAAGGAAGTTGTTTTTTTCAGATTGGCACCGCACCCCCTAAATAGTAACAAAGGTATGCTGTCCCCTCAGTGATTAGATAAAGACCTGCCTGAAGCCTAATATGGAAGCCGCAGAGGGTAATGCTTTTCTGCAACATCAATACGCGGTATAGCTGACATGCGTTTAAGCTCTTGCTGGCATTAGTCCTACAAAGACGTATAATATGGCTGTTACTGCAAAACAGACAAAATGCTCAACTAAATTGGGAATCAAAATATGATTTACATTTTTTTGGGTGTATTGCTGTTATTTTTGGTGTTTACAGAATACATAATTAGAAAGAAAAATAAAGCACCCAAACTAGGTGACTCCTTTATATGTAGCGGATGCGGTGGAAGCTCAAGCACACAAATAGAACTATAGCCTCATGGTACAAAGGTGGGAAATCATTCTTTTGTGGTAAATGTAGTAGAGATTGGCGCAAATAATAATTAAAGTTGCCTTGAAGCTGCTCTATTAAGGTGTATATTGTGGAAGTCGGCAACGGATTCATTTTATATATATCAGACCAAGCACTCTGTTGTATGTCGAGAAAGCATAACGCCAATCTTGTTAACCCTGCCATTGATCCTGAGACCATCCCTCTTCCGGAGACCATCCCTTTGTGGTATATAGGTAGTGTCCGTCCGGAAACGGCATTTTTCTGAACTTCGTAGTGATGGACATGGTCCAGTGCAGACTAATCCGGTTGGTTTTTGCTAATGCGCACCGATCCGGTTGCTCTTTCTCAATTTTTAGGCGCACCACTCCCGAGAAGGTGACCTGACCCAGATATTTTAGGGTTCAGGCTGCGGCTTTGGCTGCTTCCAACCTAATCCTGGCGATCACCTGGAGGTTGTAGGCGAAGATTGAACTCCAGACGTAGCGCTTGAACCCTTCCCAACTCTTCCAGTTGCAGCGGTCCAGACCAAAGGCGCGCTTGAGAGTGGAGATGTTCGCTTCGATACCGGCACGGAAGTTCTTGAGCTTCTTATAAACCCAGGAGCTCTTGGCCATGTCGACGACTGCCAATCCGCGCTTCTTAGCAAATGCCACATCCTTTACTTTCAGCTCTTTGGCGTCGGTCAGGTTCTTTTTGGAGGCGAAGCCTCCATCAGCGCTGACCTGGCGCGGCATCCTTCCGAAGATCCCTTCATGGCGCTTGAGCATCGGGATGTATTGCTCGGAATCGGCGGGGTTGCCCCGCTCAATCAGGCAATCGAGGATCAAGTTGGATTTCCCGCTGGTGAGAAAGACCTTGTGGCCGTACACGACTTCCCTGCGGCTCTTTACAATGATGTCGGTATGCATCTCAAAATAGGAGACGACCTTTTCCGAGACCGGAACCTGCTCGCCACGAAAGACGCGCCGCTGGGTCTGGCTGATGACTTTCTCCAGCAATTCAACGGCTCTTTTCAAGTTGGCGCGGAGCCCCAAGGCGGTGAGCATCGAGCGTAAGTCGGCAGCCTGGTATCCGTCAAAGGCTACTATGGCAGCTTTCGCATAGCCGACAACCTTGTCGGCATAGTGAACCAGGTCCCGGTAAGCTGATACTCGATCCGCCTCCTTCTTGGCATTGGTTACGGCCAGCAGCCGTTTCTTTGCCACCCGTAAATGATCGCTGTAGCGGTAGTCGGGGCGAGGATTAAAGGTGTATCCCTCGTCCAGCCAGCGGGTGATGATTCTCATCCCATCCCAAAGAAGAGAGGCATCGGTGGGATCGTGCACATCAGTCTCGACAGCGGTGGAGTCGACACGCATCTTACGGCCGTTTTCTATGCCGAGCGTTTGCGCGTACCGCATCAGGCAGATATGAATGGCTTCCCAGGTCTCTTCCGAAAGGGGCTTGATGTTCTCCTGAAGAGTCGATGACGACGGATACTGCCCCATCTCCAGTCGGGCAAAAGCTCTGAAAGAACTGGAGTCTTCCAGGTGGAAAGCGAGCTCTTCATAAGAGAGGCTGCGGATCTGTTTGAGCGTGCAGGCCCGCAACACCTGCTCGGCGGTCATTCCTTCACGCCCGGTCTGGTGTCGTCGGGTACGGATCAGGTCATTGTAGACCATGTCCAGCATCTGCGGTGTGGCGTCGAGTACCGCGGAGATCTCCTTGAGTTCTTTCCCGATGTCGTGACGAGCTGTGACGGAAAAAAGGCTCATCTGTCGGGTCTGTTTTTGCCTCATCTGTGCCGCTCCTTTGGTCATTGAATTGAACAAAACCAGCAGGTTACGGCGCGGATTATAGCACAACAGCAACTAAAACTTAAGCGTTTTTGCACTATTCAACAACAAATTCAGCGAGTTATGTTTCCGGACGGAAACTAGGTAGCATCGAGCATCATTGACTAGCAGCACCCATCCCACTTGGCCAGAACAATCATGCCAGTATAATTGTATTTTAAGATATGGAGTTGGAGTGATATTACATGCTAAATATGACTGATCTATTAGATTCACAATGGGCACCCTCGTCAGAGTCATCCTGGACAACAATCTTCGCTCTGTTTGCTTTGTATTTAAGTAATCACGCCGAGTTACGAACTAGCCTTACGATATGGAATTCTGCAGAGGACGGTAATGGAAAGTGGTATGCGCCGAGGAGAATGAACTCAAGGTTAGAACTTGACGGACTGACATTTGATAGGGTTGCTATAGAACCACGAAGTATGAAAGTAGCTTGGCCAGGTATTTCTGCTGTGCCATCGAGTGCGGTCGCTGGGTTTTCGTCAGACATAGTCTTACTTTGCAAAAAAAATGACGGAAGGGACCACTTCATTATTATTGAAAATAAGATAAGAGGTATATTGCAAGAGAGCCAACTTGAAAACTACCCACGACTTGCTAGTTGGTTGCTAAGTAAAAACGCATCGTTTGAAATACTGATTCTCAAATCAGTAGGGTTAGAATACAACCTATTCGAACAGATCAAATTGTTGCAGGAGGAGATTCCTGAAACCTGTTTTGGTATCCTACTTTGGGAGGAGGTTATCCGTAAGATGGAACAGACAAAATTTGATAGTTACAATATACCCGTGAAGGACTGGGGCATCTATACTGAAGTCTTAGATTCGGTTTGTGCATATTAACTTCAAGTTGTCATATTAAAAGAACTGGTATGGGACAGGGGGTTAGGGGACTTTTTCCAATAGGAATGGGCAGAGGTGTGATTGATGGCTACTACATTACATGGGAATTCCGCCAATTCCGAGAGCGCCAAGTAGAGTTCAGATCTAATTCAATGGAATCATGATTACAGGGGAAGACATGTCCTTACCAGAGATTGAACAGCACAGAGTAAGTAAGCTATTTAGGGCCTTCATTGAGAAGAGAGTGCCGCCGCCTGTCAGGGATCAGGTTAAGTTGATATGCAAGGTCGTTGGTAAAAGGGTAACCTTGTCCGAGTGTAGACCGTACTATAATGACCCTTCCACCTGGTCCGAAATGCCAATTGCACAATTTGAGTACAACGAGACAGCTAAAGAGTGGTCACTCTATGCTTACGATAGAAATGACAAGCGCAAGCCTTATTCCAATGGTTCCTTAGAGCAGCTAATCCAGGAAGTTGATAAAGACCCTACTGGTATATTCTGGGGATAATTAAAATACAGGAGCAATATTTTCATGATGGACAATAATAAAAGGGCTGGCATTCATCTCCTTGAATTAACTATTGGACTAGAGTTAGAGGTGTTGGAGAACGAGTACCAAGAGCTTCCGTTGAGCACAGGAGAAGTTAATTCCTCTCATAAGATAGTTTTCCAAATATTAGACGAAGACCCCGATGTAGCTTCAATCGGAGTGCTATTTGCTCTTTCTCTCATGTCCTTTACCTATGCAGCCCCGAGAGGCTATTCCTATAATGATTTTGTCGCTGATGAGGAATGGTGTTTAGGTTACTTTGTCGGAGGTTTAAGATATGAAGACAGGAATTTGAGGTTTGAGTCTGACTATGTATCCGGTAGATGTCTCAAGACCGATATTACTTACGAGGCCGGAGGGAAGGTAACTATCTCTACCAGGAACAGAGGTAAAGGTGCTGATAGGTGGTTGATGCACCTACAAGGGAAAAAACATCTAAAAGCAGCTAAGTAACCTCCGAAATTAAGGACCTTAATAGTGAGGAACATATTGCAATGGAAATGTCTGAAAGAGATATAGAACTATGCAGGCTAATCGAGCAGGGAGTCAAGGGCACGAAACTCGCCATTAAATATGACATATCCCGATCAAGGGTTTACCAGATATACAAGAGATACCTTGCACGTAAGCATGAAGAAGAAACAAGTCCTCCGCTTAAGAAGCTCCTTACAGTGAGAATGCGTAAGGCTATGCTTGTTTGCTTTGGAGATGATAGCATCTACACTGACCCAGCTAGAATAATGAGCTTTACATTGAGGGATTACAGCAGTGTTCAAAATGTAGGGAGATATGCTTTAAAGAGTCTAGTTAATGGAATGATAGATCTTGGCTATGTTAAGAAGGGCGATAAATGGCTTGAAGGATACAAATTAAAATAAATGAGGTGGTGATATGGCTGATACGTATCATGAGGTATTTAATTATCTGGATAAGAATGTTGTGTTTGTAGGTGACGGGATAGCTCCATTGGATATGCCGAAATTGAAAAAGGCATTTCCTGGTGTAGATAGTGCAACCCTAGAGGATTACGTCAAGCAATGGATATGTGCAAGAGAAACAATAGAGAAATTAACGGCTAATTTGATCTGACTGATCATGGAAGTAAAGCATTGAGCCTAGACTATATACCATGTAACCAAAGAAGCCCCTTAGCAGCCAAGCTAAGGGGCTTTCTAGCGCCTACTCTACAGGAGAGTATCATCGCACTGATACTATCTAAATACATATGCTTGCTAGCTTATTAGTGATCTCATGTAACAAATCTTGTAGTGACGATACCACTGCGTCCCTATCCTCACCAAGGGCATCGAGGTCTATATCTTTGATGTATTCACGAGTGCTCTGTGCCGTCTTAATGGCCTTAGTAGGGATGGTGAGCCTTGGTCTCTTAATCTCCTTCTTTGGCATACCAAGAGAGGCAACAAGGGCATCATAAGCCTTCCTCTGTGATGTAGGTCTCTTGATACTAGCAATCTTAAGCAACGCATTCCTGGATAAACCCTTTACATGTCTAGCTTCGTTCCTAATGTCTTCAGCTATATTCATCAAGCTGGTAATAGTAGAGACTGTATTCTGTGCTTTACCAAGAAGAATCCCCATCTGGTCTTGAGAATAACCGTACTTTGCCATTAGCTTGTTTACAGCCTCAGCTTCATCTATAGGATGTAAGTCAGCTCTCTGGATATTGTCAATCAAAGCTACTTCATCATACTTGCTATCGTCATTGACCAACATTGCAGGGATAGTTGTTTTACCTAATGCTTTAAAAGCTTTGAACCTTCTTTCTCCTGAAACGATAATATTGCTACCAGTATCGTCTACTCGGAAGATGATCGGGTACAACAAACCCTTGTCAGCTATGGATTGCTTAAGGGACTCCAGTTCTGTTTCATCAAAGTGCTTTCGTGGTTGGTCGATGTCCCTGACGAGCTGATCCAGGTCAATCTCATATATCTTGCCTCTTTTGTACTTACTGGGAGTGCTGGCTTCGGTCATGGCAAACCTCCAATGATTGACAAGATATTTAGACTTTCAGGTTGAGGGGAATATACACAATATTTACGAGAAAAACAATGCCCAGGTTAGTCAAACTTCTTAACCCATACCATTCCCGCCTAAGTCGGGAAACGGCCTCTGCAGGACCAATTCGGGCGTAACAGGGTGTCAAATGTGAATACGCTTTCATGCAAGAGGCTTTTGTGGTATACATCGGCATACCAAATGGTAGACCTTGCTACAATACAAACTAAGCCTTTTGGAGATTGTTTAAATATAAGGATCAAGGCTCGTGGCGATACTCATACTCTTGGGGTTCATTGCGCTGGTTGCGCTACCGTCTGTTCTTTGGCTATATGCGCTCGCAGATGCTATCATCAATAATTTCCGAACCATAGATGCTAAGATTATATGGGTAATCGTTCTGTGCGTATTCCCACCATTAGGTACGTTGCTTTATTATCTTATAGGACGAGACCAGAGGATCACATACTATCCTGTTGGCAGGTTAGTTTTCTTTGCCATTTTCCTGTTTCCGCTTTTGATGGTAATTGGATATATCCTTTATTCCTTCGGGCATTTGACTTTTATGCCTCAACCACCAGACTCGATACAGATTTAACTACTGTGGAAGGAAAAAGTATCAAAAGTTGTTATCCTAATTGGAAAGTGAGGATATACTCTTGGCAATCCAAAATAAGATAGTTACTTATGTCTGTATGTGGCTAACATATATTTTATGCAGTGGGTGTTCACTTGACAAATCTCATTACACCTATGTTCCTGGTAGAATGGTAGATTCATTTATAAGCCCTTTGCCAGTAACAATTTGTATTCATGATCTAGAAGACCTGAGGGGGAGTGCGAACGAGGATAATGTAGGTTTAATCTTATTGCCTGGGGTACCGTATATCAGAACACATTATGACAGGCCAGAGATCAATGGAAAATTTATAGTCAAAGGTTTTAAGCCAACTGAGGACTTTGCTAAAGCACTACAAATTGAACTGAAAAGAAATAACGTGTTCAGTTATGTGAGATTGGAGCAGGAGCGTGGGTGCAAGGATGCAGATTTAATCATTACAGGGAAAATCAACAAAGCGAGTGTTGACACACTAGCAACTTTATATGGAATTTCTCTTTTGGGTTTTGTCCCAACTGTGCTTGGTCTTCCCCAAGGGAAAGTTTACAACACACTCAACATCCAATATGAAATGAGACGGACAATAGATGGTGTTTTAGTATGGAAAGGTGATATCGCTGGTAGTTGGGGAAAGCTGTTTGGGGTATGGTATAACTATTCAAGTGACGAGCCTTACACAGGCATAAACCTTATTTTAAGTAGAGGTTTGCATGATAAGCTGAGCACGTTAGCGGAAGATATAAAAAAAGATCCACAGAAGTACTGGGAACATTGAAATAGAAGTTTTAATTGAATTACATTGGGGGAAATATAATAAATGATTAAATCTGAAATTGTAGAGCGCATACAAGCCGCAACAGGCTTCTCCACTCATGACTCTTCATGTATGTTCGAATCATTGCTCTCTATAATCAAAGACACTCTTGATGATGGAGAAACTATTAAGATAGCCGGATTCGGTAGATTCGAAGTTAAAGAAAAGAAGGATCGTACCGGTAGGAATCCGCAGACAGGAGAGGCCATAACAATAGAAGCACGAAAGATACTGAGCTTTAACCTTAGTGATGTACGAGAGGTTATTTCCCGTCTACAAAAATTGGTAGATGACATGAAGTTAACGGAGAGGGAGTGAAGGCGACAGCTAAGTCATCAGTTTACAGCCAACTGGCTTTGAGCGAAAGGCTTAAACCCTTAAGAAGGCGGGAGAATCTATTCTGCCTAGTGACAACTCTTACCTCTGGTCCATAGCTTTTCCTTTGCATCAATGTTAGTAGTGTGGTATTTCTCTAATTAATTTCTAAGGTGTTGCGGCGAGGATACATGAAAGCACTGTGTTACGCTACGGTTACCGGCAAAAGTATCTCCATCGAGGTAATCAATCACCCGTGGTATATCACCATAAGAAGAGTAGGAGATAAGCGTTTTGATCCATTCTTTGCTTTCGACCAAGAAGAAGCTAGTGCTTCCGATATTGAAGTTTTCATACCCAATTGGTCACGGCTATCATGGTTAACTTTACCAGTAAATGATTTTGAGTATCCTAAATCAATAGCTACAGACAGACTCTTCAGTATAGAACTTAATGGCTCAGACACTTACCAGTGCCAAACCGAAGTGATAAATTCATTTTTGACCTTCATGGGCTTTAAACAGTAGCTAATGCTTAAGCCTCCTGCAAGTTAGTTCCTGCAACACCACCTACCTGCAAAGCTCTACCTGTATCGAACCCCTCAGTGAGGCTGACCAAAAAAAGTGATGGAAATTAGGCGAGAAATAGACGAGATATGTGAGGGAAAGATGGAGAAGCCCCCTCACTTTTCTTGGCGGATCGGAAGGGGGCTCCTCCTTGCCCAGCAGGAACCAGGCAGGAGTCATGCTACCAGAAATCATTCAGCGGCAGAAGCTTTTTTCCCTCCTCCATAACATCGACGTCGACCTTGCCGAGGGGGTGCGCTCCCTTGGCTGCCCTACTGTGCGGGACCGCTGTACCTTGCCACCTACGAGCGCAAACCGCGTGGTGGTCCCGCTGGCCTACCCGAAACATTCTCCATTCGCCATAGTCTTTGCTGCGGTCGCGAAGGTTGTCGACGACGGACCCTTCCTCCGTCGGTGCTTTTCTTGGGCCGGCGTGTTTATTGGGGCGGGGTAGTCGTGCTCGTCACCGCTCTTCGCCAACAGCGGGACACGGGGTACAGCACCCGCAAGATCATGGACCTTTTCGGGATCTACCCTTCGACGCTCAGACGCTGGATGGCGTTTTTCCGCTCGACCTTCCCGTATACCTCAACGTGGCAAAGATTGCGCGGTCTGCTTATCCCTCCCGTGCCGGCGGAAGCGATTCCGTTGGGGGTGCTGGAGCGCCTGGGGCTTAACCGCGACGGCCCGGAGACGGCGTTGGTGCGCTGCCTCCGACTGCTGGCGGGATGCGGCATTTGAACACGATTGCCGAGGGAACCGGATCACCGCAAGGGTTCGCGCAAAAGATGGCGCATTACCTCCGGGCACCGGATGGTATATAACGCGGTTCTTGGCCGGCCCAAAGGCGCACCACGGTGGAGTGGCCTGGATGGCGGTCGGATGGGAGCCGCAATGAAGAAAGGTGTTGCACCGAAACTGCGCTGGGGCAGGTTTCGGCTGCAGGTGATTGGACCGCTGTTGGCGAGCCCCGCCGCGAGTGGGGAATTGCAGGCAAAGCTCAGGGAACTGAGCGAGCGGGTTTACCGGCATCCGCTGGACCCGGAGATGTCGATGCTGTTGGGTTTTTCCACCATCGAGCGCTGGTACTACCAGGCAAAGGACGCCGCGGACCCGATCGTTGCGCTGAGCCGGAAGACACGCTCGGACGCGGGGCGGCGCGAGGCGCTGTCTGAGGCTCTGTTCGGGGTTCTGGCGGCGCAGTATGCGTCGTACCCGCGCTGGACGGTTCAACTGCACTACGACAACCTCGCCGCCGAGGTAGCGGAGAAGCCGCAGTTGGGGGCGTTGCCCAGCTACCAGAGCGTACGCCGCCGTATGCGGGAAAAGGGGTGGCTGCGCAGGTGCGAACCGGCGAATCCGACCGAGGGGCAGCGCCGCGCCGCCCTGCGCCGAGAACACCGCGAGATCCGTGGCTACGAGGCGAGTCACGTGCACGCCCTGTGGCATCTCGACTTCCACCAGGGGAGCCTTAAGGTGCTGGATGATGAGGGGCACTGGCACACCCCCGTACTCTGCGCGCTGCTGGATGACCGAAGCAGGGTCTGCTGCCACCTGCAGTGGTACCTGACGGAGAATACCCGGAATCTTGTGCACGCCCTCATGCAGGCGATGCTGAAGCGCGGCCTGCCCAGGGCGCTTATGACCGATAACGGCAGTGCGATGCTCGCGGAGGAGACCCGAGAGGGATTAGCCCGGCTCGGAGTCATCCACGAGACGACTCTGCCGTACTCGCCCTACCAGAACGGGAAACAGGAAGTGTTTTGGGCTCAGGTCGAGGGACGTCTCCTGGAATTGCTGCGCGGCACGACCCCATTGAGGCTGGACTTCCTCAACAGCACCACTCAGGCGTGGGTCGAACAGGACTATCACCGCCGCCGGCACAGCGAGATCGGCTGTCCCCCCATCGAGCGTCTGCTTGCCGACGCGGAGGTCTCCCGGCCGGTTCCCGACATGGATGCGCTGAATCTCGCCTTCACCCGTCAGGTCACCCGCACCCAGCGCAAAAGCGACGCGACCGTTACGGTCGATGGGGTGCGCTTCGAGGTCCCCTCGCGCTTCAGATGTCTGCCCCGCCTGACGCTACGCCATGCCGGTTGGGACCTGAGCCGACTGGTACTGGTGGATCCGGACCGGGGCAATCCGCTGGCCCACCTGCTTCCCCAGGATAAGGAGAAAAACGCTTCCGGTCGGCGTCGCACCCTCGAACCGATGGAAGCGCAACCCGCCACGTCGAACGACTCTCCCAAGGAGATCCCCGCGTTGCTGCGCAAATGGCTCGCCGACTACGCCGCCACGGGGCTTCCACCGGCCTACCTCGCCGTGAAGGAGGTCCCCGATGAACGATAAGACCCTTCTGGCCCTCTACGGGCTCAAGTACAACCCGTTCGTACCGGCGCTTCCCTTGGAGGCGCTTTGGCCGCTGCCGGGCGCCGAACTCTTCGCCCGGCGCCTGGAGTCCATGGTCTACCAAGGCGGGTTCTCCCTGGTCACGGGCGAACCGGGCTACGGCAAATCGAAGACCCTGCAGTGGCTCGGCGCCCGCCTGGGACAGTTGCCCGACATCGTCGTGGGAGTGATGGAGCGTCCCCAGAGCAAGATTGCCGACTTCTATCGCGAACTGGGGGATCTCTTCGGCGTTCAACTGAACGCCGCCAACCGCTACGGCGGCTTCAAGGCGCTCCGGGCGCGCTGGCGCGCACATTGCGAAGCAACGCTGCTGCGCCCGCTGCTCCTGATCGACGAGGCCCAGGAGGTAAGCACCGAGTGTCTGACCGAACTGCGGCTCTTGCAAAGCGCGAGCTTCGACTCTCAAAGCCTGCTCTTCACCGTGCTGTGCGGCGATGCACGGCTCCCCAATCGCTTCCGTACCCCGGAACTGCTTCCCTTGGGCAGTCGCATCCGAGCCCGCCTGGACCTCTCCGGGCTCACCCCGCAGGATCTGGCATCCTACCTGGACTTCGTCCTGCAGAAAGCGGGGGCGCCCCAGTTGATCGTGCCGGAGTTGATCAAAACCCTGGCGACGCATGCCCACGGGAACCTGCGGGTGCTTACTCACATGGCTGCAGAGCTGCTCACCGCTGCCGCCGAACGAAACCTCCCGCGCATCGACGAACCCCTCTACTTCGACCTGTTCACTCCTCCGGCGCGCCAGTCGCGCCGCTCCTGAATCAGCCCGGGAGGCAAACATGGAATGCACCGTCTGCAACCCCCAAAAAGGGCGCTTGGAAACGATCGATGTGGAGATCACGGAGGAAAATACGACCTGGTTCCGCTACAGTCGGTATATTGGCAGCATCACGAGAATCACGGACTGGAAAGGGGGGCTGCTCATCAAGGCGGGATTCGGCTACCCGATCTATGTATATGACGTATCAAGGGAAGATATCGGTTACAGCCGGAAGAAAGCAAGAGAACTCATGCGACAACCGTGGTAGAAAAAGCAGGAGGGGCGGCGGTTGAAACTTACTGTTTTACGGGGGCTCAACTGCCACCCCTTCAGCATCCATGATCGTCAGGTCAGGACCTGAGACGGTCCCTCAGTTAGCAAGTACGAACCTCCATCGATTACCGTGTTCACTCTCACCTCAGCAAGAAAAACCCTCATTAGCGACATACCATATCTCTAATATTCAAGTCAATACTACCCTCAGAACAAATGCCACGGACCAAGGGTAGGCTAACCCCTGTCTCTAATATCAAAGTCCCTCTGGAGGTCAAATATGGAGGTCAATATGTTTGATGATTCATAATTCTCTATTCGTCTAGTCAGTATTCATGCAGCATAACAGCATATAACTATTATATCAGACACATAGGGCCGAGAGGCTCTTTTTTTGTGTCTGCAATCCCAGGAGGTAATACCATGGCAGTCTATAAGAGAGGCGAGAAGGCAGTTTTTTACATGAATTTTACTGTTGCAGGGGTAAGGGTGTTTCGTAGTACGGGCAAGTACGCCAAGAAAGAAGCCAAGTTGGTAGAAGCTGTTGAAAAGAAGAAGCTAATGGATGATGCAGCACTATCACCAAGAGAGAAAAAGGCACGGATGAAGTTGTCTGATGCTATCAAGAAGGTCTACGATGAAAGGTGGAAAAGTAACAAGGATGGATTGAAGTCATACCGGAATATGGAACTGGTCATGGCCATTATCGGTGATATTCAGATTAGTAAGATTGATGAGGATGTTATTGCTCACCTGGTAGTCATGATGGAAGCCAAGGGAAACAAGCCAGCAACCATTAACAGGAACCTCGCAGGATTGAAGACGGTCCTCAGACACCATAAACAGCCATGGGACCATATTAAGCTCAAGAAAGAGAGCAAGGGCAGAATCAGAGTCATAACCGGAGAAGAAGAGGGTAGGGCGGTAGGGTTGTTACGTGATACTCCCCATGGACCCAAGAGGCTCTATTATCCTGAGGTGGCTGACCTGGTGCAAGTGTTAGCCGATACTGGTATGCGATTATCTGAATTGCTGAACCTGAAGTACGAGGACATAAACTCTAGCAGCAATCTAATCTCCATATGGATTAACAAAGGAGAGAAGCCACGGAGTATCCCGATGACATCGAGGGTACGTAATGTCTTGGAATCCAGAAAGGGGAGGAATCCAGAGAAGCCTTTTACTATTGGCAGGGATCAGGCTGAAAGGGCTTGGAATTGGGTAAGGAAGGAAATGTGCTATGGAACTGATAAGGAGTTTGTCCTACATGCTTTACGCCATAGCTGTGCCTCTCGTCTGGTTAATGCTGGGATTGACTTGTACGTGGTAAAGGAGTGGCTAGGGCATAGCAGTATCCAGATAACCGAGAGGTATGCTCATTTGAATCCTGCTAAGCTGGCACAGGCTGCAGAGGCATTGGAGTGATTTGCTGGGTAAATGACAGTTCACTTATGGTATGCCGCTGGGGGTGAATGGCTGTGAGACCTTTTGCATTAGGTGATGTAGGCATAATATCTCTTGAAATTAAGGAGATAGGGTGGTAAAAGTGAGACCTAAAGTGAGACCTCTAGATACCTAAAATACCCTAGCAAGGGCTAAACAGGATTCCCTAACTTCTTGTTTTTAAAGGAACAAGGGGTCGGACGTTCGAATCGTCTCGGGGACGCCAATAAAAATAAGCACTTAGCTAAAAATGGCTAGGTGCTTTTTTGTGTCCATTACCTTATAGGGTCAATATAGGGTCAGTCGTTGACCGATGGACGATCTTATCGTCACGCATGTTTGTAAGGCAGATTCCCCATTGCCTTGCTCCTACCATCCCGATATCATCTTGGTGATCACACCCTCGTAACTCTGGAGCTGATACGAAATGTGCGGACGATTCACCATCGACATACCACCTGAACTTCTCTTCGAGCTTTTCGGCCTCGCGGAGTACCCAAGAATAACTCCCCGCTTCAACATCGCCCCGACCCAGCAGGTTCCGGTCATCCGCCGGTACGCCGACGGGCAGAATCACCTCGACTATCTCCACTGGGGTTTGGTACCGTCATGGGCGCAGGACAAATCTATCGGCAGCAAGATGATCAACGCTCGGTCGGAAACCGTGACTGAGAAACCTTCCTTCAGACAGGCGATCCGCTATCGTCGGTGCTTGGTGCCGAGTTCAGGATTCTACGAGTGGAAGCAAGAGGGGAAGGAGAAGCATCCATGGCTCATCCGACTCAAGGACGGATCTCCTATGGTGTTCGCTGGGCTGTGGGAAACATGGAAGTCTGCCGAAGGGGAAGTCGTGGAGTCCTGTACCATACTCACAACCGCCTCAAATCGCCTCGTAGCACCTCTTCATGATCGCATGCCGGTCATCCTATCCCCTGACGAATATCGGACGTGGCTGGAGCGAACTACGACCGATCCGACGGGTCTGAAGAAGATGTTCCAACCATACCCAGCCGACCTCATGGAGATGTGGCAAGTTTCGTCGGCGGTGAACAGGGTCGCGAACGACTCGGCTGATCTGGTACTGCCTGTTGGGGATGCGAAGGTTCTCGATATGGGTTGCCCAAATTAACAAGAGCGAAATCGAACGATATCAGGTGATGTGCTGGTCCGCAAGTAGTCGTTGGCCCCGTTTTCCTGAGCTTGAGCATGCGAAGGCAGTTTCCCCTTCGTTGGCGAGGGGCACGCGCTTGGCTGAGTCCAAGACCTCCTCTCCGACTGAATTGACAAAAACACCGGAGCCCTCATACCCCTGCATGAACTTGTCAACCAACAAGTTGGCGCCCGGGGGAAATGACTGCGTCATGATGCGACTTTTGTCAGTTGCGGTGACGATCAGCCGGTATTTAGGGGCAATGAGTAAATAACCGCCGCTCTTGCCGTAGCGGTTTTCCGTAACCCTGTCCAGGAAATTGGGCTTGCTTAAATCGATGACTGCGACCAGTGCGCCAATTACTTTGCCTTGAGCATTGTGGATGGGTGTCGCGATGCCGAATACCGGGACTTTTAACGCTTTCCCAATGTTCGGCTTGCCAAATGCTGTTTTCCCCTCTTTGAGTGCTGTGGCTATGTTTTCCTGTCCCATGAAGTTGAGACCGCCCCGCCCCGCGGAGATCGGTATGGATGCTGTTGCCGTGCCATCGGTTAAGGTCACGAAAGCGCCGCCGTTGAAAAACAACGGAAGAATGGCACTGTGCTCCAGGTAAGCCTGTAGAACCGGTGTGTCCGTCATCATGGCAGGAGTAATATCGCCGGCAATATCGTTAAGCGCTTTCAGCCGGTTCTCCAACTCTTGATTGATCTGAGATGCCACTATCGACACGGTTGAGAATTGCTGATTGCCCAACTGACGCTGCATGCTGACAATAAGCATCCCGTTGGCATAGAAAGCAATCACCCAGATGCTGACCAGGAATATGATCATTGTGGAAAGGGTAACTTTGGTTTTGAGCGAAAGTGTCTGGAAAAGATTAAAGCCCATTCAAATTATCCTTGTTCACATTCTGGTGGTTTTTTCCCCGACTCAGCGCTCTTGGCCGGTGGCACAGCCATTGTAACAAGGGTTTTGATTTCTGTCATTATTTGTCTCCTTTTCTATCCTTTGCGTGATTGATGTATCCTGGCTAATGTTGGCTTTTTACTATTTGCATGCATTCAAATATTTTGGCAAAGATTAACTGTGTGATAAACATCTTTGGGGATTTACACGGTAGGGAAGGAGTAGATAGTACCAGCCATGGTGGAGATCTCCGACGGCCGTAATAGCTTCAGTAATTTTGCTGATCAATAGCCTGACCTCAAGGGGGCTTGCCGGCACCGTTTCCCCAAGGCCGGCTGACTTCAGGCGATGGGTACTTTTTCACTCGTCTGTTTTACAATTCACTACTAACGTTATAATTATCTTATTTGGATCTTTGGCGCTAACGTCAAAGGGTAAACGCGTGTATAATAAGTGCATTTTTCGAGCGGCAGAGATGCGTGCTGTACTTTGTTCCAATAAATTACCCATCTACACCTTGTCCCTCAAAGGGTTAACCATGAAAAAAAACAGTGATTTACCGTCGAAATCCCAAAAATTTTCCCGCCATACTGAAGGAGTGAGGCCGGCAGTGACATCCCTCTTGTCACTTGAAGACTCCCAGCGACTGATCCACGAGTTGCAGGTCAATAAGTTCGAGCTTGAAATGCAGAATGACGAACTTCGGCGGGCTTGGGACGAGAAGCAAGAGGCCGAGGGCCTTTTGGGGAAATACAGCGACCACTATGACTTCGCTCCGGTGGGTTACTTCACCTTGGACAGCGCCGGCCTTATTCTCACGGTCAACTTTACAGGTGCCGATATCCTGGGAACCACACGCGCCTTATTGACAAACCGAAATTTAGACTCATTTCTCAGTAGAGGCAACCAAGCAATCTTTCATGACTTTCTTAGCAGGGTGTTCGTAAGCAATGCCAAAGAATGCTGCGAGGTTGTGTTTTTGAGAGAAAAGGGCCTGTCGACCTTTGTACAGGTAGAGGCCATCGCTACCGGATCGGGGAAGGAGTGTCGTGCCGTAGTTATTGACATTACCGAGCGCAAACGGGCAGAGGAAGCACATGCCCGATTGGCTGAAATAGTGAAATCATCATTAGATGCCATTATCTCCAAGGACCTAAACGGGATTATTCTGGACTGGAATGCCCAGACGGAGCGGCTATTTGGTTACCAAGCCGAGGAAGCGGTCGGCAAACCGATGACCTTGATTATCCCACCCGAGTTGTATGCAGAGGAAAATTGTATCCTGCAAAGGATGCTTATTGGTGAGAAGGTCGAACATTTTGAGACAGTAATGGTTTCCAAAGATGGCAGGCGAATCAATGTATCGGTTACAGTTTCGCCGATTAAAAATGCTGGGCGAATGGTCGGTGTATCGAAAATAATCCGCGACATCTCCGAACGCAAGCAGACCGAGGCGTACAAGGAAATGGGACGGGAGGTCTTGCAAATCCTAAATGATACGCCAGACCTTCAGGACTCGCTTCAGCAAGTCCTAGCCACGTTGAAAGTTAAGACCGGGGTGGATGCCGTGGGCATTCGGCTGCAAGATCGGGATGATTTCCCCTATTTCACTCAAAACGGCTTTCCCAAGGGATTTACCATAACGGAAAACACGCTGGTTGAGCGCGACGAGAGAGGGAGGGTCTGCCGGGATGAAAACGGTAAGATAAGCCTGGAGTGTGCATGCGGCCTGGTCATTTCCGGCAAGACCGACCGGACAAACCCGCTCTTCACACCGGGGGGAAGCTTTTGGACTAATGACTCATCCCAGCTTTTGGACATCCCCCACAGCGAAGATCCACGTACTCACCCTCGCAACAAATGCATACGCGAAAGCTATGCGTCCATTGCGCTGATACCTATTCTGAACAATAAAAGGGTTCTTGGTCTGATTCAGTTAAACGACCAGGGTGTAGGGTGCTTCTCTTTTGAGACTGTTGAGATTTTGGAAGGAATTGCAACACACATCGGTTCGGCCTTAATGCGCAAGAAGTCTGAGGTTGAGAAGGTCATACTCGAAAACCAGCTTCAACACGCTCAGAAAATGGAATCCGTAGGCCGCCTAGCAGGTGGTGTCGCCCATGATTTCAACAATATGCTGGGAGTCATCATTGGGCATGCAAACTTGGCCCTCATGGATTTGGATCCATCCCATCCAGTCAATGGAAACATAGCGGAAATCCGCAAGGCAGCCGAGAGATCAGCCGACCTAACCAGGCAATTATTGGCATTTGCACGTAAACAGGCCGTTGCGCCGAAGGTTGTCGACCTTAATGATTCGGTCTCGGGCATTCTGGTCATGCTTAAACGGCTTATTGGTGAGCATATAGACCTTAAATGGAATCCTGGGACAGAACTCTGGCCGGTAAAGGTGGACCCCTCCCAGATCGACCAGATCCTTGCCAACCTCTGCGTTAACGCCCGTGACGCCATTGCCGACATCGGGCAAGTCACTATTGAAACAAGAAACATCGTCATCGACCAAGAATACTGCGCCAACCTCGCAGACTCTGTGCCCGGCGAATATGTAATTCTTGCAGTCAGTGACAATGGTCACGGCATGGATCAGGAAACGGTAACCCACATCTTTGAGCCGTTTTTTACAACTAAAGGCGTTGGCGAGGGGACTGGCCTCGGCCTTTCCACCGTTTATGGCGCCGCAAGGCAGAATAACGGTTTCCTCGAAGTCAACAGCGAACCGGGCATGGGAACGACGCTTACGGTCTATTTCCCCAGAGATGCGGGGCAAACCCTGGCGCGACCCAAAGCTGAACCGCAAGCGGCCGTAGGCGGGAAGGAAACCGTTCTGCTGGTGGAAGACGAACCGGCCATTCTAGGTGTAGCGTCGGAGATCCTTAAACGACTTGGTTACACAGTACTGGCGGCAAACTCCCCGGAGGATGCACTACTCCAGGCGAAGGGGCACACAGGCGAGATTTCACTGCTCCTCACCGATGTAGTCATGCCCGAGATGAACGGACGGGACCTGGCCAAACATCTGCTTTCACACTACCCACACCTAAAGCGGATGTTCATGTCAGGATACACCTCGGATATCATTGCCCATCAGGGGGTGCTTGACGAGGGGATCCACTTCATTCAAAAGCCTTTCACTGTGGCCAATCTAGCAGTCAAGGTGCGTGAGGTCCTGGATGAAGTGAGCATCAGTGCAGACAACGGGGAGGAAGTGACGACCGAGTTGTGCTGCAACGCCGAAAACCAATGGCAGGCAAACCCGGTCGGAAGGCAATCACCCCGGTCCGAGTCAGAACTGACGGTCGTTTTCCCAAGAATTGAAGTCCATCAGGTGGTCCAGGAACTGGAAGCAGAAGGGCTAGGCGCGGTAAATGCTGAAGGAGATGAGCCACGCGACGCGGTCTCCGAGATCTCTTTGGCCGAGCGGTCCGAGGTGGCCCTGCAAAAGGTGGAATCTGCCGCCGATATAGCCCTCCAAAAGATGGACTTCGCTGCCGGAATTGCGCTACTGCAATTGGAGAAGGCCGCTAATGTGCGTCGGCAGGCGGAAAAGCCTGTTAAGTTGCCACCCAGTGGTGAGAATGAACCGGAGTTCGTGGTTGATAACGGTAAAAAGACCTCAGATGTGTCGATGGAAAAGATGGCACAGGATGCCCATGAGGCTCTGAAGATTTTGGAAGATGCGGCCGTTGCTGCGTATCGAAAAGTGGAAGAGGCTGCGGAGACGGCACGTCAAAAAATAGCGGATCTGCCTGTGGGGACTTCGGATGTAAAAAAAAAGAAAGGCACCCTCCGGCGCTTATAGTGTGGACGATCCCGCGGAAATTGCGCGCAGGAAAGTGACTAGGGCAGCGGAGGTAGCGAGTAGGGTCGTGAAAAAAGCCGCTGGGGTGGCGCTTAGATCAGTTCGAAAGTCGGCTGAGATAATGCTTTACGCTCAGAGACGAGAAGCGGAAGTCCAATCCCGACTTGAATTGGCGGAGGTTCGTTCGCTTCACGAGAAGGCGTACGCGCAAAGGCTCATCGTATCGGAAGAAAAACTTAGGAAAAGGATTGCGATGGATCTGCACGATGATATCGCACAGGTGCTTACGGCTCTTGGTCTAAACTTGTCCCACCTAGACCACCTCATGGAGGGTGAACGTGGAGACAATCTCAGGTCGATAGTGGAAGACTCAAGGATGCTGACTAAAGAGGTCAGTTGTAGTGTGCGCGCCTTAATGGTTGACTTGCACCCGTTGCAACTTGATGAATTCGGCTTGACAGCCGCCATCACTTCACATGCGAAACAATTCGCGAGTCGGACTGGCATCGACGTAGCTGTCAATGCTGACCCTGGATTGCCGAAGCTAAAACCTGAGGAAGAAACCGCGTTTTTTCGTATAGTTCAGGAGGCGCTGAACAACATCATAAAACATTCCGCAGCCACGAGGGTCACTATATCGCTGGAAAGGATGGGTGAACTCGTACGACTCACCATAGCGGATGACGGAAATGGATTGGTCGTTCTGGATGATTCGCCCCTGCCGACAGGGCACGGATGGGGACTCAGGAACATACGTGAACGGATCGAGCTTATTGGAGGAAACTTTCGGGTTAATTCGGCCTTGGGGAAGGGGGCCACCATCGTGGTAGAAATCGAGGGGGAGAACATTTCGGGTTTGTGATCGAGACAAACAGATCTAGCACGGCCTAGTTCGGGTTACCCTGAATGAATGGCACTCCCTTGCCGCAAAACCGACGAAGAAAAATCGCAAATACTGATACATAAAATTGTTGCTATAAAATTGCATGCAGATCAACTCAATTCATTGTGCATTCATCGGTTGATAGTATTTGTACACTGATATTCGATCTGTAGCCTGTGTAGGCGGCAGAAGTAGTGTGGACGAAGAGGCTTAAAACTCAAATTTGGAAGCCATAAGTGGCCGGGTGACGAAGTATGCGGAATGGTCAGAATGGAAATTAGGCGCATGGCGGCGGTAATGAGCTTTCAAAGGCACCTAATACAAGAGCAATGGTAAAAGATGGGGGGTGTGCGGAGCCACGAAGAATGACAGCCTGAGGTACATTATCTCCTCGCACCGCCAGAGCCAAGCCCCTGCCAACAGCAGATTAGTCTCCCTTTTTCATGGAAGGTCAGCGCTGGCCTACCGGTTCTGGGTGTGGAGAGGCGGCTTTGCGTGACCAAGCCTAGCGGTCAGCGCTCGGCGCCTGTACTGAGTCAGAATTGCACGCCGGATCACAGATAAATATGGCTAATGACCCTCTGAGTATCTCTATCTCGTTTTCGAGTGCAACGAATCGCTCCAGTGCCCCGGTGAGATCCCCGATATTTCCAGATATTTCCAACTGTAATGCAAGCTCTTGGGGGACGCGAGCACCTAAATAACTGAGGCCCCCCTTAAGGGTATGGGCCGCGCAATTGAGCCGCGTCGGGTCTTTCGTTTCAATAGCCTCACGAATCTCCGCCATCAGCTTCGGGGAATCTTCTTTGAATATCTCAGCGCACTCCTGGAACAACTCCCAATCCCCATCCATCTTGGCCAGGGCCTCCGCATGTTCAGAGACGCATTCTTCGTTACTTTGTGTGCTGATACTCTTTGACACCATTTCGGTATGAGAGTTTGTGACTGATTCAATGGCGGCAATGAGTCCTTCTGGCTTGAAAGGCTTAGAAAGGTAGCCGTCCATCCCTGCCAGCAAGCAGCTTTCTCGATCCCCATCGATTGCACGAGCAGTCAGGGCAATAATGGGGATGTGTCCTCCGTTGGCCTTTTCCTGCTCCCGAATAAGGGCGGTCGCTTCGAAGCCGCCCATCTCTGGCATCTGCATGTCCATGAGTACCAGATCAAAAAACCGCACTTCCTGTTCGCTGATTGCTGCGAGAGCCTCCTTGCCGTTGGTAACCAAGATCACGGTATGGCCTTGCTTTTCCAGCATTCCGACTGCCACTCGTTGGTTAATCCGGTTGTCTTCTGCAAGAAGTATCCTCAATTTTCGAAACTTTTTATTCAAGGGGTGAAAAGCTTGAATAGCCACGGCATGTTTCGCAAGCGGCTTACCCAATGCGTTCAAAATCGCCTCAAGAAGGGATGATTTACCTATTGGTTTGGTTAAGTACGCAGATACCCCCAACTCACGGCACCTGGCTGCGTCGCCCCTTTCACCAACAGAGGTGAGCATCATGATCGTGGCCCCGGAATCCTCGTGGCTTCCAATAATCCTCTCAACCAATGCGAACCCGTCCATCTCCGGCATGCTGACATCGATCAAAAAGAGATGGAAGGGGTCAGCCGATTGCCGGGCATCGGCCATCATACTCAATGCATCCATACCGTTGTCGGAAGTAGCCGTTCGCATGCCCCAATTTCTCAACATCTCTTCCAGGATGCGTCTATTAGTGGCGTTGTCGTCAACTACCAAAACGCTCAGGTCCTGAAGAAACTCTGGTTTCTCCGGTACCATCCGGAGAGACGGTTCCTCCGGTAGCCCGAGCCTAACGGTGAAATGAAAGGAACTCCCCTTGCCGACGGTGCTCCTCACCCAGATAGTACCCCCCATCATGTCAACCAAACGACCGGATATGGTCAGGCCGAGTCCGGTTCCTCCATAATTGCGGGTTGTTGACGAATCGGCTTGGCAAAAGGGAGCGAAAATTTCCTTCTGTTTCTCAGTGGGGATACCGATACCGGTATCTTCAACGATAAAATGGAGAAGCATTTCATTGCACCGGTCTTGTTCAGAGGTGACAGAAAGCACCACTTCTCCGTTTTCCGTAAACTTGACTGCATTCGACACCAGGTTGGCTATGACCTGCCTTAGGCGTCCCGGGTCTCCCATTACGGCATCAGGAATATCGGGGGGGACCCTAAATGAAAGCTCGAGTCCCTTCTCATATGCCCGAAAGGCAAGGGTACGCATAATGTTTTCCAGATTCTTTCTAAGCTCGAAGTTGACATTTTCCAAATCGAGTTTACAAGCCTCGATCTTTGAAAAATCAAGGATATCGTTGATGACAGTCAGTAGCGATTCCGCCGACGACTTCACGGCCTGGACGTATTCCGTCTGTTCTCGGTCGAGATCGGTGTCCGTGAGAAGCTCCGTCATCCCTATGACCCCGTTCATCGGGGTGCGGATCTCATGGCTCATATTGGCCAGGAATTCACTTTTCTGACGACTGGCATCTTCTGCCAAAGTCCTCGCTATCCTAAGGCCATCCTCCAGTAGCTTTTTTTCGGTGATGTCACGAAAATACCATACTCTTCCGTAGTATTTCCCCTCTGAGCCCGTCATCGGTGACGAATATCGGTCAAATATCCTACCGTCTTTCAGGGCGATCTCCTCTCGGCTCTTCTCCTCACGGTGCTCGTAGTGATACAAAATCCTCGACAGAAAAGCTTCCGGATCCATCATCTGATTTGACACAAACTGCAATAGCTGTGTATTGTCCTGGGCTTCCAAAAATTCGGGTGGAACACCCCACAACTCGACATATCGCCGATTAAATGACATGATAGTGGAGTTCTCGCCGATCACCAATATGCCGTCGATTGAACATTCCTGCTGAGTAGAGAGAATAATATTTTTAAAGGCCAATTCTTCCTCTGTCAGTCTGCGTATAATGCGATGAGCTATCCTGCCAGTTATGGAATCCAGTTCCCCAAGAATCGCATCTGTGAGTACCGTACGGGCAAATATTCCCATGACTCCAACGAGCCTATCGCCCAGTATGAGTGGATATCCAACAAAGGCGATCAGCCCTTCCTGTTGGAACCATTCCTTGTCGTGAATACGCGGGTCGTTCAAAACGTCGTTGGTGAGGTGTGGTTTGTGTTCCTTGGCGATCCTCCCTATATTGGACATACCGACCGGTACTCTGGAGTGAGAATTGTCGATATTTGTGATCTTACCGGAGCTGGCCTGCATTTCGAGCACCTGCTCCTCTTCGTTGAGAGTCCAGATGCGAATTAATGATACATCCAGATAGTTGACCAGCAGCGCGGCACACTGTTTTAGGATGTCTTGCAAACAATGGTCCTGAGCAAGGACGATTCCGATCTCGGCCCGTAACAGGGCAAAACGTGCATGCTCGGCGAGTTCCCTCTCCATCCTCTTACGATCGGTGATGTCCTCTTTAATCGCGAGGTAGTGAGTGACCACACCTACGTCGTTTTTAATCTGAGATATGGTGGCGGATTCCCAAAATAGTTCATTGTCTTTTTTCTTGTTATGGAACTCACCATGCCATTCACCACCTGCGACGACTTTCTCCCACATTTGGCGGTAATTGTCGTCGGACATCGTGCCTGATTTTAGGATGTTAGGGTTCTTACCAATCGCCTCATCGTAGGAGTAGCCCGTCATCTGCGTAAATTTGGGGTTCACGTACTCAATTTTTCCTGAGCAGTCTGTAATCACGATGGTAACCGGACTTTGCTCAACAGCCTTTTGCAGTTTACGTGTTTGTTCCTCTACGCGTTTTTGTTTCGTGACATCCTCGGCGATCCCCACATAACGGTAGACTTTTCCGTTTCCCGCGTGCACTGGATAGGTGCGAGCGCTGATCCAGCAAACTGTCTGGTCGGAACGGACGATCCGGTAGACTTGGTTGAATATCTCCCCATGTATTTGCAACTGCTCTAAGGCTACTAATATGCGCGGCTTATCTTCTTCGTGAATAATATCCGTGAAGGAAAGGGGGCGCTCGTAAGCGCTCTGGCAGCTGAGTTGCCAAATTGTTTCGTAAGCGGGACTTACGTAAACCATTGTAGTGAGATCGCTGGAGACAATAAAAAACACCTCGTTGCAATATTCGGCAATCTGGCGGAAGCGTTCTTCCCCTTCCCTAAGTGCACCTTCCAATCGCTGGCGCTCATGTTCCGCCACCTTCCATTGCGTGATGTCATGTACCGTACCGAACACACGGATGGGAACATTGTCCTCGTCGAAGGTAACTTGGGCAATGGCAGAGACCATCCGTTCTGTCCCGTCTGGCTGCACAAAACGATGTTCCAAGAAAAATGGCTCCCCACCCTCCAGGGCAATCTGTGCGGCAAGCTCAACTTCATCACGTTCATCAGGGTGGACGAGACCAAAAAATTCTTTTCCCGTCCCAGCAAAACCATCCTTGTCAAGTCCGGTGATACGGTACATTTCTTCCGACCAGGTGATTTTTCCGCTACTTAGATCCAACTCCCAATTACCCACATTTGCCAAAGACTGGGCTTCGTTCAAGAGTTGCTTCTCCCGAATCAGTTGCTCTCTATCATTGTCCAGTTCCCTTACCATGTTGTTGAAAACTTCGGCGAGGATACCGATCTCGTCCTTTTTGGCGCCAACGAAAAACCGGGCACTCCCTTTTTTGCCAGCGATGGAGCGAACGTGACTCGTAAACCTCAACAAGGGAGCAGTAAGTAATTTACAATAAAGCCAAATAATGGCGATGGAAAAGATGCTGGCTGTGAACAGGAAAACAGACAAGTGTCTCTTAGCCCTGGTGATGGCGGCAAAAGCCTCAGACTGCGGAAGGTTGGCTGCTATGATCCAATTAATTGTAGCCAAGCGCTTGAAGGTAACTAAAACTGGCACTCCAGTAGAATTGTCTGTTTCTACAGTACCTTCAAAACCACCGATTGCCTTTTCGATCCCCTTGTTGGCTCCAAAAGGCACACTGCCCAATATTCGCGTCTTATCAGGGTGCAATATCATGGTCCTGTTAATGTCGAATAAATAAAGATAGCCGCTCTTGCCTATCCTGGTGTGAGCAATTTTACCAAGAAAGCTTTGGCCGGTCAGATCGATGCTCCCTGACAGCACTCCGATTACTTCGCCAATGGAGGAAATAATGGGCACCGATATTGCCACCACCGGGTTCCGGGTAGGTTGCGAAGATAAAAAAGGATTGGAAATAATTGGCCTAGCGGATGCTATGGTTTTTTTGAAATGGTCGCGAGATGAGCAGTTGGTACCCCGGTGTCCGGGGACATAAGGTATCTCTGCGATCAGATCCCCCTTCCGGGAGTACAGAACGATAGTATTATCAAACGTGGATTTGTGCTCAGATTGGGCATCCAGAAAGCGTTGGGCCTTCGCAGAGTCATTCAAAACATCCAAAGGGACATTTTTCGCTATTTCACTCAATTCGTCTCGCGCAACTGTAATGTTATCATCGAGATTTCCGGCTATCGACGAGATGAGGACGGACTGCTGGGCTGTTATATTCTCCTTTAGTTGCTGCTGAAAGTAGGATAGGGAGAAAAAAGCAAGAGCCGCTGTAATCCCGAGCATCAATAGGCAAGTACCTGCTGTTATTTTCATTTTCAGGCTGACACTCAAATGCCTTGTCGCCCACTCCCGCGGTAGTCGCACTATCAAAACCTGCACCTCGCTGTAGCGATTTATCTAAAATAACTCAAGAGAAAAGAGAGTCCGACTTGCGGTAAATACTTTTAATCATTTTTTGCTATTCCGAGGTCATCCAGATATTTAATCAATATTTTCCTCTCAAGTGGCTTTGGAAGATAACTGGTACAGCCTCCACGATAATAAGCCTCAAAAACATCTTTGGGTGTCTGCAATGCTGTGGTCATGATGATTTTAACTTCATTTTGGGGAAGTATCCCCAACGTTTTTTCTTTTTCTCTGATAATTTTTAGCACTTCCTGCCCATTTATTTCTGGCATCATAATATCGAGGCAGATCAGCCCATACTTACTATTATCAGCTAGAGCCTGTGTGAAGGCTTCAACGGCCTCGATGCCGTTGACTGCAATTTCGCATTCGCCATATGGGGCTAGGTATTTTGTCAAAACTTTACGGCTCATGAAATCGTCTTCCACAATCAAAATGCGCATTGATTTCTCCATAAGTCTTAGGTTGGGGGTTGCTCGAGAAAAGGGGCACAAGTATAAGATCGGCATTAAATACAGAATCTTTAACTAGAAATCACAAGTATGAATAAAATTTTCCAATATGTGGTTCTGTTGTTTTGTTTGATTCTGTTTTTTGCCGGTGTTGGACGTTGGTCCTGCATCGGGGAAGCCGAGTGATCGCAGACGAGGTGATACGTCGGATCAGAGAACCATGTGTCAAAGACGCCTTGTGGGACCTTGCCCGGATAGTGCATCTATACAGGAAAGAGGACGTGAGAGGGGATCGCAGATCAGGTAATAAGGTTGTTTTTAATGACGTAGGCCTGAAGTGGTTGCGGTTTTTGAGACAGGGTGATAACGGACCCGGATTCAGCAAGGCAGATGCGGACAAGCTCTTTGCCCCTTTCAAACGCCTTCCGGGGGCGGAAAAACAGAGGGGTTACGGAATCGGTCTCGCCACGGTGGAAAAAATCATACGGCGCCATGGCGGCAAAGTGTGGGCGGAGGGGGAACCGGACCAGGGGGCCTGCTTCTTTTTCACCCTTCTCGCAGACTGAACTGGTGATCAATAGCCTGAAGCCGCAGATTCCGGCTAAAGCCTGCCTCATCTACCGGTAGGCCATATAGCCAGCACTGTCGGGCATTCTCGCACATCCTCTCGCACCCCACCTGACACCCCACCGGCCTAAGGTACCTTTACCAACCGCTAGCATAATATTTCCCAAGCGAATAGCCCGGTATCACTCGCACCCCTACCACAAATCCGCTCAGTTCGCTATTTACAACCATAAGGAGTATTCTCAAGTCTGCTAGCCATCTACAAGGCGATCGGCTGGAGGCAATGTTTTAAGGGAGCACCATGAATATGAAAAAAGTACATGCGATTGGAGAGTTAGAACGCATCCGCAAGATGGAAGTTCAGGTTGAATCTGAAGCGCAAACAGAACCCGGGGCCAGGGACGAGGTGCGCCGGCTGCTTCATGGCCTCGAAGTTCACCAGGTTGCACTGGAGGCCCAGAACGAGGAACTCGGAAGAGCCCGGGCCGAAGTGGAAACGGTGCTCGAGATGTACGCCGATTTTTATGATTACGCTCCGGTTGGTTACCTTGCCCTCGACCGCGAAGGGATTATACATAACATCAACCGCACCGGTTCGAAGCTCCTGGGACTTGAGCGTTCCCATCTGAACGGTCGGCAGTTGCAGCTTTTCGTCACCGAAGCGTACCGACCCGCCCTTACGGCCTTCCTCGACACGGTCTTTACCAGCCTCAGCAAAGAGACCTGTGAGGTGGTTCTCTTAAGGGACGTGGTTTCACAGGTCAGCGTACAAATCGAGGCAGTATCCGCGGCGTCGGGAAAGGAATGCCGTATGGCCTTGATTGACGTCAGCGAGCGCAAGCGGGCCGAGCAGGCGCTCAAGAAGGTGGAGGAGGCAGCCGGCGAGGCGCTCCAGAAGGTAGAGGAGGCAGTAGTTGAGGCGCTCCATAAAGTGGAGGAAACCGAAGGGTCGTCCCAAAATGCGGATGAAACGGTGAGGGATTCGCATAAAAGGCTCGAAGAAACGGCCACGGAGGCGCGCAGGAAGGTGGAAAAAGCTACCAACGAGGCGCGTCAGAAGGTGGCAGATGCGGCCAAGGCGGCTGAGACGCTCCAGCGCGGAGAGGGCTCAGCGGACCTCTCTTTTGGCAAAGTGAAAATGTTGGCGGAAGTTGCGCGCCTTAAAGTTGAAAATGCCACAGAAGCGGCCTTTCAGAAGGTGAAGACCACGGCTGATGTGCTGCAAAAGGAGAAAGGAGCGTCTGACCTGCTTCGGCAGGACAAGGTGCTGGCAGAGGCGGCCACTCTGGCTAAAAGCCAGTTTCTTGCCAATATGAGCCACGAACTGCGCACCCCGATGACCGGCGTCATCGGCATGCTGGACTTGGCCCTTTCCGGCAAGCTCGACTCGGAGCAGCGGGAATTTATCGGCGCGGCCCATGCCTCGGCGCACTCCCTGGTGCGGATACTTAATGATATCCTTGACCTGACAAAAATAGAGAGGGGTAAGCTTTCGATCGAAGTAAATCCATTCTCACTGCGAAAATGCGTGGAAGATACTCTCAGCATCCTTTACCCCGTCGTGAAGATCAAGGGAATCGGCCTCGATTTCACGGTGGCAGAAAATGTACCTCAGGACGTGCTCGGCGATCAGACACGATTGAACCAGATCCTGACGAACCTGGTCGGCAATGCGGTCAAGTTCACCAAGAAAGGAAAAGTGGAGGTCCGAGTCTCAGCGGGCGGCGTTATACCCGGTGGCAAGCGGGACATCACCTTCACCGTCACCGACACCGGGATCGGTAAAGGGGATGCCTTATCGCAGCTGTAGCGGCTTCCCCTACCATTACTCTCAGAAAAAAGGTGATGCAATGAGTGACAATGCAATTTATTTCCCCTACATTGACGTCCCACATGTGGATCGGCTTTCAAGGTCGACCCGGAATCGGCGTTCGGTTTGACCCACCCTGTAACGTAAAATTGATACGTTACGAATTTAAGGTGGGTCAACTGGGACGCCGAAATGGGTCATTATTGCAATCCGGTTCACAACGTTCTCAAAGAGTCGATCGATGAAGAACTGGTGGCAGCGATCCAGACGATTATGGAAGGGGCCTATTATTTTGGCGACGGAGTGACCAATCCCTTGCCTGGGGGCACTGAGGATTAAAGTATAACTATTTTTTCTTCCGCAATTCCTCCATATTTTTCGGCTACAATTACACCTGAATTTAATTGGCCAGGATATAGCATTAACACGCTGTCAATCGCAACCCAGCTTGCCTCTGTGCAAGGGGGCGTGCAACGGGGGACGTGAGTGACGAAAATACTAGTGGTCGATGACCATGCCATCGTTAGAAAGGGGGTGATTCGGACTCTTGAGGAGATCCACAGTATAGGGGCTGTTTGCGATGAGGCTTCCACTGCAAGGGATGCTGAGGAAAAGATTGCCACAGGAATGTATGGCCTGGTTTTGCTCGACATTTCTGTCCCGGGCGGCAACGGGCTGGAGTTACTGAAGAAATTACACAAGCAGCAGCCTAAGGTGCCCATCATGATCTTAAGCATGTTCCCAGAGGACCAATATGCGATACGGGCGCTCACCTTAGGTGCGGTTGGTTATCTCACCAAGGAGAACGCTCCCGAAGAACTGGTCGAAGCAGTGATCAAAGTTCTCTCCGGTGGACGCTACGTAAGTTCCTACCTTGCTGATCGTTTTGCCGCCCACCTAGCCATGGGCGTAAATACTAAGGCCCTGCCTCACGAAAGGCTATCGGACCGTGAGTTTCAAATCTTACGTATGATCGGAGAAGGACAGTCTCCAACCCAAATCGCAAGTGCTTTGTACATTAGCGCCAAAACAGTCAGTACCTATCGTTCAAAAATACTGCAAAAGATGGAGTTAAGAAATAACGCGGAACTTATAAATTATGTCATTAAAAATAACCTTATTACCTGAACTAAGCACACCACTCCCTTTATCCGCCTTACCGTAGGACAAAACCTTCTTTATTTGTAAGCTATTCTCCTAACTACCAGATTCCTTTTTTTTTACACATTTTCTCTTTATTTATTGCCGATAAAGATACCATCTAAATCAGATGGGAGGATGGAAATGGCAGCATCCATTACAGAAACTACGCAATATCTGACGTTCAAACTGGAAGACGAGCTGTTCGCACTCGACATCGACAAGGTGCGAGAGGTGTTGGATTTCACCAGTATCACCAAGGTCCCCCAGACCCCGGACTACATGCGCGGAGTGATTAATCTTCGCGGCAGCGTGGTCCCGGTCGTGGACCTTCGCCTCAAATTTGGTCAAGCAATGGCGGAGAAGACGGTTAACACCTGCGTCATCATTGTCGAGGTGGAGATGGACGGCGAAAAGGTGGTAATGGGAGCTATGGCTGATGCTGTTCAGGAGGTACTCGACCTCGAACCCGGCCAGATCGAACCGCCACCGCGAATTGGCACCAAATTGAATTTGGACTTCATCCGTGGCATGGGGAAGCACGCCGATCAATTCATAATAATCTTGGATATTGACAAGGTGTTCACGGTGAGTGAACTGGAGCTGCTGCATGAGCCTGACCTAGTAGCTGCAAACGGCTGAGAAACGGAACTTATCAATCATATAAATGGAGAGTAACATGAATTGGTTTAGCAACCTTAAAGTTAGCACAAAAATCATCACAGTAGTCGCTATTCTGTCTGTAATCTCAGGAGTTATTGGTGTCATTGGCATCAGAAATATGCACACGATAGACGATCGAGCAGATACTATGTATCGAGAGGAGTTGATGGGACTCTCTCATATAAAACAGGCTAGCATCAATCTGCTCTATATTAGCAGAGCCGAAAAAAACTTTCTTCTGTCTTCTTCAAAGGATGAACGAGATCGCTACCTTGAAGCCTCTTCTAAATATAGAGCTGAACTAAAAGATAATTTAGCAAAGGCGAAACCTCTGTTTTACACAGAAAAAGGAAAGGAGTTGCTGCAGAAACTCGAGTCTGCGCTGGCTGACTGGGAAAAGGTACATCAAAAAGTAATGGAATTGGCTGCAAAAGAAAAAACTGCAGACAAAAAAGAATCAACAGAACTCTCTTTCGGGGAAGCACGCCAGAAAATTGACGTCTTAGAGGGGTTAGTAACTGAACTCACAAAGCTTAAGGAAGCAAACGCTCAAAAGGATAATGAAGATATAGCCTCGATCTACCAATCGAGTTTTTCCTCTATGGTAACCTTGATCATAGTCGGCATTCTGATCGGTTTGGCTCTAGGAATTACCATATCTCGAATGATAAGTCGGGCCTTGGTCAAAGCGGTTGATGTAGCCGACAGAATAGCGCAGGGGGATCTTTGCGTCAGCATCGGAGAGACCGGTAAAGACGAGACTGGGCAGTTGCTGGCGTCACTTGCAGCCATGGTTACAAAGCTCACCGAGGTTGTAACAGAGGTAAAAAGCGCGTCAGACAACGTGGCTTCTGGGAGCCAGCAGATGTCTTCAGGCTCGGAAGAACTTTCCCAAGGGGCAAGTGAGCAGGCTGCTGCTGCCGAAGAGGCCTCTTCCTCAATGGAACAGATGGCCTCTAACATCAGGCAGAATGCCGACAATGCGATGCAGACGGAAAAGATTGCGGTCAAGTCCGCGACAGACGCACAGGAGGGGGGGAAGGCTGTTGCCCAGACAGTGAATGCAATGAAGGAGATTGCCGGAAAGATCTCCATAATCGAAGAGATCGCCAGACAGACTAATCTTCTCGCCTTGAACGCCGCCATAGAGGCGGCGCGTGCAGGTGAGCACGGCAAGGGATTTGCCGTGGTGGCCAGTGAAGTAAGGAAGCTCGCGGAACGCTCTCAAAAGGCCGCTGCCGAGATCTCGGAACTCTCCTCCTCCAGTGTTGAGGTCGCTGTGAAGGCGGGGGATATGCTGACCAGGATGCTCCCCGACATTAAGCGCACCGCCGAACTGGTGCAGGAGATTTCGGCCGCCTGTAGGGAACAGGATACCGGCGGCGAACAAATCAACAAGGCGATACAGCAGCTCGACCAAGTGATCCAGCAAAATGCCGGCGCCTCCGAAGAGATGTCGTCAACGGCGGAGGAGCTTTCTTCCCAGGCCGAGCAGTTGCAAGAAACCATCGGTTTCTTCAAAACCAGAGAGGATAAATCCGCACGTAGTTCTGCACGGCAGACTGTTAAGTCCGTCTCTAAAATGGCGGTCAAAAAGGTTGCTTTGGTAAAAAGCCCCAACCTGACCCGGGCCGGTTCCTCGGGTGCTGCTATTCAAATGGGGCAAACTGACGAGGCGTTCGAGCGATTCTGATGAAAAGATTCGTGCGGCAACACACCCACATTTGGGGTGTTGCTGCACGAATCTCCGAGTCATTTTTGCTGTTCTGATCGCGCTCGACGCAAAGATTTGGGCACTAAATTGATGATCCCGACGCCATGCAATGTTTGCTGGTTCCTAGCACTGATGTTTTTAGGCCGTTACTTAGTGCACATTAGCGGCAGCAATTTGCCCTGAATTTACCGGGTTATAGGCGTCTTGCTGCGGGTGCCGAGTTTCCATCCGACACCAGGGTAACCCGCTGTAATCTGATGGGGGCATCCCACTTAACGTGCTCCGTAATCCGTTTTCTGAAGCGACCCCCGTAGCAAATACCTCGAGTATAAGTCCTGACACTTTGCAAGGTCAGGGTTTACGGCCCTACGTCGGAAGCTGCCTCTCTAGATCTCCCTGGTGGCAGGTCTGCTGATCCTGTGGACGCCGTTGCCGCGTTTGGCACTTTGCCGCGGTTCTCGAGATCCGGGTTCCGCCGGCCGCTGCCGCAAGTCCCGTCCCTGCGAGCTGCCGAATCCTTTTTCCCTTCCCCTCCCGGTTTTCCTTCCCTGTGCGATCGGGGGAGGTCCTCCCCCTGGGAGCCGTGGATCTGACTAGAATGGAAAGACCGCACCTCTCAACTTTAGAGGCACATTTCAACTTGAGAAGCACTTTAACTGCACTATCGCAATAAGGCCACATCCCCCGGGCGTTTGCCCTGGTCCGGTTCTTCCTGGCGTTACTCCCATCTGTCGGCTGGTCACCCGGCACCGTCGCGAATGCCCTGGTCCTTCTGAGAGCCAGCGCATCGCCGTTCCAGATTTCGCGGCTGCGCCCGCTGATCTCGCCTTTGTCCCCCTTGCCTCCAACATTGGGCCTTTTTTTTGCGAGGACATTCTTTGCTCGCGTGGCTCGGGTTTTGACAAGGATTGCCAGCCAGGCCTCTCTCGTGCGCTTTCCTCCTCCGCAGCTCTGAGAACTCGGTGACCGTGACCGCCTGCGGTCTCCATGTCATGGACCCGGTTCAGGTGTCGGGTGAGTGTCTTCATCCCGCCTATGCCGCAGATCATGCACCTGGAACCCATGCAACCTCAGGCTACCTGCCGCGCAGACGGCGGATCGATGGCTGTAGCGTGCCTGATATCCTTCCCCTCCACCATAAAGATCACCATCTCAGCAATATTTGTGGAATGGTCCGCTATCCGCTCAAGGTACTTGGCTACGTAATTTATCTTGATAGATCTGCTGATGGTGGCCGGCGTCTCCGTCATCAATCCAACGAGCTCCTGCTGGATTTGACGATATAATTCGTCTACAAACTGGTCATTTGAACAGACCTTAATTGCTAGTTCGACGTCACCACGCATGAAAGCGTCCAATGCTTCCTTCACCATGGTCGAGGTGGCCTCCGCCATCCGAGGAAGGTCGATACATGGTATAAAGGGTGGCTCAAGATTCAGTTCCTTTACCATTTTGGCAATATTGGAACACTGGTCGCCTATCCGCTCCAGATCGGTCACGATTTTCAGAGATAGGGCGATAAACCGGAGATCACGGGCTGTCGGTTGCCGGCGGGCGAGCACCTCCAAGCACATTTCATCGATTAGCATTTCAAGTCGGTCAATTTCATGGTCGTAAGCGATGATCCTTTCCGCCATTTCGGTATCTCTGCTTACTAAGGACTGCATGGCGTTGCTGATCATCAACTCAACCTTGCCGCCCATCTCCAAGAGGCCCTCTCGTACAGTATTCAGTTCCTCGTCGAAATGCCGGTTGAAGTGTTCTCTCAGCATTTGCGGCCTCCACGGAGTTCTCTTTCGATGTTGAACCGGCGCTCAATGGCACTTTGCTCGGGAGGACATAACCTAAGCCAATCGGTTGGCTGCCGCAGGTTGGTTCCCCTTGATGTGTGATGAACTCAGTGGGCTTTTGCGCCCGTTGTTTTCGCTTTCGTCGATCCTTTTACAGTCCCTTTCCTCGCGAGCATGTTTGCTGCCCGAATTTCTCTTGCCCGCATTAGGTTGTCAGCCAGACCTCGTTCGTTAGCCATTTTTTTTCGTGCATCTGAGAAGTCGCTGGCTGTCAGCGCTTGTTTGGTCGGAATGCCAAACTGTCGCCGATACGCACCGGGTTTCAGTTCATGCACAGTCGAAAGATGCCGGGTGAGCGTCTTCATCCCGCCTTTGCCGCATACCAAGCAAAAAACCTGATCCGACCGGAATGCTTTTTTCAAACTCATAGCCGGTCCCTTGTTTGTGGGGGTGTCAGTAGTGACGCTAGGTTCTTCCACGAGCCGCTGAAGAGAGGCGTGGACCCGCTTCAATTCCTGAATCAGATCCTCGCTGTTCATTTCCGTCTTTGTGACATGCGAAGCCACTATGCTGGCTGTCATTTCTAGTAGTGATCCCATCATTTGACCCCCTTAGTGATGAAATGATAACCGTCTTTAATTATTTTATCGGGATATTCGGTTAATGTCAAAAGGGGTAGTTAGTGGGGGGCAGAGTTAAGATGGGAATGGAGATGTCTCGACAATAGAGAGGTCCAAACGAGTTCTTCGGTATGAAACTTAAGGGGGTTTGTAGTCGGGGCTATCGGAGGCAAAAGCCTCCAGGGAGTGTACGGTTCCGCCTGAACCGACAATCGGATGGGGCTGTCGATGAGATAATTGAAACTCAACAATAGTCTATAGAATAAAGGGGGATGTGATCCCCTTAAGCCCTACATACATCACAATCATCACCTTCTCTCACTGGACACCCACAGCGCTCGCAAGCGTTCGACCAGGCAACGCGGATCTTTCCCCGTTCTTGAAAGCCGAATACATGGCCCTTGGGAAAATCGAGCTCGGCAAAAGTAACATCACCATAGGATTCAGGGTCGAGGCCCTGGAATGCTCCCTCTAATCTTTCAGCCTCTTCTCTGTTCGCATAGACTTTCATGATGTCCCCTCGCGTTCCTGACTGGCCACCGGACATGGGGTTGGCACCGGATCAGAGCGGCAACCGTTCTTGTTCCCAGGTGTCCTTGGTCTTTCTCCTCCATTTTAATGGTTTAGCTGCTGCTATACGGCTACCGTCATTAAGGCTCTTTCTGAGAATTGCTGCAGGTTTGAATGTTACGATCTGGCGCCCTTCGATGGTAATTGCCTCCCCGGTCTGTGGGTTCCTCCCCAACCGAGCGTTTTTCTGCCGGACTGCAAACTTCCCAAAGTTAGCAACTTTCAGGTCCTCTCCGCCCTCCAGCGTGGTCTTGATGATTTCCAGTAATCCCTCCAGGACATCGAACGCGTCCGTTTTTGTCATGGCTGCGTTATCTTGGATGACTGCTACAAGGTCAGCTTTTGTCATAGTTATCCCTCGTCGTTTTCGAAATAGGCTGTACAATATAGCCTATTTCCTGCGCTGCGGGAATCCCTAAACTTCCATCATGGTGCATACATGGTGCAAACCTTCAATAAATCCGCCTCATTGGTCTCGCTGGGATGAATCCCGAGGTAGGTCAAGGTCTGCTTTTGGCTGGGTAGTTGAAACATCAACATCAGGTCAGATGTCCGTGTTGAATGCTGTCCGGTGGGTAGCCAGGGACAGGCAACCATTTCTGATCAAGGTTTCCAAGTATTGGCCGATAAGGCAGCAAGAGGAAACCTCATGAAACTCAAACATCAAGTCCTCATCGGGAACGCCACCAGCGTTGCCCTGGCCGCTTCAGCAACAGCCCTCCCTACCCACTCCGTTTCTTGGGCGCAGATCCTTGTCGGCACTGGCATTGCCGCGGCATCTTCTGCAATCCTTTATTCCCTAGAGTGTCGGCCAGCTCCTTAATGGTCGGCTCGCGGTTCAACTCCTTTCCCAAAACGCGGGTAGCCCGAAAAAACTTTTTAATCCCATCGTTTATGTGTACCGGCAACCGGATAGTGCGCGATTGGTTGTCCAACGCTCTCTCGATGTGCTGCCTAATCCACCAGGTGGCATATGTGGAGAAGCGGCACTCTTTGGAAATTTCGAAGCGTTCCACGGCCTTAATAAGACCCAAATTACCCTCCTCGATCAGGTCGAGAAATGGCAACCCTCGGTTGGTGTAGTGCTTGGCGATCTTCACGACCAGGCGGAGGTTGGATACGATCATCCTCTCCCTGGCGGCCTTGTCCCCGAGTGCAATCTTTGCTGCCAGTTCTTTTTCGTCGTCGGCGGTCAGTAGCTTTGCCAGGCGTATGCCACGTAAATAGAGCTTGATCGCCTCGTCAGAATTCTCGGCGATTATCTCATCTATCGCCTCTTTTTCGGCCTCGACTTCATCAGTTTCGGTCTCAACGTCAACATCTTCGGCTTCACCGGCTTTTCTGATGCCTTCAAGCTTCGTGGCTTCAGGCGCCTGAGTAAAAGCTGCCAGGGAGGCAATCTCCTCAGAAAGCACTTCGCTTCCCATACCAACACTCCTGAAAAGCAACCTGGAAGATTTGCACATTAAAGTCGCGCATTTCCCCGTTTTATTTGTGAAGTTATAGAGCATGTTAATGCTGCCATATGGTTTGTGGCGGGCAAGGTCTGTAGGGTGGAGGGGTATCCGCCGTTGTTCCTGGCTGGGTACCTGAAGAACAACGTGATGACGCCACGGCCGGCGTGCAGCTCCAAGGAAAGTGGGCGGAGTGGATTAAGTTCTTTACGGTGGGGGTTGATGCCGCGGTTCAGGAGTCGATCCGTACGGCGCTCGGACCGAAGTGAGCCTGCGGTGGAGGTGGAAGGAATCAATGCTAGAGCTGGGCTTACGCCGGCAGTCGGTCCTTTACCGGTTCCCGGATCTGATGTTGGGGACTCCGGTCCTCACGGCGCACAAGGCAAAGGACAGCTTGGGGATCTCTTTTCAGGCGGCGAGTGCCGCGCTGGCTCAGCTTGAGGAAATGGGGCTTCTGGTTCAGAAGGTGCAGACGACGCGGAATGGATCTTCTTCTTTACCAGGGGCTAACCGGTTAAAATGGAGGAGGAAGACCAAGGACACTTAGTAACAAGAGCTGTTACCGCTTTGAACGACTGACCGGCCAATTTATATTCCAATCATCGCGGACGCTTCTGATCAATATCAACGTGTGACGCCAAAAAATTAGCCGTACTTTTAATCTTTTGAAGAGAAAACCCTGCCTCACGCATCACCCCAAACAGAGTAGATGCCACGATCTCCGGGCTTGATGCAGTATCAAGCAATAATGCGTTAAGAAATACTAAATCCATTGCGTCCCTCCCCCTGATTGTAGATTGATGGCTATAATACACCAGAAATAAGGAATAAATAAGGATAACTAAGTATTCTAACCTAATGAGCTGCGCAAGCCTGCCATGGAAGACTTCTCGCCCAAAGTCAACTTCCATGCACAATCTTCGTGTGACTTGATATTCAAAATGGGCTTCCGCCACGCAGGCGAAAGCAAATAACGCTGTAACCCAATGGCTGCAAGGGATTACGACGTTTTAGCTAAACTTAAAGGTTTCTAAAGGTTTAGATTCATCGTATATCGACGGCAGGTGTTTACTTAATATTTTCTTATTTTTATGGTATAAATAAATCTGCATACCGCCCGGCCCCCCCCTCCTAATGAACCATAAAATTACTCACTCTCTGGAGCTGGCCAAAGGAAATTCCCATGTCCACACCCTGTAGCGACGAAGAAAAGGCTAGCCTTGGACCAAAATCAGGGCAACATCGGCTAATTGATCATATTGAGGGTCTGGCTGATAAGCCAAAGATTGTAGCTTGCCTGCTTGTAAGCCTGTTAGTTGGTTACGTAGATTACTTGACCGGAGATTATTCCCTAGCGCTTTTCTACTTTATCCCAACAGCATTGGCTTCATGGTTTATTGGAAAAAAATACGGATATATTATGGCTTTCGTATGTAGCGTACTGCTTATTGTCATAGACTATGTGTCTTCACATGGACATATATTTGAATTGAATGTAATATTATGGAATAAGATTATGGAAATTGCCTTTATTTTAGTTTCAACATATTTGATCTATACCATCAGGGCCAAGATGAAACAGGTAAGTCTGAAATCAATGGAGTTGGAAGCAGCTAACAAGAAGCTAGAATCTTTCAATTATACTGTCGCTCATGATCTGCGTCAACCATTGAACATCCTCAGCACTTACTGCCAGGTAATCGGAAAGAGGTTCGGCGGCCAGCTCCCAGAGGAATGTATGGGATATGTCCACGAGTCCTACAAGGTCACCTTGCGCATGAATCGTCTCATCGGTGCCCTGCTCAAGTTCTCTCAAATTGGTCACTTTGAACCACAGCGGGTTTTGGTGGATCTTACTCTGTTGGCTCATGAGGTGGCTGAGGAGTTGAAACTGTCCGGTCCCGAGCGTCAGGTGGATTTTAGAATCGCCGAGGGAATGGTAGCCAACGCCGACGCGGACCTAACACGGGTGGTCCTGGACAATCTCCTAGGCAATGCCTGGAAGTACACCGGCAATAGGGAGAGGGCGGCCATTGAGTTTGGTGTTGCGAGTATCGACGGGGTGCTAACCTATTTTGTCCGAGACAATGGGGACGGTTTTGACAAGGCTTACGCGGGCCAGCTATTTATCCCTTTCCAGCGCCTCCCTGGAGCTGAAGCACACAAGGGGCTTGGCATCGGTCTAGCCACAGTGGAAAGCATTATCCTGCACCACGGCGGCAAAATATGGGCCGAAGGGGAACCGGGGATGGGGGCGACCTTCTTCTTCACCCTTCCTGAAGCTTGAATATCAGCTATTTAGTTTCCGTCCGGAAACGTAACATACCGGATTTGTTAAAAATATAGCAAAAAGTTCTTCGGTTTTTCTCGTATCCGTGTTACAATTCCTGCCGTAATTATCTGTAATCATTGAATGTTATGACGACAGGAGCGGCCTGGATGCGACAAAAACACACACGACAGATGAGCCTATTTTCCGTCACAGCCCGCCACGACATCGGCAAAGATCTCGGTGTCTTCTCAGAGATCCTTGATGCCACTACTGAGATGCTGGATCGGGTCTACAACGATCTGATCCGTAATCGCTGCAGGGAGACGGGGCGTTCTGGGATGACCGCCGAGCAGGTGCTTCGGGCATGCGTACTCAAACAGTATCGCAGTCTCACCTATGAAGAACTCGCGTTCCATCTGGAGGATTCCGGCTCTTTTCGCGCCTTCGCCCGATTAGAGATGGGGCAGTATCCTTCGTCATCGACTCTCCAGGAGAACATAAAGCCACTCTCTGAGGATACTTGGGAGGCGATTCACCAATGCCTCATGCAGTATGCGAAAAAGGCTGGCATAGAGACTGGGCGAAAAATACGCATCGACTCTACCGCCATTGACAGCGACGTACACGACCCCACCGACGCATCGCTTTTATGGGACGGCGTCAGGATCATAACCCGCTGGCTTGAGGAAGGGCATACCCTCACACCTCGCCCTAACTATCGCTACAGCGACCATCTGCGGGTGGTAAAGAAGCGCCATCTTGCCGTCGTCAATGCCAAGAAAGAAGAAGCAAGGGTCGCAGCTTACCGGGATATGAAGCTTTACGCCGGTAAAGTAGTCGGGTAGAGTAGAGAATCATGAGCAATTGCGCTTTCAGCAGCTTCTCTGGTGGGATCGATGATCGACCAGTAGTGGCATAGATGCTGTCAAAGAGCGGGTCCATCCCTTCCAAGGCAGTATCAGCCATCTTTCGAAAGGCTCGCAGAGGATGGTCTTTAGGAACGAAAGATTCTGGAGTCACATATGTGAACAATGCCTCTGTTTTGCTGTCTGGTTCGCGCATAAGTTTCTCCAGTAATAGCAGTCATTTATGCGCGACTATGTATCATGAAATGGAAGTTTTATCTATTTGATTTTCAACAACCTGCTAGTGAATCTGTTTTGGTTCAGCGTGACTTGGACTTTCCAACCGTTTGTGATAAACCATCGCGAACGGAGGAAAACAGATGCGCAAGCAACGTCACAACTAATGCTGCCACGATATCGAGCCCTGAACGACTACGGTGTTATTTTAGGCGTCGCAATGCTTTGATTGTGGGATACGTATGTTGACCTGACACAATCCCTTTCAGCTTCCAACGATGACAATTCTTGGCACCCAAGGCGGCCCCATCGCTGAATGAAATCATCGTAAAATCTGGGGCAGGTCACCTCGCGAAACCCATTGTGGCCTGATTCCGAATCTGATCCACACGTTGCCACGATGGTTCCTCCATATAATGCTTAAGACATCTAGCCCACTGCCGACAAGCACTCTTGAGGACCTGTGATAATCACGTTCAATCTACACCGTACCGGGCTGGTGAAAAATTCCCGAAATTGGTTTGCACCTTGGCAAGTGCCCTCACCGAAGTGGGCATTCTTCTTTACAAATGACTTGGTGCCAAGCGCAGTTGGGAACAAGTCTACCTGACAGGTGATGACTTTGACCCAATTGTATTTTTTGGGCAGACCACCAGTGTTGTCGCATTCACGGAGCAACCATGAAGCACTTTCTCACCACTGCCATCCTGTTCGTCAGTTTGATGCAATATGGCGCTGTCCATCCTGCGCAGGTCCACGCGGCTGCACGGCCGATCCTGTTCGTGGTCGATGCTGATTACCCCCCGATTAATTTCATTGAGAACGGCAGTGCCAAGGGGTTATGCATCGATATTATCAAAGCGCTGAGCGCCGTGACGCACCAAGACATGCCGGTAAGGCTTATGGCGTGGGACCGGGCCCAGAATATGGTACGGCGTGGAGAAGCCGATGCCCTGAGCCTTTTAGCAATCTCCCAGGAGCGCAGGGCGGACTACGATTTCACTGACACCGTGATGAGTATCGAATATTCACTGTTCGTCAGGAACGACGAGGTGGGGATCTCGGGTCTAGAAGATCTGAAAGGAAAGGCCATAGGCGTGACCGCAGGCGGCTTCCCGCACCAGGCCCTACTCTCCCAACCCGGCATCAACCTGGTCATCGTTGCCAGTTACCAGGATGGCCTGCACCGGCTCCTCAATGGGACCATTCAGGCCTTCGCCGGAGATAAGTGGGTGGCTCTCTATCAACTGCACCAGGACAACATCGGGGACATCAAGGCCTTGGATAAGCCCTTTGCCGTCAGGGAAGCCGCCTTTGCCGTCCGCAAGGGGAACCAGCCACTGCGCGACGAACTCAACCGCGGCCTGGCCGAACTCAAAAGACGGGGTGTGCTCAGGGAAATACTCCAGAAGTGGTCCGGTAAACAGATCGTGGTCATGACCCGGGAAAAGATCAAGCTGGGTATAGCGGTTGCGGTCTCAAGCACGGCCCTAGTCCTGGTGACGCTGCTTTCCCTCTGGGTCTACACCCTGAAAAGGACCAAGTCGCGACTGGCGGCAAGCGAGGAGCGCTACCGAATCCTGGTGGAAAAAGCCCCCGACGCGATCATCGTCTTCGACCTGGATCTCTGTAAGATAACCGACGCCAACGGCAAGGCCGAGCGGCTATTTGGCTGTGGCCGCAAAGAATTGATCGGCTGCAAACCGCAGCGCTTCTTCAATGAGGTTCAACCAGACGGTCTCCCGGTCGGGGAAAGTATGGATACCTACCAAAACCGGGCCATCGCAGGGGAAGAGGTTACCTTCGAGCGCTCCATTCACAACTTGTGGGGTAGCGATCTCATCTGCGAGGTGCGTCTGGTGGCATTGCCCGCACCCGGGCACAGGCTGATTCGGGCCAGCTTCCTCGACGTGACCGGACGCAAGCTGGCCGAACTGAAGCAGCACAGGTCCGAAGAGCAGTTCCGGGACATTTTCGAGAATGCTCCCTTCGGCATCTACCAGACCTCGGCGGAGGGCCGGCTCCTCAGTATAAACCCCACCGGCGCCAGCATGTTCGGCTACGAAGCGAATCTGCAGATGCTGGCGGCCACCTCGGATGTCGTGTCCCAGCTCTTCGTTCAACCCGGGCAGCGACAGGCCCTGGTGCAGCAGGCGCTTGCGTCGGATGGATTCGTGCACCGCGAGGTGGAGTATCGCCGTCGGGATGGCTCCCGCTTCGACGCCGTGCTCTACATGAGGGCCGTACCTGCTGGAGACGGCTCGCTCGACTACTTCGAGGGGTTCATCGAGGACATCACCCTGCGCAAAAAGGCGCTTTCCGAATTGCGCAAACTGTCCCAGGCAGTCGAACAGAGCCCGGCCAGCATCGTCATCACGGACACCGACGGCACCATAGAATTCATCAATCCGAAATTCAGCCAATTGACCGGATACCGGCTTGACGAGGCACTGGGGCAGAAACCATGCCTGCTGAAATCTGGAAAGATGCGTGTCGAGGTGTACCGTGACCTCTGGAGCGCCATCTCCTCAGGACGTGTCTGGGAGGGGGAACTGCACAACCGAAAGAAAAACGGCGACCTATTCTGGGAGCGTGCGACAATTTCTCCCCTTCGGGATGGCGCAGGGGTCATCACCAATTTCCTGGCGGTGAAAGAGGACATCACCGAGCAAAAGAACATGAAGGAGCAGTTGTTCCAGTCGCAGAAGATGGAGGCCATCGGGCAGCTGGCAGGGGGGATCGCCCATGACTTCAATAACATTCTGACGGTAATCCTTGGATATGCCAACATGTTGAGCATGGCCCCGGGTTTGGAGGCATCTTACAAGCAGAAGGTGGATCGGATCATCAACTCTGCGGATAAGGCCGCCCAACTTAATCGCGCCCTGCTCGCCTTCAGCCGGAAACAGATCATGGATCCTAAACCTGCGGAGCTAAACGATATCGTGCGCCAGGTGCAAACCTTCCTAGGCAGGATCATCGGTGAGGACGTGCACCTGAAACTGGTAACCAACGCGCCTGAGATCAAAGTGAGGGTCGACCGCAGTCAGATCGAACAGGTGCTGATGAATCTCGCCACCAATGCCCGCGATGCCATGCCCAAGGGAGGGCTCCTGATCATCGAGACTGATATTCAGGAAATATCACTACTTCCCAACCGGACTGCGTCTTTGCACAGCCCCGGGCGTTACGCCGTCGTATCTGTGTCGGATAACGGCACCGGCATGGAGCAGGCGACCCTCTCCCATATCTTCGAACCGTTTTTCACCACCAAGGAAGTCGGCAAAGGGACCGGCCTCGGCATGGCGATCGTGCACGGCGTGATCAACCAGCACAATGGTTTCATCAACGTCTACAGCGAACCTGGGCAGGGGACCACCTTCAAGATCTACCTGCCGCTGAGCGATGGTGCTGGCCAGGAAGAGGTACCGCAGGCCGTGGCGGAACCCGTGAAAGGTGGCAACGAAACCATCCTGCTGGCGGAGGATGACGCGGCCGTGGGGGAGTTGGAACGCGAGATCCTGACAGAGTATGGGTATCGCGTGCTGCTTGCCTGCGACGGTGAGGAGGCTGTCGTTACCTTTGGAGAGCACCGAGACGGTATCAAACTGGTGGTGATGGACATGATCATGCCCAAGAAGAGCGGTTGGGAAGCGGCTAGGGAAATCAACCGATTGAAACCAGGGACGCGCATACTTTTCACAAGCGGCTACACCAAGGACTTTATCAAAAGTCGCGGGGAACTGGAGGAAGGGACCGAACTGATTATGAAGCCAGTGCAGCCTATGGAGTTGTTGAGGACAGTGCGCGCCATGCTTGATTGCTAGAATTGAGGAGCAGGCTCGATTTTGTTGCAGATATGCCGGAGTTATGTGGATCGGCTTTCAAGGTCGACCCGGAATCGGCGTCCGGTTTGACCCACCCTGTAACGTAAAATTGATACGTTACGAATTTAAGGTGGGTCAACTGGGACGCCGAAATGGGTCATTATTGCAATCCGGTTCACACTATTATGGAATCGGCAGCGCCCTAGCCCGTCTTGTCGAGGTCATACTGCACGATCAACGTGCCATCCTGACGGTCTCGTCGGTCATACCCGAATCGTGGGGAGGGCCAACGTGACCTTCTTACTTCCTCACTTGGTCGGGGGAGCAGGAATCATCGCATCCTTCCCGCCAGTGCTGACCGACATTGAGGAAGAGTTACTACGTGCCAGTGCGAAGGTGATCAGTGGCGCACTCGAAGAGTTGTGAACCGGACGCGGTACCCTCAAGGAAGTGCCGGACCATCCCCCCGGCCTGCCCACTTAGCGAGGAGGAGGGGGATGGTCGCCATGTTTTCAAGCGAGAATGCTGATGGTGCCACCTGAACTTGCCGGAGCGCCCGTTCCCGATTGCGTGTAGGTGGCTACACTGAGTGCCGACGCCGTCAGCGTGGATGTTGTCCCACTGGTTGCTGATGAAGACTGGGTGCTACTTGTAGCCTGAGGTTTGGCATGGTGGTGATGACCCCCACCTTTTTTCACCTTCTGCCCAGATGTGCTCTGGGATGTCGGCTGTGATCCGTTCTGAGCTGTCGGCTGTAAGGGTTGGAACTGCTGGACCGTAGCGCCGCTAATAGCTTGGACTGACATGATGATGTCTCCTTTTTGAGTCATGGGTGATTGTTCTTACATGACCCTTATCGGCAGCAATTGTGCAACTTTAGTGCAAATAATAAGGATTCGTTGGCGTGGTTCGGGCCTGACGACCCTGAGGCCAAATCAAATTTTCTACGACAATACCTCCTTTGCGCTGTGGCTGCTTCCTCCTTGGGCCACCGCGCTTTTTTATGTTCGTCAGGCATTGTGCGTTGCGATGAGCGACAGTCCCAAGAACGATCCAGCCAACTTCTTTTCATGTTCTCTCTTATGTCGACTCGCCATCATTTTTAATGCGTGGACTGCTTGGACATGAAATTGCTCTACTTGTTTCCTGACCAAGTATGCGTCTACAGCCTTTCGTGGGTCGTGAGAATAGAGCAGTAGTAATCTGCTTGCACTTTCCATTAGCATAGCGTATGCTTATTAAGCCTTATCCACTATTTGCCAATGAGGCTGAAGGGGGAAGGAACCGGATGGCTACATTACTTGAAATGACAGCAGAAATCGTGAAGGCACATGCTAGCGCATCGAAGATGACCAGCGAGGAGATCCTCAGGGACCTGAAGATGGTTTACACTGCACTTCAGCGCCTTGGGGCTGCACAGTCAGTGGGATTTGAAGAAAGGGCGCATGCCGCTCTCACCGTCAAGCAAGCGTTCAAGAAGGATGAAGTAATCTGCATGGTATGCGGTCAGGCAGGGATGAAGACGTTGACCCGCCACCTAAAATCCTCACACGATCTGGAGCCAAGTGCATACCGACAGCAGTTTGGTATCCCATACAACCAGTCACTTTCATCCAGAGACTTTACGGAGTTCAGAAGGGCGATGGCACTGGAGCGAGGTTTAGCCGACTACCTCGCCAAGGCAAGGCAGGTGAAAGCGGCGAACATGCAAGCCAGAAATGCGTCGTCTGCCGCCGCTGGGTAACTGTGGGCTTGATCATTATTCTGGAAAGAAGGCGAGGCGACATCTCTGTTGAGATGTCGCCTCGTTGCGTCTGGTTGCAAAATGGCACATACCCTCGACCTCGGTACGAGTCTCAGTTGCCTGACAGTAGGCGCGCCCCTTATTATACCGGAAATAGGCATCTCTTGAACTATTAGCGGCTCATTAGTCTGCGACAGTGCAGGACTTGCATGTGATTACTGCCGGTTACCCGACCTGCATCTAAGTTTATGGTTAGTACGTCATGCTTTCGGTAACGTGAAGTAGAAAGTTGCTCCTTTCCCCTGCTTGCTGTCTGCCCAGACTCTGCCACCATGCTTGGTTATGATCTGTTCAACGATGGCAAGTCCTACACCGGTCCCCTCGAAATCCTCTGCGTTATGCAGACGCTGGAAAACGTTGAATATTGTTCCAACAAACTTCACATCAAATCCGATGCCGTTGTCTTTGACAAAGTAGATGTTATCCTTTCCATCGGGAACCGAACCTACGGCTATGCTGGGTTCTACAGTTTTTCTAGAAAACTTGACTGCATTTGAGAGCAGATTCTCAAGAACCTGAGCAATCAGCGACCGGTCTCCCATCGCCTGCGGAAGATCTTCTACCCTGAATTCTATGTTTCGGTTCCGTCCCTCGTGGCTCAATCTCTCGGTTAGCTCCGTCGTGAGCACGGTCATGTCTATCGGATGGACCGTTATCTCCTGCATGCTGTTTTTGGAAAATCTCAATAAATCGTCGATGAGATTGCCCATTCTAACGGTTCTGTTGACGATAGTGGTGACAAGTTCCTTCACCTCGTCGTTCAGGGAACCACCAAAATCCTCAAGGACCACTGAGGCATAGCTATTGATGGTTCGAAGGGGTGTGCGTAAATCATGGGACACCGAGTACGAAAACGTTCGCAGATCATGTATGGTTGCATGGAGTTTCTGTTCAGCTTGCTTACGTTTGGTAATGTCGATGACTGCGAGACGGTATTCTTGACCGGTAGTGCTGGCGATGGCTTCAATCTGCACGAAGAGCGGAGGCGTCCCTTCTTGTATAGGGGCAAGCTGCAACTCCAGCTCTAACGACTCCTTTTCCTTCTGAGGAATAATGGTCCTGAGAAAGGCATTGAAAGCAGGACGGGCATTGAAGATGATAAACGACTCGAAGCTGACACCGAGTAGTTGCGAGCGATTCAGACGAAGGAGAGTTGCTCCTGCGAGATTAGCTGCGCGGATGATTCCATTGAGATCAAGAGTGAAGTAACCAACGGGGGCGAAGTCGTAGAGATCGGTGTACCTTTCCAACGTCTTTTCCATCTCTTCATGAGCGTGATGTAGCTCCTCATTCTGCATCTCCAATTCGATCCGGTGAACTTCTAGCTCATGGAGAAGCCTCTTCGTGTCCAGTTCTGGCGGTGACACATGGTCGGACTTTGGCGCCTCTTGTAATCGGTCCTCTGCGTAGCGGCGCAGAGCTGCAATTTTGTCGATAGGATTATTGGATTTTTCCATAAGAAGGCCTCACATCAGCGACCGTTCGAACAACAGGCTTGCCCCTTTGGATTGGTTCGTTTCGGATTGCATTTGATTGTACAAAGATAATGGGCAAAGTGCAATCAAGACGTTTGTACTCATCTGTGTGGACTTCTCATACCGCAAACGAGGTAGCCCATGGCTCTTTACAGGTTCATTAGTGTGTAATTTAGCGGGGTGGTCCAAGGACCATACTTTCCAGTTTGGTGAATCCATTTGCGTTTGCAATTCGTTCAGCGATGTCTGCCTTGGTCATCGTGCTCTCCCTCAAATATATTCATTAACGTCAGGGGGGCATTGTTCAATACTGCTGACGCGATGGAAAAAATCACAACACACATGAGAGACCAAATGTGTAAAAAATGTGCAAGAAAAGTGTTGCGGGAACTTTTCTGGTGTGCTTTAATCAAAGCTTGTGAGCCTAATTCCCCTATTCGTTATCCACCCCAACGACATCACTTGCTTTATTTTTAAGCCACCCCAAGCGAACTGATCGGACTACCTGCGAAGCCAGCCAAACAAAGGAAAACCTCGGCTGACATGTAAAGTGTCCTTGGGCAAGAGAACGCTTTCATGGCGCACTTGCAACCAGCGAGAAAGAAGTAACTGGGCTATTGTTAGGGGACACGGAATGCAGTTATTTGAATATAAAGACCACGTCATCGTTCCTTCGCCGCTTTTCCAAAAAGAGACTGAGTGTTGGAAGATACATTTGACAATAATGTATAAAGGACAAGAAAAGATTTTCGAAAATGATGATATACTTTTCACAAAACCAGAAGCTGTTTTTTATAGTATTAAATATGGTAAGTCACTGATTGATAACGGAATCGAATTCTAATCCATACTGAACCGATTCTTTCAACATAAGCGACTAAACCCATAAGACCTTCGATTATTTACCACTGATTAAACTCTTCAGTTTAGCGTCTTTCTGCCAGTTAATACTCCCATTTACCATGTTCCAGTGGCTCTCGGTTCAGCTCATCACGGTACTGCGGCCACAATGGCATGAACTGATACATCAGAGATCACTAGTGTCCCAACGTTCGCTGGGTGCCGTGTTCCAACAATATGAAGTTACAGAGGAAAATGCGTCCCACGCCATTAAACGACTTGAAATTTTTCCAAAGGTCTTGCAATCCTTGTGCAGCATCGCACAAGGGGGGCAGCCATGTATGCTGGAAAGCTCATTTTCTCTCAAGTGATGGAGCATCTTCCGCTCCACGTTTTTCATAAATGCGTCGAAAGGTACAATGGCAACTTCAAGGTGAAGGATTTCACCTGCCTCGACCAGTACCTCTGCATGGCATTTGCTCAGTTGACGTACCGCCGAATCAAGAACTTCTACGGGACCTCCGAAAATGCTGTGAAGGCTCAGATTTGGATCGCCATCTCGGTTTATGTACTGGTGGCCATTATGAAGAAGCGGCTCAAAATCGAGGCCAGTCTCTACACAATTTTACAGGTCTTGAGCGTCACCATGTTCGAACGAATAGCTTTATTACAGACACTTACAGACTCGGACTACAAAGACGACCAAGACGACCAAGATCAAGTTGATAACCAGCTGATATTATTCACTTAAACGTTGGGACACTAGTGATATTTGAGCACCGTCGTGCATGCAACGTGGAGCATCTACCCCCATGAGTAAGCATTCACCTACCCCTGCTACCAATAGGCGCAGTTGCAACGGGGTTAGTTCTGCCCGCATGTGAACTTAACTTATAGGGTGATTTGCATCGAGAGGTTGTCAACGGTCTTCATGAAAGTGACTCTATCGGTAGGATTGAGCCGATGCAGCGACACTGCACACGCTCCATTGCCTACTGCTACCCGAACAGGCTACCTCACCGGCACCTATCATCGAGTAGCCATCAACTGATACCGCCATCACTACAGCAGTCGGTGGGACCAACATACTGGTATTATTGCCGCGCTCCTGAGGGTTACTATCCCTACGTGAAGCAATGCCACGACGGTTGGATGAAGGTCGTTCCTTCGCCTCCTCCTCCACAGTAGGGTGTCGGAAGTCGCTATCATTATCAGTAATCAGGATGCTGTGCGGGAGCCTTGGTGGTGTTGTGGCGAGAGCGCCATCACTTCCGGCTTCAGGACGCTATTCTGCATTTCACCGCGAGGTCAGCGAACTTAAAGCACATACAATCGAACTTGGATTAGCCGAGAACCTTCTCTCTCAGATCTTTCCCAACCTTGAAGAAGGGAAGCTTCTTCGCCTTGACCAAAATGGATTCGCCGCTCTTAGGATTTCTTCCCATATAGGCATCGTACTCCTTAACGACAAAACTTCCAAAGCCCCTGATTTCAATCCTGTCGCCAGACAGAATGGCGTCGGACATTGTGCCAAAGACGGTATTGATTATTTCTTCAGCCTTCTTGACGGTGAGGGACTTTTTCGCGGCAAGTGATTCAATGAGTTCAGATTTATTCATCGTCAGATCCTCCATAGTCGGTTGGTCTGTGAAACCGATTTAGGCTGGCTATTCCTCTTCCTTGAAGACATATCCAACGCCGCGCACCGTGTGGATGAGCTTCCTGCCGGTATCGCGGTCAACCTTTTTTCTCAGGTAGTTGACGTAGACATCTATTATGTTGGTGAAGGAGTCGAATGTGTAGTCCCAACAGTGCTCCGCGATCATGGTTCTGGTCACAACTTGGTTCGGGTTACGCATGAAGTATTCGAGGAGGTCGTACTCCTTGGTTGTGAGGTCGATTTCTTGATCGTTGCGCCATACCTTGTGAGTGACCGGATCGAGACGCATATCTGCGAAGACGATCTGCGCTCCCCTTTCCTGCTCACTTCGCCGCCCCAGCGCCCTTACCCTAGCAAGCAACTCGGGGAAAGCGAACGGCTTTGTGAGATAGTCGTCGGAACCAGAATCAAGCCCAGCCACGATATCCTCTACGGAATCCTTGGCAGTGAGCATCAGGACCGGTGTCATGATCTTCTTTCCCCTGAGATCCTTCAACAAGCTAAGTCCGTCCAGTTTTGGCAGCATCCAGTCGAGTACGATCAGGTCGAACGACTTTTCCAATGCGAGACGAAGTCCTTCCTCGCCGTCTGCCGCCGTGAGCACCTCATACTGCTCCTCTTCCAAGCCACGCTTGATAAAGTTCGCGATTTTCTTATCATCTTCGACTACCAGAATTCTCATTTCGATTTCCTTTTTTAGGGATGCACCTCAATTTATCAGCCGAACACTTTCACTCATTAAATATAGTATCATTTTTTTACGATATGCAAACCATATTAATTGGTAGATGAAATGATTCGCCACCGAATAGGAACCTTCGCTCTGGCGAAGGATGTCGAAGGTTTAGATGTTTTGTCGGTTTCAGTGTGGTAAGGCATCACGGTGATCGCGGTCAGGAAAGGTCCTGCCGATGTCTGATCGTTGGTGTTTATATCCGCTGAGGGTCCGAGGTTCAACTAGGCAGTTTCCGTCCGGAAACCGCATTTTTCTGAACTTCGTGATATGGAAAGGACGAAAACCGGGCGTAACTAGTTAGCGTCAGTCAATGTTTGTCGGCGGTACTCGTTCTTTCTCAATTTTAGACGCACTGCTCCCGCATGTTACCGTATTTCAGGTCGATTCTTATTCAGGCTGCGGCTTTGACTGATTCGAGCTTGATCCTGGCAATAACTTGGAGGTTGTAGGCAACGATCGAGCTCCATACGAGCGTGGAGATGTTTGCCTCGATTCCAGCACGGAAGTTCTTGAGTCGCTTGTAAACCCAGGCACTCTTGACCATATCGAGAATCTCTAAACTCCGTCTCTTCGCAAAGGCGACGTCCTTCATCTTGAACTCCTTGGCATCGGCCAGATTCTTTTTGGAGGCAAAGCCTCCATCGACACTGGCCTAGCGTGGCATATACCCGAAGATGCCACGGTGGCGCTTGAGCATTGGAATGTACTGTTCCGAGTCGGCCGGGTTGCCTCGTTCAATCAGGCAGTCCAGGATCAAGTTCGACGCCCCGCTGCTAAGAAACACCTTGTTGCCGTACTGTACCTCTCTACGGCTTTTGACAATGATGTCGGTGTGGTCCTCGAAGAAGGATACGACTTTCTCAGACACAGGTACCTTCTCACCATGGAACACACGTCGCACGGTCTGGCTGATGACTTTCTCCAGCAGACCAACGGCCCTTTTCAACTGGGCTTGAAGGTTCAAGACAGTGAGCATGTCGTCGAGATCATTGGCTTTGTAACCTTGCAGTGCAAGTATTGCTTCCTTGGCATATGCCAGCCTTTTTAGCATACTGCATAAGGCAGTGGTGAATCGCCTCCCAGGTATCATCCGAGATTGGCTTTATGTTCTCCTGGAGAGTCGTTGACGATGGATACTGCCCCATCTCCAGTCGGGCGAAGGCGCGAGAAGAGCCGGAATCCTCCAAATGGAACGCGAGTTCTTCATAGGTGAGACTGCGGTACTGCTTGCGAACGCATGCCCGAAGCACCTGCTCGGCAGTCATCCCAGGACGCCCGGTCTCCTTGCGGCGATTACGGATCAGATCATTGTAGACCCGATCCAGTATCTCTGGAGTGGCATCATGAATCTCCGAGAAGATGCCGAGTTCCTTGCCGATGTCGTGACGGGCTGTGACGGAAAATAGGCTCATCTGTCGTGTGTGTTTTTGTCGCATCCTGGCCGCTCCTGTCGTCATAACATTCAATGATTACAGATAATTACGGTAGTAATTTTAACACAGATACGAAAAAAACCGAAGAACTTTTTGCTATATTTTTAACAAATCCGGCACGTTACGTTTCCGGATGGAAACGAGGTAGGTGAGGACCTTACTTCTGGCTGGAGTGGTTGAACATCTGCATCCGGGTGGGGATTGTCTGCGTTGGACGCGGTGCCTCTGGCGAAATATTGGGTTGAGTTTCGGGCCCGGAATACAGCGCGCATGGCGCAATTGACCACATATGCGCTAGTGAGCCGTTTGGTTAATTGCTTCCGTTAACCTTGGCGCTTTCCCGTGCTCTTTGAACTGCTTCAATTATTGATTTTGCAGTTTTAGTCCATTTAAATGGTTTAGATAATGACACGTTATGTAC